>JAESFV010000169.1_pt1 | contig 96779 bp, 94 predicted proteins | sample 9269471 | NCBI WGS metagenome assembly JAESFV01 (sample SAMN14502647, study PRJNA617108) | algae metagenome | isolation source: Symplocastrum torsivum CPER-KK1 and co-occurring heterotrophs from... | place: USA: Central Plains Experimental Range, Colorado | collected 2001-01-01
TGAAGCGCGCCATTGCCGTCGCCGGCGTGGCCTCTACCCTCAAGGCGATAGCCGGGTGACCGGAGCCGACGCGCGCCGTGGCAACAACCTGCGCGACGAGCCACAGTGAGTTCTCACACAGCCTCGGCCCCAAACCGGCCATTCGTCGGCGTCGTGGCGGCATTCCCTTCTGCCGCAGGCTAAAAGGTTTTGCGAGTTGAAGGCGGTGATACCTCCCTTGGAGCATCCACCTAAAAAGGCCGATGCCAGCAATTCACTATTTACTACACTGATATGGGATGTGGCTTCATGTGCCACAGAATGTCTGCAGGACTTCTTCATCCGGGCGTGGCGGCAGTGCGTAACCGCCATCGACGGGCGCGTCGGAAAATGGCGTGGCCAGCACGCGTACGAGGTCATGGAATGGCGCATAGTCGCTCTCATACACGGCCGCGCGGATGACAGACTCGATCCGGTGATTGCGCGGGATGAATCGCGGGTTGATCTGGAGCATCGCCTGCTTCCTCTCTTGCGGGGAGACGGGATCCAGCAGCAGGCGTGCCTTGTACCGGTCGTACCAAGCCACGATGCGCTTCGGATCAGAGAATAGGTCGGTTAGCCTTCCGGGGCCGCTCTCATCTGCGGGCAGTGATGACAAGCTTCGGAACGTCAGAGTGAAGTCCGCCTGATCTTGGTGCATGGCCTCCAAAAGGTCCTCGACAAGCCGAGCGTCCTCGGGATTTTCGGTACTGAGCCCGAGCTTCTTCCTCATATGGCGCAGGTGGGCCTCTTCGAACATGTCCCTGAAGCCGCCAAGCACCTCCTGAACCCGAGTGACCGCCCGCTCCTGCTTCTCGTCGATCAGGGGTAGCAGGGCTTCAGCCAACCGCGCCAGGTTCCAGGCTGCGACGCGGGGCTGGTTGCCGAAGGCGTAGCGGCCGAACTGGTCGATCGAGCTGAATACCTTTGCCGGATCGTAGATATCCATAAAGGCACAAGGGCCGTAATCGATGGTCTCGCCGGAAATCGCCATGTTGTCGGTGTTCATCACGCCATGGATGAAGCCCAGCGACATCCAGTGCGCGATGAGGCTCGCCTGGGCGCGGACCACATGATCGAACATCGCAAGATATCGGTTGTCCGCGTCGCCCGCTTGGGGAAAATGCCGCGCAATAACGTAATCCGCCAACCTGCGAAGAGCCTCGGCGTCACTGCGGGCGGCTGCATACTGGAATGTTCCCACCCGAATGTGGCTTGCGGCTACGCGGGTGAGAACAGCCCCCGGAAGCCCGGTCTCGCGCTGCACCCGATCGCCGGTGGCGACAGCGGCCAGCGCGCGCGTGGTGGGGACGCCGAAGGCGTTCATCGCTTCGCTTACGATGTACTCGCGCAGGATCGGTCCCAAGGCTGCGCGTCCATCGCCGCGTCGCGAATAGGGCGTACGCCCGGCGCCTTTCAATTGGATGTCGCGCCGCGTGCCATCCCGGTCCACAACCTCTCCCAGCAGGATGGCCCGACCGTCCCCAAGCTGGGGAACGAAATTTCCGAATTGATGCCCGGCATAGGCGAATGCGATTGGACGAGACCCGCTTACGACCGCATTTCCTGATAGCGCCGCGAGCCCGTCAGCGGTCCGCAGCCACTGCGCATCAAGGCCCAATTCCACGGCCAAGCGGTCATTTAGCCTGATCAGATGGGGCTGTCGGACGGCAGTCGGGTTCACGACCGAATAGAGGCTCGCTGGGAGCGAGCTGAACGTATTCTCGAACGCAATCATCATTACCCGACCAGTCTGCTGCGGCTGTCTCAATCCGGATAGATGGGACGTCCGGCAAAGCGGTCAACTTTCGCCAGGCCGACTTGCCGCATACCGGAGTGTCGGCCACGCGTTTCTGCCAACAGCAGCCTCCCGCACGGTCCAAGCTCCGCCACCAGGCTGAAAGGGGACCAAGCCTCGATCTGAAAGTTGTAGCGGGCGGCGCACCGTGTCGCGCTGTTGGCTGCCGTGCCGCCTATCCGCCCACTCCGAATTCACGGAAGGCCGGACCCCGCCACTGGCGTGGGGAAGAGGAGGCTCGTGCAATGGACAGCAAAAAGGAACTTCACGCCAAGCATTCATGCCGTTCCAGTCGCCATGACAAGATCTGGCAGAAGCCAGTCATGTCCAAGGCGACGCATCGGCCTTCGATTAGAAGCCGCAGTTCTGTGCGCGGCTATCCGGTCACCCGGGAGCTCCGGGAGGCGGAAGTCTGGCAGATCGTACCGGCCGTACTGAAGCAGCGTGGCGTCTTTCTCCTGCATTTCGATGAGGTTGGGCACGTCTTGCAGTGCCACAATCCGGTTGAGATCCAGAAGGTCCGCAACACCTTCAAGGCGCTCATGCAGAGCAAGGATTGGCCCGTGCTCATCCTGTCCGGGACGCCGGACATCGCTGCCCTGACGCAGGATCCTGCCGATGAGCAGGTATGGCGGCGGGCCTTGCCGCTCTACATCCAGGACATCGACCTCGCGAAGGACGCCGAGCTCGTCAGGAATGCCATGTTGGGGCTCGGTCGGGACAAGGGCGAGCTGGACGTATCCAGCATCGCGGACGACTTTTTCATCGCACGTCTGATCCATGCCGCGATCAACAGGCTTGGCATCGTGATCGAGCTCATTCAGGACGCCGTCGAAAACGCCCTGCACCGTGGAGCGAAGCGGCTCGAGGTCCGGCATTTCGCCGAAGCCTACGATCGCCGGACGGGGTGCGATCCCAACAGCAATGTCTTCACGCAGGACAATTGGGAAAAGATCGACCCCCGTCTCGCACTGCGTCGGCGTGACGGGGAGCTGTATGCCCCCTTGGCGATGAACCGGTCAAGAAGCGCAGGAGGCGCAAGTGATGGGCCATCTTCCTCCGTCTCTTACGACGGCCTTCATGCCCGGCGAGACGCCGGCGAGCTTCTGCTCGCGCATCGCTGCGATCGTGGGGAGGCCTGCCCGCCGGTTCTGCTGTGACTTCGGTCTCGCTTTCATGGACATCGTCGATGGGCGGCGCGCGGCGCTCTCGGCTCTGGCAACTCTGACCGGCGCCGCCGAGAACGCGCTCGTCTCAAATGCGATTGTGCGACACGAGCCCCGCGAGTTCACCTACCGCGGCCAGCATCTCGTCCGCGATGCGATGAGCAGGGCGGTGCTCCGGGTCTGTCCCTATTGTCTTCGGAGGGACATTGCCGAAGGCCGCGGCCCGGTCAATTCGAGGCCTTATGGCCGGGCGATCTGGCTGATCGATTCCATCCGGACCTGCCCTGAGCACAATGTAGCCCTGTCGGTCATCAGCGAGGACGATCATCCGCACCGCGTGCATGATTTCGCGCTGCTCGTTCATTCGAGCAGCACCTTTTGAAGGCTGGCATCCTCGTGCCGTTCATTGAAGGATCCAAGGGCGACCTCGATCATGCTTTCGATTCGAGGGATCTGGACGATCTGCTGGTGCGGCTTGTGCGGGAGGCAGAGCCAGTTGGCGCTGAGGACGGGAACGTAGTCTCGGTCTGCAAGGCAGCGACGCGCGCATGTGTGTCGGGAGTGGACGTCGGACGTCTGCTTCTGGACGGTCGGCTCGCAACGGTTCGGCTGGATCCCGGAGAGAGGGCCTTCGCTGCGATTAGGGTCGATCCGGGCGAAGTCAGTAGGGCCACGAAGCCCGAGCGAGGAGGTCCATCGCTGCGGGAGGTCGAGAAAAGGATGGAGTCCAGCACCGGTGTCGTGAAGGCACTGGTCGGACTGAACTTACGACCGGCCTCGGCGTGCCTGTGTTCGCCGACCTGTTACGGAAATGCGAACGTAGAACCCAACATGGCCCTGAAGGCTGCGCCCTGTTCTGGACACTTGGCGGCAACCAGGTTGGCAAAGGGGCGCTGACAGGCTGGCGCGAGGTCATCCGCCCCGCCATGCTGGACGGCGCCCTGCTTTGGCCATTTGACGGCACGTTGGCAGAACTGTCTCGCCACGCCGGCGTTGTCCTGGCCGAGACCTATCCGGCCGAGGCTTACACCCTCTTTGAGGGCCGCTTTCTCCACCGAGAAAGCAAGGGCCGGCAGGCCGACCGCATAAGCAAGGCTCCCGCTATCCATCGCTGGGCTCACGCCAACGCAGTCCGGCTGTCGCCGTCGCTTATCACCCAGATCGACACAGGCTTCGGGCCGCGAAAGCTCGGGGAAGACGCTTTTGATGCCTTTGCCGGCATGGTGAAGATGATCGAGGTGGTGGAGGGTCGTCGGCGAGAGATAAGTCATCCTTGGCCCGATACCGGGGTATGGGAGGGCTGGAGACTCGGCCGATAATGTGTGAGGCGAGACGCAACCTCAAAAAGAAAGCCGCCGGCCCGGCGGGGCCAGCGGCTTTCCCTTGTTTACGCAACAGCCGGCGCCAGGGCCGGCCTGCGATCAGCCGACGCGGAGATTGACCGCCGAGGTCTTGCCGGAGCGCTGATCGGTCTGCAGCTCGAAGGACACCTTCTCGCCGTCACGCAGGCCCTGCAGGCCCGAACGCTGAACCGCGCTGATGTGGACGAAAACGTCCTTGCCAGCGCCATCGGGCTGAATGAAGCCGTAGCCCTTCTGATCGTTGAACCACTTCACGGTGCCGGTCTGGGTAGACATTAGGATAGTCTCACGTATCGAGGTTGCACATCCGGCGCAGGCACGGCCCCGCCGCTGGGTCGAATTTGGAAGAAAAGCTGAACGTGCACCCGCAGGTGAAACGGCCCAGAGTCCAGCCAAAGTCTGCGCGAGAGACTACCGCGAATGGCCGTGTTTGCAAGAGGCGCGGATGGTAGATGCAGAGCTTCCGCGGCCGAAATGTCGTCGCTCCAAGGAACGACGACATTGTATTGAATCTAATCGGACGAAACCGTCCGATTCCAGCCCGCGCCGCGTCAGAGCGGACGCAGATCAACCGCCGAGGTCTTGCCCGAGCGCTGGTCCGTCTGCAACTCGAAAGAGATCTTGTCGCCGTCGCGCAGGCTTTGCAGGCCCGAGCGCTGCACCGCGCTGATGTGGACGAAAACGTCCTTGCCGCCATTGTCGGGCTGAATGAAGCCGTAGCCCTTCTGCTCGTTGAACCACTTAACCGTGCCGGTATCCGCCATCAGAGACAACCTTCGAGACCAGTGAGACACCGGCGAGCCCCTGCGGGACCCGCCGAATTGCGCCGAGCCCCGCCAGCCGGCGGCACCTTGCGGTACCTCGCGTCTGGCGAATTCGCGCTGCGGTTAGCTTGGTCAGAAATATGTCAATTCCACGGCAAACCTCGCCACATTTAGGTCATAAAGCAACCGCTGGGCGAAAAAGTGCCGCTGCGTCATTTCCCATCCGCGCCGGCGGGAACTCTGCCCGCCCCCACCGGGCGTTAGAGCCGGTCCGGTGAAGGCCGGTTCACCGGACCGGCTCTAGGTTTTTGTCTTTACGCATTTTCTTCACGCGAACCGGACGCCACTTCGCTCGAAAATGCTTTAGTAGCAATAGTTCTTGCTGACCTTGATCACCTGCCCGTTGGGGTAGCGGTACAGGCACTTGCCGCCGGACCAGTAGTAATACGACTTGTTCTTGTTCTTCTTCTTGTCGCTCTGGTTGCCGATGATCGCCCCGGCGGTGCCGCCGATCACCGCCCCGGCCACCGCGCCGCCGGCCTTGCCGGTGGTGGCGCCACCGATGATCGCGCCGGCCGTCCCGCCGATGATCGCCCCGGCCGCGGTGTCATTGGCCCGCGCCGCTCCGGGGGCGAAGGCGAGGAAGCTGCCGGCCAGCGCCAGCGTCGCAAGCGAGAAAAGGGCACGCATCGGTCAGCTCTCCGCTGGGGCGGGGCCGTCCACCGGCTCCCGCGCAAGGCCCGGGGACACCGCAGCGCGCGGCAAGGCAACCGCGCGAGTCGGCCCCGGAGCTTTAGGGTATCATGAGGCCACCCCGGCGCAGAAGCGCGCTAGGGGAGCGCGCCTCCGGTCTTTTCGCACGTTGAACCGCCACGCGGTGCCGGCGCCCCGCGCCGCGCTCAGGCGTGCTGGGCTTCCACCACGGCGATGGCGGTCATGTTGACGATGCCGCGCGCCGTCACCGAGGGCGTGAGCACATGCGCCGGCCGCGCCGGGCCGAGCAGGATCGGGCCGACGGGCAGCGCATCGCCGAACACCTTCACCATCTGGTAGCCGATATTGGCGGCGTCGAGATTGGGCATGACGAGGATGTTGGCCACGCCCTGCAGGCGCGAGCCCGGCAGCACCCGCTCGCGCATTTCCGGCACCAGCGCGCTGTCGCCCTCCATCTCGCCATCGACCATCAGGTCGGGGGCGCGCTGGAGGATCAGGTCGAGGGTGCGGCGCATCTTCAGCGCGCTGTCGTCGTCGCGGCTGCCGAAGTCGGAATGCGAGAGCAGCGCCACCTTCGGCTCGATGCCGAAGCGCCGCACATGGGCGGCGGCGAGCTGCGCCATCTCGGCCAGGTCCTCGGCGGTGGGATCGGCCTGCACCTGGGTGTCGCAGAGGAAGAACGCGCCCTTCTGCGTCAGCAGCATCGACAGCGCCGCCACGTCGCGCACACCAGGCGCCAGGCCGATAATGGTGCGGATGTGGCGCAGATGGCGGGTGAAGCGCCCCTCGACGCCGCACAGCATGGTGTCGGCATCGCCGCGCACCACCGCGATCGCCGCGATCACCGTCGGCGTCGTCCGCACCAGGGTGCGGGCGAGCTCCGGCGTCACGCCGCGCCGGCCGGCGCGCTCGACATAGGTGGTGACATAGTCGCGGTAGCGCGGATCGTCCTCGGGGTTGATGAGGTCGAATTCGCGGCCCGGGCGAATGGACAGGCCGAAGCGCTGCAGCCGGGTCTCCACCACCGAGGGGCGGCCGATCAGGATCGGGCGGGCGATGCCCTCCTCCACCACCACCTGCGCCGCGCGCAGGATGCGCTCATCCTCGCCCTCGGCGTAGATCACGCGCTTGGGCGCCTGCTTGGCGAGGGCGAAGATCGGCTTCATCACCAGGCCGGAGCGGAAGACGAAGCGGTCGAGTTGCTCCTGATAGGCGTCGAAATCGGCGATCGGCTGCTTGGCGACGCCCGATTCCATCGCCGCCCGGGCGACCGCCGGGGCGATGCGCAGGATGAGGCGCGGGTCGAAGGGCGAGGGAATCAGCGAGGCCGGGCCGAACACCGGCGTCTCGCCGCCATAGGCGCGGGCCACCACGTCCGAGGGCGTCTCGCGCGCCAGCTCGGCGATGGCGTTGACCGCCGCGACCTTCATCTCCTCATTGATCGTGGTCGCGCCGGCATCCAGCGCCCCACGGAAGATGAAGGGGAAGCACAGGACATTGTTGACCTGGTTGGGGAAGTCCGAGCGGCCGGTGCAGATCATCGCGTCCGGGCGCGCCTCGCGGGCGAGGTCGGGCATGATTTCCGGCGTCGGGTTGGCCAGCGCCATGATCAGCGGCCGCTCGGCCATCGCCGCCAGCATTTCCGGCTTCAGCACCCCACCGGCGGAGAGGCCGATGAAGATGTCGGCGCCGGCGATCACCTCGGCCAGCGTGCGCAGCTCGGTCTTCTGGGCGAACACCCCCTTATAGGGGTCCATCAGCTTCTCGCGGCCCTCATAGACCACGCCCTCAATGTCCGTGACCCAGATGTTCTCCAGCTTGGCGCCCATGGAGCGCAGCAGGTTCAGCGTGGCGATGGCGGCCGCACCGGCGCCAGAGGTGACGATCTTCACGTCCTCCAGCTTCTTGCCGCCGAGGAACAGCGCATTGACGATCGCCGCCACCACGATGATCGCGGTGCCGTGCTGGTCGTCATGGAAGACCGGGATCTTCATGATCTCGCGCAGCCGGGTCTCGATCTCGAAACACTCGGGCGCCTTGATGTCTTCGAGGTTGATGCCGCCGAAAGTGGGTTCGAGCGCGGCGACCACGCTCACCACATGGTCCGGCTCCAGCGCGTTGATCTCGATGTCGAACACATCGATCCCGGCGAATTTCTTGAACAGGACCGCCTTGCCTTCCATGACCGGCTTGGAGGCTTCCGGGCCGATATTGCCGAGGCCGAGCACGGCGGTGCCGTTGGAGACCACGGCGACGAGGTTCTGCCGGGCGGTCAGTTCCGCCACCAGCGACTTGTCGGCCGCGATCGCCTCGCAGACGGCGGCAACGCCGGGCGTATAGGCCAGGGCAAGATCGCGCTGGTTGGCGAGCGGCTTGGTCGGCTGGATCTCAAGCTTACCGGGACGCGGGTGGCGGTGGTAGAACATGGCGCCAGAGCGCAGATCGTCGGAGATGTAAGAGGCCATCGTGTTTCCTTCCCCGGAGCTTGGCGCGGGAGCATAGGGATTCTGCTCACGGGCACAACGCCCTTTCCCATTTTCTGGTGCTGGACTTTGGACGGTTGGTTTAAGGTGGGCCATCGGCCGGCACGACACTGCCAGCCCGTCAGCCTCAAACCGTTCCCCGGCACGTCCCCAGATCCCGCCCCCAGGTCAGCCTCGCATGCGCAAGCCGTTTCTCATTGCTCTCAGTGCCTTCGTCGTCCTCGGCGTCGGCGGCTATTTCGGCCTCACCGCCTATGTCAACCATGAGGCGCGCAGCCAGGTCGAGGCGGCGTTGAGCACGCTGCGGGCGGGCGGGGTCGAGGCGAGCGTCGGCAAGGTGAACTATGACCTGTTCGCCGGGCGCTTCGAGCTGGCCGACCTCTCGCTCGCCGGGCCGGTGCAGGGCGCGCTGAAGATCGGCTCGCTGGTGGCGGACGGGGTGGCGCAGCGCGGTGCGGACCGGGTCTTCGCGCAGACGGTGGAGCTGGGCGATGTCGCCCTCAGCCCGCCGCTCCTGCTCGGCGCGCCGAACATCAGCCAATACAAGGCGCCGCGCGTCGCCATCACGGCGCTGGAATTCCCCACCCAGGCGTCGGTCGATGGCAGCCCGCCGCAGATCGCCCTCGACTTCCTGCGCAAGATCACCGCCGAGCGCATCGACATCCCCGCCTCCACCGGCACCGGCACCGCCGGCACCGGCGAGGCGCGCGTGACCAGCGAGGAGACGAATGGGGACATCCAGCTGGGACGGCTCGCCAATGGGCGCTTCGCCACCCTGACCGCCGAGCCCTCGCGCTTCACCATCGCCGACCCGTCGGGCAGCATCGGCCAGGGCTCGATCGGGCGCGTCGACATCAAGGGCTTCGACGTGGCGGCGATGATGATCCTGCTCGATTCCGAGCTGCGCGAGGCCAGCGACCAGTTCATCACCATCCACGATTCCGTCGCCATGGAGAATTACGACGTCACCCTGGAAGGCGGCGTGGCGCAGCGCATTGCGCGCCTGTCAATGACCGATGTGGCGATCCGCCCCTCGGCGATTCCCGTGGAGGAACTGCTCGCCGCGCGCGAGCAGCTGGAGAAGATCGCGGCCGCAGGCGCCGAAGCCCCACCCGAGGAAACCGCCACGCTGTTCCGGATGGCGGCTGTCATTTACGACGAAGGCGTGCGCATCGGCGGCATGGCCGCCGAGGGGGTGGAAGGCGCGGCACCGGGCGGCTTTGCCTTCGGCCTCGGCTCCTTCACCGTCGGCGCCATCGATGGCGGGCGGATGGAGAACTTCGCGCTGGAGAAGCTCACCGCCAAGGGACCCGATGGCGAGGCCTTCCAGATGGGGCGCTTCGCGATGGGCGGCCTGAAGGCCGGCACGCTGATGGCGCTGCTGGCGGATGGTGCGGAGAATCCCGCCGATATCGGCCGCTGGCCGGCGCCGTTCTTCAACACCGTCGAATCGGTGGAAATCACCAATGTGGTGTCCCCAACCGAGCAGGGCTCGCCGCTGAACATCGACCGCTTCGCCCTCACTTGGACCGCCGAGCCGGACGCCCTGCCGACCCGCATTTCCGCCACGCTGCGCATGAGCGGGCCGACCGCCATGATCAACGCCGGCAATTCCGCCTTCGCGCTGGTGCCGGGACAGGTCGACCGGGCCAGCATCGCCATGGATTTCGGCGCCGCCTGGAACGAGGCGGACAACAGCGTGCTGGTCGACCCCGCCTATGTCGAAGTCTCCGACGCCTTCTCGTTCAATGCCCGGCTCACGCTGAACGCGGTCGACGATTCCGTCTTCTCCACCCAGCCGGACGAGGCGCTGGCCGGGGCGATGGAGGTCAATCTCGGCGCGCTCGACCTCACCGTCACTGATGCCGGCCTCTATGACCAGAAGCTGGAGGCTGCCGCCAAGGAGCAGGGGCTGAAGCCGGAAGACATCCGCCAGCTCTTCGCCGGCTTCGCCGACCTGCTGCTGGCGCAGGCGGTAACCGACCGGCCGGAACTCGGGCCGGCGGTGGAGGCCTTCGTCCGCTTCGTGCAGAAGCCGATGGGTACGCTCGCTCTGCGCGTCACCCCGCGCCACGAGCCGCTGCCGATGCTGCTGATCGTCGAGGCGCTGAACAGCGAGGACCCGCTCGGACTGGTCGACGAGCTGAATGTCGAGACGCTTCCCGCGCGCTAGGCAGCCGCGCCCGGCTCAAACAAAAGGCGGCCGGTGGCCGCCTTTTTTCGCCAATGACCACCGCCCGCCGCACCTCGCCGGCAGGCGAAGCGGCCTACTTCTCCGGCAGGTTGGTGCGGATGTGCAGCTCGCGCAGCTGCTTCGGGCTCGCCTCGTTCGGCGCCCCCATCAGAATGTCCTGCGCCTGCTGGTTCATCGGGAAGATCGAGATCTCGCGCAGGTTCGTGGTGCCGCACAGCAGCATGACGATGCGGTCGACGCCGGCCGCCATGCCGCCATGCGGAGGCGCGCCATACTGGAAGGCGCGGTAGAGGCCGCCAAAGCGCTCCTGCACCGTCGCCTCGTCATAGCCGGCGATCTCGAACGCCTTCACCATCGCCTCGGGGCGGTGGTTGCGGATGCCGCCCGACGCGATCTCATAGCCATTGCAGGCAATGTCGTACTGGAACGCCTTGATGGTCAGCGGGTCCTGGTTGTTCAGCGCCTCCAGCCCGCCCTGCGGCATGGAGAAGGGGTTGTGCGAGAAGTCGACCTTTTTGTCCTCCTCGCTCCACTCGTAGAACGGGAAATCGACGATCCAGGCCAGCTCGAAGCGGTCATGGTCGACCAGCTTCAGCTCCTCGCCCACCTTGGTGCGGGCGAGGCCGGCGAAGCGGACGAACTTTTCCGGGTTGCCGGCGACGAAGAAGGCGGCATCGCCGGCGCCAAGGCCAAGCTGCGCGCGGATGGCTTCCGTGCGCTCCGGGCCGATATTGTTGGCGAGCGGGCCGGCGCCCGGAATTTCAGAGGATTCTTGGCCCTCGCGCCACATGATGTAGCCGAGCCCCGGCTGGCCCTCGCCCTGCGCCCAGCTGTTCATGCGGTCGCAGAAGGCGCGGGAGCCGCCGCCGGTGCCGGGAATCGCCCAGACCCGGTTCTTCGGGTCCTCCAACATGCGCGCGAACACCTTGAAGCCGCTGCCGCGAAAATGCTCGGAGACGTCCTGCATCTCGATCGGGTTGCGCAAATCCGGCTTGTCGGTGCCGTATTTCTGCATCGAGGTGGCGTAGGGAATGCGCGGCCAGTTCTTCGTCACCGGCTTGCCCTCGGCGAACTGCTCGAACACGCCCGTAATCACTGGCTCGACCGCGGCGAAAACGTCTTCCTGCTCGACGAAGCTCATCTCCAGGTCGAGCTGGTAGAACTCGCCCGGCAGCCGGTCGGCGCGCGGGTCCTCGTCGCGGAAGCAGGGGGCGATCTGGAAGTAGCGGTCGAAGCCGCTCATCATGATCAGCTGCTTGTACTGCTGCGGCGCCTGCGGCAGGGCATAGAACTTGCCGGGGTGCAGGCGCGAGGGCACCAGGAAGTCGCGCGCGCCTTCCGGCGAGGAGGCGGTGAGGATCGGCGTCTGGAATTCGAAGAAGCCCTGGCCCTTCATCTTCGATCGCATGGCATCGACAATGGCGCCGCGGGTCATGATGTTCTTGTGCAGCTTCTCGCGGCGCAGATCGAGGAAGCGGTAGCGCAGCCGCGTCTCCTCCGGGTACTCGACATCGCCGAACACCGGCATGGGCAGCTCGGCGGCAGGGCCCAGCACCTCGATCTCGGTGGCGTACATCTCCACCTGCCCGGTCGGCAGTTCGGGGTTCTCGGTGCCGGCGGGGCGCGAGCGCACCCGGCCATCGACCCGGATCACCCACTCGGCACGCACCGTCTCGGCCAGCTTGAAGGCCGGGCTGTCGGGATCGACCACCACCTGCGTCAGGCCGTAATGGTCGCGCAGATCGATGAACAGCACGCCGCCATGGTCGCGGATACGATGGCACCAGCCGGAGAGCCGCGCGGTGGAGCCGACATCGCTGGCGCGAAGGGCGCCACAGGTGTGCGAGCGATAGCGGTGCATGGCGTCTTCCCGGAGTTGGTGCCGCCGAGACGTGGCGGACATAGCAAAACACCCCTCACGCGGGGCGCGCGGAGGGGTGCATGCGAGGCTCGGCTTTGTCAAGAAGGACAGGTCGCCGCCTGGCTCTCAAGGCGGCGCCGGCCCGAAGCGATCACTGCACGTAGCGCAGGCTGAGCCCGCCGACGCCCAGCGCCAGCGACGCCCCGACATTGCCGGAGACCGAGATCGGGTTGAGCGCGAACGACTGGTCGGAGCCGACCAGCACATTGGCGCCGACGCCGACGCCCAGCGCGATATTGCCGGTCACGCCGCCATAGGAGCCGGCGAGCGCACCGGGCGCGACCGACTTCGTCACCGCCAGCACGCCCCAGGTCAGCACGCCGCCGCCGGTGACGCCCAGCTCGACGCCGATATTCTTGATGGTGCCGGCATAGGACTGAACCGGGCTGTTGTCGGAGGGCGTGAAGGTGCAGGTCAGTTCCTGCTTGGACTCGATCAGCATGCCGATGCTGGTACCGGCATTGCACACCAGCACGCCGGCATCGACCCGGTCGGCGGCGGAAGCGGGAACGAAAGACAGTGCCAAAGCGGCGGCGGCGAGAGCGAAGGCGGTCTTTTTCATCGATATCCCCCAGTCATGGCGGGCACCCCGCCGGAAAGCCTTTGCGACTCGTAGCCGCGAATGGTTAATCCTTTCGCGTAATTGCGGCATGTTTCGGGGTCGAAACGGCGCTCCGACTCCGATATGTAAAAATCAACATGAACATGATCACCAGCACAGACGAACTCGCCGCGGCCTGCGAACGCCTCGCCCGCCACCCGTTCATCACCATCGACACCGAGTTTCTGCGCGAGACCACCTTCTGGCCCAAGCTCTGCGTCGTGCAGCTCGCCAGCGTGGACGAGGCGCTGGTGGTCGACGCGCTGGCGGAGGGCATCGACCTCGCGCCGTTCTTCGCGCTGATGTCGGACTCCAATGTGCTGAAGGTGTTCCATGCCGGCCGGCAGGACATCGAAATCGTCTGGCACCTCGCCGGCATCATCCCGCACCCAGTGTTCGACACCCAGGTCGCGGCCATGGTGCTCGGCCATGGCGACTCCATTTCCTATGACCAGCTGGTGCAGCGCCTCACCGGCGAGGTGCTCGACAAGTCGCTGCGCTTCACCGATTGGTCGCGCCGCCCGCTCTCCGCCGCCCATGTCGCCTATGCCGAGGCCGACGTCACCCATCTGCGCGACGTCTTCCTCAAGCTCGACGCCGACCTGAAGAAGCGCGGCCGCGCCGACTGGGTGGGCGAGGAAATGGCGGTGCTCACCTCCGCCGACACCTACCGGCAGGAGCCCGAGCGCGCCTGGGAGCGGCTGCGCTCGCGTGCCCGCAAGCCGAAGGACCTCGCCGTGCTGATGGAGGTCTGCGCCTGGCGCGAGCGTGAGGCGCAGAGCCGCGACACGCCGCGCTCGCGCATCCTCAAGGACGATGTCATCGGCGAGATCGCCTCGCAGCACCCGACCACGATCGAAAAGCTCGGCCAGCTACGCGCCATCCCCAAGGGGTTCGAGCGCTCCCGCGCTGGCGAGATGATCGTCGAGGCGGTCAAGGCGGGCCTCGCCCGCGACCCCAAGACCCTGCCGCGCATCGAGCGCGACCGGCCGCTCTCCAACGGCGCCTCGGCAACGGTGGAGCTGCTGAAGGTGCTGCTGCGCATGACCTCCGAGCAGCACGGCGTCGCTGCCAAGATCATCGCCACGGTGGACGATCTCGAGCGCATCGCCTCCGAGGACGAGCCCGATGTCGGCGCGCTGCGCGGCTGGCGCGGCGAATTGTTCGGCGATCGCGCCATGGCGCTGAAATCCGGCCGGCTGGCGCTGGCCATGCAGCGCGGGCGCGTCATCGCCATCGAGCGGACGGCGCTGGAGCGGGCCGCTCTGGACCGGGCGACCCCGGAGGAGTGAGCGCGCCGCCGGCACCGGCCCGGCGAGCCGCGCGCAGCTCCACCAGCAGCGCCCGCAGAAGTTCCGGCTCGTCCCAGGGCACGCCATGCCACAGCGCCCGCAGCGCCGCATCGGCGGGGCCGGGCATCAGCGCCTGCGGAAACAGCGCCACCCGGGCTTCCTCCCGCACGGTCGAGATCGGCGCGGCGCTCTCCCCACCCGGCACCCCGCCAAGCGCCTTGAGCAACACGCCGACCAGATCGAGCCCGGCGCGGGCGCCGAAGGGCAGGATCGGCGTCGGCCTTGCGTTGCATTCCAGCAGCCAGGCCTGGTCATTGCCGTCGATCAGGAAATCGAACGAGACGAAACCGGAGGCGCCAAACGCCGCCACCAGCGCCGCCGAAGCGGCGACGAGATCGGGCCGGGCGACATAGGCGAGCACGTCGGCCGGCAGAATATCGCGCGCCCGCCGCTCCGCCACCGCGCTCAGCACGCCGAGCGTGCGCCCCTCGATCGCGGCGGCGCAGGCCACGGCCAGCCGCCCGTCAATATAGGGCTGCACGCTCACCTGCGCCGAAGGCTCCATCCAGTCCCGTTCCCGCAGCCGGGCCTTGAGCCGACGCCACCGCGATCTCGGCCGCAGCCAGATCGCGCAGGCCTCATCAAGCTCGGCCGGCGTGCGGCAGATCCGGACCCCGCCGCCGCCGCAGCTGAGCGGACGCTTGAGCACGACGGGATAGCCAAGCCGGCGCGCCGCTGCCCGCGCCGCGTCCGGGGTGGCGGCGAGAATGTCCGGCGGCGCCCGCACGCCGATGTCGCGCGCGAGGCGCTGGGTCAGCGGCTTCATCGTCCGCGCCGGCAGCGTGTCCAGCCGGCCGAGCGAGCGGGTGAGGCAGGCCGTGAGGCCGGGCGAGAGCGCGGCAAGGCCGAGCCGCCCCGCACGCGCCCGGCAATGGTCGAGAAACCACAGCGTGCGCTCATCGCAGGGCACCAGCACATCGGGCACGAAGGCGGCAATGGCGTGCTCCAGCTGCGCCAGCAGGCGGCGGGCGTTGCAGCTGTCGGGAAGCGTAAAGCGCGCGCCGACATGGTTTGAGCGGAATATCAGGCTGTCGGCGCCCGCCAGCGCGCCGATCTCGGCGCCGGCAGCGGCGAAGGCGGCCGGAAGCCGGCAGCTCGATATGTGCCGGCTCTCCAGCGCAAGCAGCAGCACCCGCACGGGCGGGCGCCCGCCGACGGGAAGAACCGCCGCGTCGTTGATGGAGTTAAGCAAGAAACGGCCCCCGCCGGCGCAGTTCTGCGCATGGCGGCGCTTCTAGCCGGGCCGGCGGGATAAATCCAGAGGACGGAGCGGCAATTCGATACCGCCCTACCCTGCGAGAACCGTTGATTCCCGGCCGATCAGCCGGGCCAGCGTGCGCAGGCGGTTGGCGATGCGGTCGCCGCTCAGCGGCGCCAGCTCGCCGCGCAGCTGCAGCGCCAGCTTGCCGCGTTCCACCGACAGCGGCGTCAGCGGCAGCGTGCCCGGCATGGCGGCGGAGAGGATATAGGCCACCCGCATCGCCGCGCCGAGAATGCGCGCCCGGTCCAGCAGCCGCGCCGAGACCAGCTCGCGGATGCGCGGCGACAGATCCTCGTCGATCAGCCCCATGTGCCGGTAATAGATCGCCAGCGCCAGGAAGGCGCGGCCGGGGTGATCCACGCCGATGAAGGAGGCGTGGGCGATGAGATTGAGGCTCTGCTCGCCGCGATAATCGGGATGCGCCCGCCAGCTGATGTCAGAGAGCAGGCAGGCGGCATGGCGCAGCCGCTTTTCCTCGATGCTCTCGTCAATGTGGCTGCTCTTCATGAACTGGTCGGTCCAGTCGACCAGCTCCCAGCCATGGGCGGGGGAGCGGGCGCGCACCTCGTTCAGCTCCGCGGCGGCTGATATCAGCGGGTCGTGCTGGCGCTCCTCGGCTTCCAGCAGCTCATAGAGCAGCCCCTCGCGCACGCCCTGCGCCGAGATGAAGACATTGCTCGGCTTGCCGATGCGGATCAGATGCTCCAGCACAACCGCGCCATAGGGCAGCAGCGGCCGGCGGACATCGGAAACGGTGTCGATGCGCGAGAGCGTGTCGATCGGCACCTGCCGCACCAGCCGACAGAACTCCAGCGCCTCGCGGGCGGGGATGATGTAGCCGTGCATCACATGCAGCGGATAGCCGCGCTGGAACATGTGCAGCCGCGCCAGCGCGCGCCAGGTGCCGCCCACCGCATAGAAGGTGCGGCCCTTGAGATGTTCGAGATGCGGATCCTTCGTCAGGAGGTCCTTGACGATCTTGTCGGCCTTCTTCAGCGAGCGGCCGGAGGTGTCCTGCAACGCCAGCCCGCCGAGCGGGAAGGTCACGCCCGAGCCGATGCGCTGGCCGTGCAGGTCGGCGAGTTCCAGCGAGCCGCCGCCGAGATCGCCGACCACGCCATTGGCGTGATGCACGCCGGAGAGGATGCCGAGGGCGGAGAGCTGCGCCTCGCGCTTGCCCGAGAGCACCTCCACCTCGGTACGGCAGATGTCCGTGCAGGCGGCGACGAAATCCGGCCCGTTGGCGGCGTCGCGCGCCGCCGCGGTGGCGAGCACATAGACCTTGCCCACCCCCATGCGGTCGCACAGCACCCGGAAGCGGCGCAGGGCGGCCAGCGCCTTCTCCACCGCGTCCGGGTTGAGCCGGCCGGTGGTCAGCACCTCGCGGCCGAGCCCGCAGGAGGCCTTCTCGTTGAAGATCGGCGTCGGCGAGCGCGACAGGCGTTCATAGACGACGAGGCGGACGGAGTTGGAACCGATATCGATGACGGCAACCGACATGCCGGACAACAGGCCGTGTCCGGCATCACGCAAGACTTCGCTCATGCGCTCACGTCCGATCGCGACGGCGCAGGAGGTTGCGGGGCGAGGATTCCTTGAGCGACTTGCCACGTCCCGACAGGCTCGGATTGGTCATGAAATACTGCTGGGCGTTGAACTTTTCCTCGCCCTCGCCGGGCACTATGCGCTGCGAGGAGCCATCCGACAACACGCGCCAGCTCTGCTGGTTGTCCTGCAGGTTGGCGACCATGATCTGTTCGAGAATCTGCATGTGCACGGTCGCGTTGGTGATCGGGCACAGCGATTCCACCCGCCGGTCGAGATTGCGCGGCATCAGGTCGGCCGAGGAGATGTAGAGCGCCGCCCCGGTATGGGGCAGGCCATGGCCATTGCCGAAGCAATAGATGCGCTCATGCTCCAGGAAGCGGCCGACGATCGACTTGACGCGGATATTCTCCGACAGGCCCGACACGCCCGGACGCAGGCAGCAAATGCCGCGCACCACGATGTCGATCGGCACGCCGGCCTGGCTGGCGCGGTAGAGCGCGTCGATGATCATCGGGTCGACCAGCGAGTTCATCTTCAGCCAGATCGCCGCCGGCTTGCCGGCCTTGGCGAATTCCATCTCGGCGTCGATATGGTCGAGAATCTGCTTCTTCAAGCTCAGCGGCGCGATCGCCAGCTTCTCCAGCCCCACCGGCTCGGCATAGCCGGTGATGAAGTTGAAGATGCGCGCCACGTCGCGGCCGATCGCCGGGTCGGCGGTGAAGAACGACAGGTCGGTGTAGATGCGGGCGGTGATCGGGTGATAATTGCCGGTGCCGACATGGCAGTAGCTCGCCAGCGCCCCGCCCTCGCGGCGCACCACCAGCGAGAGCTTGGCGTGGGTCTTCAGCTCCAGGAAGCCGAACACCACCTGCACGCCGGCGCGCTCCAGGTCGCGCGCCCAGCGGATATTGGCTTCCTCGTCGAAGCGCGCCTTCAGCTCGACCAGCGCCGTCACCGACTTGCCGGCCTCCGCCGCCTCGGCCAGCGCCTTGATGATCGGGCTGTCGGAAGAGGTGCGGTAGAGCGTCTGCTTGATGGCGACGACATTGGGGTCGCGCGCCGCCTGGCGCAGGAACTGCACCACCACGTCGAAGGATTCATAGGGGTGGTGGACGACGAGGTCCTTCTCGCGGATGGCGGCGAAGCAGTCGCCGGCATGGTCGCGGATGCGCTCGGGGAAGCGCGGATTATACGGCTTGAACTTCAAATCCGGCCGGTCGACGCCGACCAGCTGGCTGAACTCGTTTAGCGCCAGCACGCCGTCGACGAGGAAGATCTCGTCCTCGACCACGCCGAGTTCGCGGGCGACGAACACGCGCAGCTCCTCCGGCATGGAGGCGTCGATCTCCAGCCGGATGACCTGCCCCAGCCGGCGGCGCTTCAGCGCCGTCTCGAACTGGCGCATCAGGTCCTCGGCCTCTTCCTCGACTTCGAGGTCGCTGTCGCGGATGACGCGGAAGCCGCCCTGCCCCTTCACCTGATAGCCGGGGAACAGGCGGCCGATGAACAGGCCGATCATCTGCTCCAGCGTGATGAAGCGCTGCAACCCGCCCTCGCCGTCCGGCAGGCGGATGAAACGGTCGATCTTGGCCGGCACGCGGATCAGCGCGTTCATCATGCGGCCGTCATGGATGCGCGAGAGCTGCAGCGCCAGCGAGAAGCCGAGATTGGGGATGAACGGGAAAGGGTGCGCCGGGTCGATGGCGAGCGGGGTCAGCACCGGGAAGACATGGGCGAGGAAGAAGTCGTCCAGCACCGCCCGGTCGGCCTTCTCCACATCGGCGCCATCCACCAGCACGATGCCGCAGCCGATCAGCGACTGCCGCAGCCCGCGCCAGCGCGCCTGCTGGTCCTCGGCAAGCTCAGCCGCCGCGACGCCGATGCGCGCCAGCTGCTCGATCGGGTTCAGCCCGTCCGGGCTGCGGGCGGTGTAGCCCTCGCGCACCTGCTCCTTCAGGCCGGCGACGCGGACCATGAAGAACTCGTCAAGATTGTTGGCCGAGATGGAGAGGAAGCGCAGCTGCTCCAGCATCGGGTGCTCGGTGTTGGCGGCTTCCTCCAGCACCCGGCGATTGAATTCGAGCCAGGACAGTTCACGGTTGATGAAGCGCTCCGGCGACTTCATCAGCTCGTCTTCCAGCGGACGGGGCGGCACCGTCGGCTGAATGGGCATCTCGGTCAGTTCGACAATCGGCTCGCCCTGCATTTCCGTCTCGCTCACCGTCGCCACTCCATCCTCTTTGCGGGGGACCCGCTTCGTCCGGCGCGAAGGTCGCCGGGCATCGTGACGGCTGGATGACATGTCGGGATTAACCTATGGTCAAGTCGTTGAGAACAATTTCGCCGGACGCCCGATCGGTCTCGTCGGACGAATCCGCCCGCGCCCGCAGCAGCTCGGCGGCAAGCGCCCGTGTCAGCGGGCGCTTGCGCGCCAGCGCCTCGCGGTCGAGCTCGGCCACCATGTCGCGCAGCCCGGCAATGGACCGCTCGACCCGTGGCAGAAGGTAGGCCAGCAGCGCCTCGTCGGGAAGTATCTGCCGGTCGGCGAACAGCTTCACCGCCACCGCCGCCAGCAATTCCTCATCCGGCGGGCCGAGCCGCACCACTGGCAGCACCCGCAGCCGCGAGGCGAGATCGGCGGTGGCGAGGGTTTCCGAAAGGGTGGAGGGCAGCCGCGCCGAGGTGATCAGCAGGCCCGCCTTCTGTTCGCCCACCAGGTTCAGCAGGTGAAACAGCGCCGCCTCGGGCACCGGCCCCTCGCCCAGATCCTCCAGAACAAGCGCGCCGCTGGCGAGCAGGCCGGGCACGGCGGCGATGTCGAGCGCCGACGCCGGGATAATTGGCGCACCCGAGGCTTCGGCGAAGATGGCGGCGAGATGCGATTTGCCCGAGCCCGCCGGCCCCACCAGCGCCACCGCGCGGGCCGGCCATTCCGGCCAGGAGTCGATCAGCGCCAGCGCCGCCTCATTGGCGAGGCCGGGCAGGAAATCGTCCCGCGAGCGGCTGTCGGCATGGGGCAGATCGAGGGCAAGCTGCCGGCTGGCCATGCTCAGCGCACCCGGCTCTCGGGTAGGAAGGGCACCGGCGCGGGGGCGCTGTGCAGTTCCCCCTCGCCCTCCCCGGTATAGAGCGGACTTTCCAGATACTGGTCGATGGCGAAGCGCACCAGCACCCCCACCGCCGCCGCCAGCGGCACCGCCAGCAGCAGGCCGAGGAAGCCCAGCATGTAGCCGAAGGCCAGCAGGGCGAACATCAGCCACACCGGGTGCAGGCCGACGCTGTCGCCCACCAGCTTGGGCGAGAGGATGTAGCCTTCGATGAACTGGCCGAACACGAAGATGCCGATGACGATGGCGATCATCGAATAGTCCGGGAAGAACTGCACGATGGCGACGCCGCCGGCCAGCACGAGGCCGGTCAGCGAGCCGACATAGGGGATGAAGGTGATGATCCCCGAAACGAAGCCGATGACGAAGCCGAAATTCAGCCCGGTCATGGTCAGGCTGATGGCGTAGAAGCTGCCGAGGATCAGGCAGACCAGCGACTGGCCGCGCACGAAGCCGGCGATGGCGCCGTCCATCTGGCCGGCAAGGTTGCGAAGGGTGGCACGGTGGCGCACCGGCAGCCAGGAATCCACCTTGTGGACCATGCTGTACCAGTCATTGAGAATGTAGAACGCCACCACGGGGGTGATGACCAGCAGCGAGAACACCGAGAGCAGCGCCTGCCCACCCGTCCAAAGTCCCTGGATCAGGGTCAGCATGTAGGTCGCGCCCTGCGAGACCAGCTCGTTCAGACCGGACTGGATGCTCGGCATGCGGTCGCCGACGAAATCGCGCAGCCACGCCGCGCTCTCGCCCTCGCCGGTCAAAAGGTTCTGCAGCTTGCCGATATATTCGGGCAGGCGCTGGATGAAGGCGGCGAGCTGCGAGCCGAAGATCGGCACGACCAGCAGCATCAGCAGGATGGCCAGCAGCAGCGTCAGGGTGATCGTCACCAGCGAGGCGACCAGCCGGTTGACGCCCCAGCGCTCCAGCCGCGTCGTCACCGGGTTGAGAAAATAGGCGAGCGCGAGGCCGGCGACGAAGGGCAGCAACACGCCGCTCAGCAGCCATGAGGCCGCAATGAACAGGCCGAGTATCGCCAGCCAGAACATCACCTGCTTGTGCCACGCCATTGGTGAACCGCCTCTCGCCCGGGCCCGCGCCTGCCGGCGCCGCCTCGCGCACATAAATACAGGAAAACGGCGCGCGTGCGATGCACAAGCCGCAGCGCCGGCACGCTCGCCCCCGCCATTCACAGCGCTTTCCCCCAACGCGAGCGTGGCCATGCCCGTTCCGTCGTGGCAGAAGGCGGGAGGCCGACAGGAGGAGCGCGTGCTGGAAGACCCGCTTTATACCGATGCGTCCCTCGTCGCCTTCTACGATGCCGAGAACGATTGGGGCATGGACCGCAGCTTCTGCGCCGACCTTGCCCGGGAGGTGGACTGCGTGCTCGATCTCGGCTGCGGGACAGGTGCGTTTCTGGCGGGACTCGCCAACCCTGTCCGCGTCGGCGTCGACCCAGCGGCCGCGATGCTCGACGTGGCCCGCGCCCGCCCGGGCACGCAGGGGGTCGAATGGATCGCGGCCGATGCCCGCAAGCTGCGCCTTAGCCGACAGTTCGATCTCATCGTGCTGACCGGGCACGCCTTCCAGGTCTTCCTCACCGATGACGACCAGCGCGCCGTGCTCACGACCATCGCGGCACATCTGGCGCCGGGCGGGCGCTTTATCTTCGACAGCCGCAACCCGGCCGGCCGCGAGTGGGACGAGTGGCAGCCGCAGAATTCGCGGCGGTGGATCGATCACCCCGCGCATGGCCGGGTCGAGGCCTGGAACACCGCCGCAAGCGATGAAGCCTCGGGCATCGTCACCTACGGCACCTATTATCGCCTGGACGACGGGCGCACCCTGAGCGCGCAGAGCCGCATCCGCTTCACCCCGCGCACCGAGCTTGAGCGCCGAATCGCCGATGCCGGACTGATGGTCCAGCGCTGGCTGGGCGATTGGAACGGCGGGCCGGCCGAGGAGACTTCACCCGAGTTCATTCCCCTCGGCGGCCTCGCTCCGCCGGCGTGAGCCATCCCTGATGACGGCGCCGGCCGCGCGTGCCAAAAGGCGTCGTCGCGCCGGCCCGGCGTGTTGTTCGGATCCGCCGCATGCGCTCCTCTGTCGTCACCTCAGGCATCGTCGCCGCCCTTGTCGGCTTTGGCGGCACGCTCACCCTCATCGTCGCGGCGGCGCAGGCGCTCGGCGCCACGCCGGGGCAGATCACCTCGGGCGTCATCGGCCTGTGCCTGTCGATGGCGGCGACCTCGGCCTGGCTCGGCTGGCGCCACCGCATGCCGATCATCACCGCCTGGACCACGCCCGGCGCGGCGCTGATCGCCGCCTCGCACGGCCTCACCATCGAGCCGGCGGTGGGTGCCTTCCTCGTCGCCGGCGCGCTCATCCTCGTCACCGCCGCGGTGAAGCCGCTCGGCGCGCTGGTGCAGCGCCTGCCGGTGGCGATCGCTGCCGCCATGCTGGCGGGGGTGCTGTTCCGCTTCTGCACCGGCGTGTTCGCCGCCGGGCAGGTCGACCCGCTGCTGGTGCTGCCGCTGGTGCTGCTGTTCCTGGTGGCGCGGCGGATCAGCCCGTTCGGCGCCGTGCTGGCGGTACTGGTGCTCGGCATCGCGCTGGCCTTCGTCCTCGGCCGGGTCGGCCCGCTGCCCGACGGCGTGCCGTGGCCGACGATCGAGCTGATCGTGCCGCGCTTCGACCTGCAGGCGATGATCGGCGTCGGCATCCCGCTCTACATCGTCACCATGGCCTCGCAGAACCTGCCCGGCCTCGCCGTGCTGCAGGCGGCCGGCTACAAGCCGCCGGCGCCCTCGATCCTGGCCTCCACCGCCATCGCCTCGCTGATCACGGCGCCGATCGGCTCGCTGACCAGCAACCTCGCCGCCATCACCGCCTCGATCTGCACCGGGCCGGACACCCATCCCGACCCGGCAAAGCGCTGGCTGGCGACGCCGTTCTATGCGCTGAGCTATGTCGTGCTGGCCGGCTTCGGCGCCGGCGCGGTGGCGCTGATCGCCGCCCTGCCGCGCGAATTGGTGGCGACCTTCGCCGGGCTCGCTTTGCTCGGCCCGCTGGTCAACGCGCTCGGCTCGGCCATGGGCGACACGGCCAAGCGCTTTCCCGCCGTGCTGACGCTGGCGGTCACCGCCTCGGGCCTGTCGCTGTTCGGCCTCGGCTCGGCCTTCTGGGGGCTGGCCGCCGGCCTCACCGCGCTGGGCATCGAGCACGCCGGGCGCCGGGGCTGAGGCCGCGCCGTGCGGGGGAAAGCCGCCCGCGACCTTGCCCGCCGCGCCATAAGCGGCTAAGCCGCCACCATTCCGAGAGGGCATGAGATGAGCGGTACGGACAAGGGCCTCAGCTATCGCGATGCGGGCGTCGACATCGACGCCGGCAACCGGCTGGTCGATCTCATCAAGCCGCTGGTCAAGGCGACCCGCCGGCCGGGCGCCGATGCCGATATTGGCGGCTTTGGCGGGGTGTTCGACCCCAAGGCCGCCGGCTTCAAGGACCCGCTCATCGTCGCCACCACCGATGGCGTCGGCACCAAGCTGAAGATCGCCATCGAGACCGGCCGGCACGGCACCATCGGCATCGACCTCGTCGCCATGTGCGTCAACGATCTCGTGGTGCAGGGCGCCGAGCCGCTGTTCTTTCTCGATTATTTCGCCACCGGCAAGCTGGCCCCCGAGGTCGGCGCCACCATTGTCGCCGGCATCGCGAGGGGCTGCGTCGAGGCCGGCTGCGCGCTGATCGGCGGCGAGACAGCTGAAATGCCGGGCATGTACGCGGAAGGCGACTACGACCTCGCCGGCTTCTCGGTCGGCGCGGTGGAACGCGGCGAGCTGCTGCCCTCGCCCAATGTGCGCCCCGGCGACGTGCTGCTCGGCCTCGCCTCGTCAGGCGTGCATTCCAACGGCTATTCGCTGGTGCGCCGCATTGTCGAGCTGTCCGGCCTCGCCTGGGATTCGCCCGCCCCCTTTGCCCGCGGCCTCACTTTGGGCGAGGCTCTGCTCATCCCCACCCGGCTCTATGTGAAGTCGGCGCTCGGTGCCATCCGTTCCACCGGCAAGGTGAAGGCGCTCGCCCACATCACCGGCGGCGGCCTCACCGAGAACCTGCCGCGCGTGCTGCCCAAGCACACGATCGGCCGCATCGACCTTGACGGCCTCCCCCTTCCCCCGGTGTTCCGCTGGCTGGCGCAGACCGGCAATGTGGCGCCGGAAGAAATGCTGCGCGCGTTCAATTGCGGCATCGGCATGGTGGTGGTCTGCGCCCCGGAAGACGCCGAGACCGTGGCCGACGCTTTCGCCGAGGGCGGCGAGGAAGTGGTGCATCTCGGCGTCATCGAGCCCGGCGAGGGCGCGGCCCACACCGTCTATGACGGCACGCTCACCCTCGACACGCCGCTCTGAGCCGGACGGCGCCATGACCAAACCCCGCGTGGCCGTCCTCATCTCCGGGCGCGGCTCCAACATGATGTCGCTGATTGAAGCGGCGAGCGCGCCGGACTTTCCGGCCGAGATCGCGGTGGTGATCTCCAACCGGCCGGACGCGCATGGCCTTGCCCGCGCCCAGGCCTGCAACATCCCCACCCGCATCGTCGACCACAAGGCGCATGCCGACCGCGCCGCGTTCGACGCCGCGCTCGACGCGGTGCTGGTGGAGGAGCAGGCTGATCTCGTCTGCCTCGCCGGCTTCCTGCGGCTGCTCACCGGCCCGTTCGTGGAAAAGTGGACGGGGCGGATGCTCAACATCCACCCGGCGCTGCTGCCGAGCTTCAAGGGCCTGCACACGCATGAGCGGGCGCTGGCCGAGGGCGTGCGCATCCATGGCTGCACGGTGCATTTCGTCACGCCGGAAATGGATGTCGGCCCCATCCTCATCCAGGCCGCCGTGCCGGTGCTGGAGGCCGACACGCCCGACACGCTCGGCGCCCGGGTGCTGGCGCAGGAGCATATCGTCTATCCCGCCGCGCTGCGCCTCGTCGCCGATGGCCGCGCCCGGCTGGTGGAGGGCCGCGTCACGATCGACGAATTCACCCTCGCCCCGCCGGCGCTGGTCGTGCCGCCGGTCGGCTGAATACGCCCAACGCCCATCCGTCGAGGCCGGCCCTTGGTCGGCGCCTCAGGATGGCGGTGCGACCGACGGCACACGATCTCCCCAAAGCAACGTCATCGCGAGGCGCGAGCGCCGCGCGCCTCGAAGGTTGGTCGAAGCGGCCGGCGCAAACGATCTCCCAAAGCGACGTCATCCTGAGGTGCGAGCGCAGCGAGCCTCGAAGGATGGTCATTGGCCCGAGCGTCTACGCGACCCCCACCGCCCGCAGCGTCGGCGCCGCGTGCGCCACCTCGTCGAGCGGGGCGATCGACACCTGCATGTCGGTCATGACAGCGTCGCCATAGATGGTGGCGAAGGCGGCATCCGCCGCGTCGCGGCCGACGCCGATCCGCACCAGCCCCTGCAGCGCCGCCTTGCGGGTGGGGTCGAACACATACCAGGCGCCGTCGAGATAGCACTCGAACACGGCGTGAAAGTCCGGCGGGTCGAGCTGCCAGGCATAGGAACTGGCGAAGCGCGAGGGGATCGACAGCGCGCGGCAGAAGGCGATGCCGAGATGGGCGAAATCCCGGCACACCCCGGCGCGCTGCACCATGGTGTCATAGGCCGAGGTCTCGGAATTGGTGCTGCCGCTCAGATACTCCACATTGTCGTAGATCCAGTTGCAGATCGCCGTCACCCGCTCATGGCCGGGCGGCAGGCCGCCGAACTGGTGATAGGCGAAGCGCCCGAGCTGGTCGGACTGGCAGTAGCGGCTGGGGTTGAGGAAGGGCACCACCCCCAGCGGCAGTTCCGCCACCGGCGTCTCGCCGACATGGGAGGGGTCGGCATCGAGCATCGCCAGCTCGACCGTCGCGTCATAGGCGACCTCGAACAGGCCCGGCTCCACCACCACACGCACCAGCCGGGTGCCGCCCGCCAGCTCGTGCCGCTCCAGCGCGAGCGCGGGGGTGAGGTTCAGCGATTCCGACAGAATCGTCTGGTGCCGCAGCGCCGCCGCCTCGATGTTGAGGATGAAGACGGCCCTGTCGCGCACCTCATAGGCGAGCCGGGAGGCGACGTTGAATCTCATGGGGCGGTTCCGCTGCAAGGAAAGATGTCGATATGACGCCGACAGCGCCGATCGGTTCCCCTCAGTTACCACCTCTTGGGTCGTAAATTTGCGACAGCGGCGCATTTCGCGGCGGGGGGCGGCGCTGCCCTCCCCTCTTCCGGCCCCATCACGTGCGCTCACTGCGTGACCCGTGCCACGCAGGCCATGCATGCATGAGCGCGCCTAATGGCCGCCCGGCCAGCGGGCTCTCAGTTCGCGCTGCACCCTTAGAAGCGCTTCGATGCCCTCAGGCACGTAGTAGGCGAGTTCGTCATCCATGTTGTGGGGATAACCGGTCAGGTTGTTCAGCGTGTCGAGCACAGCGAGCCTGAAGTCCCGCAAGTCCATCTCTGGCTCAGGCCAGCCCACATAGACGCGCCGCAACGTCGCTCTATCGATGCCGAATATCGTGGAGAACTCTATTTCGGGGAAGAAGTCGCCCTCAGTCGCGGCTTTTACCGCACGGCCGACCATATCGACATCCTCGGGCGCCAGCATATCCCTGATCTTCGGCATATCGCCTCTCAACAACCTACCAATCGCTCTACCGGAGCAACCTCAAGGACGGGAAACCAAACCGTGGAAAACGCAAACCTGAATAGGATATGCAGACTTCTATACGATGCCTTCATAGAAATCCGCATGGCATCCCGCGAAGGCGACCACAACGTTAGCTTCGGGCTGGCGGACCTGCTCCACACAGTCCCCCTCGCCATTGCGAAAGAAGCCGCCGCCGGCAGCGATTTCAGCGACACACCACGCACCATCCTGCAACGTGCCGACGAGCGCGGAATACGTTCGTGGGTGGACACCCGCCTGGCGACGACGGCTACCGGAGAGCACTCGGATTAAAACCGGCCGCCACTTACACCTTCCCGATCCGCACCCGGTTGTCGTGCAGCGCCGCGCCGCCGGCGGGGGCGACGGGGTCGGCGCCGGTGAGGCTGTTGATGCCGCGCCCGCCTTCGTGCGCGCGGTTCGGCCAGATCGATTCCGCCACCACCACGCCGCGCCGCAGCCCGTCGAACAGGCGGGCATGCAGCAACACCTCGCCGCGGGCGCTGGCGACGCGCACAAGCTCGCCCTCGCCCACCTCCAACGCCGCCGCATCCTCGGGGTGCAGCAGCAGCTCCGGCCGCTTCTCGCGGGCAACCGAGCTCTCGGTCTCGGTGAAGCTGGAGTTGAGGAAGGAGCGCGCCGGCGCGGTGACGAGGCGGAACGGGTAGTCCGCATTCGCCTCCTCGATCACCGCCCAATGGTCCGGCCATTGCGGCATGTCGCGATACGGCCCGAACTTGCCCGGCGAGGTGAAGCGCGAGCGGGCCCAGTCCGGCTTCAGCCGGAACTTGCCGTCCGGCCAGTTGAAGCCCTTCACATAATGGGCGGTGGCAAAATCCGGCTGCACGTCGAGAAAGCGCGCCTCTTCCAGTTCCTCCACCGTGCCGCGCCCGGCGGCGCGCAGCATCCAGTCGATATGGTCGCGCGGGGTCATCGCGAACCCCTCATGCGCGGCGCCGAGCCGCTCCGCCAGCGCGCCGATCACCGCGTGATTGCTGCGGCATTCGCCCAGCGGCTCGACCAGCTTCGGGCCGAGGATGACATATTGGTTGCCGCCGCCCTGATAGAGGTCGTCATGCTCGGTGAACATGGTCGCCGGCAGCACGATGTCGGCCATGCCAGCCGTCTCGGTCATGAACTGCTCATGCACGGCGACGAACAGGTCGTCGCGCGCGAATCCCTGCCGCACCGTCTCCTGGTCGGGCGCGATCGAGACCGGGTTGGTGTTCTGGATCAGCATGGCGGTAACCGGCGGCCCGCCGAGCAGCGCCTCCGGGTCGCCGGTGAGAATGTCGCCGATGCGCGACTGGTCGAGCTCGCGCGCGCTGGTGGGGATGTCCAGCCCCTCCACCATCCGCTTGTTCCAGCCATAGATGGCGCTGTTGGAGTGGAACACCCCGCCGCCCTCGTGCTTCCAGGCGCCTGTCACGGTGGGAATGCAGCTCACCGCATGCATCGCCACCGCGCCATTGCGCGAGCGGGTGAAGCCGTAGCCGGCGCGGATGAAGGTGCGCGGCGTGCGGCCGATGGCGTGGGCGAAGGCCTCGATCTCATCCGCCGGCAGGCCGGTGAGCGCGGCCGCCCATTCCGGCGTGCGCGTGGCGAGATGCGCCTCCAGCCCGGCCGGATCGTCGGCGAAGGCCGCGAGGTAATCGCGGTCGGCCAGCCCGTCGCGGAACAGCACATGCATGACAGCGCAGGCCAGCGCGCCATCCGTCCCCGGACGAATGAGAACGGGAATATCCGCCTGCTCCATGGTCGGCGAGCGGTAGACATCGACCACCGCGATCTTCGCCCCGCGCTCCTTGCGGGCGCGGATGGCGTGGGTCATCACATTGATCTGGGTCGCGACCGGGTTGGTGCCCCAGATCACCACAAGGTCGCTCTTGGCCATTTCGCGCGGGTCCGGCCCGGCGAGCTTGCCGGTGCCGGCGAGGAAGCCGCTCCAGGCCGGGTTGACGCAGATGCTTGAGAAGAACCGCGAATAGCCCTTGGCGCGGGTCAGGCGGTTGATGCCGTCGCGCATCACCAGCCCCATCGTGCCGGCGTAGTAATAGGGCCAGACCGCCTCCGGCCCGTGCCGCTTTTCCGCCTCGCCAAACTGGTGGGCGATCTCATCCAGCGCCTCGTCCCAGGAAATCGGCGCGAAGGCGCCCTCGCCCTTCGCCCCCACGCGGCGCAGCGGCCGGGTCAGCCGGTCGGGGTGGTTGGCCCGCTCGGCATAGCGCGCGACCTTGGCGCAGATGACACCGGCGGTGAAGCTGTTGTCGCGCGAGCCGCGCACGCGGCCGATGCGCCCCTGCGCCACCTCAATCTCCAGCGCGCAGGTGGAGGGGCAGTCATGCGGGCAGGCGGAATAGCCAGTGCGGGTCGGCAGGATGTGCTGATTCATGAAAAAGGCGCTCCGCCGCTATCCTAGCGGAGCGCCTCCTGTTTTTACACCTCAAGCGACAGAGGTCGCGCTCAGTGCGCGGTCGCCTCGCCGCGACGGCTCTTCACGATCCAGCCGAAGCTGATGACGAAGATCGCGCCGACCACAGCGGCCAGATAGTGCGGGATGGCGGAAGGCTTCAGGCCCACCGGATCCTCGGGATCGGCGATCACGTCGACCAGCCACGGGGCCATGCCCTGCATCGTCTCCAGCACCACCTTGTCGCTCACCAGCATCTCGCCGGCGATCCAGCCGAGCAGCGCCGCGCCGAACCAGATCAGGATCGGGAAGCGCGAGATCAGCTTGAGGATCAGCTGCGAGCCGAACACGATCAGCGGAATGGTCAGCAGCAGGCCGAAGATGAACAGCTCGGCATGGCCGCGCGCCGCGGCGGCGATCGCCACCACATTGTCGAGGCTCATCACCGCGTCGGCGATGGCGATGGTGCGCACCGCCTTCCACAGGCTGTCGGCGCCTTCGACATGATGGCCCTCGGCGCCCTCGTCCAGCACCAGCTTGATGGCGATCCAGAACAGCAGCACGCCGCCGACCACCTTCAGGAACGGCACGCCGAGCATGTAGGAGACCACGAGGGCGAAGATGATGCGCAGGCCCACCGCCGCGCCAGCGCCGAGCAGAATGCCCCATTTGCGCTGCTTCTCCGGCAGCGAGCGACAGGCCAGCGCGATGACCACGGCGTTATCGCCGGAAAGCAGCAGGTCGATCCAGATGATCTGGAGCAACGCCACCCAGAAGATCGGGCTTGAGAAATCCATCGTGTCCTCTCCGAGGGTCGAAATCCAAAAGTCAGGAAGGAACGCCCATCCCACCGGCCGCGCTTCTGGAATACATTATTAAGTACGCCAGAATGCCCCGCTCAACTGGAAGCGCCCGCGACGGGTAAGGTCGCGGGCGCCGGTGGGAGGGAATCCCAATGAAATCAGGAGCCGTGCGGCCCCGCCGCGTGCGGGCCCTTCAGCCGAGACAGCGCCCAGCCCGTGCCGAGCACGATCACCGCGCCAGCGGCGGCGGCGGCATATTCATAGTGATGGACCATGGCCTCGCCGAAATAGTCCAGCACCTTGATGTCCGAAACGAACATCTCGCCGGCGACCCAGCCGAGCAGCGCCGCGCCGGCCCACACCAGGAAGGGGAAGCGCGCCAGCAGGCCCATGATCAGCGCCGCGCCGGCAATGATCATCGGGATGGAAATGACCAGGCCGATAATGATCAGCGTCCAGTTGCCATCGGCAACGGCGGCGATGGCGACGACATTGTCGAGGCTCATCACCAGATCGGCCACCGCGATGGTGCCGACGGCGCGCCACAGATTGTCATGCGCGGCGACGCCGCCTTCCTCGCCCTCTTCCGGCAGCACGAGGTCGACCGCGATATACATCAGCGCCAGCGCGCCGACGATGCGCAGCCAGGGCAGGCCCAGCAGCACGGCGATGATGGCGGTGAACACGATACGCATGCCGACCGCGACGGCGGCGCCCAGCACCATGCCGGTGCGGCGCATCTTGTCGGGCAGCGAGCGGCAGGCCATGGCGATGACGACAGCGTTGTCGCCGGACAGCAGGACGTTGATCCAGATGATTTTGAGAAGTGCTAGCCAGAAAAGCGGCTCAAGATAATCCATGTGGTCATTCCCTCACCTCCCGCCCGGATGCGGGCGGGACTCCAGTCAGTTGTTTCGGCGTTGGCGCGCCATTTTTTTTGGTGAGGCAAGAGGAGGTGGCTCCGGCGGGCCCACTCCCGGGCGCTCTTGGCGCGCCATTAAACGGCATCCCCGCTGCGGGCCACTTCTCCATGGCCGGACCCCCGCAGCGCCCATCGCAGGAACATACATAATAATCCATGCGGTGGCCAAGCCCGAATACCGCATTTTGTCAATTATCGATGCTGCGAACGCTTAGTCTACGCTGCTTCGCACAAAGAAACACCCCGCCCGGCGAACCGGACGGGGTGCGATTTCAATGCCGCACCACCCTTGCGGGCGGCGGATAGGCGCGATCAGCCGACGATTTCGTTCCCGGCGAAGAACTGCGCGATCTCAATCTGCGCATTCTCCAGGCTGTCGGAGCCATGGGCCGAGTTCTCGCCGACCGAGAGGGCGAATTCCTTGCGGATGGTGCCCTCAGCCGCATTGGCCGGGTTGGTGGCGCCCATCACTTCGCGATACTTGGCGACGGCGTCCTCGCCTTCCAGCACCTGCACGACGATCGGCTCGGAGATCATGAAGTCCACGAGCTCGCCGAAGAAGGGGCGCTCCTTGTGGACGCCATAGAAGGTCTCGGCCTGGGCGCGGGTCAGCAGCATGCGCTTCTGCGCGACGATGCGCAGGCCCGCCTTCTCGATGGTGGCGTTGATCGCGCCGGTGAGATTGCGACGGGTGGCGTCGGGCTTGATGATGGAGAAAGTGCGCTCGAGCGCCATGACGTGTTTCCTGAAGATACAAGGGGGCGAAAGGTTCGCAGCGGCTTATAGCGGCGCCTCCGCCCGCGGACAAGAGAAGCACGGGCGGCGTTTTCGACAAGACCGCGATCCACCCTGCCGGGCATCGTTCGGAACCGAAATCCCCGCCTTGCGGCGGAACCCGCGCACGCTCATTTGTTTAGCAACGAAGCGGCCGGTGCCGCAGCCCAGGATGCAGTCCATGAAGAAGTGTGTTGTCGCCGCGTTGGCTCTGGCGGCGGTTCTTGTCGGCCTTCTCGCCCTCCCCTTCCTGCCTGTCGCCGACGCGACGACCGACCCGTCGCGCCAGCCGGCCGGCTACAAGACCTGCTTTCTGGAGCGTCGTGCCGTGTTCACGCAGGGGGCGCCGCGCTGGGTGAAAGAGCGGCGCTGCGTATTCGCGGAATAATCGGCGTTCACGACTTCATGATTACCTCTTGGAACTCTTCCGGGAGTACGCACGTTAAGTTGGTGTTAACGGATCGAGAGAGACGCAGACGAATGACCGGACCTGATACCTGTCGTTCCGCTGCAACCGCCGCGAATTGCGGCGGTGCAGCAAGAGAGTTTCTGCGCCTGGAGTTTCGTTCCGCAGGGTTGAGCGCGTTAAGGACTGAATAAATCCGGTGGCCCTTCCACCGGCAAGGTGGATGAGGTGCCGAGATGTACAAGGCCATTGCCATCAGCGCTGTTGCCGCCGTCATGGGGTTCACCGCCCTGTTCGTGGGCGCGGCCGACGCCACCGGTTATTTCAAGCGGCAACTGCCGGTCGCGACCGTGGAAATTCCCGCTGAGCAGGTCGCCGGCGATTGTGTGATGCAGTCGCGCTGGGTCAGCGACGCCGGCCGCATCGTCGAGGTCGAGCGTCCCGTCTGCTACTGAGGCCCCGTTTTCCGGCAGCCTTGGCGGGGTTGGCTGGTGCGTTTTGTCCGACCCGTTTCGCCCGCTCGTTCTCGCCTGGCCTGTTCGGTCTCATCGGCCTGACACTCCACCTGATCGGCCTCACACTTCCCTCGTTTCACAAGGTTAGGCTCGCGGCATCCCCACTCCCCCAAGCCCCAACGCGAGCCCATCAGCCCCGGCTTCTCCCCCAAGGAGCCGGGGCACTTTTTTGTCCGCGCCCCGCCGGATGAACAACCGCCAACCGCCCGTTCAGCAACCGTTGCCCAGGGACGTGCAAGATACGTTCATTCCGGCAACGGAAAGCCGACGGCAGCCGCCGTTCCCGCCGACCCGGTGGTGGCCCGACGCAAAACGCCCCGCTCCTGCTTCCCGCAGGGCCGGGGCGTTTTCTTTTTTTCGCCAATGGCTTGCACGCCACAAGCGGTCGCGGTGATGGCGTCCATCATCAGACGGAATTGGAAAGTGGCCGCACGCGACGGCACCATGGCGGCAAGGGGCTGGCGCCCGCCTCAGGCGCTGGCCGGCACCATGGGGATAGCCGCAATGACGACCGACACACCGTCCGAAACCCGTTTCGAGCCCCTCGTCACCCGCCGTTACCGCGATTTCGCCGCCTATAATGAGTGGGCCAACCAGCGCCTTTACGAAGCTGCCGCCCAGCTCAGCGAGGCCCAGTACCGCGCCGATGGCGGCGCCTTTTTCGGCTCGGTGCATGGCACGCTGAATCACATTCTCGTCGGCGACAAATTGTGGCTGCGCCGGATCACCGGCAGCGGCGACGAGCCGGCCGGCCTCGACGCTATCCTGTTCGAAACACTGGCGGAATTGGCGCCGGCACGGGCTGCCGAAGATGCCCGCATCGCGGCTTATGTCGCTGGCCTCGATGCCGAGACGCTGGCCGCCGAACTCACCTATGCAAACATTTCCGGCGCCCGCTTCACCCAGACTCTGGCGACGATTCTCGACCATGTGTTCAACCACCAGACCCATCATCGCGGCCAGGTTCATTGCCTGATCAGTGGGTTGCTCGGCAAATCCGCCGCGCCCTCGCTCGACCTGATCGCGTTCCAGCGTGAGAGGGGCGCCTCCCGCCAGGGCTGAGCGGCGGCCTGATTCGCCGTCACTCTTGCCCGCCGGCCCGCGGCGCGGCACAAGACGGGCATGATCATCCTCGACGATATCTCGCTCCGCATGGCCGGCCGGCTTCTGATCGATCACGCCTCGGTGGCGCTGCCGGAAGGCGCGCGGATCGGCCTTGTCGGCCGCAACGGCACCGGCAAAACCACGCTGTTCCGCGCCATCACCGGCGATCTGGAGCTGGAGAGCGGCGATATCCGCATCCCCGCCGCAGCCCGTATCGGCCAGGTGGCGCAGGAGGCACCGGCGGGTCCCGAGAAACTGATCGACGTCGTGCTCGCCGCCGATATCGAGCGCGCCAAGCTCTTGAAGGAACGCGAGGATGCCACCGATCCCGCGCGCATTGCCGAGATCGAGCTGCGCCTGGTCGACATCGACGCCCACGCCGCCCCGGCCCGCGCAGCACGCATTCTCGCCGGCCTCGGCTTCGATGATGCCGCCCAGCAGCGGCCCTGCTCGGAATTCTCCGGCGGCTGGCGCATGCGGGTGGCGCTCGCCGCCCTGCTCTTCGCCGAGCCGGATCTGCTGCTGCTCGACGAGCCGACCAATTATCTCGACCTCGAAGGCACGCTGTGGCTGCAGGACTTCCTCGCCCGCTATCCCCGCACCGTGCTCATCGTCAGCCATGACCGCGAATTGCTCAATGAATCCGTGGGGTTCATCCTGCATCTTGACCAGGGCAAGCTGACTCTCTGGCGCGGCGGCTATGATTCCTTCGAGCGCCAGCGGGCCGAGAAGCTGGTGGTGGACCAGAAGGCGCGGGCGAAGCAGGACGCCAAGCGCAAGCATATGGAGGCCTTCGTCGAGCGCTTCCGCGCCAAGGCGACCAAGGCCAAGCAGGCGCAATCCCGGCTGAAGGCGCTCGCGCGGATGGCACCTCTCGCCGACATTGCAACCGAGGCTGCCGCCGCCATCTCGATCCGGCACCCCGAGCGCATTCCCTCGCCGCCCATTCTCACCCTCGATGGCGTTTCCGCCGGCTATGAGCCTGGGAAGCCGATCCTGAAGGGCCTCACGCTCCGCATCGACCATGACGACCGCATCGCCCTGCTCGGCCCGAATGGAAACGGCAAGTCCACCTTTGCCAAGCTGATTTCCGGCCGGTTGGCCCCGCTGGGTGGCACCATGGTGCGTGCCGCCGGGCTGGAGATCGCCTATCTCGCCCAGCACCAGCTGGATGAGCTGGTGGCCAGCGAGACCGTGTACGACCATGTGCGCCGGCTGATGCCGGAAGCGCCGGAGGCCAAGGTGCGCTCGCGCGCGGCGGAGATGGGCTTTTCCGGCGCGACGGCCAATACGACGATCGCGGCGCTGTCGGGTGGCGAGAAGGCGCGGCTGCTGCTTGGCCTCGCCGCCTTTCACGGGCCGCACCTGCTCATCCTGGACGAACCGACCAACCATCTCGACATCGCCGCGCGCCAGGCACTGACCGAGGCGATCAACGATTTCCCCGGCGCCGTCATCCTCATCAGCCACGATCGCACCCTGCTCGACGCCAGCGCCGAACGGTTGTGGCTGGTCGCGGAGGGGACGGTGCGTCCCTATGACGGCGACCTCGACGAATATCAAAAGCTTGTCGTCGGTCGCAGCGCGTCGTCCTCGCGCAAGGAGGCGTCGGGCACCCGGGCCGATGAGCGGCGGCAGGCAGCCGACCGGCGGACGGAGACCGCCCCGCTGCGCAAGCGTATCAAGGAGCTGGAGGCGGCAATGGTGAAGCTGGAGCGTAGTCTCGCCACGCTCGATGCCAAGCTCGCCGAGGATGCGCTCTATACGCGGGCGCCGCTTGAGGCCCAGCGTTTCGCCCGGGAGCGCGCGGCGGCGGCCGAGGCCCTCGCCAAGGCGGAAGAAGACTGGCTGCACGCGTCGGCCCGCCTCGATGAGGCGACCGCGTCCTAGACGCTGCCGGCCTATCCTATCGAAAGCGCCTGTGTGCCGTAGCGCCTCTTGGGCGCGAAGCGCGCCCCTGCGTGCATCCTCGCCTTGGCCCTAACCGAGTCAACGCGACGGCGGCGGTTTAGCCCTCGCCCCATTCCCGAGACGAACCATTCTCTGTACGGCTGCCTGAAGGCGCGTCGTTCAAAAGCACCGTCCCAAAAGCAAAAAGCCCCGGCGCAAGGCCGGGGCTTTCCGTAGAGCCAATCTCGGAAGAGATCAGAAAGAACGCTTGGCCGAGAAGGTCACGCGGTTCTGGGTGGCTTCGTTCGAGTAGGTGAAGAGCTCGGTACGACCCGTGCCGGCGTACTCGGCGCTCAGGTAGTCGTACTGGAGGACGAGGGTCAGACCCTTGACCGGAACCCAACCAACGTTGACGCCGACATTGTAGCCGGTGAAGTCGGCCGACAGGACGCCATCGACGTCGTCGTCATCATTGAAGTTGTAGCCGACGGCGAAGTTGTCGGTCTGCGTGTAGCTGCCGACCAGACCCGTGAACACCGAGGGGGTCCAGTAGTGGATCAGAGCGCCGCCGACATACCAGCCGGAAACCGCGTTGCCGAACGCATCGACGACCGGCATGGTGCCAGCGAGGCCGAGATAGCCCGGAGCGCCAGAGGCGTAAGCGCCTTCAACGTACAGGGTGGTGGTCTCAGCGAAGTCGAAGCGCACGCCGGCGAGAACCGCCCAGCCAGCATCGTCAGCGCTATAGAACGGCACAATGTCGGTATCGAGCGGAGCGTAGTCACCGATCTGGTGATAGGCGCCCGACACCTTGAACGCGCCCCAAGTGCCTTCGTAGGCAATGTTGGCGACGATATCGGGGACCTGCTGACCGCTGAGCTCGACGAAGTTCGCGAACTCGTCTTCACGGCCGTACGAGTCTTCGAGGGCGATGGTCGCCGAGAAGCCGTTGCCGAAGTCAGCGGTGTACTGGATCACGTTCAGCGTGGTGTCGGAATAGTACGAACCCGGCTGAATGCCCTGCCAGCCGTCGCCGGCCCAGAAGTCGAACGCCGAGGTGGCCATACCGAAGGTGAAGCCGGCGAACTGGATGTAGCCGTACTTCAGAACAGCGTTGTTACGGATGCCGTCGCTGAAGCTGAACTCGCCGGTGTCGATCTGCTGACCGAAGCCGTAGCTTTCGCCAGCGTTGAAGCGGCCCTCGAAGTACGAACGCAGGGTGCCGTATTCGGTCTGCGTGCGGGCATCGAGCTGAACGCCGACGCGGGTGAGGAAGTAGCTCTGCCCATCCGGATCATTTTCACCAATGTTGACGCCGTTGAGGCGAACCTTGCTGTCGATCGCGGTGTAGTAGGTGTCGGCGGTGACGTAGCCACCAACCTTCAGGCAGGTGTCGGTGCCGGGGATGTAATAGAAGCCCGCGCCGTAGGTGGAGCAGATCTTCACATATTCCGCAGCCTTCGCCTTCACAGGCAGATCGGCCGCCGCAGCAGTCCCGACCATAGCAAGCCCGGCAACCGAACCGAGCAGCACATTCTTAATGACCGTCTTCAATTTCATTCTCCCCCAAATTGGACCAATGTTGGGTTTTCAGTTGTCAGGACCCGCCGCACGGCGCGGCACCCACAGCGATACTGTTCGAAACCACCGGGCGGTGCAAAGCCAAAGTGGTACCAAACGGCCCCTCCTGCCCATTCCGCAACGAAGTGTTGCCATCGAGACACAATTTTCACGCCACCCCATTCCTGAATGGAACCCGACCCCGCCTTGCGAAAAGCGTTGGTAAATCAGGGGTTAACGGGAAGACGCAAGCGGGGCCGCGCGGCAATTGTGGCAAGGGGCGCCACTGCGGGGCCCCAATCAGCGTCGCTGCCAGCGCCCATTGGCGTCCTGCTGCCAGTAGGTCACGTCGTGCCCGGCGGCACGCGCATCACGCCAGGCCTGGCGAACAGGCGCGACGGCATCGGAATCGTTGCCGTCAAACAGGTGGATCACCCGCTGATAGGCGCCGGGATCCGCAATCGCAGCGCCATCGATCAGGAAACGGACCACGGCGGCGTTGGGATTTGATTCGTCTGTCGTGAGGAGAATCGGCTGGCGCGCCGGCTCGGCCTGGCGGGCGGTGCCATGCGGCAGGAAAGAGCTCTCGTCATAGGTCCAGAGGAGAGCGTCCAGCGCCTCGACCCGCTCCGGGGAGGTCGCCTGCACCGCGCAGCGCCATCCCCGCTCCAGGCACTTCTCCAGGAGCTGGGGCAAGGCGGCGTCGAGCGGCCGGCTCTGCAGGTGATAGAAGAACACTTCGCTCATGAAACGCGCTCCCTATCCCTGCTCGCGCGGCTGCTGGAAAGCGGGCGTCACGATTCGTAGTGACGCGCCACCAGATCGTCGAGCAGGCGCACGCCCCAGCCCGAACCCCAGCTGCGGTTGAACTCGGTGGCGGGCGAGGACATGGCGGTGCCGGCAATGTCGAGATGCGCCCATGGCACGTCACCGACGAAGCGCTGGATGAACTGCGCGGCGGTGATCGAGCCGCCGAAGCGGCCACCGGTGTTCTTCATGTCGGCAAACTTCGAATCGATGAGCTTGTCGTATTCGGCGGAAAGCGGCAGGCGCCACACCTTCTCGCCCGTCGTCAGCCCGGAATCGGTCAGCCGCTCGGCCAGCATGTCGTTGTTGGAGAACAGCCCCGCATGCTCGGTGCCGAGGGCAACGATGATAGCGCCGGTGAGCGTGGCGAGGTCGACCATGAACTGCGGCTTGAAGCGCTCCTTGGCGTACCAGAGCACATCGCCGAGCACGAGCCGGCCTTCGGCGTCGGTGTTGATGATCTCGATGGTCTGGCCGGACATCGAGGTGACGATGTCACCGGGTCGCTGCGCCTTGCCGTCGGGCATGTTCTCGACGAGGCCGATCAGGCCGACCACATTGGCCTTCGCCTTGCGGCTCGCCAGCGCGTGCATAAGGCCGACGACGCAGGCGGCGCCCGCCATATCGCCCTTCATGTCTTCCATGCCGGCAGCCTGCTTGATCGAGATGCCGCCCGTGTCGAACACAACGCCCTTGCCGACGAAAGCGACCGGCGCCTCGCCTGCCTTTCCGCCGTTCCAGCGCATCACCACGACGCGGGTCTCCTCGGCGGAGCCCTGGCCGACGCCGAGCAGCGCGCCCATGCCGAGCTTCTTCAGGTCCTTCTCGCCCAGCACCTCGACATCGACGCCGACCTTGGCGAGATCGCCGGCGCGCTTGGCGAATTCGGTGGGGGTGAGCACGTTGGCGGGCTCGTTCACCAGATCTCGGGCGATCACAACGCCCTCACCGATGCCCTCGCGCTTCTTCCACGCCCGCTTGGCCGCGGCATCGTCCTCTATATAGAGAGTCAGCTTCGGCTTCGCCGTCGCCTCATCGGGCTTCTTCTTGGTCTTGTAGCGGTCGAAGGCATAGGCGCGCAGACGCAGGCCCAGCGCCAGCTCGGCCGCCGCCTCGGCCGGCACCTCGCCGCCCGGCAATGCCAGCACGACGCTCACTTCCTTCGCCGAAGCCGGCAGGCGCCCCATGATGGCCCCGCCGAGCTTGAGCCAGTCGAAGGTCTTGAGGCTCGCCGCCTTGCCCACCCCCATGACGATGAGGCGAGAGGCGTCCAGCCCCGCCGGCGCCAGGATATCCAGCCCCTTGCCGGACTTGCCGGTGAACCGGTCCGCCTGCATCGCGCTCGCCACCAGAGTGGCCGCAGGCGCCAGAAGCGTTTCCACGGCCGGCGCAAAGTCCGGCGTATCCCCCTCGGCCGGCTCCGCAGCCAGGAGGACGACGAGCCCTTCCAGAGTGGCCGGAAGCTTGGCAAAACTGATTTTCACATGGTCGGGCATCGGGGCACCTTGATTGGTCGCGGCTCTGTTCGTTCTCTTTAGCCGAATGCGCGACGGGGGACGAGCCTCAAACGGGCCGCGGGGCCAACGCGCCGCCGCCCGATTTGCGCCGGAAGGCTCAGCCAATTATGCATCGTGCGCAAGCATGGCCACGCCGGGGCAGCGGGCATTCACCGACAGGGATCAGGATACGCCGCTCGATGAACCGCCTGGACCGTTATGTGTTCCGCTCGGCCGCAACGGCCTTCCTAGGAACGCTGCTGGTACTGACCGCCATGATCTGGGTGACGCAGGCCCTGCGCGAACTCGACATCATGACCACGCAGGGCCAGACGATCATTGCCTTCGTCGTCATTACCGCCCTCGCCCTGCCGGCCCTCATCCTCGGCCTGGCGCCGGCGGCGCTGTTCATGGCGGTGGCACAGACGCTGTTCCGGATGAACAGCGATTCCGAAATCGTGGTGGCAAGCGCGGCCGGCATTTCCACCTGGCGATTCCTGCGGCCGCTGGTGATTCTCGCCTTGCTGGTGGCGGCGGGCTGCGCCGCGCTGTCGATCGAACTCGTGCCGGCGGCGATGCGCCAGTTCCGCTATGAGATTACCCGGGTGCGCGCCGATGTGGTCGCCTTCATCGCCCAGCCCGGCCGATTCACCACCCTGTCCCAGGGCATGGTGTTCCATGTGCGCGAGCGCAACGCCAACGGCGTGCTGGGTGGCATCTTCATCAACGACGCGCGCGATCCCAAGGAAGTGAACACCTATCTCGCCGAGCGCGGCCAGGTGATCGACTCCTCCGAAGGCACCTTCCTGGTTCTCGAAGAGGGCGCCATCCACCGGCGTACCCCCGGCAAGCCGGACAGTAATGTGGTCGAGTTCCAGCGCTACGCCTTCGACCTCTCGCCCTTCACCAATAGCGGCGAGCCCACCGTCTACCGCGCGCCGGAGCGGTCCTTCCGTGACCTGTGGAGCCCCGACCCGAAGGATGTGGTGGTCAGGATCGAGGGCACGGGGCGGTTTACCGAGGAGTTGCACCGGCGGCTGTCGCTGCCACTCTATGTGCTGGCCTTCTTCGCCATTGCCTGCGCCGCGCTCGCCGAACCGCGCACCACCCGCGAAGGACGTGGCCTGGCCCTGGCGGGCACCGCGCCCTTCATCATCTTCCTTCAGGTGACCAGCTTCGGGCTGGTCAACCAGGTCCGCACCGAGCCCGCCCTTATCCCCGTCGTGTACCTTGTGCCGATTGTGTTCATCATCGGGGCGATGATCTCGCTGAGCGGGCGTTTCAAGCCACGCATGCCGGAAGCGATTCGCATAAGGATTGACCGCCTCGCCCAGCGCGTCGTGCGCGCGACCGTGAACTGAGGCGGCCGATGCGCGATCACAAAGAAATCACCGGCAGCGGAGCGGCGGCATGATCGGACGCACGCTGGGGTTCTATTTCGGCCGCCGGTTCATCACCTCGGTGATGGGCATCTTCGTCGGCTGCGCCAGCCTGATCATGCTCATCGACCTGCTCGAACTGTCCCGGCGCGTCGGCGAGCGTGATGTCGATTTCGGCACGCTGCTGCTGCTGGTGTTCTACCGCATGCCGTTCTTCACCGAGCAGTTGCTGCCCTTCGCCGTGCTGTTCGGCGCGATCGGAACGTTCCTCACGCTGTCACGGCGACTGGAACTGGTGGTGGCGCGCGCCGCTGGCATTTCGGCCTGGCAGTTCATCGCTCCTGCCGCGCTGATTGCCGTCGCGCTCGGCACGTTTTCCACAACGGTCTACAATCCAGTCTCGGCCGTGTTCAAGGAACGGGCGAGCCGGCTGGAAGCGGAGATCTTCAACCGCCAGACCGGCCTGTTCGCGGCCGGCCGCAGCGGCTTCTGGCTGCGCCAGCAGAGCATCGACGGACAAGCCATCATCCAGGCGGCGGCCACCAGCAATGGCGGGCGCGAACTCACCGGCGTCAACGTCTTCCTGTTCGACACGCACGACAAGCTGCTGGAGCGCATCGAGGCCCGCCGCGCCGTGCTCGATCCCGGGGCGTGGCGGCTGGAAAATGCGCGCGTATTAACTCCCGCAATAGGTTTGCAGGAGTACGACGTGTACATGCTGGCCACCAATCTCACGCCCAATCAGGTGCAGGAATCGCTTCAGAGCGAGACTGTGCCTTTTTGGGATCTGCCCGCCGCCATCGATGCCGCGACCCGGGTCGGATTTGGCGCCGAACGCTATCGGCTGCAATATCAGAGCCTGCTGGCGCGCCCCGCGCTGCTGCTGGCGATGGTGCTGATTGCCGCCTCGGTGAGCCTGCGCGTGTTCCGGTTCGGCGGCATTGGCCAGACGATTCTCGGTGGCGTCGCGGCCGGCTTTCTGCTTTATGTTTTCACCAAGCTCGCCGAGGACCTCGGTGAGGCCGGGATTGTGCATCCCATTATAGCAGCGTGGTTTCCAGCGGGCGTAGGAGCATTGATGGGCATTCTCATCCTGCTTCACCGGGAGGACGGATGAAGGTCGGCAACGTGATAGCCGGCCAGGCAGATTCGGCGATCCCGCGGCTGAGAAGTCGCCTGCGTCGGTCTGTCTGTGCGTCGATTATCGGAGCAGGCTCCGTTGCGTTGGTCGCCTTCGGCCCGGCGACGCTGGCACATGCTCAGACGACTCTTGCCCAGACGAATGCTGCCCAGACAACGGCGGCGCAGCCGGCCGGCCTCGCTGGTGGCCTGGTCACGCGGCAAACCGATCCCAATGCGAAGATGCTCGTGACGGCCGACGAGCTCGTCTACGACAACACCCGCAACGAGGTGATCGCGGAAGGCAACGTCCAGATCTATTATGACGGCGCGGTCCTTGAAGCGCGGCGGGTCGTCTATGACCGCAACGCCAACCGGCTGCGGGCCGAAGGCGGCGTGCGGCTCAAGGACAAGGACGGCACCGTCATCGCTGCCGACAACCTCGACCTGTCGCAGGACTTCAGCAACGGCTTCGTCAACTCGCTGCGCATCGATTCGCCCGAGGACATGCATTTCGTCGCCGCCCGCGCCGATCGCGAGAATGGCGACACGACCGTCCTGACCAGCGGCGCCTACACGCCCTGCGAACCCTGTAAGGAAAACCCTCAGAAGCCGCCGATGTGGCAGGTGAAGGCCGCCAAGATCATCCATAAAGAAAAGGAACAGATGATCTATTTCGAGGATGCCAGGATCGAGTTCCTCGGCGTCCCGATCGCGTGGGTTCCCTATCTCGAAGCGCCCGATCCGACGGTGAAGCGCAAGTCCGGCTTCCTGATCCCGCAATTCGTGAGCACCTCCGAGATCGGCTACGGCGCGACCATCCCCTATTTCTGGAACATCGCGCCCAATATGGACGTGACGTTCTCGCCGATGATCGTCTCCAAGCAGGGCGTGCTGCTCGACGCTGAGTTCCGGCACCGGCTGGAAACGGGCAGCTACAGCATCCGCGCGGCCGGCATCGACCAGATGGACAGGGACGAGTTCCAGGGCCAGCCCGGTGATCGCGATCAGCGCGGCGTGGTCGAGACGCACGGCCGCTTCAACATCAACCAGAACTGGTACTGGGGCTGGGACGGCTGGCTGATGTCAGACCAAACCTTCCTCCAGGACTACAACCTCATCAGCGCGACGACGCGCGAGGTCACCTCGCAGATCTATCTCGTCGGCCAGGGCGACCGCTCCTATTTCGACCTGCGGGCGATGTATTTCACTGGCCTGACCTCGTATGACGTCGAGTCGCAGCAGCCGGTCATCCACCCCGTACTCGACTACAGCAAGACTCTGGGCGATTCGATCTTCGGCGGGCAGTTCAGCTACGACATCAACTTCACCAGCTTGACGCGCGACCAGATCGATCTGCGCGCCACCTCCGCCGCCTATGCGCCGCTCGTGCCCGAGCTTTACGACGGGCCCACCAACCAGTGCGACATCTCGCGAATTCCGCCCGGCGTGAGCTTGCGCGACGCGTGCTTGATGCGCGGCATGGTCGGCAGCTACAGTCGCCTGTCCGGCGTTGTCGACTGGCGCCGCACCTTCATCGACCAAGCCGGCCAGACCTGGACGCCGTTCTTCAACATGCAGCTCGATGTCGCCTCGGTGCAAGCCCAGACCGAGGACGAGCCGTGGCTCGGCACCGGCGGCGACACGCAGCTCGTGCGCGCCATGCCGGCCGTCGGTCTCGAATACCGCTACCCCTTCATCGCGGTGCAGAACTGGGGAACCCAGACCATCGAGCCGATCGCCCAGGTCATCATCCGGCCGGATGAGACCCATATCGGCCAGCTGCCGAACGAAGACGCGCAGAGCCTGATCTTCGACGACACCAACCTGTTCGAGATCAACAAATATTCCGGCTATGACCGCGTGGAAGGCGGCGGGCGCGCCAATGTCGGCATCCAGTACACCGCCAATTTCAACGATGGCGGGCAGATCAACGCCCTGTTCGGCCAGTCCTACCAACTGTTCGGCACCAACTCCTACGCCAATTACGACATGGCGAACACCGGTGCCGAATCTGGCCTGGAAGACGATGCCTCCGACTATGTGGCTCGGCTCTACTACCAGCCGACCGCGAATTTCTCGCTCATCAACCGCTTCCGCTTCGACAACAGCGACTGGTCAGTCGAGCGCTACGAGGTCGAAGGCCGGGCGGTTATCAACAAGCAGCTGACGGTCTCCGCGCTCTACGGGCTGTACACAGCCCAGCCCCTGCTCGGCTATTACGAGGAGCGCGAAGGCATTCTCGGCACAGGCACGCTGAAGCTGAACGAGAACTGGAACCTCCAGGCGGCCGCGCGCTACAATCTCAATCTTGACGAGATCGACTACACGCTGTTCGGCATCTCCTATATCGATGAGTGCTTCGGCATCGCACTCAGCTACCGTTCGGACTACACCGAGAGCGGCAATCGTGAGCGTGTCGACACGGTCCTCGTCACCTTCACGCTAAAGACGCTGGGCGAGGCGGGCTTCTCCACCGATGTGGGGTCAAGCGGAAGCAGCGATTAGGCCTTGGCGTCGCATTGACGCCACATCCGCCGACCAGAACAGCGCGGGTACGGCGGGACTTGTAAATGGGGAAAGCCCCGGCGCCTGCCGACAGCAAGAGTGGAGAGAAAATGCTCGGACGGTCTTTGATACGGGATGGCTGGCGCGCCGGTCGTCATCGCGTCGTGGGACCGCTCGCCCGCGCGCTGGTGCTTGGCTGCGCGGTCGTCGCCGTCACCACGCTCCCGCCCGCGCCGGCCAGAGCCCAGCAGATCCTTGTCCTGGTGCAGGGGCAACCCATCACCAGCTTCGATGTCGCCCAGCGCATCAAGCTTGCCCAGCTCACCGAGCGCCGGAACCTCTCGCAAAAGCAGGCGCTCGAAGAGCTGATCGATCAGCGCCTGAAGATCGTCACCGCCGAGCGGTTTGGCGTCACCGCCGACAAGGACGAGATCGAGAAGATGTTCGCCCGCATGGGCAGCCGTAGCGGCCGCTCGCCGGAGCAGCTGACCCAGGCGCTCGCCCAGTCCGGCCTCGACGCCAGCATGCTCAAGACGAAGATGCGGGCCGACTATGTCTGGAACAATTATGTTCGGGGCCGGTTCTCCTCAGCCTCGACCATCCGCGATTCCGACGTCTTCGCGGCGCTTCAGTCGAAGGGAGAGGACCTCACCCGCGCCCAGCGCACCACCGAGTACACGGTGCGCCAGATCGTCCTCGTCGTCGGCCGCACGGCCAACCCCGGGGAGCGTTCACAGCGCATGGCCGAGGCCAACAACCTGCGCAAGCAGTTCAAGGATTGCGAGACCGGCGTCCAGACGGCGCGCGGGATGCGCGAGACCGTGGTCCGCGACCCGGTCATCCGCACCTCGGCCGACATGAGCGCACCGGTGCGAAAGGTCATGGACGACACGCCGGTCGGCCAGATGACCGCGCCGGAAGTCACCCGCGCCGGCATCGAGATGATCGCCATCTGCAATCGCCGCGAAGTGGTCGGCGAGAGCGCGCAGAAGCGTGAGGTCCGCACCGAGCTTGAGAACAAGCAGTTCGACTCGGTCTCCAAGAAGTTGCTGGACGATGCCCGCAAGTCCGCCATGATCCAGTATCGCTGATCGGCCGATGGCACGCCCTTCGCCCGTTTTGGCCCTGACGCTGGGCGAGCCGGCCGGGATCGGCCCCGACATCACCCTCGCAGCCTGGCTGATGCGGGAATCGCGGGCCTTGCCACCCTTCTTCGTCACCGGCGATGCGGGCCTGCTACGCCGCCGGGCTGAAGCTCTCGGCCTCGCCGTGCCGATTCGGGAATGCACGCCCGAAGACGCCGCCGCCGTGTTTCCGACGGCGCTGCCCGTCGTCGGCGCGGGTCCGGCGGCGACGGCCGCCCCAGGCCAGCCAAATGCCACCAGCGCTCCCGCCGCCTGTGCGGCGATCGACAGCGCCGTGGCGCTGGTAAAAGCCGGGCGTGCCGCCGCGGTGGTAACGAACCCGATTTCCAAGGCCGTGCTGTATGCCGATGGCTTCGCCTTTCCCGGCCATACCGAATATCTCGCATATCTCGCCGCCTCGCCGGCGCCGCGCCCGGTGATGATGATCTGGTCGCCGGACCTCGCCGTCGTTCCCGCTACGATCCATGTGCCACTGGCGGATGTGCCGCGCCTGTTCACCCGCGAACTGCTCATTGAGACCGCCCGCATCACCGCCCACGATCTGCGGCATCGCTTCGGCATCAAAGCCCCCCGCCTCGCCATTTGCGGGCTCAACCCGCATGCGGGCGAGGACGGCACGCTCGGGCGCGAGGACGAGGACGTCACCCGCCCCGCCGTGGCGGCGCTGCGGCAGGCGGGGATCGATGCGCGCGGGCCGCTGCCGGCCGACACGCTGTTCCACGCCGCCGCCCGCGCCACATATGATGCCGCCATCGGCGCCTATCACGACCAGGTTCTGGCGCCGGCCAAGGCCCTCGCCTTCGATCGCGCGGTCAACGTCACGCTTGGGCTGCCTTTCATACGCACCTCGCCGGATCACGGCACGGCGTTCGCCCTCGCCGGCACCGGGCGTGCCGATCCCTCCAGCCTGATCGAGGCGCTGCTTCTGGCGCGCCGGCTCAGCGACAGCGATGCCGTACGAGCGGAAGGCTGAAGTCGTCAGATGAGCATCGACAACCTGCCGCCGCTTCGCGACATCATCCGGGATCATGGGCTCTCGGCACTGAAGTCGCTCGGCCAGAATTTCCTGCTCGACCTCAACCTCACCTCGAAAATCGCCCGCACTGCCGGCCGGCTCGAGGGCCTGACCGTCATCGAAGTCGGCCCTGGCCCCGGCGGCCTGACGCGGGCTATCCTTGCTCTCGGGGCGCGGCGCGTGATCGCCATCGAGCGCGATTCCCGCTGCGTGGCCGCCTTGGCCGAGGTAGCGGCGCACTATCCCGGCCGGCTGGAGATCATCGAGGGCGATGCGCTGGAGACGGACTACCGCGCCCTTCTCGCGGCGGACGAGCGTGCCCTCATCATCGCCAACCTGCCATACAATGTCGGCACGCCGCTGTTGGTCGGCTGGCTCTCGGTCGATCCCTGGCCGCCCTGGTATGAGAGCCTCACGCTGATGTTCCAGCGCGAGGTCGCCGAGCGTATCGTCGCCGCTCCGGGAGACGACCATTATGGCCGCCTGGCCGTGCTGACCGGCTGGAGGGCGCAGGCGCACATCGCCTTCGACGTACCGCCCTCGGCCTTCGTCCCGCCGCCCAAGGTCACGTCGTCAGTGGTCCACATCACACCCCGCCGCGCCCCCCTGCCCTGCTCGCTTAAGGCACTGGAGCGCGTCACCGAGGCCGGCTTCGGCCAGCGCCGAAAGATGCTGCGCCAAAGCCTGAAAAGCCTCGGGGTCGATACCGGCGCGCTGCTGGAGGCGGCCGGCATTGCCCCGACCGAACGCGCCGAGCGTGTGACGGTCGAGGGCTTCGTAGCCCTCGCCAATGAGTGGGTGGCGATGCGGCAGGCCGGCGGCGCCGGCCGACCGTGAGCAGCGGCATTGGCGTCGGGGCGGCGTTGGGAGGGGACCCCTACTCCGCCAGTTCCGCCAGTTCGTGGTCCAGCCGCTCGATCACCGGCTCAAGACCGGGCTGGCGTTCGCGACGCAGGCGCTCGGCCAGAAGGATGTTGCGCAGGTTGGCAAAGGTCGAGTTCAGGTCGGCATTGACCAGCACGTAATTGTAGTCGCGCCAGTGGGCGATCTCGGTACGCGCGTTGCGCAGACGCTTCTCGATCACGCCTGAGGCGTCCTCGGCCCGCCGCTCCAGCCGGGTCTTCAGCTCTGCCGCCGAGGGCGGCAGGATGAACACGCCGACGATATCCTGGCGCATCTTCTCGTAGAGCTGTTCGGCGCCCTGATAATCGATGTCGAAGAGCACGTCCCTGCCGGCCGAAAGGGCGGCTTCCACCGGCTCGCGCGGCGTGCCGTAGAAATTGCCGTGCACCTCAGCCCATTCCAGGAGATCGCCGGCGTCGCGCAGCCGCTCGAAGCGCTCGCGCGTGAGGAAATGATAATGGACGCCCTCGACCTCGCTGGGCCGCCGTCCCCGAGTCGTCACCGACACGGAGAGATAGATGTCGGGGTTCTGCTCCAGGAGCAGCCGGGCCAGGGTCGACTTTCCCGCTCCTGAGGGCGAGGAAAGGATCAGCATCAGCCCCCGCCGGCCGCCAATGGCGGCCGCGGGGCTTGCGGCGTTCTCGTTGCTGTCGCTCACCCTGTCCCTCACTCGATGTTTTGGACCTGCTCGCGGAACTGTTCGACCAGCCCCTTCAGCTCCAGCCCGATGGCGGTCAGCGACACGTCATTAGCCTTGGAGCATAACGTATTGGTTTCGCGGTTGAATTCCTGAGCAAGAAAGTCGAGACGGCGGCCTATGGCGCCGCCCTCCGCCAACATGGCACGGGCAGCGGCGACATGGGCCACCAGCCGGTCCAGTTCCTCGCGCACATCGACCTTCGACGCCATCATCAGTGCTTCCTGATGCAGTCGGTCCGAATCGAAGCTGGCGCCGGTGTCCATCAGAACCCGCAGCTGTTCAGCGAGCTTGGCGCGGATCGCCTCCGGCCGGCGGGAGGGGTTGGCCTCGGCGGCAGCAGTGAGCGCGGCAATCCCGTCGAGCCGTTCGCTGAGCACGAGGCCGAGGGCGGCGCCCTCCTGCGCGCGCATGGCGGCGAGCTCGGCCAGCGCCTGGGAAAAGCCGGCCAGAACAGCCGCCTCCAGCGCCGCCCGCGCCGTCTCGCTCTCCTGCGCTTCGCTGATCTCCAGTACACCCTTCAGGCCCAGAAGGCTCTCAAGCTGCACCGGCGGCGCGCCGAGTTCCTCGGCGACACGACCCACTGACTGCGCGATGGTTCGCAGCACGTGCTCGTTGACGCGGACGCTGACCTCGGGGTCCGCCCGGGTGAGCGAAAGATTGGCGTTGACGTTGCCGCGTGAGAGCACACGCGCGGCGGACTGCTTGAGGCCCGCCTCCAGGCCGTCCCATCCGCCGGGAAGCCGCAGGCGGACATCGAGACCCTTGCCATTGACCGATTTGAGTTCCCAGGCCCAGCTCCACGCGCCGCCGATGCCCTGCGTGCGTGCGAAACCCGTCATGCTGGCCAGCGTCATGCCATCCCCCTGCCCCGTCCCCAGACGGCGGGCGGACCATAACGGGGGCTGCCGCCAGCCTCAAGCCGGCAGCAAAGACATTGGGCTCAGTCGACGGCGTTGGCGCCGGTCGTCCCCGACGTGCCGGCCGGCTGCGCCGCCGGATCAACCTTGCGCTCGCGCTCGACCTGGCGCCAGCGCACCACATTCTTGTTGTGCTGGTCGAGGGTGGCAGCGAAGGCGTGCCCGCCCGTGCCGTCCGCGACGAAATACAGGTTGTCGCTCTTTGCCGGCCGGGCGGTGGCCTCCAGCGAGGCGCGGCCGGGATTGCCGATCGGCGCCGGCGGCAGGCCTGGGATCGTGTAGGTGTTGAACGCCGTCGGCGAGGTGATGTCGGTGCGCGTCAGCGGGCGTTCCAGTCGGCCTTTGCCGCGCACCAGCCCATAGATGATCGTCGGGTCCGACTGCAGGCGCATCTTCTTGTTGAGCCGGTTGACGAACACAGCCGCCACCTCGGCCCGCTCCTCGGGAACGCCGGTTTCCTTCTCGACAATGGAGGCAAGGATCACCAATTCCTCCGGCGACTTCAGCGGCAGCGAAGGGTCGCGCTTTTCCCAGATTTCCTTCAGCGTCGCGTCCTGCGTGCGGGCCATGCGCCGCAGCACATCCTCGCGCGAGGTGCCGCGCGTGACCTTGTAGGTGTCCGGCATCAAGCTGCCCTCGCGCGGCACCTGCCGCACGCTGCCCGACAATTCCGCTATCTCAAGCAGCCGCTCGACGATCTGGTCGCTGGTCAGCCCCTCGGGAACGGTGACGGTATACTCTATCACCCGGCCGGAAACGATGGTGTCCAGCACCTGCTGGATCGAGGCGCCGGCGGAAAAGGCATATTCACCCGCCTTCAGCTTGCCGGAGGCACGGGTACCGACCGCTGCGCCGACGAAGACCCATTTGTCGTCAATCACGCCCTGCTTGAGCAGAAGATCGGCAATGTCGATCACGCCATATTCGTTGGGCACGATCACCGCCTTGTCCGCGGCGAGCGGGCCCGGCGCGTAGAAGCGCTCCTTGCCGATCCACAAGGCGCCGCCACCCAGGACGATGGCAACGACCAGAAGCGTGAACACCATGCTACCGGCGACAATGAGGGGATGATTCGCCCGGCGCGATGCCTTGTGCGGGTCGGGAGTCTTTCCCGGCGGCGTCGGGGAGATCGGATCGGTCATCGGGAGCCTCGCCTGGCGTTCGCGGGCAGCGCAACGCACTGGCAGACTACCCGAAAAGATGGCGAAAGCGCGAAACCGCCCGTCCTAGGGGCCGCGCTTCCCCAGCGTTCGCATCGCTGCGCTTAGTGCGCGTAGCGCTTGAAGACGACGGAAGCGTTGGTGCCGCCAAAGCCGAACGAGTTCGACAGCGCATAGTCGATCTGCCGCTCGCGCGGGGTATGCGGCACAAGGTCGATGGGCGTCTCGATCGACGGATTGTCGAGGTTGATCGTCGGCGGCGCAATCTGGTCACGGATCGCCAGCAGCGAGAAGATCGCCTCCACCGCCCCGGCCGCCCCAAGAAGATGACCGATGGCCGATTTGGTGGACGACATCGACACCGTCGCGGCGCTGTTGCCGAGCAGGCGCTGCACCGCGCCGAGCTCGATCTCGTCCGCCATGGTCGAAGTGCCATGGGCGTTGATGTAGTCGATCTCGGCTGGGGTGATCCCCGCCCGCTTCAGCGCCGCCGTCATGCAGCGGAAGGCGCCGTCGCCATCCTCGGAAGGGGCGGTGATGTGATAGGCGTCGCCCGAGAGGCCGTAACCAACGATTTCGCCATAGATCTTGGCGCCGCGCGCAAGGGCGTGCTCCAGCGCCTCGACGATCACGACACCCGCGCCCTCGCCCATGACGAAGCCGTCACGGTCCCTGTCATAGGGGCGCGAGGCCTTTTGCGGGGTGTCATTATAGCTTGTCGACAGCGCACGGCAGGCCGCAAAGCCCGCCAGCGCCAGCCGGTTGATCGGCGATTCGGTACCGCCGGCGACCATCACGTCGGCGTCGCCGAAGGCGACCAGCCGGGCCGCATCGCCGATGGCGTGCGCGCCGGTGGAACAGGCAGTGACAACCGCATGGTTCGGCCCCTTGAGACCGTGCTCGATCGACACATAGCCGCCGGCCAGATTGATCAGGCGGCCGGGAATGAAGAAGGGTGAAACGCGCCGCGGACCGCGTTCCTGCAGCAGCAGGGCGGTTTCGGCGATGCCCTGAAGGCCACCGATGCCGGAGCCGATCAACACGCCGCTGGCGCACTGGTCTTCGTAGGAGGTCGGATGCCAGTCGGCATCATCAAGCGCCTGCCGGGCCGCCGCCATCGCATAGATGATGAAGTCGTCGACCTTGCGCTGCTCCTTCGGCTCCATCCACTGGTCGGGATTGAAGGTGCCGTCGGTGCCGTCGCCCCGCTTCAGCTGGCAGGCGATCTTGGCCGGCAGGTCGGAGACGTCGAAATTCTCGACGCGGCCAGCCCCACTCTGCCCGGCAAGCAGACGTTTCCAGGTAATGTCGACGCCGCATCCGAGCGGCGTCACCATGCCGAGGCCGGTAACGACGACGCGCCTCATCCGATGTCTCCGGAGAACTTCAGATTAGTAGGCGCCGCGACGGGCGAACCGCCGCAGCGCGCGAGAGCGGCAATCAGGCCGCGTTCTTTTCCAGGAAGGTGATGGCGTCGCCGACGGTCAGGATCGTCTCGGCGGCGTCGTCCGGAATCTCGCAGTTGAAGGCTTCTTCAAAGGCCATGACCAGCTCGACCGTATCGAGGCTGTCGGCGCCGAGGTCGTCGATGAAGCTCGCATTCTCGGTAACCTTCTCGGACTCAACGCCCAGATGCTCGGCTACAATCTTCTTCACGCGCTCGGCAATATCGCTCATCGGTTCACCCTCGTCCGTATCCGGAGGTTGCTACGTTATACCATTTGGCCCCCGCGCGAACGCGGTGTTGGCGGCCTGCTTTTTTGCCCCGATTACAGGATGTCTCGAACAATTCCGCAATGGTGTTGCGGGGTTCGACCCTGTGAGCCGAGGCGGCTGTTAGCACACTTCAAACGCCAAAACCAGCACCGTAAAGGGCGGGTTAACAGCGCTCTGGGTGAGCCTCGTCAGATCATGGCCATTCCGCCATTCACATGCAGCGTCTGCCCAGTGACATAGCCAGCCTCGCTGGAAGCGAGGTAGACGGCGGCTGCCGCGATATCCTCCGGCGAGCCCAGCCGTGCGGCCGGAACGGCGGAGAGAATCGCCTGCTTCTGCTTGTCGTTGAGCACATCGGTCATCGGCGTGGCGATGAAGCCCGGGGCGATGCAGTTCACCGTCACGCCGCGCGCCGCCACTTCCTTGGCCAGCGCTTTCGACATGCCGATCATGCCGGCCTTGGCGGCAGCATAATTGCCCTGGCCGGCATTGCCGGTCACGCCCACGATGGAGGTGATGCCGATGATGCGGCCGGTACGCCGGCGCATCATCGAGCGGGCGGCGGCGCGGGTCAGCCGGAAGCCGGCGGTGAGGTTCACCGCGATCACCGTGTCCCACATCTCGTCGGTCAGACGCACGAACAGGCCGTCACGGGTGATGCCGGCATTGTTGACCAGAATGTCGATGTCACCCATGGCCTCCTCGGCCTGCGGCACCAGCTGCTCGACCTGCTCGATATTCGAGAGGTCGCAGGGCAGAACATGGGTGCGCTCGCCCATCTCGGCGGCGAGCGCCTCAAGAACTTCGCGGCGGGTGCCCGAGAGCGCCACCGTGGCGCCCTGCGCGTGCAGCGCCTTGGCGATGGCTCCGCCGATCCCGCCGGTAGCGCCGGTGACGAGTGCCGTCTTCCCCGTCAGATCGAACATGGGAACCTCCTGAATTGCTGTCTCAAGCCTGCGCCGGCGCAGCGGCGAAGGCGGCGACGTCTTCGGGCGCGCCGATACTGACGGCAGCCACCTGACGGGCGATACGCTTGGTGAGCCCGGCAAGCACCTTGCCGGTACCGACCTCGACGAGCCGGGTCACGCCCTGCTCGGCCATGAAGGCCACGGATTCGCGCCAGCGAACCGTGCTCGTCACCTGGCGAACCAGAAGCGACCGAATCTCGTCCGGCGCACTGACAGGGGCTGCGGTCACATTGGCGACCAGCGGCACGCGCGGCGCGTGCACCTCGACACCGGCCAGCGCCTCGCGCATGGCGTCCGCGGCGGAGGCGATGAGGCGGCAATGGAAGGGGGCGGAGACGGTCAGCAGAATGGCGCGCGAGGCGCCCTCGCGCTTGGCGATCTCGCAGGCGCGCTCGACGGCAGCGGCATTGCCGGAGACGACGACCTGCCCGGGCGCATTGTCATTAGCGATGTCGCAGACCTCGCCCTGAGCGGCCTCAGCGGCGACGGCGGCGACCTTGTCGAAGTCGAGGCCCAGAATCGCCGCCATGGCGCCCGTACCCACCGGCGTGGCCGCCTGCATCGCAATGCCACGAAGGCGCAGCAGCCGCGCCGTATCGGCAATGGAGAGCGAGCCAGCGGCGGCAAGCGCAGAATATTCGCCCAGCGAATGGCCTGCCACGAAGGCGGCATCACGGGCCAGATCGAGCCCGGCCTCGGCTTCCAGCACACGTAGCGCCGCGAGCGAGGCGGCCATCAGGGCTGGCTGGGTGTTCGCCGTCAGGGTCAGGGTTTCAATCGGCCCGTCCCACATGACGGCGGAGAGCTTTTCACCCAGAGCCGCATCGACTTCGTCGAACACCGCGCGCGCCACCGGGAACTGATCGGCGAGGGCCTTGCCCATGCCGACGACCTGGCTGCCCTGACCGGGAAAAACGAAAGCGATGCTCATGACGATGCGATGTCCATTCCTCTTTGAATCGGCGGCCGCAGGAACAACGCCCTGCGTCCCGTGTCAAGTTGCCGGCCGCCGCCCGGCCTCTACCGCACCGCGTCTCACCGCCCCATCGGCCCCGACCGAGCCGCTTGAACCGCCATGGAGAGGGAGGCGACCGCAGGAGCCAGCGCGTACTATAATACGCCCATAATCTGGACAGGGGTCCCACATTCACCGGCTCGCACGCGGGACGGCCCATCGAACCTTGATTTCCCGCTCTTTTCGCGTATAAGCCCGCGCACTGTCAGTCCCGGCCGGGGGCTGAACGGACGGTTGCGCACGGCTTTTTGCCGGGCGTGGCAGCGTATCCGAGGATTCGCGTCGTCCCGTGTCCCCGCCTTCGAGAATATTCGAGCCTTTCCGGGCTCGAAGGGCTCGGCGTCGGGAGGATGGCCGCAATAGTGCGGAACACAGGAAAGGCACGAAACATGGCTCTTTATGAGCACGTGTTCCTCGCGCGCCAGGATGTAACGGCGCAGCAGGTCGAGGAACTCACGGCACGCTTCAAGGGCGTGCTGGAAGCGAATGGTGGCTCGGTCCCGAAGGTCGAGTATTGGGGTGTGAAGACCCTTACCTATCGCGTCCGCAAGAATCGCAAGGCGCATTTTTCGCTGCTGAACATCGACGCCCCCCCGGCCGCCGTGGCCGAGATGGAGCGCCAGATGCGTATTGATGAAGACATTCTGCGCTTCATCACCGTCCGCGTCGAAGAGCTCGAAGAAGGCCAGTCGGTCATGCTGCAGAAGCGCGACCGCGACGATCGTGGCGATCGTGGCTTCGGTGATCGCGGCTTCGGCGGCGGTGATCGCGGCTTCGGCGGCGGCGGGCGCAGCTTCGGCGGCGACCGTGGTGGTGATCGTGGCGATCGCGGCCCGCGCCGTGACCGTGAAGAGGCTCCGGCCAGCGTGGAGACTGAGTGATGGCTTTCGGTGGCACCGGCGGCGCAGCCGCAAACACCTCGGGCGCCCGTCGCCCCTTCTTCCGCCGTCGCAAGACCTGCCCGTTCTCCGGCGCCAATGCGCCGAAGATCGACTACAAGGACGTGCGGCTACTGCAGCGCTACATTTCCGAGCGCGGCAAGATTGTTCCCTCGCGCATCACGGCCGTCTCGGCCAAGAAGCAGCGCGAACTGGCCCAGGCGATCAAGCGTGCGCGCTTCCTCGGCCTGCTGCCCTTCGTGATCCGCTGATCGCGTAACGCCGTCGTCCCCGGCCACGGCCGGGGACGCTTCGTGCAGTGTGATGACAACAGGCCCCGGACTTCCGGCGGTCTTGGCTGGGGCGGACGATGATCCACCCCTAACCGCTAAGGGCGGGACAGCGTGTCGATGATTATGAACTGGCTCATAGCGCTGGGTGCCGGCGCGGCATCCGCGCTTATGGTCGCCACAGTTGCGACCGGCAGCCCGCTCGCCCTCCCCCTCTTCTATCTGGCTCCGCTGCCGGTGTTGATCGTCGGCCTTGGCTGGACGCATGTCTCGGCGCTGATCGCCGCCTCCGCCGCAGCCGTCGCCATCGGCGTGTTTTTCGGTGTCGAGCTTCTCCTCGCCTATGTCGCGGGCGTCGGCCTTCCCGCCTATGTGCTCTCCTATCTGGCGCTGATGGCGCGCGAGCCGCAGCCTGGCGCACCGCTCGAATGGTTCCCGGTCGGTCGCGTGGTGCTGGCCGCTGCCATCCTCGGCTGCCTGGCGGTTGCGGCACTGATCCCGCTGGTGGCCGGCAGCGTCGAGGGCTACCAGGCCGCCTTGCGCACGCTGTTCCAGGCGATGTTCGAGGAAAGCCCCGGTGCCGGCGGGGCAGATGTCGAGCGGATGGTGGACCTGCTGGTCCTCGTTATGCCGCCAGCGGCAGCCGTCGTGACCATGGTCACACAGATCGGCAATCTCTGGCTCGCCGCCCATATTTCCCGCCTCTCCGGCCGCCTGATGCGCCCCTGGCCGGATCTCGCGACGATTTCGGTGCCGCGTCCGGTGGCCGTGCTGCTCGTCGGCACCTTCATCGCCACCAACCTCGCGGGCGGGTTCGTCGGCCTGTTGGCGCAGTTGCTGACCTCCACCCTGGTCATGGCCTTCGCCTTCATCGGCCTCGCCACCATCCACTGGATCACCCGCGGCGCTGCCGGGCGCGCGCTGGTCATCGCTACCGTCTGGATCGCCGCGCTCGCGCTGGGCTGGCCCTTCGCGCTGCTCGCGCTGCTGGGCCTCGCCGAAACACTGTTCGGCGTGCGCCAGCGCTTCCGAAAGGGCGGGCCACCGGGACGCCCACCGGCCGCCAACGACGTCTGAACTCACTCAACCTTTCCACTTTGACGCATTGAATGGAGAACTGAAATGGAAGTCATCCTGCTTGAGCGTGTCGCCAAGCTCGGCCAGATGGGCGAAGTCGTTCGCGTGCGCGACGGCTATGCCCGCAATTTCCTCCTGCCCTCGGGCAAGGCGCTGCGCGCCACCAAGGAGAACAAGGGGCGCTTCGAATCGATGAAAGCCCAGCTCGAGACCCGCAACCTCGAGCTCAAGTCCGAGGCCGCCAAGGTCGGCGAGAAGATGAAGGGCACCGAGATCATCCTGGTCCGTCAGGCTGGCGAAACCGGGCACCTCTACGGCTCGGTCTCGACCCGTGACATCTCCGACGCCCTGACCGCCGCCGGCTTCTCGGTGGAGCGCCGTCAGATCGTCCTCAACCAGCCGATCAAGACCATCGGCGTGCACGACGTGCCGGTCACGCTGCACCCCGAGGTCGAGGTGTCGATCCGCGCCAACGTCGCCCGCAGCGCCGAGGAAGCCCAGCGCCAGTCGCGCGGCGAGGACCTCAGCGTCGTCCGCGATGACGAAGACGAAGACGCGTATGTGGAAGACGCCGATGTCGAGGCCGACGAGGAGGTTGAGGCCGAGCAGGCCTGAAGCTTTTACGTTAGGTCATACGTCAAAAGGCTTAGCCCGGCCGGTTTCGGCCGGGCTTTTTTGCGTTCAGCGCAGTATTTGCCATGTTGCGAGGCCGGTAAGGTTGTGATGCAATGAATGGCAGATAACAGACATGCCCAGTGCATGGGCAGGCAGTCTTCCCGCGGAGACGAGCCTTTGCGGTTTGTCGTCGCCGGCTGCCAGTACTTTGGGATTGGCCGATGGAACGGTTGCTCGCCAAGGTCCTCGAGCGCATTGTGCGCCGTGGTTGCCTCGCCGTTATTTTCGCGTCCGGCACCCGTGCCGTTTTCGGTGACGGCAGCGGCGCCCCCCTCACCGTCCGCTTCACCTCAGACGCCTGGCAACGCCAGATCGTCCTCGATCCCGAGCTCACCTTCGGCGAGGCGTATATGGACGGCGGCATGGTGGTCGAGCAGGGCGATATCGCCGACGTGCTCGCCCTTCTGATGTCGCAGGTCGGCCTGCAGGTGCCGAGCGCCAGCGCACAGTTCTTCATGCGGCTCCGCTTCCTGTTCCGCCGTCTGGCCCAGTTCAACCCGCCTGAGCGCTCGCAGAAGAACGTCGCCCATCATTACGACCTGGACGGGCGGCTCTACTCGCTGTTCCTCGATGCCGACCGGCAATATTCCTGCGCCTATTTCGAAGCGCCCGGCCAATCGATCGACGACGCGCAGCTGGCCAAGAAGCGGCACATTGCGGCCAAGCTGCTCTTTGACCGGCCGGACCTCACAGCTCTAGACATTGGCTGCGGCTGGGGCGGAATGGGCCTCTATCTCGCTGGCCATGCGGGTGCCCGCGTCACCGGTGTCACGCTCTCGCAAGAGCAGCTCGGCGTCGCCCGTTCGCGCGCCGAGGAGCGGGGTCTTTCCGGCCGCGCCGACTTCCGCCTGCAGGATTATCGGGACGTGCCCGGTCCGTTCGACCGCATCGTCTCGGTCGGCATGTTCGAGCATGTCGGCGTCGGCCACTATGACGAGTATTTCAGCAAGGTCGCGGAGCTTCTGAAGGAGGACGGCGTCGCCCTCATCCACTCCATCGGTCGCTCCGAAGGGCCCGGCATCACCAATCCGTGGATCGCCAAATATATCTTCCCCGGCGGCTACATCCCGGCACTTTCCGAGGTACTGCCAGCGGTGGAGAAGGCAGGCCTGCTCGTCACCGACATCGAGATTCTGCGTCTGCATTATGCCGAGACGCTCAAGGCCTGGCGCGAGCGCTTCCTCGCCCATCGCGAGGAGGTGGAACGGCTCTACGATCCGCGCTTCGTGCGGATGTTCGAGTTCTATCTCGCCTCGTCGGAAATGGCCTTCCGTTACCAGGGCATGATGGTGTTCCAGATCCAGCTTTCCAGGCGCGAGGGGGTGGTGCCGCTGACGCGCACCTACATCGCCGAGGGCGAGGCGGCGCTGCGCGACATGGAAAACCAGAGCCGTCCAGGCCTGCGGTTGGCCGGTGAGTAGCCTGCCACCACTGCAGCCCGCGCAAGGGCGCGGGCCAGCGGTGGCCGCATCCCGTCAAGCGAGATTCAGCTTTCCACAGGCCCTCCACAGGACAAAATAGGCAGGGCGCGATTCGTCCCGGACTTCTCCCCGGTGCGGCGCTAGCTGTTGCGTCGACCCACCCGCACCCGGAACAGCCATGCTCGATTCTCCGAACCGCCCCCCGGCGGAGACCGACGCGTCCTATCGCACCGCCCCGCACAACATCGAGGCGGAACAGGCGCTGCTGGGCGCGATCCTCGTCAATAACGAGGCGTTCTACCGGGTCTCGGACTTTCTCGAGCCGCGGCATTTCTTCGAGCCGATTCATGTCGCCATCTTCGAGACCACGTCGGCGCTGATCCGCGCTGGCAAGGTGGCAACGCCAGTCACGCTGAAGACCTTCCTGCCCAGCGATTTCGACGCCGCCGGGCTGACCGCCCCGCAATATCTCGCCCGCCTCGCCGCCGAGGCGACGACGATCATCAATGCCGAGGATTACGGCCGCACCATCTACGACCTCTCGGTGCGGCGCGACCTGATCCACATTGGCGAGGAAATCGTCAACGAGGCCTATGAGGCCCCAATCGACGCCACGCCGCAGGAGCAGATCGAGGAAGCGGAAAAGAGGCTGTACGAGCTCGCCGAAACCGGCCGCTACGATGGCGGCTTCATGCGCTTCAACGACGCGCTGAAGGAAGCCGTCGACATGGCAAGCCGCGCCTTCCAGCGCGACGGGCATCTGTCCGGCACCGCCTCCGGCCTCAGCGATCTCGACCAGATGATGGGCGGGCTGCAGCAATCCGACCTGATCATCCTCGCCGGCCGCCCGGCGATGGGAAAGACCTCGCTCGCGACCAACATCGCCTTCAATGTCGCGGCGGCTTACAACTCGGAGACGCTGCCGGACGGCTCCATCCGCGCGATCGACGGCGGCGTGGTCGGCTTCTTCTCGCTGGAAATGTCGGCCGAGCAGCTTGCCACCCGTATCCTCGCTGAGCAGGCCGAGATCGCCTCCTACAAGATCCGTCGAGGTGACATCTCCGAGCATGAATTCGACAAGCTCGCGAGCTGCGCCCAGATGATGCAGACGATCCCGCTCTATATCGACGACACTGGCGGCATCTCAATCGCCCAGCTGCGCGCCCGTGCCCGACGCCTCAAGCGCCAGCGTGGCCTCGACTTCATGGTGGTCGACTATCTCCAGCTGCTCACCGGCTCCTCCAAGAGTTCCTCGCAGGGGCGCGTGCAGGAAATCACCGAGATCACCACCGGCCTTAAGGCGCTGGCGAAGGAGCTGAGCGTGCCGATCATGGCGCTCTCCCAGCTCTCGCGTCAGGTCGAGAGCCGCGACGACAAGCGTCCGCAATTGTCCGACCTTCGCGAATCCGGTTCAATCGAGCAGGATGCCGACGTGGTGATGTTCGTTTACCGCGAGGAATATTACCTCAAGGGCCGCGAGCCGAAGGAAGGCACCGAGGAATGGTTCAAGTGGGATCAGGACATGAAGGCGGCGCAAGGCGTCGCCGAGGTGATCATCGGCAAGCAGCGCCACGGCCCCACCGGAACGGTGAAGGTCTCGTTCGAACCCCAGTTCACCCGCTTCTCCAATCTGGTCCAGTCCGACCGTCTGCCCGAGCCGTGAGGGCCCAGTCTTGAGTGCCCACGATATCCCGCTCGCCGAAGCCGGCGGCCGTCTCACCATCGACCTTTCGGCGCTGGCGGCGAACTATCAGGAACTGACGCGCCGCGCGGCGCCGGCTGCCTGCGCCGCCGTGCTGAAGGGCGACGGCTATGGGATCGGCCTCGCTACCGCCGCCAGAACCCTGTGGCAGGCCGGCGCGCGCACCTTCTTCGTGGCGCTGCTCAGCGAGGGACGCGACCTGCGCGACCTGCTTCCCGAGGCGGAGATCTTCGTCCTCAACGGCCTGTTCCCCGACACCGAGGCAGCCTATCGAGACCGCAACCTGCACCCGGTGCTCGGCAGCCCGGCGGAGATCGCGCGCTGGCGGGCCTTCTGCGAACGCACCGGCGAGGCAATGGCCGCTGCGATCCACGTCGACACCGGCATGAACCGCCTGGGACTGACGCCGGCGGAAGCGGTGAGCGTGGCGGAGGGTCGTGCTGAGCTGGGATTCCCTCTGGCGCTGCTGATGAGCCACCTCGCCTGCGCCGACGAACCCGATCACCCGCTCAATGCCCGCCAGCTTGAGGATTTCCGCGCCATCGCCGCGCTGTTTCCAGATGTGCGCGCCTCGCTGGCGAACTCCGCCGGAACGGTGAGCGATTCGGCTTATCATTTCGATCTGGTGCGGCCCGGCATCGCCGTCTATGGCGGACGCCCCCGGGTGGATGTTGCGCCGCTACGCCCGGTGGTGCGGCTGGAACTGCGCATCGCCCGCATCCGCCACGTGCACGAGGGCGAAACCGTCGGCTATGGCGGCGCCCACACCGCCATTCGTCCCTCGCGTGTTGCCATCCTCTCCGCCGGCTATGCCGACGGCATTCCGCGCCTCGCCGGCGCCTCGGACCTGCGACCGGGGGCCGAAGCCGTCGTCGCCGGCCGACGCTGCCCGCTGATCGGCCGCATCTCGATGGACCTGCTCGCCGTCGACATCACCGAGATTGCCGAGGATGCGGTCCAGCCGGGCGATTTCGCCACGCTGCTGGGCGACGGGCTGACGCTCGACAATCTGGCGCGGCACTCGCACACCATCGACTATGAGATCCTCACCTCGCTGGGCCGTCGCTATCACCGTCGCTGGCTGTAGCTGGAGCGCCTGCGCCCCGGTGCCACCCTGTCGCGAAAGCCGATGCGGAACGCCTCCATCACCTCATCGCCGTTCTGAAGCCAGCCCGGGCTGACAAAAGCTCGGCCGATCACGAACTGCATGTCGACGCGCGTGATGCTGGGCCCCGATGCCTCAAGCTTCTTGCGGAGCTGATAGCCGCGCACCCGTCGCCAGGGCTCGTGCCGCCCCGACCACAGCGTGACGCCTCCCTCGTCGATCCGCCAGACAAAGGAGCGGCGCCACAGCCACAGAAAAAAGCTGCCAATGCAAAGCGTGCACGGCAAAAGCACAATGAAGCAGATCAGATATCGATAATTAAATCGTGAAATGACTGGCATTTTCGAAACAATCATAAAGATACGAGACAATCTTCTTCCGATACCAGTGCGACTGTATTCAGACAAACGCAAGAGTTGCGCCATAGGCGGTTTCCGCCGATACCTCTCCCTTCATGACTTTCGCGTGGCAGCCTTATCGGGCTAGAAGTCCGCGAACACGGCGAAGCGGAACAGTCCACCCATGGCAAAGCGAACCGCATCCTTCATCTGCCAGATCTGCGGCGCGGTGCATTCGCGCTGGCAGGGCCGATGCGATTCCTGCGGCGCGTGGAATTCGATCGCCGAGGAGGCGACGGCTACCGACACCATGCCGGCCAATCTGCGCGGCGGACGCCGGGGCCGGCTCATTGCACTGGAGAGTCTTACCGGCACCTCCGAGGATGCCCCCCGGGTGCAGGTCGGCATTTCCGAACTCGACCGCGTGGCCGGTGGCGGTATCGTGCCGGGATCGGTGCTGCTTATCGGTGGCGACCCCGGCATCGGCAAGTCGACGCTGCTGATCCAGGCCTCCGCCGCCTTGGCCAGCGCGGGGCACCGCATCATCTATGTCTCCGGCGAAGAAGCCGTCGCCCAGGTGCGCCTGCGGGCGGAGCGGCTGGGCCTGGCCGGCGCCCCGGTCGAACTCGCTGCCGAGACCAATGTCGAGGATATCGTCGCCACGCTGTCGGAAGGCCGCCGCCCGGCGCTGGTGGTGATCGATTCGATCCAGACCATGTGGACGGACACGGTGGAATCCGCCCCCGGCACGGTGACGCAGGTGCGCTCCTCGGCGCAGATCCTCATCCGCTACGCCAAGCGCGCCGGCGCCGCTGTCATCCTGGTCGGCCATGTCACCAAGGACGGCCAGATCGCCGGCCCGCGCGTGGTCGAGCACATGGTCGACGCCGTGCTCTCCTTCGAGGGCGACGGCGCCCACCATTTCCGCATCCTGCGGGCGCAGAAGAACCGCTTCGGGCCGACCGACGAGATCGGCGTGTTCGAAATGACCGGCCTCGGCCTCTCCGAGGTCGCCAACCCGTCCGAACTGTTCCTGTCGAACCGTGACAGCGGGGCCCCCGGCACGGCGGTCTATGCCGGCATGGAGGGCACGCGCCCGGTGCTGGTGGAGATCCAGGCGCTGGTCGTGCCTACCAGCCTCGGCACGCCGCGCCGGGCCGTGGTTGGCTGGGACCCCAGCCGCTTGTCCATGGTGCTGGCGGTACTGGAGGCACGCTGCGGCATCAAGCTCGGTGCTCATGACGTGCATCTCAACGTCGCCGGCGGCTTTCGCATCAGCGAACCGGCAGCGGATCTCGCCGTCGCGGCGGCGCTCATCTCCTCGCTGGCGGGGACGGTGCTGCCGCCGGACAGCGTCTATTTCGGCGAGATCAGCCTCACCGGCGCGGTGCGTGCCGTACCCCATGCAGTGGCGCGGCTGAAGGAGGCGGCCAAGCTCGGCTTCACCCGCGCCGTGGCGCCGGCGGCCAAGGGCGCGGGCGCCAGCGGACGAGAACCGGCAGAAGCGCCGCTCGCCATCGACGCCATCGCCTCTCTTGGGGATATCGTCGCCGCCATTGCCGCCAAGGGACCGCGCCGCGCCGCCGCGCCCAAGCAAGAGGGATGACGCGCGCCCAGCGCCGCGCTATACGTCCCACCTGCCTCCTGCGGGGCTGGAAGGCGCAGATTCGCTGTGCGTTCCCGTGCAGACCACTTCGACCACGGTGAGATCGTCTTGACGCTCCTCGACATCATCCTGATCGCCGTGATGGTCGTGTCCGGCCTCCTCGCCATGGTCCGCGGATTTGTGCGCGAGGTCTTCGCCATCGTCTCGTGGGTCGCGGCGGCGCTGGTGACTCTTTATGCGTATCCGCACGCCCTGCCCTTCGCCAAGCAGTACATCGCCAACGACACCTTCGCGATGGCGGCGACGGTCGGAACGTTGTTCATCGTCACCCTGCTGATCGTCTCGATCATCACGGTGCGGCTCTCCGACCTCGTTCTCGACAGCCGCATCGGTGCGCTCGACCGCACTCTCGGCTTCCTGTTCGGCCTCGCCCGCGGCTTCCTGATTATGGTTGTGGCCTTCCTGTTCTTCAACTGGCTGGTCCAGAACGAGCAGGGGCAGCCCGAGTGGATTCGCGACGCGCGGACCAAGCTGGTCTTGCAAAGTGCGGGTGACTGGCTCATTTCCATTCTGCCGGAAGACCCCGAGAGCCTCATCCGCGAGATGCGCAGCTCGAAGGACGCCGAGCCGACCGAGCCGCCGCCTGAGCCCGTTGCACCGGGCACCGCGCCGGCCACGCCGAGCCCGGTGACGCCGTCGGCGCCTTAATTCGACCGCGCCCATGGGACAAGCGTCCCGGGCGCAGTCGCTTTTGAGCACAGTGGAGCGGGCGCAGCCTTGAACTGCGCGAGGAGCGAAGATCCTATGGCCGATCTGATGGGTGATCACGTGGCGCCGAAATCGGCGGAAGCGGACGATTTCTACGACGAATACGGGGACACGCTGCGCGAGGAGTGCGGCGTGTTCGGCATTTATGGCCACCCCGATGCGGCGGCGATCACCGCCCTCGGCCTGCACGCGCTGCAGCATCGCGGACAGGAAGCAGCCGGCATAACCACCTATGACGGCAGGCGTTTCCACTCAGAGCGCCGGCTCGGCTTGGTCAGCGACGCCTTCTCTGATGGGGAGGCCATCAAGCGGCTGCCCGGCCATATCGCGGTTGGCCATGTGCGCTATTCGACGACGGGCGAGACCATCCTGCGCAACGTCCAACCGCTCTTCGCCGAGCTCGACGGCGGCGGCTTCGCCATTGCCCATAACGGCAATTTGACTAACGGGCTGACGCTTCGCCGCCAGCTCATCCGTGATGGCGCGATCTGCCAGTCGACCTCCGACACCGAGGTGATGCTGCACCTCGTCGCCCGCTCCAAGCGTCCGCGCTTCACCGAGCGCTTCATCGACGCCCTGCGCTCGCTGGAAGGCGCCTATGCCTTTGTCGGCCTCACCAACAAGAAGCTGGTGGGTGCGCGAGACCCTCTGGGGATTCGCCCGCTAGTGCTCGGCGAGCTCGACGGCCACCCGATCCTGACCTCGGAGACCTGCGCCCTCGACATAATTGGTGCGCGCCACGTGCGGGACATCGAGCCTGGCGAGGTCATCGTCTTCTCTTCCGACAAGGTGGAGACGCTTCGTCCCTTCGGCAGCGTGCCGCCCCGCCCGTGCATCTTCGAGTACATCTATTTCGCTCGCCCGGATTCGGTTGTGGGCGGGCATTCCGTCTACCAGGTCCGCAAGACCATGGGCATGCAGCTTGCCGCCGAGGCACCGGCCGATGCCGACCTCGTGGTGCCGGTTCCCGATTCCGGCGTGCCGGCCGCCATCGGGTACTCCCAGGCGTCAGGCCTGCCCTATGAGCTCGGCATCATCCGCAACCACTATGTGGGCCGCACCTTCATCCAGCCGACCCAGTCGGTGCGCGACCAGGGCGTGCGGATGAAGCATTCGGCCAATCGCGCGGTGGTAGAAGGCAAGCGGATCGTGCTGATCGACGACAGCCTCGTGCGTGGCACCACCTCGGTGAAGATCGTGCGGATGATGCGCGAGGCCGGCGCCCGCGAGGTGCATTTCCGCATCTCCTCGCCGCCGATCACCCATCCCGACTATTACGGCATCGACACGCCCGACCGCGACAAGCTGCTGGCCGCCACCCATGACCTCGAAGGCATGCGCCGCTATATCGGTGCCGACAGCCTCGCCTTCCTCTCGATCGACGGCATCTACAAGTCGATGGGCTATGAGGGCCGCGACCCGCTGCGCCCGCAATTCACTGACCATTGCTTCACCGGCGAATACCCCACCCTGCTCTCCGATCGCGAGGGCGAGGTGGCGCCGCGCCAGCTCTCGCTGCTGGCCGAGGCGAGCTGACCGCATGGTCGAACTGCGCGAATGGCACCGCGGGCGGCTGATCGACCATGTCTCGCTGGTCGTCAGCGACTATGAGGCCTGCCGCCGCTTCTATGCGGCGGTGCTCGCGGTGCTGGCGGTGCCACTGGTTGAGGGCGAGGGCTACTTCTTCGCCGACGAGCTCTTCGTCTCGCCGGGCGTACCGCCGACCGGGCGGGCGCATCTCGCCTTCCAGGCGGCTGACGAAGAGACGGTGCGCCGCTTCCACGCCGCCGCGCTTGCCGCCGGCGGGCGCGACAACGGGCCCCCGGGCCTGCGCGACTATCACCCCGGCTATTACGCCGCCTTCGTGCTCGATCCCGAGGGCAACAATATCGAAGCGGTCTTCCACGGCCCGGCCCGGCGCTCCGCGCCCTCCGTGGTCATGACCGACGACACCTGAGCCTTCGAGGAAACGCCATGTCCGACCTTTCCAGCGCAGAGCCTGCCGCGCGTCCGCTCGACGGCCGCATTGCCCTCGTCACCGGCGCCACGCGCGGCATCGGCCATGCGACCGCCCTGGCGCTGGCCGAGGCCGGCGCGCATGTCGTGGCGGTGGGCCGCACCAGTGGCGCGCTTGAGGAACTGGACGACCGGATCGTCAAGGCCGGCTCCACTGCGACGCTGGTGCCGCTCGACATCAAGGATGGCGAGGGCATCGACCGGCTCGGCGGCGCGCTTTATGAGCGTTTTGGCAAGCTCGACATTTTTGTCGGCAATGCCGGCGTTCTCGGCCCGATGACGCCGCTGGCGCAGGTCGACCCCAAGGAATGGAACGATGCGCTCGCGGTGAACCTCACCGCAAACTGGCGGCTCATCCGCTCGTTGGACCCGCTGCTGCGGCTCTCCACCGCCGGGCGGGCGGTGATGGTCTCCTCCGGTGCGGCGCACAAGGCGCGGCCGTTCTGGGGCCCCTACGCCGTCACCAAGGCGGCGGTGGAAGTGCTGGCGCGCACCTGGGCAGCGGAAGTGGAGAACATTTCCAGCCTGAAGGTCAACCTGATCAATCCGGGCCCGATCCGCACCCGTATGCGCGCGAAGGCGTTCCCGAGCGAAGACCCGAACACACTGCCTTCGCCCGATGAAGTGGCGCAGGCGATTCTCGCCCTGTGCCTGCCCAGCTTCGCGGAAACCGGCCGGCTCTACGACTTTCCCAGCCAGAGCCTCAAGGCCTACCCTGTTCCGGCCTGAGTGCTTGAGATCGCCGACAAGAAAAAAGGGACGGCTCGCGCCGTCCCTTTTTGTTCTGCCTACTCCTTCTCGGCGTAGGGATTATCCTTCTCGCGCAGCGTCAGCCGGATCGGCACGCCGGGCAGGTCGAAGCTGGCGCGCAGATTGTTCACGAGATAGCGCACATAGCTTTCGGGCAGCGCGTCGGCGCGCGAGCAGAACAGCACGAAGCTCGGCGGCCGCGCCTTGGGCTGGGTGATATAGCGCAGCTTGATGCGGCGACCCGAAACCGCCGGCGGCGGGTGTTGATCGGTGGTCTCGATCAGCCAGCGGTTCAGCGGGTTGGTGGCGACCCGGCGGTTCCACACCTCATGCGCCTGCTGCACGGCACGCACCAGCCGGTCGAGCCCCTCGCCGGTCAGGCCTGACACCAGCACCACCGGCGCGCCCTTGACCTGCGAGAGCCGGTCATCGGCCTCCTCCCGCATGCGGGTGACGAAGCCTTGCTGATCCTTCACCAGATCGGACTTGGAGATGGCCAGCACCACGGCCCGGCCCTCGCGCTCGACAAGGTCGGCAATGCGCAGATCCTGCTCCTCGAAAGGGTGGGTCGCGTCCATCAGCACGATGACGACTTCGGCGAAGCGGGCGGCGCGCAAGCCGTCGGCGACCGAGAGCTTCTCCAGCTTGTCTTCGATGCGGGCCCGCTTGCGCATGCCAGCGGTATCGAAGACGCGCAGTTCCACCCCGTGGCGCTCGATGTCGACGGCGATGGAGTCGCGGGTGATGCCTGCTTCCGGCCCTGTGAGCAGCCGGTCCTCGCCGAGCAGCGCGTTGATCAGGGTGGACTTGCCGGCATTCGGACGTCCGAGCACGGCGACGCGGATACGCCGGCCGGCGTCGGAGTCTTCCTCTTCATCCCCCTCGTCCGGCACGCAAAGCGCCAGCGCACGAAGAAGGTCGCCCATGCCGTCGCCATGCTCGGCGGAAACCTCCACCGGCTCTCCCAGTCCCAGGGCATAGGCGTCCAGCGTGCCGCTTTCGGAGCCCTTCGCCTCGGCCTTGTTGGCAACCAGAATGGTGTGCTTGCCGGAGCGCCGGGCGAGTTCGCCAAAGGAACGGTCGCTTGGCGTGATGCCCGCCTTGGCGTCGATCATGAACAGCAGCACATCGGCATCGGCGATCGCCGCCTCGGTCTGCGCGCGCATGCGGCCTTCAAGCGATTCGGCCTTGGCCTCCTCCAGCCCCGCCGTATCGATGATGCGGAAGGAAAGATGGCCGAGCCGGGCATCGCCCTCGCGTCGGTCGCGCGTTACGCCGGGCCGGTCGTCGACCAGCGCCAGGCGCTTGCCAACGAGGCGATTGAACAGCGTCGACTTGCCGACATTCGGCCGGCCGACAATCGCGACGGTCATCGTCATGGAAGGGATGGGCCTCCGCGCCCGTCAGCTCTATTCAGCCGGGGCTGCGCCGGGACTGACGGCGGACGCCGCGCCCGCGGCCGGCGGCTCATTCTGGTAAGGATTATAGGCGGAGTTCGCCGGCTGGGGCGGCGCCTGGTTGTAGTCGACCCCGGGCACGCCCTCAGGAAACACCGGCTGGCGGGCGCCCGGCAGCGGCTTCTCGCGCTCGTTGAACGGGTTCAGCGTGTCCAGCGTCTCGCAGCCGGCGGCACCGAGCGTGAGGCCGAGCACCGGCAGCAGCAGCAAGGCGCGCCGCAGGCGCGAGCGGAATGGGAACGTCTCATTGCGCATCAGCATCTCCTCACGGCGCGGCGGGGGCGACCGCCCCCGGCTCGGATGTCGGGGATGTCGAGGGCGCCGCAGCGGGCGCCTCGGGCGAGGCAGGCGTTGCGGCCGGAGCCGGCTCAACGACCGGAGGGGTCGTCTGTGCCGGGGCGGCAGCGGCGGCCGGCACCGGCAGCGAGGCGGCCGCCAGCGTCCGCATCAGATCAGCACGGCGGCGCAGGCCAGGAGGCGTCTCGCCATCGCCGAGAACGGTGGTGAACGTCGCGGTTGCGCCCGCATAGTCGCCAGCCTTGTACTGGGCGAGGCCGATGATCTCGCGCGCCGAATGGCGGAACGCCCCCGTGGGCGTGTCGAGCGGCTTCATCCGGCCTTCAATGTCGGCGAGCGGTGCCGTATCGACCAGCAGCAGGCCCGCGCGCACCTGCGCCACATTCTGCATCAGCGGGCTGATCGAAGGGTCGCGCGCCAGCGCGTCATATTCAGCAACCGCCGCGGCACGATCGGTCTTGGCAAGTTCATCGGCAGCCTGGAAACGCGCCAGGATGCGGTAGCCGGGCGTGCCATCCTTCTCCAGCGCCGCGAAGGCGGCTTCGGCCTCGGCGGTTTTGCCCTCGGCAGACAGCTGCATTGCCGCCTCGAACCGAGCGCCAGCGGCCTGATCCTGCTGCATCCGCCACCACTCATAGCCGCGCCACCCGGCGACAGCGACCACGATGAGCACGGCAAAGCCGATGAGGTAGGCGCCGTAGCGCGTCCATAGCCGACCGAAACGCTCGCGGCGCAGGTCCTCGTCGATCTCGTTGAAGATGTCAGCCATGTCGCGTCCGTGGGCACTCGTCGAAAAGGCGCCGCAGGGAAGCGGGGCCGATACTGGAAAGGGCCGCGTAAACTACCGATGCGGCTTCAACAAGGCAAATCGCGCGGCGGCCGTGGACGGCGCCGCGCGTTTCACCCATGACATTGGGAGTTTTAGCCCTTTTTGGGGGCGTAGACATGCTCCGGACCGGGGAAGCTGCGGGCACGCACCTCGCTCGCATAGGCCTCCACCGCCGCGCCGATGGCCGGGCCGATCTCGGCGAACTTCTTGACGAAGCGCGGCACGCGGTCGGACAGGCCCAGCATGTCTTCGAGCACGAGAATCTGGCCGTCGCAGGCGGGCGAACCACCAATCCCGATGGTGGGCGGCGCCACTTCCTGCGTGATCTGCCGGGCCAGCGGCTCGGAAATCGCCTCCAGCACGATGGAGAAGGCGCCGGCATCGGCAATGGAGCGGGCATCGTCGAGAATCAGCGCCGCGCTCGCCTCGTCGCGGCCGAGCGCCTTGAACGAGCCGAGCGTGTTGATCGCCTGCGGGGTCAGGCCGACATGACCCATGACCGGCACGCCGCGATCGGCAAGGAAGCGCACCGTTTCCGCCATGCGGCGCCCGCCCTCCAGCTTGATGGCGCCAGCGCCCGTCTCCTTCAGCACCTTTGCTGCGGTGGCAAAGGCCTGTTGCGGGGAACCCTCATAAGAGCCGAAGGGCAGATCCACTACTACCAGCGCCCGTGCCGAGCCGCGCATGACCGCCTGCCCCTGCAGGATCATCATCTCGACCGTGACCGGCACGGTTGTCTCCATGCCGTGCATCACCATGCCGAGCGAATCACCCACCAGCATGAAGTCGACATGCGGATCGACGAGGCGGGCGGTATGGGCGTGGTAGGCGGTCAGCGAGACGATCGGCTCTCCGCCCTTGCGCGCCCGAATATCAGGCGCGGTCAGACGGCGGGCAGTGGACTGGACGGACATGTCAGGCGGTTTCCTCGTTTTCTTGCAAGGGCTTGCTCAGCCCATGACCGGCACCCCGACGATGTAGGGGTGGAACCAGAAAGTGAGGATGGCATAAAGCACAAGCCCGCCGCCGACCGCAACGAGGTCGCCCCACCAGTTGCCTGGAGCAACCGGCAGAGGCGCGGCGCGGCGCTTGGCCATGATCCGCAGCACCACCGCCCAGGCGAGGATGACCACGGCGAGCGTCACTGTCGCGGCATCGCCATTGGAGATGAGATGCGCCAGCGCCCAGGTCTTGATCGCCACCAGGAACGGGAACTTCAGGCGCGCCTTGATGTGGCTCGGCACCAGCGCCGCCACCGCGAAGATGGAGGCGAACAGCATCAGCAGCAGCGCGAGATGGCGCAGCCCCACGGGCGGATTGTACAGCTGGGCGGGGCCTTCTGCCCGCCACTGGCCAAAACCGTAGGCGATCATCAGCACGCCGATAATCGCGAGCACGCCGTGCACGATCCGGTAGGTGGTGACGCCGAATTGTGCCGTAACCGCCGTGGCCATCTTGCGCCGCGCAGCGACGATGTGAATGGCGACGAACAGGGCAAGCCCCGCCAGCATCAGGATCATGATCGTGCTCCCCGGTGTGCGATGGCGCGCACGCTAGATCGTTTCCAATCCCCGCGCCATCCGGTTAGGGGCCGACTTTTTGTCCCGGCCCGCCGAAGCCAGTCGCCTCGGGATCACATTGGGATGCGTAAACCATAAACAGGGGCCACTCTCCCCTGCCCGAGGGTCGCGTGTCAGAATGATGACGTCATCGGTTGGGGGGAACCGGAATGAAATGCGCGCTGGCGATTCTCGCACTGGGCCTGTCGCTGGCCCTCGCACCTCCGGCGCGCGCGCAGCCGCTCTTCGCCGCGGCCACCGAGGCGCCGCTGGCGACGGAACTGACGGAGGCGGTTACCACCGACGCGCCGGCGACGGTTGCCGCCCCACCGGGGATGAGCCCTCCCTCGACAGCCACCCCGGGGTCACTCTCCGCCCCTTCCGTTTCGACCACGCCGCAAGAGACCATCTCGCTTCCACCTCCCTCCCCCGCGGCACCGGCCGCCGCTCCGCTGCCGACGCAGGCCGCGTCCATCGGGGACCCTTCCGCCGCTCTGGAGGTCGTGCTTCCGCCGCCGCCCGACGTGCGGGTGGAGATCAGCCTTTCAAAGCAGCGCATGGTGGTATTGGTGGAGGGGGTCGAGCGTCATGCCTGGCCGGTTTCCACCGCTCGCAAGGGCTATCGCACACCGCTCGGCACCTACCGGCCCGAGCGCATGCACAAGCGCTATTTCTCGCGCAAATACGACAACGCGCCGATGCCCTATGCAATCTTCTTCCACAAGGGCTGGGCGATTCACGGCACCAATGACCTGCGCCGGCTGGGCCGCCCCGCCTCGCATGGCTGCGTGCGGCTGCACCCCGGCAATGCCAAGGCGCTGTTCGCCCTCGTCAGCCAGTATGGCCGCGCCAATACGCGGATCGTCGTCGCCCGCTAAAGGCTGGCCCGCAGGGCGGCAGGCTCAGGCGGCCTTCTTCACATCCTTCACGTCGGTGAAGACGATGCCCGGCCAGCGGTCGCCAGTGTAGCCGATCATGAAGGCCGACGGGCTGAGGAAGACCAGATCGCCATCCAGGTCTTCCGCCGTCGACAGCCGGTTGCCGGCGGCGAAGTCGTCGAGCTTCTTCGGGTCTTCCGACGACACCCAGCGGGCGAGCTGGAACTCCGACATGTCGAAGCCGACCTCCAGCCCGTACTCGGCCTCCAGCCGGTTCTTCAGCACGTCGAGCTGCAGCGGGCCGACCACGCCGACCAGCGCGGGGGAGCCATCGGTGGGGCGGAAAACCTGCACCACGCCTTCCTCGGCCATTTCCTGCAGCGCCTGCTTCAGCTTCTTAGCCTTCATGGCGTCCGGCAGCTTCACCCGGCGCAGGATTTCCGGCGCGAAGGAGGGAACGCCGATGAAGTTGATGTCCTCGCCCTCGGTCAGCGTGTCGCCAATGCGCAGATTGCCGTGGTTGGGAATGCCGACCACGTCGCCGGCATAGGCCTCCTCGGCCAGCTGGCGGTCCTGGGCGAAGAAGAATTGCGGCGTGGCGAGGCCCATCGGCTTGCCGGTGCGCACCAGCTTGGCCTTCATGCCACGCTGGAGCCTTCCCGAACACAGCCGCGCGAAGGCGATGCGGTCGCGGTGGTTGGGATCCATATTCGCCTGGATCTTGAACACGAAGGCGGTCATGCGCGGCTCTTCCGCCTCGACGCGGCGCTTGTCCGCCTGCTGGGCACGCGGCGGCGGGGCATAGCGCCCCAGCCCTTCGAGCAGGTCGCCAACGCCGAAATTGCGCAACGCCGAGCCGAAATAGACCGGCGTCAGATGCCCTTCGAGAAAGGCTTTGAGCTCGAACGGATTGCACACTTCCCGCACCAGCCCGAGTTCCTCGGCCAGCGTCGCCTCGTTGAGCGTGACGTTCAGCGCGGCAATGTCGGCCATGCTCATCTGCCGCAGCGGGCCAGTCTTGCCCTCGTCGCCGTCGAGCAGGCGCATGCCGCCGCTGGCGATGTCCATGGTGCCGACAAAGTCGCGCCCCTGCCCCACCGGCCAGGTCATCGGCGTGGTGTCGAGCGCCAGCGTCTTCTCGATCTCATCGAGGATCTCGAACGGGTCGCGGCTTTCGCGGTCCATCTTGTTGATGAAGGTGATGATCGGAATGTCGCGCAGCCGGCACACTTCCAGCAGCTTGCGGGTGCGCGCCTCGATGCCCTTGGCGGCGTCGATCACCATCACCGCCGCGTCGACGGCGGTCAGTGTGCGGTAGGTGTCTTCCGAGAAGTCCTCATGGCCCGGCGTGTCCAGCAGGTTGAACACATGGCCGTCGAACTCAAAGGTCATCACCGAGGTCGCGACCGAAATGCCGCGCTCGCGCTCAATCGCCATCCAGTCCGAGCGCGTCGAGCGCCGGTCCTTCTTCGCTCGCACCTGACCGGCGAGCTGGATCGCACCGCCGAACAGCAGCAGCTTCTCGGTCAGCGTGGTCTTGCCCGCGTCCGGATGCGAGATGATCGCGAAGGTACGGCGACGCGCCACCTCGGTGGCGATGGGCGACGCGGCGGAATTGGAGAGAGCGTTCATGCAGGCGGATGTGGCAGGGAAGCCGCGCCGGATCAAGGGGTGGATGGCTTCTTCGGTGGCCGGCCTTTCAGGTTGATCCCCAGCACTGTCATCCCCGCCAGTGCGAGGCGGAGAGGCGGTATCGCTCTCTATGCGGGCACAGATCGCGGATCGGCCTGACGCCCGTCCGGGATGACGGCCCCAGGGACGCTCCGCCGCTCAGCCGAACCGCTCCGCGTAGGCTTCCGGCTTGAAGCCCACCAGCAATGTGCCGTCGACGTCGAGCACAGGCCGCTTGATGAGGGAGGGCTGCACCTGCATCAGGGCGAGCGCGCTGGCCTCGTCGAGATCGGTCTTTTCCGTCTCGGAGAGCTTGCGGAAAGTCGTGCCGGCGCGGTTGAGAAGAACCTCCCACCCGACCTTCCCGGCCCATTCGCCAAGCCGGTCGGCGTCGATGCCGGCTGCCTTGTAGTCGTGGAAGACATAGGCGACACCGCGACCATCCAGCCAGGCGCGCGCCTTCTTCATCGTGTCGCAGTTCTTGATGCCGTAGATGGTAACGCTCACACCCGCCTCCTCGCACTGCCGCCCCCGTCATAGCGGGGACGGCACGGCGTTTGAAGAACGATACGAGGCAGATCGGCGATGATCAGTTGGCCGTCGCCGCGCCAATGGCGCCGCCGGCCACCGCGCCGATGCCCGCGCCCCAGGCGGCGCCGGTGCCGCCGCCGGCAATGCCGCCGATCACCGCGCCCGTGCCGGCGCCGATCAGCGCGCCGGTGCCGGTCCGGCGCTGGGTGTTGGAACAACCCGCAGCGACCAGCGCGACGACGGCGACGACGGTGAGCTTGACGGCAACGGATCTGGACATCGGTCGATTCCCCCAAATGAAACAATGGACGAAATTACCGCCGCAGCCTCACGCTCACAATCGCGCACCGCTAGGTATCATTGCGGAGAACAACCCAGCCGCGCACCGGCTTCAGCGCCAGCTGCGGACCCAGCGGCCGGGCTCGTAGACCCATTGGCCTCGACGCAGCACCCAGCGTGGGCCGACGAACTCGAACCCGCGACGGTTCTCCTCCCAGTGCCCCGCCGTCCACACCCAGCCCCGGCGTGGCTTCCAGGCCCAGTGCCCCGGCACCCAGGTGTAGCCACGACGAGCCGGCGGGCGCGGCTCGCGGCGTGGGGCCGGCGGGCGGTTGGTCGGCGCGGATTGCGCCTGTGCCGCCTCCGGCAAGGCGATACCGAGCGGCACCGCCAGCAGCGCGGCGGCGGCCTTGAGAACAGAACGGCGCGAGAGCATCTCGGTCACTCCAAGCGAGGGCGATGGCCTCAGGATGACCGCCGCGCTTACGCTACGCAATCAGGGGGCACGCTCGCATATTCGTGGACTGCAATTCAACGCCGGAAAGGTGTATGATGCGTCGAACCGCCGGACGGCCAACGATCCGGCAGGCCGGGAGGTCGCCATGCATCGCCGTATCCGCCTGTTGCTTACCGTTACCCTCTTCTCCGCACTCGCGGTCACTGCGGCCGCCGCGCAGGAGGCGGGGGCCGACGCCAGCTGGAAATCGCTCAAGCCGGACGTGTTCGGCGAGCGGCCAATCGAGGCGGCGAGCCCGCTCGTGCGTCTCTCGGCTCCCAAGCGGGCGGAGGACGCCGCCATGGTGCCGATCGATGTCGAGATTGTGCTGCCCGAAGGCGATCCGCGCACCATCTCCAAGCTCACCCTCATTGTCGACGAGAACCCCGCCCCGCTCGCCGCCACCTTCACCTTCGGCGGCAACCGCCGCGATGTCGCGCTCGGCACGCGATTGCGGGTGAACTCCTATTCCTATGTGCGTGCCATCGCCGAAACCAGCGATGGCGGGCTGCACATGGCCGAGAGCTATGTGAAGGCGTCCGGCGGCTGCTCCGCCCCGGCGATGAAGGACGAGGAGGCGGCCCTGAAGAACCTCGGCCAGCTCAAGCTGAAATCGGTGAAGGCCGACGGGCTGGGCGACGCCAGCAAAGCGAGCCGCGTCTCGCAGCTTCAGCTGATGATCCGCCACCCCAATTATTCAGGTCTGCAGATGGACCCGCTGACCCGGGCCTATATCCCGGCCAAGTTCGTCGACAACATCCGCGTGACCCAGGGGGACGAACTGGTGTTCGCGATGGAGGGTGGCATCTCGCTGAGCGAGGACCCCGCTATCCGCGTCTCCTATGACCCGGCGGGCAAGGAGATCCATGTCGACGCCGGCGATACGGACGGGCGCAAATTCGAGGGCGCGCTCAAGCCGGCAAGCTGAGCCGCCGCAGAGGGCACAGACCGGGCCGCAGCGAGAGGCGCGGCCCGGTATCTCTCAATAGAAGCAGGTCACTTCCGCTTCCGCCTGCGCCCGGTGCAGATCGGCGACGATGTCTCTGAAAATACCGGTGTTGCGGAACAGCTCCGCCTGCTGGCCCGCCACCTGACCGACGCTCATGATGGTCTCGGCTTCCTCATAGCGCTCATAGGGCAGGATGGTGGCGATGGTGTCGATCGAGCACGAGCACTTCTCCAGTGCCTGCCGAGTCTGGCCGTTGGCGGCCATGCAGCCGAACACGTAGTCGGCGCGGGCAACGGTGGGATAATCGTTGATCAGACCGGCCTGCGGTGCCTGCGGGGGCGGCTTGCGGGCGCCGGCGGTAAGGCCGGGCGACAGCATGTCCTGCGCCAGCACCGGGCCGGCACCAAGCGCCGTCAACATCAGGGCGGTGGCGGTGAGGCGGAAAGCCCTCCCTCCGCGCGCGGGGCGTGTGTTCGCCATGGTCATTTCCTCCTGGGGCGGCCGCCTATTTCACCGCCGGTGCCACGGAGGCGCCGGTCAGCGTCAGGCTGGTCTCGATGATGTTGGCATCGCCCGCCGCCTTCGGCGTGACGACGTCGATGGAATAGAGCCCACCGGGGACAGCGTCGGAGAACAGGAATTCGTAGCGACGCCCGGCGAGTTCCAGCAGCTTGTCCTTGTTGGGATCCTCGGCAAAGGGACGCATGGTGAGTTTCCAGCCCTCGACCTCATGACCGTCGAAGGAGAAGCGCGCCGGCGTGACCGTGCCGGAGGAGAGATGCTCGCGCACCCGGTTGCGCAGATAGAACGGGCTTCCCTTGCTCAGCTGCGCGAGTTCCTTCACGTCCCGTTCCAGCAGGATCATCGCGATCGGATTGCCGTTCATGGTCGGGAAAGGCCCGGCCTCGCCTTCCTTGTCGCCGCGATGGATGAGCACGTCGGCGATCCGCTTGGTGGGGTCGTCGGCGGGCGCCCCCACCTTCATTTCGAGCGTTTCCTCGAAGCCGTCGCCGAGCTTGGCCTCGGCGGTCACGTGCTTGTAGGCATAGGTGAGCGTGGTGCCCGCCGCCACCTTCGACAGATAGGGCCGCTCGAAGAAAAGCTCGGCAGCGGTCGGCGCGGCCACCGCGGCGGTCGCCAGAAGGGTGGCAACCGAGACCGCCGCAGCGAAGCTGCTCACAAGACGCAACATGAAGACTCTCCGTCAGCCGGCGCGGTCGGGCTGGAAGTAGCGCCGGTAATCGTAAATGTCGGAGCCCTCGGCATCGGCCTCGGCGAGCGCCAACAGGTCGGCATGCAGGGGCGAGAGATGGCAGGCGGGATCGGTCGCAGCGGCATCGCCGGCGATCGCCATCGCCTGGCAGCGGCAGCCGCCCCAGTCGATTTCCTTGCGCTCGCAGCTCTTGCACAGGTCGGGCATCCAGTCGGTGCCACGGAAGGCATTGAACGCCGGCGAGTTCAGCCAGACATCGGTCAGCGAATGCTCGCGCACATTCCAGAAATCGAGGCTCGGAATGGTCTCGGCCGCATGGCAGGGCAGCACTTTGCCCGAGGGCGTGACGTTGAGCGACTGGCGCCCCCAGCCATTCATGCACGGCTTGGGGTACTTGGCGTAATAGTCCGGTACCACGGCGTCGATGGTCAGGACGCCCTTCAGGCGCACCCGCGCCTCTTCCACCACGTCGAGCGCCCAGAACACCTGGTCCCGGGTCGGCATCAGCGCCCCGCGATTGCGCAGCGCCCAGCCATAATACTGCGAATGGGCGATTTCGATGCGGCGGGCGTCAAGCGCCAGCGCCAGCTCGATGAAATCCGGGATCTGGTGGATATTGGCGCGATGCACCACCGAGTTGACGGTGAGCGGCAGGCCGAGCCGGCGCACCTCGCGCGCCACCGCGAGCTTGCGCTCATGCGCCCCACGGAAATTCGAGACCTTGTCGGTCATCTCAGCCGTCGCGCCCTGGAAGGAGAGCTGGACATGGTCGATTCCGGCATCGGAAATCGACTGCAGGCGCTCCGGCGTGACCCCCACGCCGGCGGTGATCAGGTTGGTGTAGAGCCCCACCTCGACGCAATGGCGGATCATCTGTTCCAGATCGCGGCGTGCCGTTGGCTCGCCGCCGGAAAGGTGGACCTGCAGAACGCCGAGCTTGGCTGCCTCGGAAAACACGCGCAGCCACGTCTCGGTGTCGAGCTCGACATTGCGCCGGTCGAGTTCGACCGGGTTGGAGCAATAGGGGCATTGCAGCGGGCAGCGATGCGTCAGCTCCGCCAGCATGCCATAGGGAATGGGAGGCGCCGGACGGACCGGCACCTCCACGCGGCTGCGGGGTTCTTCGATCAGGCTCATGACGCGGCATCCCCGATCACTGGCGACGTCACCTCGATGAGGCCCTTTTCGGCGAGGCCGGCAAGGAAAGCATCGACATCGGTCGCCACGGTTGCACGTTCCACAGTGAAGGCGGTCGCCAACTCGTCGACGATGGCGTCGATGGAACGGGCGCCGTCCACCTTCTTCAGGATCTCCACCGCCACCGGGTCAGGATTCAGCACGCGCTCGGGCGCCAGCAGCACCCACTGGCCGCGCGCCTCGTCGTGACGCAGCCGCACGCCACGCGCGAGCTTGGGAACGCCAGTTGCGGCAAGAGTTGCTGTCATCACCCCTCCTTCGGGACGAACGCACCCGGATAGGCCATTTTCGGATCGATATAGGCGAAGTACAGCGCGTCGAGCTGCACCCAAAGCACGTCGCACTTGAATTCCAGTGCGCGGATCGACTGCTCCTGCTGCTCGGGCGTGCGGGCGTGCTGCTTGACATAGTCGAGCGCGAAATCGGCATCACGCGGAGCCTGAGTCAGGCGCTTGTCGAAATAGGCCAGAGTGTCCTTGGAGACGAAATCATAGTTCTTCAGCATGCCGGCCACACGCTCGCCGATGATGCCGGGCGAAAACATCTCCGTGAGCGAGGAGGCGATGGCCTCAAGAAGGGTCTTCTCGCGCACGAAATGCACATAGGCATCCACCGCGAACTTTGTTGCCGGCAGCAGGCCGGACAGCGAGGTGACGGTGTGACGGTCGAGACCGAGGCTGTCGGTCAGCACCAGCCAGCGGGCGATGCCGCCCTCCCCCTCATGGTCGCCATCGTGATCGACGATGCGCTGGCGCCAGACACGGCGCAGCTCCGGCTCCTCCATGCGGGCGAGGATAGCGGAATCCTTCACCGGGATCATCGCCTGATAATAATAGCGGTTCAGTGCCCAGGCCTGAACCTGACCAAAGGTCAGTTCGCCATTGTGCAGCAATTTATGGAAAGGATGCAGGCTGTGATAGCGCCGTGTTCCGACGTCGCGCAGGCGCGCTTCCAGTTCTTCGGGCGACAAAAGCGTGGTCATAGGGCAATCTCCATCCCGTCTTGAGCGATTTCCCATCCGGCTTTATTCGCCGTTATCCGCTCTTCCGAGCCATCAACGAGCACCGGATTGGTGTTATTGATGTGAACATAGATTTTTCGGTCGACTTTGACGTTTCTCAAGGCCTCGATCGAACCGTGCTCGCCGGACATCGACATATGCCCCATGCGCGCGCCGGTCTTGGTGCCGACCCCGGCGCGGATCATCTCATCGTCGCGCCAGAGCGTGCCGTCGAACAGCACGGCATCGGCACCTTCAAGGCGCGCCCGGAGCGAATCAGTCATCGCCGCACAGCCGGGGACATAAAGAATGCGCCGCTCGCCCGCCGTGAGCTCGACGCCGATAGTCTGCTCGCCCTCCCTGTCGGTGGTAAGCGAGCCTTGTTCAGCCTGCTCCCGCGCTTCGAGGTACAGGGCGATCTTGCCGGGCACCGGGAAGATGGTGGCCCTTATCCCGGCGACCAGATCGAACGATGAGCCCAGTTCCACCGGGCGCCGCTCCACCACATCCGGCGCCAGCACATCGAAGGCGCTGCTGCCGGCAAGTACCGCATGCACGCCGGGCGTCGCCATCAGCGTGAAGGGCTGCGCCTCGCGCAGGCTCAGCAGGCCCGCCACATGGTCGATATCGGCATTGGTGAGCAGCACGGATGTGAGCGGCGAGTGCCGCAGGCCCTCGCGCGGATGCAGCGCGGGCGTCGCTTGCAGCTGCGACAGGATTTCGGGCGCACAATTGATAAGCGCCCAATCAGCGCCATTGGCGCTGACGGCAATCGACGCCTGGGTGCGCCGCTTCACACGGGGATCATTCGCCCAAGCAAGCGAACAAACCGCACAGCGGCAGTTCCACTGAGGGAACCCACCGCCTGCGGCTGACCCAAGGATCACGAGTTTGAAGCGGGACGGGGACGTTTCCATCGGTGGGCCGATTTTACGCCATCCCGTCCCTTAGTAGGCTCAGAAGTCAGCCGGATAGTAGGCGTTGACTTCCATGCCGACGCAGACTTCAACAATGCGGGGAGCAGTCCAGGCCATATCTTCCTCCTCGATTATTCAATCTCAAACTACTTCATAAGAAGTTCATAAGAGATTGAGTTGCTTTGCGGATATTACACCGCACCAGTAATGTGAGGATCGTTTCGCCATCCGTCAAGAAGACCCTGTCATCTTTCGTTCTGGCGCACATAATACCACTCCATTTCCGATGCTTTCTCTCTCGGAAGCCGTTCAGGTCTCCTCGGCTTCGAGCATGAAGCCACGCCCGCGCACCGTCATGATCAGGTGCGCGCCCTCGGGCAGCGCCTCGGCGAGCTTGTGCCGGAGATAGCCGACATAGACATCGACGACATTGAGGGACGCGCCGCCATGCCCCGCCCAGAGCGCGGCGAAGATGTCGGCCCGCGACAGCGGCTCGCCGGGATGACGCATCAGCAGCGCGAGAAGTTCCACTTCGCGCTCGGTCAGCCGCACCCGCGTGCCCCCGAGCTGCGCCTGCCGGGTGTCGAGGTCGAGCGACAGGGTGCCAACCTCCAGCCGACGCGGCTCGGTGCCGGCATTGCTGCGACGCAGGGCCTGAACCTTCACCCGGGCCAGCAACTCCTCGAAGGCAAAGGGCTTGACGATATAGTCGTCCGCGCCGGCCAGCAGTCCCTCGGTGCGTTCGTTCACGCTGGAGCGGGCGGAGAGCATGAGGATGGGCGCGGTCTGCCCGCCGGCCCGGAGCGCCTTGCACACCTCAATGCCGGAACGGCCCGGCAGCATCACGTCGAGGATGATCGCTCCCCAGGCCTTGCCATTGACCACCCGCAGCGCCGCCTCGCCGTCCCCGACCAATTCGACATCATAGCTTTCCGAGGAAAAGCCGCGCCTCAGAAGGGAGCCGATATCGGGATCGTCCTCCACGACCAGAATGTTCATTGCGCCGCCTCCAGTGTGATGTCCGGCACGGGGAGCGGCAGGCGCACCACGACGCAGGTGCCGCGCCGCTGCCCGTCCTCTCCCGTGCTGCTTTCAAGAGCGATGCGTCCACCATGGCGGTCGACGATCCACTTCGCCAGGGCGAGACCTATGCCGAATCCCGTGCCTTCGCGCGTGCCAGCCGACCCGCGCCAGAACCGCTCGAACACGTGAGGCAGCTCGTCCGGCGGAATGCCAGTACCATGATCGCGCACCTCGATCACCACCTCGTCCCCCTCGCGCCGCGCCGCCAGTCGCACGCTCTCGCCCGGCGGCGAATGACGCACCGCATTGGCGACGAGACCGTCGAAGGTCTGGCGGAGCCATTCGCGATCGGCATCGACGGCGAGACCCTCGTCATCCCCGTTCGCCTCCAGCACCAGCCCGCCAGCCCTCGCCACCGGCGCCATGCCTTCGCACACCTCGGCGAGCAGATCCGACACCAGGAACAGCGAGCGGTCGAGCTCGATCTGGCCGCTCTCCGAGCGCGCGATGCGCAGCAGGTCCTCCACCCGGCGGTGCAGGCGGCGGGCGCGCGACTGGATCACCAGCAGCGCGGCGCGCAGGTCTTCCTCGCGCGGGCGCTGCGGGCGCAGCGTGATCTCGACCTCGCCGAGGATCACGGTGAGCGGCGTGCGCAGTTCATGGCTGACATCGGTGAAGAAGCGCCGACGCGCCATGTCGACATTCTCGAGCCGCGTATTGGCGGCGCGCAGCTCCGCGGTGCGAGCGTCGACAATTTCCTGCAGCTGTTTCTGCCCCGCCACCAGCCGCGCCTCGCGCCGGGCCAGATGCACCGCCATGCGGTTGAAGCGCGCCATGGCGAGGCTCAGCTCGTCATGCCCGGTGACGTTGACGCGGGTGTCGGAACGCCCGCGCGCGATCGCCGCCGCGGCCGCCGACACATCAGCGACCCGGTTTACCAGAGAGCGGCCGAGAAGGTTGTAGAGCGCCACCGCCAGAAGGCCGGTAAGAGCCAGGCCGACCAGCCCCCAGCGCAGCGTGCGGTCACGCAGCATCTGCACCTCGCCCTGGGTGGCGTGGGCGGTGGTGCGCTCCTCCTCCATTGCCTGGGTGAGCGGGCTGCCGAAACCGGCGGCGAAGACGTCGAGAACCACGCGCACGCCGGTGGAAGCGTCCGGACTGGCCAGCGCATTCTCCACCTGTCGGTCCAGCACCTCGAACTGAGCCTTCAGCCGGGCGACGGTGCGGCTGCGCGCCGCCATCAGGGTGCGCTGCTCCTCATCCTGGAAGCGCCGGACATCCTCGGCGAGCGCGGCTTCGAATCGGGCGAACGAATCGCGCGTGCCGCGGCGGGCCGTCTCCAGCGCCTCATGGGTGCGGGTGCTCGGCTGCTGCGCCGTCTGCAGCGCCATCAGCGCGTAATCGCCGATGCGCCCGGAAATCGCCGAGAGCAGCTCCAGCCGGTTCTGCGCCGAGACCAGTCGGTCAAGCTGGTTGCTGGCCGCGCCAAGCGCGAACACGAGCACCAGCGTCGACGCGGCTGTGACCAGCACGGCAACGGACAAGAGCAGCGCCATGCGCGCCCTGAGCGACGAGAACAAGCCACGCCCCATGGTGTCTCACCGAATGGCGCCATCCCAAACATGATGGCGCACCGATGATTTCACGGACCCGGCACCGGCGCACGCTGCGGTGCAACAGGACTCCGGGCGAGCGGGTCCGCGGTCAGATCTCGCGACCGGCGGAACCGGGCGCCGCACAGCGCCATTTGAGCACCTTCCACTTGGGATGGGTCTCGCGCCACTCGGCGATGACAGGCATGGCCCCGACCAGGCACTGCACGGGCGCCGGCGGCCTCTCCAACCCTACGGACACAGCCTCCTCGCGGCAGGTACCGGGGCTGGCAATGAGGCAAATCGACAGAATGAGCTCCACTACAAACTCCTCGTGGCGTGAGTTCGATGCCGCCCCAGCGCCTTCCCTATGGCTGGTCCCGATCTCTTACGCCGCACGCGGCAGTTGGATCACCTTGTCATGCCGCATCGCAGCAACGTTTGTTCCCGCCAAGCTTCCAAGGCCCTCGCCCGAGATAACTTTGGCCTGGGCGAGCGCCTCGACTTCGCGCGGCATGGAGTATGCCGCATTTTTGGTCGTGCCGCCATAATCCGCAACCTTAGGACCATTAACGTCCCGCGACAAGAAACCATGGGGCAAGCGCTTGGGCGAGCGTCACACGGATGAAGAATCCCTTGCAGATAAAGGCGAAGCGGGCCTAGTCTCTCGCCGTAACGTGTCTGGTCGCGCTATCGGGCCAACCGGTTTGGTGTTCCAAACGCTGCAACAAAGATAGCCGGGACATCGGGGGACAATTCCCGTCCCTTGTCATGCAACCCCGTTCTGGGAGGAATAGATGGCCAAGATCAACAAGGTGCTCATCGGCGAGTCGCTGGTGGGTGACGGTAACGAGGTCGCTCATATCGACCTCATCATCGGACCGCGCGGCTCCGCGGCCGAAAGCGCCTTCCTGAATGCGCTGACCAACAACAAGGACGGCTTCACCTCGCTGCTCGCGGTCGTGACCCCGAACCTGCTCGCCAAGCCGAACACCATCCTGTTCAACAAGGTGACGATCAAGGACGCCCGTCAGGCCGTCCAGATGTTCGGCCCGGCCCAGTATGCGGTGGCCAAGGCCGTCGTCGACAGCGTCGCCGAAGGCGTGATCCCGGAAGACGAAGCCGACGACCTGTTCATCTCGGTCGGCGTGTTCATCCACTGGGAAGCGGCGGACGACGCCAAGATCCAGCAGTTCAACTACGAAGCCACCAAGGAAGCGCTCAAGCGCGCCGTGGAAGGCCAGCCGACGGTCAAGGAAGTTCTCGCTCAGGCCGCTTCGGCCAAGCATCCCTTCGCCGCTTAGATCGGAAGCAACCCTGGGCAGACAACAGCTCCGCCCGCGGCCCAGTATCCGAAGGGCCTGCTCCAGCGGTTGGCGGCGATATTCCTGAACAAGTGAACGGCAGCCGCCGTCACTTGTGCAACGGAGGTGGCGGATTCCGCCCTCTCACGCCGACACAGCACATCTGGCCCGGGGCATCACTGCTCCGGGCCTTTTTCTTTGGTGCGTGGGCTCTTCGGGTGCGTCTCGGGTGGATTGAGCCGGCGCATCTGCGCGGCCGGGCATCGGCCCCGCGCGCGGTCAGCCCGGCGCTGCGGCACCAAGCGCGAGCCGCACCTCGTCAATGCGCGCCGGGCTCGCCCGCTCGGCCGGCGTCAGCGCGAGGGGGAGGTCCCGGACGATGCGCACCGGCGCACCTTCCAGAACCACGATGCGGTTCGCCAGCTCCACCGCCTCGCGCCGGTCATGCGTGACGAACAGCACCGTCGCCGGGCGCCCGGCCAGCAGCCGCCGCAGCAGGTCGCGCAGCCGCGCCGCCCCGGCCTCGTCCAGCGATACGAAGGGCTCGTCCATCAGCAGCACGTCCGGTTCGATGGCGAAGGCGCGCGCCAGCGCCACGCGCCGCTGCTGGCCGAGCGACAGGCGCTCGGGATAGGCATCGGCGAGATCGGCGAGCCCTACTTCGCCCAGCATCGCCCGCGCCCGTCGCCGCCCCTCCTCCCCCGGGGGCAGCGGCAGCGCCACATTTTCCAGAACGGTGCGCCACGGCAGGAGGCGGGGATTCTGGAAGGCATAGCCAAGGCGCGGCGACACCGTGCCGAACCGGACCGAGCCGCGGTAGTCGCGATCGAGGCCGGCGACGATATTGAGCAGCGTGGTCTTGCCGAGACCGGACTCACCGAGCAGGGCGACGAACTCGCCAGGGCCGACATCGAGGCGGAAGCCGCGAAAGACCTCCCGGCCCGGCCCGCCCGCCGTCGCCCGGAAGCGCTTTTCCGCAATGTCGATGGTAATCGCACTCATCGCCGCCACCGATTGGCGCGGCGTTCCCAAGGCTGGAGCAGGCCGATCTCGATCAGCTGCACCACCGCCGTGAAGGCCAGCGCATAGGCGAGAATGCCCGCGACATCGAACAGCTGAAACGCCGTCTGCAGTTCGAAGCCGACACCGTTCGAGCGGCCGAGCAACTCCACCACCAGCACGATCTTCCAGGTCAGCGCCAGACCGGAGCGGGCGCTCGCGGCGAAGAAGGGCACGAGTTGCGGCAGGGTGACGTGGCATAGCGCGCGCAACCGCGGCAGGCGGTAGACCTGCGCCATCTCGTCGAGATCGCGCGACAGCGCCGCCGCGCCCTCGCGCATCGTCACCGCGACATTGGGGATCTTGTTGATCGCCACGGCGGTGATCGCCGCCACCTCGGTGAGACCGAACCAGACATAGCAGAGGATGATGACCACCAGCGCCGGCAGGTTCAGCAGGACGACCACCCAGGGACCGAACAATTCGTTGAGCGCCACCGAGCGTCCCAGCAGAATGCCGATCGCCGAGCCGAGCGTCATGGCGATCAGAAAGCTTGCCGCCACCCGCGCCAGGGTGATGGCGATGCTCTCGGGCAGCACGCCGGTCCGCGTGGCGCGGACCATGGCCTCGAACACCTCAGGCGGACCGGGAAGCAGGCGCGAATCGGCCCATAGCGCCGCGATCTGCCAGAACAGAAGCAGCGCCAGCAGCGAGGTGGCGGTCAGCAGAAGTCGTTTTGGCGTCGACACGGTCTCACTCGCCGACAGGGCCGAACAGCGTCCGGTCGAAACGGGGGGTCGGCCCGACCAGTTCCGGCCCGCCGATCTGCGCCAGCACCTCGTAGAGCTTGGCGCAGGAGGCGCGCTCCGCCTCGCCGAAGCTGCCGGGGATGCCGGCGCGGTAATAGTCGCGTAGCCGGACAAACTCGGCGTCGTCGGCGGCCTGCATCAGCGGGCGGATCCGCTCCCACGCCGCGTCATTGCTCGCCAACACTCGATTGGCGGCCGCGGCGGCGCGCAGGAAGGCGGCGATGGCCGCACCCTTCTCCGCCAGGATCGCATTGCGCCAGACGAAGCCGACCAAAGGCGGCACCGGTGCGATGCCGAGCCCGGTAATCATCTGGCCGACATCGACCAGCCGGGCAAAGCCACGCGCATCCAGGCGCGCGGCGGACGGCCAGAAGGTAAGCACCGCATCCACCCGCCCAAGCGCCAGCTGCTCGCTCACCAGCGGCGGGGCGCCATAGACCGGCTCGGCCGCGTGGGCGAGATCCATGCCGCTCTTTGCCATCCCATAGGCGCGCAGCAGCAGCCAGCTCTTGTCGAGCGCCCCGCCGGCGACGCCGATCCGGCGGCCACGCAGATCATCGAGCGTCTTCACCGGCCCGTCCGCCGCCACCATCACCGCGCCGAGCGCATTGGAGAAGGGAGCGAAGCGCATCGGCTCGCCGTCACTGGTGCGGCGCAAGGCCCAGAGCCAGTCGCTGACGATGACGTCGACATCCCCGGCCTGTAGCGCCACGGTGGTTGCCTGCCCGCTGGCGAAGTCGACGCCCTCGAGCGCCAACCCCTCGCGTCGGTCCAGCCCCTCGGCGCGGATCGTCTCCACGAGCCAGTTGAGCGTACCGAATTTGAGCGCGCCCACGCGCAGTCCGAGCGGCGAGGCCTCCTGCGCGCGGGCAAGGAGCGGCGCGGCAAGGAGGCCGGCAGCCGCAGCGAGCAGGCCACGGCGGGACGGCGCGGCGAGGCTGCCGACAAAGATCATGGTGCGGCTTTCCCGGTGAGCGGCGGATCAAGCAGGCGGTTGCGTATCAGATAGGAGACGCCACGCAGCCAGGATTCGTCCGTGTTGTTGCGGATATCGGCGCTGCCGGCCCGCAGGACCTGGCCGGTGGCGACATCGCGCAGCTGGAAATTGATGTTGAGGATCAGGTTCGAGACCTTCTGCACCAGCCCGATCACCTCGATCTCGGCACCGAGGGCGCGGGCAATCTTGAGCTCGCAGCTATTGCAGTTGCGGAACGGCGTCGCCTCCTCGATCTGCGCGGCCTGCGGGGCCAGTTCGACCAGTTCATAGCCGGCGCCCTGCAAGCGCTTTCGCATCTCGTCGGTGATGAGGTTGAGCCGGTACACCTCGTCCGGCTTGGGACCGCGAGGGTCGAATTCGCCACTGGTGTCGAGAAGCTCGAACTGGAACACGACCACCCGTGTCGCCGCATGGGCGGCGGGGCTGAAGCTGAGAACGGCTGCCAGCAGAGCCATGGTCATAAGTCCGATGGCAAGGGCGCGGCGCGCGCGGACTGGAACTCTCATTCGGCTTTCCTCTCCCGCGGCGATTTCTTCCCGGGCGAGTTGATCATATCGCCAAGAAGTCCTCCTGTAACCTACCGGGAAAAAGTTCCCGACTGTAATATTTCCGCTATGCTATCGCTAACAGGAACGTTACGTTCTCTTATTAGTTTCTTATACTCGCAATTTTATTGAATGCTTGTTTTTGTTTGCGTAGAGTTTTCCCCAAGGCTCACGAGAAAAGTTCCGAGGACAATGTCCCGGACCAAGCAAGCCGCGGGATGGAAAGGCTGATGACCAGGATGGCAAGCGCCGTCGGCGCGACGCTTTTTGCGATGATGTGCGCGTCTGTACCCGCCGGGGCGCAGAATGGCGCGCCCCCCACCTCCCCGGCGGCGCCGCTGGCGGCCAAGCCGGCACCGGCCATCGGACCGGAGCAGACCTTCCTCATCGGCGTGGTGCGCCAGATCCCGGAGCCGCCGCCCTGGATCGCCCCGCTGCAGATGCCACCTGATAACCTCGGCATTGCCGGCGCCGAGCTCGGCATTCGCGACAATCTCACCAGTGGCCGCTTCCTTAAGCTCGACTACAAGCTGTCGAGCGAGATCGTGCCAACCGATGGCGACCCGCTCCCGGCGGTCGAAAAGCTCATCGAGGCGGGCAACCGCTTCATCCTGCTCGACGTACCGCCGGACGCGCTGCTGAAGATCGCCGACACCTACAAGGACCGCGACATCGTCTTCATCAATGTCGGCGCCACGGACGATCGGCTGCGGCAGCAGGACTGCCGCGCCAATGTGTTCCACATCGCGCCCAGCCGCTCGATGCTGACCGACGCTCTCGCCCAGTTCCTCGTCACCAAGCGCTGGCAGAACTGGTTCCTGATGGTCGGCCGCACCGACAATGACAAGCTCTATGCCGAGGCGGCGCGGCGCTCGGCCAAGAAGTTCGGGGCCAAGATCGTCGCCGAAAAGACCTGGGACTATGGGCCGGACGCGCGCGCCACCGCCCAGTCCGAAGTGCCCCGCGGCACCCAGGTCGGCGAGTACGACATGCTGATCGTCGCCGACGAGCTCGGCGAATTCGGTGACATCCTGCCCTACAACACCTGGCTCCCCCGTCCGATCGCCGGCACGCAGGGGCTGATGGCCCTTTCCTGGCACCCGACGATGGAGAACTGGGGCGCTTCACAGCTGCAAAGCCGTTTCTTCAAGCAATCCAAGCGGATGATGCAGCCGCTGGACTTCCAGATGTGGCAGGGCGCCTTTGCCATCGGCTCGGCCAGCCTGAAGACGCGCAACAGCGACCCGGCCAAGGTGAAGGCGCAGATGCTCTCGCCCGATTACGACCTGCCGGTGTTCAAGGGCGTCGCCGCCACCTTCCGCCCGTGGGACCAGCAGCTGCGCCAGCCGATCCTGCTGACCCATGCCACCAACACGGTCACGCTCTCGCCGCAGGCCGGCTTCCTGCACCAGAGTTCGCCGCTCGACACGCTCGGCTTCGATCGTCCCGAGTCGCTCTGCAAGCTCAAATAAAACCAAACGATTGCCCGGAGGAAACGATGAAACGACAGATTCTGCTGTCCACGAGCATGGCCACCCTTGCGGGGCTCATGATGGTCGATGCGCTGCCGGCCGCCGCCAGTCCGCGCGCCTTCGTCACGAATGAGCGCGACCACACGATGAGCGTCGTCGACATGGAGACGCTGAAGGTCATCGACACCATCAAGACCGGCCGGCGGCCGCGCGGCATCATCGCCAGCCCGGATGGCAAGCTGATCTATGTCTGCGCCTCCGACGACAACCGCGTCGAGGTCTATGACGCCGCCACGCTGAAGCTGGTGAAGACCCTGCGCTCGGGTCCGGACCCGGAGCTGTTCGTGCTCCACCCCTCGGGGAACCCGCTCTACATCGCCAACGAAGACGACAACATGGTCACGGTGGTGAATGTCGAGAACAATGAGCTGATCGCCGAGATCCCGGTCGGGGTCGAGCCGGAAGGCATGGGAATCAGCCCCGACGGCAAATTCATGGTCAACACCTCCGAGACGACCAACATGGCGCATGTGGTCGACACCTCGACCAATGAGATCATCGAGAACATCCTCGTCGATTCGCGCCCGCGCATTGCCGAGTTCACCAAGGACGGCAAGCAGCTCTGGGTGTCGGCGGAAGTCGGCGGCACGGTGGCGGTGGTCGACCCGTCCAACTGGCAGATCATCAAGAAGATCGACTTCAAGATCCCGGGCGTGGCCGACGACGCCATTCAGCCCGTCGGCGTACGCATCACCAAGGACGGCTCCAAGGCCTTCGTCGCCCTCGGCCCAGCCAACCGCGTCGCCGTCGTCAACGCCAAGACGCTCGAAGTCGAGGATTATCTGCTGGTCGGCCAGCGCGTCTGGCAGCTGGGCTTCACGCCGGACGAGAAGTTCCTGCTCTCGACCAACGGCAACTCCAATGACATCTCGGTCATTGATGTCGCCAGCCAGAAGGTCACGAAGTCCCTCACCGTCGGTCGCGCGCCCTGGGGCGTGGTCGTGGTGCCGTGACCGCAAAAAATCAATCAATCAGCCAATTCGGAGGAACCACCATGAAGACCCGCCTGATCCTTGCCGCCACCGCCGCGACCCTCGCCCTCACCGGCCTCGCCTATGCCAAGGGCGACCTGACCCTGAAGCCGGTCGAACTGGAGGAACTGACCGTCGGCACCGGCAATTCCGGCTTCGGCGTCTCGCAGACCAAATATGAGCTGGAGACCGGCAAGTCCTACACGCTGATGATCAAGTCGACCGGCAAGAAGGAATGCGCCTGGCAGGCGCCCGGCCTGTTCCAGAACATCTTCCTGCGCAAGGTCGAGGCGGGTGGCATGGAGATCAAGGCCATTCACCTCACCGAGCTTGAGTTCGAGGAAGAGGGCGAGGCCGAAATGTTCTTCGTGCCGATCCGCCCGGGCACCTTCGCCTGGTACTGCAAGGGCATGGAAGAGCGCGGCATGAAGGGCGAGTTCATCGTCAAGTAGCGCGGCCGGCGCTGATTTCCTGCTATCCTCGTGAACACTGTCCCCGGCTGCTCGCCGGGGACTTTTCTTCTCTCGACACGGGAGATGCCATGACGGCCCGGACTGGCGACCTCTCTCCCCCGACCGTGCCCGAGGCCGGCGTGGCGGCCCTTGACGTGCAAGGCGTGACCCATACCTTCGGCGCCCGCAAGGCGCTGGACGATGTCAGCCTCGACGTTCCCGCCGGCAGCTTCACCGCGCTTCTCGGCCCGAACGGCGCCGGCAAGACCACGCTGTTCTCGCTGATCACCCGCCTTTACGACAATCGCAGCGGCGCCATCCATGTGCTGGGCTTCGATGTCCGCCGCCAGCCGGCCGCGGCGCTGAGCCGCCTGGGCGTGGTGTTCCAGGCCCGGACGCTGGACCTCGAACTCTCCGTGCTCGACAATCTGCTCTACCATGCGACGCTGCACGGCGTCGGCTTTCGCGCCGGGCGCCGGCGGGCGATGGAACTGCTGGCGCAGGACGGGCTCGCCGACCGCGCTCGCGACAAGGTGCGCAACCTTTCCGGCGGCCAGATGCGCCGGGTGGAGATCGTGCGCGCGCTTATGCACCGCCCTCGCCTCCTGCTGCTCGACGAGCCGACTGTGGGGCTCGACATCGCCTCCCGCGCGGCGCTGGTGGCCCAGGTACGCGGCCTGGTGGCGAGCGAGGGCATCGGCGTGCTGTGGGCAACCCATATCATCGAGGAAATCGCCCCCGGCGACCGGGTGGTGGTGCTGCATCGCGGACGGGTCCGCGCCAACGGCACCTATGAGGGCATGCTGGCGCAGACGGGCGGCGAGGATCTCTCCGCCGCCTTCCTGCGCCTTGTCGACGACACCGGGGAAGCGGCGGCATGAGAGAGCCCCAGCTGCCGCACCCCGCCCGTTTCCGCCTGCCTCTCGCGGGCTTCCTCATCGTCCTGACCGGCATCTGCTGGCGCGAGGGGCTGCGCTTCCTCAACCAGCGTGGTCGCTTCCTGTCGGCGCTGGTGCGCCCGCTGGTGTGGCTGTTCATCTTCGCCGCCGGCTTTCGCTCGGTGCTCGGCGTCTCGATCATCCCGCCTTACGAGACCTATGTGCTCTACGAGGTCTATGTCACGCCCGGCTTGGTGGCGATGATCCAGCTGTTCAACGGGCTGCAGTCCTCGCTCTCCATGGTCTATGACCGCGAGGTCGGGGCGATGCGCATCCTGCTGGTGAGCCCCTATCCCCGCTGGTACCTGCTGGTGTGCAAGCTCATCGCCGGCATCTGCGTCTCGCTGCTGCAGGTCTACGCCTTTCTCGCCGTCGCCTGGTTCTGGGAGGTGGAGCTGCCGCCCATCGGCTATTTCACCGTCATCCCGGCGCTACTACTCACCGGGCTGATGCTTGGCGCCATGGGGCTGCTGATGTCCTCGCTGTTCCGGCAGATGGAGAACTTCGCCAGCGTGATGAACTTCGTGATCTTTCCGATGTTCTTCGCCTCCTCCGCGCTTTACCCTCTCTGGCGGGTGCAGGAGAGCAGCCTGACGCTGTGGTGGATATGCACCCTCAACCCGTTCACCTATGCCGTGGAACTGATCCGCTTCGCCCTCTACGGCCAGTTCGCCCCCTTGCCGGCACTGGTGGTGGCGGGCTGCGCATTGGTGTTCCTCGCGGCCTCGATACTGGCCTATGATCCTTCCGCTGGCGTGATGGCTCGCCGTGGCGGGCCAGAGACTGCCAAATGAGCCCGCAGAGCCGGCCAAGCCGAAACGGAAGCCACAGAGCTTCCGGACAAAATCTCGAGGAAAGCCCATGCCCACATTCCGCTCTTCCCTGCGCTGCCTTTACCTCACCGTCCCCGTGCTCCTGTTCGCCGGCGTCGCGCCCAGCTTCGCGGCGTCGGCGCCGACGGGAGGGCTCTGGCCATGCATCCAGCGCAAAGTACCCGAACTGGCGGCCGGACAGATGTGGTCCGGCCCGCCGATCGACAATCTGAAATGGCAGGACGACCGGCAGGTCGCCGAATTGGTGCCGGTGCTGGCAGCCCAGCGCACGCCGATCGACGAAGCCACCAAGCAGATCGACGCCTTCGCCAGCACGCTCGGTGCCGATGGCAAGGAACGGCTCACCCTGCTGTTCGCGGGCGTGTTCGATCAGATCAATGCGCGCCGCAGCCGGATCATGACCGGCATTGAGCGCTACGCGCAGCACCAGATCGAGCTTTCCAAGCGAATCAAGGAAGAGAGCCTGGCGGTCGCCAAAGCCAAGAAGGCCGCAGGTGCCGAACTGGACAATGCCAAGGCGCTGGAGCTGGAGAAGCAACTGCTCTGGGACACCCGCATCTACGACGCCCGCCAGCAGTCGATGACGGCCGTGTGCGAAAGCCCGGTTCTGCTGGAACAACGCATCTTCGCTCTCGCGCGGGCCATTCAGGAAAAGATGCCGTGACCTACGGCGTCCCGGCCCTTCGGGGCCGGGGCGTCTCCCTGGGGCAGGACGACCTGCTGCCAGAAATCAAACGCCGAGGTGAGGACGGATCGCAGCGCTCAGGGCGCGGGCTGGCCCTGCTCCAGCGGCAGCCCGCTCCGGGCCCAGCCGTCGCTGCCGGCCGGGTACCAGGCGATATTGGAATAGCCATATTCCTCGATCGCGCGCTTGGCCGCGTTCCAGCTCATCCAGCAATCGGTCTGGCAATAGATAACCAGCGGTGCGTCGCGGCTTCCCCCGGCCAGCGCCTGCAGATGGACGCGGAAATAGGTGTCGGTCTCGGCGGTCAGGGCACCATAGCCGACATTGGGCAACCAGACGCTGCCCGGCAGATGGTCGCGCCGCTTGTCGCGCCAGAGCGTGCCGGGGGGAAGGTTGGGCGGCTTCACGTCGCGCGGCATCACGTCGACGAAGATCGCGGCCTTGGTCCGCCAGAGCCGCTCTGCCTCGGCGGTGTCGATCACCCGGGCGTCCTTCAGCGTCGCTGGCGTCGGGGCCCGGTAGACGTCCATGCGGTAGCCCGTCGGCTCGGGCACGATCTCCTCGCCCCGACCGGCGGCCGGGGCAAAGGCGTAGAGAACGGCGGCCAACCCGGCGATACCCAACCAGGCCAGACGCCGCAGCGAGTGATCGGTCCGATACTCCTTCACCGCCGCCTCCTGCGGGCTCAGGGCGCCGCTTCGATCGGGCGGTTCTGACCATCGAGCAGCGGCACGCCAAAATCGAGCAGGATGCGGTTGATCGCCCCCTGGTCCTCTTTGATGAAGGCGTTGAGCTGATGCTTCCAGTTCAGTTCGCCCGGGCGAATGCCGAACGTGATGCGGTAGACCAGCGCCGGATCGCCCTTCTCCTTGACCAAGGGCACGACCGAGAGCGGGATCTCCGACTTCTTGGCGTAATAGCCGCCAATGGGCCCCCACAGGATGCCGGCGTCGATCTCGCCTGAATCGATGTCGGCAATCATCGCCTCGGCGGGGCTCTCGAATCGGCGATCAACCATCAGCGCATAAGGGCGCGCCATCGGCATGAGGCCGTTGCGGGTGAGCAGGTCGCCGGGCGGCGTGCCGGCGATGACGCCGATCCGACGCCCCTTCAGGCGGGGGTCTTCCAGTGTGTCGATACCGGCGAGATCGCTGTCTTTCTTGGCGATCAGCACCCAGGCCGAGCGGTAATAGGCGTTGGTGTTAAGCACCGGGTCGCCGCCCGCCACATAACCCATCACAACGTCGCAGCGCTTGGCCCCCAGTGTCATGCGGTAGAAGCCGGTGGCCTGCGGGAACCAGGTGTAGTCCAGCGCCAGGCCGAGCTTCTCCGCCATCAGTTCGGCGATCTTGTTCTCGAAGCCCTGCCCCTCCTCGTTGGTAAAGGGCATGTTCGCGGGATCGGCGCAGACGCGCAGCGTTGAGCGGTCAACCAGATCCGCCACCTGGGCCGAGGCCGGCGGGGAAAGGGCGGCGAGGGCGAGGAGCGTCACGAACGCCACCACAGCCCTCCCCTTCATGCGCGCCGAGCGAAGGCTGTGTCCCGGCTGCGCCATGATTGCCATGGCGTCAGCTCGGCCGTCCGAAGCACTGGTTCTCATTCGCTGTGTACGCCTTGGTCTTGTCCTCGCGCTTGCTGGGACGCTCGCGGCCGAGGGCACCATCGGCACGGGCCTTGAGATAGATGTAGATGTCGTCGAGATAGCACATGACGTTCTTGTTCTCGCCGAAGGCCGGCATCACTTGGTCGGCCGTACCGACGCCGATATTCTGCTTGCCGTTGACGACAATCTCCATGAACTCGGGATAGGTCATCGTCTTCAGCGAGGTGGCGAGCGCCGGGGCATAGCTGGAGCCCATGCCGTCAGGCCCGTGGCAGACATGGCACTCGGCGTGGTAGCGGCGATAGCCGGAGTAGGTGTACCAGTCGAGCGTGCCATCGGGCTGGATGTTGTAGATCGGGTCGCCATCCGCCGTCGTGTATTTGCCCAGTTCGTCCTTCTCCTTCTCGACGGGCGCAGGAGCATTTGCCGGAGCGGCTTCCGGCTGCTGGGCATGGACCGGAGCGGAGAAGGACAGGGCGGCGGCCAGGATCAGCGCCGACGCGCCGGCGGATGCCGGCAGCATGCCGGAAACAGACCATCCGCGAACGGAATTCTTCATGAAGCAGTCTCCTCAAGGCGCCGCAGGGGGCCGTGTCGGGCATGTCGGCGGGCGCCCAAGGGCGCCGCTTCGCGGCTTTGGAATTCTTCTAAGAGTTTCATAAAGTGTCAGGTCCCGAGACGTAGGGGCCCAGCTCACCGGATGAACCGGCGGCCAGGCCCCTTCTTCGTCTCGGAAAGGGCGGGCGCTCCATGGAGGCCCGCCGTCCCTCGGCTCAGTTCGGCAGCGCGAACACGGTGAGCTGGCCGCCGAGATTGGTGTAGCTGGACAGGGCGGCATAACCACCCACCGCACCGAGACCGGCGTTCGGGTCGGTCAGGCCGGCCGCAAGGCCGATGCCCGCCCAGCCACCGACACCCGACAGGATGGCGATGTACTGCTTGCCCTTGTGCTCATAGGTGGTGACGTTGCCGATGATGCCCGACGGGGTCTTGAACTTGTAGAGTTCCTTGCCCGTCTTGGCGTCGACCGCCTTCAGATAGCCTTCGAGAGTGCCGTAGAACACGACGTCGCCGGCGGTGGCGAGAGCACCCGACCACACCGAGAAGGGCTCGGGAAGCGACCAGACGATCTTGCCCTTGGTGTTGTCCCAGGCGATGAAGTTGCCCATGCCGCCATGGCTGCCCGGCGCGGGATACATCGACAGGGTGGCGCCGACATAGGGCTGACCCGCCGTGTAGCTGACGCGGAACGGCTCGTAGTCCATGCAGACGTGGTTGGTGGGCACGTAGAACAGGTTGGTCTTGGGCGAGAAGGCCGCCGGCTGCTGGTCCTTGGTGCCGAGCGCCGCCGGGCAGATGCCCTTGGTGTTCACGTCCTCACCCTGCTGGGCGGTCGAGTACTTGGAAACCACCAGCGGACGACCATAGGTCGGGCTGTTCTTGTCCATATCGACCTTGGTGGCCCAGTTCACCACCGGATCGAACTTCTCGGCGACGAGCAGTTCGCCCGTCACGCGATCGAGCGTATAGCCGAAGCCGTTACGGTCGAAATGGGTCAGCAGCTTGCGGGGCTTGCCCTCGAACTCCTGATCCGTGAGAATCATCTCGTTGACGCCGTCGAAGTCCCATTCGTCATGGGGCGTCATCTGGTAGACCCACTTGGTCATGCCGGTGTCGGCATCACGCGCGAAGATGGTCATCGACCACTTGTTGTCGCCGGGGCGCTGAGAGGGGTTCCACGTCGAGGGGTTGCCCGAGCCGTAATAGACGAGGTTGGTCTCGGGGTCGTAGGAATACCAGCCCCAGGTGCAACCGCCGCCGATCTTCCACTGATCGCCTTCCCAGCTCTTCAGCGAGGAATCCTTGCCGATCGGCTTGCCGAGTGCGGTGGTCTTCTCGGGGTCAACGATCATCTCATCGTCGGGACCCATCGAATAGCCGCGCCAGATCTGCTTGCCGGTCTTGGTGTCATAGGCGGTAACGTGGCAGCGCACGCCGAACTCGCCGCCCGAAATGCCGACGATGACCTTGTCCTTCACCGGCAGGACGGTGGCGGTGTTGGTTTCGCCCTTCTTCGGGTCGCCATTGACGACCGACCACTTCTTCTCGCCAGTCTTGGCGTCGAGCGCGACCAGGGTGGTATCCGCCTGGTGCAGGTAGACCATGCCATTCGAATAGGCGAGACCGCGATTGACCGTGTCGCAGCACATCACCGGAATGACGTTCGGGTCCTGCTTGGGCTCGTACTTCCAGATGATCCGCCCGTCATCATTGAGGTCGAGGGCGTAGACGATATTGGGGAAGGGCGTGTGGACGTACATGACGTCGCCAATGATGAGCGGACCGCCCTCATGGCCACGAAGGACGCCCG
>JAESFV010000170.1_pt1 | contig 96612 bp, 84 predicted proteins | sample 9269471 | NCBI WGS metagenome assembly JAESFV01 (sample SAMN14502647, study PRJNA617108) | algae metagenome | isolation source: Symplocastrum torsivum CPER-KK1 and co-occurring heterotrophs from... | place: USA: Central Plains Experimental Range, Colorado | collected 2001-01-01
TCGCCAAGCCGCTTCGGGCGTGTGATGGCGGCGCGGTGCTTGGTCGTGGGTGCGATAAGTGCGCCTCGCAGATCGGCCGTCACATCCCGTTCGGCGCGGCTGGTTGCGATCGCATAACGGAAGACCTGACCGATGATGCTGCGGGAGCGGCGCGCGGTCTCGTAGTGACCTTTGACCTCCACCGCCCGCAGAACGGCAAGAATCTCTGGCGGTGTGATCTCGGCGATGGGGCGGTTGCGAAGAGGGGCTGCGATTTCCTCCAGCAACCAGTGCGCCTTCAGGAGGGTGGCGTCGGCTCGCCCTTCCTTGGTCATCTTGTCGATGAACTCCGTCGCAATGACCCCGAAGGTGCTCGTTGCGGCCGCGACAGACGCCGCGACGGCGGCTTTGTTGGCTCCGGGGTCTACTCCCGAGGTCAACAACCTCTTGGCTTCGTCGCGCAGCCGCCGCGCATCGGCCAGCGAAATGAGCGGATAGGGCCCATGGGTGAGTTTCTTCTGTTTGCCCGCGAATCTGTAGGCCTGCTGCCAGACCCGGGCGCCGTTGGGCTTCACGAAAAGATAGAGGCCACCACCGTCGGAAAGTTTGTATTCGCCTTCCCGGCCTTTGGCCGTCCGGCACGCTGCATCTGACAAGGCCATGTTCGCCATCCCTGCTGATTGCTGGAATCACGAAAACACGGGCTGCAGGCCAACAACAAGGCCAACAAATTGGCGGGATGGGGTGGCTCTGGCTGATCCCGGCTAGGACAGCGAGCGGAGGCTGGAGGAGAGTTCATCCAGCAGGTGCGATGAGTACGGGGGTATTTCGGAAACCCTGAGCCGCCCCGGAAAAAGGGGGGTGGCTCCCTGAGCAGGACTCGAACCTGCGACCATTCGATTAACAGTCGAACGCTCTACCAACTGAGCTATCAGGGACCGGGGACGCCGTGGCGTCTCGGAGGCGGCGATATAGCAATGCGGGATCGGTTTGTGAACCCCTCATCCCGCACCATGTGGATATCCTCAGGCGCTGAGGCGTTCCTGCTGCCCGGCGAACTGCAGCTGATGGAAGGTGAAGTAGCGCCCACGCTTGGCCACAAGCTCTTCGTGGCGGCCACTTTCGACCACGCGGCCCTTCTCGATCACGCAGATCTTGTCGGCGTTGATGACGGTCTGCAGGCGGTGGGCGATGACCAGCGTGGTGCGGTTGGTCTGCAGCGATTGCAGCGCCTTCTGCACCTCGGCCTCGGATTCGCTGTCCAGCGCGGCGGTGGCCTCGTCGAGCAGCAGAATCGGCGCGTCCTTCAGGAAGGCGCGGGCAATGGCGATGCGCTGGCGCTGGCCGCCGGAGAGCTGGGTGCCGCGCTCGCCGACGCGGCTGTCATAGCCGCCCTCGAAGCCCATGATGAAGTCATGCGCGTGGGCCGACCGCGCCGCGGCGATGATCTGTTCCTCGGTCGCCCCCGGTAGGCCGGCGGCGATGTTCTCGCGCACCGTGCCGGTGAACAGGAACACGTCCTGGCTGACGAAGCCGATCGCCTGGCGCAGCGAGCGGCGCGTGACGGTGTCGATCCGCTGACCGTCAATGGTGATGACGCCCGATTCGACGTCGTAGAAGCGCTCCAGCAGGTTCATCACCGTGCTCTTGCCGCCGCCCGAGGGGCCGACCAGCGCCGTGGTCTGGCCGGGCTCGGCAAGGAAGCTGAGGCCGCGCAGCACCGGCTCGCTCTCGCGATAGCTGAACACCACCTCCTCGAAGGCGACCGCACCGCCGCGAACGACGAGTTCCGGCGTGCCCGGCAGGTCCGCCTCGGTCGCCGGCCGGTCGAGAATCTCGAACAGCATGCGCGCGCCCAGCAGATGGGTGGTGAGGTCGATATTGAGGCGGGCGAGGCGCTTGGCCGGCTCATAGCAGAGCAGCAGCGCGGTGATGACGGAGAAGAACTCGCCCGGCGTGCGGCCGCCATGCAGCACGCTCCAGCCGGCATACATGACCACCAGGCCGATGGCGACGCCGCCCAGCGCCTCCATCAGCGGGCCGGACTGCGACTGCGCCCGCATCATCCGGTTGGAGGCCTTTTCCATCTTGTCGATGCGCCCGTAGATCTTGGCCCGCTGGCTGTCCTCCAGGGTGAAGGACTTGATGGTGCGGATGCCCTGAAACGCGTCGATCGATTCGGTCATGATCTGGATCGCGCTGTGGAACTCGCGACTGAAGATCTTCTGCACCTTGCGGATCAGCGAGCGCACGCCGCCGACCGCGATCGGCATCACGATGAAGCCGATCAGCGCCATGAACGGGTCCTGGATGATCATCACCGCCGTGAGGCCGATGACCGAGAGCAGGTCGCGCCCGAGGCTGGTGATGATGAGGTTCAGCACGTTGCGCGCCGCCTGCGCGCCCGTGTTGAAGCGCATCATGATCTCGGCGGTGTGGCTGCCCGAGAAGAAGGTGACATCCTGCGTCAGCAGCCGGTCGAGCACGCGCTTCTGGTTGTCGGCGACGATGCGGTTGCCGACCTTGGCCAGCGTGACCGCCTGGCCATAGGCGGCGAAGCCCTTGGTCACGGAAAGCGCGACCACCGCCCCGGACAGGATCCAGATCGCCGACGTGCTCTGCTCGACGAAGATGCGGTTGATGACCGTGCCCATCAGATAGGCGAGGCCCGAGGTCGTCCCGGCCATGAAGGCCATGAAGACGAAGGACAGCGCGTAGCCTTTCCAGTGGCGACGCCCGTCCTGAACGAACAGCCGGCGGACCGTGTCACGGGTCTCGGGGCTGACCATGTTGCGGAGCGCGTTGGCCATCTTGGGAGGCAACATCAGCGAAAATCCTTTTCACGGGCCCGGCCGGATCGGGCATCGCCCCGTCGCTCCGCGTCGCAGATGCCGGAGGGCGGGGTCATCAACGACGATCACGGCTTGTTGTCAAACCCGTGACGGCGGGTGCGCCGGCAGCCAAGAAGGGCGGCGACGACACCCGCCGCCGGCGCTTTTGCAAGGCCGGCGGCGGGTGCGTGAACTGGAGGCCACGCCCGGAATCGAACCGGGGTGCACGGATTTGCAGTCCGCTGCGTAACCACTCCGCCACGTGGCCCGACCGAGGTTGCCGCAAGGCGCCTCATGGGCCGGGGCGCCTCATAACAGAGCTAGGGGCGATGAGCAACGCGCCCGGCGCGAGAAGGTGGGGACCGCGCGGCGCCGGGTCGATCCGGGCCGGGCGATCGCGGGGGCATCGCGGGGCGTATCGACAACAGGGGAGGGGGGACGCAACGGCGACGGACCGCCCCCCGGGGAGGCGCCGGCGGCGATGCGGCATTGTACCGCTGTGGCGCGCGCCGGGAGCGCCGTCGCGGCGCGATCCCTCGGCGAGAGGGGCCAAGGCCCCGGCCGGATCATCGACCGGCGGCGGCGGCGACACGCCAGGCTGGAAATCTTCAAGACCGGCTGCCGAGAACGCTTGCAATGGACGCGCGGCTGCCGCAATTCTGGCGCCGTTCGCTCGCGCCGCCTGTGCGCGCTCGTCCCCGCGCGGCCCCCGCGCGCGGGCTTTGCCGTCTGCTTTCGAGGTTGTCGCCGAATGATCGATTTCGCCGAACTGCGCCGCGCCATGGTGGACGCCCAGGTGCGTGCCAACGACGTCACCGACCTGCGCATCGTCGCCGCCATGCTGGAGACGCCGCGCGAGCGCTTCGTTCCCGCGAGCCTGCGCAACTTCGCCTATATCGACGACGACGTGCTGGTGAAGGAGGGGGCGCCGGCGCGCTACCTGATGGAGCCGATGGTGCTGGCCAAGCTGCTGCAGGCGGCCGAGATCGGCCCCGACGCGCTGGTGCTCGATGTCGGCGCGGCGAGCGGCTATTCCACCGCCGTGCTGGCCAAGCTGGCCGGGCAGGTGGTGGCGCTTGAGGAAGATGCCGCGCTGGCGGCGCAGGGTTCGGCCCTGCTGCTCGACCTTGGCTTGCTCAATGCCGCCTTTGTCCAGGGGCCGATGACCGCCGGCTGGCCGGGCGAGGCGCCCTATGACGTGATCCTGCTCAATGGCGGAATCGACGCGGCACCGGACGCGCTGCTCGCCCAGCTCAAGCCCGGCGGGCGGCTCGTCGCCGTGGTCGGGCGCGGGCGCGCCGGCCGTGCGACGGTGTTCACCCACACGACGGGCGGCATGGGCTCGCGGGTGGTCTTCGACGCGGCCGTGCCGACGCTGCCGGGCTTCGAGGCGCGGCCGGGCTTTGTGTTCTAGAGGTTTCATTCCGACCCTGTGGCTGATCTGCCGCGTGTGCGCCTAAATCGTCCACAGGACCAAACCGAGCGGTTCACAGCCCCTCTCCAAGCACCTATCTTGCGTTCGCGTCATACAGAGATTGAGAGAGTCGCCCGGGGGCAGGCGATTCCCATCAGATTAGCGTTCGCAGAGGTTGGACATGTGGGTGTCGACTACCGGGGGTAAGGTCGTCGCGTGGGCGGCGGTCGCGTTTTTTGTCGGCATTACGGTGCCGGCAAAAGCCCAGACCCTCGATCAGGCGCTTTCAGCCGCCTATCGCAACAATCCCACCTTGAATTCGCAGCGCGCTGCCACCCGCGCCACGGATGAATATGTGCCGATCGCGCTGGCGGGCTATCGCCCGCAGATCTTCGGCAGCGCCTATGTCGGCGCGCAATGGGCGGAGACCCGGCTCGATTCGGGCTATGCCGCGCTGCAGGGGTCAAGCTCGCTCAGCGTCGCCAAGACCTACCCGACAGGTGTCGGCATCACCATCAGCCAGACCATCTATAATGGCCTGCGGACCGCAAACTCGGTGCGCAGCGCCGAATCGCAGGTGCGCGGCCAGCGCGAATTGCTGCGCAACACCGAGCAACTGGTGCTGCTCGATGCCGCCACCGCCTATATGAACGTGCTGCAGAACGCGGCGCTGGTGGAGCTGCAGAAGCAGAACCTCGAAGCGCTGCGCGAAGAACTGCGTGCGGCGCGCGACCGATTCTCGGTCGGCGAGATCACCCGCACCGACGTCGCCCAGGCGGAAGCCTCGGTCGCCAACGCCCAGAGCGAGCTGGCGCTGGCCGAATCGAACCTCAACACCGCCAATGCGGTGTTCTACCAGGTCATCGGCCTGCGCCCGACCAAGCTGAGCCCGGGCCGGCCGATCGATCGCCTGCTGCCGAGGAGCGAGAAGCTCGCTGTGGAGTCCGGCCTGACCCGGCATCCGGCGGTGAAATCGGCGGAGTTCGCCGTCGACGCCGGCCTGTCCAATGTGAAGGTGGCCGAGGCGGCGCTGTCGCCGACGCTGACCCTGAACGGCTCGGCCTCCTCGGACTACAATAGCAGCCTGTCCGTGAGCCGGCAGACCTCCGCCGCCGCGACGCTCAACCTGTCGGTGCCGATCTACCAGGGCGGCAGCGAATACGCGACCATCCGCCAGGCCAAGGAAACGCTCGGCCAGCTGCGGATCGAGGTCGACGTGAACCGCGAGCAGGTGCGGGCCAATGTCGTCCAGTATTGGGGCGCGCTCGAAGCGGCGAAGGCCGCTATCGAATCGGCGCAGGCGGCTGTTGCGGCGAACGAGATCGCCCTGCGCGGCGTGCGCGAGGAATGGCGCGTCGGCCAGCGCACCACGCTCGACGTGCTGAACGCGCAGACGGCGCTGTTCGACGCCCGCGCCAGCCTCGTCATCGCCCAGCGCGACCGGGTCGTCGCCTCCTATGCGGTTCTTTCCGCCAGCGGCCATCTGAGCGCGGTCAAGCTCGGGCTCAAGGTTCCGGTCTACAACCCGCAGATCCACTACGATCAGGTGCGCGACGCCTGGAGCGGCGTGCGCACGCCCGGCGGTCAGTGAGGCTCGGCCCGCCCGCCGGCCGCCGAGAGGATCGGCGCCGGCGGTAGCGGGAGGAGGGGGCGCCGGCGGCGAACGGAAATGCCGGCGGCGTTAACCTTAGCTGTCGAACGTTGTTGGTCCGGTTGGGTTACATCTTGGCGTTCCGCCGTGGGCGGTTCACACTTTACGAAGTGTTAACGGGTTGAGTCGTGCGCCTCGGCCGGGCGCCGTCAACCCTGGGATCGGAAAATAGCGCATGCCGGTGAATGCGAGAGGCAGTGAGCCGTCGATGGAGGAAATCCTGGCCTCCATCCGTCGCATCATTTCCGACGAGGTCGCCGCCGATCCGGCGGCGGCGCGCACCGATGCGCCGCGCCCCGCGCGCGACAACCGCGAAGTATCTGGCCGCGAAGCATCCGGTCGCGAAGCCCCGGCCAGCCGGGCGGCCGCGCCGGCCCGCGAGCCGGCGGCCCGTCCCGCCGCGCCGCCGCGGCCCGCGGTGAGCGCGGAATCCGCCGAGGCGCTGTCCTATGCGCCGTCTCCCTACCGCGAGCGGGTCGAGAGCCCGGTGGACTACGCCCCGCGTGGCCGCGCCCCGGCGACCGACCCCTTCACGCCGCGCCCGGTGACGGTTGCCGCCGCCGCGCTTGCCGCTCCCGCCTTCGCCCCCTCGGCGATGGCAGCGCGTGCGCCGTCGTCCGGCGCCTATTCCGGCGGTTCCGCCGCCCGTGCCCTCGACGTGCCGCAGCCGGCCCGTCCGGCGAGCGAGAGCCGCGCGCCCGAACCGCGCCGCGTCGAGGCTCGGCTGTTTCCCGACTCCCGTCCTCTGCCCGATCTGCGCCCGCTGACCGAATCGCGGCCGCGACCCGAGCCCCGGCTTGTCGAGCCGCGGAGCCCGGCGCCGGCCTTCACGCCCGAGGCGCGCGCGCCGGCAAGTGCCGTTCCGGCCCGGCCGGCGCTGGGTTCCTCACTGAACACCCCGCTCGGCGGGCCCGGCATGGCCGCGCTGCCGCCGGTGCGGCCGTCTTTCTCCCGGCCGTCGGTGATCAAGCCGCTGGCGCCGCTCGACAGCGAGCTCGACAAGCCGCTGGCGGCGGCGCTGCTCGATCTCGCTCTGGTGGAGCAGGCGGTGCAGGCCGAACTGGCCAATGTGGCGCTGACCGAACCGGCCGCTTCCGGGGCGGCGTCGGCCGAGCCGCTGCGGGCCTCTGCCGCACCGGCACCCGCCACGCCGGCCCTCACCCCCGATGCCAGACCGGCGACGGTGGAGCCGGTGCCGCCGGAGCCCGCCCTGGCTGCCGCTGACACGGCGTCCGCGCCGGAGGCCGTGGCCCACCCGGTTGCCGAACCCGTCGAGATGCCGGCGCCGGCCGCGCGTTCCTCCCTTGCCGATCCGGCCCGCGAGGGCACCGCTCTTGCCGCGCCGGTGAAGGACGAGGCCGCGCCGTCGACGCCGGTCGCGCCCTTGCCGCGCCCGGATGCCCGCGCGGCGGAGCCGCGTCCCGTGGAGGCCCGCCCGGCCGAGCCGCGCGGACACGAGGCGAATCTCGCCGACGCCCGACTCTCTGAAGCCCGACTCGCCGACGCCCGCCTTGCGGAATCGCGGCTGTCGGAATCGCGGCTGGTCGCCAGCAACCGTCCGAGTGCCGCCCCGGAGACGGCCGAGCCGGTGCGCGAGCGTCTGGTGTCGGCGCCGGCCAGCAGTGCCGTGTCGGCCGCCTTCGGCTCGCTGCAGCGGACGATGAGCGCCGCGCCGCCCCGTTCGGTCGACGATCTCGTCACCGAGGCGCTGAAGCCCATGCTCAAGGCCTGGCTGGACGAAAATCTTCCGGCGCTGGTCGAGCGGCTGGTGCGGGCGGAAATCGAGCGCGTCGCCCGGCACGGGCAGTAGGTGACGCCGGCGCCCGGCGGCCCCTGCCCGGTGCAAAGCCGGGCCCGATCGGGCGCTTTAGGCGGGGCTTCAGCTCTGGCGAGTTGACTTGAGGCATCCGCTCCGCTTTCTCTCGCACCCATTCCATTCAGGTGCCGGAGCCAAAATGCTCGACAACAGGTTCGATCCCGCCGCCGTCGAAGACCGCATCTACCAGAGCTGGGTGGAGGCGGGTGCCTTCAAGGCCGGGCGTCCGGAGCGGGCAGGGGCCGAGCCCTATTGCATCGTCATCCCACCGCCCAACGTCACCGGCTCGCTCCATATGGGGCACGCGCTCAACAACACGCTGCAGGACATTCTCTGCCGCTTCGAGCGCATGCGCGGCAAGGACGTGCTCTGGCAGGTCGGCACCGACCATGCCGGCATCGCCACCCAGATGGTGGTGGAACGCCAGCTCGCCGAGCGCCAGCTGCCCGGCCGCCGCGACATGGGCCGCGCCGCCTTCGTCGAGCGCATCTGGGCCTGGAAGGAAGAATCCGGCGGCACCATCATCAACCAGCTGAAGAAGCTGGGCGCTTCCTGCGACTGGTCGCGCGAGCGCTTCACCATGGATGAGGGCCTGTCCCGCGCCGTCCTCAAGGTGTTCGTCCGGCTCTACAAGGAAGGGCTGATCTACAAGGACAAGCGGCTTGTGAACTGGGACCCCAAGTTCCAGTCCGCCATTTCCGATCTGGAAGTGCTGCAGGTCGAGGTGAAGGGCCATCTCTGGCACCTGCGCTACCCCTTGGCCGACGGCGTCACCTATGAGCACCCGATCGCCTTTGACGAGAACGACCAGCCCTACGAGTTCGAGACCCGCGACTATATCGTCGTCGCCACCACGCGGCCCGAGACCATGCTCGGCGACACGGCGGTCGCCGTCCATCCGGATGACCCGCGCTATCAGGGCCTCGTCGCCGCCGGCGCCAAGGTGCGCCTGCCGCTGGTCGGCCGGCTGATCCCGATCGTGCCGGACGAGTATTCCGACCCGACCAAGGGCACCGGCGCGGTGAAGATCACCCCGGCGCATGATTTCAACGATTTCGAGGTCGGCCGCCGGCACAGCCTGCCGATGATCAATGTGCTCGACGCCGAGGCGCGGATCACGCTGGCCGGCAATGAGGAGTTCCTCGCGGGCACGCAGCCGGGCGCGGAGCTCGACGCCGCGCTGGCGCTCGACGGACTCTCGCGCGAAGCGGCGCGCAAGGCCATTGTCGCGCTGATGGAAGAGCGCGGCGTGCTCGACAAGATCGAGCCGCACACGCACATGGTGCCGCATGGCGACCGCTCCAATGTCGTCATCGAGCCCTGGCTGACCGACCAGTGGTATGTCGACGCCCACACCCTCGCCCAGCCGGCACTGGCCGCCGTGCGCGAGGGGCGCACCAACTTCGTGCCGAAGAACTGGGAGAAGACCTATTTCGAGTGGCTGGAGAACATCCAGCCCTGGTGTGTGTCGCGCCAGCTCTGGTGGGGCCACCAGATCCCGGCCTGGTACGGGCCGGACGGCACGGTGTTCGTCGAGGAGACGGAAGAGGCGGCGGTTGCCGCCGCGCTCGCCCACTGCGTGCAGAACGGCATCATCTCCGACGCCGAGGCGCAGGAGCTTGCCGTCGATCCGGAAAAGCGCGCGGCGCTGATCACCCGCGACGAGGACGTGCTCGACACCTGGTTCTCCTCCGCCCTGTGGCCGTTCTCGACGCTCGGCTGGCCGGACGAGAGCGCGGAAGTCGCGCGCTTCTACCCCACCACCGTGCTGATCACCGGCTTCGACATCATCTTCTTCTGGGTCGCCCGGATGATGATGATGGGCCTGCACTTCATGCCCGACGTGCCGTTCAAGGATGTCTACATCCACGCCCTCGTCCGCGACGAGAAGGGCGCCAAGATGTCGAAGTCCAAGGGCAACGTCATCGACCCGCTGGACCTGGTGTCGAAATACGGCGCCGACGCGCTGCGCTTCACGCTGGCGGCGATGGCGGCGCAGGGGCGCGACATCAAGCTCGCCCCGGCCCGCGTCGAGGGCTACCGCAACTTCTCCACCAAGCTGTGGAATGCCGCCCGCTTCGCGGAGATGAATGGCTGCGGCCGCGATCCCGCCTTCGTGCCGCGCAACGCCGAATCCCGCCTCAACCGCTGGATTCTCTCCGAGACGCAGAAGGCCGGCACCGAGATCACCCAGGCGCTGGAAGCCTACAAGTTCAACGAGGCGGCCGGCGCGGCCTATCGCTTCGTGTGGAACATCTTCTGCGACTGGTATCTCGAACTCGCCAAGCCTGTTTTCAACGGCAATGGCGGCTGGAAGGACGAGACGCGGGCAACCACCGCCTTCGTGCTCGACGAAATCCTGAAGATGCTGCACCCCTTCATGCCCTTCCTCACGGAAGAGCTGTGGGCCCGCACCGCCGAGACCGGCGCGCCGCGCGCCAGCCTGCTGGCGCTGGCGGAATGGCCGGCGCTGGAAGGTCTGGAGGCGCCGGACGCGGAAGCCGAGATCGGCTGGCTGCTCGACCTCATCACCGAAATCCGCTCGGTCCGTGCCGAGATGAACGTGCCGGCCGGCGCGCAGCTTCCGCTCGTGCTGGTGGGGGTGCCCGAGGAGGTGCGCGAGCGGGTGGTGGTGTGGCTCGACACGCTGACGCGCTTGGCCCGCCTCTCCTCGATCGCCTTCGAGGCGGAAGCCCCGGCGGGTTCGGTGCAGATCGTGGTGCGCGGCGAGACGGCGGCGCTGCCGCTGGCCGGTGTCATCGACATGGAGGCGGAAGGCGCGCGCCTCGCCAAGGAGCTGGCCAAGGCGCGGGACGACATCGCCAAGGTCGATGCCAAGCTCGGCAATGCCGATTTCATCAAACGTGCACCTGAGGAAGTTATCGAGGAGCAGCGTGAGCGCCGCGAATCGGCGTCCGAGCGTGCGGCCAAGATCGGTGAGGCGCTGGCCCGGCTCGGCCGCGCCGGCTGAGGCGCGCGGCGCGACCGGCAGGCGACGGCATAGGGCAGGGCGGGCAGGGAATCGGCATGGCGTTCATCGAGTCGTTCCAGCCGGGCGATTTCCTCTCGACCATCATCAGCCTGCTGGTCGCCTTCGCCATGGGCACGCTGATCGGCGCCGAGCGGCAATACCGCCAGCGCACCGCCGGCCTGCGCACCAATGTGCTGGTGGCGATCGGCGCCTGCCAGTTCGTCGACATGGCGATGCACCTGGCCGGGCCTGAGGGGGCGGTGCGGGTGGTCGCCTATGTCGTCTCCGGCATCGGCTTTCTCGGTGCCGGCGTCATCATGAAGGAAGGCACCAATATTCGCGGCCTCAACACGGCGGCGACGCTGTGGTGCTCGGCGGCGGTGGGGGCCTGCGCCGGGGCGGACCTGGTCGCCCAGTCGGTGCTGCTCACCGGCTTCGTGCTGGCCGGCAACACCCTGCTGCGCCCGCTGGTGGGGACGCTGGAGCGCCTGCCGCGCGACGAGGAATCCACCGAGGCGACCTATGGCGTCAGCGTCATCACCCGCGCGACGGTGGCGGCGGAGCTGCGCAGCAAGGTCTCCAGCCTGCTGGAGGGCGCCAAGTTCCCGATCGACGAGGTCGAGATCCAGGACCGGCCGGATGGCACGGCGGAGCTGCGCGCGACGCTGGTGAACACCTCGGTGAGGGTGGCCGAGCTCAACGCGGCCGTGGCGCGGCTGCGCCACCTGCCGGACGTGACCTCAGCCGACTGGACCCGCTCGGCCGCCGACTGAGGTGTAGGGCCGCTACTGCGGGGCGGGCGAAGAATCGGGCGTGGCCGACTGCGCCGCCACCAGCCTTGCCTCCATCCGGTCGAGCTCGGCGCGCAGCCGCTCGATGACGTCGGCAGCCTCCGACAGTTCGTCCTCGATCTTGTCGCGGCGGAACTGGTCCAGATCCGCCGCCATCGCCCGCAGGCGCTCCACGATATTGCCGCTCGGCACGTTGCTCTCCCTAGTTTCTCGACGGCCCCATGGACACCTCACGGGGCTGTTTTTCCAATCATCTCGCTATCGCGATTTTGTGACTGGCTGGCAACAGTGTCACGCATTCGCAACCATAACCCAAGACCACGGCGCCCACGCCGCGAAGCCGCCACAAACCGGCACGAAATCCGACGGATAGACGGGGGATAAAGGTGTCGGATGCGGCGCCGACAAGAAGCCCCCGCACCGGGATGCGTGAAGAAAATGGACGTCAGGACGATCATCGACAAGCGGAACCTGCCGAGCCGCCATGTGACGGAAGGCCCGTCGCGCGCGCCGCACCGTTCCTATCTCTACGCGATGGGTCTGACCCGCGAGCAGATCCACCAGCCGCTGGTCGGCGTCGCCTCGTGCTGGAACGAGGCCGCGCCCTGTAACATTTCGCTGATGCGCCAGGCGCAGGCGGTGAAGAAGGGCGTCGCCAGCGCCCATGGCACGCCGCGCGAATTCTGCACCATCACCGTCACCGACGGCATCGCCATGGGCCATGACGGCATGAAGGCCTCGCTGGCCTCGCGCGAGGTCATCGCCGACTCGGTCGAGCTCACCATTCGCGGCCATGCCTATGACGCGCTGGTCGGCCTGGCGGGCTGCGACAAGTCGCTGCCGGGCATGATGATGGCGATGCTGCGCCTCAACGTGCCGTCGATCTTCATTTATGGCGGCTCGATCCTGCCAGGCTCCTTCCGTGGCCAGCCGGTGACGGTGCAGGACATGTTTGAGGCGGTCGGCAAGCACTCGGTCGGCCTCATGTCCGACGACGACCTCGACGAGTTGGAGCAGGTCGCCTGCCCCTCCGCCGGCGCCTGCGGCGCGCAGTTCACCGCCAACACCATGGCCACCGTTTCCGAGGCGATCGGCCTCGCGCTGCCTTATTCGGCCGGCGCGCCGGCGCCCTACGAGATCCGCGACCGTTTCTGCATGGCGGCCGGCGAGCAGATCATGGACCTCGTCGCCCGCAATATCCGCCCGCGCGACATCGTCACGCTGAAGGCGCTGGAAAACGCCGCCACCGTGGTCGCCGCCTCGGGCGGTTCGACCAATGCGGCGCTGCATTTGCCGGCGATGGCGCATGAGGCCGGCATCAAGTTCGACCTGTTCGACGTCGCCGAGATCTTCAAGCGCACGCCCTATATCGCCGATCTCAAGCCCGGCGGGCGCTATGTCGCCAAGGACATGTTCGAGGCCGGCGGCATTCCGCTGCTGATGAAGACGCTGCTGGAGCACGGCTTCCTGCATGGCGACTGCCTCACCGTGACCGGCCGCACCATCGCCGAGAACCTCGCCTCGGTGAAATGGAACCCGCACCAGGACGTGGTGCGCCCGGCCAATGACCCGATCACCGTCACCGGCGGCGTGGTCGGCCTGCAGGGCAACCTCGCCCCCGAAGGCGCGATCGTGAAGGTGGCGGGCCTGAAGAACCAGAAGTTCACCGGCCCGGCCCGCTGCTTCGACGGCGAGGAAGCCTGCTTCGAGGCCGTGACCCACCGCGCCTATGAAGAAGGCGACGTGCTGGTCATCCGCTATGAGGGCCCCAAGGGCGGCCCCGGCATGCGGGAAATGCTGTCCACCACCGCTGCCCTGTACGGGCAGGGGGCGGGCGACAAGGTGGCGCTGATCACCGATGGGCGCTTTTCGGGCGCCACGCGCGGCTTCTGCATCGGCCATGTTGGGCCGGAGGCGGCGGTCGGCGGCCCGATCGGGCTCATCCGCGACGGCGACATCATCACCATCGACGCGATCGAGGGCACGCTTGACGTGGCGCTTTCGGACGAGGAACTCGCCGCCCGCCGGGCGGAGTGGAAACCGCGTCCTTCGCCCGTCGGCTCGGGGGCCATCTGGAAGTTCGCGCAGGCCGTGGGACCCGCCCGTGATGGCGCGGTCACGCACCCCGGCGGCGCGGCCGAGACGGCGTGCTATGCGGATGTATGATCTCTCGGGCTTCAAGCCCCTTATCCTCCTTTGCGCGCTGGTGCTGGCGCCGTCGGTGGCTTCCGCCTTCGACGGCACGCCCGGCACCGACGCGCCGTCCGGTGCGGCCGTGCCCGCGGGCAAGCCCCGCAGCATTGAAGAATCCGTGCGCTTCGGCGCGCAGGCGCTGCGTTCGGGCCAGACCGAGCAGGGCATCGTCTCGCTGCGCTACGCGGCCGAGCAGGGCCATGCCGGCGCGCAGTGGAAGCTCGGCCGCATGTATGCGGAAGGCGAGGGCGTCGAGCGCAACGACATCAAGGCGTTCGAGTATTTCAGCCAGATCGCCAACATGCACGCCGACGACAACCCGGCGACGCCGGAGGCGCGCTTCGCGGCGGATGCCTTCGTGGCGCTCGGCGCCTATTATCTGGTCGGCATTCCCAACAGCAAGGTGCGCCGCGACGCCACCCGCGCGCGCGACATGTTCGCCTATGCCGCCTCCTATTTCGGCGATCCGGGCGCGCAGTATCACCTGGCCCGGCTCTATATCGACGGCGATGGCGTCGATCGTGACCCGCGCTTTGCCGCGCGCTGGCTCGGGCTGGCGGCGCAGAAGGGCCAGTACCAGGCGCAGGCGGCGCTGGGCGGGCTGCTGTTCAAGGGCGATGACGGCATCCCCCGCCAGGCCGCGCGCGGCCTGATGTGGCTCACCCTCGCCCGCGACGCCGCCGCCGGCCCGCAGGACAAATGGGTGGTGGACCTCTATGAGGACGCCTTCTCCAACGCCAGCCCGGATGAGCGGGCCATGGCGCTGGTCTATCTCGAACAGCACATGCAGACGGTGCGCTGAGCGATACGTTGGTCGTCATCCCCGCCGAGCGCAGCGAGAGCCGGGAGCGCTCTCGCACCTAATGCGAGTCCGGCTCGGCCTGTGGCCGTCCACGATGCCGGCCCCACAAGAGGGCCCGTCACGCCCTGAAGGCAAGCTCCGCCCACACCGGCACATGGTCCGAGGGCTTTTCCCAGCCGCGCACATGCTTGTCGACGCCCACCGCCGTCAGCCGGTCGGTGGCCTGCGGCGAGAGCAGCAGGTGGTCGATGCGGATGCCGTTGTTCCGCTGCCAGGCGCCGGCCTGATAGTCCCAGAAGCTGTAGATGCCGGCCTCCTGGGTGGTGGCGCGCAGCGCATCGGTCATGCCGAGATTGAGGATTTCGCGGAACGCCGCCCGCGTCTGCGGCAGGAACAGCGCGTCTTCGGTCCAGGCCTCCGGGTGGGCGGCATCTTCCGGCTCGGGGATCACATTGTAGTCGCCGCAGACGATGAACGGTTCCTCGAAGGCGAGGCGCCCGGCGATATGGGCTTTCAGCCGCTGCATCCAGCCGAGCTTGTAGGGGTATTTCTCCGTGCCGACGGGGTTGCCGTTGGGCAGGTAGATGCCGCACACGCGCAGCGAGCCTTCCGGGGTCGAGACCACCACCTCGATGAAGCGCGACTGCACATCGGCCTCGTCGCCGGGCAGGCCGGATGTCACCTCGTCGAAGGGCAGGCGGGAGAGCACGGCGACGCCGTTGAAGCCCTTCTGGCCATGCACGGCGACATTGTAGCCCAGCGCCTCGAATGCCTCGCGCGCGAACGCCTCGTCGGCGCATTTCAGTTCCTGCAGGCACACCACGTCCGGCTTGGTTTCGGTGAGCCAGGCCACCGCATGTTCCTGGCGTTGCCGGATCGAATTGACGTTCCAGGTGGCGATGCGCATCGGGTTCTCACGGGCAGGCGGGATAAACGGGGCGGCGGGCGAGGGGCGCGACGGGGAAAACGACTCGGGCGGCGACTCGCGGGGCCAGTCTACAGCACCGGCAGCAGCCGGCGCACGATCAGGGCGGAGGACAACGCCACCTCGTCGACGAAGAGGCGGAAATCGAAATGCGAGTCGCGCCCGGCGAGGTCGGACAGGGTGCGGACCACCAGCCAGGGCACGCCGAAGGCGGCGGCGGCCTGGACCATCGCCGCGCCTTCCATCTCCACCGCCGCCCCGCCGAGTTCCCGGAACAGCCGCTCCCGCAGCGTCTCGGAATTGATGAACTGGTCGCCGGTGAGGATGCGGCCATAGTGCAGCTTTGGCGCCCGCTCGCCGCCGGCGGCCGACAGCGGCGCCAGCGAAAGCGCGCCCAGGGCCGCCTGCACGCGCGCCAGCAGGGGGGCGTCGGCGCTGTGGCCGAGCTCTTCCTTCGGGCTGAAGAAGGGCAGGTGCCCCGCCTGGTAGACGATGAACGCCTCGTCCGCGTCGTAATAGCCGGCATCGTGCTGCACGACATGATCGGCAATCACCACATCGCCGACGGACAGCGCCGGGTCGAGGCCGCCGGCAATGCCGGAGAACAGCAGCAGGCGGCAGTCGAAACGCTCCAGCAGCAGCGTCGCGGCGATGCCGGCATTCACCTTGCCCATGCCGGCACGGCCCAGCACCACCTGATGACCATCGAGCCGGCCGGCATGAAACACCATGCCGGCGCGCTCGGTGATTTCGGTGCCGGTGAGATTGTCGGCGAGAAAGGCGAATTCCTGCGGAATGGCGCAGAGCACGCCGACGGGGCGCATCAGAGGGCGAAGCTGGTGCCGCAGCCGCAGGAGGCGGTGGCCTGCGGGTTGGCGATGCGGAACGAGGCGCCGATCAGGTCGTCGACATAATCGATATGCGAGCCGGACATGTATTCCAGCGAGATCGGATCGATCACCACGCTCGCCTCGCCCTCAGCGATGACGATGTCGTCCGCCTCGCGGGAGCGGGTAATGTCGAACTTGTACTGGAAGCCGGAACAGCCGCCACCTTCCACGCTGACCCGCAGCATGCTCTCGGGTGGCTCGCCACGGAGAATTTCGGCGATCCGGCGCGCCGCGCTGGCGGTGACGCCGACGGAGGTGGCCGCTACGATGTCGGGCGAAGAAGCTGCGCTCATGTTGCACTCTACCCGTTGAATATGACCTGTACCGATAGTTAAGTGCTGCCGCCCGCGAGTCAAAGGGGCTGCGCGCGCGACTGGCAGGAGAATTGCGCATGGCGGTGGCCGAGGCAGCGCCGCGTGCGCCCTGGGCGTCGAGGGCCGAGGACAGCCGCGGGCGGCTCCATCCCGAGCCCGGCGGGGACGCGCGCAGCGCCTTCCGCCGCGACGCCGACCGCATCATCCATTCCAGCGCCTTCCGCCGGCTGGCCTACAAGACGCAGGTCTTTTCCTATCATGAGGGCGATCATTACCGCACGCGGCTCACCCACACGCTGGAAGTGGTGCAGGTGGCGCGCTCGGTCGCCCGTGCGCTGGGCCTCGACGAGGATCTGAGTGAGGCGCTGGCGCTGGCGCATGATCTCGGCCATCCGCCCTTCGCCCATGCCGGCGAGCGGGTGCTCGACGCCTGCATGGCGGCCTATGGCGGCTTCGATCACAATGCGCAGTCCCTGCGCGTGGTGACGCGGCTGGAAAACCGCTACCCCGATTTCGACGGGCTGAACCTCTCCTGGGAGACCCTTGAGGGAATCGTCAAGCACAACGGCCCGGTGCAGGGCCCGCTGCCGCACGCCATCGCCGTGCATGCCGAGCGGCAGGATCTGTGGCTGTGGAGCTGGCCGTCGGCCGAGGCGCAGGTCGCCGCGATCGCCGACGATATCGCCTATGACGTGCACGATCTCGACGACGGGCTGAGGGCCGGCCTGTTCGATCTGACCGAACTGACCGGCCTCCCACTCGTCCACACCGTCCTCGCCGACATCCGCGCCCGCTGGCCCGATCTCGACCGGGCGCGGGTGTTCCACGAGCTCGGCCGGCGGATGATCACGGCGCTGATCGGCGACGTGGTGGCGGAGAGCCGCCGGCGGATCGAGGAGGCGCAGCCGGCGGATGCCGACGCGATCCGCCGGCTCGGCCATGCGGTGATTGGGTTCTCGGCGGAGACAGCAGCGGCGGAAAAGGCGATCAAGGCGTTTCTTTTCCCCCGCATGTATCGCCATCCGCGCGTCATGGAGACGATGGAAGCCGCCGGCGACGTGGTGCGCGACCTGTTTGCCCGCTACATGGCCGACACAAAGGCGCTGCCTGAGGAATGGCGCGCCAGCGTCGAAGGGCGCAGCGAGGCGGCACGCGCGCGGCGCATCGCCGATTTCCTCGCCGGCCAGACCGACCGCTATGCCTTGGCCGAGCACGTCCGGCTCTTTGACAGGGCACCGGAACTGCGGTAGCGGCAGCGGCCCCTTTTTGGGTCTGGCCGTGCCGGGAGCTGATCCTCATGAACCTCTTCGCCCTCTTCGTCGATCACGTCCGCGACGCCCTCACCCAGCTCGCGAGCGAAGGCGTGGTGCCCCCGGGCGTTGATACGGCACGGGTGGTGGTGGAGCCGCCGCGCGACGCCAGCCATGGCGACCTCGCCACGAATGCGGCGATGGTGCTGGCCAAGGAGGCCGGGCTCAAGCCGCGCGATCTCGCCGAGAAGCTGGCGGCAAAGCTCGCCGCGGTGCCGGGCGTGGCGAAGGTGGATGTCGCCGGGCCCGGCTTCATCAATCTCACCCTTGACGGCTCCTACTGGCCGCAGGTGATTGCCGCCGTGCTGCGGCAGGGCCGCGACTTCGGCCGCTCGGATTCCGGCGGCGGCCAGCCGATCAATGTCGAGTATGTCTCCGCCAACCCCACCGGCCCGATGCATGTCGGCCATTGCCGGGGCGCGGTGTTCGGCGACGCGCTGGCCAATCTGCTGGCATTCGCCGGCTGGAAGGTGACGCGCGAATATTACATCAACGACGCCGGGGCGCAGGTCGATGTGCTCGCCCGCTCCGCCTTCCTGCGCTATCGCGAGGCGCTGGGCGAGACGATCACCATTCCCGAGGGGCTGTATCCCGGCGACTATCTCGTCCCTGTCGGCAAGGCGCTGGTGACGAAATATGGCCGCACGCTCCTCGACAAGTCGGAGGCGGAGTGGCTGCCGGCGGTGCGCGATGTCGCCATTGACGCGATGATGGCGATGATCCGTACCGATCTGGCGGCCCTGAACATCCATCACGAAGCGTTCTTCTCCGAGCGTACCCTGCACGCGCGCCCCGACGGGGCGCCGAGCACCATCGACCGCCTGCTCGACACGCTGCGGGCGCGCGACCTCGTCTATGAGGGGCGGCTGGCACCGCCCAAGGGGCAGCCGGTGGAGGACTGGGAGGACCGCGAGCAGACCTTGTTCCGCGCCACCCAGTTCGGCGACGACGTCGACCGGCCGCTGATGAAATCGGACGGCGCCTATACCTATTTCGCCGCCGACATCGCCTATCACAAGGACAAGTTCGACCGCGGCTTCAAGCGGATGATCGACATCTGGGGCGCCGACCATGGCGGCTATGTCAAGCGCATGCAGGCGGCGGTGAAGGCCGCCTCGGACGGCGAGGCGAGCCTCGATGTCGAGCTGTGCCAGCTGGTGCGCCTGCTGCGCAATGGCGAGCCGGTGAAGATGTCCAAGCGCTCCGGCGATTTCGTCACCCTGCGCGACGTGGTCGACGAAGTCGGCCGCGACGCGGTGCGGTTCATGATGATCAACCGCAAGAACGACGCCGTGCTCGACTTCGATCTCGCCAAGGTGATCGAGCAGTCGCGCGAGAACCCCGTGTTCTATGTGCAGTACGCGCATGCAAGGGCCAGCTCGATCCTGCGCAATGCGCGGCAGGCGTTTGCGGACCTGCCCGAGGCAACGGTTGAATTCGCCGGCGCGGCGCTGTCGCGGCTGGACGACGAAGGGGAACTCGGCCTTGCCCGGCTGATCGCCAACTATCCGCGCATGGTCGAGCAGGCGGCCTCGGCGCGTGAGCCTCATCGGGTGACATTCTATCTGTACGATCTCGCCAGTGCCTTGCACGGACAGTGGAGTCGCGGGAAGGATTCGCCTCATTTACGCTTCATTATCGAAGATGATCGAGAATTGACTTATGCGCGGCTGGCTTTGGTGCACGCTGTCGCGCTGATCATCGCTTCAGGACTTTCCATTCTTGGAGTCGATGCTCCCGAAGAAATGCGGTGAGCGCGTCGCGACGGTTCGTTCGACCTGCCGCTCCCGTGATGCCGCCCGGTGGGCGGTCCTCGTTTTGATCGTGGCGAACAGGTTCTGAAGATGGGCAATGAAAACATGCGTGATCGGCCGGAAAACACCGCCGAAGACCCGCTTGCCGAACTTGCGCGCCTGATGGCCCAGGAAGACGATTTCGCCGAGCTGCTTCGGCAGTCGCCACCTGCCCGCCAGCCCGCGACCCCGCCCATGGCGCCGCCGCCGACGCGCCCGCCGCTGACGGCCCGTCGTCCGGCGGAGGAGGGGCGCCCGGCGCCCGGCTCCTTCGCTGCCCTTGCGGCAGAAGTCTATGGCGAGGGCGTGCCCCGCACGGCGCCGATGTCGCGTGCCGGCGCGGAGGACGCGGCCCGCGACACGCATCGCGAACCGGCCCGCGGCGAGCGCCCCGATCCGCGCGCCCCCTATGTCCCGCCGCGCCCGCAGGCCACCGATGCGGCGCGCCGCATGCCGACGCCCCGCTCGGACGCACCGCAGGGGGGCGCCCCGTCGCGCCCGCTGCCGCCGCGCCCCGAGCCTCTTCGCACCGAAGCCCCGCGCGCCGATTCCGTTCGTGCCGACGCGCCGCGCGCACCGGCGCCGCGGCCGCCGATGGCGCCGGCCGAACTGGCCCGCCAGGAAGCGCTGCGGCAGGAGGCCATGCGGCAGGAGGCTGTCCGGCTGGATTCCGCCCGACAGGATCTGGCTCGTCAGGATCTCGCCCGCCAGGAAGCGGCGCGTCAGGAAGCGGCACGCCACGAGGCGATGCGCCGCGAAACGCTGCGCCAGGACGCGGTACGTCAGGAGGCCGCGCGCCGCGAGGCCGCACGCCGCGAGGCGGCTGCCCGCGAGGCAGCGCCAGTTGCCGCGCCGCCGGCTGTCGGCGACGAGGCGTCCGCCGATTCCCGCATCCCTGCCTGGATGACCCGGGCGACGGCCGCCGCGCGCGCCGTTGATGCCGATGTGCCGCCGGCTCCGGCCATGGCACCGGCCGCGGCTCCCGCACCGACCAGCCGGCCGGCGAGTGCGCCGGCCCCGCAGCCGGTCGATCTGGACGAGGACGCCTATGATTACGGGCGCTCGGCCGGCGACTACCCGCCGGACGAAGAGGGCTACGAGAATTACGCTGCCGAGGAAGAGGCGCCGAGGGGTTCCAACCGCAAGCGCCTGCTGATGATCGGCGGGGCGGTGCTGGTCTTCATCGGCGCGGCGGCGATCGGCTATGTCTTCGTCTCCGGCCCGTCGGGCTCCGGTGTGTCGGGCACGCCGCCCGTCATCCGCGCGGATCAGGGGCCGAACAAGGTGATCCCGAACCAGCCGGCGGCGGAGCAGACCGCCGATGGCCAGAAGCTGATCTATGACCGTGTCGGCGGTGGCGCGACCACGGGCAATGAGCAGGTGGTGTCCAGCGAGGAGCAGCCCGTCGACGTGTCGCAGGCGGCTCAGCCGCAGCCGCGCGTGATCCAGACGACGCCTTCGGGCGGCAGCGCCTCCTCGCAGACCGGTGCCGCCGAGCCCAAGCGCGTGCGCACGCTCACCGTCCGCGCCGACGGGACCGTGGTGGAAATGCCGGCCCCCGCCGCGCCCCTCCCGCCCGGCGCGCCGGCGGGCAATCCCGTTGCGCTGAACCTCGGCACGGGCGGTGCGGTGCCGACCGCGCCGACGCCGCTCTCGTCGACGCCCTCCATCGTCGAGAACATGCCCGCCGATCCGGCGCCGGCTGCTGTTGCGGCGGCCACGCCTGCGCCTGCCACGCCTCCTGCCGCACCGGCTCCCGCCGCGTCCTCCGCCAGCACGGCGTCCGTGCCGGCGGGCGCCTATGTCGTGCAGATCGCCTCGGTCCGTTCCGAGGCGGAAGCGCAGGCGACGTGGCGCAGTGCCCAGGCCCGCTATGCCGATCTGCTGCGCAACCAGCCCTTCAGCGTGAAGCGCGCCGATCTCGGCGATCGCGGCATCTATTACCGCGCCCAGGTGGGCTCGTTCAGCTCGCGCGATGGCGCAGTCAGCCTGTGCGAGGCCCTGCGCGCCCAAGGCACGACCTGCATGGTCGCGCGTAACTGATACGCCGGACCGTCATGAACGCCTTCACCGCGCCGCGCGCCTTCATCACCGGCTGCGCCGCAACCTCGCTCACCCCCGACGAGACCGCCTTCCTGAAGGAGGCGGCCCCGTGGGGGCTGATCCTGTTCCGCCGCAACATCGAGAGCCCGGCGCAGGTGGCCGCACTGGTCGCCGCCTTCCGGCAGGCCGTCGGCCGCGCCGATGCGCCGGTGCTGGTCGACCAGGAGGGCGGACGGGTGCAGCGGCTCGGTCCCCCGCACTGGCCCGTCTATCCCCCCGCCGAGGTGTTCGCCCGCCGGGCCGAGGCCGGTGACAGGGTCGGCGCGGCGCAGGCCGCCCGGCTCGGCGCCCGGTTGATGGCGACCGATCTCGCCGCGCTTGGCATCACGGTGGACTGCGTGCCCTGCGCCGACCTGCGCCTGCCGGAAGGCCACGGCATCATCGGCGACCGCGCCTATGGGGCGACGCCGTCGCAGGTCGCCGATCTCGCCCGCGCGGCGGCCGAAGGGCTGATGAGCGGCGGCGTGCTGCCGGTGCTCAAGCACATTCCCGGCCATGGCCGGGCCCGCGCCGACAGCCATGAATCCCTGCCGATCGTCGAGACCTCGCGGGCCGAGCTGGAAGCGACCGACTTCGCCCCATTCCGCCTGCTGGCCGACCTGCCGCTCGGCATGACGGCGCATGTCGTCTACGCCGCCATCGACCCCGACCGGCCGGCGACGACCTCGCCGAAGGTGATCGCGGAGATCATTCGCGGCCAAATCGGCTTCGACGGCGCGCTGATGAGCGACGATCTGTCCATGGGCGCGCTGGCGGGTTCGCTCGCCCACCGCACCGAGGCGTCCTTCGCCGCCGGCTGCGACCTGGCGCTTCACTGCAATGGGCGGCTGGACGAGATGGCGGAGGTCGCTTCCCGCAGCCCGGTACTGGCGGGCGAGGCGGCACGGCGCTGCGCGGCGGCGCTGGCACGGATCAAGCCACCGGAAGAAATTGCCCTTGGCGAGGCGCGGGCGCGTTTTTCGGCTATGATCGCGGCGTCCTGAACGTCGATCCCGGTCCCGCATGGTTCAAAGCCAGTTCACCTTCGATGCCGATGCCGCACGCCAGGCGGACGAACCCGCCTTGGTGGTGGATGTCGACGGCTTCGAGGGGCCGCTCGACCTGTTGCTGGCGCTGGCGCGCACGCAGAAGGTGGACCTGCACCGCATTTCCATCCTCCAGCTCGCCGAGCAATATCTGCTGTTCGTCGAGGAAGCGCGGCGCATCCGGCTGGAGCTGGCGGCCGACTATCTGGTGATGGCGGCGTGGCTCGCCTATCTGAAATCACGCCTGCTGCTGCCCGATCCGCCGAAGGAGGAGGGGCCGAGCGCCTCCGATCTCGCCGCCGATCTCGCCGAGCGCCTGCGCCGGCTGGAGCAGATCCGCGCCGCTGCCGCCCATCTCGCCACCCGCGACCGCATTGGCCACGAGGTGTTCCTGCGCGGCGCGCCGGAGCCGCTGCAGGCGGCGGGGCCGATCGTCTATGAGGCGACGCTGTACGATCTACTCGCCGCCTATGGCGCGCAGCGCCAGAAGATGGCGCTCTCGCAGGTGCGCTTTCCCCCGCGCAACGTGATCTCGCTCGCCGAGGCGCGCGAGCGGCTGGAGCGCTTGATGGGCCGGTTGGCGCTGCACGGCGAATGGGCCCGGCTCGACGGCTTCCTGCTCAACTGGATCGCCGACCCGAAGATGCGGGCGACGGCGCTGGCCTCGGGCTTCTCGGCGACGCTGGAAATGGTGCGCGAGGGGTTGATCGACGTGCAGCAGGAGGAGAGCTTCGCGCCGATCTGGATCCGCACCCGACGCGATGTGCCGGGGGAGGGCGCATGAGCGCCGATGCCGCCCGCGTCGCGGGCCCCGGCCCGGAGATGGAAGAGGCCGCGCCCTCGCCCGGGCGTCACCCGGACCTGCGCCTGCTGGAGGCGATGCTGTTCGCCGCCGGCGAGCCGCTGGACGAGGCGATCATCGCCGCCCGGCTGCCGGAAGGCGCGGATGTGCGCGCCCTGCTCGCAGCGCTGTCGGCCGAGTACGCCGATCGTGGGTTCAACCTGGTGCGGGCGGCCGGCAAATGGATGCTGCGCACCGCGCCCGATCTCGGCTTCCTGCTCGCCCGCGACAAGCCCGAGCCCCGCCGGCTCTCGCGCGCCGCGCTGGAGACGCTGGCCATCATTGCCTATCACCAGCCGGTCACGCGCGCCGAGATCGAGGAAATCCGCGGCGTGTCGACCAATAAGGGCACGCTCGACGTGCTGCTGGCCGCCGGCTGGGTGCGGCTGCGCGGGCGCCGACGCAGCCCCGGGCGGCCGGTCACCTATGGCACCACCGAGACCTTCCTCGTCCATTACGGGCTGGAGGCGATCCAGGACCTGCCGGGCCTCGACGAGTTGCGCGGCACCGGGCTAATCGATTCGCGGGTCGCCGCCGGTCTGACCGTTCCGCTGCCGAGCGACGACCCGGACCTGAAGGACGACGAAGACCCGCTGGAGCCGGAATTCGAGCTGTCCTTCGCGCCCGAGCCGGACGGTGACGACGATCAGGACGGCTGAGAGCCTCGCATGCAGACACAGACAGGAACCGCCATGGCGTCCCAGCCCTCCCGCACGCCGGTCTCGCTCGCCAGCCGGCTGGTGATCGAGGATGTGCGCCACGGCTATGGCGACGTGGAAGCGGTGCGGGGTGTCAGCCTCACCGTCGAGCCGGGCGAGATCATCTGCCTGCTTGGCCAGTCCGGTTGCGGCAAGACCACGCTGCTGCGGCTGATCGCCGGCATCGAGCGGCCGACCAGCGGGCGAATCCTGCTCGACACGCAGGTGGTGGCCGGCCCCGGCGCCTTCGTGCCGCCGGAAAAGCGCGCCATCGGGCTGGTGTTCCAGGACTACGCGCTGTTCCCGCACCTCACCAATGTCGAGAATGTCGCCTTCGGCCTGCGCCGTCTGGGGCCGGCGGGGGCGCATGACGAGGCGATGCGGGCGCTTGAGCGGGTGCGTCTGGAAGCCTATGCGGAAAACTATCCACATGCTTTGTCGGGCGGTGAGCAGCAGCGCGTGGCGCTCGCCCGCGCGCTCGTGCCGCGCCCCGGCATTCTCCTTATGGACGAGCCGTTCTCCGGGCTCGACAGTCGGCTGCGGGGAAGTGTGCGCAGCGAGACGCTGAAGGTGCTGCGCGATGCCCGCGCCACCTGCATCATCGTCACTCACGATCCGGAAGAAGCGCTGCGGCTGGGCGACCGGATCGCGCTGATGCGCAAGGGAAAGCTCGTCCAGGTGGGGCCGCCGGAAGAACTCTACCGCCATCCCGCCGACATTGAAGTGGCGCGTTTCTTCTGCGAAATCAACGAGGTGGAAGGGGTGGTGAGTGGCGGCCGGGTGGACACGGCGCTCGGTCGCTTCAAGGCGCCCGGCCTTGCCGAGGGCGCCCGGGCGATCGCCGCCATCCGCCCGCAGGGGATCGAGCTCAAGGCCCCCGGCTCGGGCGTGCCGGGACGAATCATCAACCACCGTTTCCTTGGCGAGCTGGACCTCTATGAGGTCGCGGTGGAGGGGCTGGACCGGCCATTGGTCGCACGTCGCCGCACCACGGCCGGCCTATTGCGTGGGCATGACGTCGGAGTGAACATCGAGCCGGCGGAGGTTCTTGTCTTCGCCACGGGCCGGCCCTAGTGTCCGTGTTCAATTGCGATGCGCGGCCGCGAGGGGCCGGCGGCGCTTCGGACAAGGGAGTTTTGTGATGGGTTCGTTGAGCATCTGGCACTGGATCATCGTGCTGGTGGTCGTGCTCCTCCTCTTCGGTCGCGGCAAGCTGTCCGAGCTGATGGGCGATGCCGCCAAGGGCATCAAGGCGTTCAAGAAGGGCATGGCCGACGACGAGGATACGGCGGCGAAGCCGGGCGAGCCGGCGCGTTCGCTCGATCACCAGCCGAAGGTGGAAGCCGAGCAGACCAAGGTCAGCTGATTTCCGGCCTCACGGCTTTTCGATCGGGGAGGGTCGCGCCTCAGCGACCCCGCGTAATGCATGTTTGATATCGGCTGGACGGAATTTCTCGTCATCGGCGTGGTCGCCCTTGTGGTGATCGGTCCGAAGGAGCTGCCGCGCGTGCTGCGCACGATGGGGCAGGGCGTGCGCAAGCTGCGCCACATGGCGGGCGAGTTTCAGGGGCAGTTCAACGAGGCGCTGCGGGAGGCCGAGCTGTCCGACCTCAAGGACAGTGTGAGCGGGCTGCGCAGCGACCTGTCCGGCCTGGCGAGCAATGCCCGCGAGACCATTTCCAAGGCGCTGCCGACCAACCCGCTGCAGGATATCGAGACCGATCTGAAGGCGCCGACCGGCAGCGTCGAGGCGGGCACCGGCCTGCCGCCGGCCGAGACGGCGGAGGCCGCGCTGCCGCCGCCCGGCGATCTGGAGCCGCACCCGTTCGAGACGGTGGAGGACGAGGTTCGCAGCGCCACGGCCGGGCTTGAAGCGACGGCCCCGGCTGCCGCCTCCGCGCCCAGCCCGGCCCCGGCGCCGGCCCCGGCTTCTGCCGCGACGCCCTCTCCCGCCGCGCCCGACTCTTCCGCCGCCCCACGGCCGCAGACGGCGGCCGCTCCTGCGGAGGCTGTCAAACCCGCCGAAACAACCAAGCCCGCCGACGCGATCAAGCCGGGCGCGCCCGATGCCGCCGTTACCCCGGCCGCGAAGCCGAAGCGGGTGCGGGCCGTCGCTGCGGCCGACACGCCGTCCGCCGAGGCACCGAGGCCCGCTCCCCGCCGTGCGGCGCGCAAGCCTGTGGCGGCAGCGGAAGTGGCCGAGCCGGAACTGTTCGAGGCGGTCGCCGCGCTGGATCAGGGTGCGCCTGCCGAGCCAACCGCCAAACGGGCCACCAAGCCGCGCGTCAAGGCCAAGCCGGCCTCCGGCAATGAAGGGCCGGCCACATGAGCCAGGATGAAATCGACGCCTCGAAGGCGCCGCTGATCGAGCACCTGATCGAGCTGCGCTCGCGGCTCATCAAGTCGCTGATCGCCTTCTTCATCGCCTTCTTCGCCTGCTTCATGCTGGGCAAGTTCATCTACAACATCCTGCTCTGGCCCTATGAGTTCGCGGCCGGCGGTACCGAGCATGTGAAGCTCATCTACACCGCGCCGCAGGAATTCCTGTTCACCCAGATCAAGCTCGGCATGTTCGGGGCGGCGTTCATCTCCTTCCCGATTGTGGCGACGCAGATCTATATGTTCGTCGCGCCGGGGCTCTACAGCCACGAGAAGAACGCCTTCCGCCCCTATCTGGTGGCGACGCCGGTGTGCTTCCTGATCGGGGCGGCCTTCGTCTATTTCGTCGCCATGCCGCTGGCGATGACCTATTTCCTCTCCATGCAGCAGCTGGCCGGGCCGGATACGCCCGAGATTTCCATGCTGCCGCAGGTCAGCGAGTATCTGTCGCTGATCATGACGCTGATCTTCGCCTTCGGCATCTGCTTCCAGCTGCCGGTCATTCTCACCCTTCTGGCGCAGATCGGGGTGGTGACGTCTGACCAGCTGAAGAAGGCGCGGCGCTACGCCATTGTCGGGGTGTTCGTCGCCGCCGCGGTGCTGACCCCGCCTGACGTGGTGAGCCAGTTCGCCCTCGCCATCCCGACGCTGCTTCTCTACGAGGTCTCGGTCCTGCTGGTGCGCATGGTCGAGAAGAAGAAAAAGCGCGCGGCGGACGCCGCGGAAGCGGCCGAAAACGCCGCCGTCTGAGGCGGAGCGATCTGCGCCAGGTCGGCATCCTTCGAGGCCCGGCTTTGCCGGGCACCTCAGGATGACGGTGCGCGTTTCTCCTGAACTGTCCCCCGTCATGCTGAGGTGCGAGCGAAGCGAGCCTCGAAGCACGCACACGCCCGCACGCGCTTTAACAGGCGCCGCACTTGTCCCCGCCTTCCTGATTGGCTACGTCCCTGCAGTCCCGGCGCGAGGCCGGGAGCGGCGCGTTTGAAGGCGAGACTGCCATGCACGACATCAAGTGGATCCGCGAGGAGCCGGCCGGGCTCATCAACGCGCTGGTGCGGCGCGGGACGTCCTCCGAGGAGGCGACGGCGCTGGTTGAAGGGCTGATCGCCCTCGACGAGACCCGCCGCGCCGGCATCGTCAAGCTGGAAGAGCTGCAGGCCCGCCGCAACGCCGCCTCGAAGGAGATCGGCGCCGCCAAGAAGGCGGGCGAGAACGACCGCGCCGAGGCGCTGATGGCCGAGGTCGGGGCGCTGAAGACCGACATTCCGGCGCTGGAAGAGCAGGTGAAGGCGGCCGAGGGCGAGCTGCACAACCGCCTCGCCGCCATCCCCAACGTGCCGCTGGCCGAGGTCCCGGAAGGCGCCGACGAGCACGGCAATGTCGAGATCGCGTTGGTCGGCCAGAAGATCGGCTTTCCTTTTGTGGCCAAGCAGCATTTCGAGATCGGCGAAGGCCTCGGCCAGATGGATTTCGAGGCGGCGGCAAAACTCTCCGGCGCGCGCTTCGTGGTGCTGAAGAACAAGCTGGCGCGTCTGGAGCGCGCCATCGGCCAGTTCTTCATCGACACCCACACCGAAGAACACGGCTATATGGAAGTCGCGCCGCCCATTTTGGTGAACGACGCCGCCATGTTCGGCACGGCGCAGCTGCCGAAGTTCCGGGAAGATCAATTTCTCGCCACGTCTGAGATAGACTGGGAGAATCTGGAAAGCATTTTAAAATCGAGCATCAATTATGAATGGGTAATTGATGCAATGAGCCCTGCCGAACTTCGGCGGCTCGCGGGCGATGTCCTTAGCGTTACTGACGGCGAAGAAGCTGACGCATCGGAGAATAACGAGGGAAGTCCGACACTTCGAAAATTCCTGAAGAAGGTCAAGAAGTCGCTGACCGGCCGCAACCTCTGGCTCATCCCCACCGCCGAAGTCCCGCTGACCAATCTCGTCGCGCAGTCCATCCTCTCCGAGGAAGAGCTGCCGCTGCGCTTCACCGCGCTCACCCCCTGCTTCCGCGCCGAGGCGGGGTCGGCGGGGCGCGATACGCGCGGGATGATCCGCCAGCACCAGTTCAACAAGGTGGAGATGGTCTCCATCACCACGCCGGAACAGTCGGGCGACGAGCATGAGCGCATGCTGGCCTGCGCGCAGGCGGTGCTGAAGAAGCTCGGCCTGCATTTCCGGGTGATGACGCTGTGCACCGGCGACATGGGCTTCGCCTCGGCCAAGACCTATGACATCGAGGTCTGGCTGCCGGGCCAGAACGCCTTCCGCGAGATTTCCTCCTGCTCCACCTGCACCGATTTCCAGGCGCGGCGGATGAATGCGCGCTACCGCCCGGCGGGCGCCAAGGCGCCGCGCTACCTGCACACGCTCAACGGCTCGGGCGTCGCGGTCGGCCGGGCGATGGTGGCGATCCTGGAGAATTACCAGAACGCGGACGGCTCGGTCACGGTGCCTGACGTGCTGGTGCCCTATATGGGCGGGCTGACGCGGATCGAGAAGAACTGAGCCGCGGCCCGGTGGCGGCATCCCGGACGCGCCGCCGGCGCGATCCGGGACCGCGTGAAGTCGGAGAGCGATCCCGGCTCTGCGGCTTCGCCTCCGGCCGGGATGACGTTGTATGAAAGCTGAGGGCCGAGATGCGTATTCTGGTGACGAATGACGACGGCATCCACGCGCCGGGGTTGGAGGCCTGCGCCCGCATCGCCCGGGCGCTCTCCGACGATGTGTGGGTGGTGGCCCCGGAAACCGACCAGTCCGGCGTCTCGCATTCGCTCTCGCTGTCCGATCCGCTGCGGCTGCGGCAGGTGGAGGAAAAACGTTTCGCCCTGAAGGGCACGCCCACCGATTGCGTCATCATGGCGGTGCGGCACATCCTCGCCGACCACAAGCCCGACCTCGTGCTGTCAGGCGTCAATCGCGGCCAGAACGTCGCCGAGGATGTCGGCTATTCCGGCACGGTGGCCGGCGCCATGGAGGGCACGGTGCTCGGCATCCCCTCGGTGGCGCTGTCGCAGGCCTATGGCTTCGAGACCAAGAAGGCCCCGCCCTATGATGTCGCCGAGCATTGGGGCCCGCAGGTGATCCGCACCCTGCTGGAGGAGGGCATTCCGCCCGGCATCGTGGTCAATGTGAACTTCCCCAACCGCCCGGTGCACGAGGTGCGCGGCATCGCCGTGACGGCGCAGGGCCGGCGCGACCAGGACCTCTTGCGCATTGACGAGCGGGCCGACGGGCGCGGAAATCCCTATTACTGGATCGCCTTCGAGAAGCGTATCTTCGAAACGGTGAACGGTTCGGACCTGCACGCGCTCGACGAGGGCTGCATTTCCGTCACGCCGCTGCGTCTCGACATGACCGACGAGCCGATGATGACCCGGCTCGCCCAGGTTTTCGCGAAGCCTGCTTTCGCGGCTAAGCCGCGCTGAGGCATGGGCCCGCCGTTCCGGACAGGGCAGGGAGGTCGCCGGTGAGCGGCGCCGAGAAGAGCGAGGATCTGCAGCGCGCCGAGCTGCTGCTGGCGCTGCGCAAGCGCGGGCTGCGCGAGCGGCAGGTGATGCGCGCCATGGAGCAGGTGCCGCGCGAGCGCTTCGTCGAGCCGGCCTTCCGTCCCATCGCCTGGCAGGACCTCGCTCTTCCGATCGATTGCGGCCAGACCATCAGCCAGCCGACCGTGGTGGCGCTGATGACCGAGGCGCTGGAGCTCGGCCCCTCGCACAGCGTGCTGGAAGTGGGCACCGGCTCGGGCTACCAGACCGCCATCCTCGCCAATATCGCCGGCCATGTCGTGACGCTGGAGCGCTTCCGCACGCTGGCGGAGTCTGCCGCGCGCCGGCTCGCCTCGCTCGGCATCGCCAATGTCGAGGTGCTGGTCGCCGACGGGCGGGAGGGCGCCCCCCAGCGCGCGCCGTTCGATCGCATCATCCTCACCGCTGCGGTGGAGGAGGTGCCGCCGGCGCTGTTCGAGCAGTTGGCCATGGGCGGCATTCTCGTCGCCCCGGTCGGCCCGCCCGACGGCACGCAGTTTCTCATGCGCTACCGGCGCGGATTGCAGGGGCTGGAGACGCGTGAAATCGGGCTGGTACGGTTCGTGCCGATGCTGCCCGGTGTCGCGGTAGTGCTCTGAGAATGCCGGGAATCCGCCATTTTTCCTGACGTGTCGGGTTCGGCTTAAGCGGCTGTTTACCTGTACGACGCATTAATCTCCCCGAGTCCAGCGTTCGGGTGGGGTGCGATGCGTAAATTACTGACGGCGTCCGGTAGCGGTCCCCTCATGCGGATTTCCTTCGTCGTCCTGGCGGCGGGAGGAATGGCCGCGTGCAGTGCTGATTCCGCCCGGTTCAGCAGCAATCCCAACTCAAATCCCTTCGCGTCGTCGCCGACCTATACCGGCTCCGTCGCCGCCGCCCCGACGGGCGCGGTGCAGAGCGCGCCGATGGCGGGCTCGTCCACGGGTGGCGTGCCGCTGGCGCCGATCGGCCAGCCGGTGGCCCAGGCTGCGCCCGCCCCCTACGGTGCCCCGGCTCCTTATGGCGCCCCCGCCCCCTATGGCACGCCGGTGGCGAGCGCTCCCTATGGTGCCCCGACCCAGCTTTCCGCTGCCCCGACCTATGTGCCGCCGGCGGCCGCGCCGCAGCCGGCCTATGGCGGCACGCAGCCGCTCTATGGCAGCCAGCCGCAGCCGCTGCAGGCGCCGGTGGCCGCCGCCCCGGTGCGCACGCCCGCCCCGCAGGTCGCGGCCAGCGGCGGCGCCCATGTGGTGGCGCCGGGCGAGACGCTGAGCTCGATCGCCCGCAATTACGGCCTGACCCGCACCGAGCTGGCCAATGCGAACGGCATCGACTTCAACACCATGGTGCGGATCGGCCAGAAGCTGACCATTCCCGGTTCCACGGGCGGGGCGGTGGTCGCCGCTGCGCCCAAGCCCGTCATGGCGACCCCGGCAACGCCGAAGCCGACGCCGGTTGTCGCCACCGCGCCCGTGAAGCCCGCTGCCGCGCCGGTCGCCCAGGCGTCGGCCGGGCCGAAGCCGCAGACCATCGCCGCCGTCAAACCGTCTGAGACGCCGGACGAGATTCGCACCGCCACGGCGGCCGGTCCGCAGTTCCGCTGGCCGGTGCGCGGGCGCGTCATTTCCGGCTTCGGGCCCAAGCCGGGTGGCCAGCAGAATGAGGGCATCAACATCTCGGTGCCGGAAGGCACTGCGGTGAAGGCGGCCGAGGACGGCGTCGTCGCCTATGCCGGCAGCGAGCTGAAGGGCTATGGCAACCTCGTCCTCATCAAGCACGCCGATGGCTGGGTCACGGCCTATGCCAATAACAGCGCGCTGGAAGTGAAGAAGGGCGACACCGTCAAGCGCGGCCAGGTGATCGCCAAGGCCGGCCAGACCGGCAATGTCACCTCGCCGCAGCTGCACTTCGAGATCCGCAAGGGCTCGCAGCCGGTCGACCCGTCGCAGTATCTCGCCGGTCTCTGACCGCCGCATTCCCCTCGGGAGCACTCAACGCCCCAGCGGCGGAGCGATGCGCTCCGCCTCACCCATCCGGCGCGACGCTAGGACCTTGGCGCCGGTCAGCGCGGGGCGGCCGGCGGTTCGGACAAGGACACGCCCAGCCGCCCCGCGACATCCTGCACATATTGCCACGCCGTCCGGCCCGAACGCGCCCCGCGCGTGGTCGACCATTCCAGCGCCTCCTGCCGCAGCGTGTCCGGCGCGATGGGAATGGCGAAATGGGCGACGTAGCTGTCGATCATCGCGAGATAATCGTCCTGGCTGCATTTGTGGAAGCCGAGCCACAGGCCGAAGCGGTCGGAGAGCGAGACCTTTTCCTCCACCGCCTCGCCGGGATTGATCGCGGTCGAGCGCTCATTCTCCACCATCTCGCGCGCCAATATGTGGCGCCGGTTGGAGGTGGCGTAGAAGATCACATTCTCCGGGCGCCCCTCGATGCCGCCTTCCAGCACCGCCTTCAGCGACTTGTACGAGGTGTCGTCGGCGTCGAAGGACAGGTCGTCGCAGAAGATGACGAATCGGAACGGCGCCGGCCGCACCAGGCTCATCAGCGCCGGCAATGTCTCGATGTCCTCGCGGTGAATTTCCACCAGCTTGAGCGGCGGCTTGCCCTCGCGCGCCATCTCGGCGTTGACCGCGGCGTGAGCCGCCTTGACCAGCGAGCTCTTGCCCATGCCGCGCGCGCCCCACAGCAGGGCGTTGTTGGCCGGCAGGTCGCGGGCGAAGCGCAGCGTGTTGTCCATCAGCAGGTCGCGGGTGCGCTCGATTCCCTTGAGAAGCTCCATCTCGACCCGGCTGACTCGCGGCACCGCTTCCAGCCGGCGCTCGTCGGCGTGCCAGATGAAGGCGTCGGCCTGGGTGAAGTCGGCGGTGGCGGCGCGGGCGGGCGCAAGGCGTTCGAGCGCCTCGGCGATGCGGGTGAGAACGACGCCGAGATCGGCCGGTGTGTGGGTCATGATGGGCTCCTCCGCCTGCGGGAATAGCCATTGCGCCGGCGCACGACAAGCAGAACCGTAACGTCTGGTACGCCGTAGCGCGCCTGTGACCCCGCTCCGGCCGACGGCGTTTGCATTCGGCGGGAGCGTCAGTATAGTCCGCGCCGCTTCGCCGGGCCTTTCGCCCGCCTTCGATCGACGGACAAGGAACCGACATGTTGATTACGCCCGCCTATGCGCAGGCCGCCCCCATGGGCGGCGGTACCGACATGCTGATGTCGCTGCTGCCTTTCGTGCTGATCTTCGTGATCATGTATTTCCTGATTCTGCGCCCGCAGCAGAAGAAGGTGAAGGCGCACCAGGAAATGGTGAAGAGCGTTCGTCGCGGCGACACCGTCGTCACCACGGGCGGGCTGATCGGCAAGGTCTCGCGGGTGATCGACGACAGCGAGATCGAGCTGCAGGTGTCGGAGGGCGTGAAGATCCGCCAGCTGCGCGGCATGATCTCCGAGGTTCGCGCCAAGGGCGAGCCGGCCAAGGAAGATACCGAGTCCTGAGCGCTGACCTCTTGCGGCCGTAACCGCTCGGTCGGCCGGAAGGAACCCCATGCTTTACTTCTCGAAATGGAAGGCGTTCGCGATCCTGGCGGTCTCGGCCATCATCTGCTTGATGGCCGTGCCCAGCCTGCTGTCGCAATCCGCCTATGACAGCCTGCCCAGCTTCCTCCAGCGCAAGATCGTGCTGGGCCTCGACCTTCAGGGCGGGTCCTACATCGTCCTGCAGGTCGACGCCCAGTCGGTGCGCAAGATCCGCCTAGAGCAACTGCGCGACGACGCGCGCCGCGTCCTGCGCGATGCCAAGATCGGCTATACCGGCCTTGCCATCCAGGGCGAGGCGGTCGAGGTGCGGATCCGCGAGGGCCAGGATGTCGAGGCGGCGCTGACCCAGCTGCGCACGCTGGCGCTGCCGATCGGCGGCGCGATGGCGACCGCCGGACAGCTCGACACCGATGTCTCGCGCGATGGCAACACCATCGAGCTGGCACCGACCTCGGCCGGCGTCCAGTCGCGCACCATCCAGGCGGTGTCGCAGTCGATCGAGATCATCCGCAAGCGCATCGACCAGCTCGGCACCACCGAGCCCTCGATCCAGCGCCAGGGCGCCGACCGCATCCAGGTGCAGGTGCCGGGCCTGCAGGACCCCTCGCGGCTGAAGGCCCTGCTCGGCCAGACCGCGCAGCTGACCTTCCGTCTCGTCGACAACACGATGAGCCCGCAGCAGGCGCTGCAGGGCCGCGCGCCGGCCGGCACGGAAGTCCTCACCTCGCAGGACAACCCGCCGGTTCCCTATCTGATCGAGCAGCGCGTGCTGGTCGCGGGCGAGGACCTCACCGACGCGCAGCCGGGCTTCGACCCGACGACGCGTGAGCCGGTCGTCACCTTCCGCTTCAACACCAATGGCGCCCGCCGCTTTGCCGAGGCGACGCAGGCCAATGTCGGGCGGCCCTTCGCCATCATCCTCGACAACCGCGTCATCTCCGCGCCTGTCATCCGCGAGCCGATCCTTGGCGGTTCCGGCCAGATCAGCGGCAATTTCACCGTGCAGGAAGCGAACGATCTCGCCATCCTGCTGCGCGCCGGCGCCCTGCCGGTGCCGCTGCAGGTGGTGGAGGAGCGCACGGTCGGGCCGGGCCTCGGCGCGGATTCGATCCGGGCCGGCCTCATCGCCTCCATCGTCGGCGCGACGGCGGTCGCATTGTTCATGGTGGCGACCTATGGCCTGTTCGGCGTCATCGCCAATATCGCGGTCGCGATCAATGTCGGCATGATCTTCGGCGTGCTGGCCATGCTCGGGGCGACGCTGACCCTGCCCGGCATTGCCGGCGTGGTGCTCACGGTCGGCATCGCGGTGGATTCCAACGTGCTGATCTATGAGCGCATCCGCGAGGAGGCGAGGGCGGGACGTTCGGCGATCTCGGCCATTGATGCCGGCTTCTCCCGCGCGCTGGCGACCATCCTCGATTCGAACATCACCACGTTCATCGCGGCGGCGGTGCTGTTCTATGTCGGCTCCGGCCCGGTGCGTGGCTTCGCCATCACCTTCGGCATCGGCATCATGACCACCGTCTTCACCGCCTTCACGCTGACCCGCCTTATGGTGGCGCTGTGGGTGCGCTGGCAGCGCCCCCAGCGCGTGCCGATCTAAGAAAGGCGAGCATTTCCATGCGTCTGCTCCGCATCGTTCCGGACGACACGAATTTCGACTTCATCCGCTTCCGGCGGATCAGCTTCCCGATCTCGGCCCTGCTGTCGATCGTGGCGCTGGTGGCGTTCTTCACCATGGGTCTGAATTTCGGCATCGACTTCAAGGGCGGCACGCTGCTTGAAGTGCGCTACGCCAACAACACGCTGAACATCGCCGATGTCCGCTCGCGCCTCGAGACGCTCGACCTTGGCGAGGTGCAGATCCAGGAGATCGGCGGCGACGGCGAGGTGCTGATCCGCGTCGCCCAGCAGCCGGGCGGCGAGCAGGCGCAGCAGGTGGTGGTCGGCAAGGTGCGGGCCGCTCTCGGCGAGGGGGTCGAGTACCGCCGCATCGAGGTGGTGGGCCCGCGCGTGTCGCAGGAACTGCTCAGCTACGGCATTGTCGGGCTGATGATGGCGGTGTTCTGCATCCTCATCTATCTCTGGTTCCGCTTCGAGTGGCAGTTCGCGCTCGGCGCCTCGATCGCCAATTTCCACGACATCGTGCTCACCATCGGGTTCATGGCGATCTTCCAGATCGACTTCGACCTGACGAGCGTCGCCGCCCTGCTCACCATTCTGGGCTACTCGCTGAACGACACCATCGTCATCTATGACCGCATCCGCGAAATGCTGCGGCGCTACAAGAAGATGCCGACGGAAGAGCTGCTGAACGCCTCGATCAACTCCACCCTGTCGCGCTCGGTCATCACCCATGTGACGGTGACGCTGGCGCTGCTGGCGCTGGTGCTGTTCGGCGGCCGGGCGATCCACTCCTTCTCGGTGACGATGATGTTCGGCGTGGTGCTGGTCGGCACCTACACCTCCATCTTCATCGCCTCGCCGCTGCTGATCTATCTCGGCGTCTCGACCCGGGCGATGGCGGAGAAGGCGGAGAAGGAAGCCAAGAGCGCCAACTCCAAGGCGGAACGCCTCGCGCCGTGAGCGCGGGCGGGCCTAAGCGGGGGATGGGTTGATGGCGACGCCCGATGCCCATCTGCCCTACCAGGTGCCGATCGACGGCTATGGCCGGGGCGCGTTCCACTTCGCCGGCATGGCGTCGGCAGGCTCCATCCTGGCGCTGCCGTCCGGCATCCACGCCTGGGCGCCGCGTGTGCCTGGTGAGATCGATGCGGACGCGTTGGCGCGCGTTCTCGCCGAGGCCGCCGGGATCGAACTCCTGCTGATCGGCACCGGGGTGGACCCCTGGCCGCTTCCAGAGGCCCTGCGCTGGCAGCTGCGCGATGCCGGTCTTTCGGTCGATACCCTGCCTACACGCTCGGCCGCCTCGACCTATAATGTGCTTCTGGCGGAAGGCCGTGCGGTTGCCGCCGCGCTCCTCGCGCTGCCCTGAGCCACCGCGCCGTCCCTCGCCAATTTCCGGACCGAAGACATGAGCCGGCCGAGCCTGACCACGGACACGGACTATTGCGCGGCGCTGGTGCGCGATCTCGACCGCGACCGCTATGTCGCCGACCTGTTCGCCCCGGCCGAGCGGCGCGGCGCGCTGTTCGCGCTCCATGCCTTCAATGTCGAGGTCTCGCGGGTGCGCGAGGCGATCACCAACCCGCTGGCCGGCGAGGTGCGGCTGCACTGGTGGCGCGAGGCGCTGGCCGGCGGGGCGCGGGGCGACGTGCAGGCCAACCCGGTGGCGGCGGCGCTGCTCGCGGCGATTGAGGCCCACCGCCTGCCGCGCGCGAGCCTGGAGGCGCTGCTGGAAGCGCGCGAGTTCGACCTTTATGACGACCCGATGCCGACGGTGAACGATCTCGAAGGCTATGCCGGCGAGACCTCCTCGGCGCTGATTCGCCTTGCCGCGCTCGTGCTGTCGCCGGCGGCGGGCGCGGCCTCCGCCGAGGCGGCGGGCCATGCCGGGGTCGCCTATGCGGTGACGGGGCTGCTGCGGGCCTTTCCGGTGCATGCGCGGCGCGGCCAGTGCTATCTGCCGCTCGATCTGCTGACCGCCCACGGGCTGACGCGCGAGGATGCGGTGTCGGGGCAGGCGGGCCCGGCGCTCATTGAGGTGCTCGCCGCGCTGCGGGCGCTGGCGCGCCGGCACCATCAAGCCGCGATGAAGGCGCTGGTCGGCGTCGACCCGGCCGAATTGCCGGCCTTCCTGCCGCTGACGTTGGTGCCGGGCGATCTCGATCGCATGGAGCGCCCGCACGACCCGTTCGCGGCCGTCCCGGCGGCGCCCGCGCTCTCCCGCCTGTGGCGGCTCTGGCGCGGCGCCGGGGCGCTCAGGAGGGCCGTGAAGGCCCCCTGACGCGGCGCTGGCTCAACCGGCGCGGTCCTTGGCGATCGCGTCGAAGGCCTGGAGGCGGGCGACAAGGGCCTCGAACTGGTTCAGCGGCACCATGTTGGGCCCGTCGGACGGGGCCTTGTCGGGATCGGGATGGGTCTCGATGAACACGCCGGCGACGCCGACCGCCACTGCCGCCCGCGCCAGCACCGGCACGAATTCGCGCTGTCCGCCGGAGGAGGTGCCCTGTCCGCCCGGCTGCTGCACCGAATGGGTGGCGTCGAAGATCACAGGCGCGCCTGTTGTCTCCGCCATGATCGGCAGCGACCGCATGTCGGTGACGAGGGTGTTGTAGCCGAAGGACACGCCGCGCTCGGTCACGAGCACGTTCGGGTTGCCGCCCTCGATGAGCTTGGCGACGACATTCTTCATGTCCCAGGGCGCCAGGAACTGCCCTTTCTTCACGTTCACCACCCGGCCGGTGGCGGCGGCGGCGATGAGCAGGTCGGTCTGGCGGCAGAGGAAGGCGGGAATCTGCAGGACGTCGACCACCTCGCCGACCGGCGCGCACTGGTCGTTCTCGTGCACATCGGTCAGCACCGGCATGCCGTAGCGCTCGCGAATCTCGGCGAAGACCGGCAGGGCGGCGGAAAGGCCCATGCCGCGCGCGCCCTTGATCGAGGTGCGATTCGCCTTGTCGAACGAGGCCTTGAACACCACGCCGACATTGAGCCGGGTGGCGATCTCCTTGATCGCGGCGGCGCATTCGAGCGCGTGGTCGCGGCTTTCCATCTGGCAGGGGCCGGCGATCAGCGCCAGCGGCAGATCGTTGCCGAAGCGCACATCGCCGATGCAAACCACGGAATTGGCGCCTGAGCCGCTCATGAGATGTTCCTCGGGTAGGACGCTGGCGTCAGACGACGCCGGCGCGCAGGATGTCGTGAATGTGGAGAATGCCGACCGGCTTGCCCTCGGCCACGGCGAAGACGACGGTGATCGGGACCGGGCGCCGGTTCATCAGCCCCAGCGCGGCGCTGGCGAGCTCCAGCGGATCGACCACGAAGGGCGAGGAGGTCATCACCTTCTCCACCGGCGCGGCCAGCAGTTCACCGCTCATATGGCGGCGCAGGTCGCCATCGGTGACGATGCCGGCGAGACGTCCGGCGCCGTCGACGACGCCGCAGCAGCCGAAGCGCTTGCCGGTGATTTCGATCAGCACCTCGCTCATCGGAGTGCCGAGGCACACCAGCGGCATTTCCGCCTCCTGGTGCATGATGTCGGCCACTTTCAGCAGGCGCGCGCCGAGTTTGCCGCCGGGGTGGAACACCCGGAAATCGGAGGCCGAGAAGCCCCGCCGCTCCAGCAGCGCCACGGCGAGCGCGTCGCCAATGGCGAGCTGCATCAGGGTGGAGGTGGTGGGCGCGAGCCCGTTGGGGCAGGCTTCCTCCACGCGCGGCAGCACCAGCGCCACATTGGCGGCGCGGCCGAGCGTGCTCTCGGCGCTGGAGGTGATGGCGACCAGCGGCACGGCGAAGCGGCGCGCATAATGCACGATATCGCCGAGCTCGGCGGTCTCGCCCGACCAGGAGATGGCCAGCAGCACGTCGTCCGGCGTCACCATGCCGAGGTCGCCATGGCTGGCCTCGGCGGCGTGCAGGAACAGGGCCGGGGTGCCTGTCGAGGCGAGGGTGGCGGCGAGCTTGCGCCCGATATGGCCGCTCTTGCCCATACCGGTGACGATGACACGGCCGCGCGCGCCCTCGATCAGTCCGATCGCGGCTTCCACCGCGTCGCCGAGTTCCACCTCGATCGCGGCGCTCAGCGCCGCCAGGCCCTTGGCCTCGATGGTGAGGGTGCGCAGCACCCGCTCGCGCAATCGGTCATCCCGCGCGGGCGCGGCTGCGGCTGAGTGTGTCTGAGGCTGGGCGGTGCCCAAGGTAGGTCTCCCTTGCTCATGGCGACCGGGCACGTTGCGCCCGGACACCCGTCAGCGCCACGCAGCGCGTCAATAAGCGCCAAACGCCCGCGATGCAATGGAGCGACCCGCCGATGGACGAGCGGCGGCTCACGGAACCGTCGATACCTCCCGCACGTTGGGGGGCGCGGACGGCCGCGGCGAAAGGTCTGGACAATGAATATGGGGCGCGACGGGGCCAACGGGACGGGGGCTCCCGCGGGGGGGACGCTGACGGAAAAGCGCAGCGAGTGGCTGTGGCGGCGGCTCTCCCAGATTGCCATGATCGCCATCGCCGTGGTGGTGGTCGGGGCGGCTCTGGTTGCCGCGCGCCCGGTGCTGGTTCCCATTGTCGCCGCTGTCATCATCGGCAGCGTCATCGGCCCGGCGATCGAGGGCCTGTCGCGCCGGGGCGTGCCGACCTGGCTCGGTTCGCTGCTCATGGTTGTCGGTATTGCCGCGCTTATCTATGGCCTTGCGGCGGCGATGGCCGCACCACTCGCCGACTGGACAGCGCGGGCGCCGGAGATCGGCGAGACGCTGCGCGAACGATTCGCCTCGCTCAAGCCCGCCATCCGAACCCTCGCCTCGGTGTTCGAATCGATCCAGTCGATCGGCCGGGTGGCCGCGCCACCCATGGTGGTGGAGGTGGCCGATTCGCAGATGCTGGGCAGCATGGTGGCGCTGGTGACGCCGGTGATCGGCCAGTTCATCCTCTTCCTCGGCTCGCTGCTGTTCTTCCTTGCCGGCCGGGTGCAGATCAAGCGCCGGGTGGTGCAGGTGATGACCCCGCGCAAAACGCGGCTGGCGGCGCTGCGGGTCTTCCGCGAGATCGAGGAAAGGCTCGGCGCCTATCTCCTCACAGCCACCTTCATCAATATCGGCCTCGGCATCGCCACCGGCCTGATGACCTGGGCGCTCGGCCTGCCCAATCCGCCGCTCTGGGGCGTGCTGGCCGGCGTGCTGAACTATGTTCCCTATGTCGGGCCGGCGGTGACGACGCTGATTCTGGCCATGGCGGGCATCGTCTCCTTTCCCGGCCTGCTGCCGGGCCTGCTGCCGGCGGCGGCGTTTCTGGTGATCACCAGCATTGAAGGCCAGTTCCTGACCCCGCTTATCATTGGCCGTCGTGTGTCGCTGAATCCCTTTGCGGTGTTCCTGTCCATGGCCCTGTGGACCTGGCTGTGGGGGCCGGCGGGAACCTTCCTCTCCGTGCCACTGCTCATTGCCACTATGGCGCTTGGCGATAGCCTGCTGTCCAAAAGCCGGCCGCAGCTGCCGGGCTGAGACTATTCACAGGCTGTTCACAGGCCGGGTGCTCCCGCGCTTGACACCTGCGAGAGCGTGCCTTAACACCCGGCCACTCGCTGCGGGGCCCGGTGCTTCCGACCCGCGCAGGGGGGTGTAGCTCAGTTGGTTAGAGCGCCGGCCTGTCACGCCGGAGGTCGCGGGTTCGAGCCCCGTCACTCCCGCCATTCCCATCAATCACTTACAGCTGATCTTGGGTTTTGCGTGACACTCGCCCGTCCGGCGTCGTGACACTTTCTGTGTCTATTTGTTCCCGTATCCTCGCTCTTCCGATCTCGCGCGCCCCGTCGACCTGACGGACAGTGGCTATGTGGACCGGGGCATAGGTCTTCTGCAGCCGGGTGGATGCCGACAGAGTGTTTGCCATCTTGGCCGACACGCTGCCGGGGCTGGCGCCGCCAGCAAATCCCTCCACGGTGCCGGAATGCCGCATGTCCGCCAGCTGGCGCGTCTCCGCCTCCCCGAAAGCAACGGCGCGAATCGTCGCGAAGTCCTTGCCGAGCTTGTCCTTGTTGTAGGGGCGGGGGAGCCAACGGCGTCCGCCGGCGGCCGTCGGCTCCACATGGCGGGTGCGGAACAGAGCGGTGTTGTCGAGCAGATCGAAACCGAGCCCCTGCAGATAGGCGGACAGGATGGCCTCAGACCAGCGCGAGAGCGTCGCTGCCGCCGCCCGGCCGGTCTTGGCTCTCTGCACCGCAAATAGGTCGCAGCGCCGTCCTGGCGCCTCTGTGCGGCCGTAAGGGTGCGGGTGCCCTCCGCTTGTAGGTTTGGGATTCGATGTGCTCGATCTGTTCCCGCGCCGCGTTGGCGTGTTCGATGGCGACGGGCTCCGCCGGCCAGCCTTCCAGGTCGACGCGGCTGGCGCCGACGGTCATGGCGTGGAGATAGGAGCGGCCGGACGTGTAGTCGTGCAGCGCGGCGCCGAGCTTCCGGGCGGGTAACCGGCTGGCCCATGCCGCGGCGCGGGCGGCTAACGCGCAGAGTGGCCCGCGCTTCAACCCGCTTTACCTTCACGGGCCAGCAGGGTGCGGCAAGTTGCATCTGGTGCAGGCCATCGCTGCGGCCTCGGCGCCGGGCGTGGTCTACATGACCGCCGAGCGTTTCACCCATGGCATCGCCTACGCGGTGCGGTACGAGAAGATGGAGGATTTCCGCGAGCATCTGGCCGGCGCCGAGATGTTGGTGCTGGACGATGTGCAGGACCTTCGCGGCAAGACGGTGCAGCAGGAGTTCCGCCGCGCGCTCTATGGCCTGCTGGACGGCCAGTTGCCGATCATGCTGGCCGGCGATCCGCTGGGTGCGCCTGTGGCGCGACGGCCTGCCGCCGGGATGGAGGCCGCCGCCATGGCCGCGGGTTTCCGCGCGGATTTCGACAAGCCCACGGGGCGGCTGCTCATTGCTGGCCCGGGCTGGCCCGGGCTGGCACGGCATCGGCACGCTGGAGGAGTGGGAGGCGCGAGCCCAGGCGATCATGCGCGAAGTGACGCGCCGACGACTTGCGACTTACGAAGGCCTGCAACCGCGCAGATTGCCTAACGTTTAAGAGCGTAGATGCCGCAACTGCAGAATGGCAATTTTGATTATCACATCGTGTAAATAACAAACACGACAACACCAGCGATCACCGCCGCGATCAATAGATGATGATCCCACATAAAGTCAGGCATGTTCTCTGATATCCCGAAGAGTGAATAGAGGCTTTACATCTGCATTTGCTGCGCAATTCCAGCACAATTGTGGCGCGGTTGACGCACGTGCTGCGCGACACCCTGTCGTTTTTTGTTCGTTTTGACTTAAAGGCGGAAATGCATCGCTTGCAGCCGGGCTGATCGGCCAGGAGCAATAAGCGTCGGTCGTACGTGATTGGTCACTGGGCGCTGCGAGCGCGGGGGGGCGCCGCCGGGACACTTCCAGGTCATTGCCCTTCGGGGGCGCGTTCCCCATGTCGCTTCGCCCCGCTGCCCTCGCGGGTGGCGAAGCGATTTACGCTCATGCGCCAGAAGGCGACATTGGGCTCGTTCCAGTTTGCCGACATCGGGGCGAGCGTTGCACAACAGCGCGTTGTTCGGCTGCGGGCTCCGCGAGCAACGGTAGCCGCAACATCGTGCGCAACTGAATGGTCTGGGAAGCGTTCTCTCGGAGCGCGAGGGAACATGACACGACGTTCAATATCGATGCTGGTGCTGCTCGTCAGTCTGGCGGCCTTAGCTATTTTTGTCCCCGACATCCTGCTGATTTTATTCGCGGGCGTCCTTCTGGCTGTACTGATTCATGGAGGCGGCCACTGGATCGCGACCAAGCTTGGCATTGCCGATGGATGGGGTATCGGCCTGTTCCTTCTCGGCATCGTCATTGCGCTTGCGGGCGTCGGTGTCGCTGTCGCCCCCGCGATCGCGGAACAGGTCGACGAGTTAACCCGGAGAGTTCCGGAAGCCCTCACGACACTGCGTGGACGCATCGAGGATTACTCGTGGGGGCCGCGCCTGCTGGAGCAACTCACGCCGGAATCCTTGGCTCCGTCGACAGGGGGAGCCTCTGCGGTATCGGCCGTCTCCTCGACATTCGGCGCGCTGGGCAATGTCGTGGTCGTCCTCTTCATTGGCCTTTATGGAGCGCTCGACCCCAAAGTGTACCGGCAGGGGTTCACCCTGCTGCTGGCACCGTCGATCCGGGCGCGGGCAGACGCGGTGCTCCGCGCAACGGCCGCCACATTGCGCAACTGGCTGACCGCCCAGTTCATAGCTATGACCGTGGTGGGGGTGCTCACCGCGCTTGGCCTGTGGGCCGCCGGGGTTCCCCTAGCGTTCGCGCTGGGGTTGATCGCCGGGGTGCTGGCCTTCATTCCGAATATCGGCCCGATTATCGCCATCGCGCCGGCGCTACTGCTGGCGCTTCCCCAAGGCCAGTCCACGCTCTTAGCGGTGCTTGCGATCTATCTCGGCGTCCAGGCACTGGAAAGCTATGTCGTCACGCCGTTGATCCAGCAAGAGAAAGTTGCGCTTCCGCCGGCCCTCGTGATTGCGGTGCAGCTGCTGTTCGGCGTGCTGTATGGCATCCTCGGTCTGGCTCTCGCAACGCCGATTGCCGCAGCCCTGATGACCATCATCGGTCTCGTCTATGTGACCGACTATCTCGAGCGGGAAGAGAGCATACCCGGCCAGTGATCGGCGGCGCCGTCGTCGCGCTATACAAACACCGCCGCTCGATCCCGAGCGACCCACCTGGTGCGATGTGAGAAGATATTCCCTTGCCCCCGGGATGAAGTGTCAACGGTGGCCCGTTGATGCACGATGAGTAAGGGCTTACGACGGCCCATTGGCAGGTGGGGAACATCCGATCGGCACGCTGGCCATCAGCCGTCCACGTCGTTCCGTAGTGAGGCTAGACCTCCCCAAGGTCCGAGAAGGGTCAATAGCGCCGGCAACGCTTCGCGTCAGAAGGACAAGTTCGCTGGGCCGACGACGAGCGGCCGGTTTGGGGCCGTATCCAGACGGTCCGCTCTTGTGTGCCGAGGGTTGGAGTCACGCAGCCATTTGCTGCTCACCGATCATGGCGTAGTAGCGTTCCTCGGCTTCGGCCGGCGGGATGTTGCCGATAGGCTCCAGCAGCCGGCGATGGTTGAACCAGTCAATCCAGGTCAGCGTGGCGAACTCGACGGGCTCGAAGGATCGCCAAGGCCCCCGCCGATGGATGACCTCGGCCTTGTAGAGACCGTTGATCGTCTCGGCGAGTGCGTTGTCATAGCTGTCACCGACGCTGCCGACCGAGGGCTCAATGCCGGCCTTAGCCAGCCGTTCGGTGCGCGCTCCATAGACCTCGAAGTTCTCGGCGAACACGCGCTCGATCTCGGGGCGCAGAACCTCGTCTCGCTGCGCCCGTGCCGAGCACTTCGACGGATCAAGCCTCCGGGCGACATGAGCATGATAGGTCGATGGGGCGATCGGCAGCAGCTTGCAGATCGGCTCGACCCCATACGCACCGCGATGATCATCGATGAACGCGATCATGGCTTCGACCGGCGGTCGAGCTCCTCTCACCCGACAGGCGAATGCCTGAATTCGCCGATAGGGGCCATGGCGAAATAAGCGGATGCCTTCCTTGCGCAGGATCTCGTTCGCCTGCCGCAGCTCGCGGTTCTCGCGCTCATGCCGGGCTACGGCCTGCGCCTGTGGACCTTCTGGCAGGATTTGTCACAGATCGAGGATATCTATGGCGGCGCTTGGAAGAGCTTCCTCGCCTCCGCCGACCCCAGATCTATTTCGACGTCAACGACCAGATGATTTGCGAGGAAATCTCCGGGATGATCGGCAACGAGACGGTAGTTGTCGGCGCTGGGAAAAGCGCCCAACGGATCGCCCGCCCGCTCCTCGCGCCCGAGCTGGTCCGTCAGGAAAAACGCGTCATCATTTTCCGTCGTAGCCAGCCGCCGTTGCGCGCACGGAGAATCAGATGGTTCGCAGATAAATCGTTTAAGGAACTGGGGCGGAGTGAGAGATGATCTACGTTTCAAATACCGAGCCGAGTAGATCTTGTCCCCGCCCAATATGTGGAAATTCGTACGCCGAATTCAGCGTGTACAGATATGTTGACACACACAATGTCAAAGAAATGTTTAGAAATGTTCAGACACATTGACAACATCGAATTGGTTTTCTAATCGCAAGGTTTGGTACGGAGAATTGACGTGGAAGGCTGCATTTTGGTCACCGGCGGTGCCGGGTTCATTGGCTCTGCGCTTAGCAGGTGCATCTGCGGGATGGGGCTGCCGGTTGTCGCTGTGGACAACATGCTCGAACAGGTCCACCCGAACGGTACCCGCTCGGAGTTTTTGGACGAACGTGTCGTCCTCATCCGGCGCGATGTGACCGAAGCCTCGACATGGGAAGAGGTGTTTGCCAGCTATCGTCCATTGAAGATCGTGCACCTTGCCGCAGAGACCGGCACGGCCCAGTCCCTGTCGGAAGCGACGCGCCACGCCTCGGTGAATGTCGTCGGCACCACCGCCATGCTTGACGCCCTCGCGCGCGCCGGGATTCAGCCCGCCCGTATTCTCCTCGCTTCCAGCCGTGCCGTCTATGGCGAGGGTATGTGGAAGGACAGCGCCACGAACGAAACCTTCTATCCCGCTCCCCGCAGTCACAAGATGCTGGCCGCGGGCCAATGGGCTCCTACCGGCCCGAGCGGTGCTCAGGCGAGGGCTGTCCCGCACGAAGCCGCGCGCGTCTTCCCCAATCCGACCAGCGTCTACGGCGCCACCAAGCTGGCACAGGAGCATGTCCTGTCCGCTTGGTGCGCGGCGTTCAGCGTCCCGCTGAGCATCCTGCGTCTGCAGAACGTCTACGGAGAGGGCCAGTCGCCGTTCAATTCCTACACCGGGATCATCAACATCTTCCACCGGCTCGCCAAGGCGGGCCAGTCGATCCCCGTCTACGAGGACGGGCTCATCGGGCGTGACTTCGTGCATGTCGATGACGTGACCGATGTCTTCGCGCATCTGCTATCGGTCGAGGATGATGCCAACCATCGCTTCGATGTTGGCGCCGGGATCGAGACAACGATCCTTGAGGCCGCGCAAATCATCGCCCGCCTGCACGGTGCGCCGGAGCCCGAGATCTGCGGGAAGTTTCGCGACGGGGATGTGCGCTCGGCGGTCGCGAATCCGCATGAGATGCTGCGGCGGACGGGCCTCTCCGCGAGGGTCCCTTTCACGGATGGGGCCAAGCGCGTTGGTAACTGGCTCGCTTCGCGCGGCTATATCTAGGTCCGGTCGCAGGTGATAACGATGAACGCAGATGCCATCATGACGCTACCTCCGTCCAAGGCCGTCACGATCCAGATCCAGTCGATCCTCTACCAGATGGACAAAGCGTCGATTTTCCGCGCGCTGGAATCGATCGCGCGTAGTGCTGATCTAGGAATTGCCGCCGGTGACCTGTCCGCCGTTCATGTCGCCTATGGGGACACGTCGCCCGAGCCATGCCTGTCCGACGAAGACCTTGACGATATCCGCAAGGAGTTCGGATGGGCGGTCCAAATCTCCTACAAATTCTTCAACAATAACCTTGGCTCTGCCCGCGGTCACAACGCACTCGCGGAGGATGCCAATGCGGATTATCTGCTCATCCTCAACCCGGATGTTGTAGTCTCGCCGCGGCTACTATCGACGATGCGCGCCGAATTCTTCCGTTTCGGCGTCGGTATGGTCGAGGCCAAGCAGCTTCCGATCGAGCATCCCAAGGACTACGACCCCAATACGGGAGAAACCGGCTGGGCGACAACCGCCTGCGCCCTGATCCCGCTCAGCCAATTTCGACAACTGAACGGCTTCGACGCCGATTCGTTCTTCCTTTACTGCGACGACGTCGACTATTCGTGGCGCGTACGCGAGGCCGGGTTCAAGGTCATCTTCGCGCCACATGCCACGGTTTTCCACGACAAGCGAGTGTCCCCGGTCGGGGGATGGCAGCCGTCGGGCGCCGAACAACGCTACTCTGCCGAGGCGGCGCTGATGATGGCGCACAAATGGTCGCGCCCCGACTTGGTCGCCCAGATTTCGGCCATGTACAAGAACGCCGGCCCCAACGAACAGGCCGCGCTCAAGAACTACGAAGACAAAAAGGCGCAGGGAACTCTTCCCACCCCGCGCGACGCCGCTCATCGGATCGCGGAGTTCAACGGATATCTTTACACCAGGCATAGGTACCGGCTCTGATGCTGAATAGCGAAGAACTGTATGACAACGCCTTTCAGCCGGACAATGTATACGGACATTGTGTTGCGCTTCTGGAAGAGTTTCGTGCCCAGCGCCCGGAGCGCGGTGGCATCCACCTCGATTTGGGATGCGGCTTCGGGCGCATTGCAGAGCCGATCCGCGACCGCATCGGCCTGACCTATGTCGGGATCGATGGCGCGGTCCATGGCCCAAACTCTCTGAAAGAGCGCGGTTTCGAAGCGCACCAGCTACCGTTCGGCGACTATGGGACGACCATCGCGGATGTGAAGGCGATTATCGGCGGCAGAGAGATCCGGTCGCTATCGATGCTCGATACGCTGGAGCATCTTCCCGAAACCGAGGATATCCTGCGCGTCATTCGCGAGCTGATCCGCGAAACCAACGCCCCGGCCGTGATCAGTGTCCCAAACGTTGCACACCGCGATGTCGGTTTCAAACTGGCCTTCGGTCGGTGGGACTACACGCGCGAAGGTCTGCTCGATCATACGCATGTGCGACTGTTCAATGCGACATCGCTGCGTCGAACACTGAACTCAGCCGGCCTTCAGATCATCGGTGAAAACGATGTCCGCATCGCCGTCAGCGACCAGCACTTCCCCCGAAGTCACCCTGCTCTCGCGACCGGCACGTCGCTGAACAAGCTGCTTCTGCAGCTGCGCGGCGGCGTCGATGCGATGGCTACGGTCAATCAGTTCGTCAAGATGGTGGTCGCAGGGCCGCAAAATGCCGAAGGCAAACATGTCAGCGATGAGCATCGCGACCCTACGCGCCCGTTCATATCGCTGGTGATGCGCACTCAGGGCACCCGCCCGTACTGCATGAACGAGGCCCTGACTTGCCTGGCCGGGCAGAAGGACCGCGATTTCGAAGTCCTGGTGATGGGGCACAAGTTGACGATCGAGCGTCAGCTTCTCGTCGAACGCCTGATTGATGACTCCCCTGCTTGGCTGCGCGAGAAGGTCACGCTCATCAAGGTGGATGACGGCAACCGTACCCGCCCGTTGAATGTCGGCTTTGAAGCGGCGCGCGGCGACTATATAGCCATTCTCGACGAGGACGACATTCCCTTCGCTCATTGGATTTCGACATTCCGCGAGCTGGCGACAGCCCATCCCGGAACTGTCCTACGCGCTATCGCCGCGCGGCAGGAGGTGGAAGCGGTCACCGTAAACAAAAAACGGGGCGTGCGCGCGACCGGAGAGTTAAATCCCTACACCGGCAATTTCGATCTGGTGCAGCATCTGGACGTCAACCATAGCCCACCGATCGCTCTCGCTTTTCCGCGTGGTGCATTCCATCATCTCAACATCCGGTTCGACGAAAGTCTCTCGACGACCGAGGACTGGGATTTCCTCATGCGCTGTGCCTTCGTTCTCGGAGTCTCAAGCGCCGAAGAGATCACCTCGATCTACAATTGGTGGGGTTCGGCGGATTCCTCGTCGCGCAAGGATCACCCGCAGGCAGAGTGGGACCTGAACTACGCCGTCATCCAGCGCAAGTTGAGCGAGCTGCCAATCATCCTGCCGCCAGGTAGTGCGCAGCGCCTGCGGCAGATGCACCTTGATCTGTACTGGCCCTCGGTCGTTAGAAACCGCCGGACCGCACTGCTCAAGGACATCGCGACGATCCTGACCTCGCGCTCCTGGCGCTGGACGGCGCTCTTGCGCCTGCCGCGCCGGCTGAAGGGCAAGCGAGAAATTCGCATGGTCGATTGCGTCGAGATGTCGGAAGCCAACCTGGAAGGCACGCTTGCGAAGTTGCAGAGATCGGGGTCGTGGAGAAAGACCAAGATTTTCCGCAAATCCCGCAAAAAATCGGCCTGATCCATGACAGCACAGCCCGCCCGGAGCGGTGACAACCTGACCGCGATCCGCCTTCTGGCAGCTGTACTTGTGATGTATGGACACGCTCATCCCCTGACCGGAGTAACACCGTCGGGATACCTTGGGAGTGCGATCTCAACCCTGGCGGTGAAGATATTCTTTGTCATCAGCGGCTATCTGATAACCTATAGCTGGTATCGTGACCCGAATGTCCTACGCTATATCCAGCGTCGTGCGTTACGGATATTTCCCGCCCTGATCGTTCTCTGCCTACTTACAGTCTTTGTCGCGGGACCACTGCTGACAAATCTGACGCTCGGCGAGTATTTTGGATCTTACCGGACCTACAAATATTTCGACAACATTGTGCTGAACCCCAACTACAGCCTGCCCGGAGTTTTTGCGGACAACATCTACAAGAACGCGGTGAACGGCTCGCTTTGGACGCTGCCTGTCGAATTCGCGATGTATCTGCTAGTGCCGGTCGTTGTGATCGGGGCGTTCGGGCGTCATTTTGTCGTGATCGCCGCCATCGCGCTTTCGGTGCTGTCGGTGTATTTCACCCGAATCCACATTCCCGATCAGGCGCCTGTATTCTGGGGAACCAACTGGGTTAATGCCCTTGAGATGGCCCCCTACTTCTTTTGGGGGGCGGCCTATCGCCTCTGGGCACGTCCGCATTGGTTTAACCTGCAGATCCTCGTTCCCGCCATGGTCGCCTTGCCCCTGCTGGCTACGGATTGGCCGACGTCGGAAGTCGTCGCCCTGTTGCTGATCCCCTACGCGACTCTCGCCATCGGCTTCGCGAGCCCGCCGCTCTTCGCTGGCGCCGACCGACTGGGGGATGCATCTTATGGGGTCTATCTTTACGGCTTCTTGGTGCAGCAGGCGGTTGCGCACATCGTGCCTGCCGCCGGGCATCCTATGGTGAATTTCGCGATCTCGCTGCCCGTCACGCTAATCCTCGGATTCGCGTCGTGGTATCTTATTGAACGGCCCGCCCTGGCATTGAAGCCTTCCAAGGCCGGCAGGATTATCAAGGCTGCGTACTGACGCAGCGTCCAACCACGTGGATCGGCGCGATCTTCATTGAGCGGAAAGCCGGCTGACCTAATGCAAGGGCGAAGATGAGGCTATGGACGCCCTCTTCGCCGATCGTCAGTCCCGATACCCGAACTGCCGAAGCGTCTCACCGTGATACTCTTCGATGAGATCCATATAGGGCAGCATCTCCTTGACATTCGCGCGGTCATCCCCGCGTCTGAAGAAGTTCGGCTGCGCTTTGTGCATGTCGGTGAACGTCAGCAGGAAATCCCTCTTCTGTTCGACCCCAAGATGACCCGCGATCTGCCGTGCAGCAGCGTTCGGATCGGCAGCGATGTTCTCATAGCGCAGAAGCAGGGTTCCAGGGCGGCTGCCGATCTGGCGTACGTGATCCGACCAGGAACCGGCATAGACGTCGCCACGGATGATGGAACGGATGTCGAGTTCGACATGCTCAAAATCCTTCAGGAAATGGTAATATGACGCCATGCTCGAAATACCGTTTCTGACAATGTAGATCGATTTATCGTCGGTCGGCGGCATCTCGTGAGTTTTCACCACCGTCCACGCGCGTGTTTGTCTGGCCGCCGCAAGTTGCGCCGTATCGGGCACATCCGACGACTGGTGGCCGACAATTCGCTGCAGTTCGCTGGTGTTGAAGATGCGGTTGTCGCCGTCGCCATGCATCGACCGCGTCCCAATGTCGAGACATTGGTTCAGGATCGTGCGAACCAGCGTGTTGCCGGATCTGGGATAGGATGCAAGCCATGCGAGCATATCGACCTCATTTCAAGAAATAGGGTATCACCTGTCGCTGTCGGCGCAATTCTCCCCAGAAGTGCCGTTTGAATCTCCCCCAGTTTGAGGCGTTGCGCCGGTCTTCCGGGTCGCGCCCGGGAAGACCGGCGGCGCGTTGTCATCGATCAGTCTCCCGATGGGCGGGAGGAGGCAACGTGTCGTTGCTCGCCGGCAGCATCAACCGTCGCGCAAAGCGCGCAGCGGGCCGGCCACCCAAGGCGAGCCCCAGATGGTGGATGATGCAGTCGAGCCTCGCCGTGCGCCGGGACCAGGGCGCTAGAATCTCGGCGTCGAAGCGCTCTGCGAAGATGCGGCGCGGACACAGGACCCGATCGCAATAAAAGGGCGGCGCCCGAATGAGGAGGTGGACCGGCCTGCCGGAAAGCGGCAGATCCGCCAGCCGCCGGGTATAGCGGCTGTGAACGCGCGTTGAGGTCGCCCCGCATCCAGGGCAGCAACTCCTCGTGCTGGATGCTCGGAGATAGATCTGGATGCCGGACCCCGCGTCGGCCACCTCATCGACAATAAAACCGTCCGGCACCAACTATGAGACCCGCAAATGCTGACCCATGGCGTTGATTCTCCACGTGAACCAATGCCAGCCAGATCCTCAACTCCATCAAAAGTGAGTCAGAGCCCCTATTGCGCGCTTATCCGGGGTCCCGTTCCAACGCCGTTTGACACCGCTGCTCTTGTGTCCGGCAACGACCTGAATCGCATCACCTGAGCCCCCGCCATCCCTTGCGATGGACCTGCCGGACGAGATCGAAGTCCCGGCTTTATTTTCCCTTTCTTCGCAGCTCTGTCGACGCCGGACCTTTGACGACCTTCCGCCGCAGGGTTTCGCCATGCAGGTGTGTTTCGGCGCCGCGCCGGCTTTTATGCGCGCGGATGGCCTGATAGATTCACGCCAGGCGTTGCGAGCGAGGTAGGGCGCATGATGAAAGCATTCCCGTCGGCCAGCCTTCTGGCCTCCGTGCTGCTGTTGGCCGGCGCTGGCGTGCCGGCGTTCGCCCAGGACACCATGACCCCGCCGCCGGGGCAGGCCTCCCCCAGTCCCTTCATCAATAATCTCGGCCCGGATGCGCCGCAGCCGCAGACCGGCGAGCTGGTGCCGTTGCCCGGCCCGCCGCCCGAGGGCAAGGCGGCCGATATCAAGCTGCCCGATTGCGCGCCGCCCAATTGCGGCACGCCGCAGATCATGGAATAGGCCCGGCATTCCTCGGCGACATGTCGGCTGACGCTCGGGCGCGGGGAGGGGACATCGGCCCAAGCCGCGCTCGCCTGCTGCCCCTGGGCTGTCCCGAGGGGAACCTGCCCCGGTCCGGTCGCGGCCACGCCCTGTGCGGCTCGCTGAAGTGCGCTTCCCGGCGCTCCGTCGCCCATGCGGTGGGGCAAGGCCGCATTGCCGCGTGGAGGTGCACCAGCGCCGTTGCGAGCCAACGTCCTGCCTAAAAAATCACAGCGTCAGGAGGCGATTGTCTGTGTGACAATGACGTGACCGCTCGTGTAGCGTGGTAGCTGCATACTCGGTGCGGATGGTGATTCAAGAGGCGGCCATGGATTCGATCATCGACTTTCTGAACACCATCTTCTGGGGCTATGTGCTGATCTATGGCCTGCTGGCGGTGGGGGTCTATTTCACCATCCGGCTCAAATTCCTGCAGATCGTGCATTTCCCCGAGATGATCCGTTCGGTCCTGGGGTCGAGTGAAACCGATCATGCCGGCATCACGCCGTTCCAGGCGCTCTGCACCAGCCTCGCCTCGCGCGTCGGCACCGGCAACATCGCCGGCGTGGCGGTGGCGCTTTATCTCGGCGGGCCGGGAGCGATCTTCTGGATGTGGGTGGTCGCCTCGCTCGGCATGGCCACGGCCTTCGCCGAAAGCACGCTGGCCCAGCTCTACAAGATCAAGGACGCGGACGGCCATTATCGCGGCGGCCCCGCCTTCTACATGGCCAAGGGCCTCAAGGCGCCGTGGGCCGGGTCGATCTTCTCGGTGTGCCTGATCCTCTCCTTCGGCCTCATCTTCAATGCGGTGCAGGCCAATTCGATTGCCGATGCGATGGAAGGCGCCTTTGGCGCGCCCAAGCTCGCCACCGGGCTGGTCATCGCGGTTCTCACCGGCGTCATCATCTTCGGCGGCATCGCCGCCATCGCCCGGGTGGCCGAGATCGTCGTGCCGTTCATGGCGGCGGGCTATCTCGGCATGGCGCTGTTCGCCGTGGCGATGAACATCAGCGAAGTGCCGGCCATGTTCTCGCTGATCATCGCCAGCGCCTTCGGCTTCGCGCCGGCGGCCGGCGGCGTGGCCGGCTCGGTCGCGGCGGCGATGCTCAACGGGGTGAAGCGGGGCCTGTTCTCCAACGAGGCCGGCATGGGCTCGGCGCCGAACATCGCCGCCGCCGCCACGCCTGATCCGCATCATCCGGTGAGCCAGGGCTTCGTGCAGGCGCTGGGCGTGTTCATCGACACCATCCTCATCTGCACCGCGACCGCGTTCCTGATCCTGCTGTCGGGCCTGCTGGAGCCCGGCTCCGGCCTCACCGGCACCCAGCTCACCCAGGCGGCGATGACGCACCATATCGGCTGGGCGGGGACCTACTTCGTCGCCGTGGCGATCTTCTTCTTCGCCTTCACCTCGATCATCGGCAACTACTCCTATGCCGAGGGCGCGCTGGTCTATCTCGGCATCGGCAGCCATGCCGGGCTGGCGGTGCTGCGGCTGGCGGTGATGGCGATGGTGGTGTGGGGCGCGCACGAATCGGTGGCGACGGTGTTCAACGCCGCCGACGCCTCGATGGGGCTGATGGCGACGGTCAACCTCATCGCCATCGTCCTGCTCTCGGGCCTCGTGTCGCGGCTGACCCGCGATTATCTGGAGCAGCGGCGGGCCGGCAAGAAGCCGCGCTTCACCGCCGCCTCCATGCCCGAACTCACCGGCCAGATCGACGCCGACATCTGGAACCGGCCCTGAGTCGACGGCGCACGCCACAGCGCCTGCCGCAGCGGCTTGTGCCGCCGGCAGGCGCCTGCGCGTCTCAAAGTGGGCGAATTGTCCCACCTGCGCCCGCAGTGGGGCGATAACCGGCGCGCCGGTCGCCTCGCTCCCGTCGCCGCGCGCCGGGCGAAGCACTGTCCGCCTCCGGTCCGCCGCTGGCCCTGAGGCCCTGCGTATCAAGCTACCGAAGGCCTCCAGACCTTCCGCCGCGTTGTATCCACGGGCACCTTCGCGCAGCAGCTCCGATTGAGCGGCAAATCCTGTTGTTTGGCGCTATTTTACGGGCGTTTTCGGGAGGATGCGCTGGCGCGCGGCCGCCGCCCGCGCAAGGTGTGAATTCTGTATACCAGACCTGCGCGATTGCCGGCGGATGCCCTTGCCTCGGTCCGGGCGGTGCGTTAAGCCTGCCGCGTGCTTTGAATATTTCGCAACTGCGATTGCACGACCGATGACCTATCCTGGCCCGGGAGGATCCCATCCATGAGCAGCCTGCTTCAGGATTATCTGCCCGTCGTGATCTTTATTGGCGTGTCGGGATTCATCGGCATCGCCCTTCTGGTTGCGCCGTTCCTGGTCGCCTTCAGCCGGCCCGATCCGGAGAAGATGTCGGCCTATGAATGTGGCTTCAATGCGTTCGACGATGCGCGCATGAAGTTCGACGTACGGTTCTATCTGGTCGCCATTCTCTTCATCATCTTCGATCTGGAAGTCGCCTTCCTGTTTCCCTGGGCGATCACATTCGGGGAGCTCGGTAATTTTGGCTTCTGGTCCATGATGGTGTTCCTCTTCGTACTCACCATCGGTTTTGTCTACGAGTGGAAGAAGGGAGCGCTCGAATGGGATTGAGCGCGCATAGCCCTCTCGTCGCCCCGGCGGCCAAGGGTATCATCGACCCCAATACCGGCCGCCCGGTGGGCGCCACCGATCCGTTCTTCGTCGAGGTCAATGCGGAGCTCGCCGACAAGGGCTTCCTCGTCACCGCGACGGATGACCTCATCAACTGGGCCCGTACCGGCTCGCTGATGTGGATGACCTTCGGACTCGCCTGCTGCGCGGTCGAGATGATGCAGACCTCGATGCCGCGCTACGACGTGGAGCGGTTCGGCTTCGCGCCGCGCGCCTCGCCGCGCCAGTCCGACGTCATGATCGTCGCCGGCACGCTGACCAACAAGATGGCGCCGGCGTTGCGCAAGGTCTACGACCAGATGCCGGAGCCGCGCTACGTCATCTCCATGGGCTCCTGCGCCAATGGCGGCGGCTACTACCATTATTCCTATTCGGTCGTGCGCGGCTGCGACCGCATCGTGCCGGTGGACATCTACATTCCCGGCTGCCCGCCGACCGCAGAGGCCCTGCTGTACGGTGTGCTGCTGCTGCAGAAGAAGATCCGCCGCACCGGGACGATCGAGCGCTGAGGGTTCGAGGCGATATGGACGAGACGCTGAAAGAGCTGGGCGTGCATGTGAAGGAATCGCTTCCCGACGCGGTCGAGGAAGTGATTGTGTCCTATGGCGAGCTGACGCTGGTGGCGTCGGCTCCCGAGGTCATCAAGGTGCTGACCTTCCTGCGCGACGACCCGTCCTGCCGCTTCGTGAGCTTCATCGACATTTGCGGTGTCGACTGGCCCCAGCGCGAGAAGCGCTTCGACGTCGTCTATCACCTGCTGTCGCCGACGCTGAATGCCCGCATCCGCATCAAGGTCGAGACCGACGAGACGACGCCGGTCGCCTCGGCCACTTCCGTCTTCGCCGGCGCCTTCTGGTTCGAGCGCGAGGCGTTCGACATGTACGGCATCCTGTTCTCCGGCCATCCCGAGCTGCGCCGAATCCTCACCGATTACGGCTTTGACGGCTATCCGCTGCGCAAGGACTTCCCGACCACCGGCCTCGTTGAGGTGCGCTATGACGACGAGCGCAAGCGCGTGGTCTACGAGCCGGTGAAGCTGGCGCAGGAATTCCGCAGCTTCGACTTTCTCTCGCCATGGGAGGGGCCGGACTACGTGCTCCCCGGCGACGAGAAGGCAACCACCCCGAAGGCGGGCTGAGGTGAGGTCCGAGCGATGAACGCACCCGGCAAGATCGACCCCAACGTCCGCAACTTCCAGATCAATTTCGGCCCGCAGCATCCGGCGGCGCACGGCGTGCTGCGCCTGATCCTCGAACTCGACGGCGAAATCGTCGAGCGTGTCGACCCGCATATCGGCCTGCTTCATCGCGGCACCGAGAAGCTGATCGAGGCCAAGACCTATCTGCAGGCGGTGCCCTATTTCGACCGGCTCGACTATGTCGCGCCGATGAACCAGGAGCACGCCTTCTGCCTGGCGATCGAGCGCATGCTCGACATCACCGTGCCCAAGCGCGGCCAGCTGATCCGCGTGCTCTATTCCGAGATCGGCCGCATCCTCTCCCACATGCTGAACGTGACCACGCAGGCGCTCGACGTCGGCGCGCTCACCCCGCCGCTGTGGGGCTTCGAGGAACGCGAGAAGCTGATGATGTTCTATGAGCGGGCCTCCGGCTCGCGCATGCACGCGGCCTATTTCCGCCCCGGCGGCGTCCATCAGGACCTGCCGCGCGCGCTGGTCGAGGACATTCTCGCCTGGACCCACACCTTCCCCGGCTTCATGGACGACCTGGAAGGCCTGCTCACCGACAACCGCATCTTCAAGCAGCGCAATGTCGATATCGGCATTGTCAGCCTTGAAGACGCCTGGGCGTGGGGCTTCTCCGGGGTGATGGTGCGCGGCTCGGGCGCGGCCTGGGACCTGCGCAAGTCACAACCCTATGAGTGCTATGACGAGCTGGAATTCGACATTCCGATCGGCAAGAACTGCGACAATTACGACCGCTACTGCATCCGCATGGAAGAGATGCGGCAGTCGGCACAGATCATGCGCCAGTGCTGCGAGCGCCTGCTGAAGGAAGCCGGCCCGGTCTCGGCGGTCGACAACAAGATCGTGCCGCCCAAGCGCGGCGAGATGAAGCGCTCGATGGAAGCGCTCATCCATCATTTCAAGCTCTACACGGAAGGCTTCCACGTTCCCGCCGGCGAGGTCTACGCCGCGGTGGAAGCCCCCAAGGGTGAGTTCGGCGTCTATCTCGTCGCCGACGGCACCAACAAGCCCTATCGCTGCAAGATCCGCGCACCCGGCTTCGCGCATCTTCAGGCGATGGATTTCCTGTGCCGCGGCTACATGCTCGCGGACATTTCGGCGATCCTCGGATCGCTGGATATCGTGTTCGGTGAAGTGGACCGCTGATCCCTCGGGGACGCGGTTCGATCGGAAGGGTACGGCATGTCTGTCCGTAGGCTTGCTCCAAAAGAGGTTCAGCCCGAGAGCTTCGCGTTCACGGACGAGAATCTCGCCTGGGCCGAGAAGACCATCGCGAAATTTCCGCCCGGCCGGCAGGCCAGCGCGGTGATTCCGCTGCTCATGCGCGCGCAGGAGCAGGCGGGCGGCTGGGTCTCGGAGCCGGCGATGCGCTATGTCGGCGACATGCTCGGCATGGCGCCGATCCGCGTCTATGAGGTCGCCACCTTCTACACCCAGTTCCAGCTGCAGCCGGTTGGCAAGCGGGCCCATATCCAGGTGTGCGGCACCACGCCGTGCATGCTGCGCGGGGCCGGCGACCTGATCAAGGTGTGCAAGAGCCGGATCCATGAGGAGCCGTTCCATCTCTCCGCCAGCGGCGATCTGTCGTGGGAAGAGGTGGAATGCGCCGGCACCTGCGTCAACGCGCCGATGATCCAGGTGTGGAAGGACGTCTATGAGGACCTGACGCCGGAGGATCTGGAGAAGATCCTCGACGCGTTCGAGCGTGGCGAACATCCCGCGCCCGGTCCGCAGAATGGCCGCCACACCTCCGCGCCCGTCACCGGGCTGCGGGTGCTGACGGCGCCGGAACTGTTCGACGGCTCGATGGTCGGGCAGGGCGCCGGGCTGGCGCTCGCCCGCGAGGCGCTCGCCGCCAAGGCCAAGGGCGAGGCGGCTCCCGATGCCCCGCCGCCGGCCGCTGCGGCCGCCGCGCCGCCGCCGCCGCCCAAGAGCGACCCGGCCCCCGCCGCTGCCCCCGCCGCCAAGGCGGTCGAGGCCGCCGGCGAGGCCGACAAGGAGAAGCCGAAGAAGCCTGTTGCCCCGCCGCCCGGCAAGGCGACGGACCCGAAGGCGGAATGAGGAGCGAACCATGCTTGCCGACAAGGATCGCATCTTCACCAATATCTACGGCCACCATGACTGGGGGCTGCAGGGCGCGCTGAAGCGCGGCTCGTGGGATGGCACCAAGCTGTTCCTCGACGCCGGCCGCGATTTCATCATCGAGCATATGAAGGCCTCGGGCCTGCGCGGACGCGGTGGCGCCGGCTTCCCGACCGGCCTCAAATGGTCGTTCATGCCCAAGAACAATGACGGTCGCCCGCACTACCTCGTCGTCAATGCCGACGAATCCGAGCCGGGCACCTGCAAGGACCGCGAGATCCTGCGCCACGACCCGCACCATCTGGTCGAGGGCTGCCTGATCGCCGGCTTCGCCATGGGCGCACACACCGCCTACATCTATGTGCGCGGCGAGTTCATCCAGGAGCGCGAGCACCTGCAGGCGGCGGTCGACCAGGCCTATGAGGCGCGCCTCATCGGCAAGAACAACGTGCATGGCTGGGACATGGACATCTATGTCCACCATGGCGCCGGCGCCTATATCTGCGGCGAGGAAACCGCGCTGCTGGAGAGCCTGGAGGGCAAGAAGGGCCAGCCGCGGCTGAAGCCGCCTTTCCCGGCCAATGTCGGCCTCTATGGCTGCCCGACGACGGTGAACAACGTCGAGTCCATCGCTGTCGCCCCCACCATCCTGCGGCGCGGCGCGTCGTGGTTCTCCTCCATCGGCCGGCCGAACAATGTCGGCACCAAGCTGTTCGGCATTTCCGGCCATGTGAACACGCCCTGCATCGTCGAAGAGGCGATGAGCATCCCGTTCAAGGAACTGATCGAGAAGCATGGCGGCGGCGTGCGTGGCGGCTGGGACAATCTGCTCGCCATCATCCCCGGCGGCGCGTCGTGCCCGATCATCCCGGCCGACCAGTGCGACGACCTGATTATGGATTTCGACGGCTGCCGCGCGGTGAAGTCGAGCTTCGGCACCGCCGGCGTGCTGGTGATGGACAAGTCCACCGACGTGGTGAAGGCCATCGCCCGCATCTCCTATTTCTTCCGGCACGAGAGCTGCGGCCAGTGCACCCCCTGCCGCGAGGGCACGGGCTGGATGTGGCGCGTGCTCGACCGCATGGTCGAGGGCCGGGCGCAGAAGCGTGAGATCGACCTGCTGCTGCAGGTCACGACCCAGGTCGAGGGCCACACCATCTGTGCGCTCGGCGACGCGGCGGCGTGGCCGGTGCAGGGCCTGATCCGGCATTTCCGTCCCGAGATCGAAAGGCGGATCGACCAGTATTCGGCGAACCCGCATTCCGACCCGGTGCCGGTGGCGGCGGAGTAAGAGAGCATCATGGCCAAGATCATCGTCGACGACATCGAGCTTGATGTTCCGCCGGAGTTCACGCTGCTCCAGGCTTGCGAGGCGGCGGGCGCGGAAATCCCGCGCTTCTGCTTCCATGAGCGGCTGTCCATCGCCGGCAATTGCCGCATGTGTCTGGTTGAGGTGAAGGGCGGCCCGCCCAAGCCCACCGCCAGCTGCGCGATGAATGTGCGCGACCTGCGCCCCGGCCCGAATGGCGAGCCCCCCGTCGTGCTCACCAAGAGCCCGATGGTGAAGAAGGCGCGCGAGGGGGTGATGGAGTTCCTGCTCATCAACCACCCGCTCGACTGCCCGATCTGCGACCAGGGCGGCGAGTGCGACCTGCAGGACCAGGCCATGGCCTATGGCGTGGACACGTCCCGCTATGCCGAGAACAAGCGCGCGGTCGAAGACAAATATATCGGCCCGCTGATCAAGACCTCGATGACCCGGTGCATCCAGTGCACTCGCTGCGTGCGCTTCACCACCGAAGTCGCGGGTGTCGCCGAGCTCGGCGCCATCGGGCGCGGCGAGGACATGGAGATCACCACCTATCTGGAGGCGGCGCTCTCCTCCGAGCTGCAGGGCAATGTCGCCGATCTCTGCCCGGTCGGCGCGCTGACCCAGCGCCCCTATGCCTATCACGCCCGCCCGTGGGAGCTGTCGAAGACCGAATCCATCGACGTGATGGACGCGGTCGGCTCCAATATCCGCGTCGACACGCGCGGTCGCGAGGTCATGCGCGTCCTGCCGCGTCTCAATGAGGACGTGAACGAGGAGTGGATCTCCGACAAGACCCGCTACATCTGGGACGGTCTGAAGACCCAGCGCCTCGACCGACCCTATGTGCGGGTCGGTGGCAAGCTGAAGGTTGCGAGCTGGCCCGAGGCCTTCGCCGCCATCGCCGCCAAGGTGAAGGGCGTGCCCGGCACCCGCATCGGCGGCCTGATCGGCGACCTCGCCTCGGTGGAAGAAGCCTTCGCGCTGAAGGCGCTGCTCGCCGCGCTTGGCTCGACCAACATCGACTGCCGGCAGGACGGGGCTAAGCTCGACCCCGCGCTCGGCCGGGCCAGCTACCTGTTCAACGCCACCATCGCCGGCATCGAGCAGGCGGATGCGCTGCTGATCATCGGCTCCAACCCGCGCCTTGAGGCGAGCGTGCTCAATGCCCGCATCCGCAAGCGCTGGCTGCAGGGGGGCTTCCCGATCGGCCTGATCGGCGAGCCGGTGGACCTGACCTATCCCTATGACTATCTCGGCGCCGGTTCCGACACGCTGGCCGATCTTCTCGCCAGCGGCAGCTTCGCCGAGACGCTGAAGGGCGCCAAGCGGCCGCTGATCCTGATCGGGCAGGGCGCTCTCGCCCGTGCCGACGGCGCGGCGGTGCTGGCGCTGGCCGCCCGCGTGGCGGACGCCGTCGGCGCGGTGACGGAAGGCTGGAACGGCTTCTCCGTGCTGCACACGGCGGCCTCCCGCGTCGGCGCGCTCGATATCGGCGCGGTGCCGGGCGAGGGCGGGCTCGACGCGGTGGCGATGACCAATGCCGGCGGGGCCGATGTGCTGTTCGCGCTCGGTGCCGACGAGATCGACATCGCCCCGGGTGCCTTCGTGGTCTATCTCGGCACCCATGGCGATCGCGGCGCCCATCGCGCCGATGTCATCCTGCCGGGCGCCGCCTATACCGAGAAGTCGGGCACCTATGTGAACACGGAAGGGCGGGCGCAGATCGCCAACCGCGCCGCCTTCCCGCCCGGCGAGGCGCGCGAGGACTGGGCCGTGCTGCGCGCCCTGTCCGACGTGGTCGGCCATCGCCTGCCTTTCGACACGCTGGCGCAGCTGCGCGCGGCGCTCTATGCGGCGCACCCGCATCTGGCCCGGATCGACCATGTGACGCCGGCGGACCCGGCGGCCGTGGCCGCGCTGGCCGCGTCCGGTGGCACGCCGGCGAGCGGGCCGTTCCGGGGTGTCGTCACCGATTTCTATCTCACCAATCCGATCGCACGCGCGTCCGCCGTGATGGCCGAATGCTCCGCGCTCGCGTCCAGCCGCCACGCGGCGGCGGCCGAGTGAGGGGAGGGAGCACATGACCGAAACAAGCTGGTTCGACACGCTGATCCAGGTGCTCATCATCGTCGCCCAGAGCCTCGCGCTGCTGGTCGGCCTGCTGATCATCGTCGCCTATGTGCTGCTGGCCGACCGCAAGATCTGGGCGGCGGTGCAGCTGCGTCGCGGCCCCAACGTGGTCGGGCCGTTCGGCCTGTTCCAGTCCTTCGCCGACCTGCTGAAGTTCGTGCTGAAGGAGCCGGTGATCCCGGACGGCGCCAATAAGGGCGTGTTCCTGCTGGCGCCCTTCGTCACCTGCCTGCTGGCGCTGGCCGCCTGGGCGGTGGTGCCGATCGACGCCGGCTGGGTGGTGGCCGACATCAATGTCGGCGTGCTCTACATCTTCGCGATTTCCTCGCTCGGCGTGTACGGCACCATCATGGCCGGCTGGGCGTCGAACTCGAAATACCCGTTCCTGTCGGCGCTGCGCGCGGCGGCGCAGATGGTGTCCTACGAGGTCTCGATCGGCTTCGTCATCGTCACCGTGCTGCTCTGCGCCGGCTCGCTGAACCTGACCGCCATCGTCGAGGCGCAGAACACGTCATGGGGCATCCTCGGCTGGTACTGGCTGCCGATGTTCCCGATGTTCGTGATCTTCTTCATCTCGGCGCTGGCCGAGACCAACCGCCCGCCCTTCGATCTGGGCGAAGCGGAATCGGAGCTGGTCGCCGGCTTCATGGTGGAGTACGGCTCCACCCCGTACATGATGTTCATGCTCGGCGAGTATGTGGCGATCATGACCATGTGCGCCCTGACCACCATCCTGTTCATGGGCGGCTGGCTGCCGCCGGTGCCGGTGGCGCCCTTCACCTGGGTGCCGGGAATCATCTGGTTCCTGCTCAAGGTCCTGCTGGTGTTCTTCATGTTCGCCATGGTGAAGGCGATGGTCCCGCGCTACCGCTACGACCAGCTCATGCGTCTCGGCTGGAAGGTGTTCCTGCCGATCTCGCTGGCGATGGTGGTGATCGTGGCCTCCGTCCTGCACTTCAGCGGCCTGTCGGCTGCGGGGGGATGAGATGGATGAGGGCACGCTCCAGGCCCTGATGGAAGCGTCCGCCGTCGGTTGGGCGGGCGCGGCGGCGGGTGCGGTGTTCGGCGCACTCGAATGGTTCATTCTGCCGGGGGTCGTCGAAACGTCGATCCGCGGTTCCAAGGAGGCCCGCAAGCTGAATCCTGACCAGCTGGCGGGAGTGATTTCGTGGTGGAAGACCGTTATCCGCGTCTTCGCCGTTTCGATGCCGCTGGTGGGCTTCGGCCTTGCCGCGGCCATGGCCGATTGAGGAGAGCGACATGAGATTGGACCTGGCCGCACGCCAGCTGCTGCTCACCGAGTTCGTCTCGGCGTTCTTCCTGGCGATGCGCTATTTCTTCAAGCCGAAGGCGACGATCAACTATCCCTTCGAGAAGAACCCGGTGTCGCCGCGCTTCCGTGGCGAGCATGCGCTGCGCCGCTATCCCAACGGGGAAGAGCGCTGCATCGCCTGCAAGCTGTGCGAGGCGATCTGCCCGGCGCAGGCCATCACCATCGAGGCCGGCCCGCGCCGCAATGACGGCACCCGCCGCACCACCCGTTACGACATCGACATGGTGAAGTGCATCTATTGCGGCTTCTGCCAGGAGGCCTGCCCGGTCGATGCCATCGTCGAGGGGCCGAATTTCGAATTCGCCACCGAGACGCGCGAAGAATTGTACTACGACAAGGCCAAGCTGCTCGCGAATGGCGACCGCTGGGAGCGCGAGATCGCGCGCAACATGGCGCTAGACGCGCCGTACCGTTGAGCGCGCAGGGGGCTGGGAACGTGAAGACCGAAACGATACGGGCCGCCAAGGCCCTTCGCGCCGCGACCGCCGGGATGGCGGGCGCCGGTATGACTGGGGGGTGCCGGGCATGAGCCTCGCCGCGCTGTTCTTCTATCTCTTCGCCGGGGTCGCCGTGGCCTCGGCCTTCATGGTCATCGCGTCGCGGAACCCGGTCCATTCGGTGCTGTTCCTGATCCTGACCTTCGTCAACGCCTCGGGCCTGTTCATCCTGATCGGCGCCGAGTACATCGCGATGCTGCTCATCGTGGTCTATGTCGGCGCGGTGGCGGTGCTGTTCCTGTTCGTGGTGATGATGCTCGACGTCGATTTCGTCGAGCTGCGCCAGGGCTTCCTGCAATATCTGCCGGTCGGCGTGCTGGTGGGGATGGTGTTCCTGGCCGAACTGGTGCTGGTGGTCGGTTCCTGGACCTTCGGTGCCGGCGTCACCGGCGCTGTCACCTCGGCCGCGCCTGAAGTGTCGAACGCGGTGGCGATCGGCCGGGTGCTGTACACGGACTATGTCTATTTCTTCCAGGCGGCGGGCTTCATCCTGCTGGTCGCCATGATCGGTGCCATCGTGCTGACGCTCCGCCACAAGGAGAACGTCAAGCGCCAGAGCATCCCGGTCCAGAACGCGCGCACCAAGGCGATGGCGATCGACGTCGTCAAGGTGCCTTCCGGCAAGGGGCTCTGAGCCATGGCGATCGGCCTTCCGCACTATCTGACCGTCGCGGCGATCCTGTTCACGCTCGGCACGCTCGGCATCTTCCTCAATCGGAAGAACGTCATCGTCATCCTGATGTCGGTGGAACTGATCCTGCTGGCGGTGAACATCAACCTCGTCGCCTTCTCGATCTTCCTCGGCAACATCGTCGGACAGGTCTTTGCCCTGTTCGTGCTGACGGTCGCCGCCGCCGAGGCCGCTATCGGTCTCGCCATCCTCGTGGTGTTCTACCGCAATCGCGGGTCGATCGCCGTCGAGGACATCAACACCATGAAGGGCTGAGCGGGCATTCATGTACCAGGCGATCGTATTTCTCCCCCTTGTCGGCTTCCTCATCGCCGGCCTGTTCGGCCGGCTGATCGGCGCACGCGCCTCGGAGCTGGTCACGACCGGGCTGCTCGTCATCTCCGCCTTCTTCGCGTGGATCGTGTTCTTCCAGACCGCCTTTGGCGGCCAGTCGGGCACTGTCGAGCTGTTCACCTGGATGGCGTCGGGCAAGCTCGACGTCACCTGGGCGATCCGGGTCGACACGCTCACCGCCGTGATGCTGATCCTGGTCACTACGGTGTCCTCGCTCGTGCACCTGTACTCCATGGGGTACATGCACGAGGACCCGAGCCGGCCGCGCTTCTTCGCCTATCTCTCGCTCTTCACCTTCGCCATGCTGATGCTGGTGACGAGCGACAACCTCGTGCAGCTGTTCTTCGGCTGGGAGGGGGTGGGCCTGGCCTCCTATCTGCTGATCGGCTTCTGGTACGACAAGCCGTCGGCCTGCGCCGCGGCGATGAAGGCCTTCATCGTCAACCGCGTCGGCGATTTCGGCTTCGCGCTGGGCATCTTCGCCATCTATCTGATGACCGGCTCGGTCGCCTTCGAGCAGGTCTTCGCCGCCGCGCCGTCGCTGATGGACAAGAACATCCTGTTCCTCGGCCATGAGTGGCACGCGCCGACGGTGATCTGCCTGCTGCTGTTCATCGGCGCCATGGGCAAGTCGGCGCAGCTCGGCCTGCACACCTGGCTGCCGGACGCGATGGAAGGCCCGACCCCGGTCTCCGCCCTCATTCACGCCGCGACCATGGTGACGGCCGGCGTGTTCATGGTGGCGCGGATGTCGCCGCTGTTCGAGCTGTCCACGACGGCGCTGAACGTGGTGCTGTTCGTCGGCGCCTCCACCGCCTTCTTCGCGGCGACGATCGGCTGCGTGCAGAACGACATCAAGCGGGTGATCGCCTATTCCACCTGCTCGCAGCTCGGCTACATGTTCACCGCGCTCGGCACCGGCGCCTATTCGGTCGGCGTGTTCCACCTGCTCACGCATGGCTTCTTCAAGGCGCTGCTGTTCCTGGCCGCCGGCTCGGTCATCACCGCGATGCACCATGAGCAGGACATGCGCCACATGGGCGGCCTGTGGCGGAAGATCCCGTTCACCTACGCCACCATGATGATCGGTGGCCTGGCGCTGACCGGCTTCCCCTTCACGGCCGGCTATTTCTCCAAGGACGCGATCATCGAGACCGCCTTTGTCAGCCACAGCCCCTTCGCCACCTATGCTTGGGTGATGACGGTGGCGGCGGCGGCGCTCACCGCCTTCTACACCTGGCGGCAGATGTTCATGACCTTCCACGGCAAGACGCGCGCGGACCACCACACCTTCGACCACGCGCATGAATCGCCGCTGACCATGCTGATCCCGCTGGGCGTGCTGTCGTTCGGCGCGCTGTTCGCCGGCATGATCCTCTACCCGTACTTCGTCGGGCACGATGTCGATCACTTCTTCCGCGAGTCGATCTTCATGGCCTCGGACAACAAGATCCTCGAGGAGATGCACCACATCCCCTTCTGGGCGAAATGGGCGCCGACGGTGATGATGGCGATCGGCTTCGCCTTCGCCTACTGGATGTACATCGCCAACACGGCGGTTCCCAAGGCGCTCGCCAAGCAGAACGACGTGCTGTACCGCTTCCTGCTCAACAAGTGGTACTTCGACGAGCTGTATGACTTCCTGTTCGTGCGCCCGACCCTGTGGCTCGGCAACTTCCTGTGGAAGCAGGGCGACGTGCGGGTGATTGACGGCTACGGCCCGAACGGCGTCTCGGCCCGCGTCATCGACGTGACCAACCGCGTCGTGCGGCTGCAGACCGGCTATCTCTACCACTATGCCTTCGTGATGCTGGTGGGTGTCGCGGCCTTCATCACCTGGTTCATGTTCGGGGGCGCGCACTGATGTATGAGTGGCCCATTCTCTCCGTCGTCACCTTCCTGCCGCTGGTCGGTGCGCTGCTGATCGTTTTGATGATCCGCGGCGACGACGAGGTTGCCAAGCGCAACGCCCGCTGGGTGGCGCTGTGGGCGACCCTTGTCACCTTCGTCATCTCGCTGCTGCTGCTTTTCGGCTTCGACCCGTCGAACCCGGACTTCCAGTTCGTCGAGTACCAGGCCTGGCTCGGCGATGTCGCCGCCTACCGGATGGGCGTCGACGGCATTTCGCTGCCCTTCGTGCTGCTGACGACGCTCTTGATGCCCATGTGCATTCTCGCGAGCTGGGACGCGATCCAGCACCGCGTGAAGGAGTACATGATCTGCTTCCTGGTGCTCGAAACGCTGATGATCGGCACCTTCTCCGTCCTCGATCTGCTGCTGTTCTACTTCTTCTTCGAGGGCGGCCTGATCCCGATGTTCCTCATCATCGGCATCTGGGGGCATGGGCGTAAGGTCTACGCGGCGTTCAAGTTCTTCCTCTACACGCTGGCCGGCTCGGTGCTGATGATGCTCGCCATCATGGCCATCTACTGGCAGGCGGGCACCACCGACATCGCCGTGCTGCTGAAGCACGATTTCCCGGAGGGCATGCAGTACTGGCTGTGGATCGCCTTCTTCGCCTCCTTCGCGGTGAAGATGCCGATGTGGCCGGTGCATACCTGGCTACCCGACGCGCATGTCGAGGCGCCCACGGCCGGTTCGGTGATCCTGGCGGCGATCATGCTGAAGATGGGCGGCTACGGTCTGCTCCGCTTCTCGCTGCCGATGTTCCCGGACGCCTCGGCCTATTTCGCGCCCTTCGTCTTCACCCTCTCGGTGATCGCGATCATCTACACCTCGCTGGTCGCGCTGCGGCAGGAGGACATGAAGAAGCTGATCGCCTATTCCTCCATCGCCCATATGGGCTATGTGACGATGGGCATCTTCACCCTGACCCAGGAAGGCATCCAGGGCGCGGTGTTCCAGATGGTCAGCCACGGCTTCGTCTCGGGCGCGCTGTTCCTGTGCGTCGGCGTGCTCTATGACCGCATGCACACCCGCGAGATCGCGGCCTATGGCGGCCTCGTCTTCCGCATGCCGGTTTATGCCACGCTGTTCATGGTCTTCACCATGGCCAATGTCGGCCTGCCGGGCACGTCGGGCTTCATCGGTGAGTTCCTGACCCTGCTGGCCGCCTTCGGGCGCAACACCTGGGTGGCCTTCCTCGCCACCACGGGCGTCATCCTCTCCGCCGCCTATGCGCTCTGGCTCTATCGCCGGGTCGTGTTCGGCGCGCTGGAGAAGGAAAGCCTGAAGAACATCCGGGACGTGAACCCGCGCGAGCTGGCCACGCTGGTTCCGCTGCTGTTCCTCACCATCCTGTTCGGCGTCTGGCCGCAGCCGATCCTCGACGCCTGCAATGTCGCGGTGAACGCGATCGTCGCGCGCGCCGATGTTGCCGCCGGCGCCATCAAGGCCGCCGCGCTGGTGCTGCCTTGATCCGACACATGACCATCGCGGAGCCCGTCCAATGACCCTCACCCTCGCCGCGCTCGGCCCCGCGCTGCCCGAACTGCTGCTGGCCTTCTCCGCCCTGGCGCTGCTGATGTTCGGTGCCTTCGCCGGCCCGAAATCGACCGACACGGTGAACGGGCTGGCGCTGGCCGCCCTGTTCGCGGCGCTGGTGCTGGTCCTGCTGGGCCCCACCGATGCGACGCTGTTCAACGGCGCGTTCCAGGTCGACGCCTTCGGCCGGTTCATGAAGGTGCTGGCGCTGCTGGGCGCGGGCGGCACGCTGGCCATGTCGGTGGACTGGCTGAAGGCGGAGAAGCAGGACCGCTTCGAGTACGCGATCCTGGTGCTGCTCTCCACGCTTGGCATGATGATGCTGATCTCGGCCGGCGACCTGATCGCGCTCTATATGGGCCTCGAACTGATGAGCCTGGCGCTCTATGTGATCGCGGCCAACAACCGCGATTCCGTGCGCTCCACCGAGGCCGGCCTGAAGTACTTCGTGCTCGGCGCGCTGTCCTCCGGCATGCTGCTCTACGGCGCCTCGCTGATCTATGGCTTCACCGGCTCGGTGAACTTCGCCCAGATCGCGCAGGCCGCCCGCGAGCCGTCGCTGGGCCTGATCTTCGGCATCGTCTTCATGTTCGCCGGCCTGTGCTTCAAGGTGTCGGCGGTGCCGTTCCACATGTGGACGCCCGACGTCTATGAAGGCGCGCCCGCGCCTGTCACGGCGTTCTTCGCCTCGGCGCCGAAGGTGGCGGCGATGGCGGTGTTCGTGCGCTTCGCCATGGAGGCGCTGCCCAATGTCACCCACCAGTGGCAGCAGATCATCGTCTTCGTCTCCATCGCCTCGATGGCGCTGGGCTCGTTCGGCGCCATCGGCCAGCGCAACTTCAAGCGCCTGATGGCCTATTCCTCTATCGGCCATATGGGCTTCGCGCTGGTCGGCCTCGCCGCCGGCACCGAGCAGGGCGTGCAGGGCGTGCTGGTCTACATGGCCATCTACATGGCGATGACGCTCGGTGCCTTCGCCTGCATCCTGTCGATGCGGCGCAAGGACGGCATGGTCGAGACCTATGATGAACTCGCCGGCCTTGCCCACACCAGCCCGGTGAAGGCGTTCATGCTGGCGGTGCTGATGTTCTCACTCGCCGGCATTCCGCCGCTGGCCGGCTTCCTCGCCAAGTACTACGTGTTCCTGGCGGCGATCGAGTCCGGCCTGTACGCGCTCGCCGTCATCGGCGTGCTCACCAGCGTCGTCGGCGCCTTCTACTATCTGCGCATCGTCAAGATCATGTATTTCGACGAGCCGGCGGCGCCCTTCGAGCCGATGCGTTCGGAGCCGCGGGTGGTTCTCGCCGTGTCGGGCACCTTCACCCTGCTGTTCTTCGTGTATCCGGCCCCGCTGATCGCGGCGGCGGGCGTGGCGGCACGGGCGCTCTTCTGAGAATGGCGCCCACGCCGGTTTCCACGCCGGTCGTCCGTTTCGATACGGTCGGTTCGACCAATGAGGCCGCCCTTGCCCGGGCGGGCGGCATGGCCCCGTGCTGGTTCGTCGCCGAGCGGCAGACCGGCGGGCGCGGCCGGCGCGGCCGGCCCTGGGCCTCGGAGCCGGGCAATCTCTATGCCTCGCTGCTGCTGGTGGATGCCGGCCCGGTGCCGCGCCAGCCTGAGCTGTGCTTTGTCGCCGCGCTGGCACTTTATGATGCCGTGCGCGCCGTTACCGGCATCGACCCCTTGCGCATTGGCCTGAAATGGCCGAACGACGTGATGATCGACGGTGCGAAGCTCGCCGGCATCCTGCTGGAGGGAGCCGTGCCGCCGGGTGGCCGGGCGGCGACGGTGATTGGCTTTGGCGTCAATTGCGCGCACCATCCGGCCAACACGCCCTATCCGACGACGGATCTTGCCGCTTCCGGCTATCCGACCGACCCGCCCGCTTTGCTCGCCGCGCTTGACGCGGCGATGGGTGAGCGGCTTGCCGAATGGGAGCGGGGCGCGGGATTTGCCCGCACCCGCGAGGCCTGGCTGCGCCGGGCAAGTGGCCTTGGCAAGGCCGTGACCGCGAGGCTTGGCAGCCGCGAGGTCGAGGGAGTATTCGAGGCGCTCGATTTTTCGGGTGCCATGGTGCTGCGCCGTACCGACGGCGTGCGCGAGACGATCAGCGCCGGCGACGTGTTTCCCACGTCCGCCGCGCCAGTGTGAAAGGCAGGAATGTGAGCAAGTGGCCGGACGAACTGGTCTTCGCTCCCCTTGGTGGGGTCGGCGAGATCGGGATGAATCTCGGACTTTATGGTCTGGGGCCACGCAACCGGCGCAAATGGCTCGCGGTCGATCTCGGCATCTCCTTCGCGCCGCCGGAAGTGCCGGGCATCGATCTGATCATGCCGGATGTCGCCTTCCTCGAACGCGAGGCGGAAGCGGGCAATCTGGTCGGTCTGGTCATCACCCACGGGCATGAGGACCATGTCGGGGCGCTGGTCGATCTGTGGCCGCGCCTGGGCTGCACGGTCTATACGACGCCCTTTACCCACGCGTTGGCCGAGGCGCGGCGCCTGGGCGAGCCGGGCGCGCCCAAGATCCCCTTCCACATCGTGCCCACCGGCGGGCGCACCAGCATCGGCCCGTTCGATGTCGAGTTCGTGCCGGTGGCGCATTCGATTCCCGACAGCCACGCGCTCGCCATCCGCACCCCGCTGGGCATGGTGGTGCATACGGGCGACTGGAAGATCGACCCGACCCCGGTGGTCGGCAATGTGACCGATCCCGTGCGCTTCTCGGCGCTGGGCGATGAGGGCGTGCGCGCGGTCATCTGCGATTCCACCAACGCCATTCGCGACGGCATCTCGCCGTCGGAAGTCGATGTGCAGAAGGTGCTCACCGAGATGATCGGTGCCGCGCCGAACCGGGTGGCGGTGACGACCTTCGCCTCCAATGTGGCGCGCATCCGTTCCATCGCCGAGGCGGCGATGAAGAACGGCCGCGAGGTCGTGCTGGTCGGCCGGGCGATGGAGCGGGTGATCGGGGTGGCACGCGAGCAGCACATGCTCGACGGCCTGCCGCCCTTCCGTTCCGCCGACGCCTATGGCTTCCTGCCGCGCGACAAGGTGGTGGCCATCCTCACCGGCAGCCAGGGCGAGCCGCGCGCGGCGCTGGCGCGCATCGCCGATGACGATCATCCCGAGATCGCGCTGTCGCCGGGCGACCATGTGATCTTCTCCTCGCGCACCATTCCCGGCAATGAGCGGCCGGTGAACCGCATCATCAACGCGCTGATCCTGCAGGGGGTGAAGGTCATCACCGACCGCGACGGGCTCGTGCACGTCTCCGGCCATCCGCGTCGCGGCGAGATGGAGCAGATGTACCAATGGCTTCGCCCGCAGGTCTCGGTGCCGGTGCATGGCGAGCCGCTGCACCTGCACGAGCATGCCGAGCTGGCCCGCCGCATGGGCGTGCGCGAGGTGATCCGGCTGGTGGACGGCGACGTGGTGCGCCTGATCAGCGCCGATCCCTCGCAGGGTGCCGAGGTGATCGAGGAGATCCATTCCGGCAAGCTCTACAAGGACGGCCAGGTGCTGGTCGGCGCCGACGACCCGGCGATTGCCGAGCGCCGGCGCCTGTCCTTCAGCGGGCTGGTCTCGGTCGCCATCGCCATGTCGTCCAAGGGCGAGGTGGTGGGCGACCCGATGATCGACCTCTCCGGCCTGCCGCGCCTCGGCCTTGGTGGCACGCCGCTCGACGAGGTGGTCGAGGACGCGGTTCTCAACTGCCTCGACGGGCTACCCAAGGGCCGCCGGCGCGACCCGGACGCGGTGGCGGAATCGGTCACGCGGGCGGTGCGCGGCCAGATCAACGCCGCCTGGGGCAAGAAGCCGCTCTGCCATGTGCTCGTCATCACGGTATGAAGGCCCGGCCGGGAGCCCGCATGCGCGGCCAGTGAGCGACTGACGCGCGGCATGCGTACTCCCTCAGTACCGCAGCCTCACGCCTCGGGAGAGCGCTCCCGGGGCCGGCTGAACGGGGAGGGGACTTGCATGATCGGCCGCCTGAACCACGTCGCCATCGCCGTGCCGGATCTCGATGCGGCGATCGCCACCTATCGCGACACGCTGGGCGGCGAGGTGTCCGCCATTGAGCCGCAGGCCGAGCATGGCGTGAACACGGTCTTCGTCACGCTCCCCAACACCAAGATCGAATTGCTCGGGGCGCTGGGCGAGAACTCGCCGATCGCGAAGTTTCTCGAGCGCAACCCCGAGGGCGGCATTCACCATCTGTGCTACGAGGTCGACGACATCCTTGCCGCCCGCGACCGGCTGCTGGCGGCGGGGGCGCGGGTGCTGGGCTCGGGCGAGCCGCGCCTCGGCGCGCATGGCAAGCCGGTGCTCTTCCTGCACCCGAAGGATTTTCTCGGCACGCTGGTCGAGCTGGAACAGGCGTGAGGCAGCACCATGGGCGTCGGTACCTATATCGCGATCTATTTCATTGTCTGGTGGGTGGTGATCTTCGCCGTGCTGCCCTTCGGCGTGCGCTCCCAGCATGAGGACGGCACCGTCACCGATGGCACCGAGCCCGGCGCCCCGCAGCGGCCTCTGCTGCTGCGCAAGGCGCTGGTGACGACGGTGGTGGCGGCATTCATCGTGCTGCTGTTCGCCTGGCTGGTGGAAACCGAGCGGCTGCGTCTCGACATGTTTCCGATGCCGTTCCATGTCGATGGGCTGAACTAGCGCGCGCCTGCCGGCGCGCCGCCCGTTTTTCCGGAATCGAGGCAAAAAAAGAGGCGGGACCGAGGTCCCGCCTTCCTTGTCTGGCCGCCCGCACCTGATTCCGCGCCGTTTCGACGTCTGCCAGGGGGCTTTCTTAGCCGTCATTCCTCCCGAGACCTGGACCGATCTGCACGCTTTGGAAGCGTTCAGCGGACCTCTTTCTAGAGGCCGGCACCATAAAGCAGAAAATACGGCCTTGTCATCCTTGCGTCGCAATAGAGCCATGGTGCATTGCAACAGAAATGGGCGCGCCAGCCCGCCAACGCCCTAAACGCAGGCAGTCCGCGCCGCTGCGGTGCGCGAGGCATGCGCTAGGGCTTGTCTTTTGTTGGACGATCCGGTTTCACTCCGCCATCGCTGCCGCGCTGCCGATCCCGGCCGAATCGTGAGTTTCCGCTGATGCGCCTGTCCCGCTACTTCCTTCCCATCCTCCGCGAAGTTCCGAAGGAAGCGGAAATCGTCTCGCACCGCCTCATGCTGCGTGCCGGCATGGTGCGCCAGGAGGGCGCCGGCATCTATGCGTGGCTGCCGCTGGGCAAGCGCGTGCTGGACAAGATCTGCAACGTCATCCGCGAGGAGCAGAACCGTTCCGGCGCCATCGAGATCATGATGCCGACCATCCAGTCGGCCGATCTCTGGCGCGAGAGCGGGCGCTATGACGACTATGGCAAGGAGATGCTGCGCATCAAGGACCGGCACGAGCGCGACATGCTGTTCGGGCCGACCAATGAGGAGATGCTCACCGAGATCGTCCGCGCCTATGTGAAGTCCTACAAGGATTTGCCGCTGAACCTCTACCACATCCAGTGGAAGTTCCGCGACGAGGTGCGCCCGCGCTTCGGCGTCATGCGCTCGCGCGAATTCCTGATGAAGGATGCCTATTCGATCGACCTCGATTTCGAGAGCGCGGTCGTCGCCTATAACCGGATGTTCGTCGCGTATCTGCGCACCTTCGCCCGGCTTGGGCTGAAGGCGATCCCGATGGTGGCCGATACCGGCCCGATCGGCGGCAATCACAGCCATGAATTCATCATCCTCGCCTCGACCGGCGAGAGCCAGGTGTTCTGCCATTCCGACTATCTCGGCATGGACACGCCGGAAGAGGGCGTGGACTTCCAGGACCCGGCGGCGCTGCAAGACATCGTGAACCGCTGGACCAGCCTTTATGCGGCCACGGAAGAGAAGCATGACGAAGCTGCCTTCGCGGCGATTCCCGACGCGCAGCAGGTGTCGGCGCGCGGCATCGAGGTGGGTCACATCTTCTATTTCGGCACCAAATATTCCGAGCCGATGGGCGCCAAGGTGACGGGCCCCGATGGCGTGGAGACGCCCGTGCACATGGGCTCCTACGGCATCGGCCCCTCGCGTCTCGTCGCCGCCATCATCGAGGCGTCGCATGACGAGAACGGCATCATCTGGCCGGAGGCGATCGCCCCGTTCCGTGTCGGCCTCTTGAACCTCAAGGTCGGCGATGCGGCGACGGACGAGGCCTGCGAGGCGATCTATGCCGAGCTGACCGCGCGCAATGTCGACGTGCTGTACGACGACACGGCGGAGCGGCCCGGCTCGAAATTCGCCACCGCCGACCTGATCGGCCTTCCCTGGCAGATCATCGTCGGCCCCAAGGGGCTGGCGGCCGGCACGGTGGAACTCAAGCGGCGGGCGGATGGTACGCGCGAGACGCTGACCATCGCGGCGGCGCTGGAGCGCATTATCGGTTGATCTCGGGACGCGCGCGGCCGTTCAGGGCCGGGCGAGGGGCGGAGCAGGCATGACAGCCAAGAGCGCAGCGCGTCGGGTGAAGGCAGCAAAGGCGCAGTCGGCGACGGCGCAGGCCGGCGAGGAGCCGACCGGCTCGAAGCCGTTCAGCGCCTTCGAATGGATGCTGTCGCTGCGCTATCTCCGGGCGCGCCGCAAGGAAGGCTTCATCTCGGTCATTGCCGGCTTTTCCTTTCTCGGCATCATGCTCGGCGTGGCGACGCTCATCATCGTCATGGCTGTCATGAACGGCTTCCGCACCGAGCTTCTGTCGAAGATCCTCGGCCTCAACGGCCACATGCTGGTGCAGCCGATCGACGGCCCGCTGACCGATTATGACGCCGTGGCCAAGCGCATTGCCGGCGTGCCGGGGGTGACGCTGGCGGTGCCGCTGGTGGAAGGGCAGGCGCTGGCCTCCTCAGCCTTCAATGCCGGCGGCGTGCTGGTGCGCGGCCTCTCCGAGGCCAGCCTGCGGGCCCTGCCGGCTATCGGCTCAAATATTCGCGCGGGCACGCTGGAGGGCTTTGACGAGGGTTCCGGCATCGCCATCGGCAAGCGGCTCGCCGACCAGCTGTCGCTGCAGGCGGGCGACAACCTGACGCTCGTCGCCCCGCGCGGCGCGGTGACGCCGATGGGAACGACGCCGCGGATCAAGGTCTACAAGATCGCGGCGGTGTTCGAGATCGGCATGTCGGAATATGACAGCGCCTTCGTCTTCATGCCGCTGGCGGAGAGCCAGGCCTATTTCAACAAGGATGGCGACGTCACCGCGATCGAGGTCTATGTCGACAATCCCGACGATGTCGAGCGCTACCGGCCCCTGGTGCAGGCGGCGGCGGAGCGGCCGATCTACATCGTCGACTGGCGCCAGCGAAACGCCACCTTCTTCAACGCGCTGCAGGTGGAGCGGAACGTGATGTTCCTGATCCTGACGCTGATCGTGGTGGTGGCCGCCTTCAACATCGTGTCGGGCCTCAACATGCTGGTGAAGGACAAGGGGCGCGACATCGGCATCCTTCGCACCATGGGGGCGACGCGGGGCGCGATCATGCGGGTCTTCCTCGTCACTGGCGCCGCCATCGGCGTGGTCGGCACGCTGGCCGGCTTCCTGCTGGGCCTTGTCGTGTGCCTGAATGTCGAGGAAATCCGCCAGTTCATTTCGTGGATCACCGCGACCGAGCTGTTCTCGCCGGAGCTGTACTATCTCAGCCGCCTGCCGGCCGAGCTGAATGCCGGCGAGACGGCAACCGTCGTGCTCATGGCTCTCGTTCTGTCCCTTCTCGCTCCGCTCTACCCCTCCTGGCGCGCCGCGCGCCTCGATCCGGTGGAAGCGCTGCGCTACGAATAGGAAGGCGCGCCATGGCAACCTCATCGTCGACCCTTCCCCCGCGCACCGCTCTCCACCTCGAAGGCGTCGAGCGCCGCTATGTCCAGGGCGAGGGCACGCTGGAAATCCTGCGCGGCGCCGACTTCACCGTGCTGGAAGGCCAGTCGGTGGCGCTGGTCGCGCCATCTGGCACCGGCAAGTCGACCCTGCTGCACATTGCCGGCCTGCTGGAGCACCAGGACGCCGGCGAGGTGTTCATCGGCGGCACCGCCACCGCCGGGCTGTCCGATGCCGAGCGCACGCGCATCCGCCGCACCGGGGTCGGCTTCGTCTACCAGTTCCATCATCTGCTGCCGGAATTCTCGGCGCAGGAAAATGTCATGCTGCCGCAGATGATCCGCGGCCTGTCCCGCCGCGAGTCGGCGTCGCGGGCGAAGGAACTGCTCAGCTATCTCGGCCTCGCCAAGCGGCTTGAGCATCGCCCTGGCGAGCTCTCCGGTGGCGAGCAGCAGCGCGTCGCCATCGCCCGCGCGGTCGCCAACGCCCCGCGCGTGCTGCTGGCTGATGAGCCCACAGGCAATCTCGACCCGCACACCGCCGACCATGTGTTCCATGCCCTGTCGCAGCTGGTGGAGGCCACCGGGCTGGCGGCGGTTATCGCCACCCATAATCTCGAACTCGCCTCCCGCATGCACCGGCGCGTCACCCTGCGGGAGGGGCAGGTCGTCGAACTCGCCTGAGGGCGGGGCCGGGCGGCCGGCGCGGGGCGTTTGCGATTCGGTGCCGATGGCACTGGGACTGTTTTCGTTTCGTCAACCATGAACTGGAACGAAAGAAGAACATGGGTTGATTGCGGGGATAAGCGGGGTAATGTTCTCTCTATGTTCTAGGGAGGTCGACATGATCCGTGTTCTTGTCCAGGAAACCGCCGCTCTCGCGTCCATCGCTCTGTTCGTCGCCATGATCGGCCTGTGGGCCGGGGTCATCACCGGCGTCTGAAGGCTCTACGCTTGGGGGCCTGAGGCATGAAGGCCAGGGGCCTTCAGCCTGACGCATGAAGGCATCCGACCTTCAGCCTGAGGCAGGAAGGCCAGAGGCCTTCAGCCTGAGGCGCGAAGGCCAAAGGCCTTCAACCTGAGGACAGCGGGGAGGAAGACCCCGCAAGGGTGGACGCCGCCCGGATGGGCGCCCACCATGTCACCCTTCGAGTCGCGGGAGGATCAGAGATGGCGCAGGCGGATGTCGGTTTCGTGCATCTCCACGTCCATTCCTCCTTCTCCCTGCTGGAGGGCGCGCTCAGCATCGGCAAGCTGGCCGATCTCGCCAAGAAGGACCGCCAGCCGGCGATCGCGCTGACCGACACCGGCAATCTGTTCGGCGCGCTGGAATTCTCCGAGAAGATGGCCGGTGCCGGCATCCAGCCGATTCTCGGCTGCGCCGTGGCGGTGGATTTTCCCGGCACCGCGCCGCGCGGCCCCGCCGGGCAGGAGCGCCCGCGCATCGTCCTCCTCGCCGCCAGCGAGGAGGGATGGAAGAACCTGATGGAGCTGGTGTCGCGCTCCTTCCTCGACACCGCCTCCGACGGCGCCCCCCACATCAAGGCCGACTGGCTGGACGGGCGCGCCTCCGGTCTGATCGCTCTGACTGGCGGTCCCTTCGGTCCGATCGACCGGGCGCTGGCGGCTGGCAGCGCCGACCATGCCGAGCAGCGGCTGGTCGCGCTCCGGGACCTGTTCGGCGACCGGCTTTACGTGGAAATTCAACGCCATGGCGTCGCCGAGGAACGCCGGGTCGAGCCGGCGCTGATCGAGCTCGCCTACCGGCTCGACCTGCCTCTGGTCGCCACCAACGAACCCTTCTTCGCCGCGCAAGATGATTACGAAGCCCACGACGCCCTGATTTGCATCGCCGAAGGCCGCCTCGTCGCCGAGGCCGACCGCCGGCAGCTCACGCCCGATCATCGTTTCCGCACCCGCGCCGAGATGGCCGAGCTGTTTTCGGACTTGCCGGAAGCCCTTGCCAATACAGTGGAAATCGCTCAGCGCTGCGCCTATCGCCCGCGCACCGTCAAGCCGATCCTGCCGCGCTTCACCCGCGACCGCGACGAGGCGGAGGAATTGCGGCTGCAGGCGGAGGAGGGGCTGCGCAACCGGCTGGCGGTCCATGGCACCACGCCCGGCTTGAGCGAGAAAGACTATGAGGACCGGCTGGCGTTCGAGCTCAGCATCATCGAGAAGATGAAGTTTCCCGGCTACTTCCTCATCGTGTCGGACTTCATCAAATGGGCGAAGGCACAGGGGATTCCGGTAGGGCCGGGCCGTGGTTCGGGCGCCGGCTCGCTCGTCGCCTATTCGCTCACCATCACCGATCTCGACCCGCTGCGCTTCGGCCTGCTGTTCGAGCGCTTCCTGAATCCTGAGCGCGTGTCGATGCCGGACTTCGACATCGACTTCTGCCAGGAGCGGCGCGACGAGGTGATCCGCTACGTGCAGCAGCGCTATGGGCGCGACCAGGTGGCGCAGATCATCACCTTCGGCACGCTGCAGGCGCGCGGCGTGCTGCGCGATGTCGGCCGGGTGCTGGAAATGCCCTATGGCCAGGTCGACAAGCTGTGCAAGCTGGTGCCGCAGAACCCGGCCAATCCGGTGACGCTCAAGCAGGCGATCACTGACGAGCCGCGCCTGCAGGGCGAGAGCGACGCCAACCCGGTGGTGAAGCGCGCCTTCGATATCGCTACCCGGCTGGAAGGGCTCAACCGCCACGCCTCGACCCACGCCGCCGGCATCGTCATCGGCGACCGGCCGCTGTCGCAGCTGGTGCCGCTCTACCGAGATCCGCGCTCGGACATGCCGGTCACCCAGTACAATATGAAATGGGTCGAGCAGGCGGGGCTGGTGAAGTTCGACTTCCTCGGCCTGAAAACCCTCACCGTCCTGCAGACCGCCGTGCGCCTCGTCGCCCAGCGTGGCATCAGGCTCGACCTGTCGACCATTCCGCTGGACGACAAGAAGACCTACGACATGCTGACCCGCGGCGAGACGGTCGGTGTGTTCCAGGTGGAAAGCGCCGGCATGCGGCGCGCGCTGGTCGACATGAAGCCGGACCGGCTGGAGGACATCATCGCGCTCGTCGCCCTGTACCGTCCGGGCCCGATGGCGAACATCCCGGTCTATTGCGCGGTCAAGAACGGGCAGGAGAAGGCCGCCTACGCCCACCCGGCGCTCGAAGCCAGCCTGAAGGAGACCTACGGCGTCATCATCTACCAGGAACAGGTGATGCAGATCGCCCAGACGCTGTCCGGTTATTCGCTCGGCGAAGCCGACATGCTGCGGCGCGCCATGGGCAAGAAGATCCGCGCCGAGATGGACCAGCAGCGCGCCCGCTTCGTCGATGGCGCGGTGGAACGCGGGGTGCCCAAGGCCAAGGCGTCCGAAATCTTCGACCTGCTCGCCAAGTTCGCCGATTACGGCTTCAACAAGAGCCACGCGGCGGCCTATGCGCTAGTCTCCTACCAGACCGCCTATATGAAGGCGAACTATCCCACCGAGTTCATGGCCGCCTCCATGACGCTGGACATGGGCAACACCGACAAGCTGGCCGAATTCCGCCAGGAATCGCAACGTCTCGGCATCGAGGTGGTCCCGCCTTCAGTGAACCTCTCGGGGCGCGAATTTGCGGTGAAGGACGGGCGCATCCTCTACGCGCTGGCCGCCATCAAGGGCGTTGGCGGCCACTCGGTGGAGGCGATCGTCGAGGCGCGCGGCGAGCGGCCCTTTGCCAGCCTTGCCGACTTCGCCTCGCGCATCAACGCCAAGGCGTTGAACAAGCGGACGATGGAGAGCCTGGTCAGCGCGGGCGCCTTCGATGCGGTGGAGAAGAACCGCGCCCGGGCGCAGGCGGCGATCGATTCCATCCTCGCCCATGCCGCATCGGTCGGGGCGGAGGCGGCCTCGGGGCAGGGCAACATGTTCGGCGGACCGTCGGTTGCGGCGGATCTGCCGATTCCCAATGCCGCACCCTGGCTGCCGGCCGAGAAGCTGCAGCGCGAATATGACGCCATCGGCTTCTTCCTCACCGGCCATCCGCTCGACGATTACGGCAAGGCGCTGGATCGGCTGCGGGTGCAGCGTTGGACCGACTTCACCCGATCGGTCCGCGCCGGTTCCATGGCGGGTCGCCTTGCGGCCACGGTGGTGAGCCGGCAGGAGCGGCGCACCAAGAGCGGCAACAAGATGGGCATCGTCGGTCTGTCGGACCCGTCCGGCCAGTTCGAGGCGGTGCTGTTCTCCGAAGCGCTGGCGCAGTACCGGGAACTGCTGGAGCCGGGCAAGGCGCTGCTGCTGCAGGTCTCGGCCGAACTGCAGGGCGAGGATGTGAGGGCGCGCATCCAGACGGTGGAACCACTCGATCAGGCCGCGTCGAAGATGCAGAAGGGCATGCGCGTCTTTCTGCGCTCGCCTGAGCCGCTGGAAAGCGTGGCCACCCGGCTTGGTTCGCTTGGCGGTGGGCGCGGCGATGGCGAGGTGTCGCTGGTGCTGCTGCTCGGCGAGCGTGGCGATACTGAAGTCGAGGTGAAACTGCCCGGCCGTTTCAGCCTATCCCCGCAGATCGCCGGCGCGCTGAAGGCGGTTCCCGGCGTCGAGATGGTGGAAATGGCGTAGCGTTCGGCCCGGTTTGGCCGGCGGAGCGTGAGGCCCGCTGGCGCGGCTATGCGCGCGGACGTCTTCGCATCGCCGGAGCAATCGAGGCGGCGCGCTCCACTCTCAAGAGTGCACCCTGCCGTTTAGCCCGTCGGCGCCGCGCACAGGATTCGCGCCGTTCATCGGCCGCTGACATCCGCGCTCGCCGGCATGGGGCTCGATCGACCCTCCAGGCCACCTGCCGGGCCAGTTTGCCACCGGAGTTCATGTTCAAACGGCGCCTCAGCACGGCTGGTCGGGCCTGCGGGTGCACGACTGGGGAACTCCAGGCTCCCATTCGGCGATACCCATCGGAGAAGGCCGATCAACTAAGCGTTGAAAATAGGTGAGATAAGTATGTCCGCGAGCTGCAATTTGTGTCCCGCTATTTCCAAATTATTTCTATATGGTTTCATTATGCCGTTTTCGTGATTTTTGCTTGATCTTTGTAGGAAATGCCGTTGTTTGCCGCGAGAGGGACATGAGGGGCAATCAGGGCGGTGGTATTCGAGGGTTCTGAGAAGCGGCGGGCAATCCTAATTCTGGGCATGCACAGGAGTGGCACGTCGGCGCTGACGCGGACGGTCAATCTTCTTGGGGCCGCCACGCCGCAAACATTGATGGGCGCGACGTCCGGAAACCTGCGCGGCCACTGGGAATCAAAGCCGATCGTCGACTTGAACGACGAGATTCTCGCCGCGTGCGGGCACAGGTGGTACTCGCGCAGCCGGATCGTCGAGTCGCCAAGCAAGGTGGTGCGCGCCAACGGCATGTGGCAGCGGTTGCGTGACACGCTGGACAGCGAATTCGGCGGCGCGTCGACGGTCGTGTTGAAGGACCCGCGCGTCAGCCGGCTGGTTCCGCTCTACCGCGAGGCGCTGACAGAAGCTGGCTATGCAGTGGAGGCCGTCCTCACGCTGCGCAACCCGATGGAAGTTGCCCAGTCGCTGGCGCGTCGCGACGCCATGGAGCCTCGCCGGGCACTAGCTCTGTGGATGCGCTATACGCTGGATGCGGAGCGCGGCACGCGCGGCCTGCCCCGTGCTCTGGTCGTCTACGACGCCCTGCTTGAGGATTGGCGGGGTACGACTGGCCGGATGAAGCAGCAGCTTGGCGGCCACTGGCCCGAGGTGACGCCGGAGGTCGCCGCGACAATCGACGAGTTCCTGAGCCCGACCCTCCGCCATCACGTGATTGAGGTGCCCGGCGCCGGACTGGGGCGCACCGCGATCGCGGGACTGCTGTATCGCGACATGGCACGTGCCCTGATAGATTCCCCGTCTTCCACACCGGGCTTTCTTGCCTCCACCTTGGCCGAGTGGAGCCTGCGCGCCAGCCGCTCATCTGCCCGTCGGCTGTAGGCGCGACGCGGACTTGCCACAGAGACCGCACTCCCCTATAAGCCGCGCCATTCCGCACGCGGACTCGCGGCCGGAAGCCTATTGTCACGACGTGACGCGGGCTCCAGTGCCGCTCCGGTGCCGTAAGCCGAATTCCTCGGCACGGCCATGTCCGCGGAGGCCCAACCGGACGAGAGACGACAATGGCGCTCCCTGACTACACCATGCGCCAGCTCCTGGAAGCTGGCGTGCACTTCGGGCATCAGTCCCACCGCTGGAACCCGAAGATGGCCCCGTTCATCTTCGGCACCCGCAACAACATCCACATTCTCGACCTGGCCCAGACCGTGCCGGCGCTTCACCGCGCCCTGCAGGCGGTGTCCGACACCGTGGCCCGCGGCGGTCGCGTGCTGTTCGTCGGCACCAAGCGCCAGGCGGCCGATGCCGTGGCGGATGCCGCCAAGCGGTCCGCCCAGTACTATGTGAACTCCCGCTGGCTCGGCGGCATGCTGACCAACTGGAAGACCATTTCCCACTCCATCGCCCGCCTGAAGAAGCTCGAAGAGCTGCTCGCGGCCGGCGAGGGCGTCGGCTACACCAAGAAGGAGCGCCTGACGCTCCAGCGCGAGAAGGAAAAGCTCGATCGCGCGCTCGGTGGTATCCGCGACATGGGCGGCATTCCCGACCTTCTGTTCGTTATTGACACCAACAAGGAAGACCTCGCGGTTGCCGAGGCTCGTCGCCTTGGCATTCCGGTTGCGGCGATCCTCGACACCAATTGCGATCCGGACGGCATCGCCTTCCCGGTTCCCGGCAATGATGACGCCGGCCGCGCCATCAACCTCTATTGCGACCTCGTCGCCCGCGCCGCCATTGACGGCATCGGCCGCTCGCATGGCGATCTCGGCATCGACATCGGCGCCTCCGAGGCCCCGATGGTTGAAGACCTGCCGGCCGAGACCGCCTGGACCAGCCTTGAATCGCTCTCGGGTCCGCGCGGCATTGCCGACGACCTGAAGAAGCTGACCGGCGTGTCGCCCGCGATCGAGAAGCAGCTGACCGACCTCGGCATCTTCCATTTCTGGCAGATCGCAGCGCTCAACGCCGACGACGCTCACCGTCTTGGCGAAGAAGTCGGCCTGCCGGGCCGTGTCGATGGCTGGGTGGCGCAGGCCAAGGAGTTGACCGCCGAGGTCGAGTGACCCCGGCGTTCGCTTCGCGACGGCGTCACATTTCGGCGCCAAGCATTGTATCGCACGGCCGGCCCGGATTCCCTCCGGCCGGCCGTGTCGTCGATTGACACAGAGATCGTTGAGGAACGGAACATGGCCAACATCACCGCGGGCATGGTGAAGGAGCTGCGCGAGAAGACCGGCGCCGGCATGATGGACTGCAAGGCCGCGCTGACCGAGGTGGACGGCGACATCGAGGCCGCCATCGACTGGCTGCGCAAGAAGGGCCTCGCCAAGGCGGCCAAGAAGGCCGGGCGCGTCGCCGCCGAAGGTCTGATCGGCCTCGCCGTGTCGGGCACCAATGGCGTCGTCGTCGAAGTGAATTCCGAGACCGACTTCGTTGCGCGCAACGAGCAGTTCCAGCAGCTGGTGCGCGACATCTCCACCGTGGCGCTCGGCGCCGAGGACGATGTCGAGGCGCTGAAGGCGGCGGCCTACCCGGCCGGTGCCACCGTTGCCGACGCCATCAACACCGCCGTCGCCACCATTGGCGAGCATATGAACCTGCGCCGTTCCAAGAAGCTCTCGGTTTCGGCTGGCGTCATCGGCTCCTACGTCCATGGGTCGGTCGGCGAAGGCCTCGGCAAGATCGGCGTTCTGGTCGCGCTCGAGTCGGAAGGCAAGGCGGATGAACTCGCCGCGCTCGGCCGCCAGATCGCGATGCATGTCGCGGCGGCCAACCCGCAGGCTCTCGATTCCTCCAGCATCGCCGAAGACGTGATCGCGCGCGAGAAGGGCGTGCTTGCGGAGAAGGCCAAGGCTTCCGGCAAGCCCGATAACGTGGTCGAGAAGATCGTCGAGAGCGGGCTGAAGACCTATTTCAAGGAAGTCACGCTCGTTGAGCAGGCCTTCATCCATGACCCGTCCAAGACGGTCGCCCAGGCGGTGAAGGAAAGCGAAGGCAAGGTCGGCGCGCCGATCAAGCTGGTCGGCTTCGTCCGCTTCGGCCTCGGCGAGGGCGTCGAGAAGCAGGAAAGCGACTTCGCCGCCGAAGTCGCCGCTGCCGCCGGCGTCTGAGCGCGATCTCACGTTGATAAGTCACGCCGGGCCGCCCACGGGCAGTCCGGCGTGTTTTACTGTGCGCGCCGTCGCGAGTCGCGCCAAGCCAGAGGTGCCCCATGTCGATCCCTGAGCCGCACGGCGCCCTTTATGGGCGTGTCTTGGTCAAGGTGTCCGGTGAGGCGCTGATGGGGAACGAGGCCTTCGGCCTGCACTGGCCGACCATCGAGAACATCGCGCAGGATCTCGTCGAAGCGCGTTCGACGGGTTGCGAGATCGCCGTGGTCGTGGGCGGCGGCAATATTCTGCGTGGCGCCAGCGTAGCCGGGCAGGGGCTCGACCGCGCCACCGCCGACCATATGGGCATGCTGGCGACCGTGATGAACGCGCTGGCGTTAGAGAAGGCGGTCGAGAAGGCCGGCGTTCCCGCCCGTACCCTCTCCGCCATTCCCATGCCGACCATCTGCGAGCCCTATGCCCGCCAGACCGCCTCGCGCCATCTGGCGCGCGGGCGTGTCGTGCTGCTGGCCGGCGGCACCGGCAACCCCTATTTCACCACCGATACCGGCGCCGTGCTGCGCGCTGCCGAGCTGGAATGCGACGCGGTGATGAAGGCGACCAATGTCGATGGCGTCTATACCGCCGATCCCAAGCGGGACCCCTCGGCGCGGCGCTATGAGCGGCTCACCCATGACGAGGCGCTGGCGAAGGACCTCAAGGTGATGGATGCTGCCGCCTTCGCCCTGGCGCGGGAGGCGAAGCTGCCGATCGTCGTCTTCTCGATCCGCGAGCCCGGGGCGATTGCTGCCGCCATCCGTGGCGAGGGACGTGCGACGACGGTGGCGCCCTAGCCTTCGTGCGAAGCGGCCCGGCGTCCGCATCCGCCGGGCGCGGTTGTCGCGTAAGGCTTGCCATGGGCGCCGTTAGGTTGGATAAGCCGCCAACCGGCGCCCGTCGGCCTCGTGCCGGCTGATGAATGAATGAGGTTCGTGATGAGCACTGGTCCGATTGACATTGCCGATATCAAGCGTCGCATGCAGGGCGCGATCTCCGTTCTCAAGACCGAGCTTTCGGGCCTGCGTACTGGGCGTGCATCGGCCAGCCTGCTGGAGCCGATCCAGGTCAATGCCTATGGCAGCAACATGCCGCTCAACCAGGTTGCCTCGGTGAACGTGCCGGAGCCGCGCCTGCTGTCGGTGCAGGTGTGGGACCGCGGCATGGTGGCGGCGGTCGAGAAGGCCATCCGCGATTCCAATCTGGGCCTCAACCCCCAGACCGAAGGGCAGGTTCTGCGCGTGCGTATTCCCGAGCTGACGCAGGATCGCCGCCAGGAACTGGTCAAGGTCGCGCATAAATACGCCGAGGCCGCGCGCGTTTCCGTGCGCCATGTGCGTCGCGACGGCCTCGACACCATCAAGAAGGCGGAAAAGGACGGCGAGATGAGTTCCGACGACCTCGACCGGCTCGCCGATCAGGTTCAGAAGGCGACGGATCAGTTCATTGCCGAAATCGACCAGGTCGTCGCCGCGAAGGAAAAGGAAATCCTCGCGGTCTAGTCGGCGGGCGCCAGGGAGGCTCCGTGAACATTGCAAGGCGTGGCGAGGCCTCAGGTGCCGCCATCGAGACCATCGGGGGTGAGGCGACGTCGCCCTGCCCGGTGCCGCGCCATGTCGCCATCATTATGGACGGCAACGGCCGCTGGGCGAAGAGCCAGGGCCTGCCGCGCTTCGAGGGGCATCGGCGCGGGGCCGAGGCGGTGCGCCGCATCGTCGCCGACGCCAAGGATCTCGGTATCGAGGCGCTGACCCTCTACAGCTTCTCCAGCGAAAACTGGTCGCGTCCGGAGCGGGAGATCGGCGAGCTGATGGGGCTGCTCAAGCGCTTCATCCGCTCGGACCTCAAGGAGCTTCACGCCAAGAATGTCCGCCTGCGCATCATCGGCGAAGGTCATCCCACAGATAGCGAAGTGCAGACGCTGTTCGACGATGCGCAGGCACTGACCCGCAACAATACGGGTGTGCGGCTCACCGTGGCGTTCAATTACGGCTCGCGTGGCGAGATCGCCCGTGCGGCGCAGGCTCTGGCGCGGCAGGTCGCGGCGGGCGAGCTTCAGGCCGAGGACATTACGGCCGAGCGTTTCGCCGAGGCACTGGACACAGCCGGTCTGCCGCCGCTCGACCTGATGATCCGCACCAGTGGCGAGCAGCGCCTGTCGAATTTCCTGCTCTGGCAGGCCGCCTATGCCGAACTGGTGTTCCTGCCGGTCTATTGGCCGGACTTCAACCGGAGCTGGCTGGAGCGGGCGCTTGGCGAATATCGCCGGCGCGAACGCCGCTTCGGCGGTGTCGATGCCGGGGAAAGCTGAGCCGTTGCGGATCGGAGAGGATTTCCTGCCGCGCCTGGGCTCGGCGCTAGTGCTTGGGCCGTTTGTCATGCTGGTGGCGGTGGTCGGCGGCTGGGCGTTCAGCACGCTGGTCGCGCTGTCTGCCGTGATCCTGCTGTGGGAATGGCTGCGGATGATCGGCGCCAAGCCGCGCACGCCGCTGCTGGTCATTGGCGGCGCCGCGCTGGTCGGGGCGATCCTGCTGCTCGCCATTCGCCCGCCTCCGGCCGCTATCGGCATGGTGGTGCTGGGCGCGATTACTGCGGCGCTCGTGGCCCGCTCGAATCGGGAGCGGCGGACCTGGGCGCCGTTCGGCGTGCTCTATGCCGGAGCGCTGGCGTTGCCGACCCTCGTCCTGCGTGACGATGGCTCTTTCGGACTTGTCAGCCTCGTTTGGCTGCTGGCCGTCGTCTGGTCGACGGATATCGCCGCTTATTTCTGCGGCCGCCTCATCGGCGGTCCCAAGCTCTGGCCGCGGGTCAGCCCGAACAAGACCTGGGCCGGCTCGCTCGGCGGGGCGTTCTTCGGCATGCTCGCGGGCATGGCGACGCTCTATCTGGCCGGCGTGGAGACCGCCTTGCTGGCCGCGCCGGTCGCGCTGCTGGCGAGCTTTGCCAGCCAGGGCGGCGACCTGTTCGAATCGGCGATGAAGCGGCGTTTCCAGGTGAAGGATTCCAGCCGGCTGATTCCCGGCCATGGCGGGCTGATGGACCGGCTCGACGGCTTCATCGCGGCGGCGGCGCTGGCGCTGCTGATCGGACTGATACGCGCGCCCGACGCCCCGGCCCGCGGGTTTCTGCTGTGGTGACGCGGGTCCGCGCGGCCCAAGAAGCGGCGGCGCACATAGGCGCCGCAATTTCGGGGCTCGTGCCGCATTTTGCTCACCTTCGCCTTAAACGCTGCTTATGGAACAAGAGGCGCGCCCGTCGGCGTGCGTGTCTGGGAAATCGCTGATGGAACTTCTTGCCTCGATGGGCGGCAATGCGAGCTGGCTGCTCGGCTATGTCGTGCCGTTTCTGTTCGTGCTGACGATCGTGGTGTTTTTCCACGAACTGGGCCATTTCTGGGTGGCGCGGCGGGCCGGGGTGAAGGTGGTGGCGTTCTCGATCGGGTTCGGCCCCGAGATCGTCGGCTTCAATGACCGGCACGGCACGCGCTGGAAACTCTCGGCCATTCCGCTCGGCGGCTACGTCAAGTTTCTCGGCGACGAGAATGCGGCCAGTGCCCCGGACCGTGGCGCCATCGCCCATATGAGCGAGAGCGACCGCCGCGAGAGTTTCTTCCACAAATCGGTCGGCGCCCGGGCGGCGATCGTGGCGGCGGGGCCGATCGCCAATTTCATTCTGGCGATTGTCATCTTTGCCGGTCTGTTCATGACGGTGGGCCGGCAGGTGACAACGCCGCAGGTCGACGCGGTGCAGGCCGGCAGCGCCGCCGAGCGCGCCGGTTTCCAGCCCAGCGACGTCATCCTGACCATCAATGGCGATCCCATCGATTCGTTCGGCGACATGCAGCGGATCGTCAGTGCCAATGCCGGCGAGCCGCTGGCCATCGAGGTCGAGCGGGGCGGGCAGCGACTCACCCTCGAGGCCACGCCGGACCTGCGCGAGGTCACCGACACCTTCGGCAATGTCCATCGGATCGGCGTGCTCGGCATCTCCCGCGATACCGGGGGAGGGCAGGTCCGCACCGAGCGATTCGGCCCGATCGAGGCGGTGACCCAGGCGACGACGGAAGTGTGGTTCATCGTCGACCGCACGTTCAGCTATCTCGGCGGTGTGGTGACGGGGCGTGAGCGGGCGGACCAGCTGGGTGGCCCCATCCGCATCGCCCAGGTTTCCGGGCAGGTCGCGACCTTCGGAATCGCCGCCTTACTGCAACTTGCCGCCGTTCTGTCGGTGTCGATCGGACTTCTTAACCTCTTTCCGGTACCGCTTCTGGATGGCGGACACCTGCTTTTCTACGGCATCGAGGCGCTGCGCGGCCGACCGCTCAGCGAACGGGCCCAGGAGGTGGGTTTCCGCATCGGTCTGGCGCTAGTCCTGATGCTGATGCTGTTTGCGACGTGGAACGATATTCTCAATATATCAAAATCTTGAGCTGGATTCGGGACGGCGTTGCCGAGGCGCCACGCCGTCCGGAAAAGGCACTGAAAGCGGCAGCTCCGGTTTGCAGGCTCTGGAAAAGTCTGTATCAAACGGAGTGCAGGGTGAGGAGTGTCGCCGGGTGCGCGCCTAGAGGTGTGCAGTCGGACGTCTCCCAGAACAACGGTAAGGTTGCGCACCAAATGGCTCGTTCCCGGTTCGTGAGTAGATTGGCCTCGGTTGTCGGCTTTGCCCTTCTGGTGGCGGTCGGCAGTGTTTCGGGTGCCGTCATGGTGCCCGGGGTGGCCATGGCTCAGTCGGCGAATTCGATCGTCGTCGAGGGGAATCAGCGCGTCGATGCCGATACCATTCGCTCCTATTTCCAGCCCGCTCCTGGCCAGTCGCTGACGCCCGCCAAGATCGACGAGGCGCTTAAGTCGCTCTATGCCACGGGGCTCTTCTCCGACGTCACGATCAGCAACCGCGGTGGTCGGATGGTCGTCACGGTCGTCGAGAACCAGGTGATCAACCGCGTTGCCTTCGAGGGCAACAAGAAGATCAAGGACGACCAGCTGGGGCTGGAAGTTCAGTCCAAGGCCCGCAGCCCGCTCTCCAAGACGACGGTGCAGGCGGACACGCAGCGCATCATCGATGTCTATCATCGTGCCGGCCGCTACGACGTGCGCGTCGAGCCGAAGATCATCGAGCGCGGCCAGGGCCGTGTCGATCTGGTGTTCGAGATCACCGAGGGCGAAAAGCTGGGCGTGGCCGAGATCAAGTTCGTCGGCAACAAGGCCTATTCGGAATACAAGCTCAAGGAAGAGATCACGACCACGGAGACCAACTGGCTCTCCTGGCTGAAGAGCACCGACATTTATGACGTCGACCGTATCAACACCGACCAGGAACTGCTGCGCCGCTTCTACCTGAAGCATGGCTACGCCGATTTCCGCATCATCTCGGTGACGGCCGACCTCGACCGCCAGCGCGACGGCTTCGTCCTCACCTATGTGATTGAGGAAGGCCCGCAGTATCGCGTCGGCACGGTCGATGTCGTTACCGGCATCAAGGATGTCTCGATCAACGACCTGCGCGCCGCCCTGCGTGTTGCGCCTGGGCAGGTCTACAATGCCGAGCTGGTTGAGAAGTCGGTCGAGAACGCCACGATCGAAGTCTCTAAGTCGGGCTATGCCTTCGCCCAGGTCCGTCCGCGCGGTGATCGCAATGTCGAGGCGCGCACCATCTCGCTGGTCTTCGCCGTCGAGGAAGGTCCGCGCGTCTATGTCGAGCGCATCGAGATCCGCGGCAACGTCCGCACCCGCGATTGGGTCATCCGTCGCGAGTTCGATTTCGCCGAAGGTGACGCCTATAACCGCGTCATGGTGGATCGCGCCGAGCGCCGCCTGCGCAATCTCGGCTACTTCAAGGACGTGAAGATCACCAACGAGCCGGGCACCGCGCCCGACCGCATCATCCTTGTGGTGACGGTTGAGGATCAGCCCACCGGTGAGTTCTCGGTCTCGGGCGGCTATTCGACTTCGGATGGCTTCATCGGCGAAGTGGCGATCTCGGAAAAGAACTTCCTCGGTCGCGGCCAGTATGTGCGTCTTGCCGGCCAGCTCGGCGAGAACGTGCAGGGCGCCGATTTCAGCTTCACCGAGCCCTATTTCCTCGACTACCGCATCGCCGCCGGCTTCGACCTGTTCTGGAAGACGACCAGCGCCACCAGCTACAGCCAGTACGACACGGAGACGGCGGGCGGCACGCTGCGCATCGCCCTGCCGCTGACCGACGAGCTGACGCTGGGCCTGCGCTACATGCTGTCGCAGAAGGAAATCTCGGTCAGCATTGAGGATGAGGTCTTCAACGACGTCTCCTGGGCGCTGCTCGAAATCAACAATGAGTCGGTCATTACCTCGGCGGTCGGCTACACGCTGTCCTACAACATGCTCGACGATAACCGGAACCCGTCCAACGGCTACCTTCTCGAGCTGAAGCAGGACTTCGCCGGTCTGGGCGGTGACACCACCTATATCCGCACCACCTTCGACTCTCGCTTCTACACCCCGATCGTCGGCGACTTCGTGCTGATGCTGCGCGGCCAGGTCGGCAATGTGGCCGGCTGGGGCAACGAGGATCTGCGCATCACCGACAACTTCTTCAAGGGTCCCGACCTCGTCCGCGGCTTCGCCCCGAACGGCATCGGTCCGCGCGACCTGGCCTCCGGCTATCTCGGTGAGGATACGGACGCGCTTGGCGGCACGATGTACTGGGGCACGTCGGCGGAAATCCAGTTCCCGCTCTCCTTCCTGCCCAAGGATTTCGGCCTGAAGGCGGCTGTGTTCGCCGATGCCGGTTCGCTGTGGGACTACCAGGGCAACACCACCTTCCCGAACATTGAGGGTTGGGATAAGAATCTCGTCGACTGCAGCGAGTTTGCCGGCTCCTCAACCAAGGGGTTGGCCAATGTCTGCGTCGCCGACAGCGACAGCATCCGCTCCTCGGTCGGTGTCAGTCTGATCTGGCAGTCGCCCTTCGGTCCGCTGCGGTTCGACTATGCCTGGGCGCTGACCAAGGAATGGTATGACGAGGTGCAGCAGTTCCGCTTCAGCGGCGGCACCCGCTTCTGATAAGCTCCACCCCATTGTGCAGCACGGCGGTCCGGTCATCCGGGCCGCTTGTGCGTTTGGGAAACGGCACGGCAGTCGACAGGCGGCGATGAGCGATCCCTTCTTCCATTCCGCGCCGGTGCCGCTGACGCTGGCCGAGATCGCCGCGCTCCTCGGCGGTCCCCTCGGCGAGGCCGTCGCTAGTGCGCCAGCGGTGCGGATTTCCGGCGTGGCCTCGCTCGAAGAGGCCGGCCCCGCCGATCTCGCCTTCATGGACGGCGCCCGCCATGTGCCGGCGCTGCGCGAGACACGGGCCGGCGCCTGCCTCGTCGCTGAACGCTTCGCCGCGCATGTTCCGCACGGCACGGTCGCGCTCTGCGTGGCGAAGCCCCACGCGGCCTTCGTCACCATCGCCCGCACCCTCTATGCCGGCAGCCTGCAGCCGGGTTCGATGTTCGGCCATGCCGGCATCGCCGCCGGTGCCGTGGTGCATCCGCAGGCGCGCCTCGAGGCGGAGGTGACGGTGGATCCGGGCGCGGTGATCGGCGCCGGCGCGGAAATCGGCAGTGGAACGGTGATCGCCGCCGGGGCGGTGATCGGCCCGGGCGTCCGCATCGGGCGGCAGTGCTCCGTCGGCGCCGGCGCGACGCTGCAGCACGCGCTGCTCGGCGACCGGGTCATCGTCCATCCCGGGGCGCGGATCGGGCAGGACGGCTTCGGCTATGTCGGCAGCGCCAAGGGCCACGCCAAGATTCCGCAGATCGCCCGGGTGATCCTGCAGGACGACGTGGAGATCGGCGCCTCGACGACGATCGACCGGGGCGGGCTACGCGACACGGTGATCGGCGAGGGCACCAAGATCGACAATCTGGTGCAGATCGCGCACAACGTGGTCATCGGGCGCCACTGCATCATCGTCTCACAGACCGGCATCGCCGGCAGTGCGACGCTGGGGGATTTCGTGATGCTGGGCGGGCAGGTCGGGGTCATCGGCCATGTCCGCATCGGCGACGGGGCACGCATCGCCGCGACCAGCAATGTGAAGGACGACGTGCCGCCCGGCGCCGAATGGGGTGGCTCGCCGGCCAAGCCGATGCGCGACTGGTTCCGCGAGGTGATGGCGCTGCAGCGGCTGGGGCGTGGCGAGGGTTCGGGTTCTGGCCGGCGCGGCGTCGCCGGCGAACAACAGGGACAGTAGGGGATGGACGTGCAGGAGCAGGCCACAGTTGAACCCACGGCGCTGGGTGCCGCCGATATTCAGCGCATCCTGGCGACGCTTCCGCACCGCTACCCGTTCCTCATGGTCGACCGGATCGTCGGCATTGAGGGCGACAGGAAGGCGGTCGGGATCAAGAACGTCTCGGCCAACGAGCCGCATTTCCAGGGCCATTTCCCGGACAACCCGGTCATGCCCGGCGTGCTCATCCTCGAAGGCATGGCGCAGACCGCCGGCACCATCTGCCTGCTGAACCGTCCCGAGGAAGGCGCGCCGTCGCTGGTCTACTTCATGACCATCGACAAGGCCAAGTTCCGCAAGCCGGTCCTGCCGGGGGATGTGCTTGAGTATCACATGACGCAGATGACCAAGCGACGGAACATGTGGTGGTTCCGTGGCGAGGCCAAGGTGGACGGACAGATCGTCGCCGAGGCGGAAGTGGGCGCGATGATCGCCCGCGGGGAGCGTAAATGAACGAAACCGAGGCGAGGATCGACCCGCTGGCGCGTGTCGAGGCGGGTGCCGTTCTGGGCGCTGGCGTCGAGATCGGACCCTTCTGCACGGTGGGGCCGAATGTGGTGCTTGGGGCGGGTGTGAGGCTGATCTCGCATGTCGCGATAAGCGGGCACACGACCATTGGCGAGGGGTCGACGATCTACCCCTTCGCCTCGCTCGGCTTCGCGCCGCAGTCGCTCGGCTATAAGGGCGAGCCGACACGGCTGCTGATCGGCCGCAACTGCACCGTCCGCGAGCATGCGACGATGAATACCGGCACCGCCGGCGGTCATCACGAGACCGTCGTCGGCGATAATTGCCTGTTCATGGTGAACAGCCATGTCGCGCATGACTGCATCGTCGGCAACAACGTGATTTTCGCCAACAACGCGACCCTTGCCGGCCATGTGAGCGTGGGCAACAACGTGTTTCTCGGCGGCATGGCGGCGATCCACCAGTTTGTCCGCATCGGCGACAATGCCATTGTCGGCGGCCTGTGCGGGCTGCAGCACGATCTCATTCCGTTCGGCGCCATGATCTATGGCCGCAGCGGTCTCGGCGGGCTGAACATTATCGGCATGAAGCGCCGCGGCCTCGGGCGGCCGCAGATTCATGCGCTGCGCGCGGCCTATCGCGAGCTGTTCTATGCCGCCGGCACGCTGGGCGAGCGCGCCGCGCGGGTCGCCGAGCGCTATGCCGACGATGCCAATGTCATGCATGTCGTCGATTTCGTCCGCAATGGCGGCAAGCGCCGCCTGACCGTTCCCGACGATACGGCCGACCATGTCGCCGAACCCGACGCCGCCTGAGGCGCGGTCCTCGTCGGGGGAGGGTGGGTCTATGGGCGCGCCGCTGGCCATCATCTGCGGCGGCGGGGCCTTTCCCCTCGCCGTGGCCGAGGGCGCCCGGCGGGCGGGGCGCGAGGTGGTGCTGTTTCCGGTGCGCGGCTTCGCCGATGCCGCGTTCGAGGCCTGGCCGCATGTCTGGATCTCGCTCGGCCGCTTCGGCTTCCTGAAGAGCGAACTACGCCGCCGGGGCTGCCGGGACGTCGTGTTCATCGGCAATGTGCTGCGCCCGCGCATCCGCGATCTGCGGCTCGACTGGGCGACCGTGCAACTGCTGCCACGCGCCTTGGCCCTGCTGCGGGGCGGCGACGACTATCTGCTCACTGGCCTTGGCCGGTTGATGGAGGAGTCGGGGTTCCGTCTCGTCGGCGCGCACGAAGTGGCGCCGGAAATTCTCATGCCCGCCGGTCAGCTCGGCGCCGTCGCGCCCGATGCCGCCGCGCGCGAGGACATTGCCCGCGGGCGCGACGCGCTGGCGGTGATGGGGCCGCTCGACATCGGCCAGGGGCTGGTGGTGATGAACCGACATGTCGTCGCGGTCGAAGCGGCCGAGGGCACCGATCTCATGTTGGCGCGGGTCGCTGAGCTGCGGGCCAATGGGCGCATCAAGATGCCGGCGCGCTGCGGGGTGCTGGTGAAGCGCCCCAAAGCGGGACAGGATTTGCGGATCGACCTGCCGTCCTTCGGTGCCCGCACGGTAGAAGGCGCGGTGCGGGCCGGGCTGGCGGGCATTGCGCTCGAAGCCGGTGGCGTCATCGTCGCCGACAGTGCGGCGCTGATCCGGCTCGCCGACCAGGCGGGCCTGTTCATCCTTGGTTTCGAGCGCGAGGGGGCGCAGGGTTCATGAGCGGCCCCGCTCCGCTCGACGTGTTCATCGTTGCCGGCGAGGAATCGGGCGATGTGCTGGGCGCCGGGCTGATGGCGGAGCTGACAGCGCTCCATGCCGGCGGGGTGCGCTTTCGCGGTGTCGGTGGCGCCCGCATGCAGGCGCAGGGCCTGGTGCCGCTCTTCCCCATGGAGGACATCACCGCCATGGGCTTCGCGCAGGTGATCGGCGGCCTGCCGCGCATCCTGCGGCGCATGGGCGAGACGGCGCGGGCCATCGTCGCCAAGCCGCCGGATATTCTGGTGATGGTCGACGCGCCCGATTTCACCCATCGCGTCGCCCGCAAGGTGCGGGCACGCCTGCCGGCGCTGCCAATCGTCAAATATGTCGCCCCCACCGTCTGGGTGTGGCGTCCGGGGCGCGCCAAGGCGATGGCGCCGGACTTCGACCGCGTGCTGGCGCTGCTGCCCTTCGAGCCGGAGGCAATGCACGCGCTCGGCGGGCCGCCGACCACCTATGTCGGCCATCCGCTGCTGGGCGAGTTGGCCACGCTGAGGCCGAGCGCCGAAGAGGCGGCGCGGCGTGCGTCGCCGCCGCCGGTGCTGCTGGTACTGCCCGGCAGTCGCCGTGCCGAACTGGCGCGCCTCGGCACGACCTTTGGCGAGGTGCTGGCACGGCTCACCGCCGAGCTGCCGGATGTCGAGCTGGTGCTGCCGACCCTGCCGGGCCGGCGGGCGCAGGTCGAGGAGATGGTGGCGTCCTGGCCGGTCAAACCCCGGATTCTGGTCGAGGATGAGGAAAAGCGAGCCGCCTTCCGGGTGGCGCGGGCGGCGCTGGCCGCCTCCGGTACCGTGACGCTGGAACTGGCGCTGGCCGGTGTCCCCACCGTGGCGGCCTATCGGGTGCCGTGGCTGGAAGGGCGCATCGCGCCCTTCTTCATCCGGGTGAAGACGGCGATCCTGCCCAATCTCATTCTCGATGAACCCGCGATGCCGGAATATCTGCAATGGCACATCGACCCACCCGCCATGGCCGCGCAGCTGGCGCGGCTGATCGTCGGCGGGCCGGAGCGCGAGGCGCAACTCTCCGCCTTCGCGCGGCTCGACGCTGTCATGGGCGAGGGCGAACCGCCGAGCCGGCGGGCGGCGAGGGCGGTGCTGGAGACGCTGGCGGCCCGGCGCAACGGAGCGTGAAGCGCGCAGCAGGCCTCAAATGAAAATCCCCGCCAATCCGGTCCGGATGGCGGGGATTTTGGCTTCTGGCGGTCTGCCGGCGCTTAAGCGCTCACTTGCGGCGGGCGATCGGCACGTAGTCGCGCTGGGTGGCGCCGGTGTAGAGCTGGCGCGGGCGGCCGATGCGCTGGCTCGGGTCCTCGATCATCTCCTTCCACTGGCCGATCCAGCCCACGGTGCGGGCGAGGGCGAACAGCACGGTGAACATGGAGGTGGGGAAGCCAAGGGCGCGCAGGGTGATGCCCGAGTAGAAGTCGATATTCGGGTAGAGCTTGCGTTCGACGAAATACTCGTCCTGCAGCGCGATACGCTCCAGCTCGATGGCGATGTCGAGCAGCGGATCGTCCTTGATGCCAAGCTCGCCGAGCACTTCGTGGCAGGTGCGCTGCATGATCTTGGCGCGCGGGTCGTAGTTCTTGTAGACGCGATGGCCGAAGCCCATCAGCCGGAACGGGTCGTTCTTGTCCTTGGCGCGGTTGATGAATTCGGGAATGCGGTCCACCGAGCCGATCTCGCCGAGCATCTTCAGAGCGGCCTCATTGGCGCCGCCATGGGCGGGGCCCCAGAGGCAGGCAATGCCGGCGGCGATGCAGGCGAAGGGGTTGGCGCCCGACGAGCCGGCGA
>JAESFV010000162.1_pt1 | contig 96458 bp, 95 predicted proteins | sample 9269471 | NCBI WGS metagenome assembly JAESFV01 (sample SAMN14502647, study PRJNA617108) | algae metagenome | isolation source: Symplocastrum torsivum CPER-KK1 and co-occurring heterotrophs from... | place: USA: Central Plains Experimental Range, Colorado | collected 2001-01-01
GGTGACCGCCAGAACCTGGAGATGTTCGCCCGCGCGCCGGTGCGGGACGAATTCGATGCTCTCCCTCCCGCGCGTCGAGCCCGCCAGGATCCGGCGCACCTCGTTGATCTGGCCGAGAGTGTAGAGACGGCGACCATTGCCGGCGGTTTCCGGCATCGGGCCTTCGCCCGCCAGGGTCATCTTCCGCAGGGTCGAATCCGAAATGCCGATCAGCCGCGCGGCTTCACCCGACGTGAAGCGGCGGAGGATCTTCTTCGAGGAGGGCGGAAACAGAGCCTCGCTCATGGCCTGAAGCTGCGAACTCAGCATCTCGGCCTGTGCACCGATGGTCTCATCGACACCGGGCATCACTTTTCGCGCGCGTTCGGCAGCGGAGTTCACGTTGTAAGCCTTCATCACGGTTATTTTGCCTGTATGGCGATTTCTCCGTGACGATAATGATGGAGCGATTCGACGCAAGAGTTTAGTGGTTAACGAAAGATTAACGCGACCCCTCATGGGTCAGGTCCGTGTCGACACGACAGAAAAGAAACGACGCGATTGCAGAGGGTTGGAGCTTTGTCCGTCGAAAGACGACGTCCTTCCCGGCGCGCCCTATTCTCGGTGGAGCAGGCCTCTGCTTCTGGTTTCTCGGCGCCTCCACAGGGTCAAGCGAAGGTCCCCGAGCCCGACTCACCCGGATCCGATCGCAATCATTCCGCTCTCCCGCGATTCTCACGCCCGCCGAAATCCCGCCTCTCATCTCGCCAAGATGATTGTATTCGATTCAACGGCATGCGGTGTTCGGTCGGCATTCGCGCCTCATTGACGCGCGGCAGGAAACCCTCGGCAACCGGCTCGTACATCTCCCCTGACTGGCGTCGGATCACCGCGCGGTTCGACAGCCACCACAGCCCCTGGGTTATTGCCGCCGACAGCCCCGCTCCATGATGCCCCCGCCGCCGTGCATCCGCCGCAAGGGGGAGGGGAGGGGAGGGGAGGGCGCCCTTCAACACGCCGTCGCCCTTCGAGGCGCTCTCCCGGCGCAGGGCTGTCGCCCGCCCGCCCCGCCGGCCGCCCATCGCGGTGAAGCGGCGGCTTTACAAGCGGGCACCTCAGGGATCTTGAAGAACGCAATGCTATGGAACGTTGGCGGATGCGCTCTACACTCCCGATAGTCCCTTGTTCAATGAGTTGCCATCGTGCGATCGCCCCCATCTATCAGTCCGCCCACCGCAGCACGTGCTGCCACGAGCTGGTTGAAGGCCGATGACGGCAAGTCCGGGGCCAGGCCTTTTCTCATTGGCGCCGCTATCGGCACCGGCATGATCGCGAAGGCGGCCGAGCGCGGCGGCGCCGATTTTCTGCTGGCATTGAATGCGGGCCGGGTGCGGGTCATGGGAGCGCCGTCGATCACCTGCATGCTGCCGATCCACGATGCCAATGAGATGGTGCGTGCCTTCGCCACCGCCGAGATCCTGGACAAGGTTGCCATTCCCGTGGTGTTCGGCGCATCGGCCTTCGATCCGCGGACGGATCTTGTCGGGCTCGTGGAGCGCGTGGCGGAGGATGGCTTTGCCGGCATGGCCAATTTTCCAACCGCCATCCATCTCGATCCATTGCTCCAGGCAGGTCTTGCCCGGCTCGGCCTCGGCTTCGAGCGTGAAGTGGAGATGCTGAGACTGGCCAAAAAAGCCGGGCTCGTCGCGGTGGGCTATGTGCGCTCCGCCGAGCAGGCCGAACTGATGGTGGATGCCGGGGTCGATGTCATCTGCCTCAATTTCGGCTGGAACAGCGGCGGCCGCGAGAGCCTGCCCAGCACGGTCAGTCTCGACGAGGCGGCGGCCGACGCCACAATGATCTTCGAGCGGGTGCGGCGCCGACGCGCGGGCGTGCTCTGCGTTGTCGAGGGCGGGCCGATCGACACGCCGGAAAACGCCGCGACGGTCTGCCAGGCCGGGCAGGCCGACGGCTATATCGGCGGATCGACCATTGACCGGCTGCCGCTGGAAGCGGCGGTCTCGGGGGCGACCTCCGAATATAAATCGGTCAACGTGCTCAGCCGCCGCCTCGAAGCGATCCAGGACGCGGTGCTCGGCCAGGGCCGGCGCTACGGGCTGATCGGCCGCTCGCCACCCTTGCGCGAGGTGGTCCAACTGATCGACCGCTTCGCCGCCACCGACATGACGATCCTCGTTCAGGGGCCGAACGGGGTCGGAAAGGAACTGGTCGCGCAGGCACTGCACGCCGGAAGCCGCAGGGCAGCGCGCGACATGGTAGCGGTCAACTGCGCGGCGCTGCCGCGCGACCTGCTCGAAAGCGAACTGTTCGGCTATGAGAAGGGCGCCTTCACCGGCGCCGTGAAGACCCGCATCGGCCGCTTCGAGGAAGCCGACGGCTCCACGCTGTTTCTCGACGAGATCGGTGATCTCGAGCCGCAGCTTCAGGCGAAGCTGCTGCGCGTTCTGGAGGCTGGCATGGTGGACCGGCTGGGCTCCAACCAGCCGCGGCGCATCAATGTGCGCATCATCTGCGCCACCAATCGTGACCTGACGGCAATGGTAGCGCAGGGCACTTTCCGCGAGGATCTCTATTACCGGCTCAACAAGATGGAGATCCGCGTGCCCTCGCTCGCCGAGCGCATCGAAGACATTCCGCTGCTGGTCGAGCATTTCCTGCAATCGGTGGTACCGGCGGTGAACGAAAATGTGCAATCGGTGGACGGCCCGGCGCTGCGGGCGCTGATGGCCCATGCGTGGCCAGGCAATATCCGCGAATTGAGGAACGTGCTGGAGCGCGCGGCGATATTGTGCGACGGCAACCGGATCGGCATCGCACAGCTTCCGCGCTTCGCGGACGCAGGCCGACCAGCGGAGCCGAAAGACAGGCCCGCGTTCGGCTCGGCGGAGCCGGCCACATCACGCGAACAGGGCGTGCAGAGCGAGCGCGAGTGGATTCTCGATGCGCTGCGCCGTCATCGCTTCCGGCGCGGCGCGGCGGCGCAGGAACTCGGCCTTGCCCGCAAGACGCTCTACAATAAGATGCGGCTATATGGTCTGGGCTGAGAGGGCCGCGCCGCCGCGATGCGGCGCGGGAACGGCCCAGTCCAGCACATCCTCAACCTGCCCGGCGACCGGCGCCAACCGCTCGCCGAAGCCGGGATGCCGGTACAGGATCAGGCGTGGAGCCTGCGGCATCGCCGCGATACGTCCGATCGTGGCGACGAGGCCCTCGACCAGCCGCAGGTCGAGCGCCGCCTCACCTGTCGGCGTGCCGGGATGGAACAGCAGCGTGGTGACGCCCGCCTCGACCGCCCGCGCCGCCTGATCGTAGGAGGCGACGGTCGCCATCACCTCCAGCCCCGCCTGCCGGGCTTCGCCCAGCGCCGTCAGCTCGGCGCCGGGATCGATGCCGGCGGCGGCGAGCGCCTGTCGGTAGACGCCGGGCGGGATGAGGTTGGTCGTCGGCAGGTTCACGACGCCACTTACACCGTGGGCATGCAGGCGCTCGAACAGCCGACGCCCCCGCAGGAAAGGGTCGCAGAGGAACACAGCGGCAACCAGCTTTCGCGGTGGCCGGGGCGGCGGCGGGGACAGGGCCGCGAGCAATTGCTCGTTCACCGATCCGATCGGCATCATGCCGACAATGTCTGCCGCCTCGGGCGAAAGGCCGGCCAGATACGGCGCGAGCACGACCAGATGGGCGCTCGCGGCGGCCGCGTCGGCCGGATCGGCGACGATCACACCCTGCATGGTCAGCTCCCGGGTTAAATTGGGTAAGTTAGAGACCGCAGGAACATAATTACTCGTTTTTACTCCCTTCGCGAGTCAGAAACCGCCCGAAATCGCAGCAATTGCCTGCCTGCCGGGCTGGCACGCCTCTTGCGATCCCTGAACGCCAAGCGAGCGCCCACCTCAAGGGCGCCGCATATCAGGGAGTAAGCCCATGGATCGCGGGACGCGCGCAGCGCCCGGCCGACCCTCCGTGCGCGGATGGTCGTGCCGATGATCGACCTTCTGGCCGGCTTCAATTTGAGGCTGTTTCTCACCGTCACCCTGAACGGGCTGACGCTGGCAGCGCTGTATTTCATCGTCGCCAGCGGCTTCAGCCTGATCTTCGGCCTGATGCGGGTGGTGAACATGGCGCATGGCTCGCTGTACCTGCTCGGCGGCTATGTCGGCTATGAGGTCTCCGTGCTCTCCGGCTCCTGGCTGCTGGCGCTGGTCGCCGGCGCCGGGGCGGCGGGGCTGGCCGGCGCATTGCTGCAGAAGAGCATTTTCGGCTGGATGCAGGGGCAGGATTTGCGCCAGACGCTGGCGGCGATCGGCGTGTCCATCGTGCTGGCCGACCTGATGCTGGCGCAGTGGGGCGGTACCGCCTACCAGCTCGATCTGCCCGCCGCCTTCCGCAGCTTCGTGCCGCTGCCGGTGGTGAACCGCTATCCCGTGCCGCGCCTGATGCTGATCGGCCTCGCGGTGCTGATCGGCATCGGCCTGTGGGCGATGCTCAACCGCACCCGGCTCGGCCTGCTGATCCGCGCCGGCGTCGATGATCGACGCATGCTGGAGGCGCTCGGCGTCGACGTGCCCCGCGTCTTTCTCGGTGTCTTTGCCATTGGCGCCGGCCTTGCTGGCCTCGCCGGCGTCATCGGCGGTTCGGTGCTGTCGATCTCGCCGGGCGAGGATGCGCGCTATCTGCTCTCCTCGCTGATCGTGGTGATCGTCGGGGGCATGGGCTCGCTGTCCGGCGCCGCCATCGGGGCGCTGCTGGTGGCGCTGGCCGAGACCTATGGGCTCGCCTACACGCCCACCTATGGCGTGGTCTACACCTTCGTCATCATGGTGGCGGTGCTCGCCGTGCGGCCGCAGGGCCTGATGGGGAAGCCGGCATGAGGGCGACACGTCTCCTGCGCGGCGCGCTCCTGCTGGCGCTCATCGCCTTTCCCTTCCTCGCCAATGATTTCTGGGTGCAGCAGATCGGCGGCCGCACGCTGGGGCTCGGCACGGTCGCGCTCAGCCTGGTCTTCCTGGCGGCCTATGGCGGCATGCTCTCGCTCGGCCAGATGGCGCTGGCGGGGGTGGCCGGCTACGCGGTGGCCTATTTCACCGCGCCGGTGGCGGGTGTCGGCATGCTCCTGCCGTGGCCGGCGGCGCTCGCCCTTGCCCTTGGCGCCTCGACGCTGGCCGGCCTGCTGGTCGGGCTGATCGCGGTGCGCACCAGCGGCATCTACACGCTGATGCTCACCCTCGCCATCGCCATGGGCTTCTACTACCTCGCTTTGCAGAATTACGCGCTGTTCAACGGCTTCACCGGCTTCACGCAGGTGGCGGCGCCCGATGTCGCCGGCATGTCCTTCGCCGATCCGCGCGCCTTCTACTGGCTCTGCCTCGGCGCGGCGCTGGGTTGCTACGCGCTGGTGACCTATCTCGCCACCACGCCATTCGGGCTCGCCATGCAGGCCGCGCGCGACAATCCGCGCCGGCTGGCGGCACTCGGCTATCACGTCGCCAGCCTGCGCGTGGCGGCCTTCGGCGTCGCCGGGCTGATCGCCGGCATCGGCGGCGTGCTCAGCCTGTGGCTGAACGGCTCGATCTCGCCCGGCTCGATCGCGCTGGTGCCAACCATCGATGTGCTGATGGCCGCCGTGCTCGGCGGTCTCGGCCACCCCGTAGGGGCCTACGTCGGCGCGCTGCTGTTCGTCATCGTGCAGAACTTCGCCATCGATTTCATCGACCGCGAACGCTTCAACACCCTCATCGGACTGATCTTTCTCGCCGTCGTGCTGTTCTCGCCCGACGGCGTGATCGGTCTCGTCCGCCGCGCGCGCCAGCTTTGTGCGCCAACACCCAAGAAGACCGGACCGGCGATCGAAGCTGGCACCGCGTCCGACGCCAGTAACGATAAAACATGAAACGGAGGAACCACATGCCGACCCATTTCACCCGCCGCCTCGCCCTTCTGGGCAGCCTTGCCGGCGCGCTCACGGCCGCCACCCTGACCCCGACCCTTGCCCAGGAAACCATCCGCATCGGCGGCCTGACCACGCTCGAAGGACCCTTCGCCGAGCCGGGCAAGGACTCGTTCCGCGGCATGGAACTGGCCTTCGAGGAAGTCGGCTACATGGTGGCCGGCAAGAAGATCGACTTCATCAAGGCCTCGTCCAACGGAAATCCCGACGTCGCCCTGCAGTCGGTGCGTCGCCTGGTCGAGCAGGACAAGACGCAGATTGTCATCGGCCCGCTCTCGGGCAGCGAGGGCATCCGCCTGCGCGACTATGCCAAGACGGTGCCGAACATCACCTTCTTCAACGGTTCTTCGGCGGCGATCGAAACCACGCTGGTCGACCCGGCGCCGAATTTCTACCGCTTCAACACCGAGGGCGCGCAGTGGACCGCCGCACTCGGCACCTATGTGAAGAAGGAGAAGGGGTGGAACAAGGTCGTCGTCGTCTCCGAAGACTATTCCTTCCCCTATGCCCAGATCTTCGGCTTCATGGGCACCTATTGCAGCGCCGGCGGCAAGGTTCCCAACAAGTATTTCGTGCCGCTCGGCACCAAGGATTTCTCCTCGGTAATCGCGCAACTTCCCGCCAAGGGTGAGGTCGACGGCATGTTCGTGGTGCTCGGCGGCGCCGACGCGGTGAACTTCCTCACCCAATATGCCCAGTCCGGCGGCGAGCTGCCGATGATCGGCGGCTCCATCACCGTAGATCAGACCGTGCTCTCGGCCAAGGGCCCGGCCCGCGCCATGCTCCCGGGCGTGCTCTCCTCCGGCCCGATCTCCGACAATGACCCGAGCCCGGCCTGGAAGGCCTTTGTCGCCGCCTACAAGAAGAAGTTCCCGGACGGGCTCCCGTCTCCCTCGCTGTTCGCCTTCAACTACTATGTGAGCACCAAGGCGGCGCTTCTCGGCCTGGAGAAGGTGAAGGGCGATCTCTCCGACGGCGCGGCGGCCTATCGCAAGGTGCTCGACACGCTGAGCTTCGACACCCCGACCGGCCCGGTCTCGATCAACAAGAACCGGCAGGCCAGCGCGACCATCTTCATTAACGAGATCGTCGAGAAGGACGGCATCCTGACCACCGATCCGGTGAAGAGCGTGCCGGGTGTCGACCAGTATCTCGGCCTGTCCGAGGCCGCCTATGCCAAGCTCGGCAGCCCCTCGCGCGACAACCCTTCCTGCCCGTGAGCATGATGAACGCAACAGCTCAAACGGTTGCGGCCACCCCCCACGCCCTCTCGATCGAGGGCGTGGGACGCCGCTTCGGCGCGCTGCACGCCGTGCGCGACGTCACGATTAAGGTCGCGGAGGGTGAAAGGCGTGCCATTCTCGGGGCGAACGGCGCCGGCAAGACCACGCTGTTCAACCTGGTGGCGGGCGACATCCCACCCTCGCAAGGCCGGATCGTCATGTTCGGCCGCGACGTCACCGGCCTGCCGGTGGAAAGGCGCGTGCGCGACGGGCTGCGGCGCACCTACCAGACCTCGCTGATGTTCGGCGGGCTCACCGTGCGCCAGAGCCTGTTCCTCGCCGTGCGCGGGGTGTCGGGCGGGCGCATGTCGATCGCCCGGCCGGCGAGCCGCCTGGCTGAAATGGCGGCCGGCGAAGGGCTGGCCGAGCGGCTGCGTCTCACCGAGGTGCTGGATTCGCCCTGCAGTACGCTGTCGCATGGCGAGCGCCGGCAGCTGGAGCTCGCCATGGCGCTTGCCGGCGAGCCGCGCCTTCTGCTGCTGGACGAGCCGGCGGCCGGCCTCTCGCCGCGCGAGCGCGAGATGCTGCTGAAGCTGCTGCTGGAACTGCCGCGCTCCATCACCCTGGTGATGATCGAGCACGACATGGACATCGCCCTGCGCGCCGTCGACCAGGTGAGCGTGATGCACAATGGCCGGCTGGTCGCCGAGGGCACGCCACGGGAGATCGAGAACGATCGCACTGTGCACGACATCTACATGGGCAAACATGTCTCCTGAACCTGCCATTCCCCTCCTCGACGTCGCCGGCCTCGACGTCTATCTCGGCGCCAGCCATGTGCTGCAGGGCGTCTCGCTCACCCTGCCGGCCGGGCCGCTCTCCATCATCGGGCGCAATGGCATGGGCAAGACCACGCTGTGCCAGGCGATCATGGGGCTGGTGCCCACGCGCGGCGGGCGCATCGCGCTCTCCGGGCAGGATCTCACCAGGCAGCGGCCGGTGCGCATCGCCCGCGCCGGCATCGGCTATGTGCCGCAAGGTCGGCGGGTGTTCCCCTCGCTGTCGGTGCATGAACATCTCGTCCTGACGGCACCGCGCGGCGATGCGGCGACGCGCGCGGCCTGGACCATCGAGCGGGTCTACGCGACGTTCCCGCGCCTCGCCGAGCGGCGCGGCAATGGTGGCGCCCAGCTTTCCGGCGGCGAGCAGCAGATGCTGGCCATCGCCCGCGCCCTGCTGCTGAACCCGGCCTTGCTGGTGATGGACGAGCCGACCGAAGGTCTCGCCCCGGTCATCGTCGACCATGTCGTCGAACTTCTTCACACCATCAACGGCGAAGGGGTCGGGCTTCTCCTCGTCGAACAGAATTTCTCGGTCGCCACCAGCGTCTCGGAGCGCGTGCTGGTGATGGTCAACGGGCGCATCGCTCTCGAAACCTCCGCCGAGGAGATCACCCGCAACGAGGACATGCAGCGCCGCTATCTCGGTGTGAGTGCGCACTGATGGCTGACACGACAAAAATGCTCGGGGAGAACGTCATGGGTAAGGTCTATGTCGCGGGAACCTGCGACACGAAGGGCGAGGAACTCGCCTATGTGAAGGCGCTGGTCGAGGCCGAAGGCGTCGCTGCGACACTCGTCGATCTGTCGACCCATGAGGCCGGCACGGGGGCGGACATCCCGGCCTCGCAAGTGGCGAGCTGGCATCCGGAAGGCCCCGGCGCGGTGTTCACCGGCGATCGCGGCCGCTCGGTCGGCGCCATGGCGCTGGCCTTCGAGCGCTTCATCACGGCGCGCCCGGATATTGCCGGCGTGATTGGCCTCGGCGGTTCGGGGGGGACGGCGCTGGTGGCGCCGGCCATGCGGGCGCTGCCGATCGGCGTGCCCAAGCTCATCGTCTCCACCGTCGCTTCCGGCAATGTCGCGCCCTATGTCGGGCCGAGCGACATCGCCATGATGTATGCGGTGACCGATCTCGCCGGCCTCAACCGCATTTCGCGCACGATTCTCGCCAACGCGGCCCACGCCATGGCCGGCATGGCCCGCACCGCGCCGCCGCAGGCCACGGACAGCCGGCCAGCGGTCGGGCTTTCCATGTTCGGCGTCACCACGGCGTGCGTGAACCAGGTGTCGGAGCGGCTGGGCGGGGGGATCGACGCGCTGGTGTTCCATGCCACCGGCACTGGCGGCCAGTCGATGGAGAAGCTGGCCGATTCCGGCCTGCTCGCCGGGCTGATCGATGTCACCACGACGGAAGTCTGCGACTTCCTGATGGGCGGGGTATTTCCCTGCACGCCGGACCGCTTCGGCGCGGTCGCCCGCACGAAGCTGCCCTATGTCGGCTCCTGCGGCGCCCTCGACATGGTGAATTTCGGTGCCCGCGAAAGCGTGCCGGCCGCCTATGCCGAACGGCTGTTCTACATCCACAACCCGCAGGTGACGCTGATGCGCACCACGGCGGCCGAGAACGACCGGATGGGCCGCTGGATCGGCGAGCGGCTGAACGCCTGCGACGGAGAGGTGCGCTTCCTCATCCCCGAGGGCGGGGTCTCCGCCATCGACGCGCCCGGCGCCCCCTTCCACGACCCGCAGGCCGACGCCGCCCTGTTCGCCGCGCTCGAAGCGACCGTCAAGGCGACCACGCGCCGGCGCCTCATCCGCCTTCCCCACCACATCAACGACCCGGAATTCGCCGACGCCCTCGTCGCCCATTTCCGCGATGTCGCACCCGGCCTTTGATCTCTGGAGTCCAAAATGGCACGCATCGAACGCTCGACCCTTCTCGCCACGTTCCAGGACATGGTGGCGCGCGGCCAGCCCATTATCGGCGGCGGCGCCGGCACCGGCCTTTCCGCCAAATGCGAGGAAGCCGGCGGGATCGACCTGATCGTCATCTACAATTCAGGCCGCTACCGCATGGCCGGGCGCGGCTCGCTGGCCGGCATTCTGGCCTATGGCAATGCCAACGAGATCGTCCTCGACATGGCGAGGGAAGTGCTGCCGGTGGTGAAGCGCACGCCCGTCATCGCCGGGGTGAACGGCACCGATCCGTTCTGCCCGTTCGACTACTTCCTCGACCAGATCAAGGCGATGGGCTTTTCCGGCATCCAGAACTTCCCCACCGTCGGGCTGATCGACGGCACCTTCCGCGCCAACCTCGAAGAGACCGGCATGAGCTACGGGCTGGAGGTCGATGTGGTGCGCCTCGCCCATTCCAAGGACATGCTGACCACGCCCTACGTGTTCAATGAGGACGAGGCGCGGGCGATGACGCAGGCCGGCGCCGACATCATCGTCGCGCATATGGGCCTCACCACCGGCGGGGCGATCGGTGCCGAGACCGCCTTGACGCTCGATGATTGCGTCAAGCGCATCGATTCCATCGCGGCGGCCGCGCGCGCGGTGCGAAAGGATGTCATCGTGCTGTGCCATGGCGGGCCGATCGCCGAGCCGGACGACGCGGCCTATGTCCTCGCCAATTGTGAGGAAATCCATGGATTCTACGGCGCCAGCAGCATGGAGCGCCTGCCGACCGAGCAGGCGCTGACCGACCAGACCCGACGCTTCAAGGCCATCTCGCGCTGAATGCAAGACGGCCGATCAGGGAGGAAAAGAAAATGGCAAAAGCCTATGCGAGCCGCATCATCGCCGCACCTGTCGAGGCGGTCTGGAAGCTGGCGCGCGATTTCAACGGCATGCCGGGCTGGCACCCGGCAATTATGGACAGCGTCATCGAGGACGGGCGCGATGCCGACGTGGTTGGCTGCATCCGTTCGTTTCATCTCGGCGACGGCACGCTGGTGCGCGAGCGCCTGCTGGAACTCGACGATAGCCGCTATTTCTTCGCCTATAATTTCGAGACACCCGCCTTTCCGGTCGAGAACTACGAGGCCCGCTTCAGCCTTCTGCCCCTGACCACCGGCGAGGAGACGCTGGCGATCTGGGAAGCCACCTTCGACGAAGCGCCGGAGGACGCCGGCAAATATGCGGACATCGTCGCCAATGGCGTCTTCGCCAGCGGGCTGGCCGCACTGGCGACCAAGCTGGAGGGTGAGACGCATCTCGCGTCGACGGAGGCGCGCTGGCAGGGGTTGCGGCCGGCCAAGGTCTACTGTGCGTCCCGACTCGGTGCGCCGCTGGCCACCGCCTGGGCGGCGGTGCGCGACTTCGCCGGCATGGCGGACTGGCACCCGGACATCCACGCTATGACGATGCTGGACGGTGCCCGCGCCGACAAGGTCGGCGGCGTGCGCGACTTCCTGTTCGGCGAGGGGCGGCTGCACGAGCAGCTGACCTATCTCTCCGACATCGACACGGCGTTCCGCTACAAGATCAACCTTAGCCCGATGCCCTGGCTCAACTACCACGCCGGACTGCGGCTTCACCCTGTCACCGCCGACAACACCACGCTGGCGGTGTGGACCGCCGACTGGGTGGCCGCGCCGCAGGACGACCTGACGCTGATCCCCACCGTGCACGAGCACGTGTTCCAGCTCGCCTTCGATACGCTGAACGCGCAGTTCGCCGATTTGGTGCAGCCATCGCGGCAATGCTAAAGCGGCAATCGCAGGCACCGGACGACATCGGCTGATCATCCGGCAGTGGGCCGCTCAGACCCACTGGGCCATAGCCTCATTTGGTATGTCCAACTCATCCGGCCGCATGAGACTGGATGCACCAGATGTCAGGTGCGGAAAGTGCCGGTGTGACCGGCCCTACAGGGGCGGCCCACTGCATCCTCGCGCTAGAATGTTCGGTCGCCCAAGGTCGTCGGCTGCGCCATCGGCCATACGATCGACGTTACGCTGACGCTGGCCGCCCTGCGCACAGCCATTGAAAAGCGGGGACCGTCGGCCGGCTGTATCCACCACACGCACCGCGGCTCGCAATACGCGGCCGGGCGCTACCGGCAGGCCCTCGCCGAACATGGTCTCTTCGGATCGATGGGGCGCTGCGGCAATCCAACCGATGACGCCAAGGCCGAGAGCTTCATGAAAACGCTCCAGGCCGGGGCTGTTTATCCTATGGCCTACAAGACCTTCGAGGACATAGCCGCCGATCTTCCGCGCTTCATCGATGAGGTCTACACCGCAAACCGACTGCACTCCGCGCTCGGCTATGTCAGCCCGCGGCGGTTCGAGGATCAACACGCCGGGCTTTCGGTCAAATCCGCAGCCTGATCCTGTCTACCCGCAGGGGCGCACACCATATCCTACTGCGCCCGGCGGCGCGTTGCTACGGTGTGAAGTAGAGCCCGCGCCCTGCGCCCCGCGCCCATCTGGCAATTGGAAGTCCTGCTTCCACTTTGCATTCGTACTGTATACAATCATCCGGCATGTGAGAGGGATGGTGATGACCGAATTCGATACCGTGATTTCGGGTGGGCTGGTGGTGACGGCAGGTGATCGCGTTCATTGCGACATCGGCATCCGCGACGGCAAGGTCGTGGCGCTCGGTCACGATCTGCCGGGCAGGGAGATCATCGACGCCACCGGCAAGCTGGTGCTGCCGGGCGGGGTCGATTCCCATGTCCATATCGCCCAGCCCTCCGGCGACGGCATTGTCATGGCGGACGATTTCGAGACCGGCACCCGCTCGGCGGCCTTTGGCGGGACCACCACCATCATGCCGTTCTGCCTTCAGGAGAAGGATGTCCCGCTACGTGAGACGCTACAGGCGTATCACGCCAAGGCCGACGGCCAGTGCCATGTCGATGTTAGCTTCCACCTGATCATCAACCAGCCGAACGAGCAGCTTCTCGGCCAGGACCTACCCGCGCTGGTCGAGGATGGCTACACCTCGTTCAAGATCTTCATGACCTATGACGACCTGAAGCTGAACGACCGCCAGATCCTCGATGTCATGTCGGTCGCGCGCCAAACCGGCGCGCTCGTCATGGTCCATGCCGAGAATTACGACGCGATCCGTTTCATGACCGAGGAACTGGAGAAAGCCGGTAACACCGCGCCGCGCTATCATGCCACCTCGCGGCCCAAGGTGGTGGAACGCGAGGCCACCCACCGTGCGATCTCGCTCGCCGAACTCGTCGACGTGCCGGTGATGATCGTCCATGTCTCCAATCGCGAGGCGATGGAGCAGATCCGCTGGGCGCAGCAGCGCGGCCTGCGGGTACTGGGCGAGACCTGCACGCAATATCTGGTGCTGACGGAGGATGATCTCGACGGCCTGGGCATGGAGGGCGCCAAATATGTCTGCTCCCCACCCCCGCGCGACCGCGAGAGTCAGGAGGCCTGCTGGGAGGGGCTGCTGAACGGTGTTTTCTCGGTATTCTCCTCCGACCATTGCCCCTACCGCTACGATGACGCGCAGGGCAAGCTCAACCCGAAAGGCCGCTCCAGCTTCCGTTGGGTGCCCAATGGCATTCCCGGGGTCGCCGCGCGGTTGCCGATCCTGTTCTCCGAAGGCGTGACGAAGGGGCGGATGAGCCTTGAGCAGTTCGTCGCGGTCACGGCGGCAAATCCGGCCCGGACCTATGGGCTCTATCCGCGCAAGGGCACAATCGCCATCGGCTCGGATGCCGATATCGCGATCTGGGACCCCGGCATGACGGTGACGCTGCGGCATGAACTACTGCATGATGGTGCCGACTACACGCCCTATGAGGGACGGGAGATCGTCGGCTGGCCGGTGATGACGCTTGTTCGCGGGCGCCGGGTGGTGGAAAATGGGAAGCTTGTCGGCCGCAAGGGCGCCGGCGAGTATCTGCCGCGCGATCGCTCGCCCTTCGCATCCCCCATCAAGAGCTTGAGCTGATGAGCGCCAACGCTGCGACAGAAGGTGACGGTGGCGCGCGTAGCGAGAATCTGTCCAACCTCGCCTACAAGTCGGTCACGGAGTTCATCCGCGACCGACGGCTGCGCGGGGGAGAGACGATCGTCGAGTCGCGGCTCGCCGATCAACTCAACATCTCGCGCACCCCGCTGCGGGAGGCGCTCCAGAGGCTTGAGGGCGAGGGCCTCGTCGTCAAGGGAAACGGGCGCTCCTTTCAGGTGCGCCATGTCGATCTCGGCGAATATCTCCAAAGCCTGCGCGTTCGTGAAATCGTCGAACCGGAGGCCGCGGCGATGGCGGCGGGCCGTATTCCGCTAATGGAACTCGCCACGGTGCGGGCCGAGATCAATAGCCTTCGAAGCGCCACCGCCTATCACACCGATGCCCATTGGCGTTCCGACGACAATCTGCACGAGCTGTTTGCGCGCCATTGCGGCAACGACGTGCTGATGAAGGCCATCCGCACCTTGCGCGTCACCACACGCCTGTTCGAGATCGCCCGCCTTGCCGATCGCGTGGAGCCGGATTCGGTCGAGCATCTGTCGATCCTCGTGGCTCTTGAGGCGGAGGATCCCAAGGCGGCCCGCAAGGCGGTGCAGGCACACATCCGCAGCATCGGCAACTTCGCCATCGCGACGGTCCGCTGACACGTTCTCTATGGTCGCGCGCGGCCGCCGGACCGGAGAATGACAATGCCGCTGGCGATGATCAGCAGGCTGCCGAACATCACATGGGCAGCCGGCACCTCTTCGAACACCAGCCAGCCGATCAGCGTCGCCCATATGATCTGGGTGTAGAGAATTGGCGAGACGACGGCCGTCGGCGCGCGCCGGAAGGCAGCGACGACCATCAGATGCGCGAGCGTGCCGACCCCGCCGCCGAACGCCAGCAGCAGGCAGGCCTCCAGCGGAACCGGCACGGCATAGAAGGGCAGTCCCACGAGGCAGATCGCCAGCGCCGCCACGCTCGCCCAGAACACCAGCGTCACCGCACCCTCCTGCCGCCCCGCATAGCGCGTGAGAACGAAGAGGGCGGCATTGAAGAACGCCATCGCTAGCGGGTAGATCAGGGCGATGCCGAACACGAAGTCCTGCGGGTGAAGGACGATCACGACGCCGACGAGGCCGACGAAGATGCACAGCCACTGAAGTCCGGCGGGCCGTTCGCCAAGGGCCACCGCCGCGATGATGGTCGCCATCAGCGGGGTGGAGAAGGTGATGGAGTAGGTTTGCGCCATCGGCAGATTCACCAGCGCCAGCGTGATGAACACGGTCGACAGAACCATGCACGCGCCGCGCAGCACATGGATGCCGACGCGTTGCGTCCGCATCACGCGGGTGCCGATCACCGGCATGAGGATGCTCAGCCCGGCCACCTGCACCAGATTGCGGATGAAGACGATCATCGCCAGCGGGTGCTCGGCGTAGAGCGCCCGCATGATGGAATCGAGCGTCGTGAAGCACAACATGGCCAGTGCCATGAGCAGAACTGCGAGCCAGCTCTGCGGGTCCGTGCGCAGGTCGCCTCGCACCACCGGCCCACGCCCCTCGGGGGCGCGCTCCAACACCTCGGTGCCCATTCAGTGACGCAAGATCTTCGAGACGAAATCCTGCGTGCGTGCCTGGCTGGGGGCGTCGAAGATGACGTTCGCCGGGCCTTCTTCGACGATCTTGCCGCTGGCCATGAACACGACGCGCGAGGCGACCTCGCGGATGAAGCCCATTTCGTGCGAGACGATCATCATCGTCATGCCCTCCCTTGCGAGGAGGCGAATGGAATCGAGCACCTCGGAAACCAGCTCCGGGTCGAGCGCGGCCGTCACCTCGTCGAGCAGCAGGATTTCCGGGCGCAGCGCCAGCGCGCGGGCGATGGCGACGCGCTGCTGCTGGCCGCCCGAGAGCTGATCGGGATAGGCGTTGAGCTTGTCGCCGAGGCCCACCTTGGCGAGCAGCTCCCTGGCCTCCTCCTCCACCTCGGCTTTGGGCCGCTTGCGGATCTTGGTCGGCGTGATCGTGACGTTCTGCAGCACGGTCATGTTCTGGAACAGGTTGTACTGCTGGAAGACGATCGCGATGCGGTCGCGCAGGCGCCGCACCTCGGCCGGCTTCGCATAATCGACGATCTGGCCGTCCAGCTTCACGGTTCCCGAGGCGGGCGGAAGGAGCCCCATCAACACCCGCAGGATCGTGCTCTTGCCGGAACCCGACGGGCCGATCAGGCCGATGACATCGCCCCGGCCAACGCTGAGATCAATGCCGGACAGCACGGTGTGCGTGCCGTAGCGGGCTTCAAGGGCGGTGATGTCGAGATGAAGCAAGGCGAGCCTCCAGCGCCGCGCCGAGCCGCGCGAGCGGATAGGAAATCAGGAAATAGATGACGAGTACCGCGCCGAAGGCCAGCGCCGGCGAGAAGCCCTTGTTGTTGAGCACCTTGCCGGCATAGGTCAGTTCTACGACGCCAATCTGCGAGGCCAACGCCGTATCCTTGATGAACAGGACAAAGAAGCCGAAGGCCGGGGGCAATATGATCCGCCACGCCTGTGGCAGGATCACGTGCCGGATCGTCTGCAGCAGCGAGAAGTTCATCGCCGCCGCCGCCTCCCACTGGTTCCGGTGAACCGAGTTCAACCCGCCCCGGATGATCTCGGAAAGGAACGCCGCCGCGATCAGCGTGGTGGTCACCGCCGCCACCACGAACAGCGAGGTGTCGGCGAAGAACATCTGGAAGACGAAGAAGGCAAGCATCAGCGTGACGAGGAACGGCACCCGCCGGAAGATTTCGGTGAAGGCGAACGCGACGGCGCGCAGCGGCAAGAGCAACGGCGCCCGCGTGATGCGCGTGACCGCCAGGAGCAGGCCGAAGAGACTGCCCAGCACCACCCCGAGCGCGGACAGGGCGAGCGTGGTGCCGGCCGCCTGCGCAAGGAAGAGGATGTTGTAATAGGTGGCAAATTCCGGCCACTCGGAGGCGATCTGCGACAGCATCAGGCCACCTTCGTGCGGGCGCGGAAGGCGTATCTTCCGAACAAGGCAAGAAGCGAGGAGGCGATCAGCGTCAGGAGCACATAGATGCCCGCGGTGATCGAGAAGACCTCGATAGAGCGGAAGGTCAACGCGTTGATGTTCAGCGCTTCGCCGGTGAGTTCCTCGACGCCGAAGACGGCGGCCATCGACGTGCCCAGGGTCATGATGATGAAGTGGTTCGACAGCGGGGGAAACAGCACCTGCGCGACATGCGGCAGGATCACGTAGCGGATCTGCTGCAGGCGCGAGAAGCCGAGCACTTCGGCTGCTTCCAGTTCCGAGCGCCGCGAGCTTTCGAAGCCGGCACGCTGGATCTCGGTGAGATAGGCGCCGGCATTGAGCGTCATGCCGAGCAGCACCGCGTTGAAGGACGACAGCAATATGCCGCTGTCCGGCAATGCGAAGTACAGGAAGTAGATCTGTACGAGCTGTGGCGTGTTGGTGAAGAACGTCACATAGACCCCGACGATCGCCGCCAGCCAGCGTGGCCCGAAGCTCTTCACCGCCGCGCACGCCGTGCCGATGAGCAGGCCGCCGCAGAAGGCGAGCACCGCGATCTGGATCGACAGCACCGCGCCTTCGAGCAGGCGGGGAAGATAGGGCCATACCTGGCCATATTGCAGGACGTAGCTCATGGCAGAATCTGGCTCATGGCAGGACGTGACTCATGCGGGGCTCGGCTTCCCTGAACTAGATCCGGCCGGAAGACGCTCCCGGCCGGGCCGCGCGAACGGTACGGATCAGAAGTACGGCGTCACCTGGACGGGCGCGATCATGTCCATGCCGAACCACTTGTTCCAGAGCTCATTCGTCTTGCCGCGACGGTGCATCTCGAAGACTGCGACGTTGAGCCAGTCCTTGAGCCCGGTCGCGTTCTTGGCGACACCGAGCGAGCAGTAGTAGATGTCGACAGGGGTCTCGACGATCTTCCACTTGGTGTCCTTGTGGCGGTCCATGTGCTCGCGCATGAAGTCCATGACGTCGATCATGGCCGTGCCGCGGCCTTGGGCGAGGGCGCGCACCGCGTCGGGGTAGTTGTCGAGCAGGGTGAGCTTGGCGTTCGGCAGATTGTCCTGGATGAACTTCACCGGGGTCGAGCCGCGGACCTGGACGAAGGTGACGTCCGGGCTGTTCATCTCCTTCCATTCCTTGAAGGGCTTGTCCTCGGTGGTGAGGATGCCGAGCACCTCGGTATGGGCGGGCACGGTGAAGTCGATCACCTTGGCGCGCTCGGGATTGCGCGTCATGGCGCCCATCACGAAGTCGATCTTGCCGGATGCCACGAAGGGGATCCGGTCAGGCGAGCCGACCTGCACCACTTCAAGCTTCACGCCGAGCATCTTCGCGATCTCGGTGGCGAAATCCACGTCGAACCCGACGATCTGGTTCTTCTCGTCGAACTTGCCGAGCGGGGGCAGCGTCGGGTTGACGCCGACACGGATCACGCCCGACGAGATCACTTCGTCGAGCGTGCGTGCGGCAGCGGGTGCCAGCGTCGCGGCGAATGCCGCCAGCGCGACAAGCCCGGAAAGGGCGAACTTCTTCAGCATCGTCGAACTCCTCAAGGAAGGCCGCTTGGATTGCAGCGACGGCTGCCGAGCGGCTATTGCTTATTGGTCGACAATTTGTATACATATTGCGGATATGTAAAGCGCAAAAGTGAGATCGAAACCCCAGGCTGCGCACGATGGAGCCATCTCGCCGGAGGCACATGGGACGTGCCCACGGTTGCGGAAATATCGACGCGGCCGGACTCGATGAACGCACTGTCCGCCAGGGCCTGTGCGGCTTTCAGAAAGATGGGATACTTATGCTGCAGTCATTCAGGGATCGTCTGACGGGTATTCATGCCGCGACGATCGTGCCCATGCGCGACGATTTCTCGATCGACGAAGACGCCCTGAAGAAGCATATTTCCGCGGTCTGTTCCGTCCCCGGCATCAGCGGCTTGTTGTTGAACGGCCACGCCGGCGAGAACTTCGTTCTGACCACGCAGGAGAAGTGCCGGGTCGTTGAACGCGCGCGCGAAGTTGCGCCCGATATCCTCATTGTGTCGGGTGTGAACAACGAATCCAGCCTCGAAGCCGCCCGCGAGGGGGCGGCGCTTGAAGCCGCCGGCGCGGACGGGCTGCTGGTCTTCCCGCCCAATAGCTGGGCGCTCGGCCACGATGACGAGAATGTCCTGCTGCACCACTCGGTTATCCGCGAGGCGACGCGGCTGCCGCTCATGCTCTACGGAGCGCCGATCACGGCCGGGGCGATGTCGTATTCCGGGCCGCTGCTGTCCCGGCTCGCGCAGGAGCCGCGGATCGTCGCCATCAAGGAAGGAAGCTGGGAGGTCGCGACCTATGAGGAGAACTTGCGCCGCCTCCAGGCCCAGCGGCCGGATTTCAAGGTGCTCGGCTCGGGCGACGAGCATCTGCTCGCCTGCTACCTCATCGGCAGCGTCGGCAGCCAGGTTTCGCTCGCCGCCGTGGTACCCGGCTTGATCGTCGATCTGTGGAAGGCCGCCGAGGCCAGCGACTGGACGCTCGCGCGGCGGATTCACGAGCGGATCTACCCGCTGGCGGTAGCAATTTATCGGGACGCGCCCGGCGGCCGCGCCACCGCCCGGCTCAAGACCTGCCTCAAGCTTCTCGGCCAGATTGACAACGACACCCTCCGGCCGCCCCAGTTTTCCACGACGCCCCGCGAGATCGCGGCGTTGCAGCGCGCGCTTGAATGTGCGCTTTCCTGATTTTCCAGCGGACCAGCCGAGTATCCGAATGACCCACCTGCGCATCACCGCCGGCCCTTACGTGTTCGAGGCAAAGCTCGAAACCGAGGCGGCTCCCAAGACCTGCGAACTGTTTCTCAGCCTGCTGCCCTACAAGCAGCGCATCATCCATGTGCGCTGGAGCGGAGAGGGCTGCTGGATTCCGCTCGGCGACACCGATTTCGGCGTCGGCTTCGAGAATGCGACCAGCTACCCGGCGCCGGGGCAGTTCATCCTCTATCCCGGTGGATACTCCGAGACCGAGCTTCTGCTGGCATATGGCGGCGTCCGCTTCGCCAGCAAGATGGGGCAACTGGCCGGAAATCACTTCCTGACCGTTACCAAGGGCCAGGAAAACCTGCTCGCCCTCGGCACGAAGACCTTGTGGGACGGCGCCCAGGACATCCTGTTCGAACGTGTCGACAACAACTGACCGAGGCACGTCTGACATGACTGACGCCGGCATGCGCGATGTCGTCATCGTGGGCGGGGGCATCGGCGGCCTGAGCGGCGCATGGCGCCTGCGGGGCCGCGATATCCTCGTTCTGGAAGCCGGGGATCGCCCCGGCGGGCGGCTGCGCTCGGAACCGCGGGGCGACTACTGGCTGAATTTCGGCGCTCACCTGTTCGGCGAGCACACCTCCCCGGCAGGCGCGCTCGCGGATGAACTCGGCCTTCAGGCGCGCCCCATTCCGGGCGACAGGATGGGCATCGCCTTCAAGGGCAAGGTCGTGGCCGGCGGGCGCTCCGAGACGTTCCCGCTTCGCCTTCCGCTCGGCCTGCGCGCGCGGTTCTCCTTCATCAAGATGGGACTAAAGCTGCGCTCGGGCGTGCTGCGGCTGCTTGAGGTGCAGAAGCCCATCGACGGCGAGCCGCCCGCCGCGCGGCGCGTGCGCCAGCTTTCCTTCGAGAACGCGCGCACGCTTGCCGACTACGTTGGGCCGCTGACGCCCGACGTCGAACTGATGCTGCGCACCATTACCGAGAGAACCGCCGCCGACCCCTCCGCCATGGCGGCCGGCTACGGGCTGACCTCGTTCGGGCAGGTCTGGTCGACGCACTCCTTCGGGCGCAACCTGTTTGGCGGCTCCTCGCGCCTGCCACAGGCGATCGCGTCCGCCCTGGGGGCCCGGCTGCAGCTCAATGCCGAGGTGATTTCCGTCGAGGCGATGGCCGATCACGTCGAGATTGCCTACCGGCAGAACGGCGCGGAGCATATCGTGCGGGCGCGGCACGCGATCGTCGCGACGCCGGCGCCCGTCTCCTGCCGGATACTCAAGGGCATTCCAGACGATACCGCGCAGGCGCTGGGCCAGATCCGCTACGGCGCCTTCCTGTCCGCCGCCGTTCTTACCGGCGAAACCGGCCCGATGCCCTGGGACGAAAACTACGCCATCGCCACGCCGGGCCTTTCATTCGGGGTGTTCTTCAATCAGGCGAGCACGCTGCGCGTCGGCGCCCGCAAGCCAGGCGGCAGCCTCATGCTGTTCCGTGGGGCCCGCGGCGCGGCCGAGTTGATGAAGCTGACGGATGCCGAGATTGCGGCTAGTTTTCAGGCGGATCTGGAAAAGCTGTTTCCGCAGGCGCGTGGCATCGTGCGTGAAATCGTGGTCCAGCGCTGGCCGCTGGGGGCGCCCTACTCGTTCCCCGGCCGGGCCGCCCTTCAGCCCGCATTAACCCGTGACCTCGGGCGGGTGCAACTGGCTGGCGACTATCTCGAATTCCCCTGCATGGATGCGGCCATCGCCACCGCAGAAGAAGCGGCGGCGAAGATCGCGGCGGCGCTGGAACCGCCGCCCCCGCGCGCAGGTCAGGTTTCCTAGCCGACAACGGGGCCATCTGCGGTCACGGATTCGAGGCACCGGCGGAATGTTCTTCCAGCGAACTGCGCGCGCAGTTCGACGCTGCCGCTCGATAAGAGGTGCAGAGTCACATCCGGCTGCGGCGCAGGCGCTGGTACGTGAAGTTCAAGTGGCAGTCGGCTCTGTTTCTTCCACATCGACATCGCTGAAGTCCAGACGGCAGAAGGCAAGCTCTAACTGTTTGTCGTCATTGGTCGGACAAGCAAATTAGCCTTTGTACAGTTGGCGGAGAGTGGAAACAGGGTGACGGCCTCGGCCTTCCTGGTCGCCCTGATCGCGGCTGCTCCCTACACGCTTCACACAATCCTGACCGATAACGGCATCCAGTTGGGCTTTGCCCCGCGCTACGACAACGGCCCGACCACCCGTTACATCACCCACATGGTCTCCATGCGCCGCCGAGACGCTGGCGATTGGCGTCGACCGGACCGCCGTCGGCGCCGCTTGTAGTCTTCTGGCACCATCCAGATGGCCGTCAGAGCGGTGATGACCCTGCTAGTGGGCGCTCTCGGCCATGGGTCCACCACCGTGGGACTGATCGTGCTCAGCTCGCTGCTGGTAGGCCTCGCCGGTATCCTGCTCGCACGGTTGACTGCCGCGCGAACGACGGACTGATCCTGGCGGAGCAACGGCTCCGCCACCGCGTGTGTCAGAACAGACAGTGAACGAAAAGCGCTTCAAAGCGATGTTTGCTTACGCCACTGAGCGGGCGCGTCGAACGTGCCGTCCCAGAGACCGCGCCGGGCAATCTGCGCATCGCGTTGTTCCACTGAATACCTGCCGCCGCTGTAGCGGACATAATCGATTGCCCACCCCGCCCGCACCATCGCGCGGTTTATGGAAAGGCCTGCCAGCGTGTCGCATTCGGCGACCAGCCGCTGATAAGAGTCAACGTCCAGGGGTCGGCAAACGACATTGCCACCGCGGCTGATCAACTGCGAAAGAAATGCGGTCGCTCGACTCCCACAATCGTAGCGGCGACCTTGCCCGTTGAAACAGGGCTGGGTGCTTTCCGGCGCATCAATGCCGAACAGCCGGATCCTCGCGTGCTGCCCCGCGATCGCTAGCGTGTCGCCGTCGATCACCGTTGCGCGGCCCACGATTTCGCGTGACATAGCCGCCGGGGCGAGCGCCGCCGCCTCCCTTCCCGCCCGAGTTGCCGTTCCGGACCAATCGTACCGGGCGACTACCAAGAGAACCGCAGCGAACAACATAGCCAGCTGGAGCGGCCTCATGGCCCTCCTTATCCGCCAGAAGATGCTCATCCCTCAATCCGGGGCTTGGAAGCGTAGGCCAATCCGGCCTCATCGATCATGCCGTTCGCAGCGAGGCGGCCCTGCACCACGGCAAACCGGTCCTCGCGCATCGGTCCATCGGCGATGACAGACTTGAGGCAGCGACGGAATGTCTTGCCGGCGATGCGAACATATAGCTCGATGCCGCCGCTCGATCGGAGACGAAGCGTCACGTCGGGCTGAGGAGAAGGCTCGGGCACGTAAAGTTCAAGGGGTAGACGTGTCACGGGAACAGGAATCGATATCTTGGGATGCCCGATATCAATGGGGCTCGACACAACCGCGGACGCGAGAAACGGTGGAGTCAACTTTTGTGGATGGACCTTCGGAAGAGGCCCATTCGGAACAAACCGCTGTCGTCCTTGCATTAATTGGCCTCTCCGAGCGTATTCTTAGCCATGGCGAAGAGGCTCCGCGAAATGAAGAGCTCGCCCTTGGCTCCCCGCTGCACAAGCCCGCGCATATAGGCGCCAGCATTCTTGACGTCACCATTGAAAGCGCGCTGCACCGTCACGGCCAAAGCGGCGATCGCGAGATCCGCGCCGAGCTGCGATTTAGCTTCCTCCCAGACCTGGGGGTTGATGTAGGCCATGCGGCAAAGCGGCTGGCTGGCGGCGCGGAGGCTGGACCATGACGCGAACATGTCTGGCAGCGTGTCTGCCAGGTCGGGGCACGCCTGCCTCACAATCGGCAGCGAGATATTGAGAATGTCGCTGTCAGCGGCCTTGCGCGCGGCTTTTCGGTCTTGCTCGCCCCCGCAGCCGCCGCAAGGCTTTTTCTGGAAAGCCTCTTCGCCGAAGGCGCTCGTATGTGCGTGTCGGTCGTTAGACCGACTCTGATTAGTTCTACTTTCTACGATGTCACTAGGGGCTGTATCTTGTATGTGGCGCTCATCTTGCGCTGCATTGGCGTCCAAAATCTTTGTTTTAACGAAGGCTGCCAACTGGTCGCTGATCGTCGTGTGGACAAGCTGAAGATCGTCGGCAACAGCGTCGATGATCTCTCGGCAGGCCCCGCGCGGCAGGCGCGCGAGGATGCTCTGATAGGCCGCCTGATGTCCGGGCCAGTCGGCGGGCACACCCTCCCGCACGCCGGTCTCGATCATCTTGGTGATGTCGCGTCTGAGCAACGACAGCCGCTCTTTCGAGCGGCGCAGGGCTCTCTTTTCAGCCTGGACGGTCTGGGCGAGCCCTAGCAATTCCTCGGCGCGCGCCACGATGGGCGAGAGGTCGAACCCGAACGCCTGCTCGATCTGCCCGTCCTGGCCTTTCCGCGCGAACCGTTTGCCGTTGGGACTGTCGCGCCGGATGATAAGCCCACAATCAACAAGCACCGCAATGTGCCGCCGCAGCGTCGACGTCGGCATGCCGTTAGCCCGCGACGCGAGGTGGTCGTTTGAAGGCCAGACGATGTGTTCGCTGTCACCCGACAAGGCTGTTTCCGGATGGAAGGAAAGCAGGGCGTGAAGGATCGCGAGGGAGCGATCCGTAGCACCGACCAACTCTCTGGCCTCTCGTATGGCCTTGAAGATCTGCCATTTGTGAACAATGGCGTCGGGTTTCGCCGATTGGGCGACGAGCTGGGAGGCGATGTGCCCTAGGTCCAGGCGTCGTTGGCCGAAGGGTGTAACGGACATCTGCGATGCCATCAGCGATCGCTCCCGCCTGGTGCGGCTGGCGCCGCTGGAGACGCGAGGTGGCCGCCGCCGACCTGTCCGGTCACGTCGATGGCATCTAAGCCATGGGTATGATTTGACACCGTTTTCTCCTGAAAACGGCAAAAAGGGTTCGTCGCCGGGAAGGGCGTTTTCGCTTGACATCAATTCATGTCCCGGCGAAACTAAACCCATAAATTGCTGGGGTTTTGGTTCAGTTTCGCGCAGGCGAGAGCTATTCCCTGAGACCGAAAGGCTTCGATGTTGATCGCATCGGAGCCTTTTCCTTTTTGTCCGTCCGCTTCTCCTGGGTTGCAGATGCGATCGAACGCCAACTCTTTGGGTTGGTCGGGCGATTCGAGCGCTTGGCGCGCAACACTAAGCGGGATCCGGAACCCGGGGCAATAATTTATTGCCTGCATATACGTTCTATATGGCGGCAGAAACGTGTGACGTATACGCCTCATACGCAGCCATTTTAGCAGCCGCTACAGAGACAGCGCCTTGTCCGCAAGCGCGTAGACAAAGACGCGACCTCGACCTCCGTCATGCGTTTCTGTCGAATGAGTCAGCAAACCACGATCTTCCAACGACTTAAAGAGCTCTACGATAACCTGTCTTGGCGCATTGAGGCGATCCTTAAGCTTTGAGACAGTGATTTTCTCACCGTTTAAATGCATCATGTAGATGTAAGACATTATACCCGCTTGCTTCAAGCGATGGCTCGCCGTCTCTCCCTCGCGCTCATCTTCGACGATGCAGTCCATCAACTTGGCAACGAAGATCAGTGTTTTAAGCGGGGTATCGGCCGCATAGGGGCTTGGCATGGCATTCTCCGTTGCCTAATATAAGATGTAAATAGGTCGATGAAAGGCAGGACTCTGCCTTAATTGCTGGGCTTCGGGGTTGGTCGCCCCGAACACCAACAATTTTCACGGGGGCGCCAAGTCCATGAAGACGGCTGGGTTGAGCGAGGAGAATGGTGTGCCTGACAGCGGATGGCGCCATCCGGCACAATCTCTGGGTGGTGTTTGCACTGACCAGTTTAGTTTTGCGGGCATGAGCGAAGAGCAGGAATCATCGGGAGCGGGTGGAGAGCTTCGCGAGAAAAGCGGGCAGAGAAGTGTCAGCGTCGGCTTTACTACAACTTTTGTGGGGTGCGCCCTAGCCAGCACGGTTTTTTTTGCCGCTCCAGCGCCAGCGAGCGATTGGGGCTGCCAGGTATTGCTGTGCATTTCCAACCCAGGCGGGCCGATGCAGTACGCGGCATGCGTTCCGCCCATCACCCAACTTTACGACGTTCTGCGATCCGGCGGGAGCTTCCCGACCTGCACAGGCGTGGGCTTCTCATCCTCCATGCCGCGATACCAGCCCGATCAGTGCGCGGACGGGTCCGTGTTGACGCGGATCGAAGGCGAGACGGGCTCTGACAGCCTGACCTGCCGCTCGGTCGCGCGCCAGGAAGTCGGGCTTGAGAAGTGCAGGGGTAGCGATGCGAGCGAAACCGCCCGGCTGGTGCACAGCGGCGGCAAAGCGGTCTGCATGGATTACACGCACACCCGCCCCGAGGTGCGCGAACAGCCGCATTATGTCGATGTGACCATTGACGGTCTGACCCAGCGGATCTGGTTCTGATGCCCGGCGCCTTTCTGGCTGTCGCGGAGAACTGCGCGCCGATGGTGGAGCCGGCGGCGCTGGCCGCCATCGTGCGGCTTGAAAGCGGCTTCAATCCGCTGGCGATCAGGGTGCATAGCGACGCGGCCCTCAAGGGACAGCCGGCGACGAAGCAGGCGGCGGTCGCCGCCGCTAACGATCTGTTGGCGAAGCGTGCCGAGTTCGGCCTTGGTCTCGGCGGTCTGAGTGTCGAGATCGGCCGGAAGCACGGATTAAGCCTCGAAGAGATGTTCGATCCGTGCAGGAACCTCGCCGTGACGGGGCACTTGCTGGCGGGCTACCTGCGGGCATCTGCGACGCCCGACGCGGGGGACGGCGCATTCGGCGCCGCCTTCGCCCGCTATTTCGGGCAGGGGGATGAGGAAGCCGGATACATTGCGGGCTACGACCAGCGAGCGCTGTCGGCGATGGCGGAGCTGCGGCCTCTTCTTCCTGAGCTGCCCCTGACTATCGGCCCTTCTGCGGTCGCCGCCGAACACGAGGCGTCCCAAGAGGCCCCGCCCGCGACCGGCAAGCGGTTGGCCGCTCCCCCCCCATCTGCGCCGCCGTGGGACGTCTACGGCAACTCCAGCGGCAGCCGATCACACCTTCTTATCTTCACCCCGTGACATCACCCGATGATGCAAGCTGGAGCAATCCGATGACGAAGCATGCGAATGACGCGACGAACAATGGGCTCGTGTCGCGTTCGCGCCGCCACAGTGCCGTTCTGATGATGGGCCTGACCCTGGCGCTGGTGGGGGCGGAACCGGCCTTCGCGCAGGCCACGGGTATTCAGACGGCCCTCGAAAGCCTGATCGACATGATCACCGGCGGGGTCGGCAAGGCGCTCGCGGTTCTGGCGATCATGGGGGTGGGCATCGGCTGGATGTTCAACGTGATCCAGCTGCGCACGGCGGGCTTCGTAGTGATCGGCATCGCCATCGTGTTCTCGGCCGCCACCATCGCGTCAATGCTGGGGGCTGGCTGATGTCGAGGGCCGCCGGCGAGCCTGCGCTTGAAGAGGAAATGCTGTTTCTCGCCTGCACGCGCCCGGCGGTCTTTGCTGGCGCGCCGATGGAGACGTTGCCCGTCAACGCCGCTATCGGCCTGCTTACCGGCTTCATCCTGCTCGACAATTTTATTGTCGGCGTCGCGATCACGGCAAGCCTGCATATGGTCTGCCGGGAGATTGTGAAGCGCGACCCGAACCGCTTCCGCCTCATCGGCGCGTGGCTGTTCACATCCCTTCGGTGCCTCAACCGGGATTATTGGGGCGGCTCCAGCGTGACGCCGCTCCAGACAATCCGTCACTACGACGAGCGCGATTATGGCCTCTGACAACGCTGCTCTCCGCGCCCGCGAGATCGAACCCGAGAGCCGTATCCCGCATGTGCGGCACGTCGACGAGCATGTCATCGCGCTCGCCGGCGGCGCGCTCATGACCATGATCGCCGTGGAAGGCATCTCTTTCGAGACGGCCGGCGTCGACAACATCAATGCGCGCTATCGTGGGCTCGACACGATGCTGCGCAACATCGCGGATGATCGGCTGGCGGTATGGAGCCATGTCGTTCGGCGCCGCGAGACCACCTATCCGGCCGGCGACTTCAAAGAGGCGTTCGCGGCGGGGCTCGACACGCGCTACCGCGCGCGCATGGTCGGCCAGGAGCTGTACCGGAATGACCTGTTCATTTCGCTGGTCTGGACGAGCGATCCGTCGTCGCTCGCAAAGATGGCGGGCCTTGCGCGGCGCGCCCGCAAGGGCGGCGGCGAGGTCAATCCCGAGGCGCTGAAGCATCTGACGGATGCGCGCCAGACGATGATGGGGTTGCTGGCCGACTTCCGGCCTCGGTTGCTCGGCCTCTATGAGGCGGATGGGCTGATGTGGTCCGAGCCGTCCGAGGTGCTGCACCAGCTGGTCGGCGGCCGGCGTGAGCGGGTCCCGCTGACGATGGGACCGATCTATTCGGCCATCTATACCGATCGGGTCATTTTCGGCCGGGAGACGGCGCAAATCCGGCACGAGGCCGGGGATCGCGTCGCCGGGGCGCTGTCGCTTAAGGAATACCCCTCGCGCACCCGGCCCGGCATGCTGGATGGCCTGCTGGCCTTGCAGTGCGAGTTCATCCTCACGCAGTCCTTCGCCTTTCGGTCGAAGGCTGACGCCCTGGCGCTGTTCACGCGCAAGCAGAACATGATGACGGCCGGCGGCGACAAGGCCGTCTCGCAGATCGACGATCTGGTCGACGCGGCCGATGACGTGCAGGCCAATCGCATCGTCATGGGCGAGCATCATCTGTCGCTGATGGTGTTCGCGGGCGATGTGAAAACGCTCGGGGAACATCTGTCGAAAGCGCGGGCGGAGCTGGCGAATGGCGGCGCCGTCGTTGCCCGCGAGGATATCGCCCTGGAGGCGGTGTTCTGGGGGCAGCTGCCGGGCAACTTCTCGATGCGCCCGCGCTCGGGGGCGATCTCGTCCCGGAACTTCGCGGCGCTGTGCCCGCTGCACTCCTATCCGATAGGGCAGGCGGAAGGGAATTATTGGGGTCCGGCGGTTGCCATGCTGAAGACGGCATCGGGCGCGCCGTTCTATTTCAACTTCCATTACGAACAGCTGGGTTCGACGTTCATCTGCGGCCCGTCCGGGTCGGGCAAGACCGCACTGATGAACTTCCTGCTGACGCAGATCACCAAGCATGCGCCGCAGGTCGTGCTGTTCGACAAGGATCGCGGCGCGGACCTGTTCGTGCGCGCGATGGGCGGCACCTATCTGCCGCTGCAGAATGGTCGCCCGACCGGCTTTTCGCCGCTGAAGGGGCTGGAGCTGACCGAGGCGAACAAGGTGTTCCTGTCGCGCTGGATCGAGCGCCTGGTGCGTGGCGGCCGGACGATCACCACGAATGAGCAGCGCGCCATCGAGCAGGCCATTACGGCGCTGGGCCAGCTTGACCGGCGGGACCGTTCCATCGGAGCGCTGATCCAGTTTCTCGACACCACGGACCCCGAGGGCGTGGCCTCGCGCCTGCGCCGCTGGGCCGCCGGCGGCGCGCTGGGATGGGTGTTCGACAATGAGGGCGACGCCATCGGCGAAGGCGCGCAATTCCTCGGCTATGACATGACGGACTTCCTCGACAATGAGGAAATCCGCATGCCGCTGATGTTCTACCTGTTCCATCGGGTCGAACAGATGATCGACGGCCGGCGGATCGTCGTTGTGATCGACGAGTTCTGGAAGGCGCTCGCGGATGAGGGCTTCCGGGACTTCGTGCAGAACAAGCTCAAGACCATTCGGAAGCAGAACGGTCTGATGGTGTTCGCCACGCAAAGCCCGCGCGACGCGATATCGAGCCCGATCGCCCATACCGTGATCGAGCAATGCGGCACGCAGATATTCCTGCCGAATGAGAAGGGGCAGCACGCCGATTATGTCGGCGGGTTCCGGCTCACCGAGCGGGAATACGAGCTGATCTCGCGCGACCTTCAGAAGGCGTCCCGGCGCTTCATCGTCAAACAGGGTCATGGAAGCGTGGTGGCCGAACTGAACCTCGCGGGCTTCGACGACGAAATGTCGATCCTCTCCGGCACGACGGCCGGCGTCGATGACCTCGAACAGATCCGCAAGGAAGTGGGCGACGATCCGTCCCGCTGGCTTCCGCTCTTCTACAGCCGTCGTCGCGGCGCTTAATCAGGAGTCCTGGCATGTCTCGGCTGCGCCTTGCCTTTATCATCACCACCTTCCTGTCGGGCTCCCTTGCGGCAAGCGCGCAGGGCATTCCGGTCCTCGATACGACCGCGATCGCCAAGCAGGTCGAGCAGATCGCCCAGCTGAAAAGCCAGCTCGACACGCTCAAGGAGCAACTGGCGCAGGGCCAGGCGCTGTTCGATTCGATGAACGGCGTCACGAATATGAGCAATGTCGCTGGCCTGCTGAACGATCCGGAGATCCGCAACGCCCTTCCTGGGAATTTCTCGGATGTCGAGGGGCTTCTGCAGGGCAACGGTTCGGGCGCCTTCGGGTCCTCGGCTCAGCGCCATCTGGATAGCAATTCGAGCTACCAGACCAATGCCAATGACTTTTATGCGCAGGAGCTGGCCAAGGTCCAGAAGCAGAACGCCGGCCAGCTGTCGCTTGGCGAACAGATGTACGAGGCCGCGACGAAGCGCGTCGATGGCCTGGAAGAGCTGCGCAAACAGATCTCCAAATCGTCTGACGCTAAGGAAGTCGCGGCTCTCTCGGCCCGCATCCAGAGCGAAAGCGCTCTTCTCCAGACCGATACGCTGCGCATGCAGGCGCTGAAGATGGTGCAGGACGCTCAAATCAAGGTAGACGAACAGCGTGCGCGTGAGAACTGGCGGCAGAAGCTGGACAGTATGGAGAAGTCGTTGAAATGAAGAAGTTGCTGATAGCTACCGTCGCCTGCCTCGGCCTGGCCGCCTGTAACGGCAACGAGGAAAAGGTCTATACGGTCGATGAGCTTGTGAACGACCCGGCCACACTAGAACGTATCTACAAAGAGTGCGGCAATGACCCGGGCCGGCTTTCCGAGACGCCCAACTGCAAGAATGTTGCACAGGCGCGATGGAAGAGCCGGCTGAACAATATGTCGAAATCTCTTCAGTAGGGCTGCGGTGCGGGAGCACGGCTGAAACGGGAACGGGGCGCCGGCATGGCTGGTTACACGACATTCGAGAGCATCGAGGACAGTTTCACGGCGCCCCTGGAGAGCTTCATCTCCTCGGGCTCGTCGAATATCGCGTCCGCGATAGTCGGCCCCCTGTCTCTGGCGGTTACACTCTATGTGATCATCACCGGCGTCCTGATGATGCTGGGAAAAATCGACACGCCGATCCGGGAGATTTCCCTTCGGGTGATCAAGCTGGGCATCATCATCGCCCTCATCAAGGAGAGTGGGACGTACCAGCAGTTCGTCACCGACATTTTCTTTGAGAGCCTGCCGAATGAAATCTCGTCCGCTCTAGCGACCGGCAGCGCCATTAGTGGATCGAGCCTCGACGGCCTGATGACCCAGATTCAGCTGACCGCCACGAAGATCATGGCGGCGGCGGGCTGGGATTATACGATCGTCACCTACGGCATGGCGGCCCTCGCTTTGATCATCATCGCACTGATCACACTCGCGGTGTCGTTCGTGGTGACGCTGTACGCCAAGATCGCGCTGACGCTGGTTCTGGCTCTCGGTCCGATCTTCATCGCCTGCGCACTTTTCGATTCGACCCGCCGGATGACGGAGGCGTGGTTCGCTCAGGTCATCAACTACGTCGTGCTGCAGGTGCTGGTGCTGGCGCTCGGTTCGCTGCTCGTCGATATCCTGGATTCGCAGGTCAGCTCGGCCGGGAGCTTCACCGACGTGTTGATGATCCCGCTGTCGCTCGGCGCCACCTTCGTGGCGGCCGGCTACATTCTGTACCAGCTGCCGCAGCTTGCGGCCTCTCTCGCCGGCGGCGGGATGTCCCTGGCCTATGGCACGCTGGCGAAGAACGATGCGCGGGGAAGCGCCGTAGCGCAAAGCGCGCGGTATCTGGCCGGGAAAATGCGCGGCGGCTCGAAGGGCACATAGTAACGCACTGACAAATCACACGAATTTTGAGCCGGCCGCGAGGCCGGACGCCACCCCTACGCTTTGCGTCTGAGAATTGGACCTGAACCGATGAGAAAACCCCCCGTCTTATTCATCCTCGCGCTGGGCCTGATGGTGTCAGGCTGCGCGTCGATTCAGTACCCGCTGCCGTCCTGCGACGGCTCTGCCCGGCGCCCGCTCAATCGTTCCGTCTGGGATTGGAACGCCACCTCCATGACCTCGCAGCCGGTTCCGGCCGGGCTGGAAGTGGTGGCCGGCGCGAAGCCTGCCGCGAACTGAGGGGAGGGGATGGGATGATGGTGCCGACCAAGAGCCTCGACGAGTATTTCGACAGGGCGCGCCGCTTCGATCAGGATCGGGTGATCGCGGCCAACCGGTCGCGCAAAGTCGCCTGGACGATCGCCGGTTTGTCGGGTGGCGTCGCGCTGGTGGCTGTGGCGGCCGTCGCCGGCCTCACGCCGCTCAAGACGGTGGAGCCCTTCGTGGTGCGGGTCGATAATTCGACCGGCATTGTCGATGTGGTGTCGGGCCTGAAATCAGGTCCACTCGAATATGACGAGGCCGTGCGCAAATGGTTCGCGGCTCGTTATGTGCGCGCCCGTGAGGGCTTCGCGGCGAGCGAAGCAGAAGAGAGCTTCCGGGCGGTGATGCTGATGTCGGCGCCGGCGCAACAGGCGCAGTTCGCGGCCTTTTTCAACGGCCGCAATCCCGAGAGCCCCCAGAACATCTACGGGGAGCGGGCGACAGTCCGGATCAAGATCAAGACCATTGCCCTGATCGGCTCGAACGTCATGCAGGTCCGCTACCTGCGCACGATGACGCGGGGCGATGAGGTGAACCAGACGCACTGGATCGCCACGCTGACCTATTCGTTCGTCAACGCGCCGATGTCCGAGCAGGACCGGCTTGTGAACCCGCTGGGCTTCCTGGTGAGCGATTTCCGAGCGGACCCGGAGGTAAATTGATGAACCGCTTCACCATGCTATCATCGGTGATCCTGATGGCGGCTTCCGCGCCGATCGGCACAGCGCTCGCGCTGGAAACGCCGGTCGCGGCGCCCCGCGATAGCCGCATCCGCTTCGTCCAGTTCGAGCCGTACAACGTGGTGCGGATCATCGGCACCTTGCGTTCATCGGTGCAGGTTGAATTCGCGCCCGACGAGGAAATCGTGCACGTCGCCACGGGCAACAGCATTGCCTGGGAGGTGGCGCCGGCGGGGAGCATTCTGTTCCTCAAGCCGCGCGAGAAGCAGGCCGTGACCAATCTTCAGGTCGTCACGGCACGTCGGGACGGCTCGAAGCGCAGCTATCAGTTTGAGCTGACGGTTCGGGACGGGGCCGTTGGTCCCGGCGCCGACACCTATTTCCTTGTGAAATTCCGTTACCCCGGCGACGAAGCCGAGGAGCGGCGCCGGATCGCCGCCGCCAGGGCGGAAGCCGAGAAGGCGAACCAGGCCGACAAGGTGCTGGAATTTCACGGTGCGTTCGGGCCGCGCAACTGGCGCTATTCGGCGCAGGGGTCGCAGGTCATCGAGCCGGCGTCGGTCTACGACAATGGCAAGGTGACGACGTTTGCGTTCTCCGGAAACACGCAGGTTCCGGCGATCTACATCGTGAACGCCGATGGGTCTGAGAATCTGGTGCCCAGCTCGACCGATGGCGATCTCGTCATGGTCCATGCCATTGCCGCGAAATTCGTGCTGCGGCGCGGCCGGGAAGTCACTTGCATCTTCAACGAGGGGTTCGTTCCGGCCGGGATCAATCCCGGCACGGGCACGACCTCGCCATCGGTGCAGCGCGTCGTGAAGCCGTCCGCCACCTCGACCCCGGCACAGTGAGGAAAAAACCGATGTCTGATGCCGATCATGAGAAGGATGGCCTCGCCGGTGAACGCGGCGCGCTTCGCGCTCCTCCAAGCCGCTTTGGGATCGACGCCAGGAAGCTCCTGGGCGGGGCCGCGTTCATCGCAGTTGGTGCTGCGGCCCTGGTCTATTCCGCGCTCGGGAATGAGAAGGCGGGTGAACCGGCCAAGCCGGACAACGTCATCCGCTCCAATGTTCCCTATGAGCCGGCGCCGGTGCAGCTGCCGAAGGTCGAGCCAGTGCCCGCCCCCGTCCGGGAGCGCGCCGCCGCTGTTGTGGCGCCGCTGCCGCAGGAAGAGCCTGACCCGCTTCTCGGCTCCGCAACCCGCGCGCCGGTCATTGCCTTCAGCGCGGGAACCGCGCGCGGCGGCCAGGGTGCGCCGCGTGCCGCAGGCGACGACGCCTATGTGCCCGCGCAGCAGCAGCGATCCGAAGACGAAGCGCGCTTTCAGGGGCTGTTGAAGCCGACGATCCTGCAAGGATCGAAGGCGGGCACTCTGGGAAATCGGAACTTCATCGTGGCTATGGGCGCCTCGATTCCGTGTGTGCTGGAAACGGCTCTCTCGTCGGACCAGCCGGGGTTTTCGAGCTGCGTCATTCCGCGCGACGTCCTCTCGGACAATGGTCGCGTCGTCCTGATGCCCAAGGGAACGCAGGTTGTCGGCGAATACCGGGGTGGTCTGCGTCGCGGACAGAGCCGGCTGTTCGTGCTCTGGACGCGGGCAAAGACGCCGGATGGGGTCATTATCTCGCTGGCGTCGCCGGCGACGGATGGCCTCGGCCGGGCGGGGTTCGACGGCTATGTCGATACCCATTTCTGGGAGCGTTTCGGCGGCGCCATTCTGATGTCGATGATGAGCGACATTTCGAGCTGGATCGGGGATGAAATCTCCAAGGGCAGCGAAGTGTCGGCCACTCAGACCACGAGTTCGGGCGAAGACGCCGCCGCGATCGCTGTCGAGCAGTCGATCAATATCCCGCCGACCCTGATCAAGCATCAGGGCGAGGTGGTGTCGATCTTCGTCGCGCGCGACCTCGATTTCTCCAACGTCTACGCGCTGAAAGTCACAGAACCGCTGCGCAAGGTCTACGATCGCGGCGTTCTCGGTGACTTCGGCGTAGCCGATCCCTTGATCACGAAATAGGCCGCCGGCCGCAACTCGGGGACATAGCGATGACTGCCAAGCAGGACCCGTTGGTCGTGCGGGCGCTCCTGCGCCCGTTCGACCCGTTTCTCACCGACGACTCGGTGTTCGAGATCGTCGTGAACCGGCCGCAAGAGGTGCTGGTCGAGCGCCGCGACGGTTGGATAGCGTATCCCTTCCCTGAGCTGACATTCGAGGCCCTGGCCAGCCTGGGCAAGGCGGTCGCGACCTGGTCGCACCAGACGATATCGGATGCGCGTCCGCTGCTCTCGGCAACGCTGCCGGCGGGCGAGCGTATCCAGATCGTGTTTCCGCCGGCCGTCGGCGCCGGAACGGTGTCGATCACGCTGCGCAAGCCATCGTCCAAGACCTTCACGCTCGACCAGCTCGACACGTTCGGGCTCTTCAACGACGTGAGGACGATTGTGCAGTGCAATCCGGCCGATGAGACGCTGATCGATTTGCATCGCCGGGGAAACTGGTCGGAATTCCTTCGGCAGGCGGTTCGCGCGCGCAAGAACATCGTGATTTCGGGCGCGACGGGCAGCGGCAAGACAACCCTGTCGAAGGCGCTGATTGCCCATATCCCGCTTGATGAGCGGGTGATTACGGTCGAGGACACGCCGGAGCTGGAGATACCCCAGACGAACGCGGTACGCCTCTTCTACTCGAAGGGCGGGCAGGGCGTAGCGAAGATCGGGCCGACCGAGCTTCTGGAATCGTGCATGCGGATGCGGCCTGATCGTATCCTGCTGCAGGAGCTGCGCGACGGCACGGCCTTCGATTACATCGTCAACGTCAACTCGGGGCACCCGGGCTCGATTACGACGGTGCATGCGGATAGCGCGCTGCTGGCGATCGAGCGGCTGACGCTGCTGGTGAAGCAGAGCGAGGCCGGCCGGGATCTCGCGCGTGACGACGTGCGGGCGCTGCTCACGACCATGGTCGATGTGGTTGTGCAATGCCACAAGGTGGCCGGCCGCTTCCGCGTCACTGAAATCGACTTCGCGCCGGCGCGCATGCGGGGCGCGAGCGCCATAGGCGAGGATGCGCCGTCCACGGTCGCGACGAGGAAGCCGGGGCTTGCGGCATGAACTCCATCATCATCTGTGAAAAGCCCTCCCAAGCCCGCAATCTGCGCGCCGCCCTTGGCGATCGCCATGGCCGCATCCTGGCCGCCCAAGGCCACCTTCTGCGTCTGGAAGCCCCGGAAGAGGTGAACCCGGCCTGGAAGTCCTGGGGCCTCGACGTGCTGCGCCCGGCAAAGGGACGCTATGGCTGGCGTCCGGACGAGGGCGGCGGCAAGGCCGAACGTCTCGACGAGATCCGCAAGGCGCTGTCTGGCGCCGGCCGGGTGATCATCGCCACGGACTGCGACCGTGAGGGACAGGCGATCGGCGAGTCGCTGGTTCGGCATCTTGGCTTCAGGGGCGAGGTGCTGAGGGCCATGTTCACAGCCGAGGACGAAACCTCGCTGCAGGCGGCATTCGCCGCTCTGAAGCCGAACGCGCATTGGGGCAGGCTGTTCGAGGCCGCCGTGGCGCGGGCTCAATCAGACCAGATTTTCAATCTGACGATGACGCGGGCGGCAACTGTGAAACTGCGGCCGGAGGGTTGGCGCGGGCCGCTCGGCATCGGCCGCGTTCGCACGCCGACCCTGGGGCTGGTCTGCGCGCGCGAGCTGGAGATACGCGGCTTCACGCCGCGCGATTTCTATGAGATCGAGGCCGTCGTCGCCGGCGCCGCCGGCGAGGGGTCCGTGTGGTATCGCCCGCGCGGAGACGCGCGGATCTTCGATCCGGACAGGGCGGACCGCATTGCGCTCGCGGCCGCGAGCTATCACGGGCCGATCGAGGTCGCACGAGAGGCGCGGAAATCGGTGCCGCCGCGCCCGTTCGATCTGCCGTCACTGCAGAAGCACGCCGGCAAGTGGGGATGGAGCGCAAAGAAGGTCCTCGATGTCGCCCAGGCGCTCTATGAGCGGCACAAGCTGATCACCTATCCCCGGGCGGAAACCCGCTATCTCCCGGAGAACCTGGTGCCGAGCGCCGGCAATCTGCTCGATGCGCTCCGCGGTATTGGCGAGCTGGCGCCGCAGCTGCCGGCGGTGCCGATCATTCGCAAGGGAAAGTCCGGTCTTTGGTCTGACGCCGGCATCGCCGGCGCCAGCCATCATGCCCTTATCCCGAACGTCAACGCCCCGAACATGTCGGCCTCCGTGGCGGCGCTGGATCATGACGAGCGGGCGCTGTTCGATGCGATCGCGCGCGCCTTCATTGCTGCAATCTCGCCGGACCATGAGTTTGACGAGACCACGCTGTCTTTCTCCGTCGAAGTGCCGGCGGCGCCTGGTTCGGTCGACGTGGTGCGCTTTCAGGCGCGAGGGCACGTCGTCACTCGGCCGGGCTGGAAGGCCGTCCTTGAGGACGAGGAGAATGGGGAGGACGATGAACAGGGCGATGACGCCGTGCTGCCGGCGTTCGCCAACGGCGACACCGTCTCCTGCAACTCCGTGAGGGCTCGCCCGCGTCAGACAACCGCGCCCAAGCGCTATACCGAGGGCGACCTGATCGACGCGATGCACAACGCCTGGCGCTTTGTGAAAGACGAAGCCGAACGTGAGCGCCTGAAGGAGGCTAAGGGCATAGGCACCCCGGCGACGCGGGATTCGATCTTGGAAGGGCTGAAGCGTCAGGGCATGCTGTTCCTGGACAAGAAGAACCTGGTTCCGACCGATCTTGCGCTCTGGCTTTACAAGCTGCTCTGTGAAAGCGCTCCGGAACTGGTCGACCCGGGCGCGACCGCGCGCATGGAGGCCCGCCTCGATGACGTTCTCGCCGGCTCGGCCGATGCGGATACGGTGATTGGAGAGATAGCCGATCGCGCCGGCGGCCTGGTGGCGCGGCTCTCGGAGGTGACGGCGGCGACGTCGCCGACCTTCAAGCGGCCGCCCTCGGGCGCGATGCTGGCGGCCGCCAGGGACAAGGCCAAACGGGAAGGCACGCGCCTACCGCGTGGCGCCGCTGACGATGCCGAGATCTGCCGTGCCTTTCTCGGTCCGCGCCGGCTGGCGAGCGCGGGACCTTCGGAAAAGCAGCTCGCCTACGCTCAAAAGCTGTCGGAGGAAACCGGGATGGACTTGCCCGAAGCGGCGCGGCTCGATGCGGCCGCTCTGTCGAAATGGATCGACGCGGCACGGTCGGCCGGCGGAAAGGATCTCGCGTCGCCGAAGCAGCGCGAGTGGATCGCAAAGCTGGTGGGGGAGGGGGCCAAGCCACCGCACGGCTATCCCGACCGGGTCGGCGCGAGCGATGCGCGAGCGTTTCTCGACAAGGCGTTCGGCAAGAAAGCGGCGCGCCGCTAAACGCGGCGCGCTTGCGCGAGATGTCGATGATGGGCGCGCAGATGGAATGCTGATCCTCAAGGGGACGGTAGGGCCGTGGCGGCTGGTGGGATGCGGCGTGCTTATCACAAGCGTCATTGTGCTTGCGGCGGCATAAATTCGGGCGCGAGCCAAGGCAGGCGGCACGAGAAGGCGACCGCTAGCATCCAAGCTTGCGGGCAGTGGGATGCGCGCGGCCGAAGAGGGAGCCGGGCGCGCCAAGGTCTGAAGATGTTGACCCGTTGCGGCCCTCTCAGCGTGCCCCTACTAACGTCCGCTTTGCGCCGCCATATCGGTCATTGGTCTGGTAACGGCCCCAGCCCAAAAGCGATGGGGTGGACGCCCCCTGACGGCATCGATGTGCCAGAGTGGAGTGTTCATCACCACTGGAGGAGGCGTCCGTGTGCGAGATCAGCACAATCGGCATCGATCTGGCCAAGTCGGTTTTTCAGGTTCACGGCGCGGACCGGGGCGGTACCGCGATCCTGCGCAAGAAGCTGCGGCGTGACCAGGTTCTGGCGTTCTTCGCGTCGTTGCCACGGTGCGTCGTGGCGATGGAGGCTTGCGCGAGCGCGCACTACTGGGCCCGTCAGATCGCTGCTTTGGGCCACGATACGCGGCTCATCCCGCCGGCGTACGTGAAGCCGTTCGTGAAGCGGCAGAAGAACGACATGGCTGACGCGGAGGCGATCTGCGAGGCGGCGCAGCTCTCGACGATGCGGTTCGTTCAGGGCAAGAGTGCAGAGGCGCAGGCATCGGCCGTGGTGTTTCGTACGCGCGACATCCTCGTGCGCCAGCGCACCCAGCTGATCAACGCCTTGCGCGGGCACCTCACCGAGTTCGGCTATGTCGTGCGGCAGGGTGTCAGACATGTCGGCAAGCTGGTCGAGATCGTCGGCGATCCCGCATCAGACATCCCGGCTGAAGCACGGCCGGTACTGGTCGTCATCGCACAGGGTTTGCAGGCACTGCAGACGCAGATCGCTCTTCTCGACCGAGAGATCGCGGCCCGGGCAAAGGCAGACCCGGTGGCGCAGCGGTTGATGAGGGCATCGCCATACTTCTCGACGGCGAGTGACAGGTCGGCGACGGCGCCCCTGGCCTCGCGCCGCTCGTCATCCTCCTTGCGCCAGAAGGTGGCGGCGCGGCCCGACAGCCGCCCGAGGCTTCAGGATTGTTCTCGATGGGCCTGGCGAGCCCTCGCGCCGTGTCGGCAGGATTCGCGGCCCGCGTTTAGCCACGCGGATCCCCTAACATTCCGGTCAAGCGTGTCCTGGAAATGTCGCCCCCTACCAGAGTGCGAGGCGGGCACGCGCCCAGCAGGCCGTTGATCAGCACCGTGCGCAGGCCCTCGCGGGTGAGCACGAGGGCCAGATCGGTCGCGCCGTCAGGTCGTCGGCTACACATCCAAACAGAATGATGGAAGAACCTTAAGGGGTCTGAGCGCCGCGGGCGTTCACATGGACCGCGTAGAGCGAGGAGGTGGCTGCGATGAACAGCCGGTTCCTCTTCGGTCCGCCAAAGGTGATGTTGGCGACGGCCTCGGGAATGAGGATCTTGCCGAGCAGCTCGCCGGCCGGGTCATAGCAGTGCACGCCGTCGCCGGCCGCTACCCAGAGGTTGCCCTCATTGTCGAAACGAATGCCGTCGGGAACGCCGGGATCGATCTCGGTGAAGACCTCGCCGCCGGAGAGCCTGTTATCCTCCGACACGCCGAAGCGACGTATGTGGTGAGGTCGGTCGGCCCCATGCGACCGGCCGGAGTCCGCAATGCAAAGTTCGCGTTCATCCGGCGAGAAAGCGAGACCGTTCGGCTTGTCGAAGTCATCGGCGACCATCGCAAGACTGCCGTCACGCGGATCCAGCCGATAGACATTGCAGCGGCCGATTTCGCTCTCGGCCTTGTTGCCCTCGTAGTCAGTGAGGATGCCATAGGGCGGATCGGTGAACCACACGGTTCCGTCCGACTTCACCACCACGTCATTGGGCGAATTCAGCCGCTTGCCCTCGTAACTCTCGGCCAGAACCGTGATCGAGCCATCCCATTCGGTGCGTGTCACGCGCCGGGCCCCGTGCTCGCAGGTGACGAGCCGGCCCTGGCGGTCGCGCGTGTTGCCATTGGCGTGGTTGGCTGGAAACCGAAAAGGGGCGACAGCGCCGGTCTGCTCGTCCCATTTCAGGATGCGGTCATTGGGAATGTCGCTGAACAGCAGGAAACGGCCATCGCCGAAATAGACCGGCCCTTCCGCCCACAATGTGCCGGTGTACAGCTTTTCAAGCTGGCAGACCGGAATGATGAAGCGGGTGAACCGGCGGTCCACCACCTCGAAATAGGACATCGGACGCTCTCCCCAGACGCGTCTCCACGGACGCTTGTTCTCAGATGCTCAGGCACTTCCGGCGGTCAGCTCTTCTCGCCGCGAACCGCCCAGTAATAAGTCTCGACGTCCTGCAGGTGCCGTCGCATGGCAGTTTCCGCGCCATCGGGATCATGGGCTTCGATGGCCTCGAAGATCGCCTTATGGCAGGCACGCGCCGCGACGAGCGCGCGCGGATCCTGCAGCGAGGTGTGGCGCTGGTCCTGCAGTAATTCCAGCACGCCGTCGTACAAGGCGTTGATGACCGGGTTGCCCAGCACCCGAGCGACCGCGAAATGGAAGGAGTCGTCGGTCTGCGCAAAACCGGGGATGTCGGTACTGGTGAGATTAGCCTCAAGCAGGTCGCGCAGCTCGTCGATCTGCGTGTTGCTGGCGATGCGCGCCGCCTCGCGGGCGAGGGTCACCTCGACCAGAATGCGGGTCTGCTGAAACAGCTGGATCCCTTGCGGCTGCGACAGCAGGAAGCGCGCCGCACCGGAGAGCTGGTCCAGAATATCCTTGGGATCGGGCTCGGTCACCCGCGCGCGCTCGCCGCTGCTGACCGAGATCAAGCCCTTTTTGTTGAGCCACAGCAGAGCCTCCCGCACGGCCGGTCGTCCGACCTGGAAACGTTCCATCAGCTCCCGCTCGGACGGCAGTGCATCGCCAACCTTTAGCTCGCCGGAATAGATCATCTGCGCCAGATGTTCGGCGACATGGTCGAAGAGGCGATACCGCTTGATGGCGTGAATGGGCGTTCGGCTCATACGTTCTGGTTCCATTGGCTGAAGGTCAGGGCGGATCGAGTGTGCACGTCTTCGGCGCATATCCGAAAGATAGGCTGCGACCCGCCTGACATATACAACCTAAGGGCTATCTGCCGAACTCTTCCCGAAGACGGGCCTTGGCGCCAACCAACGCCGCGAGCCAGCGGTCGCGCCACAGGCGACGTTCGGGCAGATGCTCGGCCGGGATTGCGGCACGCCGCTCGGCTTCGATGGCGCTCACGACCGGCGGGGTCCATTCGCGGGGATCGGCCTGTTCCTTGGCAAGGCCGTAATACATCGGGCCAAGGTTGTTGCAGTATTCGGCTACACCGGTTGCGGCGTTCAGATCGATGGTCTCGAACGGTCCCATGAAGAACCAGCGCAGACCCAGGCCGTCGGCCACCGCCTTGTCGACGTCACCGGCGGACACGATGCCGTCCTCGACAAGGCGAAACGCTTCGCCAAGCAGGGCGCTCTGCAGCCGGTTGACCACGAAGCCATTGATTTCCCGGCTGAGCCGGATGGGCTCCTGTCCGGCCCTCTTCATCAGGGCGTCGGCAAATTCCATCGCTTCCGGCAACGTCCACGGGGCCGGGACCAGTTCGACGAGCGGGATGAGATGCGGTGGGTTTACGGGATGAACGACCAGGCAGCGCCCGCGTGTCGCCAGCGTCTCGGTAAAGGAGGAAGCGGGCAGGCCGGAGGTTGAACTGCCGATCACCACCCCGGGCGCGACAAGGCTATCGAGACGGGCATAGAGAGCCTGCTTGATCGGTAGCCGCTCGGGCGCGCTTTCCTGCACATAATCGACCCCGGCGACCGCCTCCTCAATCGTGGGGGCGATGCGGATGCGTGCGAGGACGGCTTCCGCATCCCGCATTCCGGCCAGGGAGGTGGACACGAAGGTGACGGCGGCCTCGGCAGATTCCGGCGAAGGATCGTGAACGACGACGTCATGGCCGGCACGCGCGAAGACAAGCGTCCACGACGATCCGACGACGCCGCAGCCGATAATGGCGACACGAGACATGGTGAACTCCGAATTGGGGCGTCACGCGCCCGCTTAAACAGGGCGGCGGCTCAGGACGCTGCGGCGACGGCGGCCTTGCGCCGACGAATGGCGGCGTAGACGGAGAGGCTGACCGCGAGAATCAGGATGCCGCCATTGAAGAAGTATTCGACGTAGAAGGCGGCCCCGAGCTGCTGGACGCCGGAGAACGAGAAGGCGAGCACCAGCACGGCCAGCACGGTGCCCACCACGTTCACCCGGCCAGGCTTGATCGAGGTGGCCCCGAGCAGCACGCTGGCGAAGGCCGGCAGGAGATATTCCGGCCCGACCGACGGCGTCGCCGCGCGCAGGATGGACGCAAGAAGAATGCCGGCCAGAGCGCAGAGAAACCCGGAGCCGACAAAGGCACCCATGACGTAATTCGGCACCGAAATCCCGGACAGTTCGGCGGCACGGGCATTGGAGCCGATGACATAGAGGCTGCGCCCGACCGGCATACGCTCCAGAAGAACCCACAGCAGCACAGCGACCACGGTGACATAGAGCGCCGTGATGGGGATGCCGTGAAAGGAGCCGGTCAGGCCGGTGAAGCTGTCCGGCAGGCTGAAGCCGGGAATCTGCTGCCCGTCCGTGTACCAGTTGGAGACGCCGTAGAGCAGCGAGCCGACGCCCATCGTGGCGATGAAGGCGTCGATCTTGAAGCGCGCGACGAGGATACCGTTGACGAGACCGATGACGACGCCCGTCGCCAGCACGATGCCGGCCGCAACGGGCCAGGGGATGTTGGCGTTCACCTGCAGGCCGATCATCAGCACATGGGCCAAGCCGATATGATACCCGACCGACATGTCGAACCGCCCGGTCGCCAGCGGCAGCATGACCGCGAAGGCGAGAAGGGCGGTAATCGACTGGCTGGTCAGCAGATTGCCGATATTGCCCGAGGACAAAAACGTGTTCGGCCTCAGCGCCGAGAAGACCACGATCACCAGCACGAAGACGATGAGGAGGCCGTAGTTCGACACGAATTCGGAAAGCACCTTGAGCGGGCGCGAATGGGTTGCCTGGGCCACGAGGTTATCCTCCGGAGGCGGGGGTAAGGGCGCCGGCAGCGCCGAGTGTGGAAAGGGCGATCAGGCCGTCGACGGTCAACTGCGCGCCGGTGAGCTCGCCCGCCGCACGGCCGCGATCGATGACGAGCGCGCGGTCGCACAGTGTGGCGACTTCTTCGAGATCGGAGGAGATGACGAGAATGGCGCGCCCGCTGGCGGCGGCCTGGCGCAGCATGGCGTGGATGGCGATCTTGGCGCCGATGTCCACGCCGGCGGTCGGCTCTTCGAGGATGACCACGCGTGCATCGGCTTCGAGCCAGCGGGCGAGGCAAACCTTCTGCTGGTTTCCGCCGCTCAGCCAGTCGATCAGTGCGCGCTCATTGCGCGGCCGGACATCGAAGTGATCGAGCCGCGCCCGTGCGTCGCGCTGTTCGCGAACCGGGCTGGTGAGGCTGAACGGCGAGCGCCCGCGTATGTCCGGATTGGGAAACAGGTTCTCGATGAGGCTCATGCCCGGGAACGTGCTTTCGCTGGTCCGGTCGCCGGCAAGCAGTACAATGCCGGCAGCGATGCGGTCGGCGATACGGTCCTCCGGCTTCAGCCGTACGTCGCCGAGCGTAATCTTGCCCGAATCCGCGCGCATCGCGCCGAAGATGGTGCGCCCCACCGCCTCCTGGCCGCCGCCGCGCAAGCCGACGAGACCGACGACTTCGCCCGGCCGCAGCGTGAAATCGAGCGGGCCACGGCGGCCGACGACGAGCTTCTCCACCTTCAGCACCGGCGGCGCCTCGGCAATGGGCGCGTGGGTGCGGTGCGTCAGGTCGACCGCACGCCCCAGCATGTGCTCGACGATCTCGCTGCCGGTGGTCTCGTCCATGCGCGCGGTATGAACCCGCGTCCCGTCGCGAAACACGGTGACGCGGTCGGCAAGGCCAAACAGCTCATGCAAGCGATGCGATACATAGATGATGCTGGCGCCCTGGTCGCGCATGCGCCGCATCGCTTCGAACAGCCGATGGGCGTCCTGCTCGGGCAGCGCGGCGGTCGGCTCGTCGAGCACGAGCACTTTCGGCGTGTGGGTCAGCGTCCGGACAATGTTCAGGATCGCCTTTTCCGGCGTGGACAGCGTCGCGACCAGCCGGCGCGGATCGACCGGCGGTATTCTCATCGTCTCGTAGATCGCCGTGGTCTGGCGGCTCACGCCGCGCCAGTCGATGAGGCCATGCCGGCGGGGATAGCCCGCGACGAGGGCGATATTCTCGGCAACGCTCAGATCGTCGACCAGAGCGAGATCCTGATGCACGAAGGCAAGCGGGAGTTTCTCTGCCCGCGGATCCACCGGTGCGCCGTCGAGGACGATTTCGCCCTCATCGGCGGCATAGACGCCGGCGAGGATCTTGATAAAGGTCGACTTGCCCGCGCCGTTCTCGCCGACAAGCGCGTGAATCTCGCCGCGCCCCAGGGAAAACGAGGCGTTGTTGAGCGCAAGCGCCCCGTAAAATCGCTTGTTGAGCCCGCGCACATCCAGCAGCGGCAGAGCGTCCGTCATTGTTGGGCGTCCAGAACAGATCATTGCAGGGATGCGGTGGAGACCGGCCGACAGATGTCGCGCCGGTCTCCTGCGCGATCAGCAGGCGTTTTTCTTGCCGCGCCACACATTCATGTAGTGGCAGGCGAAGCCGTTGCTCGGAATGAACTCGTTCTTGTCGCCACCTTCCTTGTCGACGTTTTCACGCGTCACCAAGTAGACGGGCTGGACGAATTTCGCCGGTTCCTGCCCGGCCATGGCACGGACGACGGAGTCGATGGCCTGGTAGCCGAAGAGCGTCGAGGGCTCGGGAACGGTTGCGACCTCGTATTCGCCCTTGCGGATCATGTCGTAGGCCGAGGGCGGGCCGTCGGCACCGACGAGGTGAACCTTGGAGGGGCTGACACCCGAGGCGCGCAGCGCGGACGCGATGTAGGGATAGAAATTGTCGCAGCAGGTGGTGCCCCACCAATCGTCGCCGTAATTGGCGATGACGCCCGAGATGACCGAGGGAATACGCTTGGTCTGGTCGGCGATCGGAATGTTGATCATCTCGAGGAACTTGCAGCCCTCGCAGTTCTTCACCGGCTCGGTGGCGGCCTGCGCCTTCAGGCGGGCGATAGCGAAGCTGTTGTCGAGGAAGTGCAGCAGCCGGGCCTTGCCCTCCGACTTGGCGATGACATAGGCCGCCTGCGCCGCGCCGATCTCGACCGGATCGGAGCCGATGTTCATGTAGAGGTTGCTCTCGGGGTCCGGACCCGGGAACGCCGCCGAGTGGATGCCGATGACGGGAATGCCGGCGTCGACCGCCTGCTTGATCGGCCCCTGGAGCGCGCTCGCATCCGCCGAGGTGACGATGGCGGCCGGCTTCATGGCAACGGCCTGCTGCATGGCCGAGAGCGTGCCGGTGACAGTACCCTTGCCGTTAAGCGTGACGGCCTTCCAGCCAAGAGCTTCGGCCGCTTCGGTCACGCCACGGCCCCAGTTCACAAAGGAAACGTAGGACTGATCGGCGGAGACATAGACAACGGTGACGGCGTCGGTGACCGCCTGCGGGCCGCTGGTGGGGCCCTTCCATTCGGTCTGCGGGCCGGTTCGAGCCGCCACGATGGCCTTGGCCTCGGCGAGGCTCATCGTCTTCATCACGTTAGATTTCGGCCAGGCGTCGAACGGCTTCGCATGCGTCTCGGCCGACGCTGAGTGCATCAGGCCGCCGATACCGGCGGCGAGACCTATGGCGAAACAAGTCGAACGCAAGCGCCGCAGCCCCGTGCGGGGTGCGTTGAAGGCACGGTCCATAGCATTTCCTCCTGATACGCCTACGCGTCTTATGCGCGCTATGGCGGCCACGGTGATCGTGGCTGTCAACTGGTATGACAGGTCGATCGGTCGACCGTCAAGTAGGGGGCTGACGTTGGATTCGGTGCGCCGGCCTGACGTGGCGGGGGCGGACCTTCGGTGCAATGGCCCATGCGCTGATCGAGCAGGGTGTCATAGCGTTCGACGTTGGCCTGCGGCTCGGTGGTCAGCGTGAGGGCGGCAGACGCCGGGATCGTCGGCGTACCCAAAGGCGTGCCGTCGATCACCCGATGATCTTGAAGTAGTTGAAGTCGGCCTGCCACATCTCGTACGGCCGGGTGGCCGTGGTTTGGAACTGGTCGGCGGATTTGATCACGACGTATGCCGGGCTGATGAGCGGATCGTGGGCCTTCCAACAGGCGGTAAACCGTAGCTTCGGAGACAAGATAGTGGCGTTCGTCGGTAAATCGCACGGCCAGTTCGCGAGGAGACAACTCGCTGGAATCGAGGGCCATCTCGACGATCTGATCCTGAACGTCGCGTGCGATGCGGTTCGACACCCGGCTCGGCGCAGAAGCGCCAATCCTCCAGCGCCTCCGGGGCCCCTCAAGGTAGCGCTCGTGCCAACGGTAGAACGTCCGGCGGGCGATGCGGGGCTGATCCAGCGTCCGCTTGGCATGCAGGTGCGACTAAATGACGATCCGAGTGGTTTCCAGCTTCTCGGATGCGGGATACCTCATTCTTCGTCGCCCCCATCCGCGATCATGATTTTTTCAGTAGACGGTTTTCCAGCGTCAGGTAGGCCACGCATTCCTTCACGGCACGAACTTCACGGCGCAAATCCAGGATCTCCCTACTGGTGGCGGCACGGGCCGTGTCGCCAGCCAGGCGGCGCTTGCCGGCGTCCATGTAGCTTTCGCGCTTCATCGATCAGGTCTGCACGCAAGCCGACTTCATTCCGCGCTCGGCTATCTCAGCCTGCAGCAGTTCAAGGATCAACACGCCCGGCTGTCGGTCAAAGCCGCGGCCTGATCCTGTCTACCCGCAGGGGCGCGCTCCAGTACTGATAGTGTTTTTTGCTTACTCAGGACTGCTCCGCAACCCGCAGTGCGGCGTCGCCGTCGATGATGAGGCCGTTGACGATGCCGCTGGCGAGCAGCGCGGCGGCGGCGCGGGTCTTCTCGGGGCTGGCCACCATCAGTACGACATTGAGATGGCGCAGCACGTCGAACGGCACGGCGATGGTGCGCTCGTTCAGCGGATGGTCGACCGGTCGCCCCTGTGAATCGAAGAAGATGCCGTTGGTGTCGCCTACGGCACCGGCCGCGTGCAGGCTGTCGAGATCGGCGGCGCTGAGCATGCCCTGTCGGCGCAGCAGCGCGCTTTCCTCCAGCTCGCCGACGCTGATCATGCACAGCGTCGCCGTGCCGGCGATGGCGAGCGCCTTCGCGACCTGGCGCTGTGAGAGCAGCACCTGCTTGTCCTCCACCGTGTCGGCGATGAAGGGCACCGGCAGGAAGTAGCCCTCGCCGCCAGTGCGCTTGGCGAGCGTGTGGACAAGTTCGAAGGGATTGAAGGCGGAGTTGGCGGTCAGCGAGCCCATCAGCGAGATGAACCTCGCATCCGGCGCGCTGACGCCGGCCATATGCAGCGTCATCTGTTCGAGCGTCCGCCCCCAGCCGAGCCCCACGGTAGCAGGCTGCTGCCGGGCGAGATGCGCGCGCAAATGGTTGGCGCCGAGCAGTCCCACGGCGCGAAACGCCACCTTCTGAACCGGCGAGAGGCCGGCCCTGTCCGCCGCGGCGCTGCGGTCGGGGCCGAGATCGAGCGCCGGCGTCGCCTGGCAGAAATCCAGCCCAAAGCGGCGCAGCAGCGTCTCTTCCACCGGCACCATGCCGGCCAGCTGGCGATCGACCGTGATCGACACCACGCCCTCTTCCAGCGCGTCGGCGAGCAAACGGTTTACCCGGGCCCGCGTGAGGCCAAGCCTTTCGGCCGTCTCGGCCTGGTTCAGGCCCCCCACATGGTAGAGCCAGGCGGCCTTCACCATCAGTGTATCGTCGGTCTCTTCCATCATCCCTCGTGACAAATGTAATTCAACTTGACGTTTGTATCCACACTGAAATAGCCTTCCCGCAACGCCCGACAGAGGCGGTCGACAGATCCTGCGCCAGCTAGGTGCAGTTAGGGAGAGACTGTAAAATGCCATCCAGAGCAATGAAGAACTGTGTCCTTGGGACACTCGTCATGGCGGGCGTGATGTCGGCGGTGCCGGCCTTCGCGCTCGATATCGCCTGGGTTCATTCCAACGCTGCGGCGCAGTCCGAGCAGCGCGTGAAAGCCGGCTTCGTCGCCTGGCTCAAGGAAACTGGCAAGTCCGACTGGAAGGTTAGCTACCTCGACAGCGGCGGCTCGGGCGAGAAGACCGCCGCCAACATCCAGGACGCGGCCTCGCGCGGGGTCGGCGCCATCATCATTTCGATGGCCGATCTGCGTGCCTCCTCGGCGGCGATCAAGGAAGCCGTCGATCAGAAGATTCCGATCTTCACCATCGACAGCGGCGCGGTGGATGGCACGCTGGTGGACGTCACCACGAACAACTGGGCGATGGGCGCGACCGTCTCGCCGTTCTTTCTCAACGAGCTTGGCAACAACCCAAAGATCATCTTTCTGCGCATGGCCGAGCATCATGGCACCCGCAAGCGCGGGGAAACCATGGCGACCGTGCTCAAGGAATATCCCGATGTGAAGGTGCTCGCCGAGCACAATATCGACTACACCGCCTTCTTCGAAGACACGACCCGCTCGATGCAGGACTATGTGACGCGTTTCGGCGACCAGATCGATGGCGTGTGGGCGCCTTGGGACGAACCGGCGCAAGCCGCGCTGAACGCGCTGAAGGCAGGCGGCAACACCCACGCCAAGGTGATTGGCATCGACGGCCATCCGCAGGCCATCGCGGAAGTATGCAAGCCGGACAGCCAGATGATCGCAACCGTCAGCCAGCCCTTCGAGAAGATGGGCGGCCAGACCGGGCAGTGGATCGAGGAGATCGTGGTCGAAAAGAAGCCCGCCGCCGAGGTCATCCCCTCCAAGGTCGTCTATCTCGACGCCCCGCTCGTCACCAAGGCGAACTGCAAGGACTTCCTCCCGAAGTGAGCGCCTAGGCGGCCGGGGCCTCAAGGCGCCGGCCGTCCTCTTTCGGCAGTGCAGGAAGCGACCATGGCCATCGAACTCACCGATCTCATCATGGACTACCCCGGCACGCGGGCGCTCGACCGCGTCAGCGTCGCCTTCCGCACCAACGAGGTGCACGGGCTGATCGGCGAGAACGGGGCGGGCAAGACCACGCTGGTCTCCATCCTGGGCGGCAGTCGCCTGCCCAGCGCCGGACGAATGACGCTGGACGGCGAGGAGGTCCGCCTCGCCTCGCCGGGCGACGCCCTGGAACGGGGCATCGCCCATGTGTCCCAGGAAGGCAGCCTGGTTCCGAGCCTGACCGGCGCGGAGAATATCCTGCTGGGCGGCGAGCCGAAGCATCTGGGCTGTGTCGTGAATCGCGGGGCGCTGCGCGAGCAGGCCCGTGCGATGCTGGCACGCTGGTTCCCGGACCTGTCGATCGATCTCGACCAGCCGGTCGAGACGCTGCCCTATGCTGACCAGAAGATCATCGAGATCGTCCGCGCGCTGCGTGGCCGGATACGCATCCTCATCCTCGACGAGCCGACCGCCACGCTGCCCGCCCGCGAGAAGGAGCGGCTGTGGGCGATCATCCGTCGCCTGCCCGAACAGGGCGTCGGCGTCGTGCTGATCAGCCATTTCCTGTCCGAGATACTCGCCTTGTCGGACCGCATCACCGTGCTGCGCGACGGAAAGCTCATCCAGACCTTCCCCGCAGCGGGGGCGACGGAGGGCGAACTGACGGCGCTGATGCTCCAGCGTGGTCACGACCCATCTGCGGGCGCAACGCTGGATCGCCGGTGCGAGGGTCTCGGCGCGCGCGTCGTCGAGGTTTCGAACTGGCATATTCCGGGGGCGCAGGTCTCTTCCTTCCACATCCGAGCCGGCGAAATCGTCGGCCTCATCGGCCTCACCGGCTCCGGCCACTTCGCCTTCGCCCGTTCGCTCTATGACGCGCCCGACCTGCAAGGTGGCACGCTGCGTCTGGGCGAGGAGGTCGTGCCACGGGTGGCCGCCCATGAGATGCGCCGACGCGGCGTCGCCTTCGTGCCGGACCATCGCATGATCCACTCGCTGATCGGCGAGTGGAGCGCGCGAGAGAACCTCGCCATGGTTCATCCCGAGGCGGGGGCGTTCCGCCCATTCGGCGTTCTCAGCCCGCGCCGGGAGAGCGCCGAGGCTCAATCCGTCATGGGGCGGCTGTCGGTCAAGGCGTCCTCCCCCGAGCAGGTGGTCGGCGAGCTCTCGGGCGGCAACAAGCAGAAGATTTCCATCGGCAAATGGCTCTACGGCGGGAAGGGGCGCTACCGGCTGATGATCTTCGTCGAGCCGACCGAGGGCGTGGATATCGGCGCCAAGCGGGAAATTCACGCCCTTCTGCGCGGCCTCGCCGCCGAGGGCACGGCCATCCTCGTGGCCTCCTCCGACCTCATCGAAATCGCGGACCTCTCCACCCGCGTCGTTTCCTTCGTCAATGGGCAAGCCCTCGGAGACCTTGAATGGCCCAATTTCTCGGAACAGAGCTTCATCGCGGCGATGTCGGGAGCGCGGGCATGACTGCAACACTCCGCACCGGCGAAGCCAACCGGCAGCGCAAGCAGCTCTTCCTCCGCTACTCGACGCTCGCCGTCCTCGCCCTGCTGTTCATCGGCTTCTCGCTGGGCGTCGACCGGTTCCTGACGACCTCGAACCTGCTAAACATCCTGCAGCAGATTTCCATGCTGACCATCGTCGCCATCGGCCTCACCTTCGGCTTCGCAGCGCGGGAGATGGACCTGTCGGTCGGCTTCATGGCGGGCCTTGCCGGCCTGATCGCGCCGACCCTTCTGGTGGCTGGCTGGCCGCTGACGGTGGCGCTCGCCGCCGGGTTGGGGGCGGGTCTTGCCGTCGGCTTGGTGAATGCCCTGCTGGTCACCGTCGTCGGCGTGCCGTCGTTGATCGCCACCCTCGCCATGGGCTCGATCCTGTTCGGCGTGAACTTCCTGCTCTCCGGCGGTCGGGCCATTTATGGAGGCCTACCCGAGAGCTATCTCGTGCTCGGCCAGGGCCGGCTGTTTGGCATCCCGGTGCTGGCCTTCATCATGTTCGGCGCCGTCCTCCTCGCCTGGTTCGTGATGGAGCGCACCATTGTCGGCCGCTACATCTATGCCGTTGGCGGCAACCTGAAAGCGGCCGAACTCTCGGGCATTCGCGGGCGCCGCTACCGGCAATTGGCGCTGGTCATCTGCAGCCTGTTCGCCGCGAGCGCCGGCATCCTGCTCTCCGCCCGTCTCGGCTCCGGCCAGCCAAATGCCGGCCAGGACTATTTGCTCGATGGCCTCGCCACCGTGTTCATCGGCATGACGATGTTCCGGCCGGGTACGGCGACCATCGCCGGCACCTTCTTCGGCGCGCTTTTCATCGGCGTCATCAATAACGGCCTGAATCTCCTCGGCCTCGACACCTACATCCAGAGCATCGTGAAGGGCGTCATCATCATCGTCGCCGTCGCGATCGTCTCCCGCACCACCAAGCTGAAGCTCATCTGAGCAAGCGTGCGTCATCAAGGACCTGTCCCCGTCATGACCGACACCCGATCTTCCGCTCCGCCATCCGGGAGCAATACCGATCTCCTCGGCCTTTACCGGACGATGCGGCGCATCCGCACCTTCGAGGAACGCGTGGGCGAACTGTTCGTGCGCGGCCTCTCCGCCGGTTCCATGCTTCATCTGTCGATCGGCGAGGAATCGGCGGCGGCGGGCGTTGCCAGCGCGATGCGGCCGGAGGACACCTTCACCACCCATCATCGCGGCCACGGCATCTTCCTCGCCCGCGGCGCCGATCCCGCGCGGATGATGGCGGAGATCGCCGGCAAGGAAACCGGCTACTGCGCCGGCAAGGGCGGCTCGATGCACATCGCCGACATGGCGCTCGGCCATCTCGGCGCCAACGCTATCGTCGGCGGCGGCATCCCGGCGGTGGTGGGCGCCGGCCTTTCAGCCAAGAGGCTGAAGACCGGCAGCGTCTCCATCGCGTTCTTCGGCGACGGCGCGATGGGACAGGGCATTCTCTATGAAAGCATGAACATGGCGGCCCTCTGGGAGCTGCCGGTCCTGTTCGTGTGCATCAACAACCAGTACGGGATGGGCACGCGCGTCGACCAGGCCACCCGCAACGAGGCGTTCGACGAGCGCGCTCGCGCCTTTGGTCTGCAGGGCGCGATGGTCGATGGCAACGACGTCGAGGCGGTGGCGGCGACCGCCAAGGATCTGGTCGACGCGGCCCGTGCCGGCAAGCCGGGCTTCCTCGCCGTCTCCTGCTACCGGTTCTTCGGCCATGCCCGCATGGACAAGAGCCCGTACCGTGCCGAGGAGGAGGAACTGGCCGGCCGCCAGCGTGACCCGGTGAAGTTTGCCCGCACCACGTTGCTGGAGCGCGGCATCGCACCGGAGACCACGCTCGACACGCTGGACGCCGAGATCGCCACGGAGATGGACGCGACGATCGATTTCGCCGCCAAGTCGCCGGCCCCGCCCCTCGCCTCCATGTTCCGTGATGTCTTCGCCGTCGGCGAGCCCGAACCCGAGCCCGTTCGCACGCGCCTCGACCGCGTTCTGTCCAAGGAAGTCCGCTGATGGTCCAGATCACCTACCGCGACGCGCTGCGTCAGGCGCTCATCGATGCGATGGAGGCGGACGAGCGCGTCGTCGTCATCGGCGAGGAAGTCGGCCGCTATGGCGGCGCCTATGGCGTGACCAAGGGCCTGATTGACACGTTTGGCGGCGACCGGCTGATCGACACCCCGATCTCCGAGCCGGCGATCATCGGCGCCGCCGTTGGCGCCGCGATGACCGGCCTCAGGCCCGTCGCCGAGCTGATGTATGTCGACTTTCTCGGCATGACGATGGACCAGCTCACTAACCAGGCGGCCAAGATCCGCTACATGTTCGGTGGGCAGATCGGCGTGCCGATGGTGCTGCGCACGCAGGGCGGCACCGGCCGTTCCGCCGGCGCGCAGCACTCGCAGAGTCTTGAGGCCTGGGTCATGCACATGCCCGGTCTGCGCCTCGTCATGCCGGCCACCGCCGAGGACGCCTATCACCTGCTGCGCCACGCGCTGACCATGCCCGACCCGGTGGTCTTCATCGAGCACAAGGCGCTCTACACCCGCAAGGAAGAAGCCGACCTCACCACGGCGAAACTGCCCTGGGGCAAGGCTGCGGTGCGTCGCGAGGGCAAGGACGTCGTCATCGTCACCTATTCGCGGCAGGTGCATTACGCACTGGAGGCTGCCGAGGCAATGGCCAAGGACGGCATCGAGGCGACGGTGATCGACCTGCGAACCCTCAACCCGCTCGACATGGATACGGTGATCGAGCACGTCGAGAAGATCGGCCGCGTGGCGGTGGTCTCAGAGGGGCCGATGACCGCCGGCGTCGCCGCCGAGCTGGCGGCGCGCATTACCGAGGAATGCTTCGACTTCCTGCATGATCCAGTGATCCGGATCGCTGGCGAGGACATCCCGATTTCCGTGTCGCAGGAGCTGGAGGCGGGCAGCGTGCCCTCGCCGGCGCTGATCGGCGACGCCGTGCGGCGGTTGCTGTCATGAGCGGCGACATCCTCACCATGCCCCGTCTCGGCGAGACGATGGAGGAGGGGCGCATCGTCGGCTGGCTGATCGCCGAGGGCGACGCCTTCAAGCGCGGCGACTCGATTCTGGAGATTGAGACCGACAAGACCGTGGCCGAGTTGCCCGCCCTCAGCGATGGCGTGCTGGCCGAGAAGCTGGTCGCGCCGGGCGACATGATCGTGGTCGGCGCGCCCATCGCCCGGCTGAAGCGGGAGGAGGCACAGCAGCCGACCACCCCCCCGGAAGCGGGCGGCCGCGTGACCCGGGTGCTCGGCATGCCGCGTCTTGGAGAGACGATGGACGAAGGCCGCATCGTCGGCTGGATGGTGCAGCCGGGTGCTGCCTTCAAGCGCGGCGACGGCCTGTTCGAGATCGAGACCGACAAGACGGTGGCCGAGTTTCCCGCGCTGATGGACGGCACACTGGTCGAGACGCTGGTGGAACTGGGCTCCATGGTGCCGGTCGGCGCGCCGCTGGCACGGGTAGAGATCGCCCGCGAGGATGCCGGCATGGAAGGTTTCCTTGCCGAGGAGTCGAATACGCCGGCACCTGCGCCGGACATACCGGCAGACCGTGTGGCGCCGTCACGCCCCCTGCCCTCCGCCTTGGCGCATGCCGCGCCGCGCGAGGCGGGTGATCGCGACGCCCCCTTGCGCGCCACGCCCATTGCCCGACGGCTCGCCGCACGGGTGGGGATCGACCTGGCGGGGCTGCGCGGCTCCGGCCGGCGCGGGCGCATCGAGGCCCGCGATGTCGAGGCGGCGCTGGCGGGTGGCCCCGCGCTCGCCTCCGGCGCCATCGCCTTCGATCGCCACGGCACGCGGGGTGCCGCACGCCGGGCGCTGCTGCTGCATGGCTTCGCCGGAGATCGAACCACCTTCGCCGCCTTCGGCTCCATGCTGGGCCGGGCGGGCTATGACGTGCTGGTGCCGGACCTGCCGGGCCATGGCGGAACAGGCGCGGAAGTAACTGGCGTTGCCGATCTCGCCGCCCCCCTGCCCCGCTTCTTCGCCGCGCAGGGCTTCCAGCCAACCGAGATCCTCGCGCATTCGCTCGGCAGCGTGGCGGCGGTGGCGCTGGCGGAGGCGCTTCCAAGCGTGGAGCGCCTGACGCTGCTGTGTCCGGCGGGCCTCGGGCTCGACATTGACATGGACTTCATCGCCGGCATGGCGGCACGCCCCTCGACGGGCGCCCTGCGCCATCTGCTGCGGCGCCTGACCGCCAAGCCGGCCGGCCTGTCCGACGCCGCCGTCGCCGGCCTAGCCGCGACGCTGGATGGGGATCGGCTCGCAGCGCTCGCGCGGGACGCCTTCGGGCCGAACGGGCAGAAGGTCGACATCGTCGAGCCGCTCGCCCGGCTGGTCCGGCGCATGAGTGTACGGATCGTCTTCGGACTGGAGGATCGCATCATCCCCTGGACCCAGGTTACCGCCGCGCCCGCGCGGGTCGCGGTCCATCTCGTCGCCGGCGCCGGGCATATGCCTCACTGGGACCAGCCAGGCGAGGTCCTCGCCCTGTTTGAAGGAGCCGTCCATGAGTAGTGACGTAAAGGACATCCACGCCCGGCTGGGCCATTTCGCCAAGGCCGTGCCGGAGGTTGCCGCCGGCTTCCGCCAGCTCACCAAGGCTGCGGGCGTCGCTGGCCGCTTCAGCCCGGCGCAGAAGGAACTGTTCGCCGCCGCCTTCGGCGTCGCACGGGGCTGCGAGGATTGCATCCTCTACCATATCGACGCCGCCCGCCGCTTGGGCGCCGAGCGTGAGGAACTGCTCGAACTGCTTGCGGTAGCGGTGGAAATGGGCGGCGGCCCGGCGATGGTCTACGGCGCCAAGGCGCTGAAGGCCTTCGACGAGGCCAATTGACGACAGGCAGTAACGGACATCGACGGGAGATCAACTCCCGCGATTGGTGGAGGAAACGGGCATGGCCTATGTCGTCGCCGTCGATGGCGGAACCGAAAGCCTTCGCGCGGGCGTCTATGATCTCTCGGGCGCCTGCCTTGGGCAGGCGAGCCATTCCTATGGCACCGAGTTTGCCCCCGGCGCCCGCGCCGAGCAGAACCCCGAGGATTGGTGGACCGCGCTCGGCATCGCCACCAAGGCGGCGCTTGCAAAGGCAGGAGTCGATCCCCAGGCGGTGGAGGCGATCTGTCTGACCACGACCTCCTGTACCGTGGTCGCCCTCGACGCCGAGGGTAACGCGCTGCGTCCGGCGTTGTTGTGGATGGATGTGCGCGCCGGTGAGGAAGCGCGGGCGGTGCTCGCCACCGGCGATGACGCGCTGGCGTCCAATGGGGCCGGGCGTGGACCGGTCTCGGCCGAGTGGATGATTCCCAAGGCACTCTGGCTCAAGCGCCATGAGCCGCACATCTTCGACCGCGCCACCACCATTGGCGAGTATCAGGACTTCATGACCATCCGCCTTACCGGGCGGAGGGTCGCCTCGCTGAACAATGCCTCGATCCGCTGGCACTATTCGACCGATCGCAAGGGCTTTCCGTCCTCGCTGGTGCGGGCGCTCGGGCTGGAGGCGCTGCTCGAAAAATGGCCGCCCGAGGTCGCCGCGCCCGGCACCGTCGTCGGCACGCTCACCGCGCGGGCCGCCGAACACATCGGGCTCCATACCGGGGTGAAGCTGGTGCAGGGCGGAGCTGACGCGCTGATCGGCATGATCGGCCTTGGCGTCGCCAAGCCCGGACAGCTCGCCCTCATCACCGGCTCCTCCCATCTTCAGTTCGGCGTGTCGGACCGCGCGGTGCACCATCCGGGCCTGTGGGGCTCCTATCCCGATGCGGTCTATCCGGCCCGGCACATCATCGAAGGCGGACAGACATCGACCGGCTCGATCCTGCAATGGCTCAGGCGGCTGATGGGCGGGACGATGGACCTCGACGCCTTGAATGCCGCCGCGGCACGCCTCGAGCCCGGTTGCGATGGCCTCATCGTGCAGGATCACTTTCAGGGCAACCGCACGCCCTATGTCGACCCGCTCTCGCGCGGTGCGGTCATCGGCCTGACGCTGGCGCATGGGCCTGAACACATCTTCCGCGCGATCATCGAAGGCATTTCTCTGGGGACCCGCGCCATTCTCGACCAGATGGCCGCAGCCGGCTTCCGCTCGACCGAGCTGACCGTGGGGGGTGGCGCCACCGCCTCCGAACTCTGGCTGCAGATTCACGCTGACACGTCCGGCCTGCCGGTCTGCGTGCCCGCCTCCGGCGCGGCGCCCTCGGTGGGGGCCGCCGTGCTTGCCGCCCATGGGGCGGGACATTTCGCGTCCATCGACGAGGGCATCGCCGCCATGGTCCGGCCCGGCCGGCGCATCGAACCGCGCCCGCGCGAATCCGCCCGCTATGACGAGATCTACCGCAGCTACCGCGCGCTCTACCCCGCGCTGAAGGACGTGGCCGCCCAGTCGACGCCGCGCCCCATGAAGGAAACCGCCTCCCGGTCCCCGGAGTGACGATGAGCGCCCTTCACCTCACGGGGCGGCTTGCCGTCGTCACCGGCGGAGCGCGCGGTATCGGTGCGGCGATCTGCGAACGCTTCGCCGCCGCCGGCGCCCATGTTGTGGTGGCGGACCGCGACGAGGCAGCCGCTGAAGCGCTCGCCACCCGGCTGCGGGAAATGGGCGCGCGCGCCGACGCCCTCGCACTCGACGTCACCGACCGTGCAAGTGTCGCCGCCGCGCTGGCCGCGCTGCGGGCCTGCCACGGCGTGCCGCATGTCCTCGTCAACAATGCCGGCATCGTACGCAACGCCCCGGCGGCGCAGATGACCATGGAGGACTGGTCCGCCGTGATCGACGTCGATCTCAACGGCGTATTCCACTGCGCCCAGATCATCGGCGGCGCCATGGTCGAAGAAGGGCGCGGCGCCATCGTCAACGTTTCCTCCATGTGCGGGGAGATCGTCGTCCATCCGCAGCCCCAGGTCGCCTACAACGCCGCCAAGGCCGGCGTGAACATGCTGACCAAGTCGCTGGCGGTGGAATGGGCCCGCCACGGCGTCCGGGTCAACGCGGTGGCACCCGGCTACACGGCGACCGAACTCACCCTCGCCGGGCGCAGCAATCCCGACTGGTTCGCGACCTGGCTCGACCGCACGCCGATGGGCCGGCTCGGCGAACCGCACGAGATCGCCGAAGCCGTGCTGTTCCTGGCGTCGGACGCGGCGAGTTTCATCACCGGGGCCGTTCTGGCGGTAGACGGCGGCTACACATCGCTTTGAGGAGACCTATCATGAGTACCACCGACACCGCGCGCGTCGCCCTCGTCACCGGCGCCAGCCGCGGCATTGGCCGCGCCATCGCGATAGGCCTCGCCGAGCGCGGCTTCGATCTTGTCGTGAACGACATCGCCCGGCAGGGCGAGGCCCTAACCGCCCTCGCCCGCGAGATCGAGGCGCTCGGCCGGCGGGCCTTTGCCGTTCATGCCGATGTCAGTTCGAAGGCCGAGGTAAAGGCGATGGTCGCGCAGGCCATCGCCGAGGCCAGCCATATCGATGCCGTGGTGAACAATGCCGGCATCCTCATCACCAGCCCGGTGGAGACGCTGGAGGAAGACGTCTGGGACGCGGTGATGGATGTCAACGCCAAGGGCACCTTCCTCGTCATTCAGGCGCTGCTGCCACACATGCGCGCGCGTCGCTACGGCCGGATCGTCAACATCGCCTCGATCGGCGGCAAGCAGGGCGCACCCGAACAGGCGCACTACTCCGCCTCCAAGGCCGCGATCATGGGCTTTACCCGCGTGCTGGCACAGGAGATCGGCGCCGAGGGCATTACCGCCAATTGCGTCTGCCCCGGTATCATCCTCACCGATATGGGGAGGACCAATCTGGAAGTCCCCGCAATCAAGGCGCGCTGGACCGCCAACACCGCCATGCGTCGCATCGGCGTGCCGGAAGACATCGTTGGCCCGGTCGCATTCTTCGCTTCCGACGACGCCGGCTTCGTCACCGGGCAGACGCTGAACGTCGACGGCGGCATCGTGTTTGACTGATGCGACGTCGCTCTGAACCGCCCTAGTTTTCTAAACGCCCTCGGCTTTCGCATTGTGCTGCCGTTGAACTCGAGGGGTGACAGCACTCCGTTCCGTGCGTTCTTCCGGGTGGGTTGTAGAACATCTCGGTGTAATCGAACACGTCCCAGCGTGCCTCTTCGCGGGTTCGATAGACCTTGCAGCGTTCATGTTTGTGCAGGGTGACCGTGCGAATTTCGAATACGATTCGAGATTTTCAGTCCTATCATTCGTGACCTCATAGCGTATTCGACCCAGAACGACGCGAAAGTTGAGCGGGTACTGGCGATTCTGGCCGCCACCACCCATGAGGGCATCAGCGATGCTCGGGTTTCATAAAGAACTTCTTCACCTGAGCGCGAGCTGGCTGCATGACCAATATCGAGCGCTTCAACGCCCCCAGCTCAGCACCATCGGATCAAGCCGGCGGGCCAGCTCGATCAGCCCGGCGCGGGTGGCGGGGTGCACCGGCGGCAGCGGGGCGCGCAGCGTGTCATGCTTGATGACGCCGCCCTCCTGCATCAGGATTTTCGCCGTGGCGAAGCCGGCCTGCCGGTTCTCATAATTGATCAGCGGCAGCCAGCGCATATAGGCGTCGAGCGCCGCCTCGCGATTGCCCGCGACATAGGGGTCGAGGATCGCTCGGATGCCATCGGGATAGCCGCCGCCGGTCATGGCGCCGGTGGCCCCGGCGTCGAGATCGGCCATCAGGGTGATCGCCTCCTCGCCGTCCCACGGGCCGATGATGGCATCGCCGCCGGCCTCGATCAGCGCCCGCAGCTTGTTCGCGGCCTGCGGCACCTCGATCTTGAAATAGGCGAGGTGCTCGATTTCCGTCGCCATCTTCGCCAGGAACGGCACGGAGAGCGGCGTGCCCGCGACGGGCGCGTCCTGCACCATGATCGGGATGTCGATGGCGTCGGAGACGGCCTTGTAGAAGGCGTAGACGGAAGGCTCCGGCACGCGGAAGGTGGCGCCGTGATAGGGCGGCATCACCATCACCATCGCCGCCCCCGCCTCCTGCGCCCGCTTTGAGCGCTCGGCGCAGATATGGGTGGCGAAATGGGTGGTGGTGACGATGACGGGCACCCGGCCGGCCACATGCTCCAGCACCGTGGTCATGACGAGGTCGCGCTCGTCATCGGCCAGCACGAACTGCTCGGAAAAATTGGCGAGGATGCACAGGCCGTGCGAGCCGGCGTCGATCATGAAGTCGATGGCGCGCTTCTGGCCGTCGAGATCGAGCCGGCCTTCGGCGTCGAACACGGTCGGGGCGACCGGGAACACGCCTGCGTAACGGGCTGGGGCGAAAGTCATGGATCACCTTCTCGATGCTGATGGGTCGGATCGATCGCGTCGGGCGGCTCAACGCCCGGCGCGGCTATAGTCGTCCTCGATATAGGCGTCGAGGATGGCGTCGAAGCCGGCATCCCCGGTAAAGCCGATGGCGCGGGCCCGATCCGCCGTGAAGTCGCGCGGCCAGCTGCCCACCACCTCGGCGACCACAGGGTCGGGCCTAGGGTGGATGAGCTTTACCGCCTCTTCGCCCGCATGACGGCGCAGCGCCTCGATCTGCTCCGCGATCGTCACCGACACGCCGGGCATGTTGAGACTTCGCCGCGCGCCGAGCGCGGCCGAGTCCATCGTCGCCGCGTGGAGGAGGTAGCCGACCGCCGCGCGCGGCGAGGCGATCCAAACCCGCATCGTCTCCGCCACGGGAAGCACCGCCTCGACGCCGTTCAGCGGTTCACGGATGAGGCTCGACACGAAGCTGGACAGCGCCGCATTCGGCCGCCCCGGGCGCACGCAGATGGTGGGAAGGCGGATCGCCACGCCGTCAAGGATCCCCTTCCGGCTGTAATCGGCGAGAAGCAGCTCCACCATCACCTTCTGCACGCCATAGCTGGAGGCCGGCGCGGTAAGGAAATCGTCGTCCACTACGTCCGGAAACGGCCCGCCAAAGACGGCAAGCGATGAGGTGAAGACGACGCGTGGCGTGTAGCCGTCCAAGGCGCGGATCGCCTCGAGCATCGCGCGCGTGCCGTCGAGATTGACCCGATAGCCCTCCTCGAAGCGGGCCTCGGCTTCGCCGGACACGATGGAGGCGAGATGGAAGATCACGTCCGGACGGGAGGCCACCAGCGTGGCGGCCGTGCCCGGTGCGGCGTAGTCCCCCACGATCACCTCGACCGGGAAAGGCAGGCCGGCCGGTGGCTTGGACTCGACTACATCGTGCATCACCACGCCATCGATCGTCTGTCCGTTCAGCCGGCCCAGCGCGGCGAGACGGTCCAGCAGCTTGCGGCCGATCATGCCGGTGGCGCCAAGGATGAGGAGTTTCATGACAGCAATCTTCCGTTCGGGTCAGGCGAGGGTGTGGGCGGTCTTCACAACCGGATGGAATTCACCGGCATAGGCGCCCTGTCTGCGGGATTGTAGGTCAGTAGAAGAAGTGCGCCGGCACCAGCACAAGCTGCGGGAACAGCGTCAGCAGCGCCAGCACGATCAACTGCGCCACGAGGAACGGCCATACGCCCTTGATGGCGACGGTGAGGTCCACCCGTCCCACCGCCGAGACGACGTTGAGCACCGAGCCGACCGGTGGGGTGATCAGGCCGATGGCGTTGTTCATCACGAAAAGCACGCCGAAATAGACCGGGTCGATGCCCGAGGACTTGACCAGCGGCATCAGCACGGGCGTCAGGATCAGGATGGTCGGGATGAAGTCGAGCGCCGTGCCCACGGCCACCACCAGCAGCATCATCGCCGCCATCAGCGCGACGGGATTGCCCTGGAAGGGAGAGAGCAGCGCCGTCACCTCGGCGGGGATGTTGGCGATGGCGATGAGATAGGCGGTGACGGAGGCCGCCCCGACCAGGAACATCACCGCAGCGGTAGTGCGCACCGCCATCAGCATGGTGTGGTAGAGCTTGGTGAGCGTCAGCTCGCGGTAGACGAAGGCGCCGACCAGCATGGCATAGACCGCCGCGACCACGGCGGCCTCGGTTGGCGTGAACAGGCCGCCCTTGAGACCGCCGACGACGATGACCGGCAGCCCCAGCGCCAGGGTGGAATCGGCCAGCGCCCGCCCGGCCTGCTTCCAGCTCTGGCGCGGCATCACCGCGAGCTTGTCGCGGTGCGAGACCACCCACCAGGTCACGGTGAGCGCGAGACCGAGCATGATCCCGGGCACGATGCCGGTGAGGAAGAGCTTGGTGATCGAGACGCCGCCCGCGACGCCGAAGACGATGTAGCCGATGGAGGGCGGGAAGACCGGCGCGATGATGCCGCCCGACGCCAGCAAACCGGCGGAGCGGCCGACATCGTAGCCGGCTTTGCGCATCACCGGCAGCAGCATCGAGGCCAGCGCGGCGGTGTCGGCGATGGCCGAGCCCGACATGCTCGCGAGCAGGATCGCGGTGATGATCGCCACATAGCCCAGCCCGCCGCGCAGATGGCCGACAAGGGCGAGGCCGAGGGCCAGCAGGCGCTGCGACAGGCCGCCGGCATTCATCGCCTCGCCGGCCAGCAGGAAGAACGGGATCGCCAGCAGCGGGAAACTGTCGGCGCCGTTCACCATCTGCAGGGTGATGAGCTGCCAGTCGAAGGCGCCGAGATGCCACATCAGCGCGAGGCCGGTGATGATCAGCGCGAAGGCGATCGGCATGCCGATGAAAATGGTCGCCAGCAGAACCAGCGCGAAGATGGCGACGGTCATGAGAGGCCCTCGGCGGCAGGGAGTGCGCCGCCGTCGGCGCCCGGGCCCCGCCGCACCAGCTCGAACAGGTCGGCGAGGATGAGCAGGCTGATCCCGATACCCGAGACCATCGCCGGAGCGTAGACATAGGCTGTCGGCAGATCCGAGATCGGCAGCAGGTTGTCGAGGTTGAGCAGGGTCTGGTCGTAAGCGCCCACCGCCAGCAGCACCGAGCAGGCGAGCGAGAGCAGATCGGCAACGAGGCGGCACAGCCATCGCCCATGGCGCGGCAGCGCGCCGACGAACATGTCGACGCCCAGATGCCCGCTATGGTGCATCACCGTGATCGCGCCGATGAAGGTCAGCCACACGAACAGCAGGCGCGAGAGTTCCTCGGCCACGGTGATGCCGCTGTCGAAGCCATAGCGCAGCACGACATTGCCGAACACCAGCACGACCATGACGGCCAGCAGCGTCACCAGCAGCACCTCGATGCCGCGAAAGCCGAGATCGACCGCGCGGCGCAGCCCGCCGCCCCTCCCGGGAGAGTGCTCAGACATGGAGGCTCTCGATGGCGAAGATGCGTGCCGGCGCGCCGTCGGCATTGGGAATGAGCAGCGGCGCCGCGCTCAGCAGCACCCGCTTCTCGCGCAGTTCCGAGGTATTGATGACATATTCGATCAACGTCACGCCGGCGCGCAGCAGGACGTCATGGGTCACGTGCTCGGCAGAGGGCACGCTCTCGCCCTTGAGCAGCAGCCGGATCGGGTAGTCCTGCGGGAAGTCGAAGGCCACCGCCGTCGGCCCGCGCGCCAGCAGCCACTCGGCGGCGTCGCGGGTCAGCCACGGCGCCTGCGTCCAGAAAGCGGGCGTGCGGTAGTCGCGGCGGGCGCTCCACCGGGTGGAGAGCAGGAGAATTTCTCCATTCTCCCCGCCCGGATCGGCGGCGGCGAGGGCGTCCGGGCCGATGGCCTGGTCGTCCGCGCAGCCGGAGAGGTCGAGCACGCGGCAGGCGCCGACCACGCGCTCCAGCGGCGTTGCCTCTATGGTTGGGGCGTGGGCGACGAAGTGCGCCTGCGCATCGACATGGGAGAAGCCGTGGCACGTGGTGGCGAGGCGGGTGACGCGGAACTGGTCTCCCGCCGCGATGTCACCTTTGACCACGACCTCCGGCGCCCAGCGGAAATGGCTCTCCACCGGCATGCTGAGATCGACGATACGCATGGGCCTCTCCCTGTCCGTCAGCTTGCCGCAGCGTCGATTTGCGCGGGCAGGCTGGGCCCGAACTTGGCGACAAAGTCGGCCTTCACCTTGTCGGCGACGATCTTGCGCAGGGCGGCGACATCCACATCTTCCACCACCTGCATGCCGTTTTCCTTCAGCGCGGCAAGGCTGCCGGCCTCGGCGTCGACATTCATTTCGCGCTGGATCCTGGCCGCTTCGGCCGCCGCCTGCAGAATGGCCGTGCGCTGGCTCTCGCTCAGCCCGTCGAACTTTTCCTTGTTCATCACCACCGGCGCCGTGGTGAAGGCGTGCCGGGTGAGGGACAGGTATTTCTGGACCTCGTAGAACTTGGCGTTGAGGATGAGCGTCGTCGGGTTCTCCTGCCCGTCGATGGACCCCATTTCGAGCGCCGTGAACAGCTCGGTGAAGGACATCGGCGTGGGAATGGCGCCGAGCAGCTTGAAGGCTTCGATATGCGCCGGGTTCGGCGTGGTGCGGATCTTCAGGCCCTTGATGTCGGCCGGGCCCTTCACCGGGCGGCGGTTGTTGGTCAGGTTGCGCCAGCCCACCTCCCAGGTGGCCAACGCCTTCAGGTTCGACGGCTCCAGCGACTTGCGCAATTCGTCGCCGATCGGCCCGTCGAGCACATGGGCGACATGGGCGCGGTCACGGAACAGGTAGGGCAGGTCGAGCACGTTGAGCTCGGGCGCGAGGCCGGTGAAGTAGGGATTGCCGGTGAGGCAGATGTCCAGCGTGCCGCCCCGCGTCGCCGCGATCATGGTCTGGTCATTGCCGAGGGCCCCGTTGGGATACACCTCGACGATGATCTCGCCATTGGTCTTGTCCTTGACCATCTCGGCGAAACGCAGGCCGGCCTTGTGCCAGGAATCGACCTCCGGGTGAGGGTGGCCGAGGCGCAGCTTGATCGGTGCCTGCGCGAAGGCAGGCGAGGTGGTGGCGCCCGCGGCGAGCGCGGCCGCGCCGGCCGCGCCGGCGGCAAGGAAGAGACGGCGATTGAGAGTGGTCATTGGCGTTTCCTCTGATAATCGGGAACGCGCCGTCGAGGGCGCGCCCGGCATGTGACGTCACTCGATGATGTTGAAGTCCTTGATGTGGTCGTCGGACAGCTCGATGCCGAGGCCCGGCAGGTTGTCGTCGAGCTGCAGGAAGCCGTTCTCGGGCTGCGGGTCGCCCTTGAAGATGTAGTAGAACAGCTCGTTGCCGACCTCGACGTCGTGGACGGGGAAGAACTCCGCCATCGGCGACGCCAGCGTCGACATGGTCAGGTGATAATTGTGCATCTGGCCGGCATGCGGGATGACCGGGATCGAATAGGCCTCGGCCAGCGCGTTGATCTTGCGCGCGGCGGTGATGCCGCCGACGCGGTTGGTGTCGTACTGGATGACATCGACCGCGCGCTGGTCGACCAGTTGCTGGAACCCGGCCAGGGTGAACTCGTGTTCGCCGCCGGAAATCGGCAGCACGCCGAGCTTGCGCAGTTCCTTGTAGCCCTCGATGTCGTCGGCGATCACCGGCTCTTCCAGCCAGCGGATGTTGAAGGGCTCCAGCAGCCGCAGCATCCGCTTGGCGTATTCGAAGGTCCAGCCCATGTAGCATTCGCACATGAGGTCGCGGTCGGGGCCGATCACCTCGCGCACGGTGCGCACGAGATCGATGTTCTTCTTCATGCCGGCCGGGCCGTCCTGCGGACCCCAGCCAAAGCGCATCTTCACCGAATCGAAGCCCTGGTCGACATAGGACTGGGCCTCGCGGGCGAGGTCGTCGAGCGGCTGGCCATAGAGCTTGGAGGCGTAGCAGCGGATCTTGTCCTTGGTCCGCCCGCCCAGCAGCTTGAAGACCGGCTTGCCGACCTCCTTCCCCATCAGGTCCCATATCGCGATGTCGATGGCGCTCATCGCCGTCATGCCGATGCCCTTGCGGCCCCAGGCATGGGAACGGCGGTACATCTTCTGCCAGATGTACTCGTTGTCGAACGGGTCCTCGCCGATTAGCAGCGGGGCGTAATACTCGTCGATCGCCGCCTTGGTGATGCGCGGCGCCAGCGCGGCATTGCCGATACCGACCGTGCCGTCCTCGGTCTCGATCTCGCAGACCAGCCAGCCATGGAAGCGGAAGCTGCCCATGTTGTCGCCGCGCTCGAACAATTGGTCGGCGGCATTGGTGCAGAAGTTACGCGCCGGAGGGACGACCTTGCCCTTCCATTCGAAAACGCGGGTGCGGACGTTCTTGATCTTCATGGGTCACACGCAGCTAGTGGCGGAGAAAACGGAGGGTCTCAGGCGGCACGCCCGGTTTCGCGACGGGAGAGCGCCATGGTGCACAGGATGTCGAAGGCGGCCTGGGTGGCGCCGGGATTGGCCTTGCCCTGCCCATAGATATCGAAGGCCGTGCCGTGGGCGGGGGTGGCGATCGGGATCGGCAGGCCGCCATGGACGGTGACGCCTCGCGAGAAGCCCATGAGCTTCATCGCGATCTGCCCCTGGTCGTGATACATGGTCACGATGGCGTCGACGTCCTTGGCGCGCAGAAAGATGGTGTCGGCCGGATACATGCCGATCACCGGCAGTCCCTGTGCGCGGGCAGCCTCCACGGCCGGCCCGATGACGTCGATCTCCTCGCGCCCGAAGCTGCCATTGTCGCCATTGTGCGGATTGAGGCCGCAGACCGCGATGCGCGGCTCGGCGATTCCGGCCTTTGCCAGCGTGGTCCGAGCCAGGCGGATGGCCCCGAGTATCTTCTCCTGCGTGATCAGGCCCGACACGTCCTTGAGCGGGACATGGCTGGTGACCCGGCTGGTCCACAGGCCGTCCAGCGTGTTCAGCTCGCCGAACGGGCCGTTCGGCTGCAGCAGCTCGGCGAACCAGTGGGTCTCGTCGGGGTGGGCGAGGCCGGCCATGTGCATGGAGTGCTTGTTCAGCGGCGCGAAGCACACCGCCTCGGTCACGCCCTCGACCGTGAGTTCGATCGCGCGCTGCAGCGTATCGAGCGCATAGCGACCGCCATTGGCCGTTGCCTCCGCCCGCTCGAAGGGCGCGTTCGCCTCGCCGCGATACTCCCACAGCACCGGCTTGCCGGTTTCGAAGGAGGCGCGCCGCGGATCCATCGTGATCTCATAGTCGAACTGCTGGCCGGCGATCCTCATGCCTTCCTGGAGCTCGGCACGGTCGGCGATCAGCAGGAAGTCGGCGCGCACGCGGTTGTCGGCATTGCCGACGAGGCGGGCGACGAGTTCGGGACCGATGCCGGCGGGATCGCCGAGAACGACGGCAAGACGGGGCTTCATGAGGGTCTCCTTCAGGCGAGCGAGCGGCGGGCGGCCACCCACGCGAACAGACGCGCGGCAGCCGGCCAGAGAATGAGGACAAAGGCGAGGGTGGTGAGCGTGCCGGCGATGGACGTGCTCCAGAACACGCCGAGCGAGCCGTTGGACAGGATCATGGACTGGCGGAAGGCGTCCTCCGCCTTGTCGCCGAGCACCATGGCCAACACGAGCGGGGCGATGGGGTAGTCCAGTTTCTTGAACACATAGCCGACGACACCGAACGCCAGTGCCAGCCCGACATCGAACATACTGTTCGAGATGGTGTAGGCGCCGGTGAGGCAGACCACGATGATCAGCGGCCCGATGATCGAGAACGGGATGCGCAGGATCGACGAGAACAGCGGCACCGTGGCCAGCACCAGCACCACCGCCACGACATTGGCGAGATACATGGAGGCGATGAGGCCCCACACGAAGTCATGCTGCTCGACGAACAGCATCGGGCCCGGCTGGAGACCCCAGATCATCAGCCCGCCCATCATCACCGCGGCAGTGGCCGAGCCGGGCACGCCGAGCGCCAGCATGGGCAGCAGAGCCGACACGCCGGCCGAATGGTCGGCCGCCTCCGGCGAGATGATGCCCTCGGGCTCGCCGGTGCTGAAACGCTCGGGATGGCGGGAAAAGCGCCGCGCGACGCCATAGGACATGAACGAGGCCGCCGTCGGTCCACCGGGCGTGATGCCCATCCAGCAGCCGATCAGGGTCGAGCGGATCAGTGCCAGCCAATAGCGGGGCATCGTCGCCACGGTGCGCAGCACGGTCGCCAGGTCGATCTTGGTGCGGATGCCGTCGAATTTCAGGCCCTGCTCGACGGTGATGAGGATCTCGCCGATGCCGAACAGGCCGATCACCGCGACCAGGAAGGTCACGCCCTTCACCAGCTCGTCGCTGCCGAAGGTCAGGCGCATTTCGCCCGATACCGTGTCCATGCCCACCGCCGCCAGCGACAGGCCGATGAGCAGCGAGGCCGAGGTCTTCAGCGGATGGCCCCCGCCCATGCCGATGAAGCTGCAGAAGGCCAGAAGGTAGACGGCAAAATACTCCGGCGAGGAGAAGCGCAGCGCGATGCCGGCGATGGAGTTGGCCAGCAGCGTCACCAGGATCACGCCCACCAGCGCGCCGAAGCCCGCCGCGCTGAAGGCGATGGTCAGCGCCTCGGTCGGCTTGCCCGCCCGCGCCATCGGATAGCCGTCGAACGTCGTTGCCACAGACGAAGGCTCGCCGGGAATGTTGAACAGGATCGAGGTGGTCGAGCCGCCGAACAGCGCCCCCCAGTACATCGAGGACAGCAGGATGATGGCGCTGACAGGGTCCATGGAAAAGGTCAGCGGCAGCAGCAGCGAGACGCCGTTGGGCGCGCCAAGGCCCGGCAAGACCCCGACCAGGATGCCGAGCAGCACGCCGCCGACCATCAGCGCGATGTGATAGGTGCTCAGGGCGGTCTGGAACCCGATGAAGAGCGAGGCGAAATCGGACATGGCCACGGTTCCTCAGTACATGCCGAGGGCGGTCTCGATCGGTCCCTTGGCCAGCGGCACGCGGAACCAGATCTCGAACACGAGGAAGAACACGGCCATCACCGCCGCCGACGTCGCCAGCGCGCGCGGCCAGCCATAGTCGCCATGGCGCCGCATCATGAAGACGAGATAGGCGAAGGACGCGACGTAGCAGCCCAGCCAGGGCATGGCCGCGACCAGGAGCGCGGTCGGCACGAACACGGCGAGGCTGGAGCGCAGTTCCTGTCCGGAAACGAAGCTCTCCCCGCCATCCATGCGCAGCGACTGGATGAAGATGCCGATGCTGACCGCGATTAGCAGCAGGCCGATGCGGAATGGGAAATATCCCGCCCCCGGCCCGATCTCGCCCCAGCCGGTATCGTGGCTGAGACTCTCGGCGGCAACGATGCCGCCAAAGATCGCGACCGCCACGGCGGTGCCAAGTTCCATCGATCGCCGTCTTGCCAGCATCGTCGAACGTCCGGTGATGGGGTGGATCGGAAGCGCCGGGCCAGGGTCGGTGCCGGGCCGCGCTGCGGGCGTGGAGGAGAAAAAAGGAGGTGCGGAAACCCCGGACCTCAGTCACCCACGCGGGAGGAGGGCGCCTTGGTGCCGCCTCAGTTGACCAGCCAGCCGTCTTCGGCGAACTGGACCCGGTTCTTGGCTTCGTCCTGCTTGATTACATCGGCGAAGGCCGCGCCGGTGACGAAGGCTTCGCTCTGCGAACTGCGCTCCAGCCACTGCTTCCATTCGGGGGACTGGCGCACCTTGTCGAGCACGGCGGCGTAATAGGCGACCTGCTCGTCGCTGGTGTCCTTGGGCAGCCAAACCGTGCGCGGCATCTGGTAGGATTCGAGCGGGATTCCCGCCTCGACGCAGGTCGGAATGTCCGCCCACGACATGCCATCGGCCACCGGCTCCTTGTACGACAGGCGTTGGGGCGAGAACACGCAGAGCGGGCGGACCTTGCCGGCCTTCCACTGGCCGACATTCTCCTGCGGATTGTTGGTGTTGGCGTCCACATGGGAGCCAGCAAGCTGCACGGCGGCCTCGCCCCCGGACTTGAACGGCACATAGGTGAACTTGACCCCGGCCGTCTTCTCCAGGCGCCGGACCAGGATCTGGTCGGTGTCCTTGGACTGGCTGCCGGCGACCTTCATGCCGCCATTCTGCTGGCGCGCGGCCTCGATGAATTCGGCCGCCGTCTTGTAGGGCGCCTCGGCACTGGTCCAGAGAATGAACTCGTCCACCGCCATGGAGGCCACCGGCCGCAGGTCGCTGGACTGGTAGCCCACCTTGGTCACCAGCGGCAGCAGCCACTCATTGTTGGTGCCGAATACCACTTTGTTCGGGTCGCCCGCCGCTCCCTTGGCGTAGACGAACGCCTCCGAGCCGGCGCCGCCGCCCTTGTTGGCGACGATGACCGGCACCGGCATCAGCTCGTGCTTCTGGATGATGGACTGCACGAGGCGGGCGAACTGGTCGGTGCCGCCGCCCGGGCCGGACGCGACGATGAACTCGACGGGGCGGTTGGGCTGCCAGTCGGCGACGGCGGGGCTCAGACCCAGGGCACAGAGAGAGGCGGCGACAAGGGCCGTCGCGAGGGGGATGCGCATCAACGATCTCCTTGGTGTTTCCTTCGGAACGGTCTTGGCGCCGTTATCCCGGCACTCTGTCGCGAGGCTACCGACTTGTCAACTGGACCGGTAACCAGTCCAGTAGACCAAATCAGAAACTTCGCCTACGCTGCTGACAGTGGCCCGCGAGGGGCTACTATCCAGCGTTGCCGCCGTGTAAATGGCGCACGCGCAACTGTCGGGGGAACCGCCGTCGCATGCTGCAGGATTTGCCCGGCCTCAAGCAGCACCTGTCCAAACGCACGATGCGCGAGCAGATCGCAGAGCGCATCGCGCACATGATCCAGTCGGGCCTCCTGCGGGTGGGCGACGAGCTTCCCAGCGAGCGAGAGCTCGCGCAGATGCTCAATGTCAGCCGCGAGACGGTTCGTGGCGCGGTGCAGATGCTGGCCGCGATCGGCATGGTGGAGATTTCGCAGGGGGCCCGCACCCGCATCATCGGCACCGAGGGGTTCGGCCCCTCGATGTTCGCCAACACCGCCGAGCTGTCGCGCTACGGCGCGCAAGAGGTCTACCAGGCCCGCCAGGTGGTGGAGACCTTCGTGGTGCGCGAAGCGGCCCAGCGCATCAGCGCCGAGACGCTGCAGCGGCTCGCCGGCCTTGTCGAAGTGCAGGGTGGCATGGCCAATGACCCGGTGCGGTTCCAGATCTCCGATGCCGAGTTCCACCAGCTGATCTATCGCTCCGGCGGCAACGCCCTGCTCGCCGATTTCCTCGGCGACGCCTATGGCTATGCCCTTGCCTATCGCCGCGTCGCCCTGCTGGTTCCGGGCGCGGTGAAGAGCTCGATCGAGGACCACCGGCTGATCCTGGCGGCGCTGGAAGCGCACGACCCCGATGCGGCGGCGGCGGCAATGGACCGCCACATCACCCGCGTGCACGAGACCACCTTGCAGGCCATGCGCCTTTAGCGCCATCACGCGGGCACCGCCCCGGCCTCGGCGGCGGCGCCGAAGAACAGCGCGTCCTGGCGCTGGCGCAGCGCCAGCAATTCGGAGCCGGTCGGTATCTCCAGATCGCCGAAGCGGATCACCTGCCCGCGTGCCACGGCGCGGGCGAGCCGGCAATTGGCGGCGAGATAGAACGGGGCGGGAGCATTGTCCGACAGCGCGGCGCCGGGCAATAGCTCGCCCTGCGTTCCCTCCATCGTGTGGTGATGGCCGCCCATGGCTAGAACGTCGCCCGCCGCCAGATCGGTGGTGGCGCGCGCCACGAGGTCGAGATGGGGACGCGGCGCCATTCCGCCGCTGGACACCCCGTGCATGGCCGCTTCCAGCACGCTGGTGGCGGCCTCGATCCCGAGCAGATGGCGGGGGATGTAGACCATTGCCGTGGAACCGGTGCGACTGACCGGATGGCCCTTCTCCGCAAGCATGTCCCAGCTCGCCGTGTCGGTACAGCGCACCAGCACGAACACGCCGCCGGCGAAGCTCGCTTCGTCGGGCGCGCGCAGACAGTGGAACACATCGAGCCGCCGCGTACCGGAGAGCAGGCCGCCTTCCTCGCGCCCGGCCAGCATGGTCGGGACCTCGGGAATGCGGGCGATGGGCGCATGGAGGTCCGGGCGGTCCGGCGAGAAGCCGGTGGCGTTGGCCACCACCAGCAGTTCGCACAGGTCCGGCACGGCGCGCTGTGGCAGCTCGGCGGCCGCCTCGGAGCGCGCCGCCGCGACGTCCGCCACGGGCCGGTCACGAAGTGACCAGGCCGCCGCGAAGGCGGGCGCGGAAATGGTGCGGCCATTGCTGCTGACGAGGCCACTCGCCGCGTCGAACACGAAGTCGTATTCGCTCGACTTGCCGGCGGCGACGATGTCGAGCCCAAGCGTCTCGGCCCAGGTGATCAGGCCGATCAGGAGGCTCGGCTGGTCGCCGTCGACCGGCGTCACCACCCGTCCGCGCGCCGCCGCGAACTGCGCGAGGCCCGGGCCGATGACGCTGTCGACCTCCTTGGAGACGAGAACCAGATGGCGGGCGGCGTCGATGGCGAGGCGCGCATGGCGGGCTCCGGCCTCGGGGTGACCGGTGGCCTCCACCACGACCTCGAACGGCAGGTCGAGGACGGTGGCGAGATCGGCGACGGCGATGAAGTCGCCGGCCGCATAGGCGGCCCTCGCCTCGGCGGCCGTGGTGCACAGGTGGATGCGGCGCGGCTCGACGCCGACCGCGCGCAGGGAGGCCACGGCGATCTCGGCATCGCGGTCGACCGCGACGCGCGCCCGCATCTTCGGCACCCGCAGGCCCTGCGCCAGAAAGCTGCGCCCGAACCCGCCCGTGCCGACAATGCAGGTCTCGACCGGCGGCCGGTCGACGGAGAAGTAGCGATGGAAGTTCATGGTGGTTCCCGGTTTCAGTCGTCGATGGCCGGCGCGGGCGTCGCGTGGGCGGGGTGCAGGCGGGACCAGCCCCAGCGCAGCAGCGGGACGGCCCAGACGAGGAGGGTGGTGCCGCCGAGCACGGCGGCGATCGGCCGATCGAACAGGCCGAACACGTTGCCATTGCTGCTGATAAGCGCCTGCATGAAGTTCTGCTCGACGATCTTGCCGAGCACCATGCCGAGCACCATCGGGGCGATGGGGAAGCCGTTCTCCTCCATCAGATAGGCGGTAAGGCCGAGCCCCAGCAGGATCCACACGCCGAACAGGTCATTGTCGATCGCGTAGGCGCCGGTGACGGAGAGTACGAGCAGTGCCGGTAGGATCAGGTCGCGCGGCACGCGCAGCACGAGGCGGGCGATGCGGATGGCGAGCCAGCCGAGCGGGAACATCATGAGATTGGCGAGAATGAAGACGATGAAAACTGCGTAGAACAGCTCGCCATTGTTGATGAACACGGTCGGGCCGGGATTGACGCCCTTGAGGTACAGAACGCCGATGCCGATGGCGGTGATGGTGTCGCCGGGAATGGCGAACACGATGGCCGGGATCCACGCGCCCGAGAGCGCGGCATTGTTGGCGGAACTGCCGGCGATGATGCCCTCGATATGGCCCTTGCCCCATTTCTCGGGTTCCCGGGACATCTTCTTGGCGGCTGCGTAGCTGATCCAGGCGGCGGTGTCGGCGCCCCCGCCCGGAAGGGCGCCGATGAGCGTGCCGAGCACGCTGCCGCAGACGGCGCGGCTCCAGTAGCGCTTTCCCGCCTCCCAGGTCTTGCGCCAGGCCCCGCGCGCTGCGACCTGCGCCACCGCGCCCACACTGCCCGGCGAGAGCAGGGAGCGCAGGATCTCCGGCAGGGCGAACATGCCGATGAGGCCGGGGATGAAGCTGACCCCTTCGAGCAGGTTGACATTGCCGAAGGTGAAGCGCGGGTGGCCGGTGGTGTAGTCCATGCCGACGGTGGAAATCAGCAAGCCCAGCATCAGCGAGGTCAAGCCCTTGACCAGATTATCGCCCGCCACGAACACGGCGCAGGACAGGCCCAGCGCGCCGAGCCAGAAGAACTCGAAGGCGCTGAAGGCGAGCGCGAAATCCGCCAGCGCCGGCGCGGCAAGGATGAGCACGATGGTGCCGAAGACGCCGCCAATCGCCGAAAAGGTGGCGTTGGACGCGATGACCACGCCGGCTTCGCCGCGCTTCGTCATCTCATGGGCATCGTCGACATAGGCGGCGGAGGCCGGCGTGCCGGGCATGCGAAGCAGCGCGCCGGGAATATCGCCGGCGAATATCGCCATGGCCGAGGCGGCAACGATCGAGGTGATCGCCGCGATCGGGCTCATGAAGAAGGTCATGGGCACCAGCAGAGCCACCGCCATGGTGGCGGTCAGGCCCGGCAGGCAGCCGATGGCAAAGCCGAAAAAGCTGGCGCCGATAAGGGTTACCAGCGTTTCCGGCTGGACCACGAGATCGAGAGCCGTGATGAACTTGTCCATGTCGGCCTCACCATAGCGTCGTCAGCGGCCCGGACGGTACGGGCACATGCAGAACGAGGCGGAACAGCAGATCGAGCGCCAGCGTGACCCCGGCCGCGACCAGCAGCGCTACCGGAAGCCGGCGTCCCAGCCAGAGATAGAAGGCGACCAGCGTCACGAAGCCGATGATCTGGAAGCCAATCGCGTCGCCCAGAAAGATGAAGGAGAGGAGGGCGACGAGCGCCATCGCGCCGCTCGTCGCGCCGCGCCGGTTGCCCCGCCAGGACGCGGCGTCGACCCGGAAGGCGACAGCCGGGGCGACGCGCGCCATGCGGACAAGCATGACCGCGCCGCAGGCGACTAGGCCGGCCCCGATCATCTGCGGGAACAGCCCGGGCCCGTAGAACTGGGCGTCGACTTTGGGGAAGCCCTGCGCGTGCCAGAAGACGGCGACGCCGAGAGCGACGATGAACAGGCCAATCAGGCCGTCGCCGAATTTCATGGCCGTCCCCTATTGCTTCTTCATCTTGTCGAGCTCGGCGAAAATCCGCTCCATCTCCGCGAGGTCGCTGGCCATGAAGGCGCGGAACTCGGCCGGGCCGCGATAGACGAGGCGGAAACCGCGTTCCTGCAACGGCTTGCGGAAGGCCTCGCTGGTCGCAACCTTCTCCACCGCCTGGGACAGCCGGTTCACCACGTCGTCCGGCAGGCCCTTGGGGCCGACGACGCCGTGCCAGAGGGCGAAGGTCCAGTCGATGCCGAGCGATTCCTTCAGGGTCGGCACCTCGGGAAACAGCTGCAGGCGCTCCTTGGCCATGACGGCGAGCGGGCGCAGCTTCTTGGCTTCGATCAGGGCACGCCCCTCGGCGAGGGAGGAGGTCGAGAAGGTCGAGTTGCCGGCGGCAACGTCGAGATGGCCGGCGGTGCCGCCCTGGGTCGGCACCCAGGTCACGGTCGCGGGGTCGAGCCCCAGGCCGAGCATCAGGCCGGAAAAGGCGATGTGCCAGCTAATGCCCGGCGCGGCGCCGGTGGCCTGCAACTGGCCGGGCTTGGCCTTGATGCCGGCGATCAGTTCCTGAATCGTCTTGTAGGGCGAGTCTTCGATCACCGTGACGCCCGCCGACAGCTCATTGGTCTGGCCGATCGGCGTCATGTCCTTGTAGGTGAGGTCGGCGAGCCCTTGCGGCTTGTAGACGCTGATGTCCGAAGCGATGACGCCGATGGTGTAGCCATCGGGCTTGGCGTGGGCGACCGCCGTCTGGCCGGGAATGCCGCCGCCGCCCGCCTTGTTGATCACGTTGATCGGAACGCCGAGTTCCTTCTCCAGCAGGCCGGTCAGGGTGCGCGCCACGATGTCGGTGCCCCCGCCCGCCGGATACGGCACGATCACGGTGATCGGGCGGCTGGGATAGGTGTCGGCCCGCGCCGGCGCGGCGAAGGGCAGGGTCAGCATCGCCAGCACCGCCCCGGCGATACACGCGGCCGGCCTCAGGTAACGTTTGTCAGGACTGCGCATGGACTTCCTCCGTTTGGTGGAGCCGGTACACGGCTCTCGCATTGTCGTGGAACAGACGGCGGCGGTCGGCCGGCGCCATGTCCGTGGTCATCGCCTTGAAGTCGGCGAAGATGCCGTCGAGCGACCGGAACAGGCCGTCGACCGGGAAGTTGCTGGCGAACATGCAGCGCTCGGTGCCGAACAGCGCCAGGGTGTCGCGCACCACCCGCTCATTGGCGGCGACGGTCCACGGCTCGCCGGGTACGCCGAGGCCGGAGATCTTCACCTTGACGTTCGGGCAGGCCGCGACGCTGGCCATGGCGGCGCGCCAACGCGCCAGCGTGTCCGGGTGCCGGTCGCCGGGCACGCCGGTGTGGTTGATCACCATGAGGATGTGCGGGAAGGCGTGGGCGAGGTCGGCGGCGTCGGGCAGGTGCCAGTGGGTGGTCTGCAGCTCGAAATGCAGGTCGTGCTCGGCCAGCCGGGCATAGCCGGCGCGAAAGCGCGGGCACAACATGGAGCCGGGCAGGCCGTGATCGGGATGCCACGCCTCGGGGCGGGCGAAACCCCTGGGCTTGTGCCGGACGGCCCGCACCAGAGGAAAGCCGGCCTGCGCCGCCAGCAGCGCGGCCGCGTCGTCACGGTCGAGCCAGGCCTGCGCCACCATCGCGTGGGGCGTGCCATAACGCTCGGCGATTGCATGCACCCAGCGCGTCTCGCCGAGCGGGTCGGCAGGGTCCCATTCCGCCTCGACATAGACATTGCCGACAATATTCTGTCGGCCCGCCGACCGCCGGTAGTCCTCGGGCAGGAAGGTGGTGCAGATCGCGCGGTAGTCGCCATAGCGATGGCCGGGCACCGGGTCGCCGATCAGCCAGGGGTGTTTGCCGAGCGAGAGGTCCCAGTAATGATGATGGGCATCGATAATGGGCAAGTCGTCCTCTGCGCCAAGGTCCGAAGCCGCTGATTTCGTTGAATCTCTGAGGCCGGTGACGGGAGAGACGCTCATCGCGTGCCTTCCCGGCGGCCCAGACACATGGCAGCGCCTGCGCAGGTCATGCCTTCGCCTTCCTTCCGACGTTTCCCGTGGCCATGACGCCGCATCAAGGCGGCGCTTCCTGTAGGGCCGCAGCGATATTGCATGTAATTATCGGGGTGCGTCAACCAGCTGGACACAAATTGGCGGATATGGGACTGTTCTTGCATGCAATTGGACGAAGTCGAGACCGCCGCCCCTGAGGCGGAAGTGCCGTCGTCAGGCCCGCGCGGCCGGCGCACGATGTTTGTCGTCGAACGCATCCGCGACATGATCATCGCTGGCGACCTGCCGGCCGGCGGCCGTATTTCCGAGCGCATGCTCACCGAGAGGCTGGGCGTCACCCGCACGCCGCTGCGGGAGGCCTTCAAGATCCTCGAAGCCGAGGGGCTCGTGCGCATCGTTCCCAATCGGGGCGCCGAGGTCATGACCCTGTCGCTCGCCGAGATCGAGGCGGCGATAGAGGTGCTGGTCGGGCTGGAAAGCGTCGCGGCCGAACTGGCCTGCGCGCGCGGCACCGCCGCCCAGTTCGCGGCGATCGAGGAGGTTCACCGGCGCATGGTCGACTGCCAGCGCACCGGGGACCTGATGGGCTATTTCCACCTCAATCAGGACATCCACCAGCAGATCGTCGATTGCGCCCACAATGCCGCCCTGTCGCGTGTCTACCGCACGGAAAGCGCTCGGATCCGCCGTTTCCGGTTTGCCGGCAACCGCTCGGCGGCGCGCTGGGCGCGGGCAGTCATGGAGCACGAGCAGATCCTCGATGCGCTCCAGCAGCGTGAAGGCACCCTGCTGCGCGAACTCCTCCGCACCCATCATCTCAAGGGCTGGCAGGCCACGCGGTTGGTATTGGAACAGGACTGAGCGCCATCGCCCGAGCGGCCCCGCCGATCACGCTGCCCGCCACTGGCGGACATCCCCTCTGGCCGACGCGGCCGAAGACATGGTGGGTTCAACCGGTCAGGACAACGGCTGTGAATAAGCGCAGAAGCGAGACCCCGCCACTGATGGCTTCATCTGATTAAAATAGCGTCAGGAATTTCATTCCGACTGGGGTCCCGATCGGCGCAGATAGGGACCAGTCATCTCCGACGTTTATCAACCAAATTAAAGGGTTAGGCCGTTTCCAGCCAGGGTCCCTCCCTAGCGCTTATTCACAGATTCCAACCTTGCCAAATTTTGCCAAGCCTTTATTTTCCAAGCATGAGCACGATGAACATTTCACTGCCCGAGGGCCTTAAGAGTTTCGTCGACCAGCAGGTTTCGGAGCGCGGCTACGCGACGAGCAGCGAATATGTGCGCGAGCTGATCCGCCGCGATCAGGACCGTGCCAGACTTCGTGGCCTGCTGCTGGAGGGAGCTTCCTCACCGGCCTCGATGCTGGCCGATGACGCGTACTTCGATAGCCTGCGGGCCCGGATAACCGGTTCAGGGCGTCGGTGAGCCCGAAGCCTGTCATCCCGCGGCAGCGGGCGCAGCAGGACGTGGACGAGGCCCTTGACCACTATCTGCGCGATGCGAATGACTCTGTTGCCCTCGGGTTTGTTGACGATCTCCAGGCCACCTATCGACTGATCGCGGAACATCCCGCCTCGGGCTCACCGCGCTATGCCTATGAGCTCCAGATGGCCGACCTCCGCAGCCTGCGGCTGAAGCGCTATCCCTATCTCGTGTTCTACGTCGAACATCCCGATCATATCGAGGTGTGGCGCGTGCTGCATGGGATGCGGGACATCCCGTCCTGGCTCATCGGGCCGGACGGTGACAGAGCGGAAGATTAAGGCGGCGCGGACAACGCTTGGCTCCCGCTCGCGCGGCCCAGGACTTCACCGGAATGAATCAGTTAGGCTCAACCGATTCAAAACTCTGGTTGGACGCGACAAGCCGCCCGCGCGACTCTTGTCCCATGATCGCGCAGCCCTACCAGCTCCATATCGAACGGCGGGACCCGGCCAGGAACATGGCCCGCTATTACGCGCTGTCGATCGAACCCACCCTGTTCGGCGAGGTCTGCCTCACCCGCCGCTGGGGTCGCATCGGCGCGCACGGGCAGGCGAAGTACCACTCATTCGAACGAGAGGAAGAGGCTGTCCAGCTGTTTCTAGGGCTGCTGCGCGACAAGCGAAAGCGGGGCTATCGCGCAATTTCCAGAGATATGGCGAAGTGTGCGTCGGCACCGGTGTTTCGCGTGCCAGACGACGCTACCGGGGAATTGACGCCCAACAACGACATCGAGAGGCCTCGCCCGAATAGCCGCCCTACCGCGTGAGAACCGGCCCTATCTCTCGACACCGCGTCTGCTGGCGCACATGCTGTTGGTGCATATCGCGCAGCATGGCCGCATGCCGGTAGGTATCGGGCACGCGCCCGGGCTCGCGTAGATCGTCCGTGCTGAGGCGCCGGCGGCCGGCCTCGACAATATTCACCAGTTCGTCGGCGAGCGTCTGATCCTTCTGCAGGACTTCGACCGCCTTGCCGACTGGCTGGGTGAGCACAACCGCCAGCTCGCGCGAGGGCGCCGGAATCGGTGTCGAAAGCCGGGCTTGTTCGGCGCGGTGCGCGCGCTGGATTTCGGAACGCTCATAGGCGAGGGCGTCGCCATACTTCTCGACCGCCATAGCGAGGTCGACCACGGCGCCTTTGGCCTCGCGCCGCTCCTCGTCCTCTTTCCGCCAGAAGGTGCCGGCGCGGCCGGGAAGGGCGCCGATAGCTTCGGGGTCGGCCTCGATAGACCTGGCGCGGTCGCGTGCCGTGGCGGCCGGGTTGTCAGCCGCCGCGATGGTGTCGAGCGTCGCCTGTATTGCCGCCCTGTCCCGATAGGCGAGTTCGCTGAGACCTTCAGCAGCGACGCGCGCCCCCTGTGCCCTGGGCGCTTCTCGTGCGCGTTGCTGGATCACGGCGTCGGAAAGGTCCGGCAGCGTCGTAGCCGCCATCAGCGTCGGGGCGATCGTGTAGGACTGCGCGATCATCAAGGGCGTTTCCCTTTAGGGTGTGTCACATGCTGGGCGTGATGCCGCGTGTTTGACCACGCTGCAGCCGCTCCTGCTCATGCTGCAGATTATGGCCGGCGGTGATCGTCGCGTTCGTGGCAGACATCGCCGCCCTGCTCGCTGCGAGGCGCCCCTGCTGCTCGGTGGGGAGGCGGTGCGCCAGCTCGTGATCCTTGGCGCCGGTGTAGTTGCCGAAGCGGGCACGTAGCGCCTTGTCCACCTGTGCAATCTCGGCCCGAACCTCAAGGCTCATGCCGGCGACGACCTGCTGGCGTGCCTTGGAGTCTGTCGCGCCCCGGACCTGCTCGATGGCGCTCTGTGCGGCCGGCGTGAAGCCCGGCACCTCGATCGCCATGCGGGAACGGTTCTCGGTCTCGGCCTTGACCTCCTGGGCGCGATAGTTCGCGAGATTGCTCTGCACAGCAAACGCGACGGCGCCGACATGGGCGACGGCATCGAGCGCGGCTTTGCGCTCGGCGCCGGCGGCGCTGAAGCGGTCCAGCATGCGCCCCGAGCCACGAAGCTCGCCGAAGGCTTCCGGGGCCTGGGAGATTTCGTGGCGAAGCTGCGCGCCCGTCCCCGCCTCGATACGCGCGCGGATCGTCGCGACGGCGCGGGCCGGATCGATCCAGACCTTACGGGCCTCGGCCGCGAGTTCGGCAAGATCCTTTTCGATATGCGGCCGCGCCAAGGCGCGCCGCGTGGCGACCTGCTCGACGCTCTCGCTGAAGCTGGTGACGGCCGCGAACATGGGCGCGGGCTTCTCGGCCGGAGCGGCGCTGACCGCCGGCACCTGGTCGACCTTCGCCGCCCGCGCCTGTTCGCGCTTGTCCGCCAGTTGCAGCGCGGTCGATACCGCCCGCACCTCTGACAGGCGCGGCGCTTCCCCGGCAAGCGCCTTTCGGCTCTCGGCCGGCGTGCGTTCCTCGATCGTGCGCGCGGCCAGCTCGTCGGCCCGGTCTGTGAACGCGGCACCGCCGTAACGCGCACTGAGCGCGTTGTTCACGGCGCGCAATTCCGCGGTGAGGCCGGCATCCTGGCGCAGCATGTCCACACCCTTGCGCCACGCATCCTCTCCCCCCTGCTGGCGCAGGCTGCGCAGCGTGTCGAGCTGCTGCACCGCCCTCTGTGTAAGCGCCGGGATGGCGACGCTCATCGCCTCGCGCCGACGCTCCTCGGCCGCGACATGGCGCGCCTCGGTGTTGCGCCAGGCAATGGCCTGCATACGCGCGAGCGTCGCCACCTCGGGAACCGCAAGCATGGCTTCCTCTCGCTGTGAACGGGCGGTGCGGCCGTCAATGAGACGGCTCGATCCGCGAAGCTCACCGAAGCTCTGCGGGCGCTGCAGCACCTGTTCGGACAGCCGCGCCGTGTCTCCCTGCAGGCGCAACGCCGCTCCCGTGATCGCCTGCCGTGCGCCCTCGGGATTGCGGTAGATCCTCGCCAGACGCGCCGTCAGCTCGGCGTCATTGTCGCGCGCCTCGGCGCTCTGCAGGAAGCGCACCCGGGCAGCATTGACCAGCGGCTCGGCGTGCTCCCTCACACCCGCAATGAGGGCAGGGCGCTCCGGCCCAATCCGGTCCTCGGCGGCAAGCGCGGCGGTCTTGTGAATGTCGGTCGCGACCACCGGGGCCGTCTCGGCCGCACGGGCGATGCCGATCCGCTGGAACGTATGCTCGGCACGGCTCCACAAATCCGCAAGCGCTTCACGATACTGGGCAAGCCGCGCCGCCTGCTTCTCGACAACGGCCGCAAGCGCCGGGCCGATGTCGCGCAACACCTCGAAGCCGCGACGCTCAAGGAAGGCGTTCGCATGATCGCGGTACAGCGGCTCGTTCTCAAAATCGAGCGTCGTCGTCTTGGCGCCAGAACGCGAGAGCTGCTTTTCGATCTGCTCGAAGGTCACGCTGGCCGCATCGCGTACCTGCCACTCATTGCGATGGGTGAGCGTGCCATCCGGCAGGGAGACGGGCTGGGAGCCCATATGCCGCAGCTCGATCTTCGCGCCGGCCTCCGCACCGCTCGCCGCCAAGGCGCGCTCAAGGTCGACACTCCACACCGTGTTGCGCACGCCCTTGTCGTTCTCCAGCGTCACGAAGTAGCTCATCTTGTTCGACGGCTCGTGCTCGTAGGGCGCCGGCCCGTGCGCGACCAGACGGCCGGCGCGCGGGTTGGAGAACTCGTCCTGCGCCGCATACATCGTGACGCTATGGCGGTGACGGCTCATCGCCACATAGGTCAGATGCTGGTCCATCATCGACGACGCGAGCACGAAGGTATGATCGACGGTCGCGCCCTGCGATTTGTGAATCGTGGTCGCATAGCCATGGTCGATGTTGCGATAGGTGTCCGTGGTGAACGTCACCTCGCGGCCGGCATCGAGGCGCACCGTCAGGCGCGGATTGCCCGCGTCGTCCGTGGTCGCAATGACAGTGCCAAGCATGCCGTTCTTGACGCTCTGGCGCTCAAGCTGGGGCGCGGTCGGCTCAACAAAGCTCGCATTCTCCAGGAACAGCATACGGTCGCCGGCGGCGAACTCACGAGCGCCCGCCTGCGTAGTGAAGCTCCGCGCCTCGGACAGTTCGCCGGCCTGCTGCAACACGCCGCGCAGGCTGTCATTGAGCGCGCGCACATTCGCATTGGTGTGCGCCAGCACGATCAGCTCGTCGCCACGTAGCGCCTCGCCCTTGGCTTCCTTCTGCGCCTTCACCTCGGCCCGCCGCTGCGTCCAGTCCGCCACCAGCGCGGCCCACGCCGTGTCCTGGGTGTCGGCCTGCTGGATCGCGCCGCGCGCATTATAGGCGGCGAGCGCCTGGCCGAACTTCTCGGCATTGCCGCTGGCGAAGTTGCGGGACGCCTCCTGCATCCAGTCCTCGCGCTGACGACGCACGCCGACAAGGTGCTTGGCCCCGATACGGTCAATGATGGCCCGGAACGCCGCGCCGGCCTGGATCGGCTGGAGCTGCTGGGCATCGCCCACAAGCACCAGCTTCGCGCCGGCCTCTTCCACGGCAGTGACGAACCGCGCGAGCTGGCGCGACGACACCATGCCGGCCTCGTCGATCACGAAAACGTCGCCCTTCTGGAGCGGCGCGTTGCCGTTCTTCCACGCAAGTTCCCACGACGCGAGCGTGCGGGAGGCGATGCCCGAGCTTTCCTGAAGACCTTCGGCCGCCTTACCGGACAGGGCCGCGCCGAACACCCGGCGCCCCTCATCCGCCCACGCCACCCGAGCCGCTTCCAGCAAGGTCGATTTACCCGCGCCGGCATAGCCGACGACGGCGGCAATCGCGCTGTTTCCGGTGACGTGGCGGACGGCCTCAACCTGTTCCTCGTCGAAACGGAACGGACGCGAAGCGTCTTTCGTCTCGACCGCGCGAACGGCCTTCATCACCACCTTCTCGCTGACGCCGAAGCGGCGAACAGCGGCGAGCCGGTCGGCGGCTTCCGCCATGCCGTGCTCCACCTTCATCATCTCGCGCGTGGTGTAGATGGCCGGCTCGACCTTGCGCCCGCTCGCCTTGTCCGCCGGCACGGCCGGACGCAACAGGCACAGCTCGGGGCTTTGCAAAACGGCGGCCTTGATGTTCTGGAACACCGCGATGTCGTCGACATGGCGATGCAGCGCGCGGGCGATATCCTGCTCTGTGAACGTCGACTGCTGGTCGCTTATCAGCGTGATCAGCTGGGACGGATCGGCCGCAAGACGGTCGGCCGTCTGCTGACGTTCGGCCTCGCGTGCCGGCGCGAAGTGCGTCGCCTTGCCCTCGCGCACCATGGCCGCCAGGGTCGTTCCAAGATGGCGCTGCGGCTTGATGTCGAGCCCGCGTTCCACATAGGAGCGCAAGTCGATCTGGATGTCGTGACCGGCAAGCGCCAGATGGCGGTTTGCCGTCTCGGCCCATCCGAGTTTCCACGTCCGGTCGACCGAACGCTCCCCCACGAACGGCTGATAGACGATCTGCCCCTCGGGTCGAGCCGTCGTCGCCACGCGCAACGGCTTGCCATCTTCGCCAAGCACGGGGCTGACTTTCGACCCAAACCCTTCAGCCGTCAGAGGCCGGATCGTGTGCATCAGATGCACATGCGGATTGTCCTTGGTGCCGTGGATCACCCAATCCGCGACAATGCCTTTCGAGGTCAGATGCGTCTCGACGAACTCGCGCACGAGGGCGATGTTCTGGTCGAGCGACAGCTCCACCGGGAGCGCCAGCAAAAGCTCTCGGGCGAGCTGGGCATCGGCGCGGACTTCCGCGCCCTGAGCCGCGTTCCATAACTCTTCGCTCGCCTTCGCGATCGAGCGGCCCTCGACAAGCGCCCGCATCCATTCCGGCGCATCGGGCGGCAGGCTGATCTCTTCATGATCGAGGTCGCGGGCCTTATGCGTGAAGGACACCGGCTTATTCAGGCGCCTGTCCGTCATGGCGGCACGATGACGATACGCGGCGGCCGCAACGGCGCTTCCGCCGCTTCGACTACCTACGAATGTGAACCGTGCGTACCCGATCGCCATGGGGCATCCTAGCATCAGGGCCGCAACGTCGCAACGCGACACATATTGCGCTTGTAGTCTTCGTGGGCAAGCCCACTCCGCTCCAAGAGCCGGCACATGTGCCGGCGATGGCGCCCGAAAGGCGCCCCTGAAAAAATAGTTGGCCTGCAACCTGTATAGGTCCGCCAATGCTTTGGAGAGCTGCGTTTGGTCATTTACGGTCTTCCCATTGCCTTCGATAAGTGAAAGGGAAGTCACGCTTATGAGCCGCATTCGCTCCGCCAGTAGAATGACCAGCATTGTCGATATCGATGCTCAGATTCAGGAGCTGCACCGCAAGCGCAGGGAACTCCAGGCCAAGCAGGCGGAACGCCTCGGCCGGCTCGCTCTGGCGGCGGGGCTGGGTGAGTTTGAACAGACCGACGAGGAGCTGAAGGCCGCCTTTGCTGAGGTAGCCGCGCGATTTCGCGCTCGGCTGGCGCCTGCGAATTCAGGGATTGAAGCACCGTCGACGGCAAAGGCCGCTGACCCCGCTGGGGCTCAATGACCGCGCGATCCTTGAACTGAGGTGGAAGAGGAGAAGCCTCATGCTCGATGAACGCCGCAAGGATGTGCGCGAGAAAATCGCGCTCGGCGGCCTGGTCGTGAAGGCCGGGCTTCGCGGCGCGGATCGCGCTTTCATTCTCGGCGCCCTGGTGAGCGCGGCACGCTTGACGCCGGACGATCCGCGCTGGCGCGAACTGCGAGCACTTGGCGGCGCGGCCTTCGGGGACGCGGCGCCGGCCACTGATGCGGACGAACCGTCCGTGACGCCATCACCGCGCCTGAGCTGATCGAGGCCGGCCGGCGCTGCGCAATGGATGACGCGGCGCCGGCCTCGCCGGGCGCGTTTTCGAGGAACGACATGCACAACATCAACTGGAAAGACCCCACGCTCGCGTGGGCGCTCCTACCTGCGTCGGTGCTCGCACTCTGCATCTTCGTGACGGACACGATGTGGCCCGACCTCGCGGCCGATCTCACCGGCCAGCCGCACTATTGGTTCATGCGCGCCTCGCCGCTGGTGAACTTCATACTGCCGCCGCTGTTCGGCCTCGCGGTCGTGGCGCTGCTGCCCCGCCACAAGCGGATGCCGCTCGCGCTGATCAACCTGCTGCTCGTTGTCGGCGTCGGGCTTGCCTATGCCTGGCGCGAATATGCGCGCCTCGCGCCCTATGCCGAACAGGGCATGAGCTTCAACGAGCTGAGCGGCTACATCAGCGCTTTTGTGATCGGCGGCGGTGTCGTCGCCTTCGGGCTTGCCGGATTCGGCGCGCGGCTCTCCACGCATGTGCCCGATAGGGTCAGGCGCGTGAAGGGCGGCATGATCGGTGATGCCGATTGGATGGATCTCGGCAAGGCGCAAAAGCTCTTTCCGACCGATGGCGAGATTGTCCTTGGAGAGGCGTATCGCGTCGACAAGGATGTGGTCGCGGAGATTGATTTCGAGGCGGGCGACCGGGCCAGTTGGGGCCGGGGCGGCACCGCGCCTCTGCTCTGCTACCGCTATGGCAACGACTCCGGCCATCTGCTGTTTTTCGCCGGATCGGGCGGCTTCAAGACCACGGCGAACGTCATCCCGACCGGCCTGACCTATCGCGAACCGATCGTCTGTTTCGACCCGTCGACCGAGATTGCGCCCATGCTCGTGAAGGCGCGTCGCGACATGAACCCAGGTCGCCGCGTGTTCGTCCTGGACCCAACCGATCCGACCATCGGGTTCAATGTTCTCGACTGGATCGCGACATCCTCCCGCAAGGAAGAGGACATTGCGGCGGTCGCGCACATGCTGCTCGCGGAGAGCGGAAAGATCGAAAGCTCGACCGGCAGCTATTTCCAGAACCAGGCGCACAATCTGCTGACAGGCATCCTCGCCTATATCCTGCTCTCTCCGAATTTCGAGGGCGAGAAAACGCTGCGGAGCCTGCGCCAGCTCGTCAGTCGGCCTGAGCCGTCGTTCATCGCTCTCCTGCGTGAAATCGTCGAGGATGAAGCCGAGCCGGATTTCGTTCGGGAGTCGCTGGGCGTTTTCACAAACATGACCGAACAGACCTTCTCGGGCGTCTATTCGACTGCCTCGAAGGACACGCAATGGCTCTCTCTCGGCAATTACGCTTCCCTCGTATGTGGCGATACCTTCACGACCGCCGACCTGTCGCGTGGCAAGATTGACCTGTTTCTCAATCTGCGCATGGACACGCTGAAGAGCTATCCCGGCATTGGCCGGGTCATCATCGGCGCGCTGCTCAATGCGATGATCCAGGCGGACGGCAGCACGGGGCGCCGCGTGCTGTTCCTGATCGATGAAGCCTCGCTGCTCGGCTACATGAAGCTGCTGGAGGAGGCGCGCGATCGAGGCCGTAAATACGGCATCAGCCTCATGCTGTTCTATCAGTCGGTCGGACAGATAGAGGGGCATTTCGGGCGTGCCGGCGCGCAAGCCTGGTTCGAGAGCGCGGCGCTCACCTCCTATGCCGCTGTCGGAACGCACGAGACGGCAAAGCGCCTTTCCGACCTGTGCGGCGAGATGACGATCGAGGTTGGATCGAGTTCGCGGCAGGCGGGGCTGCTCGCCAGTTCCGCCCGCGCGACTGAGAGCATCAACCATCAGCGCCGCGCGCTGATCCTGCCGCATGAAATCCTGCAGGACATGCGACGCGACGATCAGATCATCATCAAGGCCGGGCAGCGCCCGCTGCGCTGCGGGCGCGCCATCTACTTCCGGCGCCCGGACATGGTGGCGCGCACCGAGGCCAATCGCTTTGCTCCGAAGGGAGGAAAGTGACGATGAGCGCAACGATCACGCCGACGCAGCGCAAGATCCTCGTCAACGCATTGGAAGGCCGGCCGCTTGATCATGGCCGCCCTGGCTCGCGCGCTTCGGTCGGCTATTGGAACTGTGCTGTCCGTAGCTGCCAGCGCAAGGGCTGGCTGGATGAGCGCACCGACCAGCTGACCGAGAAGGGGCGGGGCGTTCTCGACAAGAAGCCGCTACCCACCCGCGCCCACCTGTCGAACGCGCGATTGCGCATCCTTCTGTACATGGTGCAGAACGACGTGAAGCTTATTCTGGGAAAGAACGGTACGGCCTGGACCGACGACGGCTTTCGGTGGCCGGTGCCCGGATCGACGGTCGGCCACCTGATCAAAGCGGGACTTCTTCAGGAGGACGCGCGCGAGCGCGAGCGTGATCTTTTGGTTGTCAGCGCTTTGGGATTTCGCAAGCTCAAGGAAAAGGTGAAGCACGCTGTTGCTGCGCAGGAGCGCGCCGCCCGTCTGGCAGGGGACACGCCGACACCACTCGAACAGCACATCAGGCGAACGTTGGCGGATGGATGACACGACGGCCCGGTCGGCTCGGGTGAAACCGCTGGTCTGGCGCATTCAGAGCCCGCACGCTACGGACCTGGTGTCCGGTGAGACGGTGGTTCTGCTGGCGATGGTTCCGTGGGGTGCCGTTGCCATTACCAGGACGCTCAAGGAGACGGGCTATCGCGTCTGCGAGGGTGCCACGCGTGCCGGCCCCTTCACCTCGATTGAGGAAGCGCGGGATTGGGCTGAGACGGGATACCAGCGAATGATGGCGGCGGCGATCGAGCTCGAACCGCCGGCTCCGGCGTCCCCGGCGGCGCTCTCTGTGCCGCCGGCGGTCATGGCCCTTTGGGAAGAGACGGCCGGCCGGCCCTGGCCGCAGGCGCTTCCGCTGGGACCGGAGATAGAGGCGATGATGGCCGATGGCTGGATTCGGCCGGCCGGCAAAAGTGACGGCTCGCCTTCCGCATCTACCGCCATGCTGCAATGGACCCGCGCCGCGCAAATTGCGATGTCCCGCACTGACGCGATTTAGTGTAGCCAGCTGGGCACGCCCATCGCGTGCGCCTTCTGTCTGCGCGGCAGGCTGCGGCTAATCCGCCTTGCCGCCGCTCTTTCCGGCACGCTCCTGATTGAGCGCGAATAGCCGGGCCAGCACCTCGTCGTCCGAAAGGTCCGCCGGCCAGCCATAGGCAGCGGCCACGGCCTCGTCGAGCGCCTTATGGGCATTGGCGAGCCAGGTGGGGCGAGCATTGTAGAGGTTGGTGAGGGTGCGCTTCTTCAACTCCTTTTCAGCCTCAGGGCTGACGGGGAGGATGCGGTCAGGATAGCCCGGCACCACCTCTGGCTCGCGCCGCACCAGGTCTGCCGGATTCAGCCAGTTCTCCCGCAACTCGTTAAGACGCGCTGCGGCCTGTGCGATGGCGATGGCGCGAGGATCGTCCACATAGGCGGCAGCGGGGATGTTGGGGGTCAGACCCTTGGGAAACGGGAATGTCTCGAAGCAGGTTGTTGGCGTATAACGGGGGTCATTGCCTACGCCGAGCCATGTGCACATGCTAAGCGACCACAGTTCATGAAAGCGCGAATGTAGAATGCCAAAAGTCGTGTCATCGTCTCGGGCTATTGCAATGACGGCGCTGTCGGGAACTGTTGTGCTTGAATGCCAAGAGAACAGACGATGTTTGGCCACACGGGCTGTCGCGCAGTACCGAGATGATGGGTTAAGCTTGAGCCACATGCCTGGGCGCGGCTCCATATGTCGCCACCAGAAACGCGCATAGTTTTCTCTTCGATTTGTTAGCCTCTCGTTCTTCACATGTTCAATAATATAGGAGAATGGTTTCTCGAAGAGGGCTGCATCGTTTTCGTCAGAAGTCCACCCGAAGTCTATGATCCACATGTCTCTCGGGCGCCGAGTGATATCGAGGCCATTTACCCATGGGCGAACAACGTCGCTGTTCGGCCGCTGATGAGGGTTCATTGGCGACAGCAACATGGCTCGGGCGACTTCGCCTGATATATCGAATGCGCCTCCCTTGGTGTCGCCCATGAAGGCGACACTGAAGTTTTCCGCAAGCCGACTGGCGCGGGTTAGGTCCACCAGGGAGGAGGTGAGATCGGCGTTAATGCGGGGCCCTGCGGCGCCATTGAGCCGGGGGACTTCCGTGGCGCCGCGAGGGCCGTAGACAATCATAGAGACTCTTACAGCGGCACCTTCGACGGTCCACGGCTCATCAGCCCATGCCGCGACAAAGCCGATGCGTTCGGCAATGCCGTCCAGAACCAGCCGGTTGGCTCCTCCCCGCACCGAGTTGGTCGTCACGAGGCCAACCCGGCGAACCCGTCCACTTTCAATGGCCTCTGCCCCTTTTGCGACCCAGTAGACGACAAAATCAGCCTCGGCCGGTACAAGACCTCGGTAAGCCCGAAATAGACCTTCGACATAGCTGCCTCCCAGCTCCGAGCGCAGCAGCTTGCCGCCAAGGAAGGGCGGGTTTCCGACGATGGCGTTCACCTCCGGCCAGACATAAGGAGCGCCATCGTCGTCTAGCAGCGCATCCCGACACTCAATGGTTTCGAGCGGCTTCAGAATGGGGTTCTGCGCAGCCTCGAAGCCGTTTTTCAGCATCCACTGAATTTCACCGATCCACACCGAGACCCGCGCCAGCTCCGCCGCATAGGGATTGATCTCTATGCCGCGCACCACTTCCGGGCCGATGGTGGGAAAACCGCGCTCCAAGCCAAGAGCTTCCGCTTCCACCTGGGCGCGGTGCTCCAGGTCCTTCAGCGAGCGCAGCGCCAGATACAGAAAATTCCCCGAGCCACACGCTGGGTCCAGAACCCGGAAGGCCCGGAGGCGACCGAGATAATCGCGGTGGAGCTGTTGCGCCAGGTTGAGCGCCCGCGTCCTCGCTGCCAGCTCCGAACCGCGGAGGAGCTTTTCCGATGTCTGCTGGGGAGCCGAAGCCAACACCTTTTCAATCTTGGCTTTGACCTCAGTCCACTCCGCCGACAGCGGCTCGATGATGACCGGCTCGATGATCATCATGATCTTTTCGCGGTCGGTATAGTGAGCACCGAGCTGACTGCGCTTCTCCGGGTCCAGCCCTCGCTCGAACAGGGTGCCGAGGATCGAAGGATCGATGTCGCCCCAATAGTGGCTCGCCGCGTCCCTCACGAGCCGGATCTCCTGCGGGGTGAGGCCGAACACTCGATCATTGTTGAACAGGCCGCCATTGAACCAGGCAACCCGCTCGAAGCCGATATGGCCGCCCGTGCCCATGGCGCGGAATAGGCTGCTTGTGAACTCCTCGAAATGGGACGGGTCCTCCAGCGCCCTGTCGAGCATCCGGGAGAATATATTGTCCCTCAGGAGCTTCACGTCCTCGGCAAACATGCAAAAGACAAGGCGATTGATGAAGTGGGCAACCTCCTCCGGCTCGCCATAGCGCGTGTGAAGCGAACGGGCGAGCTCAGCGAATTTGCCGGCGACTTCCTCAGTGAGTTGCTGGCGGGTCTTGGCGGGACGAAGCGCCTCAGGATCGGCAAAGGCCGCTTTCAGCCAGCCACGCTTGTCCGCATCGCCAAGGTCGCTGATTGGGATGTCGTAGACGCGGGAGACCGAGTTGGTCCAATTGGTGTGGATGCGGATCGTAGTGCCGATGTCGCTGACGATCAGCAGCGGCGGGTTGTCGAGCGCGACCGCGTAGCGCTGGAGCTGGAGCAAGGCCGCGTCGAGATTGGCGCGGGTGCCCTTGTACTCCCAAGCAAAATGGCTGCGCTTGAACACATCGGCGAAGCCGTGCCCGCCGCCGGTCTTGGTCGCGCCGGCCTCGAAGGCATAATCGGTGCCGTGCGGGTCAAGCTCTGCCGGGGTCTTCTCTCCGAGCAGGCGGCATAGATCGATGAAATGCTCCTGCGCCGCTGCCCGCTCCTTGAGCTTGGAGTTCTGCCACTTCGTGATGAATTCGTGCGGCGTCATTCAAACCAGCCCCATGCCCCGACCTATGGCTCAGCGGCTACAGGTAGCCTGCCGCACCCATCCCGTCACCTTTGATCCGCGCTTGCGCCGATGAGGCCGGAAGAGACCAATCAATGGGGCCACGGCCCAAAATCCGGGCGCCGATGATGCTGGGCCGTGGCCCGCGGAGGTCTGTGAAGATTGACAATCATCGCCTAAATGTTCCCCATATGTTCCTGTGGAGGAACCGAGCCCCCTTGTCGGATTTCAATGCCAGTGCGGTCATCGCACAGTGTTCGTGCGCGCGGCGGCAATAGCGCTGCTGGGGCGCCCTGGCGAAACCATCCACGACATCAGGCTCAGAATGACCTGCCAGCGTTGCGGAGAGCGGGCACCGAACGGGCCGTATCCGTTCGCGACATCCGAGCAAAGCGGCCTTTGGTGCTGCACTGACAAGTCGATTGGCATCAAGTTCAAGCGTGAAGAGCCGTAGCAATTCACGCGGACGGGACCGCGCTTATGGCGGCCCGCCGCGCGAAATCAATGATGGGGCGCGATCAGAACGTCGTCTCCGGATCTCGTAGGGTTTCATCGGCAATCTATCGGCGGCTCGACTGCGCCCATGGCTACAACGCCCTGTTTTAGTCACCGAAATATCGCCTCCAGGCGATTGCGAAACCACCGAAACCGAACATCAAAAAATGTAAAAATGTGAGTATCATCATAAATATATACTTGAAAGGCTTTGATCGTATATCAAACGTCCCCAATTTAGCCACCACAACGCCAGAGGTCATTGAACGTATGATGTGCGGAACGTATACAATAACAGCACAATAAAAACATGCAATAAAAAGTAAATCCATAAACAGATTACCGCTCGTGAAATAATGCTTGATCATTTCGATCATACGCGCCTCTTTCGACTCCTCGTCTACCTCAAGGGGGACTGTCCCGTAGTGTTGCATGCGAACGGCGCCCCTGATGGCGGGCGCCTGCCGCCGCCCGCCGCGCGACATCAATGATAGGGGGCGATCAGAACGTCGTCTTCGGGCAGCAGGCGGTAAAGAGCCCAGTTCCAGGCATCCATGAACAGCCACGAAATTGCGCCGGCCACCAGCATGAGGGCGGCCTGAAGGGCCGGCACCCCGGAAGCGAAACCCGCCACGGCGAGGACGATCCAGACCAGCGACAGCTTGCGCATGAGAACGACGAAGGGCAGGCCGGTCACGAGGACAAAGAGGACCATGCTCCGCGCCATCGAGCCCAGGAGGCGCAACGGCCAGATGAGGATACGCAACCAGATCGGCCGGCGAACCGGCGGTTGACGGGTATCCGTGCCCCGCTCGGCGGGCGCTGGGAATGTACGGGCTCGATAGGGTTCCATGGGTCTCTCCATCCCGTTGCGGGCAAGGAAAACCGGGTGGGAGCGATCTCACCACCCGGACTTTACCTGTTCAGCCCTCGGCGATCCACGCATCGAGCAGGATGATGTCGCCATTGCCGAAGGGGCGCAGAACGATTTCCGTCACCTTGTGGGTCTGGCCGTCCTTGTCATATTCGCGGGTTTCCATGGCGCCGGTGACATGGACCTTGGTCCCCTTCTGCAGGCGCTTTTCGATCCGCTTGACGAGGTGATCATCGAAGACGACGACCGTGTGCCACTGCGTGACTTCCTTCCAATTGCCCTCCCGGTCTTTATAGTTGTTGTTGGTCGCCACGCGGAAGGTGGCAACACGGCCACCATTCTGGAAGGTACGGATTTCGGGATTGCCGCCAAGGCTTCCGATGATTTCAGCGCGGTTGAGAGTGAACATATCAAATCTCCATTCGGATCAGGATCACGGGGAAAGTCGAGCGTTACGAAAGGACTGTCGTCAAGGTTTCGCCCTAACCTATACAGTTCTTAGGCGAAGCAGGCCGTCCTGCTTCCCGAGTTCGCGCGGAGCAGCGGGGGAGTTGGGGGGCAAGGGGGATGATGACGGGGGGAACCACCCACCCGAAGGGGCGGCGCGTTTACGCGCCGGCATGGCAGGCCGCTCGCGGCCGAATGCTGGGGGGTGGCGTCATCGCCCTTGCTGGGGCAGAGGGGGCAGAGCCTCCTGGCCCCGTGTTCCTCAGCCAGAAACTGGCGCGCCTTGGCGTGCTCTTTGGCCTCGTGATGTCGTCACCGGCATCGAGGGGGGAGAGGCGAGAGGGGTGGCATGGCCCCACTCTCGCCACGCGCGCGGGCGGTCGATCCGCCTGAGCGCGTGACCGGCCCGGCCGCTCGGCGGGCCATCGGATTGGGAAAGCGCTGCCCCCCCGGCGCTGTAGTCGTCGGGGGGCGTCTTCGCCTCACAGGGCGCTAGAACAGCGCCGCCTGCCCGTCACCCTCAAGCTCCCACCTCTTCGCCCTCGCCCGACTCTGTGCCGCCTCTTTCCTGCGGATCGCGGCGGCGGCGGCCTCAAGGTCGGTCGATGCGTGGCGGGCGTGGATCTCCTGCAGCAGTTCCATGTCGAAGTATTTGGGCATGGCGTCCGCGAGCGCGGCGTCTTTTTCAGCCGCGCGCATAAGGGCGGCGGCGACAATCTCGCCGTCGAACATTTTGAAGCAGGCATCAAAAGCGTCTGACGACGCGCCGGAAAGGACCGATTGCCGCGCCAGAGCGACGCGGCCGGCGAAGGTGCTGAAGCCGGGGCGGCAGGTCATGCGCTGCACTCCCCTTGGAGAGCGGACACCACGCGCGAAGCCGAATAGCGCCCGGCATTGTTGAGGTGGCGCTGCCATGCCCCCTCGGACGGGGCCCAACGGAAGCCCTCGCGCTTCATCAGGTCCCGCGTCGCGGCCTCGGGCTTGCCGTCGAAGAACATCTGAATGCGAGCGGCGTCGCCATTCTCGACCACGCGCAGGCGCCCGGCTGTGGTGTTGTGTTCCTGCTCGACCGTCCCGCGCTCGCGGTTCGCCTCGATCGTCGCCAGCCGGGTCGCAAGCCGCTTGATCTCGGCCAGCTCGCCCGAAAGCTGATAGGCGGGAAAGCCGGCGCCCATCCATTCCTGCGGAGGCACGACGCAGCGCCTTGCCGTTGCCTCGCGCCAGCCCGTGGCGTCGACCACGGCTTGCACCTTGGCGTCCACGTCCTTGCCCTTCGCCGAGCGGATGGCGGCATTTGCGGCCTTCATCATCGCATGCGCGGCCTGGCGCTTCTCGATCTCGGCGCGGATCAGTGCCGGCGCATCCGGGTTGCTGGCGCGGATCGGCTCGCCTGGGGCGCCATGAGGGAAGGCGGTACGCTCGACGGCGGCGCGGGCGGCCTTGGCGTGCTCGCTCACGACGCGAAAGGCGTTGTCTGCCGATGCCTGCCGTTTGCGGTTCCGATCCACCGGGAACCGGGCCGGCCCGACGACGAACCACGACATGCACCGCGACTCCATCGCCCACGCGCGCCGCGTCAGCTGCACATGGCGGACTGTGAAACGCTCGATTTCGGCGCCAGCGTCGAGAAGACCGCCCCGCGCCACGATCGCGGCGACATGGGCGGCGAAGGCGTTGACGCGCTCACCGAGGGCGCCAAGCTCCATGCGGGCGCGGCGATCCGGGAAATGGGACAGGGCGTCCCAATGGCGTTCAATCTCCTTGGTGGTGAGCGAAAGGGAGAAGCCGCCGGCGCGGATTGTGAGGGTGTCAGCGTCGAACATGGCGAGGGGCTGAACGGTGCCGTTAAAATCGGGGTTGGTGTGCTGTGCCATCTCGGTTTCCCTTCCTTTTAGCTGCGAAGCAGGCTGCGTCCTGCTTCCTGAGGGTCGCGGAGACCGGGGGAGTTGGGTGGCAAGGGGGATGATGACAGGGGGGACCGCCCACCCGAAGGGCGGCGGCGTTTACGCTGCCGGCATGGCAGGCCGCTTGCGGCCGAATGCTGGGGGGGTGGCGTCATCGCCCTTGCTGGGGATGAGGGGGCAGCGCCCCCTGGCCCCGCGCCCTTCACGAAGGGACTGGCGCGCCCTGGCGCGCGCTGCGACCTGGTGATGTCGTCGCCGGCATCGAGGGGGGAGAGGCGAGAGGGGTGGCGGAGCCCCACTCTCGCCGCCCGCCCTGGCGGTCGATCCGCCTGGGCGGGCGGAAGGCGGCCGCCACTACGCGGGATCGTCGGCGTCGTAGTAGGCCGGCCGGCGCTCAAGCTCGGCGGCGACGAATATCTGCGCAAAGAGCGGAAACTTGGCCTCTATCCGGCGTTGCAGGTTCCGCCGGCGGGCGCGCGCCTTGGCCTCTCGGCTCCATCGGCGAATGGGCTTCTGTGAAACCAGCCCCCAGCAGATGGCATAGCCCTGCCCCGGCTTCCACATCTGCTCCAGCTCGGACGGACATCGCGCGCCGCGCGGCACGATCATTTCGGCCAGAACCGTGGGGCCTGGGCAGGGAATACCCGGCCGGCGCCATTCGAGGGAGTAGCGGGCAAGCTCGATCATGGCTCGCCTCAGAACAGGGCGAGCTGTTGGGCGGGACGCGCCGGAATGTGAAAGCTGGGCGCGGCAAGCTCAGCCGCCCCGCTCATCCGCTCGCGGGCCTGCTCGAACTCGATGGTGACAATTTCACAGAGGGGGGAAACGTCCTTCCAGCTGCCCCGGTAAAAGGCGGTATCGACGCCGATTCCGCTTTCCATGTGTAGGCCGGTCAACCGCTCGAAATCGACGCCGCGTCCCTCGGCCTTCCGGTCGTAGAAGGACGCGCCGGAATAGCGGAAGCTCGAAGACATCTGCGGGATGATGAACGCGCCACGGTCGGCGATCTGGCTCGCAATGTCGATGACGTGAAACTCAAATTCCGGCCCCTGATAGCGCGGGCCGTTGCCGTTCCGGCGCACCTTGCCGAAAGGCGGGTTCGATATGGCGCTGTCGAACATCGCGGCTTCAAGGTCGGTCTTCCACCAGTTGCGCCAGTCCATCACGTCGGCAACGATCCAACGGGCCTCCGGCACCAGCTTGCGGCCAATCTCGGCGTAACGCGGATTGATCTCAACGCACACCATTTCGCGAACATTGGTCCGGGTGTAGCCCCGGCCGATGACGTGCGAGGCGAGAATGCCGATACCGGCGCACAGGTCGATGACGCGGCCGCCGCCGACATCGAGCGCGAAGTCGCTGGCGAGCCCGTCGGGGGTGAAGAATGCGCCCGCCGTGCCGTTGTTGTGGGTCGCCCCCTCGTGCCAGTTGTCGAAGACAAAGGCGCGCTCATCATCAGACAGACGGTCCTTGGTCAGGATTGCCTCGGCTTCCTTGTGGGCCTTGGTCTGGGCCTTGGTGAGCTTTGCCATCTGTCTTCCCCTTTTCGCTGCGAAGCAGGCTGCGTCCTGCTTCCTGAGGGTCGCGGAGACCGGGGGAGTTGGGGGGCAAGGGGGATG
>JAESFV010000171.1_pt1 | contig 96001 bp, 76 predicted proteins | sample 9269471 | NCBI WGS metagenome assembly JAESFV01 (sample SAMN14502647, study PRJNA617108) | algae metagenome | isolation source: Symplocastrum torsivum CPER-KK1 and co-occurring heterotrophs from... | place: USA: Central Plains Experimental Range, Colorado | collected 2001-01-01
GGTTCAATTATCTTATCTCGGCAAAAAAGCTGGCAAGGCTATCTATAACTCCACTTACGTTGCGTCTGCCTTGATTGCGCTCCACTAAATTATCTGCTTGTGACACTCAAAGGGCGGAATGTGGGCTCAACTAAACCCTCGAAACAAGAGAAAGCAGCCCAAGGGAAATCTGGAGAGAGTTCCAGCTGTAGCTAGGTGGGGGAAGAGAGCGCTCCATCCAAGCATTGGAGCGCTCTCCAGATCCTCGTTAAGAACTTTGAGCGAACCCTAGCCAATGCCACAACCAAAATCAACCTTTGCTTCATTAGGCTAATGATTAAAAGGCTTTCAGCCTCTTCTTAAGATCTCAAATGGGTTCTATAAGCCGTCAGTGCTCGCTCTATGAGAGAAGCCGCGTGTTCTAGTTGTCCCGTTAGGCGATACTTTTCAGCGATATTCAGTAAAGTACTAATTCGGAAACGCTCACCTATGATTTCTGCGACCTCAAGAGCTTGCTCCAGTTGTCCAGATTCCACGTAGGCAGCAGCGATCTCCGACAACACATTATCTTTCACTGAGATAGTATCATCCAATGAATTATCGCTCGTCTGGGGATCTTCGGCGATGCTCTTTGCCACCTCAAGGGCTTGCTCCAGTTGTCCAGTTTCCTGGTAAGCACTGGCTATCCTGCGTAAGGCTTTGTTCTTTTGGGAAACATCCTTGATTGTTTGGGCAACTTGCAGGGCTTCATCCAGCTTTCCCTCTCCTAGCAAGTTACTGATAGTCATACTGAGGTCAGCATCGGAGCCATCACCCGGTTCAAACATAACAAAAGTTGATTCACCGGGTTTGATAATGATTTCTCCAAACATGACGTTGGCGATATCTTTCGACATTGGGATAGAAGGAAATGGACAAGCTGGAGAGATGGGGGGTGGCGTAAGGAAGGATTTATACTCCATTGCTTCTAAGTCAGCATCAGGACGGGGAGTGCTACTAGGCGTAGACGGCTGACTTTGGGCAAGCTTCAACGGGAACGTCAATGAGGAACTTTGATCCGTCGCCCCAGCAAGACGAGAAGTACTCAGCCACATCCCCAACACCACGTAGCCAACGGCGGCAAGAAGACGCGATTTCTTCATAACTACTCCTATCCGAATCGGCTCTTGTCAGATAAGTTTAACGATAATGCAACTGATTCCTTGGGTCGTTTTCTAGCAAAAAAAATTCTTAAAGAAGAGTTCTTCCATTTTTACAAGCTCAAAATCTTTGATAACAAACGGATTTAATATTAGCGATCGCGATGCTGTCCATTATTGGATGTATCACGATTACCCTGATTCTCCTGAGTTGGAGCTGTTGACTGCTTTTCTAACCATTGGATAAGGCTATTGGATAACTGAGCAAGAGATTCTGTCAGTTGGGGCGAGACTTCTATTGGTAAGTTGCCAGAACGAACGTGCAAGTCTCGCTGAGGAAAGGGAATTTCAACACCGCGATGACGTAAAATTGCTTCAATCCGAAAGTAGATGTCGCTCTTAATCCGGAATTGCTTCCGAGGTTCGTCAATCCAAACCAGCAAATTAAAATCTAGGGAACTTTCGCCCATACCCATAAAGAATACTCTAGGGGCTGGTTCTGCAAGAACGTCGGCATGTTCTTTCGCGGCATCAATCAAAGCACCTCGAACAGTAGTGAGGTTTGAGCCATAGGCAACACCGACTGGTATTTTTAAGCGTGAGAAAGGAGAGTTGTGTGTCCAGTTAATAACCTCTGATTCAAGGAAACGAGAATTAGGCACAATAATCGAGATTTCATCCAAGGTACGGATTTCTGTGCTGCGGACGCTGATACGCTCAACGGTTCCCATCTGTTCGCCTAGATCCACAAAGTCACCGACTTTAATGGGACGCTCAAAAATCAGCACCAAACCACTAATAAATTCCTTGGCGATGCCCTGCAATCCTAAGCCAATACCAACACCTAAGACACTAGCAAAGATAGTTAGGGAACTGAGGTCAAGTCCCCATAGTTGCAGCAGAACAATCGTACCGAGGAAAATGATGCCGTAGGTGGCAATCTGAGCAACAGTTTCCTGAGAACCACGATTTAAGCCTGTTAAGCGTAGAACACGCGATCGCAACAGCTTTTTTGCTGTTCTTGCCAGTATCACTAAACCCGTGAATAGCCCTAGGAGAATTAATAAATCTAAAACCGAGTAGGACTTTTCTCCTAAGGGAATCAACTCAGAGACTAAACTGCCAACAAGAGTATCCTGCATCTGACGGCTTAGTTCCCGTGTTTGGGGGAATAAATTTGTGATGTAAAGGGCTATGAATAGCCACAACGCTAATCGAATGCAAGCAAAGAGAATTCTTACGGCGAGTTCAATTGTCAGGTGTTGGCGGCTATCTTCTGAGTCTTTGACTTCTGGGGGAAGCTTTGGCTGTAGCCAACGCCGCCAAATCCAACCCAATCCCCAACTCAATACGATCGCAAATAACACACACCCCACGGAAACAAGCATTGCCTTCTGGATATAGGCAGGACGACGTTGCTCTTGTGCCTGCTGTATCGACTCTGCCAATTGTCCCACCCAAATTTGTGCTTGCTCTTCTGCCGTTCTTCCGGGTGGTGCATCTCCCTGAGTAACGGTAAGTAAGTGAGAGCCATCTACTTGAATAATGGGTAAATCTTGAGTTTCATCAATAGTCACGGATATAGGAGGACTAGGGATTCGGACTTTCTGCTTGAGCAGGCGATTAGCATCCTCCGCTCGTTTTTGGGCACTATATCCTCCAGACGGGCTAACTTCAAACAGGCGGCGTCCATCAAGGACGATGGTAGCAGAGGGAGAGGGGTTGTCCTGACCAAAGACGGGTGTAAATGATAGCAAAACAGCGATCGCCATTGCCACAGACGCAAGCCGGACAAATCGTCTCGCTAAATATGGGAAGCGAATCATAAAAGTTGTTAGTTGTTAGTTGTTGGTTGTTACAGACTTCAACTATGCCTGATTCCTAACAACCAGTCTTTACTTAATTGCGAAGCCAATAAACCAAACTTTCCTTACATAATCTACAGATAAATCCTTGTGCAGGGGGTTTGGGGAAGGCACTCCGTCCCCCAAAAGGGGGGTTTGGGGGGGCTTCCCCCATTTCCGGGTTCTTCAAGAAACAATATTGTATTTTTTAACTTACATCCCACCCCTTTTAAACCCAACAACCAACAACTGCTTATCAAACCCCTTCATCCATTTCAGCGATTCACAGGTAACGGATTTGCAGTTTCGGGAGTTCGTGCTGTAACCAACGCCTCCTGTTGTTCCGCCAACTGTTTAGGTTTCAGGTAAAGATTTTCCAACAGCACAGCCGCACCAGCCACCCAAGGTGGAACAATTAACGCGCCAATAATCCCTAAAACTTGCGTTCCTCCCAGTACTGCTAGTAGCTGATACAACGGATGGACTTTCACCGAATTACCAACTAGTAAAGGGTCAAGCACATAAGTTTCAACATTCTGGATAATCACAAACAACAGTAACACCCAGAAAAACGTTAGCCCACCGTGACCAACCGCGACAATTAAAGCGGGAACTGCTCCTAAAATTGGTCCCAAAAAGGGAATCAAGTTCGTAAAGCCTGCAATTACCCCTAAACCGAGAGCAAATTCTGAAAGCCCCAAAACTCCCAAACCAGCAGTAATTACAATGCCTAGAATTCCCGAAACCAAGACTCGCCCTTGAATGTATCCCCCCATCCGTTGGGTAACTGGCTCGACTTGCGCTTCCAAACGCTCATTCCAAGGATAGGGGAATAAACTTACCAAGCCCTGAATCAATTTCTCAGAACCTGACAACATATAGCCTGAGAGCAACAGGGCAAGAATCAGGGTAAAGAAACCGCCGAGAATCCCTCTAGTGACACTATAAGAACGCACCAACAACTGCTGGCTTGAGCGAATCACCCAACCCGTAAGTGCCTGAGGATTGAGTAGTTGGCTAACCGGACTGACTGTTTCTGGATCAGTCAAACCAAAACGAATTGCCAGGTTCTCAATAAGCGATCGCACAACTTCCAGGTAACCGGGTAGTCTCCGAATCAAGCGCTGAATTTGCTCAGCCACTGTCGGCCCAATCAATACCCCTGCACCTGTCAAAAGTCCTATTAATCCCAAATACACCACGATTACCGCTAACCACCGAGGCAACCGCAGCTTTTCGGCACTATCAATAATTGGAGCAAGCGCTGCTGCTACAACTATCGCAATCATTAGTGCTACCAACAAGCTTCGCAGTTGCCACAGTAGGACCAGTAACAAGCCCGTAGTGACAACTAACACCAGGTTAACCAGGGCAACAGTTATACGCTGCTTTGGTATAGTGTTCACCTCGTACTGCCTCCTAATCACAGAGTTTGCCGTAGACCCAAACATCGTAAACTCAACCTTCGGTCAATTGTGGCAGATTGTAAACTCGTTAGCCTCAGCTATTTGAATGAGCTTTCAGGTCATTGGATGTTGAGATTCAAATTTAGGCAAAACCTGGTCTAGCAGTTGTTTCGCATGGATTGAAGCGATTTTAGAACAAGAGGAAGGCGAATAAATAAATATGCTCAATGCGATTCCCTACGAGATAATCGGGCTTGCAAGCGATATGCCACAATTGCTAGTAAGGATAGCCGGAGATGAGAGTGCGATGCCCCCACTACTGCACAAAACCACCGACCAACGCATTGTTCATCATGGAACCTGGGAACAGTTCAAGTTCATCCAGAAGGGCTTTGAGGGTTCTCCTGGGGTACGGCTGTGGACTCAGTGAACTTGATCTTAATTTGCTCAGACGCTGCATTTTGATGGCAGAAACTGACGCGGGAGAAGCGATTAGATCGTTCCGTCGTGAGATTTAGCGCAATAGTATCTCAGCAAAGGCTGATAAGTATTTCAGCATTTGAGCTGATGAAACAACTGTGCTATCCAACATACTGTGAACTAGTAGAGCTACTAAATTCCAACTCCAGTGGCAATTAATTATAGATTCAGGAGCATCAGTCTCAATGCAAATGCAACCAGAAGCGATTCCTCCAGATGGAAGCCCCACTACCTAAAAACGAAGCGACGAGGCTCAAGGCACTTCGCCAGCTTCAAATTCTCGATACCGCTCCTGAAAAAGGATTTGATGACATCACCCGTTTGGCGGCGTTAATTTCTGGTACCCCTACTACATTGGTTAGCTTGATTGATGCCAACCGCCAGTGGTTCAAGTCAAAGGTAGGTCTGGACGTATCGGAAACACCACGTAGTATTGCCTTCTGCGCTCATGCCATTCTGCAACCGGACATTATGATTATTCCGGACGCACTGGCTGACGAACGGTTTGCTACTAACCCACTGGTCACTAATCCTCCCCATATCCGGTTTTATGCTGGTGTGCCTTTGATTACACCAGATGGTCAGGCATTGGGAACGTTGTGTGTAATTGACTATGTTCCACGGGAACTCGAACCTCAACAGATAGAAGCCTTACAAGCCTTAGGTCGCCAAGCGGTAGTCCAACTGGAGCTACGACGTAGTTTAGCGGCTCTGGCACGCACCATTACTGAGCGGCTACAGGGAAAGAAGACGCGCAAGCGATTTTTCAAAAGAATAGCTGGAGGATTGGGAGCGGCAGCAACAATACTGGTTGTGATTGGTGCTATCTCGTACCGGAACACGAGCCGATTTATTGATACGGTTGCGAGAGTAGAGAACAACCAACAGGTTAGTGGAAATATCCAAGATTTACTTTCCCAGCTTACAGAAGCCGAAACTGAGCAGCAGAGCTACCTAATCGCTGGAGAAAAAGCTTATCTGAAATCTTATCAAGCTGCCGTTGCAGACGTTGAGCAAAGCCTCAAAGACCTCCAGCAATTAAGTGCCAAGAATCCCAAACAACAGCAAAAGCTCGATACGCTTGAACCTTTAATTGCCAGGAAACTGGCTTTGCTAAACAAGGGTACTGACTTACGACTCCGGAACTCTGAGGCAGCATTGCAAGTAGTGCTGTTGGCTGAGGGAAAGCAGCTAAGGGATGAGATCCAAAAAGAACTCACACAAATGAAGAACGAGCAAGAGTCTTTGCTCCAGCAGCAGACTGAAATCAGGAGACAGCAAAGTGAGCTAATTGCCTTATGGCTCGGCATCTTGCTGGTGCTTATCGTCTTAGGTTGGGTCTACTACTTCATTAATCGAGAAATGGCTGAGCGCCAGAGGGTGGAAGAGGTGTTATCAGCAGAGCGCGATTTTGCCTCAGCTGTTTTGGATACAGCGAGCGCTTTGATAGTAGTACTCAATCCAGAGGGGCAAATTATCCGCTTTAACCGAGCTTGCGAAAGGCTTACCCGTTACTCATTCGCTGAGGTGAGAGGTCAGTGTTTCTGGGATTTGTTCATCATTCCAGAAGAAGTGGAGCCAGTAAAAGCAATCTTTGAAGAGTTGCGAAATGGTGAGTTTCCAGACGAGTCAGAAAACTACTGGGTAACAAAGGATGAAGAGCGCCGAGTGATTGTTTGGTCTGGTAACGCCTTGAAAAACGCTAATGGTTCGGTTAGGTACTTCATTGCTGCTGGTATTGATATCACTGAGCGCCAGCAGGCAGAAGTCGCACTCCGCAGAAGCGAAGCCCAAAATCGAGGTTTTCTCGAATCACTACAGGAGAGTAAGACTCGATTGCGAAAGCAGCAGACGGCACTGCTGGAACTAGCAAAATGCCAGCCTCTCTACAGTGGCGACATCAGTGCGGCTTTTTCTGAGATTACTAAGACAGCAGCACATACCCTGGACATTGAGCGGGCGAGTGTATGGCTCTACAATAGCGACCACTCGAAGATTCACTGCATCAAACTGCACGAACTTAGTGCCGAACGGGATTCAGAAGGGATGGAGTTAGCGGCTGTTGACTATCCTGGATATTTCCAAGCCTTACAGTTAGAGCGTGCGATCGCAGCTGATAATGCCTATACTGATTCTCGGACTCAAGAATTTTCGGCATCTTATCTAGCGCCTTTGGGGATTGCCTCTATGTTGGATATGCCGATTCGTCTGGGTGGTAACACCGTAGGAGTCCTTTGTCTGGAACACGTAGGGACACCTCGTCACTGGAAGCTGGAAGAACAAAACTTTGCCAACTACTTAGCATACATGGCGACTTTGGCGATGGAAGCTAGAAATCGCAAGCAGGCGGAGGAAGCCCTGCTTGTTGAGAAGGAAAAGTCTGAGCGACTGCTACGAAATATCTTGCCGTCTGAGATTGCCTTTCGCCTGAAACATGAGACTGACTCGATTGCTGACCACTTCGCCGACGTCACCGTCCTGTTTGCTGACATTGTTGGCTTTACAAAGTTTTCAGCTTGTGTATCGCCCATAGAATTGGTGAAGTTGCTTAACCGAATCTTTTCAACGTTTGACCTACTAGCTGAAAAGCATGGGTTGGAGAAGATTAAGACGATTGGAGATGCCTATATGGTCGTGGGAGGTTTGCCGACTCCTCGTCCCGATCATGTAGAGGCTGTTGCCGAAATGGCGCTGGATATGCAAAGAGAAATTGCCCAATTCAATGCCGAGACGGGTGAGAGGCTCAGCATTCGGATTGGCATCAATACTGGTCCCGTGGTTGCTGGTGTAATTGGCATCAAAAAGTTTATTTACGACTTGTGGGGCGATACCGTGAATACAGCAAGCCGCATGGAATCCCATGGCATTTCCGGCTGCATTCAGGTTACTCAAGCGACTTATGAGCGATTACGAGATAACTATCTGCTTGAAGAGCGAGGGTTGATTCAGGTGAAAGGCAAGGGGAGAATGGAGCTCTACCTCCTTATTGAAAAAAAGTCAAGTACAGGACAAAAGGAACTGTCACAGCGATCGCATTCTGGCTAAGTTGAGATAGCAGTTAGCCATCAGCTTTTCTGTTTCCCTGATAGGGAGAGAGTTGATCGCTAGTTGACAAAAAATCCAGCCTGAAATTATGAATGAGCAAGAAATCATCGAACAATTTCCCGAACTCATGCCTTACTTGCCCCAGATTGTAGACGGTAAGATAGAGGTTTCTGTAACCAGGCGTCAGAGCAAGGAATTCGCACACAATGTTCGCGAACTTTGCAGACGAGCTTTTGATTTGGGGCTACAGGGAATTCGTGTTAAGGCTTTGGGGATAGATACAGGAGCCAGCGTTTATCCTAAGGAGGAGTAGCCGTTTCCGATGTCTTGCCAGCAATCATTAACTGACGCATAAACATATAGTAAGAGCGCACAGCCGTGCGCCCTTACAGATGGTAGTTCAAAAGACTATTTGCGTAGTTCCCTGCTAGTAAATGTAGTCTTGTAATGCCTTCACATCCAACGGCTGTGACTGCAACGAACGAATGGCAGCCGCCGCCGCTTTTGCTCCAGAAAGCGTGGTAATGATGGGAACTTTGTAAGCCAAAGCTGAACGACGAAGCAAACGCCCATCTACTCGTGCTTCTTCCCCGGAAGGTGTGTTGATAATCAACTGAATCTTCTTATTTTTAATTGCGTCCATGACATTGGGACGCCCTTCATGAAGTTTCAAGATCAATTCAACATCTACCCCATGGTCTTTTAGGGCTTTCCTTGTACCTTCTGTTGCGACAATATGGAAGCCTAGCTCCATAAAGTCTCTTACGACTGGGACAACACCGGGCTTATCACGGTCATTCGTTGAGACAAACACGGTACCAGAGAGAGGCAAGTGTTGATTCGCGCCTAATGCTGCCTTGGCAAACGCCTTGCCAAAGTCCGTGTCAATCCCCATCACTTCACCAGTAGAGCGCATTTCAGGCCCTAGAATTGGGTCTGTACCTGCAAACTTCTCAAACGGCAATACAGCTTCCTTGACAGCTATGTGTTGGAGTATTGGTTCCTTAGTGAAACCAAGAGACTCTAGAGTCTGCCCAGACATAATGCGAGAGGCAAGTCCGGCGAGAGGCACACCTGTTGCCTTAGAAACAAAGGGAACAGTCCGAGAGGCACGAGGGTTTGCTTCCAAAATATACACTTGGGGCGAATAGCCTTGGGTACCAACAACGGCAAACTGGATATTCATCAGCCCAACTACCTTGAGGGCTTTTGCCAACTGCACTGTCCAAGTGCGAATCTTGTCCACAACAGCGGGTGGCAAAGAAACGACGGGTAAGGAGCAAGCTGAATCACCAGAGTGAATTCCGGCTTGTTCGATATGCTCCATGATGCCGCCAATGACAACCATGCCTGTGTGATCGGCGATCGCATCGACATCTACCTCGATAGCATTCTCCAAGAATTTATCAATCAAAATTGGATGTTCTGGTTCTATCTGCACCGCAAAGGTCATGTAGCGTTCCAGTTCGGCATCAGAGTAGACAATTTCCATTGCTCGTCCACCTAGCACGTAGGAAGGGCGAACTACGACAGGATAGGTAACGCGCTTGGCGATTTCCAGCGCTTCTCCATAACTGCGGGCAAGACCATTAGGTGGCTGTTTGATATCTAGTTGGCGTAAGATTTTTTCAAACCGTTCGCGGTCTTCTGCCGTGTCAATAGAATCGGGAGAAGTCCCCCAAATTTTGGTCTTGAGTGCGTCCTTATTTTCAGGGCGGCTCAAAAATTCTTGCAGAGGTACTGCCAGCTTGAGTGGTGTCTGTCCTCCAAACTGGATAATCACGCCCTCTGGGTTCTCCGCTTCGATGATATTGAGAACATCTTCTTTGGTAAGGGGTTCAAAGTAAAGGCGATCGCTTGTGTCATAGTCTGTCGAAACCGTCTCCGGATTTGAGTTAACCATTATGGTTTCAAATCCCTCTTTACTCAAGGCATAAGCGGCATGACAGCAACAATAGTCAAACTCAATCCCCTGTCCAATTCGGTTAGGACCACCGCCTAAAATCAACACCTTGCGGTTATCGGACGGTAGCACCTCTGAGTCTTCCTCATAGGTGGAATAGTAGTAAGGCGTTAACGCTTCAAACTCCGCCGCGCAGGTATCAACTGTCTTGTAGACTGGCACAATGCCCAGGCTTTTACGGTAAGCGCGAACTTCGTCTTCTGAAGTTTTGGTTGCAAAGGCAATTTGGCGATCGCTAAATCCTTGCCGTTTAATTCCCCATAACTCCTCTTTGGAGAGCTTTTCTAAGGCAGTACGCTTCAGGAATTTCTCGGTTTCGAGTAACTCCTCCAACTTATCCAAAAACCACGGGTCAATCCCAGTCAGTTCGTAGATTTCCTCCACCGTCATCCCCAGCAAGAAAGCGTGGCGAATCGTGAAAATCCGTTCTGGATTCGGTGTTCTTAAACCTGGGCGGATTTGCTCTAAAGAAGGTAGCTTCTCAGCCTTATCACACCCCCAACCGTAACGCCCCGTTTCAATTGAGCGCAAGGCTTTCTGAAATGACTCGTGAAATGTCCGCCCAATTGCCATTGCTTCCCCAACTGATTTCATCTGCGTTGTCAGCACGGGTTCAGAACCGGGAAACTTTTCAAAGGCAAACCGGGGTATCTTCGTCACCACATAGTCAATCGTCGGTTCAAAAGAAGCTGGTGTCTTTTTGGTGATGTCGTTGGGAATTTCATCCAGCGTGTAGCCCACAGCAAGCTTAGCGGCAAACTTAGCAATGGGGAAACCCGTCGCCTTTGATGCAAGAGCCGAACTCCGGGAAACGCGGGGGTTCATCTCAATGACAATCAGATCACCCGTAACGGGATTCACCGCAAACTGGATATTTGAGCCGCCTGTTTCTACGCCAATCTCGCGGATGATTTTAATCGAGGCATCCCGCAGCCGCTGATACTCTTTATCAGTTAGGGTTTGCGCGGGGGCAACAGTGATCGAGTCCCCTGTATGGATGCCCATTGGGTCGAGGTTTTCAATTGAGCAGATGATGACAACGTTATCTGCTAAGTCGCGCATCACTTCGAGTTCGTACTCTTTCCACCCTAGTAGCGATTGCTCAACGAGGATTTGAGAGACTGGCGAGGCATCCAAGCCTACCTGAGCCATTTCTTCATATTCTTCCTGGTTGTAGGCAATACCACCACCTGTGCCGCCAAGAGTATAGGCAGGGCGAATGATTAAGGGATAGCTGCCAATTTCTTCGGCAATTACCTTTGCCTCATCCATGTTATTAACGATTCCCGAAGGACAGACACCGACTCCAATCCGTGCCATTGCTTCTTTAAACAACTGGCGGTCTTCTGCCATCTCAATTGCTGGAAGCTTCGCCCCAATTAGCTCAACGCCGTACTTCTCTAGTGCCCCATTCTTGGCAAGAGTAACGGCGATGTTCAGCGCTGTCTGACCTCCCATTGTTGGTAGCAGGGCATCCGGTCGCTCTTTTTCAATAACCTTCTCCACAATTTCCGGTGTTAGCGGCTCAATGTAGGTGCGGTCAGCGGTTTCCGGGTCAGTCATGATGCTGGCGGGATTGGAGTTTACCAGCACGACTTCGTAACCTTCTTCCCGGAGTGCTTTACACGCCTGAGTGCCGGAGTAGTCAAACTCACTGGCTTGTCCAATGACAATCGGGCCAGAACCCAAGAGTAAAATTTTGTGGAGGTCGTCGCGGCGAGGCATAGTCGATAGTCCGTCGGTGTGTGACAGTTTTAGACCTGACTATTTTAAATGCTCCCACCATCATTATTTGTTGCTGTTTTATCTAAATTTGATGACTTGAGTGAATTGAGTGGGTGGGATGGCGAGAGAAAAGGCTTCCAGATGAAGGGCGATCAACTTCACGGGTAGCGTTAGCGTTGGGGCAGGCGATCGCTTTTTTCCTCATGTTCCTGAACGTTTAGACGTGGGAACAATAGGTGTATAGCCAGGAGTAGAGGGTTTTTGCAAGTGTTTAAAGCTCAACAAGTGATTGAATCGACTAGTCACTGGGTTGGTATGATTGCGAGTGTTGCGACCATCATCGCTACAATCTTTGGAGTTCTTATCTTTTTCTGTGGCACAGTCGCAGTAACGGATAATCAGGGGACTAGCGGTTGTAGTGGATTTTTAATTTACGATCCATTGTCTAATATGTTGACATACACTCTTCCAAGTGAAGAGGAAAAAGACTACCTAATCGATAAAATTTCAACAAGCGATTAGGCTAGATTCCAAGGCGAAAAAGCTGATTAGTATCTGGAAGTTGTGAGATATTAGTTGAGGCTTGTGATTTAGATAAAGCAATAAGCTGTTCGTCATTTAAACCTTATTGTCAAGAATTACATAATCCTTGTAGTGCGGCTATCTTGGTCGCTACTGATACCCAATTTAAATGCGTGAAAGCTTAATGTTATTTATCCTTATGTGATCGATTCTTCCGTTTTCATCAGCTAAACAAGAAAGCGATCGCATTTTTCACTCCCAATCGACTCTTACTTGCAAAAATTTAGCCAAGCAAGCATCACATCATATTCAGTGGATCTACATCAATAGTAAGACTGACATCTTTGGGACAAATTGCTCGTAGCTCATTTAAATCTGGCAACTCTACAGATACGTCTGGAGAAAACTTGAGCAAAATTTGCCAACGATAACGACGGGCAACTCGCATGATACTGGCTGGTGCTGGGCCTAATATTTCGTAATCTAACCCAGTAGTACCTAACCAATCTGCTAGCTGTTCTGCGGCATTTTCCACTTGTGCTGCATCCAAACCACTCAACCGGAAAAGAATGAGATGTCCATAAGGGGGATAGTTCAGTGCTTCCCGTTGTTCTAGTTCTGCTTGAATGAAGGATTCATAATCGTGACGCTGTACCGCTTGAATAACTGGATGTTGTGGAGAATAGGTTTGAATAATCACTCGTCCAGGGTCATCGCCACGTCCCGCACGACCTGCCACCTGAGTTAGAGTCTGAAAAGCCCGTTCTGCTGCTCTATAATCTGCTAAATTCAATAATCCATCGGCTGAAATAACACCAACCAAAGTTACCTGCGCTAAATCTAGCCCCTTGGTAAGCATTTGAGTTCCAACCAAAAGGTCAGCTTCTCCATTGGCAAAGCGTGTTAACAGTGTCCGGTGCGCTCCCTTGGTTCGGGTAGTATCACTATCAAAGCGGATAAGGCGCAAGTTGGGAAAAGCTTTAGCTAATTCCTGGGCAACACGCTGGGTGCCACTACCGAAAAATTTTAAATAGGGAGAACCGCATTCCGGGCAGTTGCGGGGATGGATACGGGTGTAGTTACAGTAGTGACACCGGAGCAACTCAGCCGCGCCTTCATGAGTGTAGTGATAGGACAATGAGACATCACAATGCGGACATTCGACCACATATCCACAACTGCGGCAAGACACAAATGTGCTATGTCCCCGACGGTGGATAAATAAAATTCCCTGTTGTTTATTAGCTTGCATCTGCTGCAAAGCATTTTGGAGGGAACGGCTAAAAATTGAGCGATTGCCTTGCTGTAACTCCTGCCGCATATCCACTACTTCCACTGGCGGCATCGGTCGCGAGTGAATTCGCTCTGGAAGGGAGAGATAAGAAGTAAGAGTTACGGGGTAAGAGGAAGGTTCTAACTGCTGAGTGCTGAGTGCTGAGTGCTGAGTGCTAACACTCACCCAGGTTTCTAAAGAAGGGGTGGCGGAACCTAAGATTAGGGGGCAGTTTTCTAACTCGGCACGCCACTGTGCGACGGTACGGGCGTGGTAGGTGGGTGTGGGTTGGTCTTGTTTGAAGCTAGAGTCATGCTCTTCATCCAAGATGATTAAACCGAGTTGGGGTAAGGGAGCAAAAATTGCACTGCGGGTGCCAATCACGACTTGTGGCTCACCTGTAAGCATCTGTCGCCAAGTGTCGTAGCGTTCGCCATCGGAGAGGGCACTGTGATAAACGTTAACTTTGTTACCAAAGCGGGCGCGGAAACGGTCTGTGAGTTGGGGCGTTAGACCAATTTCTGGTACTAAGACAAGGGCAGATTTTCCTTGTTCTAGGATAGGTGCGATCGCTTGTAGATATACCTCTGTCTTCCCAGACCCTGTAACCCCATGCAGTAGAACTTGGGCAAAGCCATCAAGACGATTAATCACCTCTAAAGCGTGACATTGGGATAAAGTCAAGGCTTTGGCTCTGTCTCCAGCTAATCTTGGTTCTGTCGCTGTGCGTAAGATTTCCCGTTGTTGAATGACAACATAGCCTTTTTGCTCCAGTGCCTTGATTGTTGAAGAACTAGCGTTGGAAATCTGTAGCAATTCTGTCAGCCACAAATCACCGCCACGACGCCTCAGCACCTCCAAAACTTCTCGTTGCCGTCCCTTCAGCTCCAGAGGTAACATTCCTGTAGCCAGTGTTACAGCTTGTCTTAATTTTGGGCGTGAGGGTTTGGGCTGTTCCAGATAACTTTCAACCCAACCGCGTTTAAGTAATTCCCGTAATCCTCGACTTGCGCCTCTCACCTGACGTTGGAGATATTGCCAACTGTAGTCGCCATCGGGTTGAGCTTGGAGCAGTCCCAATAGTTGACGCGCAGTTGCACCGACAAATGTATCAGCCTGGTTTGGGAGTGCAGAAGCATTCAGACGAACCCGACGCTGCGATCGCCCTAGCAACCCTGGAGGCAGGGCAACCCGTATCACTGACATCAACGGGGTGCAGTAGTACTGGGCAACTCGTTCTAGCAATTGCCAGTAAGAGGTTGGGAAGAACCCAGCACTCACAACATCCTCAACCTCTCGGATTTTGTCGGGTGCCAAGTCAGGAGGGGGTGAGTCTAGAAGACGAATTGCGATCGCACCTAACTGCTGTGCCCCAAACGGAACACTTAGGACATCTCCAGGATGGACTGATAACTCGGACGGTAATCGGTAAGTAAATAGCCCCTGCGTTCCTGGACAATCCACCAATACTTCAATCCATTGTTTCCGAGCCGCACCAGACTGATAAGACGCTCCACGCTCAGCCAGTACCAGACCCCAATGAGGATTAGTCATATCGTGAACTCTACTTACCAAAACTTCTCGCTGCCACTTGTGGAAGGCTTGTATCAGACTTGTCAATTTTAGCTGGCTTCAGCCGAGAAATCTTTGAGAGTAGAGGAAGCTACAACAGTTGCTCTCACTACCACTCATCGTCCCCTCCTACTGGCTCTATGAAAGTACTCGCTTTTCTCACTATTGGTAGAGAGGATAGCCCAAGCGTATGTGAGATCCTGAGTCTAGAAGCAAAGTTAATTGAAAAAACCAATCATTCAAGCTAGTGGGCAAATATTTGCCTACGTTTCAGTCTCAGTGTCCAAATTTTTATAGGTCTATGGCTGTGAAATGTGAAAATTCTTGTCGGTATCAGGAATTATGACCTCGGCTTAATTGACGGTAGTTCTTCTGCCTGAAGCACACTAGTTTTGTCTAAGCCGTAAAAATACTTAATAATTAGCCTTTTGTAATCAGGGGAACAGCTAACTATTTTACTTCTGATAGCCTTAGAATCAGTGTTTTCGGATTTCTAAAGCTGGGGAGTCAACCATTAAAGGGTTTTAGAATCTTCCCTTGGATCTAGTTCCGCTTCACGCCTCTCTAGCTCATCCTCCTGCCATTTAGAGTTTCCTGCACTCTTGAGCCACTTTCGGTGTCGCAAACCACTTGCGTCAAGAATCGTTTAATTCTTGTCACCGTATAGCGTTAGTCACAAGAGAGCCACCTTCTCTCAATCTCTCGTACACTCATAACTCGAAGCTCGCCATGAACATTGCTGAATTGAACCAGATCGATGATCTCAAGTCTACAGAAGATACAGATTTTTCTCCTCCTGATAATTTTGAGGTAGAGGAAGCTGACTTGAGTCTTGTAGAAGTTGAATTCTCGGAAGCAGGGGATCATTTGGCAGCCGGACGTGCATCTGGATATCGCAAAACTAGCTCGGATGACACGGTAGGTGCTTTTTTCAAAGAAATGGCACGTTACCCGCTGCTTAAGCCAGAAGAAGAGATTGAACTCGCCAATCGTGTCCAGTTTTTACTGGAAATGGATGAACTCCAACAACGATTGGAGACAGAATTAGGACATAAGCCTAGTAAAGCGGAAGTTGCAAAAGCACTCAATCTTACAGAACGTCAGCTAGAAAGTCGTCTCTACCGCGCTCGTGTGGCAAAGCGTAAAATGATTCGCTCCAACCTGCGCTTAGTGGTATCAATTGCTAAAAGATATTTAAACCGTGGTGTTCCTTTCCTGGATTTGATTCAAGAAGGAGCCTTGGGTTTGAATCGGGCGACGGAAAAGTTCGATCCAAACAAAGGTTATAAATTCTCTACCTATGCATATTGGTGGATTCGTCAGGCGATTACTCGCACGATCGCTAATGATGCTCGAACGATTCGTTTGCCAATTCATATTGTTGAAAAATTAAATAAACTCAAGAAAGCTCAGCGTGACCTCAAGCAAGAACTGCAACGCAACCCCAATGAAGAGGAGCTAGCCCAAGCTTTAGAAATCACACCTTCCCACTTGCGTCAGCTACTACAGTTGCGTAGGCGATCGCTTTCTCTCAACCACCGGGTTGGTAAGGGAGAAGATACAGAACTCGTGGATTTGCTCGAAGATAATGATCTGCGTTTGCCAGAAGAGCAGATGAGCGAAACCATGATGCGCCAAGAAATTTGGGATGTTTTAAGTGATGTATTGACAGAAAGAGAAAAAGATGTTATATCACTTCGCTATGGTTTAGCCAGCAGTGAACCCTACACCTTAGAAGAAGTAGGTGGCATGTTCAATCTTTCCCGTGAGCGTGTTCGTCAGATTCAAAGCAAAGCCATGCGTAAGTTGCGCCGTCCCCAAGTGGCTCGACGCCTCAAGGGTTGGCTGAATTAAACCCTAATCTCAAGCAGGGGCGCTGCGTCTTGCGCCCCTACAAGTACTGTTGCCTGAAGTCTATTGCTCATTAATTGGTTTAAGCTTGTGGGCTGTTCTCAGGATTTGCCCTGCCAAAATCGCTGCCCCAAATCCATTATCAATATTGACAACTCCGATTCCAGGCGCACACGAGTTGAGCATTGTTAAAAGAGGAGCAATGCCGCCAAAACTTGTGCCATAGCCAATACTCGTAGGCACTGCAATCACTGGGCAATCTGCCAAACCTGCGACAACACTAGGTAACGCCCCTTCCATTCCAGCGACGACAATTAGGACATCTGCCTCGGTAATTACCTGCTGATTACTCAGCAAGCGGTGGATACCAGCCACCCCAACATCCCAAAGGCGCTTGACTTGAAAGCCACACAGTTCAGCGGTTACAGCGGCTTCCTCAGCAACTGGTAAGTCAGATGTACCTGCACATATGACACTGATAATTCCTGAATATTTAGATGGGATTGTTTCTGATACTAATGTGCAAATCCGGGCAGTTGGATAGTATTGCAAGCCTGAGACTTTTTCTTGCAGTTTGGTAAAGACATCTGGCTCAATTCGGGTTGCCATAACTAGAGGATTACCTACCCGCATCACCTCGATAATTTGTGCAATTTGTTCAGGCGTTTTCCCCAAGCCCCAAATTACCTCAGGAAAGCCAGTTCTTAAGGTGCGGTGATGGTCGATTTTGGCAAAATCCCCGACTGACTCAAACGTAAGATTTTTCAGTTTGTCTAGGGCACTAGCTGGTGTCACGTTACCAGCAGCAACAGCTTCTAACAAGGAATGCAAGGCTTCAGGTTGAGTCATTATTACAAAAACTGTCTATTCGGTCACTTTAAATTGATGACTGTTCCCACAATATCTGGTTAAGGAACAGCAGAAAGTCATAATCATCCTGTACTAACTAGCTTACGAAGTTGATTGAGAATTCAGCCAACCCAGGAAACTTTCAGTTGTCCTGAAATACTGTTCTACACCAGCATCCCGCAAAGGCTGCTGAACGTCTAACGCTCCAAATTCTTTGACATTGCCACTTAGGAACACCTTAACTTCAGTAGGATGTACGCTTGCATCCTGAAGGATGCTGCACAGAATCAAATTGTCAGTAGGCTCTTTTTCAAAGAAAGCTGTGTTCAAGCTTGTCTGAAGCATATCGGCAGTTAGAGCAATGATCTCAGCCTTGGCAGCAAGCTGATCGAGAGCTTGAGATAGACGCTCTTTGACATTGTTAAGTAACCCCCGATTTTCAACTACAGACTGCCTCACATGGAAAAGGAGAGATGGAGCATAAGGTGAAGTAACGTCTCGTCGCAATTGGCTGATTTGCAAATTCAACTCGTTCTCAAATCGGTTGCGACGCTTTAGTTCATCCTCTAGCGCCGAGAGGGCTTCCATACAGCGGATGCTGGGGATGGCGATGCGGACTGATGAAGGCGGTGTTGAGAGTAAATTGTAGGGTTGAGAGTGGCGTCCTGTAGCAATGCTCATTAAGAAATTAGTTTCAATATACAGTCTCACCACTTAGTGCTATCCCAGAGTAAGTCGTTCCATCTTCAATCTGCTGTAACAAACCAACTTCCGCTAACTGTTGTGAAGCTGGCGGTGTTTGGGATTTCCAGTGATAGGCTAAGTCACTCAGCCATGCTTCAACTAGCCCCTCTAGGTAATGATGAAATATTCGTATTTCCCCGTATCTGGGTTCATAATGGCTAAGTACAGGGGCAGTCTTAATGTAGCTAACTGATTCAGACAGATTTGTATCGTCACATCGAAAAATCTGAATGTCTTCAAGGTCAACTAGCATGGCAAAAGGAATCTCTGTATTTGCTGCTTGCAGATACGATTTCACTTTCTCAATAAACCAATCCTTATGTTGCTTGCCTTCGAGGTGCCTTGCTTTGACCTCAACTACTAGAATGATTTTCCTACTTTTGTCTTGGGCGATGATATCAAATGGAATATCATTGTTCAGTTTTTGGATTTCCATGACCCTAATTCCTACAGCGAGTTGAGTGTCTCTCCCTCATCAGGCTGCTGTTATACCTTCATCCTATGCTAAGTAGATATCAAGCCTGTTAATCGCTGACTTTCAACTCGTAGATATTCCAGACGACACCACCAAGGGCATTGTATTTCACATTTTGGATGCGATCGCGTACTGCCGACATTGATAATGAATTCACAAGGTAAATCATCGGCAAATACTCTTGCGTAATACGTTGCGTCTCGGCGTAGATGGCTTTGCGTTTTGCTTCGTCTACTGTTTTTGCCCCCTCAACATAGAGACGACCGATTTGGGCCTCCCAATCGTAAACTTCTCTGCCCTCAATCGGTACTTGTCCCTGTTGGGGTTTCTGGTTGAAGGCGTGTAATCCTCCATCTGGTAACCAAACATTAGCCCCATCATGCGGTTCCACACCACCCGTGAAGCCTAAGAGGTAAGAGTCCCAGTCTAGGGTGTTGGAAAGTTTATCAACCAGCGTGTTAAATGCGATCGGATTGAAATCGACTTGAATACCAATTTGGCTTAAGTTTTGCTTAATTTGCGCTCCTAATGCTACACGAGTTTTATTTTCTGCATTGGTAAGTAACGTGAAGCGTACTCGATTGCCGTCAGCGTCAAGTAATTGTCCTCTATCGTTAAATTTAAATCCTGCTTTTGTTAATAATTCCTTTGATTGCTCAAGATTATAGTCGTAGACTTTTAGACCTTCTTGTTGCGAAATGTAGTAAGGGCTTTGTACAGAAATTGGTGAATTTTGTAACTCTCCCAACCCGCGTAGAGTGTTATTAATCATGCTTTGGCGATCGAGGGCATAGGCAATAGCTTGTCGAAATTCCACCGAAGTGAACCAACGAGACTTGATTGGATCAACTAGTGGGCGTCCGTTTCTTCTACCTTTGTTGAGGTTAAAGGAAAGAAAAATCGTACCGGGTCTTGCTTCTGCTGTGTAAAGCTTAAAATTTCCTCGCTTCTCTTCTCGCTTGAGTAGCCCAAAATGCTCAACAGGCATAGACCCCCAACCCTCAGTCAGATCTAAACCCCCAGAACGAAATTGAAGTAAAGCTGTTTCTTGTGATTCAACAATTTGCCAGACAATTCTCTGGATGTAAGGCTGAGGATTGCCTTGAGCATCTTTGCGCCAGTAGTAAGGGTTTCGCTCCAAAACTACACGTTGGCTGGGTACATAGCTAGCGACGCGGTAAGCGCCATTGACGACGATTTCTTGAGGATTTGCATCTGTTCCCCACATTGAGGCAAACTTTGGATTACCGTTGGCATCTTTAGTAATTACAGATTCGCGGAGAATATGCTTCGGTAAGATAACAATGCCATCTTGTGGCCCGGATGTAATGCGTAAGAAGGGAGCGAAAGGCTCTGGTAGAGTGAATTCAACCCGACGAGCATCCAGCGTTCTAATCTTAGGGAAAGTACCAGATGTACCAATTTTGAGAACATCTTTTTGATCGGTAGCAATTTCTGGATTAAAAACGATGTCATTATAGGTAAAGACAACATCATCTGCTGTCAATGGTGCGCCGTCTGACCACTTCAATCCCTCTCGTAAGGTAAAAACATAGCGCTGGTTATTGTCAAAGCTTTCCCAAGATTCAGCCAAAGCTGGCTCAATCTTTCCCGTGAAGTCATTGACATAGGTTAACCCCTCAAAGGTGAAAGGAAAAATATTGGGAAACTCGCTTTTTAGGGCGTAGTTGAAGGTTTTTGGATCGCTAATAGTATGCAGCACCAGTTGCGATACTTGAGCCGCTTCGGTTTTTAACTCGGTTGGGTTACAGCCTCCCAGAGCTAATCCAGGAATCACCCACAACATTAAGGTTAGTAGTATAGATAGCCAACGGTGGAGATGCGGCAAGACGATACTCATATTGCAGTGCTACTCAGCTTTCGACCCATGATAAACTTCTGTCGTTTCTTAGAGAGACAATCTTGATTATTGCTCCCTCACTTTCAATTCATAGACATTCCAGAGAGTTCCTCCAAGAGCAGAATATTTTACATTTTTAATGCGATCGCGTACTGCTGTCAGAGAAAGCGGATTCACCAGATGAATAAACGGTAAGTATTCTTGTGCGAGGCGTTGTGTTTCGGCATAAATTTCCTTACGCTTTGCCTCATCTACCTCCTGTGCGCCTTGGATATAGAGACGACCAATTTCTTCTTCCCAATCTGCTACCTCCCGCCCTTCTATCGGTGGTTGTCCGGGTTGAGGTTTCTGATTGAAGGGGTGGAATTGACCGTCAGGCAACCAGATATTCGCTCCACTATTCGGTTCAATGCCACCAGTAATCAGTCCGAAATAACATTCCCATTCGAGTGTGTTCAGCACCTTGTCGATCATGACGGCAAAATCAATGGGCGTGAAATCGACTTGAATCCCGATTTGACTCAGATCGGACTTAAGCTGCGAACCTATTGAGTCACTGATTCTACTACCTGCTTGGCTCAATAGGGTGAAGCGGACGCGGTTGCCATCTGCATCAAGCAACTGGTTTTTATTGTTGTATTTGAATCCCGCTCCCAGCAGTAATTCTTTTGCCTTTTCTGGATTATAGTCGTAGACTTTTAGACCTTCTTTGGGGGAAAAATAGTAAGGGCTTTGGACAGAGATGGGTGAATCTTGAAATTCACCAAGTCCACGAAAGACATTATTAATCATGGCTTGGCGATCAAGAGCGTAGGCAACGGCTTGTCTAAAGGCAAGGGTGTTAAACCAACGGGACTTAATCGGATCGACTAATGGGCGTCCCTTACGGCGACCTTTATTGAGATTGAAGGTAATAAAATTAGTCCCAAAGTCAGGGCCACCATTTTTAATCGTAAAATTGCCTCGTTTCTCTTCCCGCTTGAGCAACTGAAAACTACTAGGAGCAATTTCAAGCAGATCCAACCCCCCAGAACGAAACTGGATTAAGCCCGTATCGCTCGATTCGACAGTTTGCCAGATTAGGCGTTCAACATAAGGCTGTGGGTTACCCTGAGCATCTTTACGCCAGTAGTAAGGATTACGCCTAAAGATTACCCGTTCATATGGGGTGTAGCTCTCCAATGTATAGGCACCACTGCCAATAATTTTCTTTGGATCTGTATCAGTTCCCCAGGTAGATAGAAACTTCGGCTTTCCGTCTCGGTTGTTGGTAAATACGGCTTCGCGCAGGGCGTGTTCCGGCAAGATTGCAACGCCGCCAACCGTTCGGAGGAAGGGGGCAAACGTCTCTGGCACAGTGAATTCTACACGGCGGTCGTCCAGTTTACGAACTTTTGGTAAAGCACGACTCTCACCAATTCGGAGAACATCTCTAAAATCTGTGGGAATCCGCTCGTTGAAGAAGATGTCATTGTAGGTGAAAACAACATCATCGGTTGTCAGTGGTTCACCATCAGACCACTTCAGTCCTTCGCGCAGGGTAAAGACAATCCGCTTATTGTCTTCAGAAATGTCCCAAGATTCCGCTAGGGCTGGTTCAACGTCCGCAGTCACTCCGTTTTCCGTAATCAAGCCATCGTATATGTAACCAAAAACGGTGGGTGATGCTTGGTTCATCGCATAGTTAAAGCTTTGTGGATCGCCTGGATTGCGAAACACGATCTGGGGAACTTGGGCAGCTTCGGTTTTAAATTGAGAGAGAGTACAGCTTGAAAGTGCGATCGCCAAAATTAAGGCAAGTAAAACTGAAAACCAACGACGCAGAGTAGTAGTCGAGAACACAGCAGAAATCATGTTGCAGTGCCACTAGGCGTTTTTCGGATGATAGACCAGCTTCCTTTGAGGAGAAATAACCGGGTAATCACTTTATATATTCGTCTGTGAGTTTGAGTTCGTAGAGATTCCACAGACTACCCCCAAGGGATGAGTATTTTATACCTTTAACGCGATCGCGTACAGCCACAAAAGTTAGTGGGCTAACTAGATGGATGAAAGGTAAATTCTCTTGGGCGATGCGTTGCCCATCGGCATAAATCGCTTTGCGTTTGGCTTCGTCCAACTCCTGCGCTCCCTCAACATAGAGACGAGCCATTTCCCGCTCCCAGTCTGCAAATTCCTGTCCTCTGATTGGAGGTTGCCCTGGTTGAGGTTGTGAGTTGAATTGATGTAATCCGCCATCTAAAGCCCAAATTGTGGAACCCCCGTGCGGGTCAAGTCCAGCTCCGCCAATAGCGCCAAGGTAAGCGTCCCAATTCATCGTGTTGTTGAGCTTGTCTAAAAGCGCGTTGAAGTCAATGGACTGGAAGTCAACTTGAATGCCGATTTTACTTAAATCTCGCAGGATTTGGGTTCCAATAGAGCTGATGCGCCTACCCCCAGCATTAGTCAAGAGTGTGAAGCGCACGCGATTGCCTTTTTCATCGAGCAGTTCACCTCTATCGTTATATTTGAATCCCGCCTCCAACAGTAATTCCTTGGCTTTTTCCGGATTGTAGTCGTAGACTTTCAGACCCTTTTCCGGAGAGAGATAGTAGGCACTGTTCTCCGGAATCATTGAATGTTGCGGTTCACCCAAACCCAGAAGAATGTTGTTAATCATGGTTCGGCGGTCAATGGCATAGGCAATGGCTTGTCTAAACGCCACTTTATTGAACCAGCGAGATTTCATTGGATCGACTAAAGGCTTTCCGTTACGGCTTCCTTTATTGAGGTTGAAGCACATAAACAGTCTGGTCGTGTCGGGACCACCATTGTGGATCGTAAAATTAGCTCGATTTTCTTCTCGCTTCAGCAGGGCAAACGTTGCAGCGGAAATATCGAGGATATCAGCCTCTTTAGAGCGAAACTGTAATAAAGCTGTATCAGTGTTTTCGATAATTTGCCAGACGAAGCGCTCAATATAAGGCAGGGGATTGCCCTGAGCATCTTTTTTCCAGTAGTAGGGGTTACGACGGAATACTACACGCTGACCGATGCTGTAACTTTCCATCCGATAGGGACCATTGCCGATAATTTTGTCGGGATCGGTATCTGTTCCCCAAGTTGATAGAAACACAGGATTCCCCTGTGAGTCTTTGGTCTTTACCGATTGACGTAGAGCATGGGCTGGCAAGATTGGCGCTCCACCCGCATAGAGAAGGAAGGGTGCAAAAGGTTCTGGTACTGTAAATTCAACCCGGCGCTCGTCTAGTTTTCGCACAGTCGGCAGTGCTTTACTTTCTCCAATTCTGAGAACATCTCTGGTCGGGGCAGGAATTTGTTCATTCAAATAGATGTCATTGAACGTAAAAACTACATCATCTGCTGTCAGGGGTTTACCATCTGACCACTTCAAGTCTTTTCGCAGGGTAAAGACAATTCGCTTTTTGTCCTCTGAAATTTCCCAGGACTCAGCTTGGGCTGGATTAAGTTCCCCAGTAAGCCCATCTGCACTGATTAACCCCTCGTAAATGTAATCGAATACGTTCGGCGATTCTTGACTCAGGGCATAGTTAAATGTTTTAGGGTCAGTGCCAACATTAGCAACAAGTTGGGGGACTTGAGCCGCCTCAGACCTAAATTGAGCGATAAATTCAGCCGGACTACAGGAACCCAGGGCGATCGCTAAAATCGCAAAGAGTATACCTAAAAACCAATGACGGCGAGTACTGGTCGAGAAGGTAGTAGGGTTCATACTGTAACGTTACTCACGCTTTTTCATATAATCTCATCCTAGTGTCTTCAGCCTCGGATGATTGTCTCGGATGAGTGTGAAGAACAGCTTGGGTTAGTTGTCTTCAATCTTGAGTTGGTCAATGTTCCAGAGTGTTCCCCCAAGTGCAGTAAACTCCACACCCTTGACGCGATCGCGTACTGCTGCTAGCGCCAGTGGGTTCACTAGGTAAATAAAGGGCAAATTCTCTTGAGTAATTTGTTGCGTTTTCGCATAAATCGCTTTGCGCTTTGCTTCGTCTAACTCTTGTGCGCCTTGAATATACAGACGACCAATCTCCTGCTCCCAATCCGAAATTTCTCGACCTTCAATCGGAGGTTGTCCAGGTTTGGCGGGTTGATTGAAACGATGGGATGCACCGTTGGGCGACCAAATATTAGAGCCATCATTCGGCTCAATTCCTCCTGTAAAGCCAAGGAGATAACATTCCCAATCAATAGTGTTGTTGAGCTTGTCTAAGAGCGTTGTAAACTCGATCGCATTTATATCCACTTGCATACCGATTAGGCTCAAGTTTTGTTTAATCTGAGAAGCCATTGCTTCAGTGCCCCGACTACCCGCACCTGTTAGTAAGCTAAAGCGCACCCGATTCCCCGCTTCATCCAGCAGTTGACCTTTGGCATTGTATTTAAATCCAGCTTGCAAAAGTAATTCTTTTGACCGTTCAGGATTGTAGTCGTAAACCTTTAAGCCCTCTTTGGGAGAAAGGTAATAGGGACTTTGGACGGAAATTGGGGAATTTTGAGGTTCACCTAACCCTCGAAAAATATTGTTAATGATCGTTCGCCGATCAATCGCATAGGCAACAGCTTGTCGAAAGGCAACGTTGTTGAACCAGCGAGACTTAATCGGGTCTACCAGTGGGCGTCCTTTGCGCCTACCTTTATTGAGATTGAAGGCAATAAACGTTGTGCCATAGTCAGGCCCACCGTTGTAGATTGTAAATTTACCCCGTTCCTCCTCCCGCTTCAGCAAGGAAAAGGTTGCGGGGGAGACACCGACAATATCCAATCCCCCAGAACGAAACTGGATTAAAGAGGTATCGGTGTTTTCAACAAGTTGCCAAGTGAAACGCTGGATATAAGGTAGAGAATTGCCCTGACTATTTTTCTTCCAGTAGTAAGGATTCCGTTCAAAGACAACGCGCTGGCTGGCGGCGTAACCCGTGAGTCGGTAGGGGCCATTGGTAATAATTTTGTTTGGGTCTGTATCTGTTCCCCAGGTTGAGAGGAATTTAGGATTACCTTTAGCATCTTTGGTGTTGATCGCCTCGCGCAGTGCATGGGCAGGTAAAATGGCAAGACTTGCCGAGCGAAGAAAAGGGGCAAAGGGTTCAGGGATAGTAAATTCTATTTCACGCTCATTGAGTTTTCGCACAGTCGGCAGTGCTTGACTTTCCCCAATTTTTAAACTATCTCGGATTGGCGTGGGAATGGCTTCGTTGAAGAAGACATCGTTGTAGGTAAAAATTACATCGTCAGCGGTTAAGGGTGCGCCATCTGACCATTTCAGTCCTTCTCGCAAGGTAAAGACAATTCGTCGCTTGTCCTCAGACATTGTCCACGACTCTGCCAATGCAGGTTCTATTTCTCCCAGACCATTTTCAGTGATTAGCCCTTCATAGGTGTAGCTAAAAATGTTAGGCGATTCACTGCTTAAGGCGTAGTTAAAGGTTTTTGGGTCAGTCGTCTGACTAACGACTAATTGCGGTACCGATGCGGCTTGGGTGATGTATTGGGCTGGGCTACAGGAAGAAAGCGCGATCGCACAAACTACAGCCAGCGTTCCCGCCAACCAACGTCGCCCAGTTGTAGTGAATATAGAGAAAAGCTTCATAAATTAATTGATATCTATAAGCAGCTTAATCAGTCCACAAGGAGAGAGCTTCCAGGTAGCAAATGCTTGGTATTACTAGACGGACTGACGGTGGGATATCTTGTAGCAATCTATCTGCTAGAGGGTCTTGTCCTTTAGCAACAGTCATTAAAAAATTGGTTTCAACGTAAAGTACTACCAAGCGCTACCTCTTGCCGGGTTGTTCCACCTTCTAGCTGCTGTAGTAGACCGATTCCTGCTAGCTGTTCTGATGCTGGCGGATTTTTCGACTTCCAGCAATAAGCTAAGTCTCGCAACCACGCCTCGACTAATGTAGTTAGGTAAAGTTCAAAAATTCGCTTATTGCCAAACTCAGCATCATAATGGCGAAGAACATCCGCCGTTTTGAGAGAAGCAATCGGTTTGGTAGATAAACTAGCATTGTCTCCTTGAAAAATCTCAATGTCTTCGAGATCAACAAGCATTGCGAAAGGAATGTTTGTGTTCGCCGCTTCCAGATACGACTTGAGTTGTGAGATAACTTTTTGTTTCGCTTCCCTACTTTCGAGTTCAGTCGCTTTAACTTCTACTATTAGAACCATCCGCCCATCGCGTCCTTGGGCAAGGATATCAGCAAACCTCAAGTCAGCACGAGTAAGTTCAAATTTTGCTGCTTCCATAATTCTACTTCTCCCTTTCTCTAGAGAGGCTTAACCAGTCTACTTTGTACAATATCCTCATCCTAATGCGATCGCCCTAGCAAGAAGGTATAACTAAAAGCGATCGCTTACTCTATGAGCAGGTAGTCAAGGGACTCGGACACTGAGCATCTGGTGCAATCCAGCCTTTTAGTCCTTTATATTCAACCAAAGCCCAAGTGCGATCGCAACTTAAAAGCTTGACGGCTGTCTGTTCCGGAATACGACCAATTGTTGCGCTTTGAGTATTAGCATTCTTGTAAACAGAGACTCCCCTAGAACCATAGCCACGAGTACTTGTTCCCAACAACTGCGAGTAAATCCATCCAGTTCCCTGAAATTCAACTTCTTGAGGGCTTTCTGCACGAGTTAACTGCACCCAATTGCCTTGGGAAGCTGTAAGATCGACAACCACACCCGCTGTAGTTGTCGGTAAATTCCCGATAATTTTGTAATTGCTACCTGCTCCAGAGCGCACATTCAACCCTTTTGGATCAGTATCAATGACATAGGCAGAAATCTCACAAGTTCGTTCACTGTTTAGACTTTCCGCCAACTGAGTATTAGGTTGAGTTGAAGGTTTAGCCTCAGACGTACTAGATGCTTGAGGTGTTTGCACAGGCGTTGTTGTTGACGGACTCGACGCTTCACTGATTGGAGAGGACTGAGGTAAGTCAGAATCCTGGCAACCAACAGCAAGGCTACCCAAGAATACAGTCAATATTAATAAGCCTCTCATAACAGTCCTCTTATCGCCTTGCTTTAAATACAGAAACTTGATTTGGTTCTATGACTATATTTCGGAGAACGATTGAGCTAACCGGGAGATAACCTTTGCAATTCAACAGATAACCTAGGCTCCGTTCCGATTCAGCAATTTGGTCAAACAATCTTATACCTTAGCGGTTTAATTCAGTTACTGCTATCCTCAAGGCAAGAAGCTGTGATTTTTTCACACATTCTCGCCCTAAACCTAAAAGTCTATGCCATGCTTATCGAATTTAGTGTAGGCAACTACAGATCGTTTAAGGAGCAAGTCACCTTTAGCATGGTGGCAGCTAACCTTGTCGCGAAAGACAAAAAGCTCGATGAAAACAATGTTTTTGAAGTAGATGATGATCTTAAACTACTTAAGAGCGCCGCAATATACGGTGCAAATGCTAGTGGTAAAAGTAACATAGCTAGAGCTTTGAATTTCATGGGATGGTTCATGATTAATTCTTCTAAAGAGACTCAAAGCACGGAAAAAATCGGTGTTGAGCAATTTAAGCTCAACACTGAAACTGAAGATAAGCCATCTTTTTTTGAAATAGTATTTTTAATGAATGGTAAGAGATATAGATATGGATTCGAGGCAACTCGTGACAAAGTTGATTCTGAATGGTTATTTTATGTTCCTAAATCAAGAGAAACTAAACTGTTCGAGCGTAAACTAGATAATATTAGTGTTTCTAAAATTTATAAAGCTGATGGTATTCAACAAAAAACAAGACATAATGCTCTCTTCCTGTCTGTATCTGCTCAATTTAATGTCAAGATTGCAGAAAAAATCTTAGATTGGATAACAAACACAGTTAGAGTTGTTTCTGGCTTAGATGATGAAGGCTATCGAGAATATACAGTTATTTGTTTGACGGATAACGAAAATAAAGATGAAATCATTCAGTTAATCAAAAAATTAGACTTGGGATTCGGCAACCTCAAGGTAAAAAAAAGTGAAGTCACTGTTAATTACTTTCCTAATGAACTACCAGATGAAGTAAAAAACTTTATTATAAAAAATGGGAGAAAAGCAATATCAGTATCAGTTCAGACCATGCACCAAAAAATTGATGAAACAGGAAATCCTGTGTCTACAGAGCTGTTTGATTTAGATGAGCAAGAATCTGAGGGAACTCAAAAAGTGTTTGCTTTAGCAGGACTTCTTGTTGACACACTGAAAAATGGTAAGGTTTTAATTATTGATGAATTTGATGCTAGAGTCCATCCTTTTATCAGTCGTGCAATTGTTGAATTATTTAATTCCAATGAAACAAATCAAAATAATGCTCAGTTAATATTTATGACTCACGATACTAATTTGCTTAGCAATAAACTTTTTCGTAGAGATCAAATTTGGTTTACCGAAAAAAATAGATATGGTGCAACAGATTTGTACTCTTTAGCAGAATATAAAGTACGTAATGATGCATCATTTGAGAGTGATTATATTAAAGGTAGATATGGCGCAATTCCTTATATCGGAAATCTGAATCATCTGCTCGACTCCCATGTCTAGAAGAAAGGTAAACTCTCGTGGATATTCACCTAGAAAAGTGGATACGAGGGAAGTCAGGCAGAGATTCTTGATCGTATGTGAAGGAGAGAAAACAGAACCTAACTATTTTAGGAGTTTCCGTGTTTCCACGAATGTAGCTGCAATAGATGTGCAGGGTTTGGGAGAGAATCCGAGCAAACTAGTTCAAAGCGCCAAGGAACTAAAAAAACAAGAAGATTATGATCACGTTTGGTGTGTGTTTGATCGTGACTCTTGGACTGTAGAAGATTTTAGTAACGCTATCAAAAATGCTAATGATCAAGGATTTAAAGTGGCTTATTCCAATGAAGCCTTTGAACTGTGGTATGTCTTACACTTTGAATTTCTCAATACTGGTATTCCTCGAAAGGATTATCTTCGGAAGTTAACTTCCTTACTTGGTCGGACATATCAAAAAAATAGCGAAACAATCTATGATGAGCTATTTGAGAAGCAGTCTACGGCTGTTAGAAATGCTGAAAATCTTTTTAAACAATACGAGCATCCCCATCCAGTCAGAGACAATCCATCCACAACAGTGCATCTGTTAGTACAGGAACTCAACAGATTCATTCAATGAGTAGACTTTGAACAATCTCCTTTTTTCTCCCCAGATATAGTCTTAGTCTAATTTAACTACGATTGGTTCGCAATTGAGAGTTTCTGATGACTTCTGTTGAGAAGAAGATGCTTCGCAATTAATACTATTAGGCTTAAAAAGAAGCTTCAGTTCTTTCGTTCCTTCTGGCACTTCAAATGCCACCTCACCCTGCTGTTCATCACCTGGGCTGAGTTGACCTGTAGGGCTTTGTACATCATCTAAAGCTCCAGCCAGGAGAGCTACCTCATACTGATTATTTTTACTATCTATCAGCCCAAAAGATACAACAGAAATAGTTTGAGAACTCTGTCCTTTGTTGGTAATTGTGGTAGATACTACTATCCACTTTTGTCCTTGATTCGGTTTGATTACTCCTTTGCCTTGATGTTCACGTATGCCGTTAACTTTAAATTCCAAATCGAGATTTTTATCTTTAATTGAAATGGGGATATCTATGTCATGTATCGTTTTTGGCAAGGATAGCGGTAAAGGCTTCAGCGCTGTTTCTTCAGAAGGCTGACTACTTGAGTTCTCAGCACTTGTCGATTCAGATGTATTGTGAGGGCGTTCTGTGGAAGAACACGCAGCTATCAGGGCAAGTAGAGTAATTGTTGCTATCCAGCCCATGAGGGCTTTTAAGAATTGATTCATACGTTCTGCGATCGCTCAATTGCACTTCTTCATACAGTTGACGTTCACTCGGCTGCCTAAGCTCCAGGGATATAAGACAATTGATGTAGAAACCTACCTCTACATGAATGCAAGCATTTTGAATGGCTCGTAGCAGTTCTCAGTTAAATGACGTACAGCGAAAAGCCGTGAAACCGCGTTGGAGTCAGGAAAACAAAAAAGCTCATAGCTGATAGCTTTCTGCTATGGAACGTCTCCACGGCTCAAGTCCCTAACATCTGCAACTTATACAAACTTGCGTATAGTCCATTCTCTTCCAACAGTTCTTCGTGGCTACCCGATTCGATCAACTCTCCTCGCTTCAGTACGAGAATCCGGTCTACGTTGCGAATCGTTGAGAGTCGATGGGCAATAATAATGGCTGTGCGTTTTTCTAACAATCGGTCTAAGGCTTGTTGAATCAATGCTTCTGTACCGACATCTAAACTTGCTGTTGCCTCATCCAATACCAGGATACTAGGGTCGCGAATTGCTGCACGGGCAAAGGCTAATAGTTGCTTTTGACCACCAGAGAGATTAGTCCCTCGCTCCCGTAGTTGAGTATCGTAGCCTTGGGGCAGTTGTTCAATAAAACTGGCAATGTTAGTAACTTTTGCGGCGGTTTCGATTTCTTCAAATGGGTAGGTTTCTCCCAATGTAATGTTGCCCTTAACATCTCCAGCAAATAGAAACCCCTCCTGAAGGATAACGCCCATATAGCGCCGCAAGTCTGCTTGGCGTAAATCACGAATGTCGATGCCATCGATGAGTATTCGTCCTTTTGTTGGCTCATAGAGGCGGCACAAAAGACGGATAATTGAACTTTTCCCCGCACCTGTGGGGCCGACTAATGCCACTTTTTCACCAGGATGGATAGTAAAGTCTAGGTTTTTTAGAACATATTCATCGGGTTTGTAGCCAAACCAAACCTGTTCAAAACGAATTTCTCCAGTCTGGGAGTTACCGTTTTGAGAGGCAAGAGTTAGATGCTGCTGGACACCATGTTCTGGATCGCGGATTTCAATCGGTTCATCCATAATGTCGCTGATGCGCTCAACTGCGGTGAACCCAGCTTGGATCATGGTGAACTTTTCTGCAAAGCGGCGCAAGGGGTCAAACAGACGCTGTGCATACAGGATAAAGGCTGACAACGCTCCAAAGCTAAGGGTATTTCCCAGGACAAACGAACCACCTAGCCAGAGTACAGCAGCGATCGCAACTAAGCTAATCCATTCTAGTGTCGCAGAAACAGCGGAATCGTGAAAGATGGTTTTGTCTACTTGAGTGACGTAGCGCTGGTTAACCGTGCGAAACATCTCGGCATTGAATTGCTCACGCCTGAACAGTTGCACGACGTTCATGCCAGCGATGTTTTCTTGCAACATTGAGTTAAGCGCTGATAGTTCTTCCCTTGCTTTGTAGTTCGCTTTGCGATACTGCTGCTGGAAGTAAATGATTAAACCCATAACAGGCACTAGCATTAGCACCAGCATCAATGCCAGTTGCCATTGCACAAAAAACATGGTGACTGCAATCACCACCATTGATAGGATGTCACCAATAATTCCAATTGCACCTGTAGAAAAGACATCTCCTAAGGCTTCGACATCGCTGGTGAGTCGAGTAATCAACCGCCCAACGGGGGTTCGGTCAAAAAATCGGGCGGCGAGGGAGGTTACATGATCAAAAAGGTCATCGCGAATCCCTGCCGTCATTTGTTGTCCTACCTTGACTACCAGATATCCCTGAACGGCAACAAAGACTAGCCGAACAATGATAGTTAGTAGCAACAACCCAATAAGTATATTTATCCCCTCAGTTAACGTGCTGTCTTTCAGAAAAAACCAGATTTGCTGTTCATCACGAAGTAAGGAGACAGCTTGTCCAATGATTAAGGGTTGAACGGCACTTGCTATAGACAACGGCAGCAATAAAGTGATGGAAATCAGTAACAAGCGGCTATTGCGACGGGCATAAGGTACTAACCGCAGGAAAAGCCGCCAGTCATTTTCTCGTACTCGTTGGCTTCGATTCGCCGAGCTAGGTGTTAAAAAACTTGACATTTACTATCTGATTTCTAATTTCTGTAAACAAAAACGGCAAAACGAAACACAAGCTTTCATAATGTAACTTAAAAGGTCTTATGTCATCATCATGCGTGAGATAGAAACAGAGAGACTGCTACTCAGGCAGTTCACAATGGATGATTTAGATGATTTATATTTTATTTATAGTCATCCTGATTTAAGTAAGTATCTGTCCAATGAACAACCGCTTCGCTTAGACCAAACTAGGGCAGCGATTAATTCGATAATAGAAAGCTGGCAACAGCATAAGTTTGGTGTCTGGGCAGTCGTTTATAAAAAACATAGAAAGTTAATTGGTCATTGCGGACTTAAGTTTCTCGAAAACACACCAGAAGTCCAAATTGGTTATTTGCTATTAAAAGACTACTGGAGAAGGGGTTTTGGTACAGAAGCCGCCGCTGCTGTGCTGAAGTATGGGTTTGATGTCGTAAAACTTGAAAGAATTGTTGCGATCGCAAAACCAGAAAACATTGCCTCACGCCGTGTAATGGAAAAAATAGGAATGAAATATGAAAAAGATGCCTACTACTATGACAACGATGTTGTGTATTATTCCCTTTCACGGCAAGCTCAGCAATTAGAAGCTCTGCAACTAAAGGACTTAGGAAAGTATGAGGAGCTTACTCTGCCTATTCCCCAACCTCTAGCCCCAGTCCTTGGAGGAATTTAGTTGATCGCTATACTCAATAAACTTGTTGTGGGTAAGGGTATTTTCAAGACAGCTTGAAGTGTTAGTTGATGTAGTAAAACTAAGCAGAGTTTTTGGGGTTTTTAATCTGAAACCTCAAATTCATACTGTCCAAAAAGTAGGAATAAAGAGACTACTTTGAGAACACCGATGTTGTTTATTGTACGCGATCGCGTGCAGCTTTCTAAGCTTTGGACAAGCCAGTTGAATTCATACATAGCAACTTAAATCAGTTGTTGGTTATTTGTTATTTGTATTCTTTAAGAAACAAATAACCAACAACGAAGCGGCAGACGGTTATCCCTCCCCTCACTAGAAGGAAGGGCTTTCCGTCGCTTTCTGTAGCCCTGCAAAAGCGTATTTAGAGACCGAATTTTCGACCCGTAATCAGTTGCCAAGCAAGATTGATTGACCTACTTCCAGCCCGCGCCATCGACGATTTTAATAACTTCTGGATTATTGCGCCCATAGGCAGCGACATTCACGGAATCAGCTTTAAACTTACCCAGTTGAGCAACTATAGGTTCCACTTCTACGCCTTCGACGACAGGGTACTCGTTATTCCCTTCCGCAAAAATCTTCTGGGCTTCTGGGCTAGCCAAATATTCCAGAAAAGCAACAGCGTTTTCTGAGTGCGGTGCCGTGGCGACAACTCCAGCACCACTGATGTTAACGTGGGTACCGCGTCCCTCCTGGTTAGGGAAGAAAACACCCGTCTTAGCAATAGCTGCTTTATCTTGTGCATCGTCTGATTTAGCAATGCGTGCCCAGTAGTAGTGGTTAACGATTGCCACATCACACACTCCCTTAGCTACCCCTGCAATTTGCTCGATATCCCCTCCTTCAGGTTCCCGTGCCAAATTGCTCACCAGACCTTTAGCCCACTCTTCGGTTTTCTCTACTCCCTCCGATTCCACCATTGAACCTAAAAGAGACTGGTTGTAGACGTTATTGGAACTGCGGACACAGACGCGCCCTTTCCACTGGGGTTCTGCTAGAGCTTCATAGGTAGACAACTCTGACGGCTTGACGGCATCCTTGTTATAAACAATCACCCTCGCCCGCTTGGTCAAGCCAAACCACAGTCCGTCTGGATGGCGCAGGTTTTCTGGAACGGCTGCTTTTAATACTGAGGAAGAGACGGGCTGAAATAATCCTTCTTCCTCTGCCCGCCAGAGACGACCTGCATCAACGGTGATAAACACATCCGCTGGACTGTTTTTGCCTTCAGTTTTAATCCGCTCGATTAGTTGATCGGCATCCGCCTCGATCAGCTTAACTTTGATACCAGTTTTTGATGTAAATTTGTTGTACAGTTCCTCATCAGTATTGTAGTGACGAGACGAGTAGACGCTGACAACTTTATCATCGTTAGCCGTTCCGACACCTGCTTGCTTGTTTGATTGAGGAGAACATCCAGCCGCTACTAATACAGCCAGTCCTGTCAGGGTCGCTACTAAACTACGTCGCGTCAGTTTCATGGTTTAATTCACTCTCATCGTGATGCTGTTGATATGAATCCTCAAGTTGGATAATGCTTCAACTTAATGCAAGTCTTTCTTAATTGTTCGCATAGCTTTTTGAAAGTATCTGAACTTTGTCAGCTTTGTCAAGAGTGTCTTTCACTACCCATGTCAAGGTTAAGGTCCGTAGGTGGTAGGTTTTAGGGGAAAATCTAGATCAAGACTTGAACAGATTGGACTTCGGGGAAATTCTAACTCCAAGACTCGCCGCTTACCTTACTACCTCACACGCCATAGCTGCTGCATTGAAAGGGGTAGCGTCTATCACTCGGCCCACTTCCGCAGCAAATTCGCATGGCTTTTCGAGATTAAGTCAAACTCGATTGTTTTGCCCTGTTTGGTAAAAATTGCTCTACGAGTCGTGTCTAAATCAAACAAAATCTCTCGTTCGCTTGGCTCACGTACTAAGCTCTGAACCCAACCTACAGCAACTAACCTAACGCCTTCCGTCACAGGCTCCACCCGATGTAGGGTAGAGGATGGGTAAACAATCACTGAACCAGCTTCGAGCTTGTATGCCTGTTCAGCGTCTGTGCTTTCTATCACTAACTCACCCCCCTCATAGGTAGAGGGCGGACTCAGAAATAGGGTGAGGGAAACATCTGAGCGCAGAAAATCTTGATTGCCCATTAATGCGTTATCAATGTGTCGGCCGTAGGACATACCTGCTTCGTAGCGGCTAAATAGCATTGAGTGAATGACTCGCGGTAGAACTGCCATCTGGAATACAGCATGGCGTTTTAGGGCAGCCTTGACTAAATCCTTTAAATCTTTGGCATAGGTAGCCTCGCTCTTGAGTTGAAAATTGTGTTTAACAACTTTGGCGTGCCAGCCTGCGGTAGTTTTGCCGTCTACAAAGTCAGTCTCATTGAGACTGGACGTAATAACCTGCAATTCCTCTGGGGTAAGGACGTTGGGGATGGAAAGAATCATCGTGGGAACCCCTATTAACAAACAACCTCTGGGTTGAGTTCAGACAGTAAAGCCTATGGATAAGCTTGGCCGAGGCGAGTAGTTTTACCTCTTTCTCTCCTGATGGCTCAACTTGTTACTTTAACTTTATAGTTGATAAAAGCTAGCAACAGTCAATGTAGCTAGTGCTTCTTTAGTGTGTTGACGATATATAGGGATACAAGAATGCGATCGAAATCTATTGCCGTGTTGTTATCACTTGGCTTAGCCGCTGGCATCAGTGCGTGTAATGCTGGTGAAGGTGGCGAACAAACCGAACAAACTCCAACTCCGGGGGCTGGAGAGGTTGAAGGTGGTGAAGGCGGCGAAGCTGGTCAAGAAGGAACTGAACAGACTCCAGGCGGTGAAGCTGGTCAAGAAGAAACTGAACAGACTCCAGGCGGTGAAGCTGGTCAAGAAGGGTCTGGAGTGATTGAAGGCGGAGAAGGTGGTGAAGGTGGCGAAGGCAATTAGACGTAAGACTACGTCCACAGCCTGCTGAAAAACACTAACTCGAAAATAGTTAAAAAACTGACAGCGAGACGCCGAACTGGGGATCAGCTCGTTGTCAGTAAAACGACTGATTGGTTTATTTTTAGGTGACAGTGGTTGTCCAAGTTAAGTTTTGAACTCCGAAAGTCGGCTTAGCGATATGCACAAACAAGTCAAAGTTAAACCTAATTCCAAAAAGCAAACAATAGAAGAATGTGCAGATGGAAGCCTGATAATACATCTAAAGTCACCACCTGTGGATGGTAAGGCAAATAAGGAGTTGATTGAGCTACTAGCAAAGAAGTTTGACGTATCGAAGTCTCAAATCCGAATCAAGTTAGGTTTATCCTCAAGAACGAAGGTAGTTGAAATCGACACTGATTCCTAGCTGAACCTTGAGGAACAATCGCTGGATGTGCGAGTTGTGCATTTACCTGTAGATTGGTTCGGTGCTCAAAACAAGAATCTCACGCGAGAATAAACAGAGCGATCGCATTAAGCGCATAGTCATGTGTGAGCTAATCAGTATTCGTTCTACAACTGTGCAGCTACACCAGAGGAAGAAACTATGCCGTGGATGGAATTGAGCCTTGATACAACCCACGAGGCGGTTGATTGGGTTCGTACATTGCTTGCTGAGACTCACAATCTTGGTGATGTTCATATTACAGAATACACGGAACCGAATTTACCCCACCGACGCGATCGGGATGTAGCACAACCCCAGTGGACGTTCACGATTCGTCTATATCTACACCACGATGCTTATTCAGAAGCACAAGTAGAAAAAATCGTTAATCTCCTCTCACCGTTGCACCGCACAGGACTAGCAACCACACCACAGGTGACTGTGGTTGAGGAGAAACCCATACAGGTAGAGGTACCTGACTCCCTGGTTCATCGGATTGGTCAACGATTTGTTGTACTCACTCCCGATGCACCTTATCAATCTGAGGCAGCAGACGAAGTAACCTTAAGATTGAAAACAAGCCTTTCCTTCGGAAGCGGACTACATCCAGCAACTATTGTCAGTCTCAAACTGCTTGAGCGGTACATCCTCCCCTCTATGAATGTCCTCGACCTTGGGTCGGGTTCGGGTATTCTAAGTGTTGCGATGGCGAAACTTGGGGCAAACGTCTTAGCGCTAGACAACGATAGTATTGCAGTGCAGGCAACCCAGGATGCTGTACGTCGTAATGGAGTAGAACAGCAGGTAACAGTGAGGGAAGGAAGCCTAGGACAGGGAAGCGACTTAGGACATTGGATGGGTGGGGATACCCTCGACAATATACCAACAATTGAGGCTAAAGCAAGCTTTGACCTCATCGTCACAAATATCCTTGCACGGGTGCATATTGCCCTTGCCGCTGACTTTCAACGGGCACTTCGTCGGACTGATGCGAATGGGGGACTACTCATTACATCTGGCTTTACTGCTGATTATGAGGACGAAGTGACTATGGCATTAACTGAGGCAGGACTCGAAGCCATCGATTGTGAGCGATTAAATGAGTGGGTAGCCCTTGCCCATCGCCTTGTATAAGCGATTCCACTTCAATTGCATCCCCTCAGTACAGATGATACTGTTGTCGATTTTCAGGGAGTCAGGCACCTCCGTCTTCTCTTGCTCCTAATGGAGGTAGGGCTTAGGTTTTGGGAAGAAAGCCAACAGCATCAAAGATTTAAAGACACAAAAAACCCATCTTTAAGGCTGCTGTTTTAATTTCATTGATTCCAAACATAAATAAATGGGAAATGGTTGTTATAGATTTTTTTGCGATCTCTCCTAACGTCTCAGATTTCATGAGGAGCGTGTCTCTATCCATTGAAATAAATCAGGCTATTTTATTGGGGATAAATCTAGAGAAGGAATCTAGGTTTTTACAGTTAATAATCAAGCAGATTAGGACTCACCTCTTGATGACTTCAATTCAGCTTTGTTATCATCTCCTTCTACATCAGCCGTAAAAAATGCTTGCACCAGTGACCACAAGAACCAGCAAATTCCAAACCCCAAAACGATAAGCATCAAAGGTGCTAACCCAGCAAAGGGAAAAACTACCGTCAGCAGCAACAGAGCAATCAACACTAATCTTATTAAAGGATTATTCATCTTTACTTTCCTGATCAACTCTCTGTAGTATTTCAGTTTGGCTTGAGGAAAGGCATCTAACGAGAGAAGTAAAGTATGAAAAAGAATGATTTAGAGTTTTATGACATAAGTGCAGAAATTGGTGGAACACCGATGCAAAAATCTATGCACTCTATCATCTCAATCAACCTCGTTTTGTGTTCTTCGGCTTTATACTACAAGAAAACAGGAGGGTTTCAAGTAAGACTTGGTGATAATCCTTCGGTGATGTACATTACGCAAAGCTGAAAAAGGAACTCTTTACTCCTCACAAGGGTAGTTTCTTAGAAGTGGATGTTAAAGAATCCAAATAACAAAGAACCAACAACCAACAACAACTCCTCTATCGCCCTAATTCTTTTCGAGCTTTCTCGCGTAATTTGCGGGCTTTAGGATGGTCAGGCTCGATTTGGAGGGCTTTGTCTAAAGCCGCGATCGCACGATCAAACCGTCCGAGGTTCCAGAGGGCTTCACCCTTAGTACTCCAAGCTTCTGCTGAATTTCGCCTCAGCGCGATCGCTTTATCCAAGGCGCGGATTGCTTCCTCAGAACGACCAAACCCTTGGAGGGCAATCCCAAAATCAACCCATGCTTCGGTAAAGTTTGGCTTGATTTTAGTGGCTCGTTCGTAGAGTTGTAGCGCGTCTAGGGGAAGCTTCTGCTGATCGAGGGCATTCCCTTTGCTCCACAACGCTTCTGCATAGTTGGGTTTGAGGTCGAGGGCATCGTTACAAGCGACAATTGCATCATTAGGTTTTTTGAGATTGTTCAAGCTGTAGCAACGTCCCCAGTAAGCTTCGGCTGTGTTGGGCTTGAGGGCAATTACCTGATCGTAGAGTTCCAGGGATTGTTGGGACTCTCCAGCTTGTCGCAAACGCTCAGCTTCCTTGAGAAGTTCTGCTGCTTGTGGCTTCTGCACAGACGGAGGGGAGGTTGGACTTTGGACAGATGAATTGCCAGGGCTTGAATTAGGGCTTGCGGTCGATATGCCGCGCTCAGCGATTCGATTGGTAGACAGAGAAGATAGCATGGTCTTCCCCATAAAAATGCTTGCACCCATGGCAGCGACAGCCGTAACAATGGCAACAATTGACCAAGGCTGACGCCACCATCTCGGTTTTTCCTCTGGTTCTGGTTTGGCGATCGCAGAGTTTGAGTCTGAAGAGTATATCTGCTGGTCTTCTAAAGGTGCTGTTGTATCTAGATTACCGTTGGTAGTTGAGGACATTTCTGGGGCTTGGGTTGGCAGCCAAATGTTTGTAGGTGTTAGCTCTACTTCAGACTCTGTTGGATATTTGTCTACCTCAGAATCTGTCTGTTTCTTGGTACCGGATGGCGACAGTTCTAGGTAGGTAGGTGCTTCTGTGATGTCAGGTATAGGCTGAGGTGGTGGTATTAAGTCCAAAATAGCTGATGGTAAGCTTCGCAGTGCTTCCAGAGCTTCTACGGCTGTTGGGTAGCGATCGCGAAAGTCATAGCGCACCATGCAGTCAAGAATCTCAGCTAGTTCTGGGCTAATCTGTACTGTGTGATGCTCACCTTCTGAATCACCACTGACCTCTCGCCAATTCAGTTCACCCGTCACAGGGTCTTCACCCAGACGCTTGGGGTGGAGTCCGGTTAACGCTTGGATGCCAAGCCGACCAACAGCGTAGACATCACTACTAAAGCGGGGATTCCCAGCCACCTGTTCGTTGGGCATATAGCCCTTCGTCCCAATGGAAATCGTTAAATTTGTCTGCCCATCGTCAGGTTCAACAATCTGCGTGCTGACTTGCTTCACCGCCCCAAAGTCAATCAGCACAATTCTGCCATCCCGTTTGCGGCGGATTAAGTTGGGTGGCTTGAGGTCACGGTGGATAACCTGCTGCTGATGGACAAATGCCAGCACTTGCAGAATATCTTGCAATAGAGCAACCACTTGTGTCTCTGACCACGGTTGACCTGGTACTAATTCTTCAGTCAGCGGTTCTCCTTCAACAAATTCCTGAGCAAGATAAAACTCTTGATTGTCCTCAAAGTGGGCTAAAAGCCGAGGAATCTGGTCATGGCTACCCAATTTGTAGAGGGCTTGAGCTTCTGTATCGAACAGGCGTCTTGCCATTAGCAGAGCCTTGGGGTCTTTCGTCTGTGGTTTAAGTTGTTTAACCACGCATCGGGGGTGACTCGGTAAGTGTAAGTCCTCGGCTAGAAAGGTTTGACCAAACCCACCCGCTGCCAGTTCGCTGATGATTTTGTAGCGTCCACCTAAGGGAGATGGCTCAGGGTTCGTTGGTTGAAGGTCTTGGCTCATCGTTGAACTGGCCTACTGGAAGTGAGTCAAAATCAAACAAGTATTGCGCTTGGAGATTCTTGCCAGAGGATTTAAGCGGCTCTCACATTTAACCCCTATTTAAGTAAATCGTTCTTTGTTAACCGTAGGCTGTTAACTGATAACGGTCAACACAACGGTAGTAAACAAAAAGCGACTAAATTCAATGTGTAAGTTAAATGCACATCAGCTTCTTCTGAATGGTTTGTCTTCAACCCAGAACGGAAACGATGCTTCACCCCGAATGTGATCGACTCCGTTGAACTCTGGGCTGTTCCTGTGAACAGCACTCACACGCTGTAATGCTCAGGTTAACGCAGTCAAGGAATATTCAGCATGGTTAGTATTGTGGCAGTCAAACACCCTGCTCAAAGTCTTCCCCTAGACCGAGCATTCGATTTTTGTTCTAGTTATGCTCAAATCCCTGCTTTTTGCCTTGGTTATCAGTATACTCACTAGCCTACCTGCCCTCGCTGAAAACTGGGTTTTGGTGACTCGTAGCCGAAGTGATGTTGACTACTACATTGACACAGAATCTATACAAGCTAGCAATAGCACTTACCTATTCTGGCAGATGTCTGTTCGCTCTGAACCCGATGAAACAGGGATAGTCGCAGAAAAGTCTTATATTTCAATGAGCTGTCCTCTACGGGGTTTTCGGGTAAAAGCGATCGCTCGTTTCAATGCCCAAGGAGAATTAGTCAATCGTGAGGAATTTAGTGAAAATGAACCTTTGCAATTTTTTACCTCAGATAGTATTGGAGAGGCATTATGGAAATCAGTGTGTAAGTAGCACCTTTTTTTAAGTAATACCCTTAGAACATTTAAATCTTTAAACTAGAGTTGTTTTGGTACAACGGTCAGTTAAAACAAACAGATTCTCTGGAACTGACGATTGATGAGCCAGGGTTGCTTTATGGTGCAACTGTTTTCACGACCCTGCGGGTTTATCATCAATCCTTAGACAGTCCACTGACGAACTGGAAGAGTCATTGCGATCGCTTAATCTCTAGTTTGCAAACTTTGGGTTGGCAGTTACCTAACTTGCCTCAAATGCGGCAAGGGGCGGATGTATTAAGTGCTTCCTATCCTATTCTCAGAATCACGATTTTTCCCAATGGGCGAGAGTGGATAACAGGGCGTTGTCTCCCCTCTGATTTAGAAAATCGCCAGCAACTGGGCATTACAGCATGGCTAGCGGATGCCCCTGAATATCGTCGTATCCTTCCAATGCATAAGACGGGTAACTATCTCCCTAGTTGGCTTGCTCAACAAGCTTCACAGAAGCAAGGAGCAATGGAGGCGATTTTGCTTGATGCCAAAGGGAATTGGTTAGAAACGAGTACAGGTAACCTTTGGGGTTGGAAAGATAACTGTTGGTGGACACCCCCCCTTGATGCAGGGATTTTACCGGGAGTTGTGCGATCACAACTGATTTCTTGGCTCAAGAAACAGAATCACCCAGTTCGAGAGCTAGTTTGGGACACAAAGTTGGTGCTGAGTTTTGAGGCGATCGCCTACACCAACAGTGTGGTTGAAGTCATTCCCATTCATACTGTCCTCAAAGCACCTGAAAAACTAAAGTATGACCCACTACATCCTAGTCTTAAGCAACTACGCTGTTGGTGGCAGATCTTGAGTTGATGCACAGGGCGCGGAAATCATTCCCCTATCTCCCCATCATCCGGCGAAGTGGTCAGAAACTTTCGCCTTGATGCACTAGTGAGTACAAAACTTCCACACTAGCAGCCCTAGATATTACCATGGATGAGTACAAGTAGTTGATGAAAGGCTTTTCTAGAGCCAATTGCATCAATTTTTCCTGAGAGACGTTAACATTAGTTAATACAAGACAAAGTTATTCGATGTCCCGCTCCTCAGTATTTGGAGGTAATTAAGTAAGTGAATAAGAAGTGGAGAAACGCAGGGCTGTATGCACTACTAGCGATAGTAGTCATCGCTTTGGCAACAGCATTTTTAGACAAACCATCCCAAAGCCGGGATACATGGAAGTACAGCAAGCTAATTAATGAAGTTGAATCTGGCAAGATCGAGACGGTCAAGCTCAGTGCTGACCGCACCCGTGCCCTTGTTACCGCTCAAGACGGTCAACAAGTCTTGGTCAACTTGCCTAATGACCCCCAGTTGATTAGCATCCTCGCTAACAATGGTGTGGATATTTCGGTTCTACCTCAGAGTGATGAAAGCTTCTGGTTTAGAGCATTAAGCAGCCTGTTTTTCCCAGTATTACTGCTAGTCGGATTGTTTTTCTTGCTACGACGTGCCCAAAGTGGGCCTGGCTCTCAGGCAATGAACTTTGGTAAGTCCAAAGCCAGAGTACAAATGGACCCACAGACCAATGTGACGTTTGGCGATGTCGCTGGCATTGAGCAAGCCAAGCTAGAACTCAACGAAGTTGTTGACTTCCTCAAAAATGCTGACCGCTTCACTGCAATTGGAGCAAAGATTCCCAAGGGTGTCCTCCTTGTTGGTCCTCCGGGAACGGGTAAAACCTTACTAGCACGAGCCGTTGCGGGTGAAGCGGGTGTACCCTTCTTCTCCATCTCTGGTTCTGAATTTGTTGAGATGTTCGTGGGTGTCGGTGCTTCCCGTGTCCGCGACTTGTTTGAGCAAGCCAAGACTAATGCTCCCTGTATCGTCTTTATTGATGAAATTGATGCCGTGGGGCGTCAACGGGGTGCAGGTTTAGGTGGCGGTAACGATGAGCGGGAGCAAACCCTCAACCAGTTGCTGACTGAGATGGACGGCTTCGAGGGCAATACTGGCATCATCATTATTGCTGCGACAAACCGCCCAGACGTTCTGGATGCTGCACTACTGCGTCCGGGTCGTTTTGACCGACAAGTGGTTGTGGATCGTCCTGACTACGCTGGACGTTTGGAAATTCTTAACGTTCATGCGCGTGGCAAAACCTTAGCGAAGGATGTGGATCTTGAGAAGATTGCCCGTCGTACCCCTGGTTTCACGGGTGCAGACTTGTCTAACCTCCTCAATGAAGCCGCAATCTTAGCTGCCCGTCGCAACTTCACCGAAATCTCGATGGATGAAGTGAATGATGCGATCGATCGCGTCTTGGCAGGACCTGAGAAGAAAGACCGGGTGATGAGCGAGAAGCGCAAAACCTTGGTTGCCTATCACGAAGCAGGTCACGCTTTAGTTGGTGCTTTGATGCCGGATTATGACCCGGTGCAGAAGATTAGCATTATCCCCCGTGGTCGTGCTGGTGGTTTGACATGGTTCACACCGAGCGAAGACCGGATGGACTCAGGTCTTTACACTCGCTCTTACCTGCAAAACCAGATGGCTGTCGCTTTAGGCGGTCGTATTGCTGAAGAAATCATCTTCGGTGAAGAAGAGGTGACGACTGGAGCATCCAATGACTTGCAACAGGTTGCTCGTGTTGCACGGCAGATGGTGACTCGCTTTGGTATGAGCGATCGCCTTGGCCCGGTCGCCTTAGGTCGCCAGCAAAGCAATATGTTCTTAGGGCGGGATATTGCCTCAGACCGTGATTTCTCTGATACCACGGCAGCAACGATTGACGAAGAAGTTCGGAGTCTCGTTGATCAAGCGTATCAACGCGCTAAAGAAGTGTTGCAGAACAACAAGCATATCCTTGACAAACTAGCGGTGATGCTAATTGAAAAGGAAACCGTAGATGCTGAGGAACTGCAAGAAGTCTTAGCGAATAACGATGTCAAAATGGCTGCGATCGCGTAGTGTTCACCACTTAAAGAGTAAGTCAAGCAACAGTTGAGAAATTACCGTTTTCTTTACCTAACCTGACAACTCAAACAATCACTTAGTTAGTGAAAAATATAAGGGTAGTACATTAATGTACTACCCTTTTTTGTTAAGAGTCATTCTTGAGACGGGTGACTTAAGTCAAAAGTAGAATTATCAATGAAATAGTAGTCATAGGAGTAATCATTAGTCTGATGAGCGTGACACCGGAACTAGGATTAGTGTGTATTACAGCATCCAAAGAGGTGCGTTACCGAACTGTCACGCGCAAGCGTTTGCTTTCGTTTCCGGAATCGGAACAAGAAGAACTGCTCCGGAATTTATACAAGGACAACCTAGAACGCTTAAACTTAGCAATTGATTTTTGTTTAAATAATGAGTTAAAACTCTATCGCATTAGCTCTAATCTTTTTCCCTTTGCCGATACAGATTTAGGTGAAAAAGTACTAGATGAATTGAGTGAAGAACTCTTGAAAACAGGGGGTCGGGCTATCGATGTGGGTATTCGTATAGTTGTACATCCTGACCAATTTGTTGTTTTAAGTTCTGACAATCCGGAAGTCATTGCAAATAGCATCAAAATTCTTCAGATGCACGCGATGATTATGGATAAGTTGGATTTGCCGCGATCGCCTTGGGCGATGATTGAGATTCATGGCGGAAAAAGCGATCGCTCAGAGCGACTAGTTGAGGTTATCCGTAAGTTGCCGGAAGCAATTCGCTCTCGATTGGCGCTGGAAAACGATGAATACGCTTACAGTGCTGAGGAAATTTTAGAAGTTTGCCGTCAAGCGGGTATTCCGATGGTATTTGATGCCCATCACCACGTAATCCACGAAAAGTTAGACAGCTACGAACACCCCAGTGTTGCTCAGATGCAAGCCGCCGCAGGTACTACTTGGCCTAAGCAAGAGTGGCAGTTGGTGCATATCTCCAATGGACGTGAAGCGTTTGGTGATCGAAATCATAGTGACTTAATTACTGTGATGCCAAGTTCTTACAGCAATGCACCTTGGATTGAGATTGAAGCGAAGTTGAAAGAAGAAGCGATCGCAAAATTACGACAAGAGTGGTTACCTACCCTGGAACCTGCACTGATATCTGCCAAGTGAATCAAAATCCAATAAGAGACGTTCCGCCGGAACGTCTCTGCTAAAGCCCTACTCTTTCTCTTCGTCCTGATCATCTGATTGAAATAGGTCAGTTGCCTTGCTGCCTAGTAGTCCAAAAATGGCACCGATGCCCATATTCCAGGTAGTATTGCAATTCTCAAAGACACGAATCTGTTGGGGAGATAAATTGTCTTTAGCAGCAAGCCAGAAGGAGGCTCCACCAGAGAGAAGGGTGAAGCAGACAACGGTGAAGAATACTTGCTGGAAGGCGGGGGTGAAGTTGAAGTTGTTTTTCATGGTTGAAAGTTCTTCGGAAATTTGACACTTTCATCATCGGGCTGAATCTCTGAAAGCATGACTAGGCAATGCTTTTCATTTGATTGTCTTTTGCTTGATGTTTGATTGCACAGACTAGGATGGATAAAACACTCTTAGTACGGGATGGCGAAGAAAAGGCTACTGGTTAGAGCTTCACGTCAAGGAATTGAAAGCGCTGAGAAAGCACTAGTGCGTCTTGGATTTGTTACGAAAACGAATTTTGCAGAGGTCAAGCGGATAGGAAGATCGACTGTCACTAAGTTTTTTAACCATCAGTCTCTACAGCTAGACTCTTTGCAGCGCATCTGTGAAGAACTAACCTTACCTTGGCAGGAAATTGTTGAAGATTCGTCTGAAAAGATAGATGCTCAATCAAAGGCTGAGAAGCAACCAAGCAGTTCAGATTTAGATATTGATGCATTGGTGCCGCAGGTGCGATCGCACTCTTGCGAAGCAATCCTAGACAACTACAGCAAGATTCGATTATTAGACGACACTCGGATTGATGTTGACCTGCTGTATGTGGATGTTTACGTGCTGGAGAAGTTGTCGAGCAAGCGCTATGCTTCAATTTCTGGATTGCTAGAAGGCATTGAGCAACGGGAGGACTATGAACGGTTAACGCTAGGACATCGACAGAAACGACTCCCTGGACAGGAAATCGTCCGACAATTTCCCCGATTGATGGTGCTGGGCAAACCAGGCTCAGGAAAAACCACTTTCTTACGACATCTCGCCGTTGACTGTAGCAAGGGGAAGTTCTTTTGCGATCGCATTCCAGTTTTGCTTGAACTGCGATCTATCAAAGAGGGCAACTCATTCAATCTATTGAACCTGATTCATCGAGAATTTGGATTGGCACAACAGGAGCAAACACAGCAAATTCTAAATCAGGGAAAAGCCTTTATCTTGCTGGATGGATTGGATGAAGTCCCCAGCCAGTTGAGGCAGTCTGTTCGAGACCAAATCTACGAATTTGCCAAAGAGTATCGCAAAAACCGCTTTGTTCTCACCTGTCGCACTCAAACGATTGAATACATTGCCGATAACTTCGAGCCGATTGAAGTTGCAAATTTTGATGCTGAACAAGTTAAAATATTTGCCCTTAACTGGTTTACAGCCACCCCTGAAACATCCGGGGAGGCAGAGAGGTGGACAAGTAGGTTCGTCGGAAAACTGGAGGAAAATCAGCAAATTCGTGAGCTAGCCATAACCCCCATCCTACTGACTCTGACGTGCTTGCTATTCATCGCAGAACAAGACTTACCGAAGAAGCAGTCAGAACTGTATGAAAAAGCGAGTAATCTGCTTTTAAACAAGTGGGATAAATTTCGAGATATTCCCAGAGATTACCAGCAGCTATCAGTCTCAGACAAGCAAAAACTTCTGAGCTATCTTGCATTCCGGAAGTTTGAGCAACCCGATAACTTTATTCTGTTTGAGCAGGACGAAATTCAGGGATATATCGCCGAGCATTTAGGGATTGAGGCTGAGGAGAGTGAAACCGTTCTTAAGGCGATTGAAGCCCATCATGGATTGTTGATTGAACAAGCGCAAGGGATTTGGTCATTCTCCCACCTCACGTTTCAGGAATACTTCGCCGCTAAATATATCGTTGATAGCTCTAATCCTGAAGCCGAATTTCAACGACTGCTCACTCACGTCACTCAACCTCGTTGGCGAGAACTTTTCTTGCTGACAGTGAGTATGGTGGAGAATGCTAATAAATTATTGATGCTAATGAAGCAAAAGCAAGAGGAAATTGGAACCTCATTGATTTCAGATAAGCAATTAAAAAAGTTTCTGGGTTGGGTTAATACAAAGGCTTCTTCGGTTAAGGTACCTTGTAAATTTTCAGACAAATGCAATTTCTATTTTGCCCTTGTGCATGACTTCCCACTGGCACGTTACTTAGCTGGTGAGCTTGGATCTAAGCCAGACATTCAGGGTCATGATGACAATATCTTTAATTACGATCTTGCATATAGACATCTTTATGAACTTTATCTTGATCTGAGTCTTACTTTTACACTCTACAGCGAGAACTTTGAAGAATTCCGTCGTGGAATTGAGGGATGCCACAGCGATTTCAGTCGTACTCCTAAACTACATCAAGCCCTTGAACATATCAAAATACACCTTCCTAGGATAGAAGAAGATTTTGAGAAGTTTTTTGATGAGGATTGGCAGAGAGAGAAGCTGTTAGTCGAAGAAACGTTTTGGCAAGCTAATGGTCAGACCCGCCTCAATGAATTGAGAACTGTAATGATTGAGCATCGCAAGATTGGGCATGACTGGCAGCTCAGTGAGGAGCAGAAGGAACAACTGAAGCGGTACTACGATGCGAATAAGCTGCTGATGGATTGTCTGAATAGTGGCAATGTCACTCCAAAAGTGAGGGAGGAGATTGAGAAGATACTATTTGCCCATTGCTGAGATTGAGCAGCGTAGAGGATTATGATTTACACAGTACCTCCACCGATCGCATAGCTCTGTTATGACGCAAGTGCTGTTAGAGAATCTCAACCCTGTTTTGATTAACCAACTGGAAACCCTTGCACGGCTTCATGGACGTTCCTTGCAAGAAGAAATAAAACACATCTTGCAGCAAGCAGCACAAAGCCAACTCCGCTCCTACCCTACAGGAGGTGATACGGTGAAAGCTAGAGAAGCAGTAGCCCGTTCTCAGGCAAGATATGCCGGACGCACCTTTAGCGATAGTGCTGAACTCATTCGCGAAGATCGAGAACGATGACTCGGTATGTGGTGGATGCCAGCGTCGGTATCAAGTGGTTTGTTCCCGAAGTTCACTCTGAGGCAGCGCAACGTTTACTATCAGAAAGTTACACTCTGTTAGTCCCAGATTTATTCTTTCCAGAAATTGGCAACATCCTCTGGAAGCGAGTACGCCGTGGCGAGGATACGGCAGAAGATGCCAGACAAACATTTGCGGAATTCAGTGCAGTCTCCATGCAGGTTTATGAGTCTCGCTCTCTAATACCGACAGCGTTAGACACTGCTATCCAGAGCGATCGCACCGTTTATGATAGCCTCTATTTAGCTTTGGCAATCTTGAATCAGTGTTCGATGGTTACTGCCGATCTGAGACTATTTAATGCCTTAGCGAATAGTCCTTTTGCCAGCAGTATTGTTTGGGTAGAATCTCTAGGTGCAACTTGAACAGACGAAGAATGAAGGACTATCACATCAATGTTTTCTACAGTGAAGAAGACGAGGGCTACATTGCCGATATTCCCGATTTGAAGTATTGCTCTGCTTTTGGCTCCACAGTTGAAGAAGCAGTTCGCGAAGTGCTGATTGCGAAAGCGGCTTGGCTGGAAGTTGCTAAAGCGGATGGTAAGCCTATTCCCCAACCCAGATATCGCCCTGCCATCTATCAGATTAACTAACTTTACAAAGCTCGACAGCCTTTGCCTGAGAAATCATTTAACTCCTAACTTTTCCTTTAGGAATCACACATCTCATTCCGCTTTTAGTACCAACGGCATCTCCTTGATAGCGAGGAATAACATGAATATTACTATGCATCATACTTTGACCTGCCGCTCTATTGATGTTCATCCCCACATTAAATCCATTAGGCTGAAATTCTTTATTTAAAATTTCTTGTATTTTGTTTACCATAAACCAGCAAGCAGATTGTTCTTTGAATGGCAATTCAAAGTAATTGGCAACATGACGCTTGGGTACGATTAGAACATGACCTTTACTTAAGGGATAACCATCAAAAATAGCATAAGCTGTTGTTGATTCTGTTATAAAGTTTATGTTTTTGTGAGGGTTACAGAATATGCAGTTGTTAGAAGAGTTCCTTTGTTGATTGTAATGAGTATACTCATAGATTTCGCAGCTTTCATCTACGTGTATTGAGTTAAATGGAAGTTTGACGATGCACTGATAGGTAGGTTTCTTGTGGATGTAATGTTCTCGAAAACCTTCCCTTTTTATATCTCTTCTCACTGCATAATACGCCTTACCTCCCGGCTTTAACAAATGAGAGACTTCTATAAGGATATTAGCTTGTTCTTCAGAAGACAAAACGTTTAAAACATAAAAGCAAATTATTGTATCAAATTTTTCATTAGGATATTGCGGGAAATAATAAGGGTCATACCCTGTAATATCAAACCCTTTCCGTTGCAAGAGTTTGACATCATTGCCAAAGCCACAACCAAAGTCTAAGACTTTCCCTTGAATCAGGTTTTGATTCAATAAAAATTGTGCGGGAAATGACAGGTAGATTCTTTCTATTGCCGTAAGGTGGCTGAATAGATTTTTTTGCCCACCCATAGTCAGTAACTATCTGTGAAGTTTACACAGATAGAGTTCCCACAAAATCTCGATTTTGCTCAAAGGTTGGCTGACGGAAAGGCAAACTTGCGATCGCATTCATTTGTCGGAGTTATTCATCATCTTGTCTGAAACACTTCGCACTTAGACTTTTTAAGGAGTGGCTGCCGCAAAGGTATTACATTGTCCCGGATCGCCCGTCTGAATGCCCTGTTTAAACCAGCGAACTCGTTGGGCTGAACTACCGTGTGTAAAAGACTCCGGAGTAACATACCCTCTTGCTTGATGTTGCAAACGATCATCCCCAATGCTGCTAGCCGCATTCAGTGCTTCTTCAACGTCACCAGCTTCAAGAACCTGCCGTGAACGATTAGCATGGTGCGCCCAGATACCAGCAAAACAGTCTGCTTGTAACTCCAGTCGGACTGAAAGTTCATTTGCTTGTGCGCGATCGGTTTGACGCTGCATTGCATGAACCTTGTCGGAAATGCCCATTAAATTTTGGACATGATGCCCAACCTCATGAGCAATCACATACGCCTGAGCAAAGTCTCCCGGTGCCTGATGCCGAGTCTTCAGATCTTCATAAAAGCTTAAGTCGATGTAGAGCTTTTGGTCAGCGGGACAATAAAATGGCCCCATTGCTGCTTTAGCATAGCCACAGGCAGATTCCACCGCACCGGAAAAGAGAACTAATTTAGGCTCCACATAGGTTGTTCCTTCTTGGCGAAACAGGCCATGCCATGTATCTTCCGTATCCGCCAAGACAACTGAAACGAACTCAGCCAGACGATCATCTGCCGCAGAACCTTGTGTTTGAGGAGCTTCTGAGTAAGGACCATCACTCGACGATTGCCCTTGCTCCCAGATTACGCTGGGGTCGCCGCCCAAAAGAGCAACAATCACTGATAGAACAATCGCCCCAATGCCACCGCCTACCACAGGTGCCGACATCCGGCTTCCACGTCTGTCCTCAACATTGGTGCTTCGACGACCGAATTCCCAGCGCATAACCCAGAGCCTCCAAACTACTTAACCTGGCTAGAAGTGAGTCAGGTGCTATGGCACCCAAGCTAGACCTTTCATAGGTCATTCACCACAAATAGTAGTGATCGCCTTCATCTAGATCCTCTGCCAGAGGGACAGCGCTGATTTATACCTAGTCCTACTTTGGGATTAGTGGGGTAAGGAAAACAAAAAAGCTGATAGCTGACCGCTTTGGAGCTATAACGTTACCTCATCGCAACACGGGAAGCGGGGGCGTTGAAGAGAGCTTGAAAATTAGATTGTCGCTCTGTTATAGGTTCTGGTGCCTCGTCCCAAAGGCTCTCATAATAGAAGAACGTTACACCCAAGCCGCGATCGCGTGCTGCTTGCACCTTAGACTGAATCAGTGGCATCGGAACTGGCTTATTTCTCAAGCCTGTCAGGACACCAACTCCGGTTGGAATCTTTTGTTGCGCTTCCTGAATTGCGGGACGGGTGATCTGGTTGAGAAAACTTTGCAGATCGGGACGATACACTTGCACAATTAGCTCGTCCACAATACCCTTTCGCACCCAAGTCAGCCAGTCCTGTAAGTAAGTCTTGTAAGCAACGTCATAAGGATTAGGGGCAACAGAGAAAATCGCATCGGGCTTTCTCTTTTTTACGGCTTGGTTGAGTTGTGTCATGAATGCCGTAATTTTATTCGCCCGCCAGCGCACCCAAACGGGATTCTGGGGATCGCTAGGTGCATTCCTCCCGGTTTCTCGTTTATACAAGGCAAGCGTGTAGCGATCGTAGCCAAACTCATTGGGCAAACTGGTGTGATCGTCAAACTGAATACCATCGACATCATATCGAGTGACGACTTCTAGCACGAGATCGCTAATCAACTGCTGCACGTCTGGATGGAAGGGGTTGAGCCATACTACCTCACCCGCCGCACCGATCCAAGTTTGGCTACCGTTCCGCCGTTTCGTCAGCCACTCCGGATGATTCAACGCCAGTTCCGATGTCGGGGGAGTCATGAACCCGAACTCAAACCAGGGAATTGCGAGTAAGCCTTGCTGATGGGCTTGAGCAACGAGGTCAGAGAGGGTCTCTTGTCCTTGTAAACCTTTGCGGGCAAAGGGTTGGATGCCTGTCCGTTGTGCTACTGGACTCTCGTATAGCACGTAGCCTGAGTTCCACACCACAGGATAGATCGTATTGAAGTTCAGTTGCGCCAGTTTACTCACAGCATCTTGCAGTTTGGGGCGATCACTTAGGATGTCATTGTCATTGGTAGTCATCCAAACCCCGCGAATTTCTGGCAAGGGTTGCTGTGCGATCGCACCAACAGGGCTGTCAGCTAGTAATACGGTGATAAATGACGTTAGAAGAACTAAGGAAAGATACTTGAGCAATTGCCTCTGGCACCGCCCAAGATGCGATCGCCACCAATCTCTAGGAATGAAACACAATTTCATCAGCTTGAATGATAAGTTCGCTATCCAACCACGCAATCGCGTACCTTCGTAACGCAATGAACGATCCATAGTCTACAGGTATTTATATCTATTGAAGAATTGATTAATGCATAGAACTCATTCAATTCACTAGTACTTGTCTCTCAGACGACTACCACTTATGCAGGGTAGATTGGTTGAGGCTGTATGTAGACACAGATGCGATTAAGAGCATGTCAGTGCCAAGAATCTCCTGCCCTCACCCCCCAACCCCCTTTCCCAATACTGGGCGAAGGGGAGCCAAATTCCAGTTCCCCTTTCTCCTTTTCTCTAATTTTGAGCAGAAGTCTGTTCTGTATAGATAAAATTGCAAGTGAAGCACTGGATACATTATCAGCAAGCAGAACTAGATAGCCTTATTGAGACTGAATTGAGAGCTGCACAGCCCGAACAGCAAATTTGAGGCACAACTGTTTTTCTACCTCATGAAGGAGCGCTACTATAACTACGGAGTGACTTTTCCTAGCGTAGAGGCTGTTATTCTAAAAACATTGCGATCGAGTAGGCTTGGCAGATTCTATAAAATTTGCACTCAAAAACTTTTGGAGTTATCCTAATATTCGGCTTTAGCACCTAGTCTCAAGTAACTTTCCTATGTTGTATAAGTGCTTGACTTGCTTTTATTAAAATTTTGAGCTTCGTTACCCCCTAGCGTTGATATACTCTTTATTCTTTAATTACATTTCAGAGGGATTATGCAATTCGAGAACGACATTTATGAAGTAGCTATCATCGGGGGCGGAATCTCTGGAACTGCTTTGTTATATAGCTTGAGCAACTATACCAACATAAACCGGATTGCTTTAATTGAAAAACAACCAGAAGTTGCTTTAGGTAATTCTCATAGAACAAGCAATAGCCAAACCCTGCACTTTGGAGATATAGAAACCAACTATACCTTAGAAAAAGCGCAAAAAGTAAAGGGAGCTGCAAGCTTAGTTAAAAATTATCTTTTGAGAAATGACCCCCAACAGAAAATCTTCAGTAAATATCACAAAATGGTTCTGGGTATAGGAAAAGAACAGACTGAAGAACTGCGAGAGAGATACAAAGACTTTAAATCACTATTTCCTGGACTTAAATTAATTGAAAAAGAGGAAATAGAATTAGTAGAACCTAATGTAGTAAAGAATAGAACGCCTGAAGAAGAAATTATCGCTTTATCTACTGAAGAAGGTTACACAATAGATTTTCAGAAACTAGCTCAATCATTTCTAGGAAAATCAGTTGCCAACACTGAGAAAACGATTGATTTAATGATGGAAACAAAGGTTAAGAGTATCCGGAAAGAAGGAGAATTCTACCAAATTCAGACAGATCGAGACGTAGTAGTAGCTAAGGTCGTTGTTTTTACAGCAGCAGCGTATAGTTTACTGTTTGCCAAATCTCTAGGCTATGGAAAAGATTATGCGCTCCTGAATGTGGCGGGGAATTTTTACCTTGCACCAGGCGTTCTAAATGGTAAAGTTTATACGGTACAGCTCAAAAAAATACCGTTTGCAGCTATTCACGGAGATGCAGAAGTTCACAATCAAAGTAAGACTAGATTTGGTCCTACTGCTAAAGTTACCTTCCTACTAGAATCGCGTAACTATGCTACTTTTGTTGACTATTTCCGAACGGCTGGACTCAGTATCAATGCTTTCTTAAGCTTTTTTAATATCCTTTCAGAGAAAGTGATATTGGAATATATCGTAAGAAATTTTATTTACGATATCCCCTTTTTTGGCAGAAGGCTATTTTTAAGGCAAGTTCAAAAAATTGTTCCTTCAATGCAATTAGGTGACCTACAGCTTGCTAAAGGATATCTAGGGATTAGACCTCAAATAGTTAATCTTAAGACTAAGCGCCTGGAGTTGGGAGAAGCTAAAATTGTCGGGGAGAATATATTGTTTAATATAACGCCTTCTCCTGGTGCTTCAACTTGCTTACAAAATGCCGAATACGATACAGAAAAAATCCTAGAGTTTCTGGGTCAAGACTATACATTCGACAAGAACCGCTTCTTGCAAGATTTAGGGGATGAGCAAGCTTTGGCTCAAATAACCTAACTATTAAATAGTTATGGATGCTCAGCTTGAACGGGTCAACGAGTAACTACTACTTGAAAAAGAGATTTAGCTTGAGTGATGATGCGATCGCAGGTGATTCAACAATCCATCAGTGTCAGCAAATGAATCATAGCAAAGTCAGTGCCTGGTTGTTGTCCCAGTTTCAAGCTTGAGTGCTGCTACCCGACCACAACCTGGAGATGGTGATGGTACCCACTCCCCATCCCCGTGATGGTCTACAGGTAAACTTTCAGCGAATGAGTGTCAATGTGAGTTAGAAGCATGAGCTTTACTAGCATCCAACACAACTGAAATGAGCGAGAGTGTACACAGAGCCGAAATTGTGATTGAGCGCAAAGAGAAACAATTAATCAAATGATGTTGCAGTAACATGGGCTTATCTTGAGACTTCTTGCTGTGTGTTAAGTGTTCTTCTGTAGCAGTACTTATCTCTGAGTGCTGTGTACTTATGCAAGAAATCTCATCTAGGTTCGTTACTCACAAAGGTTATTCAGAGACAATACGTCAGGGTTGACGCTTGTGTCCCAACCAAAGTAGCCTTGTTGCTGAACTTTGAGGAATGTTTGTTACTTTGGTCAACTGGCCCCCTTCCACATCAACAAGGTAAAGAAAATTAGTACACTCTTCATAACCAATGAGCAAAGGCTGATGACATTTACCGTCGTACCCAGCCGCTAAGACCATTTTTTTCCCGTCCGGTGACCAAGCGAAGTCTTGAATCCCACCCGCTTCCCTTGCAGGGGGTGCATCAAACAGTGGCTTCAACTGTTTGGTTGCCAACTCCAGAAGCCAGATGGTTTGACTGTTGTAGCTGCTATTAGTTAAGGCGAGATAGCGTCCATCTGGTGACCACTTAATTTTTTCATCATCAGATGGAACCGACTGAATCTGAAGAGGCAAATTATCTTTTGCCTCAAGCAGTACTCTCAGGTTACTCCCGTCCAAGTTGATTTGGTAAAGCGTTTTTGAGCGCTTCAAAGAGTCCCAATGCCAAAAAGCCAAGGTTTTCCCGTCTGGTGACCAAGTGATTTGGTAAACCCCACCCGCACCGAATTTTGTAATCACTTGTGAACGGCGACTAGCAATATCAAATAGGGAAATATCTTCGACAAGACCAAGTGTTTTGTCTGTACGAGACTCGCCCGTATAAGCGACGGTTTTACCATTGGGAGATAACGTTTGCCAACTACTGGTTAAATCACGCTTGCCTCCGAGTTTTAAGACTTCTACAGAACCGTTGAGACTTACAAGGTTTAGAGCATACAGAAGTCGTTGGCTCTGAGGTGACCAGGAGACAAATGACCTCCTAATCTCTTCATTAATCGGGGTAGGGCTGTTGCTGTTGTTGGGAAACTCCCACTTAGACAGCTTCCAATTTGTTGGATCAACAAAATACCAACCCACACGCTTATTGACCGTGGTAATGTTGATGATGACATCACGCTCTGGGGGCAAACTGGGAACGCTCTTGATCAAAGCGGCGGATAGACTACATCCACCTAAAAATATACTGGTGAGAACGAACAATCCGAGCGATCTTAGATAGGCTTTCATCGTTAAATAGAGGCACAATTGCCTGCCAAGAGACAGAGCCTCAATAAATTTCTACTCCTCAAGCTAAGCTTAGGAATGTAGCGACTAGGCTTGCCTACATTTGGCTTTTCTAAGTGTCACAGAGGCTCTCACAAAAGAATTAGGACGTTCGCCTCACGAAACTCTCTTGGTATTTCTTTCTTATCGTCGCTTTGCACAGTCGCTTCTTAGTCAGTCAATATGAAAGAAAGCTCTTTATTCCTCAGGGATAGTACCACCTCGCTCAGAAATGCTTGAGTTCAACCCAGTTAATAACACCACCCCGATTCCAGAACTCACTGCCCCAGAAATCGAGCAATACCTCGCCAGTGGGCTGTTTCGCGGCATTGGAAAGAAGACAGCGGCTCTACTCGTCTCTCACTTCGGCGCAGACACTCTCAACGTCTTAGAACACGCTCGTGAGCAACTCTCTCAAATCCCAACGCTCACGAGATACCGCATCGGCACGATCACGGGGGCTTGGAGGGACTCTCAAACCAATCCAGTACGAGGAGCGATCGCGTGGCTATTAGGACTCTCGACTCCCTTAGGGCTAACCCTGAAACTCTGTGAACGTTACGGACACCAAACTGAAGCAATACTTAAGAGTAACCCTTATCGCATCATTGATGAAGTCGAGGGGATTGGGTTCAAAACCGCCGATGCCTTAGCGCTAGCGATTGGCATTTCCCCTTCAGGTATTGAGCGCTACTCTCAAGGAATCCTCCAAGCGTTAAAAGATGGGTTGAGCGAAGGACATTGTTTTGTCCCTGAATCCCAATTACTGATCCGAGCTTTGGAACTGCTCACTTGTCCTAAGTCTACTCCTGACTCCTGGGATGTGCAGGCGGCAATTCAATTGGGCATTGCTAACCAAACCCTGGTAGAAGGCAACTCCAATGGCAGTATCTACCTTTATAGAGTCTACCGAGCCGAACTCAATGTCGCTTTACTCGTTAAAGCGTTCCTGGCTGGGCAACAGCAGCCGACTGAACATCTCGAACACTGGTTGCATCAGTGGGAACAAGCGTCTTTCCGAGAATTCAATCGCCTTTCAACAGAACAGCGCTCTGCCCTTTTCATGGCTTGGGCGCACCCCTTGAGTATCCTTACAGGTGGTCCCGGACGCGGTAAGACTCACATCCTCAAATATCTAGTAGAGTGGCTTTGTGCAAAAGGGGTGAAACTCGCGCTTGTCGCGCCAACGGGTAAAGCGGCTAATCGAATGAGAGACGCGACTGGATGCGAGGCACAAACGATTCATCGCCTTCTACAGTGGCAGGGGCATGGTCAATCTTTCCGTTACAACCAGAACAATCCTTTGCCGATTGACTGGTTGATTGTGGATGAATTTAGTATGGTCGATTTGTTCCTATTTAACTCCCTGCTGAAAGCGTTACTACCTACCACAAGAATCTTACTCGTCGGCGATTTCAACCAACTGCCCAGTGTGGGCGCTGGGATGGTGCTGCGGGACTTGATACTGTCGTCCCTTATCCCAACGACGCAATTGCAGACTATCTATCGGCAACGGCACGAAAGCGCGATTGTCTACGCGGCCCAAGAGGTACTCTCTGGGGAGGTGCCAGCACTGCATCAGTTCAACCAGCCTTCTCAATGGATGGATGTCGGGGACTGCGCGATGTTGTGTCGTCCCACTCCTAATTCAGTAGCAGATGCCATTGTTGAATTGGCGCTCCAGATGAAAGCCGACAACATCGATTTGAACCAACAGTTGATGGTGTTAGCACCTCAAAAACAGGGACCTGCCGGGGTCAAAGCCCTAAATGCTCGAATGCATCCCATCTTTAATCCAAAAAAGGATGGGGAGCCAGAAGTAGTTACGGGAGAGGTGGTTTACCGAGTCGGCGATCGCGTCATTCAACTAGTGAATAGATACGATACGACTCCGGCAGTGATGAATGGAGAGAGTGGTTGGGTCATTGCCGTGGAGCCTAAGCAGAAACGGGTGACGGTGGAATTTGAGGGTGGTGCGATCGTTGAGTACTTACCTGGTAATTTTGAGCAGATTATGCACGCCTACTGTCTGACTTGCCATAAGTCCCAAGGCAGTGAATTTCAATACGTGATTATGCCTTTAGTGCTATCCAACCGTCGGATGCTCACCCGTCAGTTACTTTACACCACCATGACCCGTGCAGTTGGGACGTTTATTGCGGTGGGACAACTTGAAGCACTTGCCCATGCGGTGGTGGCAGACAAACCCGCTCGTCGCTACACGCAGTTAACGACGTTCCTGCTTACACCAGAAGCAGATTTGACTCGTACTATTAGGAGCTTGGGTGCTGGAGGTGGATTAAACCAAAAGAAACAAGGATTGTCCGTCACCATTGCTAGCCGCTTGCGCGAGCGGAAGCTTTCTGCGACGAAAGGGCAGATGACTTCTCTAGGCAGTCTCGCTCTACGGCTCTATGAGGATAAGTTTGGACATCGCCCGCCGAAACAACTGGAAGTTGTGGAGGGAATGCGGTTTAAGACGTACCACTACGCTGTTGAGGCGGTGGACTTGATTGATCGAGCGATTGACTTGGTTTTGAACCCATAAACTCACCGTGATTGGCTCTTTTAAAAGTCTTCACTATCGGTTCGCGTTCCTGAGTCGATTAGCAACAATTAGAGTGAGCTTGCGAAAATCAGACAGACGTTAATGGAATCGTCCTTCGTTCCCCCAGTTTTTGAGAAAGCTCTGGACAATCGTTTGAATCGTATCAAAATAACTAGCGATCGCCTTTCCATGAAATGCTGGATACATCAGGCAAAGAATTACCATTTACTTCTTTATGCAGTATGCAGGTTGCTGTGAGTGATGAAGAAATGCGATCGCGTGCAGAGGCACTTGGAAGAAAAATTAGGGAAGAAGATGGCGTTGCCAATGCTGTTGCTGCCTTCCAGCACTACCTCCAAGAGTTGGAGCAAGAAGTCTAATGAACTCGCCGTGATATCAAGAAGACTCGTACAATTAGTTTCAAGCATTTAATTAATTCAGGAGAGCAGCAATGCCAGCGGCGGTTGGAACGATTGAAACAGTAGGTTTTCCTGCTGTACTAGCAGCAGCAGACGCTATGGTCAAAGCTGGCGCAGTCACGCTTGTTTATTATGGTCTTGCAGAACGAGGTAACTTTATCGTTGCTGTCCGGGGGAGAGTCGCTGAGGTAAACGCGGCTGTTGCAGCAGGCATTGAAGCTGCAGAGAAAGTCTACGGGGGTGAAGTCGTTTCGTACTACATCATCCCGAATCCGAGTGGCAATGTTGTAGATGTGATGCCCATCGAATATACAGCAGAAGTCGAACAGTTCAGAATGTTTTGAGTCACTTAACTTTGTTCAACTTCTGTATACCAAAATACGTCAATTAAGATTCCGAAGGCAGGAAACATTAAAGATAATGGACATTGCTCTCAAAAGGTGGGGCAAGCTTCGTACAATTAACTCTTGTCTTTACATATTTCAACAACAAATTCAGGAAGGAAATTAGCCATGGCACTACAGGCGGTAGGATCGATTGAAACCAAGGGCTTTCCTGGCGTGCTAGCAGCAGCAGACGCCATGGTCAAAGCTGGGAGAGTCACCCTCGTCGGCTACCTGAGAGCAGGTAGCGCTCGCTTTACGGTGAATATTCGAGGCGATGTATCTGAGGTGAAAACAGCGATGGAGGCTGGGATTGCGGCAGTAGAAAAGACTTACGGTGCTAGCTTGGAAACATGGGTAATCATTGCTCGTCCTCATGAAAACGTGGAAGCTGTTCTGCCAATCGGCTACACCGATGATGTGCAACAGTACCGAGATGCTGTTGAAAACCCAATCATCGGTGGACCCAGAAATGGTGGTCTCCAGCGGTAATTAGATCACATTAAGGAGAGCCAAGTGTAGCGGGTAGCTCTCTATCTGCTACACAGTGAAACATTAATTTTGGATTAGTAATGTCTCGCATCTCCATCATCATTCCCACTCTGAATGAGGCAGAGTGTCTAGAGCGTACCTTACGACAGCTAAGCATCCTCAATCCTCCTGCTTACGAAGTTCTGGTGGTAGACGGTGGCAGCGATGACGAGACAGTTGCGATCGCACAGCGCTACTGTGAAACACTCGACTGCTGTAGCCAAGCGCGTGTCATTACTGCTGAGGGGCGTGGGCGTTCAGTACAGATGAATCAAGGCGCAGAAGCAGCAACAGGAGAAATCCTTTGTTTCCTACACGCAGATACTTCTGTACCGGATGATTTGGTAGCCGTAATTGAGCGAACTCTGGCAGATAAAACTATTGCTGGTGGTGGGTTTATTTCCCTGATGGCAGGTTCTGGCACAACACGCTGGGGAGTGTCCCTGCACAACTATCTCAAAACCTATTATGCCCCGTTGATTTTTCGCCCTTACTTATTTTTTAAGGGGTTGCGCTTGCTGTTTGGCGACCAAGTAATGTTTTGTCGCCGTGCTGATTTTTGGGCAGTTGGTGGGTTTAACAGTGCTATCCCAATCCTGGAGGAAGCTGATTTGTGCCTCAAGCTAGTGCAGCGAGGACGAATTTACCAAGTCAATCGGATTGTGCAAAGTAGCGATCGCCGTGTGGCACACTGGGGTTCTCTCAAGGCAACCGGGATTTATCTATATATCGGCTTTCTCTGGGGTTTAGGTGTCTCCCCCACCTACCTCAAGCAGTTTTATGAAGATATCCGCTGATATAGCAATCAGCAGTCAGCTTAAGAGCGGTCAGCTTTGGGTCAAATCGGCTCACTTTTAAGTGCCTCGTAAAGTGTTTTCACGATTTATAAACGCGGTTGACATCAGATGTACTTAATTGGTGAGTTGGTACATCTAGCACCAGCTTTCCTGCTTGAATGCCGAGAATGCGATCGCTATATTGCCTTGCCAGTTCAACTTGATGGAGATTGCAGATAACGGTCAACCCTTCTTCAGCGCAAAGCGATCGCAATAAACCTAAAACGGCATGGGCTGTCTTTGGATCGAGACTAGCAATCGGTTCATCAGCGAGAATTAAAGAAGCTCGTTGGGTTAAAGCCCGTGCGATCGCAACCCGCTGTTTCTGTCCGCCCGACAAGTGGTCGGCACGTTGAAAGGCGACATCTAGCAGTTGCACCCGTTCTAAAGCCGCCATCCCTTCCCGTAGCAAGCTGTTCGGAAAAAGCCCAAATAAACAACGCCATAAGGGTAACTCCTGCAAGCGTCCTCCCAAGCAATTCTCCAAAGCACTGCGACGGCGCACCAGATTAAATTGCTGGGCAACGGTGGCAATTCGAGCGCGGCTTTCCCGTAACTCCCTTGCCGAACAAGTCATCAAGTCTCGTCCCTGAAACCACACCTTCCCTCGATCAGGTCGTAATAGTTGGAGGATGCAGCGCAGTAGTGTTGTTTTTCCAGCACCACTCGGTCCCAAGATTGCTGTAAACGTATGGGGTTCGACAACAAAGTTGATATCTTCAATGGCGAGTGCGCCACGATTGTAGGATTTTGTCAGCCTTTCAACTGTAAGCATTAATCGTTTGTTGTTTCTGTTGACCAATCACTATCCCAAACGTTGCCGCAGATAGGCACTAAGGGCATCAATCAAACTGACCATTGTCAAAATCAGGATTAGGATAGTAGCAAGTCGGGGAAAATCGAGCAGTTTCAAACTGACAAGTAATTCGTAGCCAATACCCCCAGCACCAACAATACCCAAAATTACAGACGAGCGAACGTTAAACTCCCATAGATATAAGCTAATCCCAACTAGTCCGGGTAGAGCTTCGGGCAATACCGCAAAGGCAAACGTGCGGAGTCGGTCAGTTCCTGTTGCTTCAATGGCTTCAATCGGTTCAGAAGGAATGGTTTCTAGGACTTCGGCATAAAGTTTTGCCATCGAACCTGTTGTGTGAAAGGCTACTCCCAATACACCTGCAAACGGTCCTAAGCCGACAATTGAAACGAACAATAGTGCAAAAATTGCGGTATCAATTCCTCGTAAAAGATTGGAGAACCCGCGCAGGAGTGTAGCTAGCCAGGGTAAGGGGGTAGTGTTTCGTGCCACTAAGAGGGCAAAAGGAACTGCAAATACAATGGCTGCCCCTGTACCAACAATTGCGATCGCTAAAGTTTCCCAAATCGCCTCCAAAAAAGACGGCAATTCCGTGAAGTCGGGCGGCCAAAGCCTTATGATCCAATCAGCAAGGCGAGGCAGTCCTTGTAAGAATTCCTGCGGTGAGACTTCTGCGGTTTGGAGGCTAGCGACTAGCACTGCTACCGCCAACAATCCCCAAAACCCTTGTTTCAGTAAGCGCCACAGCCCTCCACGCCGTTGCTGCTCTGCTTGCAAAATTGCTTCAAAGTCTGGCTTGTAATTTTTTTCTTGAGCGTTTGAAAATGGCGCTCCTTCGGTCATTTCAACTTGCCTACAGATTTACCTGCTGCTTGGATTGGTGCATAGTTGCTGCCATCAGAGGTGACGAAGCCTGTATAGTTTTCTGGTAAAAACTTCTTCGCTTGTTCAGGTGAAAAATTCACCAATGCCTGCTGTAGCTTCGTTTTGATATCCTCGGGAAAGCCGCCTCGGACAGCAATGGGGTCATTGGGCAAAGGCTCAGATTGCCAGATAATCTTGATTTTCGACTTGTCAATTCGTCCGGTACTAGCCAATACATCCAGGTTCCGGTCGTAGTCCGAAGCAATATCGGTTTGTCCACTCATTACTGCGATCGCTTGTGCAGCATGGCTAGCGCCCTCGTTATAGTCAAAGGCTGTTTTTGGATCGAGGTTGCGACGCTTAAATTCTGCCTGGGGAATCAGCCAGCCAGAGGTTGAACCAACATCAGCGAGACTTAGTTTTAGCTTATTCCCCTCTTTGCTTTGGGCAATTGCCTCATCCAGGGTATTAAATGGGGCATCAGCACGAGCCATCAAAACAGAATTATAAGTCGGTTTGTCTTTGTATTTCACCGTTGCGATCGCTTTAATGGATGGCTCATTGTGATTAGAAAGAACATATCCCCACGGACCTAACCAAGCTGCATCCAAAGTACCAGAACGTAACGCTTCAGAGATACCCACCCAATCCTCTGTTACCGTAACCTTCGCAGGGAGATTCAAGCCCCGTGCTAATTCATTAAACAGCGGCTCAAACTGTTTGCTGTTCTCACCTGGAGTTGGGAAGTAGGGACCAACTCCAAACTTCAACTCAGTCAGTTGAGTAGCAGAATTACTGGCAGCCGTTGGAGACGTTTCAACTTTGGGCTGGCTACTACAGGCAACCACGACTATTAAGGTTAACACGCCAAAGATAAGGCTTTTCAGCCAGCGTTTCCCTGAACTTTTCTGGAAGTCACTCATGAGTTAGTTAATGCAGTTAATGTTGTTTCGGCTCGAATGAGAGTAGGCAACAACCGAAGTCGATTGCCTTATAGATTTGACAAATCCCTCTTGGGAAAGGATACGAGGTACTGAATTTAGCATATTAACCTAAGTCGAATGGCACTGACTTAAGCCACATTGATACCTTTATCGGTTGGGGCAAAAATCGACTGCAAGCAAGAGATACCATGAACTGCCGTACACAACGAAAACCTGAAAGTCTCTTTCTCCCCATTCTCTATTCCCAACTTTCAAGATAGGTCTATTGATAAGGTTGTTCACTATCTCCCAGCGAGGAAGCTCTCTTTGATTCCTCTTAATCCCCAATTCACAGTCAAATCTGTTGATTTAAACCCCAGTCATAGTTCAGGTAGGCAATCGGCGTATTCGCTCCAATCGGGACATCCGTTTTGAGGTATGAGCGAATGTAGTCAGGAATGGAAGCGCAACGTTGAGAAAGTCGTTCTGGTACCACTTGAAGATTTTGCTACAGTACAGCGTTTGGGTTTGGGAGTCGTAGTGAACTTTATCAGGGTTGTTGATGAAGCGGGTTGCATCGTCCTCTAGTTGGGTGTGTACTGATTCTGGGAAGTAAGCACCGTTGCGTAGTAATGGGCAACCAACCGAGGCACAGACAAGAGCAAAGTGGATACGAGGTTCGTTAAACTTGCGCCGGAGGATTTTGTGTTCGATTTGGTTGAGGTTGTAGTAATCATTACCGAGTTTATGGATAGGGCGGTAGAAAAACCAGGCGAAGGCAATCCAGTTTGGGATACCAAAAACTTTCGGTTGAATTGAGGTGATAGGGTAGTCTTTCAGAATTGACGCAATTGTGAAGGCGTTATAGAGGTTAATCCACAGTGCTAACTGCTCATCTGGGTGGGTTTGAGCCTCAATGTCTACTTGCTGAATGTCGCCCAGCCATTGGTTAAGGGTTTGCGCTGACTCTGCTTTCCATGCCTGATAATTCACTCGTCCTTGAGTATCAACGTACTGGCGTAAAAGCTTGTCCCAGGTAGCAAAGTTAATCATGGTTAGCTAAGAACCTTGTCTTGATTCGGCTATTACGGAAGGTGTCGCTTAGTGCAAGAAGGCAGGAGGAATATTGCTACAGTAAGCTTTTAAGCTTTTTCAACTGGAAAGTTATTTCCGCCACCCTGCACTTAGTAGATTTCGCCGTTTATCGAATAATACTCTGGGCTTGAGCAAAATTTTAAATAGCAGGAAAAGCGATCGCAATTCTCCTGGAGTTTCCCGCCGTTGCCATTGCCCAGGACGGCAAAATAGCATTTCTACTAAACGCCGTTGTTGCTTAACGGGAGGAGTGTCGAAGGCTACCTGTAGAGTAGAGAATAATTTCTCTTGGCTGGTTTGGGTTACCACTCCAGATAGCTGCAATTTTTCCTCCATCATTTCCAACTTTACTGACAGAGTTTCTAATTTCTCTAGGGGAAGTGGAATTGATTGGGTCAATTTAATGGACGCGCCAATTTCTGAAATTTCTGTTGTAATACCCCACAAGGTTTGATTAGCGACCTCAACGCGCACGACTCGCTGCAAATCAAACCACTCATAAACATCCTGTTTCGGGACATCCAGCAAAATTAGTAAGGAGATGCCTATTAGTAATAGGTTGTAGGCGCTCCAAATCCATCCTAAACTGATACCTTCAAACAAGTCTTGCTGGTCGGGAGCCATTGTGTGCATTGAGGGCAAATGCAGGAGTGCCATTCCTAAGTTGCGCCATAAGCTGATGGCTGTAGCGATGAATAGGATAATTAGAGGCCAAGCCAAAGCCCAATTAAACACAAAGCGATCGCGTTTTATTCCTTTGGGTGTTACTTTAAATCCTTTAGAAAACGGATTCAGCATTACTTGAATTACTGTTAGCGCTAAGGGAAAACAAAAGGCTAGAGAGTAAATATCTGAGAGTAAAGCTGACCGAGAACGATAGTTCAACCAGGAAAAAAACGACAACTGCACGAGGTAGTAAGGTAGGAAAAAATACAGTAATTCAATTAAAGAGGTTTGCATCGGAATCACACCAAAGAATGAATAAGCCAGTGGCATGATGAGAAACCCCACCCGTGAGAAGCTGGTGAACCAATGCAGTAATCCTTCTAAATGCGCCAACCTTTGAATGGGTCGTAATCCAGGAATGGTTAAAGGATTTGTCTCCAGAAAAAATGCCTGCAAAGTCCCTCTTGCCCACCGTAGGCGTTGAGACGCATGGGCAGCAATATTTTCTGCGGCTAACCCAGCACTTAATTTTTCATCTAAATAAATTAGCTGGTAGCCCAGGGCGCTGATGCGAATGCCAGTAAAGTAATCTTCACTCAAGGAATTGGTCACAAAACCACCAGCCGCTTCAAGCGCACACCGTCTTACGACAAAGGATGTTCCGGCACAAACAACCCCACCAGCACCATCCCGAATGGGCTGAATTTGCCGATAAAAGACTTCTTCTTCAGGGGTTAAGACATCTTCTAACCCTAAATTGTGAGCAATTGGGTCAGCATTGTAGAAACTTTGAGGCGTTTGGATTAAGCCAATTTTCTCATTTTGGAAAAAGCCAACGGTGCGCGTGAGAAAGTTTTTGGTAGGAACAAAATCAGCATCGAATACAACAATTAACTCTCCCTTAGTTTTCGCGATCGCATGGTTTAAGTTTCCGGCTTTTGCATAGCGACTCTCATTGCGAGTTATATAGACACAGCCTAATTCTGAGGCTAATTTTTTAACCTCTGAACGCTTGGTATCATCAAGTAAGTAAACTGTTTTGTTAGCATAATCAATTGCCTGACAGCCAATGATTGTCCGGCGCAGAATAAAAACAGGCTCGTTGTAGGTTGGAACTAAAATATCAACGGAGGGTGTATACCTACCCGACGTTACAGCTAAGGCGACCTGTGATGCTTGTTGGCTGCGGTCTTTGACATTCAGCATTAAAAATAGCTGAATGGTACTGCTAAAGAGTACTAACATTTCTAAGAAAAATAACCACAGGCTAAAGACACCATTGAGGGGATTCGATAAATTCAGGGTAGAAAGCGATCGCCACAAAACATAGCGCCCCATCAAGCCCAGCAAAATTCCCACAACCAGCCAGCCCGACCAAGGACGAGGACGAGGTGAAATCTTCATCACCGCAAAGATTCCGACAAGCAAGCCAAACGTGGGCAACAGTAAATACTTCTGATGAGACGTTGGTGCTTGTAGCCAGATTGGCGGATTTTCTTGCAACACTTTGAGTTGGGCAAATAGCTGCGTTATCGTCCCTTCTCCAGCTAACCAAGCCGCTGCTACGACAATGGCACTAAGCACAATGCCTAGCATCACCAGTGTTGCCACGCGCAGCCGGAGAACTCGCCTAAAGAGACGATGCCTTGAATGAAAGCGCATGAACTGTGAAACTGACATTTCTTCCTTTGTTGCCTTGGCATTCAAGTTCAAGTTACTGAGAGAAAATTGTTTCAAAACTTTACAATTAGCTCTCAATGCAATGATAACGAGTGATGGCAGGTAAACAGAAGAGCATAGTTAGTGGAAAGCTCGCAAAGTCAGCTCAAAGTTAAAGCCGTTGTCGTGACCATGTTTGATGAGGGAGACGATGTAATTGCTGAATCAGGGGAATTTAAGCTATGTGCGATCGCGAAACTTTGAACAAAAGTCGCCCGCAGTCCCCCATCAAGAGCTTTCATCAGGTGGGGGTTAGGGCAAGGCTATACCTCATTGGGAGTATTTGTTAAGGCTCTAGTTAAATTTATTGATTATTCTGTTTCGACCTCTAGGTTGAGGCTAGGTTGAGTGTTCTAGATCACTATTAAATAATGAACCGAGCTTTTGCCTATCCAACTACCTTCACTGTAAGAGGCAAGCAAAAGCCGCGAAACCTTTGGCGACGGTATTATGCAATCTCACGCACTTCAAGAAAACGAACTCGATCCGAAAACTCGCACCTTCTATTGCCAATTAATGGATATTTTGAGTAAATCTCAAATGCCGTTTCTCGTCGGTGGCGGGTATGCTTTCGATCGTTACACGAGAATTGCACGACAGACGAAAGACTTAGACCTTTTTGTTCGCCCTAATGATTGTTCACGCATCCTGGAGTTTCTCGCACAGAAAGGCTATCGGACTGAGATGACTGCGTCTCACTGGTTGGGAAAAGCTTTTTCTAGCGATAGCGAGGACTTTGTGGATCTGATCTTCAAGTCTGCTAACGGTTTGAGTGAGGTTGATGATCTCTGGTTTGAACATGCCGTTGAAGAGGAAGTTCTAGGGATGTCTGTGCTGATCTGCCCGGTGGAGGAAATGCTTTGCTCAAAGGCATTCGTGATGGCTCGCGATCGCTTTGATGGTCCGGATGTCGCACACCTACTGCTTGCCTGTAGCGATCAAATGGATTGGTCGCGCCTACTTTATCGCTTTGGCGATCGCTGGCGAGTACTCTTGAGCCATCTAATTCTCTTTGGCTTCATCTATCCTGGAGAGCGATCGCTAATTCCAGACTGGGTTATGAAAGAGCTGTTCCAACGTCTACAACAGGAGTTAGACAGTGCCCCTCCGACAGAAAAACTCTGTCAAGGTTCGCTTTTATCGCCATTGCAGTATCAAATTGATGTCGAGCAATGGGGATATCAGGATGCACGACTTTCTCCCAAAGGTGGTATGACAACAGCAGAAATCTCCGATTGGATAGCTCATTTGAAGGAAGAAAAAAGCTGATGGCTGATAGCTAGCAGCTTTCTGCTATGAATTATTTTTCTAGAGGTTCCTAGCCTACAAAAATGGTGGCAGAAGAGGCAACAAGAGAGTCACGAAATAATAAACTAAAGGCGCAGTGAAAACATAGCTGTCTGTCCGGTCTAACATTCCTCCATGCCCCGGAATCAACTGTCCTGAATCCTTTACCCCAGCATCTCGTTTCATCATTGACTCGGTTAAGTCTCCAAGCAAGCTAGCAATACCGACGAGGGTGCCTAAAATAATGCCACTGACTTGCCAGCTAGGCCAGTGTAGATACCAAGCCCCAGCTATGGCGACAGCAATACTACCTGCAACACCAAAGATTGCTCCTTCAACTGTCTTTTTGGGACTAATAATCGAAAGGCGAGTACGACCAAAGAATTTGCCAAAAAAGTAAGCCCCAATATCTGCTGCCCAAATGCAGCCAAAGCCTAATAGTGTTGCCGTCAAGGCTTCCGGTAAGGCACTAAAGTCAGTCCATGAGCTAGGCCAGTACCCGCCTAAAGGAAGCTTACTAGCAGAAGCTGTAGCATCAAGAGGAAGGGATGACGCATGTGTCAAGCCCACTCGTAAACGAACCCAATAGCTGGGTAGATAGCCACCATAGAGTAATCCCAAAATTGAAGAGGCAACATCAGCAATCGTCGCCATCTTGGGCTGGAAGAGAAGGTAGAAACAGATAAAGGTGCCTGCTATTGGAAATACGGCATCCGTGAGAGTCGGTGAAAGGGTTGCCGTAACCAACAGCAGCAGACTTACAACAATCGTACTTTTGGCTGCTGGTTCAATTCCCTTTGCCCGAACCAGTTGAAAGTATTCCAATAAACCCAGGTAGACAATAATGGAAAAGCCAAGGGTAAAGTACCATCCCCCAAGAATGATCATCCCCAAGGCTAGGGCGATCGCAATGATTCCACTTAAAATTCGGGGCCAAGACATAGGACGCTTTAGTAGAAGACAGTTGGGTCAAACTGTCCAGATTAAGAGGGGCAGGGTCAAACAAGAGAGATTATTACAATCTCATCAAACGAAAGCATATACTTTTGCTTACTTTAACGAATTCACGGCAAACTGCAATCTAATCTAATCAAGCTTTTCACCGCTCAAGATAAAAATTGGATCAACAGCGGCAAAGGTTTGATGGGTGCCTCGTGTTTCCAAGCGATTAACGGCTGATTGAACGACTTCAATGTTGCGAGCGTGTAACTCAGCAAAGCCTTCAGACAAAGCATAGAGACTTTCTAGATTAGCCGCTGTTGCGACGACTCGACCGGAGGGTCGTAAGTATTGCCAAACTTCCTTAAGAATTTCCTTAATTGCACGTCCTCCCTCAATGCAGATACGGTGAGGCGATTGAGGTAGGTCTTTCAGGCATTCTGGGGCACTCCCTTCAACAACTTCGACATTGTAGACCCCAAAGCGATCGCAGTTGCGCCGAATTAAATTAGCCACGTCCTCATCTCGTTCTATCGCAATAATCTTACCCTTGGGACATAATAATCCTGTTTCTACTGTAATTGTGCCCGTCCCAGCACCAATATCCCATACTAAGGAGCTAGGTTGCAGCCGTAAGGCACAAATCAAGAGCAACCGTACTTCTCTCTTACTAAGAGGAATACCTGGTAACCGCTCAAATAAATCATCAGGGATGCCTGGTGTAACATAAGGCCAGAGTTCAGAAGGCATTTTGGCGCTAAGAAGATAGCGAGAGTTTTCCCTAGATTAACCCAAGCCCTACTGGGAATTGTTCATCACATAGCAAACGGCAGAAGGCAGAAGGCTTTTATGTTTATTACTAATACGTGGTTGTTTGGGTCGTTAAATCTGTCCTAACCTTTATGGTGACAGCTATACCTCGTGCATTTATCTTGTCTAGGGATTTGCGAGGAGGATGTCACTAAGCTTTCGGTAAAATCTGCACCGTTCTATCACTAACAACTAACAACTTTCACCTAACAACTTTCAATGTTTTGAAACTGGGGTCGCTGCAACCCGTGATTTGACCCCCCAAGGTAAGGACTTGTTGCAAGTATTCAATCGCAGCGGGATTGATGACTTCTCCAGGCATTAAAGCAGGAATTCCAGGAGGGTAGGGACAGACTAACTCAGCACTGATGCGGTCTAAGGTTTGCTCAAGGGGTAGTGTTTCGGTTGGGGAAAAGAAAGCGTCACGTGGAGAGATTGCAGGACTAATGGTAAAGGATGAAGGATGAATTAATAGCAATTCTGCTTTCCATTTTTGGAAGACATCTTGCAATGGCGTGATGGACTTTGAACGGTATTTATTTTGAGTAATCGTATTGAAAGCATAGACTAACTGCTGAATATCAGCTTCTGTATTACCTAAACTAATGATAAAGGTGAGATGTTGAAGTGTCGGCAGTTCCGCAATCACACCAAGTTGTTGATGAAAAATTTCATCTGCCTCAAATCCGCTCAACCCTAACTCCAAAACTCTTACGGTGAGACGGGTTCGGTCGAGGGCAAATAAGCCTGGGCTTTTTACAGCGTCTAAAACCGATAGTCCAGGAATCTGGCTAATTTTCGTCCTCGCATCATCAGCTAGCTGCAAGGTTTGGCTCATCAGTTCTTCTCCGTGCAGTGCCATTTGTTGCCGCGCCGCATCTAAAGAAGCGAGGAGTAAGTAGCTAGGACTCGTAGATTGGACTAACTGTAATGCTTTACTCAACCGTTCTCGCTCTACTCGCTTACCTTGGAGGTGCAACATCGAGGCTTGAGTCATTGCACCCAGAATCTTGTGAGTTGATTGCACCGTTAAGTCAGCACCTGTGGATAAGGCGGAAGGCGGCAAGTCGGGATGGAAGGCAAAATGAGGTCCGTGAGCTTCATCAACGAGTAGAGGGATGTTGTATTGATGAACTAGTTCGGCGATCGCATTAAGATTTCCACAAGCACCGTGATAGGTTGGGTAGACCATCATCACGGCTTTGGCATCGGGATGTTGCTTGAGAGCTGCGGCTACAGCAACTGGTGTGATACTGTGGGCGAGGTCAATGGCTGGGTCATATTCCGGGTTAATAAATACAGGCACTGCCCCAGAGAGAATTAAACCTGCGATCGCAGATTGATGAATATTTCGAGGTAAGATAATTTTTTCCCCTGCACCACAGGTTGCCAAAATTGCCGCCATCACCCCAGCCGTTGAACCATTAACGAGAAACCAAGTTTCCTCTGCCCCAAAAGCAGCAGCCGCTAATTCCTGCGCCTCTTGGATAACACCTTCAGGAGCAAACAAGTTATCTAAATTCGGCAACTCTGGTAAATCGGCAAGAAATACCGATGCGCCCAACAAATCTAGCAGCGACTGAGGGGTTCCTTTTCCCCGCTTGTGTCCGGGCGCATAAAAAGGCGCATGACGCTGATGAGCCGCTGTCCGGAGAGCGTCTACCAGGGGTGTTCTAATCTGTGATTGTCGATGAACGTGGCGATTAGTCATAGGCGATATACAAGGGGAAGTCCACCTACAAATCCTATCTAACTGCTCGTGAGATGCTTTTGCTGTGTTGCACGAGCGATAATGCCCCCACACGGATTGATGTTCTCTACAAACCTTGCTCTATGTAGCCGTTAGTTTAGACTACACACGTTTGTTAATTCAGTTTTCGACAAAAAAACGAGGTGACAGGAAGTTGTCTATCTAAGCCTTGGACTTTGCCTTGGCTTGCCCTGAATTGCAATTAATTTAGGTCTACTGTTATAAGATTATCCAAACTCACTGTCTTTTGCTAAGTGCTTTGAAGGTGTAGCCATTTGGGGAGATGTGAGGTTTGAAGATTCCCTCTAAAGTAGTGAAGTCAAATCATGGAATCAAACATTTTATGATTAACCCAAGTCCGCAACCCACTCCGGGTCCACAAATCCCCGGTACAGAGCCAGCACCCTTACCGTCACCAAATCCCCAACCCGTACCCGAACCTGTACCCAGCCCGATTCCTCAACCCGCTGTTCCGGAACCCGTACCCGAACCTGTACCCAGCCCAATTCCTCAACCTGCTGTTCCAGAACCCGTGCCGGAGGTCGTTCCCTCCCCAATTCCTCAGACAATACCCGCACCAATTCCCCAAACGATTCCTGAACCAAAATAAAATTAAGATGATTTAAGTTTCATCTAACTGCTGATACAACTCATCTTCAAACTGCCATGCTAAGAGCCGGAATAGTTGGACTACCCAACGTTGGCAAATCGACCTTATTTAACGCCCTAGTTGCCAATGCCAAGGCTGATGCGGCGAACTTTCCCTTCTGCACGATTGAGCCGAATGTCGGTGTTGTTGCCGTACCGGATGAGCGGTTGCAGGTTCTCGCAAAAATTTCTGACTCTGAGCAAATTGTGCCGACTCGTGTGGAGTTTGTCGATATTGCGGGTTTAGTCAAAGGGGCAAGTAAAGGCGAAGGATTGGGCAATCAATTCCTCGCAAATATCCGAGAAGTCGATGCAATAGTTCATGTTGTGCGCTGCTTTGATGACGATGATATTATCCATGTCTCTGGTTCTGTTGACCCAGTGCGAGATATCGAAGTGATCAATCTGGAATTAGCGCTATCCGACTTATCTCAAGTTGAGCGCCGCATAGAGCGCACCCGTAAGCAAGCGCGTTCTAATAAAGATGCTCAGTTGGAACTCGAAGCCCTAGAAAAGCTAAGTGCTGGTTTGAATGAAGGTAAATCCGTGCGCCACATTCACTTAAGTGAAGAAGAAACGGAAGCGGTGAAAACCTTGGGGTTATTAACGAGTAAGCCTATTATCTACGCCGCGAATGTGTCTGAAGATGATTTAGCAACAGGCAACGAATGGGTAGAGCAAGTGCGGCAGATTGCAGCAACCGAAAATGCCCAAGTTGTTGTTGTTTCTGCTCAAGTCGAGTCAGAACTTGTTGAGTTACCAGAAGAAGAGCGAGCAGATTTCCTCGCATCCCTTGGTGTGGAAGAAGGGGGGCTAAAATCCTTGATTCGGGCTACTTATGAACTTTTAGGCTTGCGTACCTACTTTACGACGGGTCCAAAGGAAACCCGCGCCTGGACAATTAATGCTGGCATGAAAGCACCCCAAGCCGCAGGTACAATTCACTCTGATTTTGAGCGAGGTTTTATTCGGGCAGAAACAGTCGCCTATAAAGACCTTGTGGGATTTGGTTCGATGAATGGCGCCAAGGAGAAAGGTTTAGTGCGCTCCGAAGGTAAAGAATATGTAGTACAGGAAGGGGATGTGATGCTTTTCCGGTTTAATGTCTAGGGTAGCGCTACTGGTGTGACATCCGGAATGCAAAGACAACATAGACAAAGAGCCAGTGCCTAGAAGTAGAAATCTCAGCACTGACTCTAACTAGCCCCAACCTTAATTTTTAGAAGCCCTCACATTTTGTGACTAAGAAAAGATTACAACAGGGTGCCAATTTCTTTTAAATGCACGCGGGTAAATGGTTCAGTAGAACCAAGTGTGTACTGTTCCACCAAGCCCTTACGTCGGATTGAGACATTATCTCCGTCCCTGACAACAACGGTAGAGTCATCAAAGACATCCCGCGTTAGGATCATCTCTGTTTCCGTGGGATTATCTAGAACTACCATGTTGCTTCCGTGGTAAAACATCCCATCCTGTTCCAAAACATCCTCCCCATACTCAGCGATGAGCAAGTCAAGCTTGGGATGACGCATCAAATTTTGGACATTGCTGTTGTAATCCTTGTTCAGAATTTTTTCAGAACGGTTCACAAAGACGGCTTCCCGACAAACCGCACCGATTATCCAATCTGGATGTTGGAGAAGAATATGGTCAATTGTTTCCTGAAGGTCTGGAACTGAAATCCGATTGAAGGTAATAATCGGTATTCTTGCATCTGCCTCAGACTCAAAGAATGTGTCAATGATGTGTGAAGGTACATCAACACTTTCACCACTCGCAGGTCTTAGATGCATGGAAATCCCTGGTGCTGAATTGATTTCCAGAATGCCAAAGTCTCCAGATTTCCAGGATTTTGCCAGACTCTGGGCAATCACATCAATGCCAAGGCAAGTGAGCCGGAAGTGCTGAGCAATGTCTTGTGCCAGGACAATGTTGTCAGGGTGAATTGTTCGGGTTGCATCAATACTTAAGCCACCTGCTGAGAGATTAGCGACTTTGCGAAGGTAGACTGTGCGCTCTTTTTCAATCACGCTATCTAATGACAAGCCTTGTTCCTCTAGAAACCGTTCCATTGACTCATCACTTTGGATCTTTCCAAGGGGTGAGGTTGGTGTATCAATACGTGCAGGTTTGCGGTTCTCCCGCTTAATCAATTCAGCAATTGTTGAGTGTCCATCTCCCACAACCGAAGCAGGACGGCGTTCAGTCGCCGCGACAAACCTACCGTTGACACAAAGCAGACGAAAATCGGCTCCTTTGATACTCTTCTCGACGATGATTTCTTCGGGTTGACCCTCAACAATTGCGTCAACCGCTCTACCAAAGGCAAATCTCAGCTCCTCGGCATTTTGCACATCCGCTGTTACCCCAATCCCTTTGTGACCAACTACTGGCTTAACAGCAACTGGGTAACCAATCCTGTTCGCTACTGCTAAAGCCTCCTCACGAGAGACAACAATGCCACCTTTAGGTACCGGAAAGCCTAATGTCCCTAGGATAGTCTTGCAGTCATCTTTACGAGTGGTAAAGTCCGAATCGAGATGGCTATCACAATCAAAGGTTGTCGCTATGCCACGAACCTGTTTCTTTCCATAGCCATATTGCATCAGCCCTTCTTCCCACAGATAAAAAGCGGGAATGTTTTTGTCGAAGGCGGTTCTATATAAGGCGTAGACTGTAGGACCACCGTAGACTGAACGCCGGAATATCTCTTGAAGAGTTCTAATTTGCTCCTCAAAAACAATGTCTTGGTCTTGAGTAATTGCTTCAAACCAGTCCCAAACCGCATAAACGACAGCTCGTTGAGTACGAGCATGGAGTGCTTGAACGGCAACCTTGACATACTTCTCACCAGGCTTTAGTGCCCAACGATTGAGGTGCAGCCCCATATCAAGTTTGCCGACTTCTGATACTGTCCGAGCGAACAGATGAACATAGGATTCGTATGTCTCTTCCCCTAGGCGTGGATAACGTTCGCTGATACACGAGACATAATCGTCAAGTGGTCGAGGCTCTAAATATCCGGTAAACGCAAAATCAAATACTAGTGATGCCGTATCCAAATAAGGGTTAGGACCGATGTAATACCTTAGATTGAAGATATCGAAAGCGTCACTTTTCCGAGCATTGACGCGGGGCGGTGAATCAGTATTTTTGTCTAAAACCATTAAATGTTCTTGAGCCATTAAATTACTCCGTATAGATCAACCATTAGGCAATCTGTATGCTCAGTCGTGCTTACCTAAACTTATTGCTTGCTGGGTTGAGTTTAAGGTTGGCACTTATGGCATAGATGATTAATTGAGCTTATGTCTTGGGTGTTTTCCACTAGCCTATTGCCTGAGCAACAAGACACAATTTCTGTCCTAGTTGAACCTAACCATATTACCGCTGTGCTTTCCTCTATCGTAGGGAATCTAGAATTTGGTAGAACTACTCCCTAACCTGAGATTTTTTGTTAGGACAATAGAGAAAATCCTGTAGGGCTAGATGATAAAGCTTAGCTGAGTACTATTACTCAGAAGTAGAATAGGCGATCGCAAATTTCCAGCGTTACTATTGCTTGGCATTTGATAATTCTTTTCATAAGTACATTTACTGAAAAAGCGCTAGATAGAAAGATTGTGTATCAAAAGCTACAACCTTTGACCGATGCCAGTAAGCCTCAAATTGTAGAGCATGAAGAAAAAAGTTTTTAGGAAAGAGTAGATATGAACAGCACAAAGGATATGACTAGCACGAAAGCTCAGCTTAGGACAGAAGTCCGCAAACTTGCTGAAGAAGCTTTCCATCTCAAACTTATTTCTGGCTATGGTGATGGTCAATACAGCGATGAATACCAGATTGTTTACAACGGTAAACCCAAGCATTTTCCCCTAGAACGTGCTCGGTTATTTTTACGTAACTTAATGGCAACCCGTCGAGAAAATCACTGGCATTGAAACTAAAGAGTTTGTACAAAATTAAATGTGCATTTTTAGTCTCAAGCCATTGAAGTAAACCCCAATTTATCTTAGGGCTGTCTTCATCTTGCCCTAAGATGATTTTCCTATTGGTAAAGTTGCTTTGCGCTAATTGACTCAAATATTATAGTGACTAGCTAGCTTTTTATCCTCCAATTTGGTAGCTTCTACAAAGTTAATTGCTAAATCAATGAAGTTATTACAACTTATGTAACTCTCATTTCCTCATCAAAGAGGAATAACTCTAATTTCATCAGAAGTGGTAAACTTCTATGTCTACAGTCGCTCGAACAATCGTGTGAATGAGGTCTAGTAAGTAGATACTACTTCCGTAAGTGGGAAAAGGAGCTTCTCCTCGAAAAGCTTCTTCCAGTGAACGGCTGCTTTATCCCTCAAGTACCTGCATTTGACTTTTTGAGAGAGTATGAGATCTAACCCAGAGGTTGGCATAAGCAAGCCATAAGACTCCGCCACTCGGTCAAATCCTAAATAGATCAAAAAATCGATCGGGAAACCGTTGTTTTATGGCAAGATAAAAAATTGTCTGTTTTGAGCAATGATGAGGAAATTTAGCTATGGCTTTACGACTAGGCGATACAGTACCCAACTTTACCCAAGCTTCTACTGAAGGCGAAATCAACTTTTACGAGTGGGCGGGTGACAACTGGGTTATACTTTTTTCCCACCCTGCGGATTTCACGCCCGTTTGCACCACCGAACTAGGCACCGTTGCCAAACTCAAGCCCGAATTTGATAAGCGTGGCGTTAAAGCATTAGCGCTGAGCGTTGACGATGTTGAATCCCACAAAGGTTGGGTAGGAGACATTGAAGAAACTCAGCAGACAACTCTTAACTATCCAATTTTGGCAGACCCGGATAAAAAAGTCTCCGATCTCTACGACATGATTCATCCGAATGCCAATAATACATTAACGGTGCGATCGGTTTTCATCATCGACCCTCAGAAAAAACTACGGTTGAATTTCACCTACCCCGCCAGCACAGGTCGCAACTTCGACGAAATTCTGCGGGTAATTGACTCTCTTCAACTAACGGACAACTACAAAGTTGCAACTCCAGCTAACTGGACTGATGGAGATGATTGCGTGATTGTTCCTTCAATCAAAGACCCGGAAGAATTAAAAGAGAGATTCCCCAAAGGTTACGAAGAAGTCAAGCCCTACCTGCGGATGACACCGCAACCTAACAAGTAACGATTGTGTGAGTTGAGTAGGGTGGGCAATGCTACCCCTTTCAAAGTGAGAGGTTTCAGGTGTTAGGTGGTAGGGTGAGCGGCGAGTTTTGGAGTTAGGATTTCCCGAAGTCCTAATATGACCAAGTCTTGATCTAGATTTTCCCCTAAAACCTACCACCTACGCGCCTTAACCAAGACACAGAGCTAGGTGGGCAACGCCCACCCTATTTCTCATAAGGTAATCATAAATAAAGGTAGTCTAGAAGCTCAATTCTTTCCCTCATCAATAACACTCTCACGAGTGAGAGTGAGCTTCTTGGGCATTTTGTGTAAACAAAGAGGTTAGAACTTATCCTAAAAACTACACCAAATACTAAAAGAAATATGGATATCAAACCAGGCTTTATCGGAACGGTAGGTAACACGCCACTCATCCGACTTAACAGTTTTAGTGAGGAAACTGGCTGCGAAATCCTTGGTAAAGCAGAGTTTCTTAATCCGGGCGGCTCTGTGAAAGACCGAGCGGCACTTTACATTATTCAAGATGCCGAAAAAAAAGGCTTGCTCAAGCCTGGGGGTACCGTTGTTGAGGGAACAGCGGGTAATACTGGCATTGGTCTAGCTCATATCTGTAATGCTAAGGGCTACAAGTGTTTGATTGTTATTCCAGATACTCAATCACAAGAGAAGATGGATGCCTTGAGGACGCTAGGTGCCGAAGTTCGTCCCGTTCCCGCTGTACCTTATAAAGACCCCAACAACTACGTGAAGTTGTCTGGACGCCTTGCCGAAGAGATGGAAAATGCCATCTGGGCTAACCAATTTGATAACCTAGCAAATCGGCAAGCGCACTACGAAACTACTGGTCGAGAGATTTGGGAACAGACTGAGGGCAAAGTTGATGCTTGGGTTACTGCTACTGGTACTGGTGGCACATTGGCAGGTGTCTCATTGTTCTTGAAAGAAAAAAATTCCAACATCAAAACAGTAGTCGCTGACCCAATGGGTAGTGGTCTATACAGTTATGTCAAGACTGGCGAGATTCACACCGAAGGTAGCTCAATTACAGAAGGCATTGGTAATAGCCGCATCACAGCAAATATGGAAGACGTTCCCATTGATGATGCAATTCAAGTAGACGATCGCGAAGCGGTAAGAGTGATTTATCAACTGCTCAGGAAAGATGGGCTATTTCTGGGTGGTTCTTCAGGTATTAATGTGGGAGCGGCAGTTGCTCTTGCTCAAGAAATGGGACCCGGTCACACGATTGTTACTATCCTGTGTGATGGTGGTGCCCGTTACCAGTCACGATTATTTAATCAGGAATGGCTTGCCTCGAAGGGACTTTCACCTGATTAAGAGCCTTGCCAGTCCCAGCAATCCAGATGCCAGTTTTGTCCCTCCACAGCAAGAGTTGCCATGTAGTCAATGGCTGGTGTCAGTGCTTCCAGTCTCCACTGGGTAGGCGGTTGGCAATCTTTATTGATGCTCAGCAGCCGAGGTGGTTCTCCTAGATCTAGGGAAACCTCGACTTGTTCTAACTGAGCTAGTCCCTCACCTGTGGCTTTGAGGTAGGCTTCCTTGCAAGTCCAGGCGTGAAAGAAGGCAATTTGCTTTTGGTCTGGGGGAAGGGAATGAATGATTGCAAATTCACGAGGCGAAAAGAAGCGTTGAGCTAGCTTCTCTACATCGGAAGTTGAGCGGATATATTCGAGGTCAACGCCAATTTTGCGATCGCGTGTGACGGCATACAGCGCTAGTCCGTGAGAGTGCGAGAGATTAAATTGAATCGTGCTGTCTACACCTGTGGCAGCGAGAGACGGTTTGCCACGGGAACCATAACAAAACTGAAGTTGATCTGGCGCAATACCAACATAGCGGCTAAGGAGCGTTCGCAGTAGCCCACGACCGACAATAAAATGCTTCCGGTCACGCTCATAGTAAAATCGCTTAGCTCTAATTTGCTCATCTTCAGATAGCGTTTGCGACAGCTTTTCTACCCATTCTGTTGGTTGTTTTAGTTCAGCACGCCAGACATGGACATCTTGACTCGACAAGACAAGGTTATCTGGCGGATGATTCCACAAAAGGCTTTGACCAGGCACAAGCTAAACCAATCTTTGGATAAACTCATTAAGACTTTTAGATTTTGAACATTTGCCCTTAGCGATCGCAAAATTCAAACATTGCACGCTGCTAAAACCAAAGAGTAATTTAAGGCGATCGCAATTTTCTTACTTAGGGGTAACACACCTGTGCTTTGAGTTGCGCCATCTACTTGGGTTACCCAAACCTTGTAAAATTAAGCCATTAAAACAGCAAACACTTTAGCGCAATCCTTCTAAATTCATACGATACTACAAAATATTTTTTTCTGCCAGAAGGTTCATCAAATCTTAACATGAATTACTATTTAACTATAGTGTCTTGAGCCTATTGATAAATACCACAAGCTCCACCAATAGTAGACTTATCAACAATATTTATTGCTTCTTTATATATAATTTTATCGAAAAAATATGGCACTTTCAGGCTATTGATAGTTATCGTAAGTAAAGTGAAGATGCTTATCTTTAAAAGACAGCTATTGGACAAGTACTTGCAGATTTCATGACTTTGCGATTTGCAGGTTCTGCCAAAGAGGATGGGTGCCTCTGCGTTAGCTAACAGACTTCCTAAAACAGTCGTATAGAAGGATTTCCCGCTAATTGAGTTTCTCAAGCGGCGGCTGTTGCTTTGTCGGAATTCTAGGGAAGATGTTTCGGGCGACCACATTGAAATTTTCAAAGAACCCCATGTCCGGATGCTAGGAGAAAACCTCAGTAAATGCTTGGAACAGGCACATTTAGCCCAACTCCATCAAGCTAGTTCCCGCCTCATAAAGCTAAGCCCACCTGTAATTAGGTGTGGTTTGGGGAAAGAAAACCAGTGAGCAAGTCCAATCATGTTGGTATTTACCATTTACTGTTTCAACCCGATTTAGAGATGCTATCGACAACACTTACAGAACAAAGCTTGGCCTACTGGAAACAACAACTAGCTGGCGCTCTTCCCGTGCTGGAGTTAGCTACCGATCGTCCGCGATCTGCGCTCCGCAATAGTGCAGAGCGATCGCCATTTCAGACCGGACAAGGTGCGAGGCAATCTCTAGAACTCCCCAAACCTTTAACCGAAGCGATCAAGGAGTTCTCGCAACAGGAAGGCAGTCCCTTGTTTGTAACGCTGCTGGCAGCGCTCAACATTTTGCTGTATCGGTACACAGGACAGGAAGACATCCTCGTCGGTTCTCCTGTTGGCGATCGCAACGGTGTAAACAGAGATGGGCTGATTGGCTCGTTTGTCAATGCTTTAGTTTTACGAACTAAGCTTTCAGGCAACCTTAGTTTTCGAGAACTGCAAGCTCAGGTACACGAGGTAACTTTAGAAGCCTCTGCTCACCAAGACTTACCCTTTGAAACGCTTTTAGAAGAACTACAGGCAGAACGTAATTTGAATCATCACCCCTTGTTTCAGGTGATGTTCGTTTTCCAAGAGGCTTCAACACTATCTCTGACGCTGCCCAATCTGACTGTAAATTCTCCCCAAGTTGAGAGTCCGATAGCAGCGTTGGATTTAACCCTTGTTTTAAAAGAAACATCACAAGGCATTAGTGGTTGGTTTGAATACAATGCTGATTTATTTGATGCAGCAACAATTACTAGAATGACGGGTCATTTCCAGACCTTGCTAGAGGGTATTCTTGGGAACCCCGACACTCGCGTTTCGGATTTACCCCTCTTAACAGCCGCAGAACGATATCAATTGCTAGTGGAGTGGAATAACACTCAGGCAGATTACCCTAAACAGACCTGCATTCATCAACTATTTGAAGAATTGGTAGAGCGGACACCAGATGCCGTAGCAGTAGTCTTTGAAGACCAGCAGTTGACCTATCGGGAACTCAACAGTAGGGCGAATCAACTGGCACACTACCTACAAGGATTGGGAGTAAAACCCGACGTGCTGGTAGCAATCTCTGTAGAGCGCTCTATAGAAATGGTTGTAGGCTTTCTGGGCATCCTCAAGGCAGGTGGAGCTTATGTTCCTCTAGACCCGTCCTATCCCCACGAGCGTCGAGCTTATAAGCTCCAAGACTCCCAAACACCAGTGATTTTAACCCAAGAGCGGCTAGTCGCCTCTCTGCCCGATCACAAAGCTTCAGTGATTTGCTTAGATGCGGATTGGGAAGTGATTGCCCAACAAAGTTCAGAAAACCCAATCAGCGAGACAACGGTTCAGAATCTCGCCTATGTCATCTACACCTCCGGTTCTACGGGAAAACCGAAGGGAGTGATGATTACTCATCAAGGAATGGTGAACCATAGTGTAGCGATCGCCAAGCAGTTTGACCTCAAAAACAGCGATCACGTTCTGCAATTTTCGAGCATGAGTTTCGATATTATCATCGAGGAACTCTTTCCAGCTTTGCTCAGCGGCGCTAGAGTTATCTTCCGCACGGAAGAAATGCTTTCTTCTACAGCGAGTTTCTTACAGTTCGTTGAACGAGAGCAAGTCTCCATTTTGAACCTTCCAACTGCCTTCTGGCATGAGCTGGTGAACGGGATGTCTCTACTGAAACAACCTATGCCTACCAGCGTCCGTTTAGTCGTTGTCGGTGGGGAAAAAGCTTCACGTTCTGCCTATTCAACCTGGTTACAACTCGTTGGGGAGTATCCCCGTTGGCTAAATACTTATGGACCCACTGAAACTACAGTAACGGCAACGGTCTATGATCCACTTGCCGCTCCAGAAACCGACCACGCTAGGACAGACATACCAATTGGTCGTCCGATAGCTAACGTTCAAGCCTACATCCTCGATCAACAACTACAGCCTGTCCCAATAGGGATGCCTGGTGAACTCTATATTGGTGGTGCTGGTCTAGGTCGGGGTTATCTCAACCGTCCCGATTTGACGGCTGATAAATTCATCCCCAATCCCTTCAGTAATGAACCCAATGCACGCCTCTACAAGACTGGAGATAAAGTGCGCTATCTACCGGACGGCAATATTGAATTTATCGGTCGCATTGACTTTCAAGTAAAAATCCGTGGCTTTCGCATTGAGCTTGGAGAAATTGAAGCTGTACTCGAACAACACCCAGCCGTGCAGCAAGCCGTTGTGATTGCCCGTGAGGATGTGCCAGGGAATAAGCGCCTAGTGGCTTATTTCGTTGCCCAACCGGAGCAGACGTTTACCAGTAGTGAACTGCGCCAATTTGTCAAACAGAAACTGCCTGACTACATGGTGCCTTCTACCTGTGTACAGATGGACACTTTACCTCTAACTCCCAATGATAAAGTAGACCGTCGCGCTCTTCCTGCTCCCGATCTGACGCGGCAAGAATCCAGTGAAGCCTTTGTCGCTCCTCGCGATGAGTTAGAGCTACAACTGACCAAAATTTGGGAACAAGTTTTGGGTATCCAACCGATTGGCATCCAGGACAACATATTTGAATTGGGAGTACATTCCTTACTGGCGGCACGCTTAGCTAACCAAATCGAGCAAACCTTCAAAAAGAACCTGCCCCTTACCACAATCTTCCAAGCCCCTACCATCAAGCAATTGGCGCATATTCTCCGCCAAGAAGCTTGGTCAGCCCCTTGCTCATCACTGGTCGTTATTCAACCGGGCGCTGCCAAGCCACCCCTATTCTGTATCCATGTACTTGGTGAAGGTCTCAGCTTCTACCGCCCTCTAGCCCGTTATCTAGGTCGAGAACAACCTCTGTATGGACTTTCCGCACAAATCTTAGATGAACACCAAGCTCCCCCCAATCAGATTGAAGAGTTAGCCGCTTACTACATCAAAGAAATGCAAGCTCTCCAGCCGGAAGGGCCATATTATCTAGCTGGTGTCTCATTTGGCGGTCAGGTCGCCTTCGAGATAGCGCGGCAGTTGACGGCGCAAGGGCAAGCAGTAGGACTGGTAGCTTTGTTAGATTCCTACAGCCCAGGAGAACCTGAAGGATTGTCACAGCTTAAGCAGGTTTCTGTCCATATCAGTAACTTTTTCCAATCCGGACCTGCCTACATTGTGAAGAAGGTGAAAACCAAGATTGAGGAACTGACCAACCGTTTCCAGTTGATTTCGTGCAAGTTCTATCAGTGGAGTGGGCGTCCCTTGCCTCAAACCCTCCGACTCTTGATGATTCTTGAGGAGAACAGGCAGGCAGGAGAAAAGTATGTACCGCAAGTTTATTCCGGTCAAGTTACCCTCTTCCGCTCGACTGATGACCAAAAGTACTTTTCTCGCGCTTACCTGGAGTCTGGATATGGCTGGCAAGATTTAGCGGCAGGAGGGGTGGAGATCCATGATATTCCTGGAGACCACCTCGGCATCTTAGCGGAACCCAATGTACAGGTACTGGGTGAAAAACTCAGTAAATGCTTGGAGCAGGAACAGTTAACTACTTGGACAGGAATATTTACACAGATAGATAATTGCTAGCAGAGGATTTTAGTCTGTATTTTGTGTAATTAATTTTGTCTGACTACTTAGCTCAACCTCATCAAGCTAGTGCAGCGCGGCAGAAATAACCCGCCAGATTACGAATGGGTAAACGCCTTACACTCAAAGGTTTTTCATTTTTGATGCGTGGGGTTGGGAGCAACCCTCTCAGCTTCAGTAACGCCTTGACTTCCAAGGGAGCGGCACTAGTTCCAAGTAATATCAAATCTAGTTTGTTACTTTAAAGAGGCCCCTCTAATCGCATCTTTGACTGCGGCTGTGTGACCTCTATTTTCTTAATGGACGATGGACGTTGAAACTCCCAAGTTATGTAAAGAGAGACTAGTGTGTCAGAGCCGTAGTTGCCGCAAGCAGGGGGCAGCAGCCGTTTTAGCAGCTTTTCAAGCCTTGCCAGTGACCCATGTCACAATAGTAGGTAGCAGTTGTCTGGGACAATGCGATTGCGGCCCGATGGTTCTAGTGACGCCTGAAGAAATTTGGTACAGTGGAGTCCACGCCAGTGAAGTCACTGCGGTGGTCGAACGCCACCTAAAAGGTGGGCATCCTGTGGTGTCTATGCTCTATCCTAAATATCATCGGTCAACTCGGCAGTCCTAATCTACTGACCGACCCTAGGTGCGGAAATTATTTCTCGTACAGGAAGTGCGGTCACTTTGTGACTGGGCAAGAATGAGCCTGATACAACTTCAGTGGGTGCATTGTTAAGAAATGTTGAGTAGGGCTTGCGCTAAACTCAGTTAAGCCCATTTGAGTTTAACTGAGTAACAAACCCTAAATATCCTTAGCAAACTGCCAATTGTTGTTACGCTTTATGCAATACCTGGATAAGAGTGACACCCGACTGAAGCTAGCACTACAGGTCACGAATACTGGCATGTGGGAGTGGGATATACGGACGGGTCAAGTTGCCTTGTCTGAAAATATTGACCAACTCTTTGGTATAGCTCCCGAAACACTTAAAGGAACGTACAAAAGCTTACTGAAGCTAATTTATTTCGCCGATCGCCGAGCTGTGACTCAAGCGATCGCACGTTCCATTAAAGAACAAGTTGACTGTGATATAGACTTTCGCATCACTTGCCCTGATGGAAGTATTCATCGGCTAGCAACACAAGCACGAGTGTATTACGACGAACGCTCCCATCCCATCAAGATGACTGGAGTTTGTCGGGACATTACCAGGGAGAGGATTACGGGTGAGAGCTTGCCGGGAACAAGGTTTGAGGGCAAGAGTTCTGACAAAAAGACTTGGAACAACAGCGAGAAGCAGGAAATCCCAGTTTCGTGTGTACTCATCTCCCATCACATAGAAAGCAGTGAGACTGAGCTAATTTCTACGCTTACCCATGACACCACGCCAGCGAAACAAGCAGAGGAAGCGCGGGCGCGGAGTGAAGCCAAATGGCGATCGCTAATTCAAAACTCCTCTGACCTCATTACAATCTTGTCAGCGGACGGGACTATCCTCTACGAAAGCCCTGCGATTGAACGCATCCTCGGTTACTCGCCTGAAGAATTAATTGGGCAACCTGTCTTAAAGTACATTGCCCCACAAGACACAGAAGCAATCACAGAGGCAATCGACAAGTCAGTGGTAGTGGGTCATGGAGTCACCTTAGTCTCAAACATGGTATTCCGTTGTCTGCGAAAAGATGGGTCTTGGTGTTTCTTAGAAGCATCCAGCACCAACCTCCTAGCAGATGAAGCCGTTGGTGGCATTGTGATCAACTTTCGTGATGTTACAGAGCGCCTCAAAGTTCAGGAAGCACTGCGGCAAAGTGAAGTGCGTTTCCGAGCCATCTTTGAAGGGGCAGCGTTAGGGATTGCCTTATGTGACCCCTCAGGAGAGCTATTAACCAGCAATCCCGCTATGCAAAAACTGTTTGGCTATACCGAGATTGAGCTACGCCAGCGAACGATTACCCATCCAGACGATGTTGCGGCTGACTTCAACTTGTACCAAGCTTTACTAGCCGATTCTATTTCCTCTTATCAGTTAGAGAAACGCTACTTCCACAAAAGCGGCAACTTAGTCTGGGGACGGCTGACGGTTTCGCTTGTCCGAGATAAGGCAAGAAAACCACTGTTTGTTGTAACAATGGTTGAAGACATCACAGCAGCTAAGCAAACAGAAGCTGAACTCTTGCGGATTAGCAAAGCGGTTGAGAATGCAAGCGATGCGATTGGCATCACTGACTCGATGGGTTCAAGGCTCATCTACCTCAACGCTGCTTTTTGCCAGATGTTTGGCTATACGCTAGAGCAGTTGAATGCTAGGGGGGGGTCTTTTTGCCTCTTCCCCAACCCCAAAGTCATGCACGAGGTATCTGCCATCACGATTAGTGGTCATTCGTGGCAAGGCGAAGTAGAGATGATCACCAGTAGTGGAATTGTTAAGCAGATTGCTCTACGCACAGATGCCATTAAAGATGTAGCAGGTGAGGTAGTAGGCACCATCGCTATTCATACTGATATTACAGAACGCAAGCAGGCAGAAGCCGCCTTGCGACGTTCCTACTACCGTGCTGAATTAATCAAACAAATCACAACCGAGATTCGTTCCTCACTTGACCTCCAGCAGATTTTCCAAACTACCGTGGCGCGAGTAGGACAAGTCCTACAAACCAACCGCTGCATGATTTACCTCTATCAAGACACACCCCAACCCCAGCTACCACTTGTTGCGGAGTATTTGGAATCTGGGTATTCCTCCCTCCACGGTTTTACCGGGTCAGTGCAGGGAAATCTTTATGCGGAACGAGTGCTGGCAACCGATCAAGCGATCGCTTTTACCAATGTCTACACAGAACCGTCACTAACCACTGCCCTAGATTGGTATCGGGAAAAGAATATCAAATCAATGGTCTGCATTCGTACCTCTTATCAAGGCAAACCCAATGGTGTACTGAGCCTACATCAATGTGATTCCTACCGTAACTGGCTAAGCAGCGAGATTGAGTTAATCGAAGCCGTTGCCGCTCAAGTTGGCATTGCTGTAGCTCAAGCTAGTCTTTTGGACAAAGAAACACAGACAGCTGCACAACTTGCTGAACAAAACACAGCCCTCCAGTTGTCTGAAGCGCGTGCCAATACCAAAGCCACAGAACTAGAGCAAGCCTTAGAGGAATTGCAACGTACTCAAGCTCAATTGGTGCAAACCGAAAAAATGTCCAGCTTAGGTGAGTTAGTTGCTGGTGTGGCGCACGAAATTAATAATCCCGTTAGCTTTATTACTGGCAATATCAACTATGCCTGTGAGTACATCCAGGATTTACTTCAAGTTGTTAACCTTTATCAGCAGCATTATCCCGAACCCGTTGCAGTGATTCAAGACGAGGTTGAGGAGGTCGATCTTGAGTTTGTTATTAAAGACCTCCCGAACCTAATGCGGTCAATGAAAGTTGGCGCTGACCGCCTTCACGAAATTGTACTTTCATTGCGGAACTTCTCAAGGCTAGATGAAGCCGAAATGAAGCCAGTTGATATTCACGAAGGCATTGATAGCACTTTACTTATTTTAAAGAATCGTTTGAAAGCTAAGGGAGAAAGCCCAGAAATTCAGGTTATTAAAGAGTACGGAGTACTGCCTTTAGTGGAGTGTTACGCAGGGCAGCTAAACCAAGTATTTATGAATTTGATTAGTAATGCGATCGATGCCTTGGAAAGTAAGGGAGAAGAAAAAGACAACAGTTTTCAACCGAACTGTAAAAAAAATCAACAAGTCAATCAGTCTCTTCCCACTGCACCCACAATCAAGATTTCTACTGAAGCTAATAGCCATAACTGGGTAGTAATTCGGATTGTTGATAATGGTGTAGGGATGACGGAGGAAGTACAACAAAAGCTGTTTGACCCATTCTTTACGACCAAGCCTTTGGGTAAAGGTACGGGTTTAGGATTATCAATCAGCTATCAAATTATTGTTGAAAAACACGGTGGGAAATTGCAGTGCATTTCTAAACTAGGCCAAGGTACTCAGTTTATTATTAGGATTCCAATGCGACATCCTGACAAAGAAATGGTTTAAGAACACTTAAACCATCATCCAGTTCAAGCCCTCTGCTTACCCAGTACGTTTTTATAAGACTATCGGGACAGGAAGTGCAAAAATCAAACAAATCAGGGAGCAGTTTCGGCTTGCAATCATAAGGGCTTACTGATACTCATGGGTTAAGAACGGGACATCAACAATTTCACCAGCCACCTCTCCGACTTGGACTTGTAAACCTTTGCCACCGACTTTTGATCGAATGTAGGCGAGTCCAAACGTTCCTTTGTCAGTTTGTGTGAGACTGGTTAGCTTACCAACTTTTTCTTCTCCTAGCATGACTACCGTTCCCGGTTCAACGGGTGCTTCTAGGCGAATGCCCCAAAGTTGCTGCTTAACGCCTTTGTAAGTATTTAAACGGGCAATCGTTTCTTGCCCAATGTAGCAACCTTTTTCAAACGAAATAGTCTGCCACAAACCAGCTTCTAGAGGATTGTAATCTTCTGTCAGTTCATAGTCGGGAGTCGGACGTCCTTGTTCAATTCGCAATTGCTGCCAAACGCGATCGCCCATTGGTACTGCGCCTGCTACTGTTAGGGTTTGCCAGAGTTTCGCTGCGTCACTAACAGGGACAATCAGTGTATATCCGGGTAAGGCTAAACCACTTCCTACAGCAATATGCGCTTTAATTTCACCTAACATTACTGACTGGTGACTGCCATACGCTTCACCAATAGATAACTCAACACCCAACGTTTGCAACAAGCGATCGCTTTGGGGTCCAATTAAGCTAAAGGTTGCACTCTCGCTGGACACATCTGCCAATTCCACCCGATCCATTGGGAAAATAAAACGGTCTAGCCACTCCATCAGATATTGACGCCGATTTGGAGAAACTAGCAGCAATACCGAGTCTTCCATCACATAAGCCGTTGCTAAATCAATAGTACGGGCTGTAGGCGTTACAAAAACGGTGTCACAACCCTCCCCTGGCTTCAGGGATTGGAAGTCATTCGTACTTTGGTTGTGTAAGTAGCGCAGTCGGTCATCATCCGAAATTTTCAGTCGTCCCCAGTGAGACAAATCAGCTAAAGCAACTCCCTGACGCGCCGCCTGAATTGCGGCGGCATCATTACCGAAACTTGCTGGAACCATTTCCTCCGCAACTGGTTCAAAAGTTGCCCCAGCCTCACGCTGGATATCATCTAAGTCTTGAATCATTCTCGTGTCCATTCCCTTCAATTTGCGATCGTTCTCTGAAAGCGTCTCTATGTCGCTGTTTCTCATACAGCCGATAAATCTGCAAAAACTTGTGCCACTAACTGCTGTGCCTTGGTATCTAGACACTGCCAATCCACATCACCCGTTTCATCAATCAGTGTTGTATCAATTTCGACTTCCTGGCTTTCTAGTTCAGAGTGTACAGGTTTGTAGTTGCGAAAACAGACTTGAAAACAAAGTTCCCACAAATCGACGCATATTGAAGTATCTTGCTTTTCCAAACACAACTGATAGCCTGGTATCGGAGTTTGAATGTCTTTGTAAGTTGCCTTCCAAGTCGTATCTTCCAGTTGTTTGCGAACTTGATCGACGATACGGATTAAAGCGGGTTGCATTAGCAGTTCTGCCTGTTCCCATGCGACAGTATTTTTAAATTTGGGTTTCATAAATGAACTTAAAAACGTTTTACTAGGGGCAAAATTATTATGATGAACTCTAAAAGTGGAATCTGTTCAACGACTAGGATAGAGGTTTACGAACCTGTATTTGCCTGGTCGATGAAGTGTTGAGAATCATGAAGACTTAGCTTGTGCGATCGCATCATCTAGCACACTCCGTAGGCGCACTGATCAACCGAGGCAAAAGAGTTACAGCGCTTCCAGCCGCGAAATGTAGCATCAAAAAAGAAAATTGGCACAATCCTGGCATACATTCCCGGTCAGCGTATGTAAATATTGTCAAATGAATTCTTGAGCGCATCCTTCCTATGTTAGGCAAGTTACTTGACAGGCGTTACCAAGTGACCCAAGTCTTGGGTGCTGGTGGATTTGGTAGAACCTATCTTGCACAAGACACCAGACGTCCCGGCAACCCAACTTGCGTTGTTAAACAACTGAAGCCCCTTACTAGTGAGCCAAGCTTTCTGGAAACAGCCCGACGCCTGTTTAATAGTGAAGCTGAAACTCTAGAACAGTTGGGAAACCATGACCACATTACCCGACTACTTGCCTACTTTGAAGAAGACCAGGAATTCTACTTAGTACAAGAATATATTGAAGGGCATACCCTCAGCCAAGAACTGCAACCCGGTCAACGGTGGGACGAAAGTCGGGTAATTGACTTACTCAAAGAAGTTTTAGGTGTGTTGGAATTTGTCCACCACCACGGCGTTATCCATCGCGATATCAAGCCTGACAACCTCATCCGGCGCAACTCAGACCAAAAATTAGTGTTGGTGGACTTTGGGGCAGTCAAGCAAATCCGCACCCAGATGGCTAGCGCTTATGGACAGCCAAGCGCGACTGTTGCTGTGGGCACTCCAGGTTATATGCCAAGCGAACAAGCGCTAGGTCAACCACGTCCTAGTAGTGATATTTATGCGTTGGGTGTTATTGCTATCCAGGCACTCACGGGTTTGATGCCTGTCAGTATCCAAGAAGACCTCAACACAGGCGAACTCCTCTGGCAGCACCTAGTCTCAGTAAGTAGAGGATTTGCAAATATCCTTACCAAGATGGTGCGCTATCACTTCAAAGACCGATACCAAACAGCTTCCGAAGTGCTGCAAGCGTTGCAGCAGCTCAATGCCTCCTACCCACCGACAACGCCATACAATAACCTCCCTCGATATCCCTCTGGTAACGAGTTTCCCAATCCCCAACAGACATCACCACAACCCAATTATCCGCCAACCCCACCCAACTATCCCCCAACGCCACCCTCTCAGCACAACACCCTAGCCGCCAGTCCTGCATCTCCTCGGCAACCCGTCGCTGCCTCACCTAGCTATACTTCCTCTTCTAACTCCAGCTCTTTACCTTTCGTGGTTGGTGCAGCGATGGTGATTACTGTGATTGCAGGCTTCGGTTTGGCTTACGCCATTCGTCAAAACTCGTTTCCCGGCGGCGGGACTAATGTATTGGCTGGTTCAGAAGGAAGCTGCACGGTAAAGACAGACTTGTTAAATGTTCGCTCTGGGCCGGGAACTAACCAGAACGTCGTTAACACTGTACAGAAAGGGAGAACGCTTGCCCTCACTGGCTCACAGCAAAATGGCTGGGTAGAGATTAGTTCACCTGTGAGGGGATGGGTTTTCAATGGAAGCAAGTTTGTAGACTGTAACTTAGCCAATCAGAAACCTCCTGAGCCAGTAGCCAGTCAGCCACCCGTCGAGACTCCTCCGCCAAAACCATCGCCAGTCAAGCCGAAACCCGTTGATAACGGTGCAAAGGATTTGGAAAAAGCTGCTGAGGCTTATGAAAAAGGAGATTTGTTAAGTGCGCTTAAGCTAGCTCAAAGCGTTGCTTCAAAGGGTTCTGAATACAGAGACGAGGCTGTAGCGAAAATCGCTCAATGGCAGAAAGAATGGGCAGCCGCTGAGGCACAATTTAAACAGATTCAACAGGCATTCAATGAAGGTGACTGGGATAAGGTTTTGATTCATGAGTCAGACACTGATTTTCCAGAACAACGCTATTGGCGCGAACAGTTGAATAAATTAATTGACGAAGCTAAGCGGCGCAAAGCAGAAGAAAACAGCCAAGGCGAACCTACCCCATCTGAACCAACTCCGGGTGAACAATCGCAACCTGAACCAACGCCATCAGTAGTGCCAACACAACCTTCAACTGGCGAAGCGCCTACAAACCCTTAAACTTTGCAATAGAGCCTTGTTGAACGTTGGAATAATTACACATCTTATAATCACAAGTCGCAGCGATTCTTCCTTCCCATTGCATTGAAGAAAGGAAATCCTAACCTCTTTAGGATTGGGGACTAGAAAGAGTTCAAATTCGCCTAATCCCCAATTCCCAATTCCCAATTCCCAATCCCCAATCCCCAAACCTCTTTGTCAATTTTGATCTTGGTGTGACACTCTAATAGGTAAAGCGCTCCTTGGTCAAAGTCACATGCAGGACTCTCGCGACTACTACAAAATTCTGGAAATATCCAGAGAAGCCACTATTGAAGAAATTAAAGAAGCTTACCGCCGTCTTGCCCGCGAATACCACCCAGATTTACATCCAGACAATCCAACCGCCGCCGAGAGATTTAAGGAAATTTGCCAAGCTTACGAAGTTCTCTCAGACTCTGTGCAGCGAACTCAATACGATCAAGGGTTTGACCCAAGCATAAATCAGCGTAAAAAGCAAGGTAGGAGTTCGCAAGACTTCTATGTTCGAGCAGTTGCCAAAGCCTTGGACAAAGATTATCAAGGGGCAGTTGAGGATTACACGCAGGCAATTGATCTCAATCCTCGCTTTATCGAAGCGTACATCAAGCGAGGGGCGATGCGCTACAAACTCGGAGATGCGCGAGGGGCGCTGAAAGATTGTAATGAGGCACTGAGCATTAATCCCAACTTGGCTCAAGCTTACTACTATCAGGGCAGGTCGCGTTACCGGCTGGGATACACACAGGCAGCGATTGAGGCGTATACACAGGCGATCGCACAAGAAGGAGATTATGCCCAAGCCTACTACCATCGGGGTTTAGCTAACAATGACTTGAACGAACTTCCCCTTGCTGTTGAGGATTTGCAAAAAGCCGCAGAATTATTTAGAGAGCAAGGAGATAGAACTGGTTATCAGCTAGCACAGGAAACCCTCAAATCCCTAAGCAAGACTCAGGGAAAGCTGAGAAGAACCGGAGGAAACGCAACAGCCGTTGTCAGGAATGGGTTTGGTGAGGCGTTGAGGGCTTTCAAGTCTTTAGCGCTTAATCCCGTTGGTGGAATGTTGCCCACCTTTGTCAGTCTCGGCAAACAACAAGCGATCGCAGTCGGTATAGTATTTGCTGGGATTTTCGATCTTTGCTTTGTCTGTGGTGCTTATCTGGGTTGGCGAGATTTCTTTGAGGCTTCGATCCCTAAGCTGATGCTTATCGGAGTTGTACCATTTATCAGCGTTGCTGTGATCAGTGCGATCGCTCGTGGTATATTTCGCCGTAAGGGTAGTTTTGCTGGTGATATTTTCCTTGCAGGTGCTTCCCTTTTGCCCTTAAGCTTTCTGCTTATACTCAGTGGCATCGTTAGCGTCTTGCCAAGTTACACCCTGCCAATTGTTAGTGTATTCGCCACTTGCTACACAATTTTTACTCTCTACAGCGGCTGCACTCAGCTTTCCAACTTGTCAGACAGATCGGCAACGTTCATTGTCCCAGTGATGCTGTTAGTCAGTGGTTGGTTTTCTTATTTTGCGTTTACTTCATTACTGCTGTAAGCAAGTTTTTCTAAGGAAGCATCATATAGTGTAAGGCATCCTTATGTATGCTTATTTCACTGTACTTCTGCTGCTCTTAGTCAACACTAGAGTAGTCAAAAAACTTGTCGCAAGTCTTTTACTGGCTAGATATTTATGTCTAAATATTGTCCTTACACTCTTATTCAAATAGCTGCTGTCAGTCTGAAACAAGTATCACTAAGAAGTTCTTGGTCAAAGTTAATTACAACAAGCCTAACGATATGCTTTCTTAGCACATTTTTGGCTGTATTTGTACTGTGTCAAAGCTCCGAAGCTGCACCTCTAACTAGCTTTACCGCTCCAATGACAACACTAGCTCAAACAACCAGTGATAGTGAAGCCGTACCATCACAGCCTTTTGCTACTCCATCCCAAAGCCTTGCTGCCTCGCCACTGCCCTTTGATGCTCGACTAGTTGATATTCGCTCAATTAATACTAAGATTGCACTGGATATTCGCTACGCAACAACCAATAATTTCTTAAAAGGAAAAGTCTACCCCGTGGCGCGATGTGTACTTAGAGGTGCAGCCGCAAGAAGACTCTCACAAGTTCAAGACGATTTAGCAAAAAGTGGATTGGGGTTAAAAGTTTATGACTGCTATAGACCCCTATCTGTTCAAAAGCAAATGTGGCAAATAAAGCCCGATCCGCGCTATGTAGCAAATCCAGCAAAGGGTTCTCGACATAATCGTGGCGCAGCCGTTGATATTACACTGGTTGACCGCAACGGCAAAGAATTAGAAATGCCAACGGGATTTGATGATTTTACAGAAAAAGCTCATAGAACCTATAAGGGTGCAAGTACTCAAGCAAAGAAAAATAGCAAGCAGCTTGAGGATGCAATGAAGAAATATGGCTTTATACCCTTAGCAACAGAATGGTGGCATTTTGATGCACCAGGTTGGGATAAGTTTTCAATTCTTGATGTAGGTTTTGGGGAAATTCCTTCTTGATGGGTCAATGAGAATAGGGAGAGTGCGATCGCTATTTCTAGATTTGATAGGAACGCGATCGCTTTTTCTATTCAAACTCCACAGGCTTATCGCCAACTACCATAGATTCAACTGCCCTCAATAGCGATAGTTCCATGATTGCCAAACCGCATGAAATTGGAGTTACCCATCTCCCAGACCACACTGAGTTACCAGAGTCAGACGGTACGTTTGTGAAGAACTTTCAAGAACATCCTCAAAGTATCCTATTGACTGACTCGATCAGACCTGTATTGCGACAACTGCATCCTGACGGACAATACTGCATCGGTCAAGATTGTGGCATCTATTGGCGTATGACTGACCCACCGGAAAGAGGTGCGGAAGCACCGGATTGGTTTTACGTTCCCAATGTGCCACCGTTATTGAACACTCAGGTGCGTCGGTCTTATGTATTGTGGCAGGAATATGTTGCACCACTGATAGTACTGGAATTTGTCTCTGGAGATGGCTCAGAAGAACGAGACAAGACTCTGCCTGCTTCCCTTAACCAAGATGAAGAAAAGAAGGCTGGCAAATTCTGGGTGTATGAGCAAGCGATTCGAGTACCTTTCTATGGCATCTACGAAGTGAAAAAAGCCTTAGTGGAAGTTTATCACTTGGTAGATGGTCGCTATGAACTCTTACCCGTAAATGAACGAGGTCACTATGCGATCGCGCAAATGGGTGTTGAGCTAGGCCTTTGGCAGGGGCAATATGAAGAGATGGAACTGCCTTGGCTGCGCTGGTGGGATGCTCAAGGTAATTTGTTGCTGACTGGAGAAGAGCGAGCTGAACGAGAACGACAACGAGCCGAGCGATTGGCAGAACGGTTACGCCAGATGGGTATCAATCCTGATGAAGTTTGATAAGTAGGTTGGTAAGGAGAACGCGATCGCACAATCGGCTGGAGACTTGTAACAGAATCAGTACATAAGCGGAGTGTCAAGCCTATGAATCCCCAACTTTTAGACAAACAAGCCCATCAGCCAACCGAGGAAAAACTGGTAACTTTGTATGGCATTAGTTGGGAGAAGTTCAAAGCTATAGAAGCACAGCTAGAGGACAACCGAGATGTTAGATTGTCCTACTTGTCAGGGGTGTTAGAAATTATGTCACCAATTGGTGACTGGAGTTTAGACTAAAGCGCTCTGACTCAGCGAAGCTGAGTGGAGCGCAATTGGCGTTTCAAAATGAATTGGATGAAATGGATAGGACTGGCAAGAGCAGCTAATGACTTGCACTAACTGCTCCT